>Ga0307372_10000028_pt1 | contig 217170 bp, 213 predicted proteins | sample OX1MG_FD_202533 | JGI IMG/M metagenome (GOLD analysis project Ga0307372, IMG submission 202533) | Soil microbial communities from Risofladan, Vaasa, Finland - OX-1 | ecosystem: Environmental > Terrestrial > Soil > Coastal area > Acid sulfate soil | place: Finland: Risofladan, Vaasa...
CCCCGCCGCCGCTCGTCGTGCACGTCGGCGGCCACGAAGTGCTGAGGCCCAAGTTGGACTGATAGGCGGACCACCACGAGGGCTCGCTCGGACCGCTCAACGTGACGGTGGAGCCGTCGGCGAGCGCAGCGTTATACCCTTGCGCCACACTGGCGCTCAACGTCACCGCGGGAGCGAGTTCGGTGCTGAAGGTGAGCGGCTGGTTCGATCCCGGGTTTAGGACCTCCGCCTGACTCTCCTGCTGGTAGTCAAAGCCCGTGAAGTACAGCGGTCGCGTCGAATCATCCGTCGCCGTCGATATATCGATGGCCACGGACCAGTTCCCCGGTGGAAGGCCAGCAAATGAGCACGACGACGACCCGTTGGCTACGTCCCCGCCGCCGCTCGTCGTGCACGTCGGCGGCCACGCCGTGCTGAGGCCCAAGTTGGACTGATAGGCGGACCACCACGAGGGCTCGCTCGGACCGCTCAACGTGACGGTGGAGCCGTCGGCGAGTGCGGCGCTGTACCCTTGCGCCACACTGGCGCCCACCGTAAGAGAGGCCGGCGGCTCGAGATCGAAGGTGATCGTGAGCGGATTGAAGTCGGGTGGGGAGATGGTGCAGCTGGCGCCCTCGCACGTCCCCGAGATAGCGCTACCGTCGCTCACGCTCACGTTGGTGACGGTGTAGTCGGGCGGCACGGCGATCGTGATGGTGTCGGGCCCGTACTCGGCGTCGGTTACCTGGCACGCACCCGGATCGCTGGTGTTGGCGCCGTTACCGCCAGTCGTACAGGTCGAGTTGGAGAGAGTCGTCGCTCCAGATAACGTGGAGACCGGGTTGCAGCCGATGTTTTGATAACTCCCCGGTCCGCAGGGACCAGAGACGATCTGGCCCGCGGGCTGAGTGACGGAAACCACCACGCCCGACACCGGTGTCGAGGTGCCGAGTGCGCCCGGGATCACGGTCTGCACCGTCACCAAGGCGCCGTTGACGGCGACGCACGTCGGCTGGCCCGTGCCGCCGCAGGTGGGTTTGGTCTTGGCGCCGACCGAGACCGTAGTAGAGCTGAAGCCTCCGTAGCTGACCGAAATGGTCGCGTCGGCGGTCGACGGTGAGATGGCCGTCAGTTCGATCCCGTTGTTGGTGGCGTCGAGTCCGATCTCGGTGATCGACGTGGACGGCGTGGCGGCGTTGAACGTCACCTGGGGATAGGGCCCCCCCGTCGCTACCGGCAACAGCGCGGTACTCCCGTCGCTGTAGTCACCGATTATCGGTAGCGTCGTCGAGTCGCCGACGTAGAGATCCTTGCTCGCGCCGTGCAGCGCCGACGTGTCGACCGCGACGCCGCTAAGAGAACAGCCCGACTGACTCGGGTCCTCGCCACAAGGCAGCGTCACGTCAAAGGGGGCCGTCGCGCTCGGGTAGCCGGTGACCGCGAAGGTGCCGACGCCTTCGGTCGTGTTCGTCGGGACGGTGAGTTGGCAGGTATCGCCGTTGCTGTTCAAAATGTTGCCGTTGCCGTCGCTGTAACAGGTGAGCGACGTCGTCGGCGCCGTAGCGCCCACCGGAGTGAAGGTCACCGTGTGCGGCCCGTAGTACCCGAAGCCGCTGCCGTTCACCGTGACGACGCTCGCCGACCGACCGCTTGGCGCCGAGAGGGTGATCGTCGGTACCCCCTCGAGGAAGTACGAGAACGGTGACGTCGCGTTTGGTCCGGTACCGATCGTGATGCTCATCGTCACGTAGCCCGGCAGGATCGCCCCAGCGACGGCGAAGGGAACAAAGGAGCAGTCGCCACTGGCGAGGTTCCCGCTGAGGTCAGTCCTACAGGTGCCACTCATGCTCGCGGCAACCGGTGTGGTCTGAGCGTCGGGAGCGAATCCCACGCTCACGGGTTCGTTGGCTCCCACACCGCTGAGGCTGAACGTTTCGCTCAGGCCCACGGAGCCCTCCAACGAGATGGTGAGCGCGGCGAAACTCTCACTCTTACCTCCGAGAGCCGTGTTGCTCGTGACGTCCGTCGCGCTGACGATCACCGGTGTCCCTTGCGTGCAGTAGGGGTCGGAACACGCCACGTTGAACGTGGCCACCCCGTTGGCGTCGGTGGCGACGGGGTTCGACGGGCTAATGGTGGCTTCCGAGCCTACGCCTAGCGACAGCTGCACGTTGTCGCCCACGACGGGCTGCGTGCCGCTCACCTCGGTGACCGTCACGTTGAACGACGCGGAGCCGGCGTTCGCGATGATCGCCGGGTTGGGACTGAGGGCGAACGTGGCCGACGCCTGCCCGACGTCGAACACCGTGGAGGTGGCCGAGTGAAGCGTCCCGTTGGGGTTCGTCACCGTAAGGGAGTAGCCGAGCCCGGCGGTGTCGACTGAGCACGTGAAGTCCGCCGCTCCGAACGAGACCGTGGCCGTGTTGTCAGGCGCGCTGGCGCCCGTAGGAGTGCAGCTCAGCGCGGCCCCACTTGTACCAGTCCCTGAAGTGATCGCGAGGCCCAACTGATCGGTGCTGTCAGCGCTCACGACGTTGCCGTAAGAGTCGACGATTGCGAGGTCCACCGCTACCCCCACGCCCGTTGACGCGTTGATGGGCTCCGTCGTAAAGGAGACTACGGCCGCTGGTCCGGGATTGATGGTGACGGGAAAGGACACGGCGGATGACAGGACACCGTTGGCGTTCGTGGCGACGAGTTGGTACTCGCTGGCGGTCACGCTCGAACAGGTGAAGTCGGCGACGCCGTTATGGACCGTGACCGTACTGCCACCGGCGCACACGAGCGCCGCGCCGCTCGGGCCGTAGTCGAAAGCCAACGCCACTTGATCGACGTTGTCGGTAGTGACCAGGTTGCCACTCGCGTCTTCGACGGAGACCGCGACATCAAAGGACTGGACTACGCCGACGGTTGCAGGAGTGGGCTGCGTGGTGAATACCAGTTGTGTGGGCGATCCCACGGCACCGACGGTGGTGACCGAGACCACCCCGAGCGCGGTGCTGGCCACTAGTGAGAGAGCGGCCGCCCCGATCGTGTACCTGTACGCCGCTCTCAATCGGGTTCGCACGCGCGACCCCCTCTGTCATGTGCCCTCTACGAGCAAGAGCACGAGAACGCCAATCGCGCACCGGATCTTGGGTCGATGGCTGAGTGTACCAATGAATGACAATTCCAACAAGAAGTTTTTTTCTTTCGTCAACACTCCACAATTCCCACGTTTCTAGGCAAAGCGACACTCGACGACCATCTTCCCGTCGCCTTTCCAGTGACCGACGACGCCCTTTGGAGACAGCGAACCGCAACCGGATGAAGGGTCTTTCACCGCTCACGCGCTCGATACTGAACTTCCAGAGCGCCGCGTCCGCGCCGTGTCCGCCATGACGCCCATCGGAACGTGACCTTAGTCATTGGGGGCTGCGGACGATATGGGTCTCGGGTTGGGTCTCTAGTTTTTGGCAGCTTTCGACGCCAGGCCAAGTGCTCCAAATTCGATGAATGACTGCGAGACGCCGTGCGCTTCGAGTGTTGTCGCCACGTCTCAGGGAAACCGCCGGAGAAGAGTTGCCGCATGGGCGAGTGGCGCGAGGTCCGGAAGGAATGTCCTCTCGTTCACGAACAGCGCATACTGCGGCTTCCAGAAAAGCGGTTTGGCGTACCAGTTGCCGAGTTTCGTCATCGGTTCGGTGACGGGAGCCGCAACGGTTTCCCTCATACGGTCGAGCAGCTTCTTGGTTGCGAGAACGCTGTACACGACAGCCATGTTGCCGGGCTTTGCTCGCCACTTCGACCGGCGCCCCTCGTTGCCCACAGACAACATGGATGCGACGAACTGTCGACTCGAGGACAGTCAGTCAAGACCCATCAACGTCGGGTGCGACGAGAAGCGCTCGCAACCTCTCGGCCGCACGCGCTTCGTCACACTCCCCCGACGCGACGGAGAGCACTGCTGCTTTGTCGACAAAATCTGGATACAGTTCGTGCTCGCTGAAACCGGCTGACGGCGCATGAAGTGCGGAGTCGGCCAGATCCAGCTTGGTGGTGAGGAGAAGCGTGTGGTTATAGAGACCCGTTACTGCTACCGCGACGACCAGATAGTCGGTGTTGTCCGGATACTGAACGCTCATTTCGCAAGATGTTCGAGCAGTTCGCGATCCTCTTCGATGATCATCGTCAACCGAGCTTTGAACTCCGGATCACTCCTACGACGCTCAACGGCCTCGACGAGTGACTGCGTAACCGTCTCGTTCAGGCTGACCCCGTTCACGCGAGCGATTGCTTCAGCGTTGGCCGCCACGTCGTCAAGAGTTTGAATGGTGAGATTTTTCGTCATGGTGTCATGATGCCAGTTCACCGTGAAGGAGTACGCCCACCTCTATAGCGACAGCAAATTGGTCGCTCGAAGCGTCAAGACCGAGGCCAAGAACGGCGTCATGGGTCTTTGGGTTTATTCGCGGCTGGAAGCGCAAACATTGTTCCCAGGTGACTGGATTCAAAGGAAGACACCGTCGGAGCTTCCATCTTCCCTTGAGGAAGCTCACTTATCTCTCGAAGTCACCACTCAAGCAACATTCATAGAAAGGGCATATTGTCGGGAATCGTCAGCTGGCTCCATCAGCTAGGAGGACCGAACGTGAAGAACCAGATTGTCGTCGGTGTGAGAGGGCTCGAAGGGCAGATCCAATTGACGTGGGCCATCGACGAGTCCCTCAGGTGGGGATCATCGCTCTTGGTCGTTCACTGTTGTGCGGATAGGTATCAAACGGAGATACCTGATCCGAGTGCGGACGACGTTGATGCCGCTAGGTCTGTCATCGAACTTGCGGCAAGCACCGCCGAGCGTTTTGGTGTAGCCGTCGACACTTTGTTAGGCGACGGTTTCCCGGGCGAAGTCTTGGTCGAAGCTTCTGAGGGCGCTGATCACTTGGTCATCGGGTCCTCGCACCGAAGTCGGCTTTCGCACGCCAAACACTCGTCCGTATCAACGTATTGCGCGCGCCACGCCCACTGCCCCGTGACCATCGTCCCTCTCGCGTGGTGACCTTTCGATGGGTATCTCAAACTTCTCGATTGCGTTTTGACACGATCGCGATTGGCGCATGAGACCCGACCATAAACGTGCCGTTTGATTCGGGCTGCTGGCTTCTACCAGCAAACGAGGAACGCCGGTAGGGCCCGTACCACCGCTGCGACAGAAGGACCGGGCGCACGTGCACTTCTGAAGGCCATTGGGGGGCGAGGCGCTGCTCGCGTCATTTTAAAAGCATTCGAGTTGGCTTCGCCGCTGCGCTTAATGAGGTATCGGTTACACCGGTCTTTGGAACCGTTGACAGTGGCCGTCACCCTTCCTCTTCGCAACCGAAGTCATCTGACTGTCTCGGGTGCCACGGATGGGGCGATTGGTCCTCTATTCGAAGTCACTCTTTGCGATCGGTGGAACAGACAACCCCCGTGGCTTGACGGCCTGGAGAAGTGCGACCTGCGGGCGTGAGGTAGGACGTGACCATAGGTCCCCGGCGGAGCGAGCCATTGATCCGAAATCGATTGAACCCAATGATCACAAGGTGTCGCTCTTAGTGCTGAGCCCTGACTTAGACGACCAACACAGGACATGGGTGAAGGTGGATGAGCGTTTCGAGCGAGCGTCCGACGCCGCGGTGCATCACTTGATCCCGCCCGTGAGTGCCGACGACAATCAGGTCGAATCCGTGTTCGGTGGCGAACTGCGAAAGTGCCTCCGCTGGATTGTCACGTTGGATCACGTGTGACATCGGTGCTCTATCTCGAGCGTTGACGGGTTCTTCGGTCCTGAGTGTCTCAGCGAGCCGCGACTGTTCCTCGTCGAGCGTCGCGAGACCTGCCTCGGACGTCTCGGCGTGAGCGGGAAGCGAAAGCACGTAGAGAACGTGGACTTCCCCGCCGATGTCGGCCGCGAGCGAACGGGCTACTCGCAAGGCGTATCGCGCCTCGTTGGAACCGTCAAAACCCACGAGGAGGCGGCGAAACACACCACTTCGCTGCCCCGCGGTGTCTGGATTCTCCGTCATCACCCGACTCCTCTCATTTGATCGACGCGACAACCGCGAGTACGGCGAGCAGCGCCACGAGCATGTACGCGACGTACGCGTTGAGGCGGCCCGACTGCAGGCGCTTCGCGACGCTGGCAACGCTCAGCACGGCCCGCCGCAGCGGACGATAGACGTACGTTTCAACGGGCTCCACCACGACCGCGCTTGACTCAACCTGAGTTAGGTTGGGCGACGCCTCGCCAGACCAATCAACCTCGTAGGACGACACGGTCTTCGTCGTCCCGAGGACATTTGCGAGTACATGTCGAAGAGGATTGGCGAATCCAAAGGCGGTGTAGTTCGAGGGGCCATTGACTCCGGTCGTCGCGGAGTGCCACGCTGACACTCTTCGTATTCGAAGGAAACGTCCTCTCGAGAACAGCAAGGTCGCAAGGAAGACGGCGATAAGTGCAATCGGCAGGATGACCCAAAGCCATGACGGCGAAAGGATCGAGAAGCCAGCAAAGACCGGTTGAAGAACCCAAGGCGACTTCGTGGCGCCCAGCGTGATGACTCGAGGAACGATCGGAACCAGGCCGCTCGCGATATAGCGAACCTCCAGTGGGCTGAGCGCGGCACCGAGCGAACACGCCAGCGCGAGGACCACGAGACCGATTCTGTTGAACACGCCCTGCTCGCGACGCCGTTCATTCTTCTCGGTCCCCTTTCCAAGATACGTCAGCGCGAGAACGCGCAAGAACACCAGTGCCGCTAGCCCCGTCGTCAGTGCGACCAGCGCCGCCGCCACGGCGAGACCCAGCCTCAGCGCCAGCCCCAGGACGCGGAACTGCTGCATCAACGCCTCGAGAATGAACCATTCCGAGACGAAGCCAATGGTCGGAGGCAGGCCCGCCAGCGCCAGTGCACCCGCGCCAAACGTGGCACCGCTCCAACGCAGGCGCCGACCCACACCGCGGAGCTGATCGAGATCATCGGAGCCTTCGGCGGCTTCGACGTTGGCGAGCGAGACGAAAAGCGCAGACTTGGCCACGGCGTGGGTGCACGCCTGCAGCGTCGCTGCCAACAGACCAAGCGCAACGAGGGCTGGCGAGTGAATGTCGCCGCCGGTAAGCGCCAGGCCGTACGCCGTCAGAATGAGTCCAGCGTTCTCAATGCTCGAGTACGAGACCACCCGCGTGAGCCCCGATTGCACGCCAGCGAACGTGATTCCTAGCAAAGCAGTAACGCCACCGCAAAGAAGCACGGCAACGACGAGCCACTCGGGCGGACCCCTCAGAATCCCGAAGAGACGCCACAGTCCGTAGACGCCCACGTTGGCGGCAACTCCGGCCATCGCCGCGCGCGACGGACCGGGGGCCGCCGGATACCCCAGTGGAATCCACACCTGGAAAGGCACCACGCCAAGTTTCGCTCCGAAACCTACGATGACGAGAACCCACGCGACGTCGAGGAGCGCACCGGGGGCGACGGCGTGCCAACTCGCGAGCTCGAGACTGCCGGTACGACCCGCGAGGAGCAGGAAACCGAAGAGCAACGCCGCGCCGCCAACTTTTCCCATGCCGACCGTCGACCACGCCGCGCCCGATTGGCGTAAGGAAGAGCGCGTCACGGAGGTGAGCACGTAGAAGGAGAGGGTGAGCAGCTCCCACGCGAAGAGAAAGAGGAACACGTTCGACGCGCACAAGATGACTGCCACCGAACCGAGAAGAAGCAGGTAGCCGACGGCCGCTCCTCGGTGATACTCCCTCTCCGTGGGCGTGACCCATGACACGAAGCACATCGAAATTGCGATCGAGAGCCCGAAGAGCAGCGTAAGGAAGAGTCCACAGAGTGGATCGATTCGCAACGCGTGACTCCCCGATCCAGAAAGTATCGTGACGTCCACGCTGACGGGCCGTGAGACGGTGGCGTGAACGCCAAGAGCGAAGAGACAGGCGCTTCCGGCGATCCCGAGAAGGTACGGCAACGAGCGAAACGCCCTGTTCCCGACGCCAAAGACGGCGTCGATCAGTCCGCCCAGAAGAAAACACCCAAGGGCCACCGAGATGAGGACGCCGCTCACCTCACGCCCCCCGTCGCGTCTTGCCAACACCGGGCCGCTCGTCGCTTCCCACGCTCTTGTCGAACTTGGGCAGAAGATTGACCGCCAGCAGTATTCCGTGGAGGAGACCGAACGACGTCGCTGGAGAGCCCGGTACGTAGACGTCAACATCGAGAATCGAGCTAACGCCTCCGCGCGTCGCGTAGCCCACAGCCATGAGCCCACCACTGATCGCCTCTGCTCCGGTGGCGATCACGACCTTGGGTTCGGGCATGACTTCATACGTGTGCCGCAACGACGCGACCATTCCCACCGACCCGAGACCCGTGACGAGCAGCACGTCAGCGTGCCGGGGGCTCGCCGTAAAGTAGATGCCCAGTCGCTGCACGTCGTAGACGGGATTCGTCAGGGCGGCAATTTCCCATTCGTCGGCGCCATCCGAGCCAGAGTCAACGTGACGAACGTGGATCGACCGGTGAAGCCACTTGACGCGACGCGCGAGAGTCTCGCGAACCAGCTCTACGTTCGAATCGCTTTCTTCCAAAGTTGGAACAACGAGACCCGCTCGACGCAGCTCCGACATCTCGAAGCTCGGCGAGAACTGGAAGTTTTGGGGTGCAATGTCGACGCACCGTCCGCAGAGGATGCACTTTCCACGGTCCAGTCGAATGCCCCCATCGTCAACGCTGATCGCGCGCGTGGGGCAGGCGACCATGACGTCGTCGATCAATGGTGTCGGTCTTACGGAATTGACCTCGATGGTCCCTCTGGATTTCGCCTCGTATCCGTCGGGCTTGCGCGGGTAACCCGTTGTCACGATTCCGTTGCGCAGTCCACGCGGTATCCACGGCATCAGCCGGCCACCCCCGCTACCGACAGTCCAAAACTTGCTTCAATGAAGGCAAAGTCGGTGAGTATGTCCTTCGGAAAGGCCAGGGGGAACATCGCCAGGTTGTGAAACGACGCCGAACGAGGCTTCACCCTCGTCAGGACTCCATCGCTCATTTGGACCCACGTCAAGACCTCGCCCTGCGGAGCCTCCGCCCAACCAACCGCCTCGCCACTGACCCTTGGCGGTGCAACCGACCACAGTCCATCGTGAGGCTCACCACGCTCAGCCAGTTCCTCAGCTGCACGCCGAACCAGCCCGAACGCTCCTTCGATCTCTTGGACCCTCACTCTCTGGCGAGCCAGCGCATCACCGTCACCGGCGACGTCGAGGAGACGATGACCGAGTTGCCCGTACGCGGCGTAGGGCCGAGCGAATCGGACGTCCTCCAGCACGCCAGAGCCGCGGGCGAGCGGACCGAGTGCGCCGTACGCCACGATGGTTCCCGGGGACAAGACCCCCGTACCTCTGAGGCGGTCGAGAAATGACGGCGTATTCATCAGTAGCTTGGCGTCGGCCCTCACGTCCGCCTCGAGTCCGTCGAGGTCTCTCAGCAGTTGGGCTGCTGAAATCGCCGGTGGGCCGCTTACTCCTCCTGCCTCGACCACGCCGCGTCCAAATCGGCTACCGCAGAGTCGAGATCGCAGGCGCTGCACGTGCTCCTTGTGCAGAGAAAAACGCGCGAACGCAACGGCCTGTCCAGCGGCTTCCACGTGACGGATCACGGAGTCAAGATGGTTGGCGACACGTTCCAGTTCAGCGTGGAGAACGCGAACATATCCCGCCTGGACCGGAATGGTAAGGTCCGCGATTCGTTCGATCGCCCCGCAGAACGCGAGTGCGTGAGCGACGGTCGCGACGCCTTCATATCGCTCGGCCAATAGCACACCGTCATCAACGCTGAGGCCCTCGAACGCTTTTTCGACTCCGCGGTGCTTATAGGAAACCCGCAGGTTCATTGACGGTATCTCTTCGCCGGGAGTCTCGACGAGGTACTCGATCGACTCGAACACCCCTGAGCGAACGGGGCCGTAGGAGATGGTGAACGCCCCCTCTCCCCTCAACCTCGTCATCGGCGGCGTCTGATCGAGCGATGGCAGCGGCATCTGCTCGCCCGAGCCGGGTCTCGGGCGCCGAGCGGCGGACGCGAGGGGCAAAACGAGCGGTTCCAGCGCTGACCGCCCGACCGACGCGAGACCAAAGAGATCACTGATCTCTCGCTCGTACCAATGTGCGGAAGCGATCTCGGGGGCGAACGATGGATACTGTCGAGCGCTAGCTGGGAGAGTCGTCCTCTCGAACAGGAGCGTGCCGCGATGACTGAGCACCGCCATCAACTGAGTGTCGGACCCGCTGGCACTGGCCATGAGACCGGCAAAACGCGCACCGGACGCGACGTGCGCCCTCACCTTCGCCGAGAACGCGTAGAACGGCTCGGGGACAGTCTCTGAAGCGTTCGTCACGGCTTCCCCCGTAACTCAAACGCGGCGTGATCCAAGAGGTGGACTAACGGTGTTGGAGGATGGACACCCAATATCAAGAGGGCCACCAGACCGATCACCATCGCGGAGACGATCCAATTACTCACTTCACCCTTCGCGACCAAGACTGCCCCACCGCTGATCTGCGTACCGGAGGGATCCGGGCTCAGCATTGTCTCGGTCGTGAACCAGGAGAGCCCGAAGAATGCAAGTATCACCAGGACGACGAAGATCGCGACAATAACGTCGCGCGGTTCCAAGAGACCCCCATACACGATATCGAATTCGCTACGAAAAATTCCGAATGGCGGCATGGCCGAGAGTGCCAGCACCGCGAGAACCAACATCGGCCCGCTCCAGGGGAGAGCTCCGACGCCGCCACGGATCTTGGCCATGTCCTTCGTGCCGAATTTTCGGACCACCGAACCGACACCGAAGAACGCCGTGCCCTTGGCTGCGGCGTGAGCCAGCACCTGCAACAAGACGCCGACCACGGCAATGGGCGCTCCGAAACTCATTCCAACAGCCAAGATGCCCATGTGTTCAACGCTCGAATACGCGAGGAGGCGTTTCATGTCGCGCTGACTCAGTAAATACAGGGCAGCCAACAGCAGCGTTGCGACGCCAAAGACGAGTAATACGTCCCTCGGAAACGTAGGTCCAACTGAGAGCACCGCGATCTGAAAGAACCTCAGAATCGCGTAAAAGCTGACCGCGAGGAGAGCGCCCGACAGTAGCGCCGAGACGGGCGTGGGCGCCTCAGAGTGGGCATCGGGTAGCCAGGTATGAACAGGGAACAGTCCCATCTTCGTGCCGTATCCCAGGACGGCGAGCACGAAGGAGAAATGAATGACGCCGGGGTCGTAGCGCGCCGCCCCCGAGAGGAGCGTCGAATAGGAAAGACTGTACGACGCACCGTGCACCCCAGTTCCGGCGTAGTACATCATGATCGTGGCGAAGAGTGCGATGCCGAGACCCAAAGAGGCGAGCAGAACGTACTTCCACGCTGCTTCTGCCGCTCCCTCGGTGTCGTCGAGAGCGACGAGCAGCGCAGAGATCACTGTCGTGATCTCTAGGGCCACCCACAGCAGCGCAAGTCCGTTCACCAAGGGAACGGTGATCAATGTCCAACAGAAGAGGTTAAGGCCGGCGTAGAACCGCCGTCCGTAGCGACGCGCGCTCGCTCCATCTCCGAGCGCGAGATAACCCTTCACAAAGAGGGCGGTCGTCGCGTACAGGAATGACACAGCGAGAAGAAATACTTGCGACAACGCATCGACTCGAAAGACGCTGCCCGTGGTGACGACCGAATGTGAGACCCGAGGTAAGAGAACGAGAGTCAGTGCAAAAGTCACCATGGCGACCGCGATCGTCAAATACTGGGAAAACCGTACCGGCGTCATCCACGTTACCAGGGCGGTGGCGAATGGAAGGCACACCAGCACGAGTACGAGGCTTGACACGACTATCCCCTCAACCGATCGAAATCCGACGTCGACAAGGTCGCGTTGCGCGCGTGATGCACGCGCATGATGACGCCAAAGACGACGACGGCAACCAAGAGATCGAAGAGAAACGCGATGTCAACAATGAGTGGAAGTCTCGTGGCCACGACGAGACTCGCCACTGAGACGCCGTTTTCCAATGAAAAGAACCCAATTGCCTGGGACACGACGTCCGAACGAAGAATGATCAGCACGAAAGCGACAAGTACGATGGCGCACGAAATGGCCAACGACGACGTGGGCAGTGAGGAGGAGCTCACGTGCAGTGAGCCCACCGCGAAGAACCCGAAGGCCGCTACCACCAGCGCAATCAGAATTGAACTCGCGACGCCGAGTACGGAACTTCCGGCGAGATCGGTATCGGCGTCGCGAAGTAAGCGCACTATGAGCGACGGTACGATGACGACCTTCAGTACCAACGAGAGCGATGCGAGGGCGTACAGTTCGTCGATATGTTTTGAGGCAGCGACGTACGTGGCGAGGCCGGTTACCACGAAGGATTGAAAGGCGTATAGCCGTACTTGGGAGCGAAGAAGCGGCGCGCGAAGCATGGCGAACTCAGTGAGCAACACGAGAAGCGCCAGTACTGCCGCCACGCCGTCGTACGTTGACGGCGCCATCATCCTCCTCCGACATAAAACACCAGGACGGAAAGTACCGCAAGCAGGAACGCGCTCGCGATGAATTCGGTGATCTTGAAGAGACGAAGCTTCGAGAACAGGTTGTCGATAAAAGCGAAGACCATTCCAAGCAGCATGGCCTTACCGAGCAGCGCCGTGACCGCGAGAAGCACGGAGCTCCACTTTCCCGTGGACGCCAAGCCCCACGGTGCGAGGAATACGTTGATGAGGATCGTGTAGAGGATGAGCTGCTTCATTGTCGAGCCCCACTTCAAGAGTCCGAGCGCCGGCCCAGAGTGCTCAAGCGTGCGAGCTTCGTCAATCATTCCGAATTCCAGAGTTCCCGAATGCGTCTCAACGGGAATTCGCCCCGTGTCTACCAACACGACGAGAAAGAACGCCGCGGCGGCGAACACGTGGCTCGGACGAACCATCTGGGACGTTGAGGACCGAATCGTCGCGGACAACGCGTAGGGCAAGTCCGTATGGGTAATGAGGGCGACCGCGAAGATGACGAACAGGATGGTCGGTTCGATGAGCGCACCGAAGGTCATTGCACGACTGGAACCCAATTGTGCGTACGGGGCGCCTGATTCAGCTCCCGATAACGCCACCGAAAATCCGGCGAGCGCCAAAATGAATCCACCGCCAAGAATGTCCCCGCTGAATCCCAACGGTAAAGGAAAGGTTGTCAACACTGGAATGAGAAGCGGCACCGTGAGATAACAGGAGAAGGCGACTATGGGACCGACCAGAAAGACCCAACTCGAATCGTTCGAGACCAGCGTCTCCTTCGAGAAATACTTGGCAATGTCGTAGTAGGGCTGGAGTATCCGCGGCCCTCGACGGCCTTGGAGTCGACCCTCAACTTGAGCGATCACTCCACTGACGAGCGGGGCACCAAGGAGGACCGTAAGAACCTGGATTGCCTGAACCCCATATGGCGACACATTCAACGAATCCACACGACTGCCTCCACGCGATATGAATCTCGTAGAAGCCATCAGCCCCGGTTGGGGCGGTCGCGGCCACTGCCTGTCGGGGCCTCATCCGACATCTAGAACCATATCTGATTCACTACTCAGTTGATAGTTGTTGTTCCGATCCCGGTCCGCACCTGATAGACCGGGACTGCTGTCGCATTACGTCTCGTGTCGGGCTTCTAGATTTAGGCGGCTCTCAACCTCAGGCCGAGAGCTTCAAACTCGAGGGGGGAAGGCACGCGGGTGGAAGATCCTAAAGTTCCAACGTCGGTCCGGGTGTCTCGATCTCGCGATTCAACTGAGTCGCCAGGTCAAAGATGGTGGTGATCTCCCTTGCGTAATGGTCAACGTCGAGGTCCGGGTCACGGACAAGTCGGTACGGGACTGCATCGATAGCTGCTCGGATCGCCACCGCCATCACCCGTGGATCGAAGTTGCTCCGGAGCCCCCCTTCGGCCTGGAGGCGCGCAAGCAGCTCTTCGAGGAAATGAACCGCGACGTCGACATCACTACCGTCGAAGCGTCGCTGCCCGCCGGTCGTCAAGCCTCCGTTGCGTACGATGTCGACGATGGCCACCATGTAGTTCCGGTGCTCACGCATGAACGCGAGGTGCGACTCGATATACACCCGGAGCGTCGCGGGTCCCGCCGATTCGGCGAGGACGCGCGGGATTATGTAGGCCCTGGCTGCTTCGACGATCTCGATGGCAACCTGGCCAATGAGGTCATTTTTGCCGGCGAAGTGGTAGCTAATCACGCCCTTGCTGATGCCAATCCGCTCGGCGATGCGAGCGAGGGATGCCTGCGCGAAGCCCACGTCGGCGATCGTGTCGATCGCGGCGGCGACGATCTGTTCACGCCGCGCGTTCTCGATGAACGTCCGCTCCTTCGTTCCCGTCGACGCCTCGGTCATAACCATAATCTGCGTTGATTGACCATTGAGACAGATTTTAGCACGAACGGTCAGAACCATGCTAACTTCCAGTTTGTGCAATACGGCGGCGAACCCTGCGAGCGAGCCCAAGGGATGTCGCTGTCCTCGGGTCCGGCTCATGACTTCTGAACTCGACGACAGCCATCGCCAACCACGCAGCGACGCGGAACCTGATGCCGCGCTCGTCGTCGAGCATCTGACCAAGCGATTCGGCGAACGCGTCGCCTTCGAGGACGTCTCGTTCGAGGTTGGCTACGGCGAGGTCTTCGGCTTCCTTGGTCCCAACGGAGCCGGCAAGACGACGACGGTGCGGACGCTCGGGACCCTCATCACGCCGACGTCGGGTTCGGCAACGATCGCCGGCATACCGTTGAGCGCCGAGTCAGGTCCGTCGATACGGGGACGCATCTCGATCATGCCCGAGTCCCCCGGCCTCTTCATCCGGCTCAGCGTCGCGGAGAACCTCGAGTGCTTTGCTGGTCTGTATGAGCTCCGCGACGTGCGCGATCGCGTTGACCGGGCGCTGCGGGCAGTCAACCTCAGTGACCGAGCGAACGACATCTGCGGCTCGCTGTCGAAGGGCCTTCGCCAGCGCGTCGCACTCGCCCGGGCTCTTCTCAGCGACCCGAAGATTCTGTTTCTCGACGAGCCCACCTCCGGACTCGACCCCGTCGCGACGCGTGACGTTCACGATCTTCTCGTCACGATGCGCGAGCGAGGGGTGACCATCTTTCTCACGACGCATCGACTCGAGGAGGCTGAGAAGCTGTGCCATCGGGTCGCAATCTTGAACACCACGCTCCGGCTCATAGGGCGACCCGATGAGTTGCGCGAGCAGCTGTTCAGTCGCAGCCTCGTGGTGCGAACGGGGTCGCCGCTCGACGCGCCGGGTCGCGTGTTCAACGGCCTCTCGAACGTCGAAGGTTGGGATCTCTCCCCGTCCGGCTCCTACGTGCTCAACGTCACCGATCCCGACGCGGCCGCACCTGGAATCGCGCGAGCGCTCGTGAGTGCGAATGCCGACATCCTCTCGATCGCCGAGTCCCACCACTCCTTGGAGGACGTCTACCTCGAGCTCGTCGACGAAGGCGTCGAGGCGAAGAAGCGATGAGCTTCAGCTGGACCAGGGTTGGCGCGATCCTGCAGAAGGAGCTGCGGGACTATCGCCGCAACCGCTTCGTCATCTACACGATGTCGTTCCTGCCGCTTCTCTTCATCGCCGCCCCCATGGTCCAGATCTTCACGATTAACGTCGCAACCACGAGCGCGAAGTTCGATGCCCACATCGGGCTCAGCCTGCTGTACATGTTGATTCTCCCGGCCATCGTCCCGTCCGTCTTATCCGCCTACTCCGTCGTTGGCGAGCGCGAGCAGGGCACGCTCGAACCGATCCTCACGACGCCCATCCATTCCGACGAGTTCCTCGTCGCCAAGGCCTTGGCCGCGTTCCTGCCCACCCTCGCCGTCTCGTACGTGATCTTCGGTATCTTCCTCGGCGCCGTCGCGGCCTTCGCCCATCCCGGCGTCGCGGCTGTGATCTTCGAACGCAACCACCTCCTCGTCCAGCTGCTCTTCACCCCGCTCGTTGCCGGCTGGTCGATCTGGGCTGGTATCGCCATCTCCACCCGCATGAGCGACGTCCGTGCCGCCCAGCAGCTCACCGTCTTGGCGAGCCTGCCGCCCGTCGCCATCGTGGCCCTTATGAACTTCAACGTGATCACCCCCTCGCTGGGCCTCACCCTCGGACTCGCCGGGGCCCTCCTACTCATCGACGGGTTGGCGTGGCGCTTTGTGGCGGCCCTGTTCGACCGGGAACGACTCGTCACGGGCAGACGCTGACGGTCCGCTGCAGCCCAGCCCCTGCAACACCTCACCATGCGCTTACGGAACCATCTACAGAAACAGAGGAGAATGAGAATGACAGCAACACTGAAGTTGACGCGCAAGGCCATTGGCGCCGAGGTCCGTCGAGGACCGTATGAGGTCTTGATCGACGACAAACCCGTCGGGTCGATCGAAATGCATGACACCACCGAGTACCCGGTGGAAGCTGGACGTCACACCCTGCAGATCCGCAGTGGCCGCAATTCGAGTCGAACCGAGACTTTCGACGTGGCCGAGGACCGAGTCGTCGCCTTTCGATGCACTGGAAAGAGGCTCTTGCCCCTCTTTCTCCTGTCATTCGTCGTGCCAAGCCTGGCGCTCGTACTCATACGTGAGTAGCAGCGATGCCACGACGAAGCGTTCGAGGCAACAGCAGGGCGGCTACCCCCTTTTTCTTCGGTGCCCGTCGCGGTTTGCTCTCAGCGCATTCGACGTGCTCGTCGCTCGACCGATAGGTCTCCACTGAGGCCCCATATCTCCCCCACCCCACCGGACAAGGGCGACGGGGGACAGCACAATTCCATGGAATCAATCAACTCACGCGACCAGACCGACATCACGCAACGTCTTGATAGTTCCCTTTAATCTCAAGGTGCCGGGATCGAGACCCGGGCGGCCCACCATAGGATTCTGAACGTTCACGCTCATGGATCCCAACGGTCGCGACAGCAAGGAATTCGAAAAGAAGATTTGGTGGTTTAGAAGAGTCAATGGCAACGCAATGCCTGGCACGATTCACCACGTCAGGGTGGGCACCATTACCAATACACCAAAGAGTGCCTACGCGTCGCCTCACCTTCAATCAGGGGCCCAGTGTCGTCATCGGAATCACCGCAACCCCGTCTGGTCGAACATAGCCGTAACCGCCTGGCGTGACCACACCGAGCACACTCGGTTCACCGGTCAGTGTCACATCAATCTTCGACGCAAGTTTCAGTAATGATGAGGCACCTTCGTCGATTCGCGCGGCGCCCAGCTTCACTTCGAAAGCTCCCCACCGGCCATCAGGCAGTTGCACGATGGCGTCAACCTCTAAGTCACTCTTGTCTCGGTAGTGAAACACTTCACCATCCAGCGGTTGGGACAGCACACGCAGATCACGGACCACCAAAGATTCGAACAACAGACCTAACGCTGCAAGGTCTCTTACTAGTCGGTCAGTCGTGGCTCCGAGCGCAGCAACCGCTAGGGACGGGTCAACGAAATGGCGCTTCACCGAACGCCGCAACGTGGTACGCGACCGCAGATGCGGCGACCATGCTGGCTGGTTCTCGATCACCATGAGTCGTTCGAGCACATCAAGGTAGTCAACAACCGTGTTGTGCGCCAGTGGTCCGTTATCACCCCCGGCGTCAACAGCCAAGACATCGATGGCGACTTCTGTTGCGACGTTACGCGCGAGTGATCGCAGGAGGCGCTGAAGGCGCTCGGGATCTCGATGCCCACCTGCAACTCGTTGGATATCGACGTGACGAATGTTGTCGAGGTAGTCACGCACCGAGCGCGCCGCCGCGCGTGAACTCAGTTCGAGGTGTCGTGGCCAACCACCTCGCACGATGAGATCAGCGAGATCCGCGATCGACAGATCCTGCTGCTTCGATCTCGGCGGTTCGCCCTCCATGAGACGCCCGAGAGAAATTGTGCCTGCGGAATGACCTGTCTCATACATTGTCATTGGTCGCATTTTCAAGATTGAGAATCGGCCGGCGCCGCTGTGGCGATTGGTGTCGTCGTTCGGAACGGACGAACCGGTCAGTATGAACTGTCCAGGTGCCTTACGCCGGTCGACCGCTCTACGAACTTCATTCCAAATGCTCGGGTATTCTTGCCACTCGTCGAGAAGCCTCGGTGTGGCTCCTTCAAGTACTAGCGATGGGTCGATGGCCAACGCGAGTTTCGCTTGAACGTCAATGTCCAGCATCACCGAACTGTTGGCGACCTGAAGGGCCGTCTCGGTCTTACCGCATGCTTTTGGACCTTCAATGAGGACCGCACCATTGGCGTCAAGTCGTTCACGCAGTTCGCTGTCGACGATTCTCGCCCGGTACGCCATAATCTTTCCACTTTCGAAATCCTCTAAGTCAAGTCTAGAGCAGATTTTGATAGTTTTGATGGACAACTACTAATAGTTTTGATGACTAGATATCAATAGTTTTGGCGTTGTAACCCCTTGTTGCCCACAGTCCAATCCAGAGTCTGATGAACTCAAGACCGTTTGGGAAACTGTCTACTCGTCCCCGAGCCGCAACTCAAACCCCTCGCCGTCGACTCCTCGAAATTGAATAGTGACTTGACCTTGAAACGAGCATGGGTCTAGCCAATTGTCTAGCCACGACGTCAAACGTGAGTGGACTTCGGTGGACGTTGGTGGACGTAGAACTTCGTCGGGCCAACGGATCTGGACGCTGATGGACGTCCCTGGACGATCTGGAAACACTCCCAAGGTGCCGGTACTTGGGTCCCGGTGGCGCACCAGGCGTACCAGCGGTATCAGGAGTTCTGGAACCCATTCGCGCCAGGGGACCAATAATCACTCCCAGGTCACCGACGTCGGTCGGGTGCGCCAGGGAAAGGACCTTCGGCCCTATTTGACGCCCCACTACGGTCCCTATCCTCAGATTGATGGGCGCGCAGACGGATGCCGGCAAACGGCAAGGGGTGATCTTCATCCTGGACTTCGTCGACGTCCCGTTGCCGCTCGCGACCATTCGAGAGCGATTCGCCCTCGCCGAAAAGTGGCTATCAGACTTGGCGAGCGCGGCAGAAGAGGACGGCGAGGCGTTGCGGCTGCAGATTGGTCCGACCTGGGCCGGAGGACGCGTGACCCGGGAGGTCGAGGTGACTCTTGGGCCGACGCGTGAACGAGAGGAAGCCCGCGTGGTGCCGCTCGTCTGGAAGGCGACGGGTCTAGCGAGCTGGTTTCCAGTGCTCAATGGAGACCTCGAACTAGCCCCGCTCGGTTCGCAACGTTGCCGCCTCACGCTCGCCGCCTCCTACTTACCTCCGTTCGGCGACGTTGGCCATGCACTCGACCGCGCACTGTTGAACCGAGTGGCGCAGTCGACGGTGCGATCGTTCCTCGCTCGGGTGGCAACAAGTCTCGAAGCAGGCGAGGGCGGCTCGACCACCTCCGCAACGCCCTAGTACCGGTCCGTGATCTCGACGAGTTCTACTGACACTGACGATCTCGATGCTCCCTCTAATGAGAACACGACCTTAAGAGAGATCGGTGGAGCCTCAGCGCAGGACCGCGCGAGACCCTCGGCTCTAGGTTGCCCGTCGAGAAACCCGCCGAGCCCTGGCTCAGCCCTTGAAACCTCCTCCACCATTCGCGTCGAGCGAATTGGTCGCTACGCTTCATCTCTTTCAGACGTCAAGTGTGCTCCTGTAACATTGCACAAGTGTCCGTCCACAAGATTGAAAGTCCAAAGTCGCCGTTAATGATCCGACACTCCACTCGTGATCTCAACAAGGAGTCGTCGCTACGATGAGTATCCCTAGTGCCTCCTATTCGGTGACGATGAGGGTCGCGATGGACAACGCGTCGCTGATCGGTTCGGTGGCAACCGCGGTGAGTGACGCCGGCGGTGCGGTGACGGCGCTCGATGTCGTCGAGCCCGACGGAAGTCACATGGTCGTCGACATAACCTGCAACGCCATTGACGACGGGCACGCGGAACTGCTGAAGACCGCGGTCGCCGCGGTGCAGGGGGCGCGCGTCCAAGCGATCAGCGACCGCACGTTCCTACTCCACCTTGGCGGCGTCATCTCAGTCGAGCCAAAGGTCGCGCTGAAGACGCGTGACGATCTCTCAATGGCCTACACGCCGGGCGTTGCGCGCATCTCCATGGCTATCGCCAAAGATCCCACGTTGGCGAGAAACCTCACGATCAAACGAAACGCTGTCGCCGTCGTCACGGACGGCTCCGCAGTTCTTGGACTTGGCAATATTGGCCCCGCGGCCGCGCTGCCGGTCATGGAAGGCAAGGCCCTTCTGTTCAAGCGATTCGCGGGTATCGACGCGTGGCCCGTGTGCCTGGCGACACAGGACGTCGATGAGATCGTGCGCATCGTGGAGTGCATCGCTCCCGTCTATGGAGCAATCAACTTAGAAGACATCTCGGCTCCGCGGTGCTTCGAGATTGAGTCGCGACTTCGTGAGCTCTTGGACATCCCGGTCTTTCACGACGATCAGCACGGAACGTCGACCGTGGTCTACGCCGCGCTACTCAACGCTCTTCGCGTCGTCGGAAAACAGATGAAGGACATCCGCGTTGTCGTCCTCGGCGTGGGCGCCGCCGGCGTGGCGATCAGCAAACTACTTTTGGCCGAAGGCGTCGGTGACGTCATCGGCGTCAATCGCAACGGGATCCTGCGCGAGGATGATGCTCGACTCGACGACGCGCGACGTTGGTTGGCCGCGAACACGAACGCGCAGAAGAGGTCGGGCACACTCGCCGACGCCATGACCGGCGCGGACGTGCTCATCGGTGTCTCTGGACCGAAGCTCGTCACTGAAGAGCACCTGAAACTCATGGCGAAGGACTCCATCGTGTTTGCCCTGGCCAACCCCGAACCTGAAGTTGACCCCGTCGTGGCCCGACGCTACGCGGCAATCGTCGCCACCGGCAGGAGTGACGAGCCGAACCAGATAAACAACGTCCTCGCCTTTCCCGGCATCTTTAGAGGACTGCTCGACGTTGGTGCGCAGCGCATCACCGAGGAAGTCGAGATCGCTGCCGGCCGGGCTATCGCCGACGTGGTGAAATCGACCGAGCTTTCACCGGACTACATCGTGCCCACGGTGTTCAACGCGAACGTCGTTACCGCCGTGGCCGCCGCCGTCGAGGGCGTGCATCGTTCTTCCTAGCACCGTGTTCGGTCGCTCCGAGCCTTTCGTCAGCTGTTCCGCCAGCGATCTTCTCCACGTGCTGGTTGGAGACCACGCACACCGCATTCCGAAAAATTGAGACACGGTCGGCCATTCACGGTGTCGTAGTTTCGTGAAGTTGCCTTCACTGACGTCTCGAAGATCACTCTTCTCGCGTTCCAGTTGCGTGGGCCGTGTTCGATCAGGCGCCCGTCGTACAGGTAGCCGCGTCGCCAACAGTTCAGCTTGTCCGATCTGGTCCAGGCTGAGATAAGCGCGACCCGCCCGAAAGAGCGCAGTGCCCGTGACTCCCGCCGACGCAGACCGCTCCAGCCCGTCAGCCAGTGGCGCGACAGCAGCCTCGCCCGCGCGCGGCGCGACCGTGTAGCCGGGACGCACCACTAGTTCTTGTATCGACGCGCGCTACCGAGAGCGGTGCCTCACTCGCTAAGGAGAGCCTTCTTTGACTGCTTCTTGGCGTGCTTGTCGTTGCGCTTTTCCTTCAGCGACTTACCGACCTTCTTCGTATTGTGCTGGTTCGGTGATTTATCGGCCATGGTGACTCCTCTAGCAGGCGACGGCATTGTTGGCTTCGAGATCACACGCGGTGAGCGACCACCGATGAGGTCGTCGGACATCGATGGGCAACTCTCCCGTATGGGATCTACTCACCGACCTTAACCAAAACCCACCACCGCGAGGCCCCTTTGGGGAGATTCAGACCATTCGCGGCGATGACATCACCCAACGGAGTGCTACATGTCGAGACCGCCATTGACCGAAATGACGGCGCCCGTAACGTAGGACGCCCGGTCATCCAGAAGGCTGGTCACGATGTACGCAACCTCCTCCGGTTCGCCGAGTCGACCGATCGGAATGCGCGCGACGATCTTTTCGAGCACCGAGTCTGGAACGGACGCCATCATGTCGGTACTGATGAATCCCGGAGCAACACAGTTGACGGTGATGCCCTTACCCGCGAGTTCGAGGGCGAGCGTCTTCGTGAGTCCGTGCATTCCGGACTTGGCCGTAGCGTAGTTGGCCTGGCCCACGTTTCCCGTCTCGCCAATGATCGAACTAATGTTGACGATCCGACCCGACCCTCGCGAGATCATGTGCTCGATCACTGCCTTGATCATGTAGAAGCATCCGGAGATGTTGATTCGCATGACACCGTGCCACTCGTCAATGGACATGCGACGCACCGTGCGGTCGATGTTGATCCCCGCGTTGTTGATGAGATAGTCGACGTGGCCGTGCGCTTCGATGGCCTCATTGACGAACCGTACGCAGTCGTCTGGTTCACCAACCTCCATCTGATGAAGGCTGACCGAGTGCCCCATTTTCTCGGCCTCATCGCGCATCAACTCCGCCGCTTCGCGATTTGACTGATAGCCCGCGCACACGTGCACGCCGCTTTCGCCGAGGGCCGTCGCAATCGCGCGCCCAATTCCTCGCGTACCTCCGGTGATTACCGCCACCTTCCCTTCGCTCATCGAAACCACCCCCTCCGCGCCACCCTACCTAGCGTGCGCACGTCGCGCCTCGCCGATCGACGTGACGCGTTGGTGACGTGGTCGCCCCGGCGACCCGATGGCGACGTGTCCACCTGGATAACCCGCTAAGTGTCGGTGCAACAGATCGACCGTCGGAATCACTGTCGTGAGCGCAACGAACAGTTCCAGCGAGGTCACGGGGGCGCTCCCTTCTTGGCGCGAGCGAAAGGACGCGTCGATTTCTCGAACCGTGAGAAGCCAGAGGCTACGCGCGGACCGCTACGACGCCTCCGACAGGGCCTTCGCGATGATCGTCGTCTCGTTGTCCAACGACGATGGCTCGTGCAGTCTCGCCGGATCCATCTGGTCCATCAGGGAGATCTGGGCAGCGACCGCTTCGGGCGTGTTGTGACTTAACACGACGCCGTACGTCTCGGCGACAAAGATTCTTGCAATACGTCCCCCAGCGACCGAGTAGATGTTTCCGTTCACGGCGCATGCTTCGTTCGCGAGGTACGCCACGAGTGGACTCACGGACTCCGGCGAGACCTTCGGCGCGAGGTCGCCGAGGATGCCCTCGGTCATCCGGGTCCGAGCGATCGGGGCGATGGCGTTCACCTTGATGCCGTGTTCGACACCCTCGAGCGCAAGGACACGTGTCAGTCCGGCAAGTCCGGCTTTCGCCGCGCCGTAGTTGGCCTGCCCGAAGTTGCCGAACAGCCCCGAGGCCGAGCTGGTGTTGACAATGCGTCCGTAGCCCTGCTCGCGCATCAGACGAAACGCTGGCCGAGAGACGTACATCGCTCCCTTGAGGTGGACGTCAAGTACTTGGTCGATCATCGTAGCGTCCATCTTGTGAAACGCCCGGTCTCGCAGGATGCCGGCATTGTTGATCAACACGTCGACGCGTCCAAACGCGTCCAGGGCGCTCTGCACGATCGCTTCGCCACCTTCGGCGGTAGCGACGCTGTCGTGGTTCGGTGCCGCGACGCCGCCGAAGGCGATGATCTCCTCGACGACGCGCTGCGCGGCGGATGCCGACGAGCCACTGCCGTCGAGCGCGCCCCCGAGGTCGTTCACGAGTACGCTCGCACCCCGGTGAGCGAGTGCGAGCGCGTGGGCGCGACCGAGACCGCCGCCGGCCCCCGTGATGATCGCGACTCGCCCTTCAAAGCGCAGTTCTTCCATGGTTCTCCCCTTCTTAGACATTCGTTGCGAATGTGATCGATGACTCAGAGGTCGGCGTGCTCGCCGATCCCCGACGGTTCGAGCGCGAGAAACTCCTCGACAACGCGCGCAAATCTCTCGGCGGCCTCTGGCTGCTGCAGGTCGTGACCTTGCAAGAGTTCGACCAGCGTGGCGTTCGGAATTCGTCCCGCCAGGACCTGACTATTCGCCAGGGGCGTGACTCGGTCCTCGCTGCCGCACACCACGAGAGTGGGAGCGGCGATGGCCCCGAGAAACGGGATGCTCGACCACGTGGAGACAGCCACCGCGCGCCACCACGTCGAAAGTACGTTCGTCCCGAAGACTCCGTCCATCAACGTCGACGCGCCTTCGTGCGCGTCCCAGCCGGCGAGCGTCGATCCGACGCCGCACGAAGTTGCCGCGAGGACCAAGCGCCGAACTCGCCGTGGGTGGTGGGCGGCGAGCTGCTGCGCGACGGCACCACCGTGGGAGTAGCCCAGTACATCCACGCGATCGAGCCCGATCTCGTCGAGGACCGCCAGCGTAAGGTCGGCGAGTTGCGCGATCGACAGTGGCACTATTGGTGCCGGACTCTCTCCCACGCCGGGAGCGTCGAACGTCACGACGGTGCGATCACCGAGCGCCTCGATGAAGGGATCCCAGCCACTAAGCGGCCGGGTCAGCCCGCTGAGCAACAACAGCGGCTCTCCCTCACCCTCCACCCGAACGCGGACCCAGTGTCCGCGAACCGACACGTCGAGCGATTCGTTGGTGCGAGTTCGGGCGTTACTCACGCGCGAACTCGCACGTAACTGCCGGGTGCTTCTTCAAGTACTGGATGGCTCTCGCTGCCGAGATGATCGGGTGGCGTAATTTCGTCGCCGCCGCGCGCGTCGATCCATTCGGACCAGTCCTCCCACCACGTGCCGTCAACCAGTGTTGCTTCGTTCTTCCACACCTGGGGATCGTCGGGACGAGCTTCGTTCGACCAGTATTTGGGCTTTGGCCCTGGAGGATTCACCACGCCGGCGATGTGCCCCGCCGTCGTGAGCACGAATCGGCTGGGACCGTCAAAGATCGTCGCTGTCTTGTACCCGGCGGTCCACGGCACGATGTGGTCGTTGATCGCCGCGACCACGTAGGTGTCGGTCTTGACGTCCTTGGGGTAGAGCCGGCGCCCTTCGACCGTGAACTCTCCCCGCGCGAACTCGTTGTTGAGGTAGCACGACCTCAGGTACTCCGAATGCATCTTGGCCGGCATCCGGGTGCCGTCGCTGTTCCACACCAAGAGGTCGAAGGCGACCGGCTGTTTACCGAGCAGCCAGTTGTTGCCGACGTACTGAAAGATCAAGTCATTGGCCCGCAGCGCGTCAAAGACGTGCGCCATCGCGTCGGCCTCGAGGAAACCGTCCTTTTCCATCTGCTGTTCCAGGCCGGTGATCGTGGCCTCGTCGGTGAAGATCCCGAGCACGCCCGGCTCACTGAAGTCGGTCATCGTGTTGAGCAGCGTGGCCGACTTGATGGACGTGTCGCCGCTCGCCGCGTTGTACGCGAGGCCGATCGCGCTCAACGTGCCCCCGAGGCACAACGACACGGTGTTGACTTCAAGGGCGAGGGTGATCTCGCGGATGACCTTGATGGCCTCGAACAGACCGAGCCGCAGGTACTCCTCGAGGCCGAAGTCCCGCATGCTCGAATCGGGGTTGCGGTAGCTGATCGCGAAGCACGTATGACCGTGACGGACCGCCCATTCGATCAAGCTCTTACCCGGCGCCAGATCCATGATGTAGTACTTGTTGATCCACGGCGGACAGAACAACAGCGGCACCGCGAACACGTGCTCGGTTTGCGGTGCGTACTCGATCAACTCGATGAGTTCGTTTCGGTACACCACGGCACCGGGGGTGGCGGCCAAGTTGACACCCAACTCGAATCCGGAACTGTCGACCTGCGATGGCCAGCCCCCCTTTTGGTTCAAGTCCTCGAACATATTCCTCGCCCCGCGAACCAGGCTCTCGCCTCCAGTGTCGAAGGCTTCACGCAACGCGGCGGGATTGCCGAGCAGGGTGTTCGTTGGCGCGAGCGCGTCCAGGATGAACTTCGCGGCGAAACGCGCCTTGGCGTCTTGACTCTCGTCAAGATCTGCCGCGTCCAGCAGTTCACCAAAGTACTGACAGCCCAGCAAGTACTCCTGTTCCAGCAGGAAAAAGAGGGGGCTTTGAGCGTACGCCGGGTCCGCGAAGCGCGAGTCCCCCCTCGACGGCGCCATCGGAGCAGTGGGCGCCTCCCCACCGGCGCACTGCAGCGTCGCGCGCACCGCGGCGTCGAGGCCGATCGTGAGACGGGCGTTGGCCGCGGCGATCTCGCCAGGTTTGGCGAGCAACGCGCTTTGCGCCGCCTTCAACGAGCCCAAAAACGAGATGGGGTCGGCCTTAGCGGTGAGTTCCTCAATGAAGTCCTGTTGGGCGCCGTGAAGTTGCTGGGCGAACGTGAAGAGCTCACTCGGCGAGGGAATGGTTTCGGGCTTGGGCGTCGCGGCCATGTCAGTGAGCTTGGCGACCACCTCAGCGGCCCCGCTAAACCACGCGCTCACGAATTGCAGCGTGGCGTCCTGGGACAGCTGCAGCGCGCTCAATAACTGACCAGCCAACGTCGAACTGTCGTCGGCCGCGCTGGCGGTCCCGTTCTCCTCATTGACCATGACGAAATCCCTACTGACGTGAAGCCACGCGGCGTCTGAAGAAGAGCGTACCTACTTTTTGCTTGGCATGTCAAGCACCCATCCGCGACGGAAAACGTTGACGTCGTCCTTTCAACGCCACCAACGGCTGCGTGAGAACGTCGCCCATCAGGCATTTCCTCTAACGAACGCTTGGATCGTCGAGTGTCGCTTCGAAACAGGTCCGGTTGGGCCGTTCGCCGGACATGCTGGAACGAGTCAGGACTCTTTGCGGTTGGTCTCGATGTAACTGCGATAGACCGCGAGCAACGCGTGACGTTGGGCCTCGGTGAGGCGCTGGTCGGCGCGAATGGCGCTCTCGGTGGCCTCGTCACCGAACTTTTCCGTGCCGGTTATCAGGCCGGCCTGTTCGAACAGTATCTCCGCCGACACGTTCAACGCGTCGGCGATCGACTTCAGCACACGAATCGACGGCTCGTGCAGCCCACGCTCCACCTGACTCAAGTAGGGATTGGAGATCTCCGTCATCGCGGAGAGCTGGCGCAGCGACAGATTTGCAATCTGTCGCTGCGCCCTGATGAAACCTCCCAGCATGCGCCGGCGGTCATCCTCCACTGTGGTCGTTGGCTCTTCCGTGTAGTGCATCGTAATTGAATCCGTGCTGGACGTTAAGCCAACTTCTCGGGAACAAGCGCACTCGCCAACTGGAGAGCGAAATCGCGCTGCGCGTTGAGCAAGTCTGACGTGAAGTTGAACGCAAACTTGGTCACGGCTTCCGCACTGGGAAAGGCCGGGGCACCCGGAATGCTGGGAAGGTCCGTCGCCGGGAACACTGCGGCGACCTTGGCGAAGGTCTGAGCGGTGTCAACCGAGAACTGCTGGTACTCCTTGACGGCGGAGATCAGCTGATCACTGATTTTCGCGGCAAACTCGGGTATTTCGGTCGTCGATGTGGTCTTTGTGGTTGCCATCATGAACTCCTCTGGTATCAATTCGTGGACGGCGATTCCGTCACGAGCACACTATACACCCCAATTGCTTGGTATGTCAAGCGCACACGCCGGATTGTTCCACGTGTCAAGCAGGGAAGGGCCGTCGGGCCCACCGCCGTCGTGGCGGCGGTGCTACTTCACTCACCACGACCGTGCAATTCTCGATCATTGTTCGCGTCGAACAGATTCTTGTCAGGTACTCGGCTCGTCGTGTCCGGGGAGCGCGTCGATCAGTCGCTTGACGAACTCTTGTTGTGTGTCCATCAGTTCCCGAGCGAACTCGAAGAACTTGTCCGAGATCTCGTCGGGCTTGGGAAGCGCGTCGATCATCGGCAGCTTCGGCATCTCTGGCAATTTAGGGGCTACTTTCGCGACACTTTCCGACCACGCACTGACAACCTTCAACGTCGCGTCCTGGGATCGCTTTATCGCTTCCATAATCTGGTCTTCAACACGCGTCTCTTTCGCTCCGGCGTCTTTGTTCGTGGTGTTCTTGGCGTTTTCTGCTGCCATGGTGAACTCCTCAGGGTCTTTCGTATGCGCGGCGTGCGCATAGTCGCACTCTATCCACGAGGTGCTTGGCATGTCAAGCACGAGAAGGACGCGGTCGAACGTCATCGAGGTGGGCGCCACGAACGGCGGCGACTCGCCAATCTCGCCTGGCGGATCGCTCGCCGTGGCGACAACGCCGGGCGCCGAGTGCTTCGTTGCTAAAAACGCGCGTCGAGGTCCAGGTGCTAGCCCCGGTCAACTCGACGTCACGCCAGGACGCGTTCAACGTGCGCGTCGCGTCGAGCACCTGCGGCGCCGGTGGTACGGCAAGCGACTTTCCCCACACTGCGAATCGGCTCCCAAGGTGTCGGTAGGCAGACCCGATTGTCGCACCGACGCCCTAGCCAGGTTCTGATCTCATCTGGTTCCGAGTGCACAGCTCTTCATACGGAATCGTGCCGCCGACGGTTACGTGCTTCATGGTTGCGCCACCGCCCCCACCGCACAAACGGTGACCGAAACCGGCGTCCGAGTCGCCGGGGCGCGACACGAGGAACGCCGTACGAATCGCCGCGACGTCGTAGTGGTCCTCACGGCGCGTGGCTGCCTTCTCCTACCACTCGCCGGGGACACCGTACTTAGGACGACGACCTTCTCGGTTGGGTACGATCCGAGGATGCTTGTCGAGCAGACCAGTCGCCCCGCACCGACGCGAGCGCTGGACGACTTCGCCGCGAGACCGGTCGTGATCATCGCGATCGCGTTGTTCGCCCTCGAGATGGCGCTGGCCGGTCGCTACGGCTTTCACCGCGACGAACTGTACTTCATGGACAGCGCGCGCCATTTGCAGGGAGGGTACGTCGATCAGCCGATCTTGACCCCACTCTTGGTGCGAGTGTCGCTGTCACTTTTCGGAGTCTCGCTGCTGGGGATTCGCCTCTGGGCCGCACTCGCGGTGGCGGCGACGGTCGTCGTCGGTTCGCTCACGGCGCGTGAACTTGGGGGGAGTCGCCGAGCCCAGCTCCTCGCTGCGGTCGGTGTGGCGACGATGCCCGTTCTTCTCGCGTCGGGACACACGATGGGAACGACCCCTCTCGACATCCTGGCGTGGAGTTCGCTCGCCTTCGTGACCGTGCGCATCGAGAGAACGGGCAACCTTCGACTGTGGATGGCGGCGGGGCTCATCCTCGGTATAGGACTGGCCAACAAACACAGCATCGGATTCTTCGCGGTCGCCCTCTTCATAGGCGCGCTCGTGAGCGGAGGATCGCGCTGGGTGTTTAATCGGTGGTTTCTCGCCGGCGTCGCGATCGCGGTCTGTTTCACCATTCCCGACGTCTGGTGGCAGGCGTTGCACGGATGGCCGACGATCGCAATGACCAGAAGTCTGAATCACGAAAACGGCGGATTGGGAAACCTGGGCAACTGGTTCGCCGGGCAACTGCTCATGGTGACCGTCGCGCTCATTTGGGTGTGGGTGGCCGGCATTCGCTTCTTGTGGCGCGAAAAGAGACCTCTCCTGCGGGCCCTGGTGTGGTCCTACGGTCTCTTGTTTGTCTTCTTCGCACTGACGACCGGGGCGAAGATCTACTACCTAGCCGGAGCCTACGTCTACCTGCTCGCGGCCGGCGCCGCGTCGCTCGACCATCGGCTCGGTTCGAGTCGCGCAAGGCTCGCGCGACTACTCGGCTTCGTCGCCCTGAGCACGGCGGTGTCGTTACCCTTGGCTCTCCCGATTTTGCCGGCGTCGGATATTGGCTGGACCTACAAGATCAATTCGTCGTTGGCGGAAGAAGTCGGATGGCCGGAAATGGTCAGTTCCGTTTCGAAGGTGTGGCATTCCTTGCCGCTACGCCAGCGTTCACACGCGGTGCTCTTCACCGCGGACTACGGTGAAGCGGGCGCGATCAATGAACTCGGCCGAAGCACCGGGCTACCAATAGCGGTGAGTGGACACAACAGCGAATGGTTTTGGGGCCCCGGTAATCGTGACGCCACAACGGTGGTGGCCGTGGCGCCTGGGCCGATCGACGTGACCGACTACTCGTCGTATCTTCGACAGTTCTTCCAACACGTTCGGGTGGTCGCCACACTCTCGAATCGAGCCGGCCTTCATAACCAGGAGTGGCATGGTCACGTCTACGTCTGCACCGATCCCAAACAACCCTGGTGGGTCACGTGGCCGAAACTTCGCCACTACGACTAAGACGCTGTGTCGTCATAGGAGCGTTTCTCTTCATCACCGCGGTTCCGGTACCGAGACCCGGCGAGCCCACTACCAACCGTGGTACTTCTGTCCCGACTCCATAGAGGACCTTCGGGACCTGCGCGAGGTGCCTTCAAGGGGTGAAGGCAACGCTGGGTCACCCAACGTTGATCAGCCGACCGACCAAGGAGGCCCGATGGTCGCCTTAGCAGTCCGGCAACGGGGAACAGCGTTGCGCGCCACGTGGCGCCATCGAGGATGGTTTCGCGCTCGCCGACGTGGCTACTACGTTCGTCGTGAGGCCCGAGTCGAACCACGTCTCGCTCGCGCGACGAGTTGAGGTCGCGGCTGCGACTCCGCCGCTCGAGGTGAGGGCGACGGCTCACACGACGCTGGCGGGGAGACCCGGCTCTCTACCTAATATGAGAGGCCCGCAGGCGCTTTCTACGTCGAACCACGTGGACGATGACGTAGACCAGAAGCACCAGAATTGACATCGCGTGCCACTTTTGGAGAACGTACGGTCCGGGAATCGCCAGGTAGATGGTGTGGCCGACGAGGAAGTCGACGAGGCCCGAGACCATGGCGTTCAACGTGAGAATCCACAAAGTCACGTCCGAGACGACCAGACGCGACTGACGTCCCACTGAACTTCGTCGACCAAACAAACGGGTGAGCAGCCGTTTCACGGTTTGACGGCGCTGGATGAGATGCACGATCACGAACGCGAGGACCAGCAGACCGATGATGGAGTGATCGGTGGTCCCCGAGTGACCCAAATACTTGCGAGAGAGGAATACTGCCGAGATCGTTGCGACGAGGAATCCCAGGATCAGCGCGAGGTGGACCAACCATCGATTCCGGGCGATCGAGTCGCCACGTGAGCCAGTTTCAGTTCGGATCGCCACGGCTCAGCACTCTCTCGTCGCGCTTGATCGTACGATTCGTGCCATCGAACGCACGTTAGACCGGGAAGAAAACTCTCGCCATTAGGGAATACCCTGAGGAGACCCTCGTGAGTGAGATCCGACGCAAATCGGAACTCCGTCAACGCTCACCTTGGCGCTGACGACCGACGCGCCGACGATGGTCGTCACTCACCAACTCTCCATCCGACGACAGTGCGCTGCCGGACGAACTCACAAGATGTGGCCACGGTTCCGACGTCTACGTGACCGACGCCCACGTCGGGCCAGACCTTTCGTGCACCCGAGAGACGAAAAAGGGGTTCGCGTCGTCGAGCCCATCGGTCCCCGTTGAGGTCTCACTGTTTCGCAGCACGACGAAACCGCGGCGACGGACAGCGACGTGATGCTCGTTGCAACGAAGAGAGTCCGCCACGATTGCAACACGAGGCAACACTCGTGCGTTCCTTGGGCCTCGACGCGACGAGGCCCCTTACGCGGGTTCGGCGACTGGCCTTCGAAAATAGTGAACGATCGCCGTCGTTTTACTGCCAGAGATTCCGGGAATGAACGCCGTGAGCGAGATTATCGGCACGGCCATGAAGAGCTCCCAACCCTCGGAGGGAAGCTCCTCCAGCGCGCTGCCGAGTTCACGCCACCCCTTCTTGGCAACGGGAACGTAGATCTGCTGGTACTCGTAGCGCATTGCTTCACCGTAACGCACAAGCGTCGAGGGGCGCGATGGAGTCGATTGACGCGTCCATTCCTTCCGGCCGGCCGGTGCGTCGCGACTCCGTCAGCCAGAATCCGAGTTGGCGACTCATTCGCATACTCTTGGAAACAATTCGCGTATCCAGTGACGAAGTTGCGAGGCCACACGTTCTCGCCCGGAAGACGCGAACGAGTCGCGTTCGCTGCACGCGACTAGACAGTTGAGATACGAAGTAGCGAGAGGGGCAATGAAGATGGAGGGTACGTTCTCTCACATCGACGCCAAGGGCAAGTTGCGCATGGTCGACGTCACGAACAAGCGCCCCACGAAGCGACGAGCGATGGCCCGATGCCTCGTCGTCACGACGGCGAACCTTGACGCACTCGAGCCCTGGCCCGACGGCATCGATCCCCTTCACGCCGCGCGCGTGGCGGGCGTTCACGCCGCCAAGAGGACCGCGGACTTGATTCCCCTTTGTCACTCACTCAACCTCAACGACGTGGACGTCCAACTCAGCAGTTACCAGGGCGGCGTCGAGATCTCCGCGACGGTGACCGCGACGCAACGAACCGGCGTCGAGATGGAGGCGCTCACCGCGTGTGCCTTCGCGGCTCTCAGCGTCGTGGACTCACTGAAAACGTCAGACCCGTACGCGCGCATCGATGACCTCGTCCTACTGAAGAAGGAGGGTGGGAAGTCGGGCACCTGGGGACGACTGGCCGAGAGCCCGAACCAGTGACGCCCCATCACACTCGAGAGAAGAGCGTCGTGAGGCCGACGTCATCCTCGCGTCGACGGTACGCGACGATGACGAATCACCGAGCGGCGTCCCAGGTCACCGTTAGCATGGTCTTCTGTGGCCGACTCTGAACTCCCAGTCGCGACGGCGCGTTTCGACGCCCGCCCGGCGCAACCCGCCCGTCTCACCCACACCGCGCCGGCCGTTCCCGTTTCCGTAAGGCCGCACCCGCGCGAGAGCGACGCTGAGCTGAAGTCGCGGATTGATGATCCCTTCCTCTCGATGCCCCTTGAAGGCCCCTTAGTCGACCGATACGCGAGAGTCCACGACGACCTACGAATATCGGTGACCGACCGCTGCAACCTGCGCTGCGTGTACTGCATGCCCGAAGTTGGTATGACGTTCCAACCTCGAGAGGCGCTGCTCACGTTCGAGGAGATCGAACGCGTCGCCAAGGCGGCCTACGAGATGGGCGTGACGTCGCTACGCCTCACCGGCGGCGAGCCGCTGGTGCGAAAGAACTTGGTGAACCTCGTGTCGCGTCTTTCGACCCTTGGCTTCAAGGATCTCGCCATGACGACCAACGCAATGTTGCTCGCGCCCGTGATTCAGTCGCTCGCCGACGCCGGGCTCAAGCGCGTGAACATCAGTTGCGACTCCCTTCGCGAAGAACGCTTCAACGCGATTCGTCGCCGGGGTGATCTCAACACGGTTCTTCGCGCGATGGACGCGGTCGAAGCCGCGGGCCTCTCGCCACTCAAGATCAACGTCGTCATCCTTCGTGGCGAGAACGACGACGAGATCTTGGACTTCGCGACCTTCGCGCGCGACACCGGTCGTGTCGTGCGTTTCATTGAGTTCATGCCGCTGGACGCCCAGGGCCAGTGGGACCGGTCTCAACTGGTGCCCGGGCACGAGATCTTTGAACGCGTCAACGCCGTGTGGCCACTGCGCGCCGTCGACGTCGGAGGTTCCGCGCCCGCGGAGCGCTTCAAGTTCGCGGACGGTTGCGGCGAGATCGGACTTATCTCCAGCGTGACCCAACCCTTCTGTGGCACGTGCAATCGGCTTCGCTTGACCTCGGACGGGGCGATCAGAAACTGCCTGTTCTCCGATAACGAGTTTTCGCTGCGCGATCTGATGCGCGACGGTGGAAGTGACGACGAAGTCGCCCTGTTGCTGCGAAAGGCCGTGTGGGAGAAGTATCCCGGACACGCCATCAACGAGCCGGGGTTCTTGCACCCGACACGTTCCATGTCCATGATCGGTGGTTGAGCCATAACGCTTCGACGCGGTGGATCTTTTCGATGAACACAGTCAACAGTGCTCGTTAGTCTGTGACCATGGTGAGGTACCGCGCCGCCCAAGCCGCTGAACTACTCGGAGTGAGTGCCGACACCATCCGGCGCTGGGCCGACGCGGGCCGCATCACGTCGACCCTCGACAGTGACGGGAAGCGCTACTTCGAGGGCGTGGACCTCGCCCGAGCAGCGATCGCCGAGGCCGGTCCGCAGGCTCTAAAGAGTCCCCGCGCTCAGTCGACGCGCAATCGATTCGTCGGCATCGTAACCAAGGTCGTGAAGGACAAGGTCGTCGCGCAGGTCGAGATCCAAGCGGGACCACACCGATTCGTTTCACTCATCACGCGCGAGGCTGCCGACGAGCTCGGCCTGGCGCCCGGCGTCGTCGTCGACGCCGTGGTGAAGGCCACCAACGTGAGCGTGGAGATCCCCGACAAGTTCTGACCTCCGGGCACGTCTCGTGCGAAGGAGTGACCAACGAAGCGCGAGTCCAGAAGAACGAGCGTCGTGCTAAGGAATCGTCGGCACCGCCCACAGGGATATCGCGCCAGGGTCCAGTTCGACGCGACACCGCGTGCCCACGACGACGTCGAGTGATCCCCACGTTCGAGCCTTGATTTCGAGCCCGTCGCCAATGTTCACGAAGAGGTCGTAGGCCGTACCCGTATCCGCGACGTCACTCAGCGTGCCTCGAAGCGCGCCACGGCGCCCACGGTCCGCGACGTCACCACCATCGCGGTCACTCACGACCGATACTCGTTCTGGTCGAATGCACCAGAGCACCGACGTGCCGGGCGCCAGATCGGTGGGACTGACGTCCACGACCGTGCCGTTGACGTCCAGTGAGCTCGCCGTGGCGACTCTCGCCAGATTCAAGTTCTCGACGCCCATCAACGACGCGACCCTCGCCGACGCGGGTCGCGAAAATACCGTGCGACTCGTGCCCGATTGCAATACTCTTCCGTCGGCGATGACCATCAACTCATCGGAGAGGAAGGCGGCCTCCTCGGGGTCGTGGGTCACGAGTACCGTCGCCAGTCCGGTCTCTCGCTGCAAGCGGCGAAGTTCACGTCGAAGCTCGAGTCGCACCGGTACGTCCAGTGCGGAGAAAGGCTCGTCGAGAAGTAGCACCTTCGGGGCGCGACAAAGCACCTGCGCCAAGCCAACTCGCTGTCGCTCTCCCCCCGAGAGTTCCGCCGGCAACCGGCTCTCCAGACCCCGGAGGTGCAGGTGCTCGAGCCAGTACGCGGCGAGTTCAGGCGTCGCGCCCTTCGCGAACAGCAGGTGGCGCCACACCGAGAGGTGCGGGAAGAGCGAGAATCCCTGCGCCACGTAGCCGACGCCTCGTCGTTCGACCGCGACGCCCTCGACCGACTGGTCGCCGTACCACACGGGTCCGGGCGACGATCCGTAGAGGCCGGCTAGGCAGCGCAGCAGTGCGGACTTTCCGGAACCCGAGGGGCCCAGCACGCCGAGGTGTCGCGCGTTCGAATCGTGGCTCATCTCGAGGTGAAATGAACCGAGGTGATGATCGAGCGCGAAGCGAACGGGCTGGGACGCCACCGCGTCGGGGGCGCTCGTCGTCGCGGGAACCATCGAACGAGTGGAGAAGGTAGGGAGTTTCACACGACTGAGCAGGACGACGACGACCGCGACGCCGAGGGCCAACGCGGTCGGCGCCAACGTCGTGGGTAGCCCCCTCCCACTGAACTGGTTGTAGGTGTAGATCGGTAGCGAAGCTGGGTTGTACGCCAAGATGACGACGGCGCCGTATTCGCCAAAGGCGCGCAGCCAGGTGAGCAGCATGCCCGCTCGAATACCGTGGCCCGCGCCCGGGACCGCGACGCGCAAGAAGCGCGACACCTCGGAGTGGCCGAGCGTCGCCGCGACGTCCAGGAGTCCCTGGTCGACGGAGGCGAACGCGGCGCGCGCCGCCACGATCAAGAACGGCGAGGACACGAACGTCATCGCGATCACGACGCCGATCATCGAATCAGTGAGACGCTCGCCAGAGAGCCGGCCCAAGAAGGTGTAGGGCCCGACGAGGTAGACCAGCACGATCCCGCTCATCAGTGGTGGCAGTGCCAACGGGATCTGGACGACGAGTCCGACGAGCGCCGCCACGCGTCCCTTGGAACGCGCCAGCAAGAAGGCGAGAGGAACACCGAACAGCGTGGAGAGGGCGAGCGCGATGGTGGCGCCGCTGATCGAGACCCAGAGCGCCGGAAACAGACCCGGCACGTGAAAGCCGCGTTGTGGCGACGACACGAATCGCGCGGCGAAAGCCACCAAGGGATAGCCCAGGTAGGCGACGATCAAGCCGCCTAACCAGATCAGAGGACTCTTGAGAGCCCTCGGTGAACTCACGTGGTCGTCGTGGAGAGCGCGACCGTCGTAGTGGTTGTTGCTCCCGACGAAGCACTGGACACTCGTGGTGGGATGACCGGCGTGACACCGTTCTTCTTCAAGATCTTGTGACCCGCGGAACTCAGGAGGAACTTCACGAAGGCCTTCGCCGCAGCTTCGTGCGGCACTCTATTCAAAATCGCCAGGGTGTACTGCGCGGCCAAGTTCGTCTCGGTCAACGCGACGGTCTTCAGGTGCGCGGCGGAAGCTTCCACGGCGTAGAAGAACCCGGCGTCGAGTTGACCCGCTTGGATTTCACCGACGAGCGCCGTCTCAGGGAAGACGTTCGACGTCGAGGTCGCCAGGGCGTTTAGTCGTGGCACGTCGAAGGCGAGGGCCACGCCCGTCAACGCGTCGACGGCGAGAACGCCCTTGGGGTCGGTGGCGGGGTCGGTTCGCCCCAACAAGAAGTTCGGTAGGTCGACGACGTCGTACCACGGCTTTGTCAGTAGGTCTTTGGCGTACTTCGACGATGGGTTGTAGCCCAGGACCAGTGGCGACGTGGCGAACTCCTCGTAGTTCGAAACCCAGTTGCCGTTCGCACTTCCCTGCAGTGAGGTGTCCGCCGTTGGTGACGCGCTGAGGAACACGTCACCCACTTGGGTGCCGCCCTTTATCTCGGTCGCCAAGGCACTCGAGCCATTGGAGAAGCCGCTCACCGTGTAACCGGTGGCCTTATGAAACGCGGGACCGATCTGTTGTTCCATCAAGTCGAGCAACGATCCGGCGTAGAGCACGTCGACGGTGCCAGACGCTTTCGCGCGGCCCGCGGCACTCGCCCGAGACAGACCGCCGAGCCCCGTCAACACGCCGGCCACGATGAGCGCCGACAGCGCCACACTGAGCACACGACGAGACGATTGGTTCGCCCACGAACTTGCTCGTTGAACTGAAAGAGTAGTCACCACAGTGCCTCCGCCGTTAGTGCACTTACAGTAACATCGCACGAAAACACGCGTAAAACATCTGTATATAGCTCGAAAGTACCGTATCTGCTTCGTCGTGTTCGCCTCGTCATCCCCTGAGCCTCTTTTGAGCGCCCTTGACGGCGTCAAGAAAAACCACGGGCTCGACAAGCGACTGGTCCAGCCGCGCGACGTGGGCGCGCAACCTTTGCGCTCACTCCCTCAGGGTCCCTCACAACGGTCATTCACCAAAGGGGACGGCGGAGCACGACTATAGGATGAGGCGAATGCCGTCCGCTCCATCCTCGAACTGGGTCCTGGTCACGTCCGACCATCTATCGCTCGATGCCCTCACCACGTGGGCAACGCGCCCGAACTGCGGCGCGGTCGTTACCTTCAGCGGCGTCGTGCGCGACAACTCCTCCGCGAGGGAGAACGTGCTCGCTCTGGAGTACGAGACCAGCACCGAATTGGCCGAATCGCGCATCCAGGAGGTCATCGACGAGGCACGCTCGCGCTGGCCCGCCCTCGAGGCCGTCGCCATTCACCACCGCACTGGCCGGGTCGAACTCTCCGAACCTACGGTCATCGTGGCCGTCTCCTCGCCGCACCGCGACGACGCGTTCGACGCCGCGCGGTACTGCATCGACACCTTGAAAGTCACCGTTCCCCTATGGAAGCGCGAGATTTGGGATGGTGGCTCGGCCTGGAGCGACGACTCCTCGCCCATTCTGAACGCCCGGGACCGGTGAGCGTCACGATGGACTCCCTCCCTCATGGTCGGCGTTCGAGGTGATCTCTCTCGGGGAAGCGCGTCAGTTCGTCCTGCGGGGTCTTGATCCACTTGAACCCACGCAACTGAGACTCGAGAACGCCCTCGGCTGCGTGGCGGCCGGGGTGGTGACGGCCCGAGAACCATCTCCTCGATTCGCGAACTCCGCAATGGACGGCTTCGCGGTGAGGTCCCTCGACACTGAAGGCGGTTCGGTGCGTCTGCGTGTCACCGACGCGATCTTCGCCGGTGACGCCGCGAGGGCCCGCGTAGGCGAGGGTGAGGCCGTGCGCATCATGACGGGCGCGCCCGTTCCCGAGGGTGCCGACAGTGTCACCATGCGCGAAGAGGCCACCGTTGACGCCGACGGCTCGACCGTCCTCATTCATCGCGCCGCTCGTCCGGGCGAGTTCGTGCGGATGGTCGGCGAGGACGTGACCGTGGGTCAAACACTCCTCGAACCCGGCGACCAGATCGGTCCCGCACTCATCGGCGTCCTGGCGAGCCAGGGCGTGACGTCGGTGCTCGCCCACCCGCGTCCTCGCGTCGGGGTGCTGTCGACCGGCAACGAACTCTCCAACGACAGCGGTGCGTTGGCGGCGGGAAAGATTCGAGACTCCAATCGGCCCGCCCTCATAGCGTCACTGCACCAGTCGGGCTTTGCGCCCGTCGACCTCGGGATCGTTGGCGACACCGCGGAGGAGATCACGGCCGCCTTCCGCCACGGCGTTCACGAGTGCGACGCCATCATCTCAACGGGCGGCGTCAGCGTGGGCGACGCCGATTTCGTGAAGTCGGTACTCGCCGAACTCTGCGGTGAGACCGCGTCGTCCATGCAGGTGGCGATACGGCCCGGCAAGCCCTTCGCCTTCGGTGTCGCTCCCTCCGGCACTCCCTTCTTCGGACTGGCCGGCAATCCCGTCTCCACCCTCGTGGGCTTCGAGCTCTTCGTGCGTCCCGCGTTGCGCCTCCTCGCCGGATTCAAAGAGCTCGATCGACTAACGATCAACGTGGTCCTCGACTGCCCGATGCCCCGACGTCGCGACGGGAAGCTCCATCTCGTGCACGTCGTGGCCAGGGTCCACGACGACGGGCGGGTCCATGTCGAGCACGTGGCTCGCCAGGCGTCGCATCTTCTGAGCGCCATCGCCGAGTGCAACGCCGTCGCCCTGGTTCCCGACGGCGACGGTCTCGACGTGGGAGGGACGGTCCCCGCCATGGTCCTCGACGCCACGCAACTGAACGGCGCGTGACGTGGCCAGGCTTCTCCTCCTCGGTCCCGCTCGCGAGGCCGCGGGTGTACGAAACGACGTCGTCGAGGGTTCAACGATCGACGACGTCCTGCGCGAAGCCGTCACCCGCTACGGGACAACGTTCCAAGAGATACTCGACGTCAGCCAGGTCTGGCTGAACGGCGAGCCAGCCGAGCGCGACGCCCCCGTCGAGACCTACGACGAAGTTGCCGTGCTGCCGCCAATTTCGGGCGGGTGAGGCGCTTCCTGTTCGAGGAGGAGGGCCAAGGCGTGCGGGATGACGTCCAACACCGCGCCCAGACACTCAACGGCCCCCTTCGGTGATCCCGGGCAGTTCAGTATCAGACAGCGTCCCGCCGTGCCGGCTCGTGCGCGCGAGAGCCGCCCAAAGGGATTGACCAATCGCATGGCTTCACTCAGACCCGGCGCCTCGCGATCGAGTACCCGCAACGTTCCCTCGGGAGTCTGATCTCGTGGGGAGAAGCCGGTGCCCCCCGAGGTGACGACAAGGCCACTGAAGTCCTCGACGATCGATCGCAGCGCGAGCGCGACGGACTCCTCGCCGTCGGCGACGACGACGATCTCGACGACGTCGAAGCCCGCTTCTTCGAGTTGCGCTCTCAACCGTGGACCGGTCAGGTCCTCGCGCACTCTCGCGAACGCTGAATCAGAGACAATGAGAATTTTGGCGGCAAAGTCCATGGCCCGAGCGTAGGTGAAGAAGAAATCTCGCGACGAGGTTCGTCAGCCGCCCGCCATCGCCCCCACGATGTAGAACACCTCGGAACCCGACACCACGGCGTCGGGCAGTGGCGCGTCGGGTGACTCGTGCGACAGATCCTCTTCGCAGGCGAAGAAGCGCACGAAGGATCGACGTTTCTGGGTGACGGGATCACGGATCGTCCCGAGCAACACCGGGAAGCGCTCCTCGAGTGCGTTGATCACGGATCGTTGCGTCACGTCACCGTCGACGTCGAGTTTGATCTCACGGCGGTCGTTGACGAGGGTCTTCAAGTGGGCCGGGAGGACGACCCGGATCATGCCAGCGTCTGGACTTCCACCGACAGCACGGCGGGCAAGTCGCGCACGATTGGCTCCCAACTGTCGCCGGCGTTCGACGAGGCGTAGACCTGTCCCCCGGTCGTGCCGAAGTACACCCCGCACGAGTCGAGTGAGTCGACGGCCATCGCGTCGCGCAACACGTCCACGTAGCAGTTGGCCTGGGGAAGACCCTTCGTGAGCGGCTCCCACTCGTTGCCGCCGCTGCGACTGCGATAGACGCGGAGCTTCCCCTCTGGCGGGAAGTGCACGGAATCGCTCGTGATGGGCACGACGTAGACCGTCTCTGGTTCGTGCGCGTGCACGTCGATGACGAAGCCGAAGTCGGTGGGCAAGTTCCCGCTCACCTCGGTCCACGAGTCGCCGGCGTTGTCGCTACGCATCACGTCCCAGTGCTTTTGCATGAACAACGTGTCGGGGCGCGACGGGTGCAGCGCGATACGGTGCACGCAGTGTCCGACCTCGGCGTCGCCGTCGGGGATACCTTCGGAGTGCAGGCCCTTGTTCTTGGGCGTCCACGTCTTGCCACCGTCGTCGGTGCGAAAGACGCCGGCCGAGGAGATCGCGATGAAGATTCGCTCGGGGTCGTTAGGACTGACGAGAATCGTGTGCAGGCACATGCCGCCGGCACCGGGTTGCCACGACGAACCCGACTCGGTGTTGCGAAGTCCCGACAACTCGGCCCAACTCTCGCCACCGTCCGTCGTTTGAAAGAGCGCCGCGTCCTCGACACCCGCGAGGACGGTGTCGGGATCGGTCAACGACGGCTCGAGGTGCCACACGCGGGCGAACTCCCACGGGTGCGGCGTGCCGTCGTACCACTGGTGGGTGCCGGGCACGCCGTCGTACTGAAACTGGTTGCCGACGGGCGACCACGTCGACCCGCCGTCGTCGGAACGTTGGACGAGCTGTCCGAACCAACCCGTCGACTGCGACGCGAAGATTCGGTTCGGGTCAACGGGTGAACCCTTGACGTGGTACATCTCCCAACCTTCGAAGAACGGACCGTTCACCTTCCAGTCCTTACGCTGACCGTCAGAGGTCAAAACGAACGCACCCTTCTTCGTCCCCACCAACACGCGCACGCCACTCATGGCTACCTCCCTCATGATCACGAGATCTCGTGTTCTCGCTTTACAGTAGTAGCGCCTCGACGATCCGTCCTAGCTTTTTTTTGATCACAGGGCGCACACCCCGAGCCGAACGGCGACCGTATTCTCAGAGCTTCGACGCCCGGCCCTCGAACGTGGAGCCAAAGATCTTCGGCTCGCCGTCGAAATAGTACGAGTCGAGGTGCTCGATCCGAAAACCGGCCCGCTCGAGGTGCTCGGGTACCCTGCGGGTCAGGTGACACCCACCGGCGACTTTCATGTGGAGCGGCTCGAAACGGCGCTGCCAGCGTGCGGTCGTGGCGTCGGGCGCGTGGCCGTGTTCGACGAAGTGGAAGGTAGCCCCCGGCTTCAGCACGCGACGCATCTCTGAGAGTGCCGCGTCGAGATTGGGAATCGTACAGAGCGTCCACGTTGAGAGCACCGCGTCGAACGAGTCGGACGCCAGGTCGAGATGCTCGCCGGTCAGCCCCGCCAGTTCGACCGGGGTGCTCGAGCGCGCGATACGCTCGCCGGCCAGTTGCACGCACACACGCGACGGCTCCACGGCAAAGACTCTTCGGACCTCGGGCGGGTAGTGCGCCACGTTCAGACCCGTTCCGAAGCCGACCTCGACCACGTCGCCCGTAAGACCCGAACAGACCCGCCGTCGTACCTCCAGCGTTCCCTTTCGTCGCATCACCCTGTCTTGGAGTCGCGGCAGAATCTGGTCGGCGTAGATCCCCACGAAAACCCCCTTCACGCGAGTCGCTCGAGGGTTCTCACCACGTGCACGCTCGTCACGCCCGTAACGCCCGTAACGCCAACATCTAAACACGAAAGGTCGACTCGTCGCCGACTCTCTCCCCGCTCACCGGGGACTGCCCTAGATTCCTTGTGATGTCCGCCCGCGAACGACTGAAGTGGCGTGTCGCATTCTCAGAACCGCCGCGCGCGTGAGCGACGAGGACGCGGCGTCACGATCGACGACGAAGGTTTCACTCACCACCATCGCGCGCGGATGGACGCGACTGGGTTGCCTTGGTTTCGGCGGACCCCCAACACACATCGCGCTGCTCCGTCGAATGTGCGTGCAAGATCGACACTGGATGTCGTCCGAAGAGTTCGAAGACGGCATCGCGGCGACCAATCTCTTGCCCGGTCCCGCGTCAACCCAACTCGCTATCTACTGCGCCTGGCGACTGCGAGGCGCCGCGGGCGCGATCGTGGGTGGCGTGTGCTTCATCCTTCCGGGACTCGCCATCATCCTCGCGCTCTCGGCCGTCGTTCTCGCCGGTCACCCGCCCGATTGGGTACTCGGCGCGGAGGCGGGCGCGGGCGCGGCGGTCCCGGCCGTGGCCCTGAACGCCGCCTGGCAGCTCGTCCCGACGAGTCGAGAACGCGTCGGTCCGACGCGCCCCGCGAAGGTCCGTTGGCTGGTCTACGCCGTCGTGGGGGGTGTCGGCGCCGCCACGATCGGGGCGTACCTCGTCGTCGTCCTCGTCGTCTGCGGCGCCGTCGAGCTCATGATTCGTCGTGGTGCTCGACCAGGGTCGAAGAGATCCCTGAAGGCGTTCGCCCCGTTCGCCGTACTCCACGCGGCGGCGATGGGTGGCGTCGGCGCCCTAGCGTGGGTCGCTTTCAAGGTGGGCGCCCTTTCCTACGGCGGCGGCTTCGTCATCGTCCCGATCATGCAACACGACGTCGTGACGACCTACCACTGGATGAGCGCCGCACAGTTCCTCAACGCCGTGGCCCTCGGCCAGATCACTCCCGGACCCGTCGTGCAAACGGTCGCCGTCGTCGGCTACGCCGCCGCGGGCGTTGGTGGCGGGATCGTGGCCGCGGTCGTCGCCTTCACGCCGTCGTTCCTCTTCGTACTCGCGGGCGGGCCAAGGTTCGACAGGATCCGAGCGAACGACTCGATCCGGTCCTTCCTCGCGGGCGCGGCGCCCGCCGTCATCGGTGCCATCGCGGGCTCGGCGATACCCCTCGGACTCGCCCTCCAGCATCCCTGGCAAGTACCCGTCCTCGTCGCCGCCGCGATCTGGCTCTTCCTACTTCGCCGCGGCGTCGTGAGCGGCCTCCTCCTCGCTGGCGCGCTGGGCGTGACCCTGGCCCTCGTCGGCCTCCAGGTATAGGTCAGCCCTCATCACCCTGTAACGCTTTTCGCGCTCGACGGACTGCATCCTTGGACGGCTTCGTCCACGATGGTCAACGAAGTGCCGCTGTGCGCCGCGCGGAGAGGAACGATGACATGAAGAGAATCCTCGCGACCCTGGCCCCCCCAAGCGCCCTCGCGATCAGCACCCTCGGCTTCGGCGTCGTCGTTGGCCCGGCCGGTGCCGTGGCGGCTCACGTCGTCACGAGGGCCACTCCCGGCACGGCACAGTCGCCAAGGTGAACGACACAATGGGTACGACCGCGTCGTTCAACTCGGTCGTCGGGACGAAGACCTTGGTCGTGCACTACGACGCCCTGACCCACTGGGTCATGGGAACGAAGAAGGACCACGAGGTGGGCGCCCTCGTCAGCGTCACCGGCACCCTGACCCACTCGACCATCGCCGCCACCAATTTCAGTGCCTAACAAGTTCTTACGCCGTCCGCGACCCCGTGGTGACTCTTACGCTGGCAGTATGGGAACGCTCCACGCCACTTCATCAAAGAGGGACCACCGTGTCGTTTAGCGACGTGACGATCAAGTTCGCCCGTAACCGTCATCGATGGATCGACGGCGTCGCAGAGAATCGCCACGGGGTCGCGGAGACGAACTGACGTCATGGCACCCCTCACTCACGAAGCGACGGAGAGCGAGCCCGTCAAACGAACAGCCGTCGGTCGAAGAACCATCCTCGGTCTCTCCGCTCTTGGCGCACTCGGCATCGCTTTCGGGAGCAGCGTCCAGAACTTCTTCGGCAGCGCGTTCGGTTCCGGTCTCGGTGGACTCCTGCCCGGCGGTGATCGGTTCCGCATCTACTCCATCACGGGCACGTACCCGAAGATCGCCGATCGTGACTATCGCCTCAAGGTCAGCGGACTCGTCGAGCGCCCTAAGACCTTCACGTTGGCCGACCTCAAAGCGTTGCCCGTGACGTCGTTTACCAAGCCCTTCCAGTGCGTGACGGGATGGCGAGTGCCCAACGTCGCGTGGGAGGGCGTTCGACTGTCCGACATCTTGGACACCGTGGGTGTGCGACCCGAAGCGGTGGCGCTCACCTTCGAGTCCTACGACCGCTTGGACACCGAGAGCCTCACGATCGATCAGGCCCACTTGCCCGACGTGATCGTCGCCTATCGAATGCTCGGTGCCCCCGTCACCACCGAGCACGGCGGACCGGTACGGCTCTACGTCGCGCAGATGTTCGGCTACAAGTCGTTGAAGTGGCTCTCGGCGATCCGCGTCGTCAACGCGGTGCGGGCGGGCTTCTGGGAACAGAACGGCTATCCGGTCAACGGGTGGCTCGACGGCTCGACCGGACCGACCAATCCCGATCCCCGTCTCGACTAACTCATGACCATCACCGACACCACGCGGGTCGCCACGCGGATACTGCGCTTCGACCGCGTCCAGCGCGCGGCGCACTGGGCGAACGCCGCACTGTTCGGTGTGCTGATGTTCACCGCCATTCCGCTCTACTTCGGATCGCTCTTCGGCGTCGTCCTGGCGCGTCACGTGGTCGAAATGATCCACCTCTGGAGCGGACTGGCGCTGCCACTTCCGATCATCGTGTCGCTGCTCGGGCCGTGGGGTCGTCAGATGCGTCGTGACGTGCGACGAATCAACTACTGGACGCGCTACGAGATCCACTGGTTGAGGACGCTGGGGAAGTCCCGGCTCGAAGCCGACAAGTTCAATCCCGGTCAGAAGTTGAACGCCATCTTCATCGGCGCGGCCATCATCGTGATGTTGGCCACCGGCGCGATGCTGCAGTGGTTTCGATTCTTCCCCGTGCCGTGGCGTCAAGGCGCGACGTTCGTCCACGACACCTTCTCCTACGTCATCTTCGCGGTGGTCATCGGGCACGTCTTCATGGCCTTGACGCACCCTGGATCCCTTCGATCGATGTTCACCGGTTGGGTGAGCGAGAAGTGGGCCGCGACGCAAGCCGCGGGTTGGCTGAAGGAAAAGCGACTGGCGGAAGATTCCCCCGACGTTCGCTGCACCCCACGGGGCGATCGACGGTAAGTTCAACCGAAGGCGGTTGGCGTCATCGAGAATGGAGTCCGTCGTGTGGGTTCGAGGAATCATTGGCGTACTTCTCTGCGTCGTGGGCGCCGTGTGGATTGCCCAGGGCACCAACGTGTTGCACGGTTCGGGCATGAGTGGTCACGGCGTCTACGCGGTCCTGGGCGTCGTGGTGTTCGTGATCGGCGTGGTACTCCTCCGGTGGGCGTGGCGAATCCGAAATGGCGGAACGGCGTAACTCACCCTTCTCCACGATCGAGGACCCAAACGAGGCCCTCGCCGGTGTGGCCACAGGTTTCGATCTCGCGGTCCTCCACCGCCAGCAGGCGAAAACCCAGCTTCGCCGGGATCGCCGCGCTGGCGACGTTGGCCCAATCCATCCGGATCTTCACCTGGCGCACGGCCGGAAGATACTGAAAGGCCGCCGCGGCGAGTGCGCGCGCCGCGGCCGTGGCGTAGCCGCGACCGGTGCGATCGCTACGGACCCAGTAGCCAATCTCGGGACAGTCAGGGTCTTGCACGACGTGAAGACCCGCCGCTCCGACGAGTTCGCCTGACGAGTTCTGGATCAACGCGTAGTTCCACTCCTTGTCCGTGTCAAAGAGTTCGTGGCCGTTCTCTAGGACCTTGATGCTCTCTTCACGACTGGGCGTTCCCTGGGCCCACGGCATCCAACGTCGCAGTTCGCTCAGGCTCCGCTCAACGGCCTCGAGCATGTCGTCGACCATTCCTGCACGCCATCGATCCAAATCGACATCCCCACTCGACAGTCGATCCGGGAGGAGCGCCACCCACTAAGTATGTCGTCGTTCCGTGGCCCCTCTTGTCGAACGTTTCACCGCATTCTCGACGTTGGTTCCAAGAGCGCGACCGCGACGGTTCATCGATGAGAGACTTGACCCTGGACCGGCTCGAGCCTATTGACGCCGCGCGTCGAATCGCTGAGGAACGAATACCCTTCGCCGACGGCGTGATTGTGGCCGGCAGTGTCCTTTCGTCGCTTCGAACGACGAACTCGGATTTGAACATCGTGATTGCCGTCTCCCAGGACCAGCAATCCTTTCGCGAAACGGTTCGAAGCCACGATTGTCTCGCGGAACTCTTCGTTTCGACGGCGTCGTCCTTCGACTCCTTCGTACGCCAAGAGATCGCCGCCCGACGTTCACCACTGCTTCAAATCAGCCCCGGCGGCGTCATCCTCTTTTCACGAAACGGCTGAACGTCGCGAGGAAGAAGCCACACGACACCTCGACGTTGATCCGCCCCCTCTAACGGACGACGAACGACGCCAACGTCGCTACCGATTGACCGACCTGCTCGACGACATGACCGGCACACGCGACACCGCCGAACTGACCTTCATCGCCGGAAGGCTCCTTGCCGAAGTTGCCGAGTTAGCACTCCTGAACGCCGGGCAGTGGCTCGGAACGGGTACGTGGCTCGCTCGAAACCTGGGCAGGTTCAATCCGGACCTCTTGTGGCGCCTTACCCAAGGATCAGCCGCGGCACTTTCCTCAGATGATTATGAGACACTTCGCGTCGTCGTCCTCGAGATACTCGAATCCGCGGGGGGTCCGCTCTCTGGGGGTTACCGACGGGACGAACCACGCGAATTCAGTGACTCGTCGGTGGATGACCACGGCGACTTTCAATAGTTCGACAACGCGTAGCGAATCTGTCGCGCAAGCTCGTCACGTCGATCGTCGGTGAGCGGTTCTTCCTTGAGGTAAGCAAATATCGCGGTTCCCGTTCGCTCCTCTGGAAGATCAACCATCCGCGGGACGATGTGGAAGTGAAGATGGGCGAAACCAGGGGCTTCCGCCAACAAGATTACGTAAGTCTTCACACAACCCGTCACGGACTTGAGCGCCTTGGAAGCGTCTCGCAACAACTTTCCCAGGGCCTCCGTCTCAGCATCATTCAGCTCTTCGAGGGCCTCAACGTGTCGGCCCGGCACGGCGACGAGCCAACCCGGCAGACTCGAATTGAACGCCAATGCCAGTCGCCAACCGGGAACCCGCCACACGTCTTCACGAAGGGCGAGCTCGTCCTTTGCGTTTTGTACGCAGTTGAAACACGGGACTGAAGTTTCCGCCGTCACGACAACCCTTCCCCTCTTCGACGACCGTCGCTCTCGATGACGCGACGAAGCGAACCATACCTGACCTCAATCCCCTCGGCGTCGTGCTTCTGAGGATTACCATCTCGCCATGTCCGAAGCCGACCGCCGCGCGATGCGCGATTTCTACGACCGCCTCGGCGGCGGTGAGTGGGACCGTCTTGAAGCGACACCGCGTGGACGTGTGAGTTTCGAGGTCCACCGACGGTTTCTCGAGCGCTTCATCGAGCCCGGTCAACGAGTTCTGGAAGTCGGCGCGGGCCCCGGACGCTTCACGTTCGAGTTGGCGTCCAGGGGCACCTTCGTGAGCGTCACCGACTACTCCCCCGTACAGCTCGAACTCCACGCGCAGCGACTGTCGGGAACCGACGCGGACCGCGCGGTCGAATCCCGGGAACTTCTGGACATTTGCGACACGTCACGCTACGACGACGCGACCTTTGACGCCGTGGTTGCCTACGGCGGTCCGCTGTCGTACGCCTTCGATCAGGCCGAGCAAGCTCTGGGCGGGCTCTTTCGAATCACGAAGCCTGGCGGACCCGTCGTCGCTTCGGTGATGTCGCTCCTGGGATCATGGCGCTTCTTCCTCAGGGGAGTGCTCGAAGACACGAAGACTGCGGGTGAATCGGCCAACGACCTCGTTCTTACGACCGGCGACCTTCGCCACTTCGGTACCGAGCACGTGTGTCAAATGTTTCGCGCGAGCGACATCGTGCGGCTCGTAGCCGCCTGTGGCGGAGAGGTTCTCGCACTGAGCGCCAGCAACTGGGCGTCACTTGGTGACGAGGAGGTGCTGGCCGAGTTCGAAAGCAGTACGGGACGCTGGGCAAGCTTTCTCAAGCACGAGGTTCGCGCCTGCGGAGAGCCTGGCGCCGTTGACGGAGGCACACATCTGTTGTTCGCCGCTCGACGAAGTTGACACCGTCAAGGGGTAGTACGTATCAGCGCTCGACAGAGCGTCCACGCGCATCGTCAAGATCGGTGGTCTCACCGAGAACGGCTCGCTCGGCGACGGCCCGGTACAGCGGATCACCTGATGATTCGTTCAGACGAGTCGACGTGAAGACAATTTTCGCGACGTGCGCGTCGTCGCTCATGGCGGCCCTCGCTCTCACCGTCGAATCATCAAGCGCCATCCTCTCGACCAGAGAGTCGAGTTGATCTCGCGAGAACACCATCGGCGCGCCAATGCTGAGGTACGCCGCCGTCAGGGCCTGGAACGTGAACCGATCGAACTGCTCGGCGTCGTCGACGTAGGGTCGGATCTTCGAAAGTGCCTCGAGTCCAGTCACGCCGTGCAGCGCCGTGAAATCGTCGGTGCTGGCGTAGACCTTCAGCGCCGCCGCCGCCAAACGACGTGGTGTGTGCTCGTCCAACAACAAGGAGGCGACCACGCGAGAGAACGCGGGATCGGACGCGACGCGCCTCATTTCTTCGAAAATCGTTCTCGCTGGCGTCACGGACCGCCAACGTTCGTCCCTCGCCAGTTCGTCGAAAAGGGACTCGGGGTCGTCCGTCGTCACCGGACCCGCTTCGAGGGGTCCAAGTGTCACGGCCGACGCCGCCAGGTACGCCAGCCCCGAGGCCACTCGTCTCGTCTCTTCGGCGTCGAGTGCGTACGCGAGACGTATGACACCGTGAAACGCCGCGCCGGCGACGCCGGCGACGAGGTGGTTCAGATGACGGCGCAGCGTTTCGTCGACGCCGTGTTCGCCAACTTCACCGTTGAAGTAATTGACCAAATCCCCGTACGCGGATGGTTCACCAATCGCGCGCCGCCACGTGGCGCTCGTGAGTCGATGACCGGACCCGTCCACCATGGTCAATCGGCTGCGATACTTCTTGGCAAATCGTGAAAGCTCGTCCGGTTCCGCGCCCAGGGCCGCCTTCGCGACGAGGGCCATCGGTAGGTGATTGGTCAGCCCAGTGTTCGTGGTCGCGTCGAAGACGAGCCCCTCGTTCAACAACTGACCCAGAGCCCGGATTGTCGCTACTTCGGTCACGAATCGAAGAGTAACGGCGAACGCCGACCGTGAATCGGGGGCGAAGGGAGTCGCCCGGGGCGGGGCCCCCTAAAGCTCATTGACCGCTCGCGAGGACCACGTCGATCCTTCTCGCCACCCGATCTCTTTCGACGAGGTCGTTGATCACCGTGTTGTACGCCAAATGTGTGAGACCGATCTGCAACTCGTAGCAGGCGAGCCGCTCTTCATAGTCCGACACGTCGAGGCCAACGTCGCTGGTGTGTTCCCTGAAGACGGTGCGAAAGTCCAGAGCTCGAAGACCTTCGTGCCATGGCCCCCAGAACGTGAACCACGCCACGTCGTAGAGGTAGTCGCCGTACACCGAGCGTCCCCAGTCAAAGACCGCTTCGATTCGTTGCGCGTCGGTGCTGACGAGAACGTTGCGATTCAAGAGGTCTCCGTGCACGAGGTGCAGCGCACGGGGACAGTCCTTGACGCGAGAGTTCAGCGCCTTGACGCCGCGAACGTAGAGCTCTTCGATCTCAGCGTCTTTCGCCAGGTCGCCGCGCCATCCCCCGACGCGAGGGTTGTCGTCGTCTTCCACGGAGGTGCACAGCCACTCCTCCCACGAGAGGTGTCTCGCGGGATTGGTCGGCCACTCAGATGACCCATCTTGATCGATCGGGACGTCGCGAAGCGCGTCAAAGAGCCGCAGGAGGTTTGGAGTCAGCCGCACAGTTGATTCGGCGTCCAGCCGTTCGAGGAAGAGACCGGCGTGGCGCTCGGAGATCGCGAAAGCACCGCCGTACGCCGAGCCAACGTCGAGCACCTTGGGTATCGGGAGGTAGGTGCTGGTGAACGTCGCGGCGTAGCGGTCTTTCTCGAAATCCTCCGCGTACTTGCCAAAGCGAATAATGAAGTTGCGATCGTCACGTAGAAACCCGAACGCCTTCGACCAGGCGCCTTCACCCACGAGCGACACGTCGCTCACCGCTTCACCGAAGTAGTCACCGAGGAACAACCTCGCCTTTTCTAGGTCTACCGGTTCCGCGGTCACGTCACCAAACTACCGAGACCCAATTGTCGCCCCGAGGAGGTGCTGCTTCGGCCAGGACCATGTCAACGCCGATCACCCGGGCTTCACCCAACGAAGAATTCGTCGACGTTGGCTTCGACGCGACGTTCGAGCACCTCCACCACCGTTTCGCGCGGCGTCTGATGAGAGGTATCGAGCCACAGACCGAGTTTCGTGGTGGCACCCAGCAACGCGTCCAGACGCTCGATAGTGACACCTTCGTTGCCGTACGCAACTTTGCCGGTGGCCAAACGACGACCTTCGTCTCGCTGTCGCACGACCTCGGTCGAAGGTCGCAGTACGACGAGGTGTCGTGGTCGCGAGGCGACCACTCTCAACCAGTTGACGACATCCTCGCCGTAGATGTTGTCCTGGACGACGGCCACGAAACCCTCCGTGACGTACTCGTCCGCGACCATCGCCGAGAGCCGGTAGCGAAGCTCGAGCATTCGTCGCGCCTCGGCCCGGCGCTCGTCGTCGTGATGCACCCAACCGTGAACGGCCCACCGGTAGAACTGGCCACCACGGACGTGCACGGATGGATTGAACTCGCGCGCCAACAACTCCGCGATCGTCGACTTTCCGGCACCTTGAACTCCGACGACGAGCCAGATCTCTCCACTCATCCCTCCATTCTCTTGGGAGGGTGTCAAGTTGTACGTCATACCGAGCGTGAGAGAGAGCGTCGGGCCACCACGACGAGGGTCCCACGACCCTCTATCGTTGATGAATGGAAGTCGTCCGTTGCGCATCGGCCGGGGAGTTCATCGTCGCGACGACGTCGTATCGCGGACACGATCCCCTCCGAACGAACGTGCTGGGTTCGGTCGCCACTTCCGTCGCCAACGACGTTCGCCAGTACGACGCCTACTGGTGGTGGTTGGTGAAAGACGTCGGTGAGGTCGTGGGCGCGTCGATGCGGACCGCTCCGTTCGGTCTTCAGCTCGGACCCATGCCGATTGAAGCCTCGTCGGTGTTGGCCACGGCCGTCGCTCGCGACGATGACGCCTTCCCCTGGCTGGCTGGCTCCGAGGAGCTGGTGGCGACGTTTCTCGAGAGCTACGCGAACGCTCACTCACCGGGCTCGTCGCGACGAGCACTTCGAGGGCGCCGGAGCATCCTCTATGAGTTAGTGGATCTCGCCGTGCCCGACGTTGAAGGGACGTGTCGGGTCGCGACCATGGACGACCTTGATCTCGTCGATCAATGGACGTCGGACTTTCACTACTTCGTCGACGGCGTGGCCCGCGACGCCGACGAGAGAGATCGCGCCCTCCTCATTACCCGAATCGAAGAAGGCGCGGTAAGTCTTTGGAGCGTGCGAAGCGTCGTCGTCGCGATGGCGGGACACGCGACGCCCGTGGAGACGCCTTCGGGCCTCGTCTCACGGATCGGCCCCGTCTTCACGCCCGCGGAGAATCGTGGCCGCGGTTTCGGCTCGGCCGTGACGGCGCACGTCTGCGCAGCGTTGCTCGCTTCAGGTTCGCGCGTCATGCTCTACGCCGACGCGGACAATCCCACGAGCAACGGTGTCTATCAGAGAATCGGCTTTCAGAACGTCGATGACGTCATCCAGTACGACCTCGTCGAAGCCTGACGCACATCGCTCCCCGAGCGTCTCGATGAACTCGAGGGGACTACCCCGTGATCGCCCTGCCGCCGTACGTAGCCTCAAGGGACCGCGCGACGCTCAACGCGTCGGCGTCCCTCACGTCACGTGGCGCCGGGGGCAGCAGATCGTCCCAGATCGCGAGGCACGTCCCACGCAGTTGAACGAATCCTTCTGGACGCGCGAAAAAAAGAAAGTGCAGGTGCGCGCCTCCATCACCCCACCGCGAGACGTGGGCCCGCGCAACGTGCGCCAAGGACTCGATGGCTCGCGACGTGTGGACGATGAGCCGCCCAAGCTCCGCGGCCAGATCGTCCGGCAAATCCGTCAAGTCGAAGTGCTGCTTCGGCAACAACATCATGACCAACGGGGCGCCGGACGGCTCGGCGAACGTGATCAGTCGCCATCGCCCGTCTTCCCAAACGCTTGCCCAACCCGGAGCGTCGCACAAGTCACACGCTGCACCTCCTTCGCCGCGGCGCGGCGTCTCGGGCATCTGCGGCGCGTTCAAGGGCACGACGCGTAGTCCGTCGGGCTCGAAGGGGAAGATCTCCCACGCCGTCATCCGTGAAAGTGACAGACGCCCTTCGGCGTCCGCCGCCGCGACGGCGTTGGCGTAGAACTCGTCGGGCGACAGCGGCATTCGCAAATGGTAGTGCGACGGGTCGCGAAAGCGCCGTAGTTATCGACATCTTGGCGGGACTTCGACCGCCTCGAGCGTGGGACGGTCGATCCGATTGAGCGACCGGCATAGATTGAACCAATCACTCCCGACACCACACCACGTAAAGGCAAGTCTCACTACGGCCGCGTCATTGCGGTCATCGTCGCGGGCCTCAGTCTCTACGTCCTGCTACCAGCTCTCGTTAAAGTCGTCTCCTCGTGGCCGAGACTCTTGACGCTCGAGCCGTGGTGGCTCCTCGCCGCCGTCCTCTGTGAAGCGGCCAGTTTCTTCTGTGCCATGGCACTGTTGCGTCTCGTCCTTCGCACGAAGAGCTGGTTCGCCGTCATCACCGCAGGACTCGCGGGCAACGCCGTCACCAACACGTTGCCCGGTGGCGACGCCGTGGGGGCGAGCGTTCAATATCGGATGCTCGCGGGCACCGGCATCGACACCGTCCAGGCGGCCAGTGGTCTCGCCGTGTCCTCGATCATCGGCGTGGCCGCGCTGTTCTCCCTACCGATCTTCGCGCTGCCGGTCATCATCGGCGGTACGACGGTGAGCGCGGGCCTCGTGCGCGCCGGGGAACTCGGCGGGGTTGGCTTCGTGCTCATCGTGGTGCTCGGCGCCGTCATCCTCACGACCGACAAGACGCTGCTCACTCTCGGCAAGGCGATCCAGTGGCTACTGGATAAATTGCCGCGTCGTCGAAGGCAGACGACGGACTTGGGCGCGCGCCTGGTCGCCGAACGCAACCTGGTGCGCAGCGACCTCGGACGGAACTGGTGGAAGGCGCTCCTGCTCATCGCCGGGCGCATCGGACTGGACTACTTCAGCCTCCTCGCCGTCCTTCGCGCCACGGGCAGTCGACCAAACCCGTCACTCGTCCTCTTGGCCTACGCGGCGACGGCCGTCCTGGCTCTGCTGCCCTTGACTCCCGGTGGACTCGGTCTCGTGGAGGCGAGTCTGAGCGGTCTGCTCGTCCTCGCGAATATCCCGAGCGGCGACGCCGTCGTCGCGACGCTCGCCTTTCGACTCGGCTCCTACTGGCTACCGACGGTCGCCGGAGGCGTCTGTTACGTGCTCTACCGGCGACGCTACGGTCCACTGCGTCAGAGTGAAGGGGCCGCTTAAGGGGTTCGAGCGAGTAGTCGCAGTAGCGTGAACCGAAGCGTCCGCGACGAAAGGAGTACGACCGAATGTCCGATTCATCGAACGGCGAGCCGAGCGGTCCTACGAGCACCCGTCGTTCACGACTCTTCCTGCGCGCGCAGCTCAACGGCATCCCGCTGAAGTCCATCCTCGCTACCGTGCTCGTGGTCGTCCTCGTCTACTTCTCGTTCCAGGTCCTCTTTCGCCTCCGCGCCGTCATTCTCCTGATGCTGGTCGGCGCGTTCATTGCGTTGCTGCTGAATCCCATCGTCATCTTTCTCCAGCACTGGAAACTGCCCCGCCGTGGAGCGGCCGTGCTGGTCGTGACGATCGCCGCGATTCTCGTCTTCGTCGGTCTCGCCGTCGCTTTTGGCTACCCACTCGTGAACTCGATGACGCACCTCGCGAACGCGCTGCCGACCTACGTGCACAACGCCGAGAACAACAAGGGCTGGATCGGCCACCTCCTGCACCGCTATCACGTCGAGACGTGGCTGCAACGAAACTCCTCGAAGTTGGTCTCCTTGGCCAATGGTCTGAGCAAACCGGCGCTGGCCCTCGGAAAGGGTGCGGCCACGCTGCTCGTCGCCCTCGTCACGATCTTCGCCTTCGTCACGCTGTTGCTCCTGGAAGGTCCCAAGATCCGCCGCGCGGGACTCGCGATGATGCTGCCGAAGAACCGCGTATGGGTCTCGAAGGTCGGGGCGCAGGTCTCACGGGCGGCGCTCGGCTACATGCTCGGCAACTTCCTGACCTCGGCGATCGCGGGTTTCGTCATCTTCATCACCCTGTTCACGCTCTCGGTCCCCTTCGCGATCCTCTTCGCGATCTGGGTCGGGTTGGTCGACTTCATCCCCCAGATCGGGGGCGCACTTGCGGGGATCCCGACGGTCGCCTTTGCGTTGGTGCACTCGCTCACCGCGGGCGTCATCACGGCCATCGTCTTCGTCGTCTACAGCCTCATCGAGAATCACGTGCTCAACCCCATCATCATGAGTCGCACCGTGAAGATCAATCCACTCTCCGTCTTCGTCGCCATCCTCGTGGGCGCCGAGATCGGCTCGTGGGTCGGTGGTATCTTCGGGGGCTTCGTGGGCGTCCTGCTCGCCGTCCCCACGGCCGCCACGATTCACGTGTTGTTCCGCGAGATCTGGAACTCAACGGCGTCCCCACCGGGGGTCATTTCGGATCTCTCGAACGAGACCGACCCGTTCAGCGCGGAGTAAATGGGGTGAGCACACCCCGATGATCGACGACGACGGCAACGCAGCCGCGGAAGTTCTCGCGAGGGCCCTCACGAGCGCGCGCGAGCTCATCGAAAGGGCGGCAGTTCCCGGCCCACGCGACGAACGACGTACCCGTCGCCGGTTTCGCCGGCTCTTCGACGACCCCCGAGCCGTCGAGGTCACCATCACCTTGACCGATGAGGTCATGCGATTCACCTCGAAGAGGAGCGCCGCGGCGGCACTGCGTACGGCGGTGCAACACGCCTCGTCGAAGGGCTTTGGTCTCGCGAACGCGCTGGGACTGCGTGGCGTGGCGCTGATGTCGCGCGTCGCACCGGTGAGTGCGTTGCGGCTGGTGAACGCAAGAGTCCGCGACCTCACGCAGAACCTGATCTTGGACGCGGACGAGTCGTCGCTTCGCGCGACGATCGCGTCGCACCGGCGAGACGGCCTTTCCTTGAACGTGAACGTCTTGGGTGAAGCGGTGCTCGGTGAGCGCGAAGCCGACGACCGCTTGGCCCGGGTCCTCGACGTCCTGCGCCGGCCCGAAGTCAACTACGTCTCAGTCAAGCTCTCGTCGATCGTGAGCCAACTCATAACCGTTGACCACGAGGGATCGCGCGAACGCGTCGCGGCGAAACTTCGCGTGCTCTACCGCGAGGCCGAACACCACGGCGCGTTCGTGAACCTCGACATGGAAGAGTACCGGGACCTGCGACTCACGCTGGCCGCCTTCACGACGGTCCTCGACGAAGCGGAGTTCCACCGACTGAGTGCGGGCCTCGTGCTCCAGGCCTACCTTCCCGACTCGCACCGTGCGCTGCAGGAGCTCATCGACTTCGCCGCCCGACGTCACGCGACCGGTGGCGGCCAACTCAAGGTCCGCTTGGTGAAGGGCGCCAACTTGGCGATGGAACGCGTCGAGTCAGAACTGCACGGGTGGCGACCCGCCCCCTACGGCTCGAAGGCTGACGTCGACGCCAGCTTCTGTCGACTCCTCGACGTGGTCCTTCGCCCCGAGTACGCCGCGTCACTTCGCGTGGGCGTCGCCAGTCACAATCTCTTTCACGTGGCCTGGGCACTGGAGCTCGCCACGTCACGTGGCGTGAGCGGCCAACTCGACGTCGAGATGCTCGAAGGGATGGCGAACGCCGAAGCGCGGGCCCTCGTCGAGCGCGGCCACGCCGTGCTGCTGTACGCGCCGATCACCCAGAGTGACGACTTCGCCTCGGCGGTTGCCTACCTCGTTCGACGACTGGACGAGAACACCGCCCCCGAGAACTACCTCCGCGCCGCTCTCTTCATCGCGCAGGACCCGAGCGTCTACGAAGAGCAGGAGCAACGCTTTCGTGCCTCACTCGCCGCGCGGCAATCCGTCGACGTCGCGCGACGGCGACGGACCCTCGTTGCTGACGGCCAAGACTTTGAGAACGAGCCCGACGGTGATCCCACGAACGTGTCCTACGTCGACGCGTTGACCAACGCGATCCGCGATGTCCGCGCGCGCGAGGACGTCACGATCGACACGCTCGGCCACCTCAGCGCCACCACGTCACCCACCTTCGAAGAGGGCCGCGACCCGAGCGATCACGGTCGTGCGTGGTATCGCTACCGCGTGGCGAACGTCGACGAGATCGACGAGGCACTCGAGTTCGCGAGCTCCGGTTTCGCCACGTGGCACGGGCTTACCCTCGAAGAGCGACAATCACTGCTGAGAAGCGCCGCGGACGTCATGGCCTCGCGCCGGGCCACCACGATCGCGGTCATGGCCCGCGACGGCGGAAAGACCGTCGCCGAAGCGGACCCCGAGGTCAGTGAAGCCGTCGACTTCGCCCGCTTCTACGCGTCGCGGCCCCCGAGCGACGAGACGTCCACCCCGCTCGGCGTCGTACTCGTCGTTACGCCGTGGAACTTCCCCTACGCCATTCCGGCCGGCGGCGTCCTCGCCGCACTCGCGGCCGGCAACGCCGTCATCTTGAAGCCCGCACCCGAGACGGTGGCCGTGGCCTTCGAACTGGCGACGCAACTCTGGGACGCGGGCGTCCCGCGCGAGGTCGTGCAACTCGTGCCCACGCGCGACGACGAGAGTGGCCAACACCTCGTCTCACACGTAGGCGTGAGCGCGGTCATCTTGACGGGATCGTTCGACACCGCGACGCTCTTCACCTCGTGGAAGCCTCACGTGCGGCTTCTCGCTGAGACGAGCGGCAAGAACGCCTTGGTCATCACCGCCAGCGCCGACGTCGATCTCGCGGTGAAGGACTTGGTGCAGTCGGCCTTTGGTCACGCGGGTCAAAAGTGCAGCGCCGCCAGTCTCGCCATCGTGGAGCGCGCACTCTACGACGATCCGACGTTCTTGCCCCAGCTCGTGGACGCGGTCACGAGCCTTCGCGTCGGCGCTGGCTACGAACTCGCGACCAACGTCGGACCGATCATTCGCCCGCCCGAATCGGCGCTCCTTCGCGCGCTCAGCCAACTCGACGACGGCGAGTCGTGGTTGGTGGCACCGGAGCGTCTCGACGACGAGGGCCTCCTCTGGCGCCCGGGCGTGAAGGTCGGTGTGAAGCCGGGATCGTGGAGTCACCTCAACGAGTGGTTCGGACCCGTGCTCGGCGTCATGATCGCGGCGGACCTCGACGAGGCGACGTCCTGGCAGAACCAGGTGCCGTACGGACTCACGGGCGGTTTGCACTCGCTCAGTCAAGCGGAGTGCGAACAGTGGATCGAGCAGGTCGAAGCGGGCAACCTCTACCTCAACCGCGGCACCACCGGCGCCGTCGTGCGCCGTCAGCCCTTTGGTGGTTGGCGGCGCTCGCGCGTGGGCGCGACGGCGAAGGCGGGTGGCGTGAACTACCTCAACGGCCTGCGTCATTGGCCACGAATCGTCGACGTCGACCAGGCCCTCGCCGAAGCGACGACCTGGTGGCTCGAGTTCGGATCGGTCGCCCGCGATGACGCCGGCCTCGACGCCGAACGCAACCTTGTTCGCTACCGTCGGCCCACGAAGCCGATCGCCCTTCGCGTGGACGTCGGGGTCTCTCCCAATCAGTTGGCCTACGTGCGAGACCTCATGGACCTCGCGCACCTCCACGTGGAGTTCAGCGCGGAGTCGTTGGTGCGCGGCCTTCTCGACGTGACCTTGGAGAGCGTCGACGAACTCGTCGCACGGGCCGAGTCGTTTTCGGTCGTTCGCTGGATCAGTCGGGAAGTCGCGCCCACGCTGGCCCTCTTAGAGCGAGGAGTATCGCTGGACCCGCGCGCACTCGCCCAGTCGGGCGCCGTTGAACTGCCGCGTTGGCTCTTGGAACAGAGTGTCGCCATCACGAACCACCGCTACGGCAACGTCCACGCCGGTCCGAAGCCCGCGTGCCTTGGACTGGGTGACGTGAAGCACCACGTGGGCGACGATCGCTAGGCGCTCGGGTCTCTGGGCAGTCCGAGCACCCGCTCCGCGATGATGTTGCGCTGGACGACCGAGGTGCCACCACCGATGGTGAGGGCCTGCGAGTAGAGAAAGCCCCAGTACCACGAGCGCCCTTCGTCGCCACCCACGGCGCCGGGCCCGTGGCCTTCGACCATCCCGGCGCTGTGGGCGAGACGCTGCGCCAGGGTCATGACCTCTTGACCGTGATCATCGGCGAGCGCCTTTCGAAGACTCGCGTCCGACGCCGTTGCCTTGCCGGCCAACGCGTTCGCGTTGAGGCGCATCCGCAGGAACCGCAGGATCTCGCCGTGCGACCAACATTTAATGAGGTCATCGCGTTCGATCCTCGAAAGGGCGTTGCCCTGTGCGCGCACCAACGCGACCAGATCGTCCGCCGTTGGTCCTCGGCCCCACAGCACGCCTTCGCCCGAGAGCGAGACGCGCTCGTTGCCGAGGGTCACCTTGGCGAGACGCCATCCCTCGTTGACCTCGCCGAGGAGACAGTCCGCGCTGAGACGCACGTCGTCGAGGAAGACCTCGTTGAAGGCGTGGTCGCCGGTCATGTCGATGACCGGACGGATCGTCACGCCCTTGGCGCTCATCGGACAGATGAAGTAGGAGACGCCGTTCTGTGGCGCGCCGTCGTTGGACGTTCTCGCGAGCAGGATCCCCCACGTCGACAGGTGCGCGTAACTCGTCCAGAGTTTCTGACCCGTGATGACCCACTCGTCACCGTCCTTCTTCGCGGACGTCATCAGTGACGCGAGGTCGCTGCCGGCGTTGGGTTCGCTGAAGAGCTGACACCAGAACTCCTCGCCACTGAGGATCTTGGGTAGCCACCTCACTTGTTGTTCCTCGGTGCCGGCGACGAGGATCGTGGGACCGGCCCAGCCGATGCCAATGGGATTGATGGGCCGCTTCACCTTGGCTCGGCGAAGTTCGTCGTCGATGAGAAGTTGGTACTCGATGGACGCGTTGAGACCCCAGGGCTCGGGCCACCCCGGTGCCACGAGTTTTGCTTCGGCGAGTTCTCGACCCGTCGGATTGGGGTGTTCGACCAGCCACGTGCGCAGTTCGACCCTCCGTACGTCGAGTTCGTCGATACTGCTCTCGAGCGAGACGGTCACCGGTGCGAGGAGCCCTCGACCTTCTTCTAGCTCTTCAACACCGCTGGCCACGTGCGTCTCCTTTGACGTCTACGTCCAACGTAACGCGCTTCGTCGACGCCGGGTCCTCGCCGCAGTTCATCAGGCGTGGCGAGAAGAACGTCATCGTAACGCCGGCCCTCTCTCCTCGGCGGGGAGGTACGCGGCGAAGTGGTAGTCCGGCTCCAGTGATCCGACTCACGACGATGTAGTACAAAGAGACCATGTACGCGGCCATTTTCAGCGATCTCTTCGTCGTCATCGTTCTCGTGGTCGTTCTCAGCGCCGCTCTTCCGTGGTGGGCCGTCGTCGACGTTGCGTCAAGACCAAAGGGGGCCTTCGTTTCCACGGGGTTTTCGAAGAGGGCGTGGCTCTCTCTCCTGATCGGCTTCACGGTCTTCACCTTCTTCGTGGGACTGGGCATCGCTCTCTACTACGTAGTTCGTGTTCATCCGAAGATGGAGCGGCGCTCGCGAGCCGACGAGTTCGGCACTCGGTTGCTGAGATCCACGATGGTGCTGCTCTTGGTCGTGGTCTCTCTGTCGTTGACCTACGGGGTAGGCCGTGTCAAGTCGCTCCTGTGGTCGCCGACCCCTCAAGTCAGGGTCGAAGGCTCTCTGAGCGGCCAGTGCCCGACGGGGTCCTCGGCAGAGGGAAGGACGTACTTGGTGCTCTTGACCACTGGTTCCAGCGGAAGGGTCGTGGGCGTCACGACGCTGGCGGGTACGAGCGGGCGGGACAGTTTCACCTTCGACGTTTCGCCCGGCACGTACAGACTCACCGCGACCTCGGGTTCCATCTCGCGTCATTGGAGTCTCAGTTACGCCTGGGGTGCTCACCCTTCCGCGCAGATTCTCCCGATCCCCGTCGCGATGAACGTCTCGGTCCCGGTCGACTGTTAGAAGAATCTTCTTCGCGAATGAAGAGCCTGACCACGAAGAGGGCGGTACCCGTTCGGACCACGTCGCGCCCACCACTGCCAGCGCGAGCAACGGATTGACCAGTCAGTTTTCGTGCGCTGGTCTTATACTCAGGACCATGGCGGTACTTTTCTGGCTCGTGATCATCCTGGTGTGCATTTTCACGGAGATTCACACCAACGCCTTCATTTCGATCTTCATCGGGGCCGGTGCCATCATCCCGTTCTTCCTCTCCTTGGCGAGCGTGCCGTTCTACGTGGAAGCGGTCTTGTGGCTCGTCATCTCTGGCGTTCTCCTCGGTGCACTGCGGCCAGCAGCGCTTCATCGTTTTCACCATCGCGGCATCTTGGATATGTCCGCACCGTCAAACAGTTCGATGACCAATCTGACGGGTTTCGTGGAAGACGCCGTCGGCGATGAGGGGCACCCCGGGCGCGTCAAGATCAAGGGCGAGTCCTGGAAGGCCGTCACGTCGTCGGTCGATCCAATCCCCGACGGCACACAAGTCATCGTGAGAAAGACCTACGGCACCACTCTCTGGGTGGAGCGCGTCTAGTTCGACCTTCGCCGGTTCGTCCTCACGACGGAGATCGGGGGAACCTCGACGGAAGGAAGGTGATGACTCGAACGGGGCTTGCGTTTTCAAACCGTCACCGATCAGTGGCGCGAACTCGTGGCGCCACGGCGACGGTCCTCTTTTCCCTCGTCCTCTTGGGTGCGACGGGCGTCGTTTCGCTCGTGGCGGGCGTCGCGCCGAGTGCCCACGCGATCAGTGAGGGGCTACCGCCGTGCTCGACCCCCCACGTGGAGGTATCGGTGTCGACGAGCGAGCGACGGTACGGACCCGGGACGAGGGTGGTAATGCGGTCGTCGGCACGAAATATCTCGACCTCCGCCTGCAACTTGGCGGTGGGTCCGACGTCCCCCAGACTCGACGTGAGCAACGTGAAGGGCGTCGTCGTGTGGAACAACTGCTCGCTCAACGACCGAATCGGAGCCTGCGCACTCTATCTCGTCAAGCACCGGCTGAAGCCCGGGGCTACCTACACCAAGACCTTCTCGTGGGATCAACGCTCTGGAGTGACCCCGGTCCTCGTCCCGACGGGCACCTATCGAATGACCGTGCGCTTCAGCGGCCTCGGCGGAAGCCACGCGACGAGGTTCCAACTCACTCGCGCGGCGTCACCACCGATCACCGTCACCGAGGCCAACAGCGGCGAAAGTTACTCGTTACGCGTGGGAGCGCAACTCCTCATCCAGCTGACAGGTCCAGCGAACTACACGTGGTCCGAGCCGGCCACTTCCGACGCCTCGGTGCTCGAGCGGTCGGTGGGCACGTCGGGAAACGTTGCCACGGCCACCTTCGTCGCCGTGTCGAGCGGCAGCGTTCGGGTGACCGCCGAAGACAACCCAAACTGTTATCCCCAATGCCTTCCCCCGAGTCGCCTGTTCGCCGTGACGATATCCGTCGTGGGCTAATCGCACGCGACGTACGATCGAAGTTCAAGGGCTCATCGAATTTCAGCGAGGTGCGCCCTTCGCGAAAGTAAGCACGGCATCCTCGCTGCACCGCAATGGGTGACACTGACCGGGCCATCTGGGGCACTCCGGTGTGGCGATCTGCAGCGTCAGTTTAGGTTGACACACCAACAGTGTCAGCCTATACTGACAGGCATGGACATCGAAAGACTCAGCGAGAATCTCACGTCGGATGACCCGGCACTTGGGCTTCGCGCCTCGTTGGCGCTCCATCGCCTGGCCGAAAGGGTCGAAGCGAAGAGCGTCGCGGCGGCCCGAGAAAAGGGCTGGTCGTGGCAGCAGATCGGAGACGCCTTGGGCGTCACCCGCCAATCCGTGCACACCAAATACAACAAGGAGTCATCATGACCGCAGAATCCGTTGCTCCAGAGACGCTTCACGTCTGGGCCATCTGTCTGCAGGCGGGCGAGGAGGCTCGTCGCCGAGGTGATCGCCGAACTGGCACCGATCACCTCTTGCTCTCCTTGTTGGAGGATCCCTCGATCGAAGCCGTGTTGGGCGTGAGCCTGCAACAAGCTCGCCAGGCCCTTGAGTCGCTCGATCACGAAGCCCTGGGCAGCCTGGGCCTAGGGTCCGGCGCCGACGCCGCCCCACTGGCGATGCGGGCCGTGCCGAAGAAGCCGAGGATCAGAGACATCGCGCAAAAGGATCGCTTCCGCATGGCGCCCGCGGCAAAGAAAGTGCTCGAGGACGCGGTCAAGCCCAACCGTCGGGGAGTTCACGTCACGGCCCAGCAGGTCCTGGCCCAGATCCTCACGCTCCAACCACCAGATCCTGCGGCGGCGCTGCTGGGCGCTCTCGGCGTGAACGCGGCGGAGGTTCGGCGCCGACTGGATGCGGTCACGCCCGACAGCTGAGACCCAGCGATATTCACGACCTGGAGCGAAGGTGTCCGCATCGGGCCGTTCCGGGCGACGTCACTATCGCGAGCGCGGACGTGATCAGACCAAACCCGGCTGAAATCCGATGAGTCAGTTCAAGTCGAGGACGTGACCTAGATCTGTACCGCCCCGGGCACGCCTTCCATGACACTCTTGATGGCTTGGGCGGCACCGAGGAGCGCGGCGCTCTCGGCCGGGATGATGAGTTTGGTGTTGTCGCTCTCCGCGAACTTCGCCAACGTGTCGAGCTGGAGAATGGCAACCAACGTGGCGTCGGGTGCTTGGGCCTTGATCGCGGCGTAGATCAGCGCAATGGCCTGCGAACGACCTTCGGCTTCGAGGATCTGTGCCTGTCGTGCGCCTTCGGCGCGCAAGATCTGAGACTGCTGCGAACCCTCGGCCTCTTTGATGGCGGCCTGTCGTTGACCGTCGGCGACGTTCACCGCGGACTGCTGTTGACCTTCTGATTCGAGGATGCGCGCGCGCTTCTCCTGGTCGGCTTGTTTCTGCAGCGCCATCGCCTGGAGGATCTGGTCGGGCGGCGTGATCTCCAACACCTCGACACGGTTGATTCGTACGCCCCACTTGTCCGTCGCTTCTTCCATCTGCGTCTGGAGCAACGTGCCGATACGTTCACGCTGGGAGAACGCTTCGTCGAGGCTGATCGAACCGAAAACCGCACGCACGGAGGTGCGCGCCAAGTTGTCCACACTTACCAGGTAGTCCGAGTTGGTGAAGAGCGCAAGGCGCACGTCGACGACTTGGCTGAAGATAGTGGCGTTCACGATCACCGCGACGTTGTCGCGGGTGATGACCTGCTGGCGGTCGCCGGTGCGTGGGGTCTCTCTGACGTCGATGATCTTCATCACCTCGATGAAGGGAAAGATGAAGGTCAGGCCGGGATTCTTGATGTCCTTGAACTCACCGAAGCGCGTGACGACGCCTTCGAAGCCCTGTTGGACGATGCGCACGGACTTCGAGATCGTCAAGATCACCAAAAGGACGATGATGGCGGCTACGACCGCGAGGACAATACCGAGATTCATGATGCCTACCTCCCCAAAACTTCGACGCAGTTGCGGTAACTGGTCACGTTTTGGCTGATAGTCGCAGTGTATCGGACGCGAAATCTCCGCTTCCTAGAAGATCGTGACCACCGACGAGCTCGGCGCGACCCGCGCTGAACCTTTGAGATTTCACCGCGTCGAGGCAACGTCGAGTGAGCAGAATCTCATAGTTCCTGGTAAAACGTGAGGGACTGGACAGAGTGAAACCGCGAGTGCGGTGCGTTGAAAGGAGCGCCATGAACGTTGCGACGTTTGTTGCCACGGTCTTTAACAACGAACTCCCGTTTCGCGTCGAAGCGTACGACGGCAGTGTCGCGGAGCCGACGGTTCCGTCGAGCGCGAACGCCGTCACGCTCAAGATCATCCGACGCGACGCGTTGACGCGCGTGCTGACCCACCCCGGCGAGCTCGGGCTCGCTCGGGCCTACGTGGCGGGCGACATCGACGTCGACGGCGAACTCGATCCCCTCTTCGCACTCAGCGTGCCCCCACTGCGCCAACTGCTGAACGCCAACAACCTGCGTCTGCTCCTCTCCGTCGTCGGCGCGTCCGCACTGAAGCCACTGCCACCCCCCGCGATCGAAGCCCGGCAACGCGGCGTCATCCACTCGAGGGCCCGCGACCGCCAAGCGATCTCGCACCACTACGACGTGTCGAATCGTTTCTACGAGATGGTGCTCGGCCCTTCGATGACGTACTCGTGCGCCGTCTTTTCCAACCCCGACGACACCCTCGAAGCGGCCCAGGCCAGAAAAGTGGATCTCGTCGCGCGCAAGCTCAACCTCAAGCCCGGGATGCGTCTCTTGGACGTGGGTAGTGGCTGGGGCGCGATGGGCATCCACGCCGCGCGACACTTCGGCGCCACGGTCGTCGGCGTGACCCTCTCCGAACAGCAGCAGAGGTACGCCACCGAGCAGGCGCGCCTCGCGGGCGTGAGCGACCTCGTGGAGTTTCGACTTCAGGACTTTCGTGACCTCAGAGACGGTCCCTTCGACGCGATCAGCTCGATCGGCATGTCCGAACACGTGGGTCGGCGTTCGCTCGAGAACTACACCCACACCATGTGGGAACTCCTGAAGCCCGGCGGGCGCTTCCTCAATCACGCCATTGGTCGTCCGCTTTCTTTCGACGACGACCCCCAACCTTCAAAGCTCGCCGCGTTCAATCGACAGATGCTGTTTGCGCTCGGTCTTCGCGGTCCCTCCAAGACGGGCAGTCAGTTCATCGATCGCTACGTCTTTCCCGACGGCGAACTGCACGAAGTGGGCACGATGGTCACGATGTTCCAGGCGCACGGATTCGAGGTGCGCCACCTCGAGAGTCTGCGCGAGCACTACGCGATCACGTTGCGTCGATGGGTGGACAATCTGTCCAAGCGATTTGACGAAGCGATCGAGGAAGTGGGCGTCGAACGGGCCCGCGTCTGGCGACTCTACATGGCCGGTTCGGCGGTGGCCTTCGAGCGCCACCACCTCGAGATCCACCAAGTTCTGAACGTGCGACCCCTCACGGGTCGTAGCGAGATGCCGCTCCGGACCAGTTTCGAACCACCCTTCTGAGTCCTCGTCGTCGTGGCCGCGGTGTGCGACGCTTGACGGGTGACGAACGCACCCTGGCAGACCCATTGGCATAAGCACCCCGCCGTTCGAAGTGGCGACCAACTCTCGAGGGGTGAGCGAGCGGCCGACCGCATGCGCAACATGATGGGCTCGTGGGGCTTTGTCTTTGGCTTCTTCGCGGTGATGATCCTGTGGGCCCTCGTGAACACCGTCTTCTTCGAGCACGTCTTGCACCACAAGGCCTTCGACCCCTACCCGTATATCCTGCTCAACCTGTTTTTGTCGATGATGGCGGGCGTCCAGGCCGCGGCGCTACTCATCGCCGCCAAGCGAGCGGACTCGATCTCCTCGGAAGTGGCCCTGCACACGGCCAACAACACCGACGACATCAAGAAGCTCATCCAAGAGAACACCGAACTCACCGAGACGGTGAAGAGGGCCACCGACTTACTCGACGAGATTCATCTGCACGTCTCCAACATCGGAAAGGCCGTGGGCGCCGAACTGGGTCGCTTCGCGCCGGGCGCGCCGCCGGGCACCTCGCCGCCGAATGAGGCCTAGAAGCTCGACGCTGCGGTTTTCGAAGGAAGCAGCGCGCCCACGTCGCGACCCGGTCCGACGACTGCCTTCACGTCTCGATAGGAGACGGGTTCGCCGCATTCGTCACAGACCGTCTCGACGTGCGTGGTCTTGCCACACCAGGCGTGCACCAACTCGATCGGAGGACCCGACGGCGCCGCGTACTTGTCGCCCCACTGGCGCATCGTGGTCAACACTGGCCAGAGGTCCCTTCCCTTCTGCGTGAGCTTGTAGTCGTCGCGCGGCGGGTGCTCGGAGTAGGGAACGCGTACCAGTACGCCGGCGTCGACCAAGGAGTTCAGTCGATCGCGCAGGATGTTGCGCGAGATGCCGAGGCGCCGTTGAAAGTCCTCGAATCGGGTCACGCCCATGAAGGTGTCGCGCACGATGAGCATGCTCCACCATTCACCAACCACTTCCAGGCACTGGGCCACCGAACAGTCCATCGTGGCAAAGCTCTTACGTTGCATGAACTGATCCTAGTTAGTTGCATCACGCAACGCAAGCATGTAGCGTACATTCCATGACAGAACGCACTGCCGCCAAAAGGGGGCCCAACGTCTGGTCCTTAAGCAGGCGCCGAAAGGCCATCTTCATCGTGACGGCCCTGGGTGCCTTCATGGCGTCGCTCGACCTCTCGATCGTCAACGTGGCCTTCCCGGCTCTCGAACGGGCCTTCCCCCACGACCCGCGCGCCAGCCTCGCGTGGGTGTTGACGGGTTACGCCATCGTCTTTGGCTCCCTGTTGGTGGTCGCGGGCCGAACGGCCGACCGACTTGGTAGCCGTCGCGTGTTCTTCTTCGGACTAGGCGTCTTCTGTCTGGGTTCGCTCCTCTGCGGTGTCGCGCCCTCGGTCGTGACGTTGGTGCTCGGGCGGGTCGTGCAAGGCGTCGGTGCCGCGACACTACTGCCCGCGTCGCTCTCACTCTTGTTGGCGTCCTACTCCAAGGAGAAGCGATCACAAGTCGTCGCGCTCTGGGGTGGCATCGGCGCCCTGGCGATCGCCACGGGCCCGTCACTCGGGGCGCTCCTCATCACCGCCTTTGGTTGGCGCGCCGCCTTCTACGTGAATCTGCCCGTCGGACTCGTCGCCTGGCTCGTCGGACGTCGCGTCCTCGACGAGACGAAGGGATTGGGTTCGACGACCAGTCCCGACTTTCCCGGTGTGGTGTTGCTGAGCGGATCGCTCGCGACGTTGGTGCTCGCCATCACCGAGGGTCCCACGTGGGGCTGGAGCAGCGCGCGAATAGTCGCGGGATTCGTCGCCTCGGTAATCTTGGGCGCGATCTTTCTCTATCGTTCGTCGCGTCACCCCGAGCCCGTTCTCGACCTACGGCTCTTTCGTGCGCGTTCGTTCAGCGTGGCCAACACCGTGGCGCTCCTCTACGCCATGGGCTTCTTCGCGATGTTGCTCGGGAACATCTTGTTCTTGACGAGCGTCTGGCACTACTCCATCCTCCAGGCCGGACTCTCGGTGACGCCGGGGCCACTCGTCGTGGCCGTGGTGTCCGGTCCGGCCGGCAAGCTCGCCGGACGCTTCGGCTTTCGCCGCGTCTTGATGGTGGGTTTCGTCGTCTTCACTGGCGGACTGCTCTGGTACGTATGGCGCGTCGGTCTCACGCCCGACTACGTGAGGGTCTGGCTGCCGGGCACGATCATCGTCGGACTCGGCATCGGGCTCACCTTTCCCGTCATCAGTGCCGCCGCGGTGTCGAGTCTCGAGGCGAAGCGCTACGCGGTTGGCAGTGCGGTCAATCAGACGGCCCGTCAGGTCGGTGGAGCGCTCGGCGTGGCGCTCCTCGTCGTCATCCTCGGCACACCCACGAATGCCGTTCAGGCGCTGCGCAACTTCCACCACCTCTGGTGGTACGTCGCCTCGATGGCCGCGCTCGCTGGCTTGGCGGCCACCCTGTTGGGTCCCCCTCACTCATCGCGAGCCCTTCGCGCGAGCGACGCGCAGGGCGCCGAGGCGGCGGTGGGCATCGTAGAGATACTCGACGGCGAGATCGCGTCGAACGCGCGACGACCCGTTGATCTGCACCGAGGCGAAGTGAGGAAGGACCGTTAAAGCAGGTGGGTCCGCACGCGGTCACGTGTCTCGAGTGCGCCGACGTTCAGCGTTCGCGATAGCCAATACTGTTGTTCTATGTCCCTGGAACTCGACGAGTCGACCCCCGACGTGCCCGCCGACAGAACCGTGAGATCACGGCGGAAGAGTTTCATCGAATGGGTCATCGTCTTAGTGGCCGCGGTTCTGGTTTCGCTCACCATTCGCACGTTCGTCTTTCAGACGTTCCTCATCCCCTCGCCTTCGATGGAGCCAACCCTCTACCAGGGAAACCGAATCCTCGTCAACAAGCTGAGCGTCGATTTCGGCACCATCAACATCGGCGACATCGTCGTGTTCAAGGCACCCCCGGACGTCGCAAAGATCTGCCACGATCCGGTGGCCGACCTCGTGAAGCGCGTCGTTGGGGTGCCCGGTGACGTGTTGACCTCGAAGGGCAACGTCATCTACGTGAATGGGAAGAAGCTGCAACAGAAGTGGTCGCACTTCCCCGCTCTAGGACCGCAAGGACTTAAGAAGACCACGGTGCCCGCGGGTCAGTACTTCATGATGGGCGACAACCACGCCAACTCGTGCGACTCGCGCATGTGGGGCACCGTACCGCGATCGGACATCATTGGCAAGGTGTTCTTGAAGATGTGGCCACTCTCCGAGTGGCACTGGTATTAGGACGCGGCGCCTCCTCGGAACGTGTTGCGCGGCGATCTGCGCCCTCACGTTCTCTTCGTGTGCCAGCCCGGCGCCCTCCACCAAGACCGTGGCGCGTCTTCGGCCACCGGTGATCACTGAATCATTCACGCACCTCGCGTGCAATCAGAGTTCCACGATCGGACTTGAGGGTTGCGCCGAAGCGCACGTTCTCTCGTCGGACCGACGCGTCAACCGAGAGGTCCGACTGCTCTTCGGTTTGTTCACGACGTCGAGTCAGAAGCGCACGTTCGTGACGGCCGAGAACATGTGGCTCGCCTCGCGAAGCGCCGACTGTCGAAGTGAGTCCAGTATCTACCAAGGCGGCACTTTCGCCGCGGTGCAGTACGGACTGTGCGAAGTGAGCGAAGATGGCGCCCGAAGCGTCGAGTTGCGCACGTTCTTCGACCTGCTCGAGCAGGGCGCGACGACCAAGCCGCTCTGGCCCTAGAGGGCACGTTGACGCCTACGGTCGCTCGGTGATTGAGCCAACCGGTGCCGACTAGTCCGGTACGCCGGTGGTCAAACAGAACGGGTGACCCGCCGGATCGAGCATCACGCGAAAGGTGTCGGGACTTGGTTGATGCTCCGTCTTTCGCGCACCGAGACTCAAGGCGCGAAGTTCCGCCTCATCCAGGTCATCGACGGCGAGGTCCAGGTGAATCTGTTGCGGAGGACTGCCGTCGGGCCAGTCGGGAGCTTGGTAGTCGCCAACTCGAACGGTCGAGAGCCACAGCTGATCTAGCCGCACGGCAACGAAATCGTCGCTGGTGTAGGCGATGGCGCCGCCGAGGAGATCGGCCCAAAAGGAGGCGAGCGCCTTCGGATCGGCGCAGTCGAGTGAAACGGATCCCAATTTGATAGTCGTCACGCCTTTGAAGATAGTCCCGCGCGCGAGCGAGAGCGGGGGGAATTGCTCGTCACGCGCGAACGGCATGATGGTCACCGCGCGAGACGATTGAGTGCGTCATCCGTAACGCGATACACCGTCCACTCGTCCATCGCCTCGGCACCGAGCGAGCGATAGAAGTCGATCGACGGCGTGTTCCAGTCCAGGACCGACCACTGAAGTCGGTGGTAGCCCTTCGCGACGCACTCCCGGGCGAGGTGTCGCAAGAGGCCCGTTCCGTACCCGTGCCCTCGAAACGCGGGATTGACGAAGAGATCCTCCACGAAGACGCCGTGCGTGCCCGTCCACGTCGAGTAGTTGAGGAACCACACCGCAAAACCGGCCGCGACTCCCCCGTCAGTCTCTACGAGGTCGCAGAACACGTCGGGGTGGTCGCAGAAAAAACTCGCTTCGAGCTGCGCGGTGGTGACCGACACCATCTCCTCGGACTTCTCGTAGACGGCGAGATCGCGGATGAACCGGGCGATCACTTCGACGTCGCTCACTTCAGCTCGACGGATTCTCATTGCCAAACGATACCGTCGCGCACTCACGCCACTGAAGACTCACGGTGAAACTCAGAGCGGCGTCCGCTCCTCACGCTGACAGCACGTCGTCGCTTCGTCACGTCCGCGGAAGCTCCGGCGCGACGAAGGAACGTTGAGACGTCTCTTCGGAAACGGAGATGTCGTACCAGGAATAGAACTCGTCTCGACCGCGGCGTTGCGCCGCGACGTGCTCGGGCAGTTCTGCCCACGCGCGCTGACTTTCAATGTCTCGGAATCGAACGATGGTGACTCGCTCGTTGTCGGTCGAGACGTAGAACTTCTGATCGATGAAGCCGTCCATGGCTTGCACGACGCCGCTCATCTCGTCGGCGACCTTGCCGTACGCCTCGTCAACTCCTGGTCGCAACCGACTTCGAAACACCGTCACGATCGTCACCAACTCATCTTGTCATAGGCCCTCGTGAGGATCGACGATAAAAGGGGCCAGAACTGCGCTCATGCTCGACGCGAAACGAGGTGAGTCCCGCCAGGGAAGAATGGTGCGGCGTTACTTCGTGACGATCAGCATGGCGAATCCGTCGTAGCCCTTGCTCCCAACGGTTTGAATCGCCGTTGCCTCGACGCGATCTTCCAACGCCACCGCTTCGAGAAACGTGCGAACACTCCGCACTCGTTCGTCCGTGCTACGTGGGTCGATGATCTCGCCAGCGCGCACGACGTTGTCAGCGATGATCACGGTTCCGACGCGTGCAAGCTCCAGGGAGAGGGCGAAGTACTCCGGGTAGCCCTCCTTGTCGGCGTCGATGAAGATGAAATCGAAGGGCTCGACCTTCTCAGTGATCAAGTCACGCAACGATGAGGCAGCGGGACCGACTCGAATCTCGACCAGGGATCCGAGGCCGGCTCGGTCGATGTTCGCACGCGCGACGTCAGCGTGCTTTTTCTCAAGCTCTAACGAGATCAGTCGTCCGGTCTCGGGGAGGGAGCGGGCTAGCCACGTCGTGCTGTAGCCGCCGAGCGTCCCGATCTCTAAAATTCGCCGCGCCCCGTGGCTCTTCGAGAGGAGCTCCAACAGCTTTCCTTGATTGGGCGCGACGTTGATCGGCGGAAGACCGGCGGCGTCGCTGTCACGGAGCGCTTCGTCGAGTGCAGCGTCCGAGAGCGAAAGGAGTGTAACCAGGTAGCCATCAACGTCGGTCCAGAGTTCTTCGTTCATTATCCTCGCTCTTTCCGTTCGGCGTCCACGATACCTACCTCACGACGAGGCTAGGAGGGGCCCGACGTCCCGTCGAGTTCCCCGTGCTCGCTGGTTACCCTTCGAGTTCAATATCCGCGAGCAGTGTTCGAAGCTGGCGCCCCATTTCACGTGGATTACCCGAGATCTCGCCAATCACTTCACCTTCGGCCTCGACGTCGTCGCCGGGGTGAAATTTCGACACGCGCATGCCGCGCCCGGACTTGATCACGAGCACCACCCACGGCAATCCAATCTCACCGGAGTCCTTGGTCGCCATGATCTGACCTTGTCGATCGAGCCCAAAACTCCAATCGGGAGTACGCGCGGCGTCCATGACGCGCTGCAGTTCGCTGTTTCCCGAGAGGCCCGATTTCGCTATGGGACCACCCTAGGACAGAGCTGTCGCACGCCGGAGAACAACGTGTTCCTCGCGTGGGCGTCGCTCAACGCTTCGCCGCGCTCGTCAGTGTCGCTTTCTCCGCGTTCACAAGGATAAAGAGCGCCGTCGTCCCGTGTGGGTGAGACATCGTTGCGTAGCAAACGAACTACAGTGAAACCCGGAGGACCTGAGCATCAGTTCTGGTGATTCGCAGGACTGTTTTGGCCTTTTCGATCGGAGATTCTGCGTGAAGCCAACGGATACTCAAGGTCCGGACTACTTCCATAAGGTGGTCGACTGCCAGTGGGCCTGCCCCGCGCATACCAACGTCCCGGGCTATATCCGCCTGATCGCCCAGGGTCGCTTCGACGACGCCTACCTGTTGAACCGCGAGTCCAACGTGTTCCCCGGCATCCTCGGGAGAACCTGTGACCGACCGTGCGAGCCGGCCTGTCGACGCGACCGCGTCGACGGAGCGCCCGTGGCGATCTGTCGTTTGAAGCGCGTCGCCAGCGACTTGAAGGGCGACATCGAAGGTCGCCTCCCCCCCATCCCCACCGAGAAGAACGGCAAGCGCGTCGCCTGCGTCGGGGCGGGTCCCTCCTCGCTGACCGTCGCCAACGACCTCATGCCCCTCGGCTACGAAGTCACGATCTTCGAGCAGTTCGACAAGCCGGGCGGTTTGATGCGCTCGAACATCCCCTCGTTTCGTCTACCCGAAGAGGTCCTTGAGGAAGAGACGAGGATGATCCTCGACATGGGCGTCGACATCCGTTACAACACCCCCGTCTCGAGTCTGCGAACGCTCCTCGACGACGGATTCGACGCCGTCTTCGTCGGCGTGGGCGCGCCGCGCGGCAAGGAGCTGAACCTGCCCGGGCGCCACGACGAGCTCGAGTCGCACATCCATATCGGCATCGACTGGCTCGAGTCAGTGGCCTTCGGTCACGTCAGCGAGATCGGTTCGCGCGTCCTCATCATCGGCGTGGGCAACACGGCCATGGACTGCTGTCGCACGTCGAGACGACTCGGCGGCACCGACATCAAGGTCATGGCCCGGCGACCTCGTCAGTTCTTCAAGGCCTCACCTTGGGAGCTCGACGACGCCGAAGAGGAACAGGTCGAGATCCTCGTCAATCACGCGCCCACGCGCTTCGTCATCGAGGACGAGAAGCTCGTCGGCATGGAGTTCGACGTCCTCGAGTGGGACGAGAAGGCGACACACTCCACGATCATCGACACCGTCGTGCTGGCCTGCGACGACGTGATCCTCGCCATCGGCCAAGAGAACTCCTTTCCGTGGATCGAGCGCGACCTCGGCATGACGTTTGGCGAGTGGGACATGCCGGTCGTCGACGAGGTCACGATGCAGACGAGCGTGCCCGGTGTCTTCTTCGGCGGCGACGCGGCGTGGGGGCCCAAGAACATCATCTGGGCCGTCGCGCACGGACACGAGGCCGCCATCTCGATCGACAACCACTGCTTCGACGTACCGCTCTTCACCCGCCCATCCGACGCCATGACACTCGTCAGCCAGAAGATGGGCATGAGCGAGTGGAGCTACCACAACGACTACAACCAGTCGTCGCGCCAGAAGATGAGTCACGTCGAACTGACGAAGCGATTCGAGTCGCTCAGCCTCGAAGTCGAACTCGGCTTCAGCGCCGAACAGACCGCGCGCGAAGTGCAGCGCTGCCTCAACTGCGACGTGCAGACCGCGTTCGCGGCGCCACTGTGCATCGAGTGCGACGCCTGTCTCGACATCTGTCCGGTCCAGTGCCTCACCATTACCAGCAACGGCGACGAAGACGATCTGCGCAGCCGCCTGCTCGCGCCCGCGACCAACCTCGACCAGGCGCTCTACGTCTCCGAGCCGCTCCCCCAAACGGGTCGAGTCATGGTGAAGGACGAAAACGTCTGCGTGCACTGTGGCCTGTGCGCCGAACGCTGCCCGACCGCCGCCTGGGACATGGAACTCTTCGATCTGGCGATTCCCTACGCCGGTTCGAGGAACTTCATTCCCGTCGCCGTAGGCTTCGGAGGCGGTGAACGCTCGTGACGATGACCGCCAAGCCCAAGTCCTCGACTTCGTCGCGTAGCCAGGTCAACGACTTCTCCATCAAGTTGGCCAACGTCAACGGCACGGGGTCGTCCAGCGCGAACGGACTCCTCGTCCAAGCCATCTTTCGCATGGGCGTACCCGTCTCGGGAAAGAACCTCTTCCCATCAAATATCCAGGGGCTGCCCACCTGGTACGAGATCCGCGCGAACGCGTCGGGCTACACCGCGCGCGCCCTCAACTACGACCTCGTCGTCGCGATGAACTCCCAGACCTACGAGGAGGACATCGCCGAAGTACGATCCGGCGGCTACGTGCTCTACGACTCGTCGTGGCCCCTCGACCCCGACTTGGAGCGCGACGACGTGAACTTCCTCGGTGTTCCCCTGGCGGCAATGTGCCTCGAGAACTTCACGAAACCTCGCGAACGCATCTTGATGAAGAACGTCGCCTACGCCGGCGCCGTCGTGGCCCTCGTCGGCATCGACCTCGAGGTGGTGGCGAACCTCCTCGCGGAGACCTTCGCGCGCAACGAAGCGCTGCGCGAATCGAATCAGCGCGCCCTGCGCCTCGGCTACGACTTCGCCAGGGATAACTTCGAGTGTCCATTGGCCTTCCGACTGGAACCCTTGCACAAGAACGACGACTCGATTCTCATCGACGGCAACACCGCGGCCGCGCTGGGCTGTCTCTACGCCGGCGCCACGGTCGCCGGCTGGTATCCCATCACGCCCGCGACGGCCGTGATGGACAACTTCACGAAACTCTGCGCCACCTACCGCCGAGAGCGCGTCGAGAGCGAGGATCCCGACGCACCGGCGACCTTCAAGAACAACTACCTCATCATCCAAGCTGAAGACGAGATCGCCTCCATTGGCATGGTGCTCGGCGCGGGTTGGAACGGCGCGCGCGCCTTCACCTCCACCTCGGGACCGGGAATCTCACTGATGAGCGAGCTGCTCGGGCTCGCCTACTACACCGAGATACCCGCCGTCATCATCGACGTGCAGCGCGTCGGACCGTCGACGGGCATGCCGACGAGGACGCAGCAGGGCGACATCTTGATGTGCGCCTACGCCTCACACGGCGACACCAAACACATCTTGTTGTTCCCCGCGAACCCCTTCGAGTGCTTCGAGTTCGCCGCGCAGTGCTTCGACTTGGCCGAGCGTTTTCAGACGCCGGTCTTCATGCTCTCGGACCTCGATATTGGGATGAACGACTGGGTCGTGCCGCGACTCACCTGGGACGACGACTACGTGCCCGATCGGGGACGGGTCCTCACCGACGACGACCTCGTCGAGATCGCCGAGTTCTTTCGCTACGCGAACGAGGACGAGGAGTTCGTCACGCCCCGCACGCTGCCCGGCTCGCACGCGAAGGGTGCCTACTTCATTCGAGGGTCCGGTCACGACAAGTACGGGACCTACACCGAGGTGCCCGACCACTACCAGGAGGTGATCGACCGACTGAAGCTCAAGCACGCGGCGTCGGCGTCGCACGTGCCCAAGCCGGTCGTCGAGAGTAGGAAGGGTGCCACCGTCGGCGTCATCACGGTGGGCAGCTGTGATCTCGCGGTGCGTGAGGCCCTCGAGGAACTCGAAGTCCAGGGCGTCGTTGCCGACTTTCTTCGCGTGCGGGGGTTCCCCTTCGTGCCCGCGATCCGAGACTTCGTCGAAGCACACGACCGCTGCTTCGTCGTGGAACAGAATCGCGACGCGCAATTGCGCTCGCTCATTTCAATCGAGACGGGCGTGGCGATAGAGAGGATGACCTCCGTTCTCGCCTACGGAGGCTTCCCGCTCAGCGCCCAACAGGTCGTCGACAGCGTACTGACCCAGATGGAGATTCCGTAATGCCTTCGATACTCAAACCCCTCATTCCCCTCAATCCGCTGCCGACGAACGAACTGGGGCTCACGGTGCGCGACTACGAGGGCGCGATGTCGACGTTGTGCGCGGGGTGTGGTCACGACTCCGTCACGGCCGCGATCTCTCACGCCTTCTTCGAGCTCTCGACGCCACCGAATCGGATCGCGAAGTTGAGCGGCATCGGCTGTTCCTCGAAAACACCAACGTACTTCGTGCGCGGAGCCCACGGCTTCAACAGCGCGCACGGTCGCATGGCCACCATCGCCACCGGCGCCAACGCGGCCAACCGCGAACTGACCTACATCGGGATATCGGGCGACGGTGACTCACTCTCGATCGGCCTGGGTCACCTGATGCACGCCATGCGCCGCAACGTCAACATGGTCTACGTCATCGAGAACAACGGCGTCTACGGACTCACCAAGGGACAACTCTCGGCGTCGGCGGACATCGGTTCGGCGCCCAAGAAGGGTGAGCCCAACCTCCTTGCTCCGATCGATCCGATCATGTTGGGACTCACTCTCGGCGCGACGTTCCTCGCCCGAAGCTTCTCCGGCGACAAGGAGCAGTTGATTCCAATACTGAAGGCTGCGGTCAAGCACCACGGCTTCGCGCTGATCGACGTGATCTCGCCGTGCGTGACGTTCAACGACCACGAGAGTTCGACCAAGAGTTACAAGTTCGTGCGCCAGCACGAAGTGAAAGAGGTTCAAACCGACTTCGAGGCCGTGTCGGACTTCGTGCCGATTCAGGTTCCGATTCGCGAAAAGATCCCGAGCGACGGCGCGAAGGCCGTCACGATGCACGACGGCAGCGTCCTGCGCTTTCGTTCCGTCCCCGACGGCTACGACCCGAGTGACCGTCAAAACGTCGAAGAGTACATTCGCGACCGCCAGAGTCGCGGCGAGATCGCGACGGGTCTGCTCTACCTCAACGAGTCCAGCCAAGAGATGCACGAACTCAACCACACGCCCGACGCCGGACTGAACAGCGTTCCCTACACGGATCTCTGCCCGGGATCGGCCGAGTTGGCGAAACTGCAAGAGGACTTTCGCTAAGTACGCGAACGTCGAGCACGGGGTGACGATGGAGAACAACAGCGTGAACGAAGAGATCCTCGGCGGCGAGAGCGCTTGCTACGCACATCTACTTTGTGAATCGTGCGGTGCCGTTCTCGACGACTCGCACCTTCAGCCCTGTCCCTTCGACGACCAGCGCGACGGCGCCGTCCCCGCCGACGGCGAAACGCAGCGACGTCCAGCGACGCCGTAGCGCGCACGAGGTCGTCGCGAAATAGTAAAACCTCTCCCTTTACACAGGGCGTTCACAGATTCGCTACTTCGCACACAGCGCCTTCACAGATTCAACCTGGGCTGGTAAATAAATTCTTTAACAACGCGTGGCGGGTCACGACATCGTCTCGTTGCGCAACACCCGTTCACGCACTGGGCTATCGTCCGGTATCGAATAGAAAGTCGCAAAGTCACGGCCACAAAATGCGCAAGATTCTCGGCCGTTCTTTCCAACGTGGTTTGTAGCCTTAATGGTCTATGGGTAACTTGTCGGCCGCTCCCATACGAGTCGCCATCGTTGATGATCACATCATCGCGTCTGAGATGCTGGCCCTCTCGATCTCAAAAGAGTGCGACCTCGTCCTGGTCGACGTGGCGACCAACATGGCCGACGCGCTCGACATCGTTCGGCGCGACCGGCCCGACGTCGTGCTCGTGAACTATCGACTGCCCGACGGCGACGGCGTCGACGCCGTCAAGAAGATCCTCGAAGAGTTCCCCGACACTCGCGTCGTGATGCTGTCGAGCAGCGTCGACCGTGACGTTCGCGCGCAGTCCTTTGGCGCTGGTTGCGTGCGCTACCTCGGAAGGGACCGCTCCATTCGTGACATCCTGACGGCCATTCGCTCCGCCGCGCACGAGGATCTCTTTCGCTCCGAAGAGTTCTTGGATCTCGTGGAACAGTGGCGCGAGGCACCCGGTCGCTTGGCGGATTAGGCAGCGCGAACGTTTTCCGCGCGTTCGACGGTCGACGAAGAGCCCGGGCTCGGGGCAGTGTGACTCACGATCGATTCATCGATCGCCCCCTCATCTACGTGCGATTCCTCGCAACTTTCGAAGGAAACTCGTTCATTCCACAGCTTCCGCGTGAGCGATTCATGGTTCGCCTGACTACGCTGAGGACGTAGGTACAACATCGGCCGATCCGCCGTTGACGCCACGTCGACACGAGTGGCGCGACCCCGGCGACGCCGATGAACTTTGGCAAACTGGGAGGAAGAACATGTCGACTCGAGGACTTCGCGCCGTACTAAGCATCGCGCTCGTAGGTATCACTGGCCTCTCCTTCGGCTTCGTGGGTGTCACGAGCGGGTCCGCGGCAACGGGACCGAAGGTGGTCGTCAGACCCTCGACGAATCTTCACAACGGCGAAGTCGTCCACGTCTCGGGCAGTGGCTTCAAGGCCGGTGACACGGTCTACTTCGTCGAATGCCTGGCCAAGGCCAAGGGCCAATCGGGCTGTCTGGTGAAGGGGATCCCCCCGTACGCGACGATCTCGTCCAAGGGTCTCTTGCCGAGGACGTCCTTCAAGGTCTCAACGGGCAAGGTGGGCAGTGGCAAGGGCGCCGGCACGTGCGGCACGACCAAGACCAACCTGAGGAACTGCGCCGTCAGCGTGGGGAACGCGACCGGTGGCGACAGTGGCGTCGGCCTGATCGCCTTTAGGGCACCGGCGAAGAAGTAGGTTCACCTCGTCTCCGCGAATGACGACGCCACTCGGGGAGACCGGCGCGTCGAGGTCCGCCTCGATGTGGGCAGTACGTAGTGGACAGTGGGAGCAGTCGATGGTGTCGGTTCTCGGCCCCGAAGACGTCGTGACTTGAAAGGGGCGCATGCACGAGCAGAACGGCTCGCCGTCCCTCATGTCGGGAACCCTCCTCGAACGACGAGCGTTCATCGCTGACAAACTGAAATCCCACTTCAGTTTCGCGTCGCTGCTCGCAATCCTCTTTCTCACCTTTCTCGACAACACGATCGCGAGTGCCGTCCTCACGAGCGTGCAAGCAAAACTGCACGCCAACGTCTCGCAACTCCAGTGGGTCGTTGGTGGCTACGCGCTGGCCTTCGCGAGCCTGATGTTGATCTGTGGTTCGCTCGGCGACAACTTCGGGCGCAAGAAGGTGATGCTGATCGGCGTCGTGATCTTCTGTGGCGGATCACTGGTCTGCGCCTTCGCCGGGTCGCCCACTGCCCTCATCGTCGGTCGCGTCGTCATGGGCGTCGGGGCCGCGGGGTCCGAGCCGAGCACCCTGTCGATGATCCGACACATCTACCCCGAGAAGAAGGCCCGCGCTCGCGCGCTGGGCGCCTGGGCCGCGGTGAGCGGACTCGCCCTCGCGCTCGGGCCCGTCATCGGTGGCGTGCTCGTCGGTCTGTGGTCGTGGCGTGCGGTCTTCTGGTTCAACTTCATCTTTGGCGCCGTCGTGCTGGTCGTCGCGGCGATCGCGCTGCCCGAGAGCGTCAACGACGTGCGTCGTCGCATCGACGGCTACGGCTTCGTTCTCGCCGCCGTGGCGCTCGGTCTCGCCACCTTCGCCACGATCTCCGGCGAGAGCTGGGGCTACTACTCGAGTGGTGTGCTCACGCTCTACTCGATCGCGGGACTGAGTTTCATCATCTACTTCATCGTCGAGTCGAGGACGAAGTACCCGATGCTGAACGTCCGGTGGGTTCGCAATCGAGCCTTCGCCGGCTCGACGGCCATCGCCTTCACGAGCTACTTCGCGATCTTCTCCATCTTCTTCTTCGTGGCGCTCTACCTCGAGGTCGTCGCCTCGGTCGGTCCCTACACCCTCGCGCTCGACTTCCTTCCGATGCTGGCGGGCATGGTCGTCGCCTCGCTCTTCGCGGGCCGTTGGGTCGGCCGGGTCGGCTCGCGCGTGCCCATGACGGTGGGTTGTCTCCTCGCGGGAGTCGGCGTGTTGCTGACCGACGTGGTCATCAGCCCCACGTCGGGCCTCGGGTCGCTCGGTTTCGCCATGGGCATCGCCGGCGTGGGCTTTGGCATCATCGTCGTGCCCGTCAACGCGACGGCCCTCATCAGCATTCCGGCCGCCAACTCCGGCATGGCCGCCTCGACCATCAACACCAGTCGAGAGCTCGGCGCCGTGACCGGTGTCGCGATCCTCGGCTCCATCGTGAACGGTCAACTGACGGTCAACCTGACCAAGCGCCTCATTCACATCGGCATTCCACCCTCGTACCGACAGATCGTCATCAACGCGGTCATCACCGGCAACGTCAACGAGCAGGCCGCGAAGGTGAGTGGCCAGAGCAGTGCCGGCGTGCGGGCGATCATCAAGAAGGTGGTCGACGCGGCGTTCGGCGCCTTCACGCACGGGCTGAACATCGCCCTGTCGGTGTCGGGACTGCTGCTCCTCGTCTCGGGGGGGATCGCCTACTTCACGGGCACCGCCGAGAGAAAGTCCATGGTCGAGAACGACGCGTGAGCATCGTCGAGCTGTCAGTCCTTCGCGAGTTGACGTTCGCTGAGTCGACGCTCCTGGATGCCGTCGTTGAGGCGCTGGAGCAGCCGGGTGAGGGTCGCGACGTCCCCCTCGGGCCACCCGGACGAGAGTTCGTGCAGCACCTGACTACGTCGGGCCTCTCGCTGTTCCAGCGTCCTTCGACCGGCGGAGGAGACGCCGAGCAGGGTTGCGCGGCCGTCCGCGGGATCGGGACGCTGGGTGAGCAACTTGTGCTTCAACATCTCGTTCACGTAGCGACTGATGGAGGTCTTGGTGACGAAGAGCTTGTTCGCCAAGTCCGACGCCCGAATCTCGCCGGCCTCCAGGACCGCTCGCAACAACTCAATGGCGAGGGGGCTCTGGCCCGGTTCGTTCCCCGCTCGCACGAGTTGCATGAGTTGACTTCGCCGGAGCCGACCCCACTCACGTTCGAGGGTGGTGTCGCCGTGAAGCACTCTCGTCGTCTTGGCCACTGTGGTAACGTAGCATATAGTTACTTTAAGTAACTACTTCATTCCTGACCATTCAACCTCGCGGGCCGACGTTCAGCGGGGCCAAGCTCAAGCGAAAGGTTGCACATGACGCACAATCTGCGTGCCGACACCATCACCCTCAAGGGTGACGGGGGCGACGAGATCGAGGGCTACTTGGCGGTCCCCACCGACGTCGAGCACCACGGTTCGATCGTCGTGATTCACCACCTGCCCGGCTACGACGAAGCGACCAAGGAGATCGCCCGCCGCTTCGCGGCCACCGGCTACGCCGCGCTGATGCCGAACCTCCATCACCGCGAAGCCCCCGGCGCGAGCAGCGACGACGCCGCGGCCACCGCGCGCGCCCTGGGCGGAGTGCCCGACGACCGGCTCGTCGGTGACGTGGCGGGCGCCATGGCCCACCTGAAGGCACTACCGACCTCGAACGGCAAAGTCGCCTCCATTGGCTACTGCTCGGGTGGGCGTCAGTCCTTCCTCGCGGGGTGTCGACTCCCCCTCGACGGGGTCATCGTCTGTTACGGCGGGTTCATCACGATCGACACGCCACCGGAGTTTCCCCTCAACTTCACGGCGGTCATCAGTGAGCTCGACGGTCTCGCGGCACCGCTCCTCGGCCTCTTTGGCGCCGACGACCAGAACCCCTCGCCCGAGCAGGTCGAGACCCTCGCCGACGCGTTGACGAAAGCCGGCAAGGAGTTCACGTTTCGCACCTTCGACGGGGCGGGCCACGCGTTCTTCGCCACCGACCGCCCGTCGTACCGTCCCGAGTCGGCAACCGAGGGTTGGCGCGACGTCTTCACCTTCCTCGCGCGCACCCTCGGCTAAGGAGTCACCATGTGTACCTACCAAACAGAGAAGCTCCGCGTCCAGGGCAGCGCGAAGACGCCCGACGGCTGGACCAAGGTCACCGACGCCTCCGTCTACTTCGATCACCCCGTGCACTACGGTGCCGGCCATGCCCTTTTGATCGACGTGCTGAACCCCTCGAAGGGTCCGTCCGCGCGCGTCGCGCTCGAACTCAGTGCCGAGAGCGCGCGCGAATTCGCGAACGCGATCCTTCGAACCCTCGACGCCGTGCCGACGGAGCTGTTGAGCGAATCCGCGTCGTGAGCGTCGCGACGACGCGCGCGCGCCGGAGCGACCCGCCACGACCCGACAACGATCGTTACAAGTGGATCGTCCTCTCGAACACGACGCTGGGCGTCTTGATGGCCACCATCGACACGTCCATTGTCTTGATCGCGCTGCCGGACATCTTCAAGGGCATCAACATCAATCCCCTCCAACCGGGCAACACCTTCTACCTCTTGTGGATGATCCTCGGCTTCATGATCGTCACCTCGGTGCTGGTCGTGAGCCTCGGACGGCTCGGCGACATGCTCGGACGCGTGCGGATGTACAACCTGGGATTCGTCATCTACACCTTCTTCTCCCTACTGCTGTCGATCACCTGGATGTCGGGCACGGCGGCGGCACTCTGGCTCGTCATCATGCGGCTCTTCCAAGGCGTGGGCGCAGCGTTCTTGATCGCGAACTCGACGGCGATCTTGACCGACGCCTTCCCCGAGCGTCAGCGGGGCATGGCGATCGGCATCAACCAGATCGCCGGCATCTCGGGCATGTTCATCGGGCTCGTGCTCGGCGGACTGCTCGGGCCGATCCAGTGGCGGCTCATCTTCATCATCTCGGTGCCCATCGGGCTCTTCGGCACGATCTGGGCGTACCTGAAACTGCGAGAGGTACCGACCAGACGCCAGCACCACGTCGACTGGAGCGGCAACCTCTCCTTCGCCGTCGGTCTCATCGCGCTCATGGTCGGCATCACCTACGGGATCCAGCCCCACGGCGGGCACGCCATGGGGTGGACCAGTCCGCTCGTGCTCGGGTGTCTCGCGATCGGCGTCCTCGCGCTCGCGCTCTTCGCGCGCCTCGAGATCACGTCCGACGATCCGATGTTTCGCCTCAGCCTCTTTCGGATCCGCGCGTTCTCGGCCGGCAGCATCTCCACGCTGCTCGCGGCCGTAGGACGCGGCGGCCTGATGTTCACGATGGTGATCTGGCTCCAGGGAATCTGGCTGCCCCTGCACGGCTACAACTTCTCCAACACCCCCCTCTGGGCCGGGATCGCGTTGCTGCCCCTGACGGGCGGCTTCTTGGTCGCGGGACCGTTGTGCGGTTTCCTCTCGGACCGCTACGGATCACGCCCCTTCACGGTGGGTGGCATGCTCGGCGCGGCGGCGTCGTTCTTGTTGTTGCAGTTTCTGCCGGCCAACTTCTCCTATCCGACCTTCGGGCTGTTGCTCTTCTTGAACGGACTCGCCATGGGCGCCTTCTCCGCGCCCAATCGTGTGAGCGTCATGAACTCACTCCCGGCCGAGCATCGAGGCGTGGGCTCGGGCATGAACTCGACCTTCCAGAACTCCGGCCAGGTCATCTCCATCGGCATCTTCTTCACGCTCATGATCATCGGACTCTCGAGAACGCTGCCCCACGCGCTCTTCACCGGTCTCACCCACCAAGGGGTGAGTGCCCACGTCGCGCAGCACGTCGCCACCTTGCCGCCGGTGACGACGCTCTTCGCGTCGTTCCTCGGTTACAACCCCATGGTTAATCTCCTCGGGCCCCACGCGTTGGCGGCGCTCAGTTCGAGCGCGCGCGCCACCATCGTCGGACGCACGTTCTTTCCCACGATCATCCAGAGAGCCTTCGTGTCGGGGCTGCACCCCGCTCTCGACTTCGCCACCATTGTCTGTCTCCTCGCCGCCGTCACGTCGTGGCTTCGCGGCGGCCCCAAAGCGTCAGACGTTCCGGTCAAGGGCGATCGAACCGTCGACGCCCTCTCGGTGCCGGACACCAACTAGTAACGACGCGAGACTCATCGCGGAGAGCTCACGGCGACGACCGCGCTGACGATCACTAGTTCGCGACGTTCAAACCAGCGCCCGGACTATTGTTGATGGCAAATCTGGCGGTGGCCCAGGCGTCCTGACAGCCCTTCATCCACAGCGTGGCGCTGTCGCCCGAGGGGACGTTCGACGGTGCGCACACTGCTGACTCAGCGGCGTTGTTCGCGTAGTACAAGGTGGCGTAGTTGCTGCCGTCGACGTAGGACGGTGAACGGGTGATGGTGCTCGCGCCGTTGCCACCCGCCAAGACGGACAGCCAAAAGAAGATGGCGGCGATCAGCCCGACGACGCCGAGGGTGATCCCCGCCGTCGACACGTCGGCGCCCCCCACCGCGCCCGTTGACCTCTTGATCTTCTTCTGACTGGTGAAGCCCAGGATGATGGCGACGATCGAGCCGATCCCGGCGATCCACGCGATCGACAGCACCAGCGAGGCGATCGCCGTAGCGTGCGTCTTTCGCCGTCCGCGCGGAGTCTGGTGCTCCGGAGGAAGTGGTCGAAGAGGGGTGGGAGGGGTCGGCAGATTGGTCACTCGCGGATCCCTTTCTCTCGTTGGACGTACGTCCGCAATGTCGGACGCGATACTGAATGATTGACTTTGGTCGTAACAAGTGAACACTACGTGGTCCCCGGGCCAACCACTCGCCATAGGCACGTAACGAAAATCCCGTGAGACACGCATCGAGCGACTATCGAGAACGTGCACCACAGCGAGACTGGTACCCCTCGAGGGGTTCACTGGTGTCCGAGATACGAAGTCGCGCCCTCCAGCACGCCTCGGCTCTTGAGGGCGCGACGAAGCGAACGCTCCAACGCCTCAGCGCGTCAGGACAGCTACGAGTTCATCGACTTGTGAACCGTCGTCACGATGCGCTCCACCGACGGTATGGCCATGTCCTCGAGCGCGTCCGCCGCTGGCAAGGGAATATGGGGTGTCGTGATGCGAACGATCGGTCCGTCGAGGTCGTAGAAGATCTCGTCGGCGACGATCGAGGCGACCTCCGCTCCCCAGCCACAGAGGCGGGGATTCTCCTCCACAGTGAAGAGACGCCCCGTGGAGGCGACTTCACGAAGAATCGTCGCGGTGTCGAGCGGCACGAGGGAACGAACGTCCACCACCGTGCAGTCGATGCCACTGGCCGCCAGTTCCTCCGCCGCTTCGAGGACGCGAGGGACCATGGCGCCGAGCGCCACCAGCGTCGCGTTCGAGCCTTCGCGCAGCACCTTCGCCGTCCCGAGGGTGTCGACGATGTCGCCGTCGGGGACGTCCATCTTCGACGAGTAGAGAGCCTTCGCTTCGAGGAAGATCACCGGATCGTCGTCGCGAATCGACGCGGCCATGAGCCCGATCACGTCGAGGGCGTTGGACGGCACGACGACCTTCAGCCCCGGCACCATCATCGCCCAGTTCTCGACACTCTGGGAGTGCTGCGCACCGAAGCGCAGACCGCCGCCGTTGCCCGAACGGATGACGAGGGGGAACGTCATCTGTCCGTTGGTCATGTAGCGACTCTTCGCGATCTCGTTGGCGACGATGTCCCAACACACGGCGAAGAAGTCCGAGAACATGATCTCGGCGATCGGACGCAGGCCCGTCATCGCCGCGCCCATGGCCGCGCCGAGGATTGCCTGCTCGGAGATTGGCGTGTCGCGCACGCGCACCCCACCGAACTCTTCGATCAGACCGACGGTGCCCTTGAAGACACCGCCCGCGGCGCCCACGTCCTCTCCGAGGAAGACGACCGACTCGTCGCGGCGCATTTCCTGGGCGATGCCGCGCGCGATCGATTCACGAAATGTCAGTTGCGCCATGAGGCACCTCCATCAGCCCATACGTCCTTCAACAACAGGTCTTCGCCCGGCGCGCCGCCGGCCCTGGCTTCCTCGGTGGCGAGGTCGACCTCGGCGTTGACCTCGTCCTCGAGGGCGGCCAACTCGTCCTCGCCGACGCCCGCCTCGAGGAGTCGGGTTCGGTACAGCGGAATGGGGTCCTTCGACATCCACTCGGCCAGCTCCTCGTCGGGGCGGTACTTGCCGGGGTCGGCTCGCGAGTGACCGCCGTGACGATACGTCTTGGCTTCGATCATGCTCGGACCCCCGCCGGCGCGCGCGCGCGCGAAGGCGGCGCTCGTCACCTCAAAGACCGCGTCGGCGTCGTTGCCGTCGACGATGATGCTCTCGAGACCGTAGGCCGACGCGCGGTCCGCCGCGGGGTTCGCCACGGCCGTCACTTCCGAGGTGCGCGTGTACTCCATCCACAGGTTGTTCTCACAGAAGAAGACGACGGGCAACTTCCACACGGCGGCGAAGTTGAGCGCCTCGTGGAAGGCGCCGATGTTCGTCGATCCGTCGCCGAAGAAGGCGACGGCCACCTGCTCCGTGCCGCGGTACTGCGCACTCCACGCCGCGCCGCAGGCGATCGGCAAGTGCGCGCCGATGACGGCGTAGGAGCCCATGACGCCGTGCTCGACGCTGGTGAGGTGCATGGAGCCGCCCTTGCCGGCCATGAGACCGTTGGTGCGTCCCATGAGCTCGGCGAACACGGGCGTCATCGGGACGCCGCGCGCCAGGGTGTGGGCGTGGCCGCGGTACGTGGCGAACGTCCAGTCGTCGGCGCGCATCGCGGCGGCGACGCCGGCCGCGATGGCCTCTTGGCCGATGGAGAGGTGGCTCGTTCCCTTGACGAGGCCCTCGAGGAAGAGGTCGTAGGCGCGCTTCTCGAACTGACGAAGCGCGAACTGGCTGCGGTACATCGCGACCTTGTGCGCGAGGTCACTGCTGACGGGGGCCACTTTCGTGCTGGACATCTCTTCCTCCTAGTACTTGTTCGCGACCATGAGCTCTTGCGCCGGAAAGTGCGTCAGAATCGCCGGTCCTTGGTCGGTGACGACGATCTCCTCTTCGATGCGCGCCGCCGACACACCGTCCGACGCCGGGCAGTAGGTCTCCAGGGCGAAGACCATGCCGGCCTTCAGCTCGATGGGGTCACGCACGCTGTTCAGTCGACTGATGACGGGCCGTTCGTGCAGGCCCAGTCCGAGCCCGTGACCGAACTGCAGACCGAAGGCCGCCATCTCGTTGGCGAAGCCGAAGTCGGTCGCGGCCGGCCAGGCGAGCGCGATCTCGTCGGTGCCGACGCCGGGCTTCACGAGGTCGATGGCCGTGTCCATCCACGCGCGCGCCTTGGCGTAGGCCTCGCGCTGGGGAGCGGTGGAACTGCCCACCGACATGGTGCGGTAGTAACAGGTCCGGTACCCGTTGTAGGAGTGGATGATGTCGAAGAACGCCTGCTCGCCCGGTCGGATGATGCGGTCGGTGAAGTTGTGCGGGTGCGGGTTGCAACGCTCCCCCGAGACGGCGTTGATGGCTTCGACCTGATCGGAACCCATCTCGTAGAGGCGCTTGTTCGCGAGCGCCACGATCTCGTTCTCGCGGACGCCGGGCTTTAACGCCTCGAAGATGTCCTGGTAGACGCCGTCCACCATCGCCGCGGCCTGGGAGAGCAGCATCAACTCGTCCGGGTTCTTGATCTGCCGTGCGTCGAGCATGAGCTGCTGGGCGTCGTGCACGTCGACGCCCGCCTTTTGCATCTCGAAGAGGAAGGGTAGTTCGACGATGTCGATGCCAATGGGCTGGTCGAGGACACCGTGGTCCTTCAAGATCCCGACGATCTCCTTCACGGCCGACTCGAAGAGTCCCGCCCGGGGCGCGATGGCCCCGCGGAGTCCCAACATGCCCGCGCGACAGTTGTCGGGCTCGAGCCAGGGCGCGAAGAGTTGGTGGTGACGAGCGGCCGAACCGAAGTCCCAGATCATGGGCTCGCCGCCACGGGTGAGCAGGCAGTAGCGCGACATCTTGTCCCCGAGCGCGCCGCCAATCCAGGTCTGTGAGACGTAGCGGATGTTGTAGAAGTCGAAGAGGAGGATGGCGCCGAGGTCGCTGTTCTCGAGCGCTTCGCGGGCTCGCGCCAATCGATACGCGCGCAGTCGATCGAAGTCGACGCGGGTCTCGAAGTCGACGCCGTTGTGACCAGGGGTGTTCATCACCGGACCGAAGCCGTCTCTCACGACTTCACGCCCAGACCATCGTCGATGACGACGTTCTCGGGCGTCATCACGAGGCCAGCGCTGCGCGCCTCCTCGAGCAGGAGCACCGCGAAGTCTTCGTCCACGTAACCAGCACCGATGGCGCTCACGACGAGTTCGGTACAGAGGGCCGACACGGGCATGGGCACGCTCATCTTCTTGGCTTCGGCCATGCCGAGGTCGAAGTCCTTTCGCAGCAAGACCGGCGTGAAGGTCGGGGTGAAGTCGAGGTTGACGAAGGCCGGCGTCTTGTAGCGCGAGAACGTCGAGCCCATGACGGAGTTGTTGATGAACTCGAGGAAGGCACTGCGCGAGATGCCGCCACGCTCGGCCAACACCGTGATCTCGGCCATGGCCTGGGTCACGACGCCTAGGAACATGTTGTGACAGATCTTGACGAGGCGCGCCACCTCGTCGTCGCCGACGTAGGTGACGCCGTGACCGAGTTCGCAGAGGATCGGCTGCACCTCCTCGAAGGCGTCGCGCGGTCCCGACACCGCGAGGGTGAGCTTGCCCGAGGCGACGACCTTGGGGTTGCCGCTCACGGGCGAAGCGAGGAACTCAATGTTCTTCTCGGCCAACGCCGCCCGAACCTGGGCCGACGTCAGTGACGACACGGTCGAACAGTCGACCACGACCTTCGGGGCGGCGTCGCCCGCAAGGATCCCGTCGGCACCGGTCGTCACGGCGAGGAGGTCCTTGTCGGCCGAGACCATGATGAAGATGACGTCGCGGTCCGCGAGGTCGCGAGGAGTGTCGGCGACCTTCGCGCCGAGATCACCCAGCACTTGCGCCTTAGCCCGAGTGCGATTGGTAACGGTCACGTCGACGTTCGCTACGACCAAGCGCCTGGCCATGGCGGTGCCCATGCGGCCACAGCCAATCCAGCCAACGCGAGTCTTGCCGTCACTCATGCCTGTGCTCCTACTAGTCGTTTGACGCGGGTGCCGCACTCAACGACGTCGCTTTGATGCTGCCGCCGAGGTAGAGCGCGCCGATCTCGGGGTTGTTCAAGACCTCGCTTCCCGTCCCCGAGAGACGCAACTGCCCGTTCTCCAGCACGACCGCGTAGTGGCTCATGCGAAGAGCCTGGCGGGCGTTCTGTTCGACGAGCAGCACCGTACGTCCAACACTATTCATCAACTTGATGGTGTCGAACACCAGACGCAACGTCTTCGGGTCGAGGCCCATGGAAGGCTCGTCGAGCACGACCAGTTCGGGTTCCAACATCAGACAGCGCGCGAACTCCACGAGACGCTGTTGACCACCAGAGAGGCTTCCGGCCTTGTCCTTGGCCCGTTCCGAGACGATGGGAAAGATCTCGGTGACGTGTTGTAGACGTTCGGCGATCACCTTCTTGTCCCTCACGAGGAACGCGCCGAGTTCGACGTTCTGTTGGACCGTCATCTCACGAAAGAGACTGTGGTTTTGCGGCACCTGGACGATGCCGAGTTTGAGGATCTCGCGAGGCGTCATTCCAACGAGTGGCGTTCCCTTGAACCAGAGTTGGCCGAGACGCGGTCGTACGAGTCCACTGACGGTCTTGAGCAACGTGGACTTACCCGAACCGTTGGGACCCACGATGCAGGTCACGCCACCTTGGGGAACGTCGAAGTTCACCCCCTTGATGACGTCGCCGCCGCCGTAGCCGGCGACGACGCCTTCGAAACGCAAGAACGCGGTCGACTCAGCCATTGGTGGCGTCTTCCATCTCGTCGTCGCTGCTGCCGAGGTAGGCGTCCAAGACCGCCGGGTTGCTCCGCACTTCCTCGGGCGTACCCGTCACCAGGTCACAGCCCTGGTGCATCACGGTCACCTTGTGGCAAATCTTCATGACGAACTCCATGTTGTGCTCGACGATGAGGAACGTCTTGCCATCCCTGTTGAGCGCGAGGATCTTGTCGCTGATCTCGTTGATAAGGGTCAGGTTGACCCCACCCGCGGGCTCGTCGAGCAAGATGACGTCGGGATCGGCCACCAGCACGTACGCCAACTCCAGGAGCTTTCGCTGACCGTAGGAGAGCGAACCGGCCTGCAACGAGGCCAGCTGCGAGAGACCGACGAAGTCCAGCCACTCCATCGCGGCGTCGAGTTCGGACTTCGAGGACTTCGAACGGGTGAGTCCGCGCAACCAACTCTCGTCACGCTGTGTGGCGACCAGCATGTTCTCGATGACAGTGATGCGTGCGAAGATGCGCGTGAGCTGAAAGGTGCGTCCGACGCCGAGTGCGAAGATTTTGTTAGGTCGGGCGTTCGTGACGTCGTGGCCGTCGAAGAAGACCGTGCCCGAATCGGGCTTCACGTACCCGGTCATCACGTTGAACAAGGTGGTCTTACCCGATCCGTTGGGACCGATGAGGCCCGTGATACTGCCCTTTTCGACGCTGAGTGAACATCCCGCCAGCGCCTTCACGCCCCCGAACGAGCGCGACACGCCTGTGGCCTCGAGAAGTGTCACCATCAGGGCTTCGCTCCCGCCGGCGTGGGTTCCACCACGGTGCCCTTCGCGGTGTTCGTCACCGTCTCCGCCGTGGACTCGCGGTCACGTTTTGCTCCGCGCCCGGCCCACAACTTCGAGACGGCGGGGACGATGCCCTGTGGCATAAAGAGGATAACGAGCAAGAACAAGACGCCGAAGAGGATCAAGTAGAGCGAGCTGTTCGAAAAGTACAGCGTCAAGTACTGCTGCGACGCTTCGAGGATCAACCCTCCGAGCAGCGGGCCGAGCAGCGTGCCGAAGCCACCTAGGAAGGCCATGAGGGCGACCGTGATGTCGAAGTTCGGATCGAAGACAAACTGCGGATAGATCTGACCGACGAACATCGCGTACAGCGCCCCGGACATGCCGATGGCGAAAGCCGACAACGTGAAACCCGTGAGTTTGACGGCCGTCACGCGAACCCCGAGACCCAGCGCCCGGTCCTCGTCGTCTCGAATCGCGAGCAGCTGAAGACCGAAGCGTGAACGTCGTACCGCCGCGGAGAGCAGAGTTGCGAAGATGACGACACCGAGTGCCACGTAGTAGAAGGGCAGGTTGTAGTAGTTGAACAGCCACGGGATCAACGGCAGCGAGATGCCCGCGGCGCCGCCGGTGAATGACGCGTTGATCGCTAGGAGCTGAAAGACGAAGAACAGCGCGATCGTGATCACGACGAAGGTGTGTCGCCGTACGCGTAGCGCGATCGCGCCGACGGGTACCGCCACCACCATGGCCACAAGGCCGGCGAGGGGCACGAGCCAGAACTGCGCTTCGCCACCGGCCATGTGGGCGTGCTCGGACACCAAGGCCATGGTGTACGCACCGCATCCGTAGAAGATGCCCGTGCCGAGCGAGACATAGCCCGAGTAGCCAGAGAACATGTTCCACGACGTGGCGCACGCCATGAACAGCAACGAGAAGACCCCAATCGTCGTCCAGGTCGGATTGGTCACGATGAGGGGGAAGACAACGAGCGCCGCGAGACCGAGGCCCCAAAACGAAGGCTTCACTTTTGACATCAAGCCACTCTCGCGGACTGCTTGCCGAAGAGGCCCTGGGGACGTAGTGACAACACGATGACGAGGACGAAGAAGAACGTCGGCGTCGACCAGATCGGCGACCACACGACCGCGACGACGTCGCCTAAGGTCACCATCAAAATGGAGGCCAACAACGCGCCGCCCAGACTGCCCATGCCACCCAAGACGATGATGGTCAAGAGTCGAGAGATCAAGTCGTAACTCGTACTGGCGTTAAAGGCGTTCGTCGCGCCGTACACCATGCCACCCGCGGCCGTCACGGCAATGCCGAGACCGAAGCAGATGGTGGAGACGCGCTTGACGTTGATGCCCACCAGTGCCGCGGCCACCTGATCGGCCAACGACGCTCGAATGCTCGCGCCGAATCGAGTGCGGTACAACATGACGTAGAGAGCGGTCAGCAGCGCGACCGCCAAGATGAAGCCGAACAGGTAGATATACGGGAGATAGATGCCAAAGATAAGAAACGACCTATTGACGTACCAGGCCTTTAGTTGCACGTCGTTGATCGAGTAGATCATGTTGAGCGATCCCTCAATGATGAGAGAGATGGCGTAGGTGACCAGAATGGACATCGACGTCCGTTCTGGTCCCTTCAGCCTGGCCATGAACAAGCGCTCCACCACGACCCCCACGACAAAGAGCGTGGGGATCGTGATGATCAAGCCAACAAAGAGGTCAATTCCAAAGTGCACCGACAGCGTGTAACTCAGGTAGGCGCCCAAAATCACCAAGATTCCCTGAGCGACGTTGATGATGTTCATCACTCCAAAGATGAGGGTTAACCCCGTTGCCATGAGGGCGTAGACCGAACCGGTCAAGACGCCATCAAGTAAGGCGTGAATAAGCGCTGAGCTGTTCAAGGCTTATTTGCCCCAGACCGGCTTCGGGAACAGCACCGGCTTGGAGGCAGCGCTCGAGGTCGGGTTGACCTGAACAAAGTTGTTGCCCTGCCACTGGAAGGTGAACGCCGTCGCGCTGTTGTTCTCGCCAAGCTTGTCGAACTTCACGTGTCCCTGGACGGTCGTCAACGAGACGCCCGAGTGGAGGTACGCAATGATCTTCGAGTTGTCAAAGCCCTTCGTCGCCGTAACCGCTTGGTCGATGACCTGACCAACCGAGTAGGCCTCGGCCACGTCAGCACTGATCGTCGCGGGTGTACCGCCGTACTTCTTGTCGTAGGCCGCGACCATCGCCCGGCTACCCGGCGTCGTCGCCGAGCCGTACCACGCGTTGGGCACCATCATGCCGTTGGCGTTCTTGATGCCCACGACCGAACTGAACGCCGTACCCTGGTCCGGACCACCGGTGGCGATGAAGACCTTGGGGTTGTAGTGCGCTTGTTCGAACGCCTGCATGAAGGCCGACACCGTCGGAACGTCGACGGAACCGAGGACCACGATCTGGGCCTTGGCGGCCGCTACCGCGTCAGCGATCGGGGTGTAGTCCGTCGTCTCCGCGGGAAAGACCGAGTAGTACGAGGTCTTCACACCCGCGGCGGCGATAATCTTCTTCGCGACCGGGATCTGTGGCTCGGTGAAGGCGTCATTCGTCGTCACGTACGCGGCCGTCGTTGGACGCTTGCTCTTTGGCAGTGCGGCAATCCACTGAGCAAACGGCGCCAGCGCGTCCTTGACGGGCATTGACACGTCGAAGAGGTTGGTCAGTCCGGCTTGGAAGACCGAGGGCGCACCGCCGGCTCCTTCCACCATTGCGTAGCCGTAGCGCGCGACAGTCTTGGCCGCGGGCAGGCTCAACAATGACGAGAACGGACCGACGGTCAAGTTCACGTGATCGAGTGAGATCAACTTCTGATAGTTCGTCACGACCTGAGTAGGACTAGACGCGTCCGACACGATGTCGAGCTTCACCTGGTGACCGAGCAGTCCACCGTGCTTGTTGACCGTGTCAGCCCAGAGTTGATAGCCCTGCTTGAAGGCGTTACCGTCGGCCGAGAAGTCCCCCGACAGCGACAGTGAGATGCCAATCGTCACCGGTTTACCCTTGGCGATCGTGCTACTCGATGCTCCGCTCGACGTGGCCATCATCGCTAACGACGCGAGTGCGACCGAAGTCACACCAGCCGCGCGAAGATATCTTCCTTTTCTATTCATAATTTCCCCCAGCGTTATGCGTCCCCGGCACTTCCCCGATGCAGTAGCCCGGGTCCGATCACTCGGTGAGTGATGGGCCAACCATAACGACGTCGCGTAACGCCGTCAACCGCAGGGGCATGAAAAGAATTCAATGAATCACTACTGTCCAACGCGGTAAAAAGTCCATTACCATCAGCATCGATCAGTAGTCCACTAGGGGGAAACATGGCAGACGTTCTGGTGGAAACTGCCGTGGCGAACTGGGAGCCCCGCTTTTGCTCCAACGGCGTCGAAGTGAGCGACTACGCGCGCATCACGAAAGACCTTGAACACTGGGACGACTGGTGCGCGGCGTGGTGCGCGGGTGCCGAAGTGCACCTCGAACTTGGCGAAGCAGCGCTCGCCAAAGGTCACACCCGCAGCGCCGGCGAGTTCTTTGCGCGTGCCGCCACGTACTTTCACTTCGGCAAGTTCCTCTTCGTCCACGATCCCGACCAGGCCAAGGCGGCGCACGCCCGCGCCGTTGACGCCCTCAACCGGGCTGCGCCTCTGTTCGTCCCCCCCGGTCGTCGAGAAGAGATCGAGTTCGAGGGCTCGAAGATGGTCGCACTCTTTCGCACGCCCGACGCCAGGGGTCCGCACCCGACGGTCATCTTGATCCCCGGTCTCGACTCCACGAAAGAAGAGTTTCGTGAGATCGAGCGGGCCTTTCTCGATCGCGGGATGGCAACGTTCTCTCTCGACGGTCCGGGCCAAGGCGAAGCCGAGTGGACCCTCGCGATTCGACCCGAGTGGGACCGCGTCGGTGAGGTCGTCATCGAACACCTCGCCACCATGGCCGACGTCGACGTTTCGCGTCTCGGCGTCTGGGGCGTGAGTCTCGGAGGCTTGTACGCCGCGCGCATGGCGAGTTCGGATCTGCCGATCAAGGGGACAATCTCTCTCGCCGGTCCCTACAACATGGGCGCCTCGTGGAAGAACCTAAACCCCCTTACGCGCCACGCCTTTCAAGTACGTTCATTCAGTTCAACACCGGAAGAGGCTGAGAAGAGAGCGTGGGACATGACGCTCGAAGGGTACGCACAGAACATCACGACGCCCCTACTCGTCATCATGGGTAAACGCGATGTCCTCTTCCCGTGGCACGACGGTGAACGCTTGGCGAGCGAAGCGCGTGGCGAGAGCGAACTGCTACTGCTCGAAGAGGGAAATCACGGCGGGGCTAACGTCATCTACCGTCATCGTCCCCAGGGGGCCGACTGGATGGCCGAGCGCCTTCACGTGACGAGCGTGGCGTGACGAGCGTCTCGACCTCAGGTACGCTGGCGCGCCGTGCCTAGAGTCACCATGCCCCAACTCGGCGAAACGGTGGCCGACGGAACCGTCACCAAATGGTTCAAGAAGGAGGGCGAGACCGTCAAACGCGGTGAGACACTCTTCGAGGTGTCCACCGACAAAGTAGACACCGAGATTCCCGCACCCGCCGACGGAGTTCTCACGAAGATCCTCGTGGTCGAAGGTGAGACGGTCGACGTCGGCACGCTGCTCGCGGTCATCGGCGATGATGATCGGCCCGAGTCTCCGACAAGTGGCGCGTCCACGACCTCTTCGGCCCCAGCGACGTCAGCCACTCTGGCGCGCGCCAATGTGAAGGCCACCAGTGAAGGGGGAGGCCCCGTGTCCCCCGTCGTTCGCCGCCTCCTCGCTGAGCATCAACTCGACGCCAGCGACGTACCCGGAACGGGACCCCAGGGACGTCTCACTCGTGACGACGTCCTGGCCTTCGTCGAGAGCAGAGCCGACGCGCCCGACGTGCCGTCACATCCCCCATCACCGGTCGTGCGGCGACTCTTGCGCGAACACGACATCGACGCGTCGTCGGTGCGCGGCACGGGCGCGGACGGTCGCGTGACTCGTCGTGACGTCGAGGCACTGATCTCTCATGGTCCCGGCATCACCGCGACCTCAGGTGACGAGGTCATAGCGTTCACCAAGATTCGTCGGCTAACCGCCGAGCACATGACGCGTTCGAAGGCGACGTCGGCGCACACTTTGATGGTGAGAGAAGTGGACTACGAGCACGTCGAGGACGTGCGTCGAACGCAGGGTGCCGCGTTCAAGCAACAAGAAGGCTTCTCCCTCACGTACTTGCCTTTCAACGCTCTGGCCACGCTCGCGGCGTTGCGTGACTTCCCGCACCTGAACGCGTCGGTCGGTGACGACGAGTTGATCGTGCACCACGATCTCAATCTCGGCATCGCGGTCGACCTGGACGGCAGCGGACTCGTCGTGCCAGTGGTGCAACACGCCGACAGCTACGACCTGCGCTCGATCGCGCGGAGGATCCGCGAGCTCGCCTCGGGTGCGCGCACGAAGAAACTCACGGTCGACGACATGGCCCACGGAACGTTCACCATCACCAACCCGGGACCTTTCAACACCCTCATGACGGGCGCGATCATCAATCAACCCCAAGTGGCAATTCTCGCCACCGACGGTGTAGCGCGTAAGCCCGTGGTTGTCACCGACGGCTCGGGCGATGAAGCCATCGCCATCCACTCTGTGGGAAATCTTGTACTCACGTTCGATCACCGGGTCATCGACGGCGCGTACGCCGCGCGTTTCTTGGCTCGGATGGCGGAGATCTTGCAAACTCGAGATTGGGCCAGCGAGCTCTAGCGCTCGTCTACCCCGTGGCGACCCGTGACGAACAACTCAACGTGGGGACGTTCACACCCTCACTCTTGATTGACGTAGCCCGATCCTCGGGGGCATTTCGCAAAAAAGGTCTTGACGTCGTCGAATCGTTAGTTCCTTCGTCACCCTCGCAGTTCACCTCCCTCGAAGCCGGAGAGTTCGACGTGGTCTTCACGAGCCCCGACAACGTCCTCGCGTATCACTTCTTGTCGGCGAATCCCCTTCGACGCAGCATCCCCTTGCAGATCATCTGCGGGATCGACCGCGGACTCGGTTTGTCACTCTGCACCGCGCCGGGCATCGCCGACATCGAGGAACTTCACGCTCAGATTCTCGGGGTCGACGTACCCCAGTCGGGATTCGCGTTCGTGGCCTACGCTCTGCTCGAAAGGGCCGGTCTTCGGCCGGGCGACTACACGATTGAATCTCTTGGCTCGACACCTCGACGAACGGACGCTCTCATTGAGGGCGCCTGCGCGGTGACGATCTTGAACGCGGGTAACGAACTTCGCGCCGGGGGTGCCGGTTGTAGCGTCGTCAGTCCCGTGGCCGACCTCGGTCCCTACTACGGAACGGTTCTCGCGACCTTGGCGGATCGCGATGATGACGTGAACGAAATGAACCAGCGCTTCGCTGGGGCGCTGCTCGCGACAACGGGCGAGATCATCGCGGGCGAAAGAGAGTCCGAGGTCATCGAGGCGGCAACGCGCTTGCTCAAGCTCAGCGAAGCTGAGGCCCAGCGTCACTACGAATGCCTGCGAACGCCTATGACGGGCCTGGTCGCGAGTGGACGGGTGGATCGCGCGTCAATTGCCACGCTCGTCGAACTTCGCCGCACCTACTCGCCCACGGACGAGCTCGACGTGATCATGGACGCTCTCGACGCCGTCGTACTGGATGGCGTCCTCGAAGAGTGACGAGCTCGTCGGGCGGCACGCGTCGCGCGAAGTGTTCGCGCAGCACGTGACTAGCCTCGGAACGTACGTGAACGGGGAACCAGCGAAGTAGAGGAAGTGAGATCACATGACCACCACTGAAGATCAGCGTTTGACCAAGTCCGGCGTCACCGACGCGTTGCTCCTTCGTCGCCCCGTATGGCAGTCGTTCATCGGTGGCGCCTTCGTCGAGGACGACGAAGGCGCCACGTTCGACGTCCTCGAGGCGTCAAACGCTCAGGTGTTGGCGCGCGTCGCCGTAGCGAGCGACGAACAGGTGGACCGCGCGGTGATGGATTCGCGACGGGCCTACGAGGAAGTCTGGCGTTACCTCTCACCCAAGGAGCGCGGCGCCATGATGCGAGAAGTGGCGCAGCGCATCCGAGACCACGCCGACGAACTAGCCGAGCTCTGCGCGCGCGAAGTTGGCAAGCCCAAACGAGACGCCCTTCGCATCGACGTCCTCTCGTGTCACTCGAGTTTCGATTACTACGCGGGAATCACGGACTACGTGAGTGGCGAGATACTCGATCAGGGTCCCGTCGAGGCCCGCGTGACCTACGAGCCCTACGGCGTGGTCGCGGCGATCCTCCCCTTCAACTGGCCGCCGATCCACTTCTCGAAGAAGTGCGCGCCCGCACTGGCCGTGGGTAACACCGTCGTGATCAAGCCCGGTGAGCAGGCACCGCTGACGGTGCTGCGACTAACGGAGATCGCCAACGAAGTCTTGCCCCCCGGCGTGATCAACGCCGTGAGTGGAATGTCCGCCGGCGCGGCGTTGGTGGCCCATCCGCGCGTCGAGCGAATCTCCTTCACGGGCTCAACCGCGACGGGTCGCAAAGTAATGGAGGGCGCCGCGAAGAACTTGACCTTCGCCACGATGGAACTCGGTGGCAAGAACGCCCTGCTCGTCCTCGACGACGCCGACGTCGAGAGCGCCGTCGCTATCGCTATTGAGGGCATGTTCTACAACCAGGGCGAGGCCTGTACCTCGACGTCGCGCATTCTCGTGCACGCATCCCTCTACGAGGACTTCGCCCAGCGCTTCGTTGACAAGACCGCACAGTTGGTTGTCGGCGACCCGCTCGACGGCGCCACCGACGTCGGGCCCCTCGTCGACGCGAAGCAGCACCAACGCGTACGGCACTTCGTCCAGCTCGGCCTCGACGAAGGCGCCACGCTGCTCTTCAAAGGCACCGTCCCCAGCGACGAACAGTTTGCCGAGGGTTACTTCGTCGCGCCGTACATCTTCGGTGACGTCACCGCGACGATGACCATCGCTCAAGAGGAGATCTTCGGACCCGTCGCCTCGCTGATGCGTTTCGACACGGACGACGAGGCCGTCGAAATCGCGAACGACTCCCCCTACGGGCTCACCGCGGCGATCTGCACGCGCGACGAGGCACGAGCGGCGCGACTGGCCCAACGTCTCGAGGTTGGAATGGTCTTCGTGAACAATTACACGAGACGAAACTTCATCGGCTCTCCGTTCGGTGGCGTCAAGGGCAGTGGCTACGGCCGTGAGTACGGTCCCGAGACACTGCACGAGTTCGTCCGCGCGAAGAACGTGCGCTTTCCCTCTGGTCGCGGCTCCATTCCCGGCTGGCCACCTCAGCCCCAGCGCTAGCGACGTCGGACGATATCGTGCGCGCAAGCGAACGTCGTAAACTCATCGAATGACTCGCGACAAGATTTTGGAGTCGGCCGCGCACGAAATTGAGCTCAACGGGATGACGCAGTTCCGCGTGAAGCGCGTCGCCTACGACGCCAAGATCTCGGTGGCGTTGCTCTACAGCTACTTCGATGATCGTGAAGATCTCATCGCCTGCGCGATCGTGCACCGCTTTCGCGAGGTCCTCCTAGGACTCGCCGAGACGTTCACCCATCCTCTCGAGTTCGTCCGCACCGCCGAGGACCTACGTCAAGCGTTGCGCATCATCATCGCCGAGGCGCAAGTCCCCGCCCGCACCGAGGCGCGGATCCAACGCATCGAGAGCATGTCATTCGCCCGCCACAATCCCACGGCGTCGGCTGGCATCGCCGAGGCGAAGAAGGAAGCGGCTCTGCTGATCGTCAGTCGAGTGAAGCCTCTCGAGGACAACAACCTCCTCGCCGAAGGCATGAGCGCGGTGGCCTTCGCGCGTATCTGGTACGCCCTCTTCTTCGGTCAGATCGAACTCGAGGGAGAGCACGCGCTCTCGGTGAACGCGGACGAGTGGTTCACGGCGCTCACGGTGCTGGCCGAGGCCGCCATCCGTAAGGAAACCAGCTCACTTTCTTCGTAGCGGTCACTCGACGAGACGTTGCGTCACGGAGACCTTCGGGCTAGGAACTACGCGACGAAGCGCGCTCTCGACTCTTCGAGTTCAACCAGCGCTTCCGCGCGGCCGACCCAGTTCTCGACCTTGACCCACTTGCCTTCGTCGAGGTCCTTGTAGACGGTGAAGAAGTGGCTGATCCGATCGAGGACGTCCTTGGGTACGTCACCGATGTCGGTGGCCGACTTCCACTTCGGGTCGTAGCTGGGTACCGTGATGAGTTTGCCGTCCTCACCGTTCTCATCAGTCATGACGCACATGCCGAGGATCTTCACCTCGATGAGGCAACCCGGAAAGGTCGGGAACTCGGTGAGTACGAGCGCGTCGAGCGGGTCACCGTCGCCGCCCAGGGTGTCGGGGATGAAGCCGTACTCCGCCGGGTAGCCCATCGCCACCACCAGGTGTCGGTCCAATTTGATCGTGTGGGTGTCGTGGTCGTACTCGTACTTGTTTTGACTGAATCGCGGAATTTCAACGATGACGTTGACCGTGTCCATGGCGTTGCTCCTTCGTAGATCGCGTGGTGGGTCCTACTCACTCGTCGTCAATCGTAGCCACCGTCTGCAGCGCTCTCGACGGTGACGACGGAGTTCCTTTGCGTGTCTCGCTCAAGGTCACGAAGCGACGCGGTCCTAGACTCGGTGCGCGAGAAGCCACGCTTCTTGACACGAGGAGGCCCGAATGGATCGTATTGGTGTAGTGGGTTGCGGTCTTATGGGATCGGGCATCGCCGAAGTCACGGCGCGCGCCGGGGCCAACGTCCTGGTCGTCGAACAAGACGCCATCGCAATGGGTAAGGGTCTCGAGCGTGTCGATAAGTCACTGCTTCGAGCGGTGACGTCGGGGAAGATGGCCGACGAGGAGTCTCGTCGCATCCGCGCCAACCTCTCTTTCACCACGGACTTCTCAGAACTCGAGGACCGCGAACTCGTCATCGAAGCCGTCGCCGAGAGTGAGGACGTCAAGCTCGACGTCTTTCGAAAGATCGACGCCGCGGTGAAGGACCCTGGAGCCATTCTCGCGACCAACACCTCGTCGATCCCCATCATCAAGCTCGCCATGGCCACTCACCGACCCGAGCAGGTGATCGGCATGCACTTCTTCAACCCCGTACCGGTCCTGAAGCTCGTCGAACTGATCTCGTCGCTCTTGACGAGCCCTGAGACGACGGCTCGCGCGCGTTCGTACGCGACGGAGTCGCTGGGCAAAAGAGTCATCACCTCACCCGACCGTGCCGGCTTCGTCGTGAACGCACTCCTCATCCCCTATCTCCTCTCGGCCATACGCATGCTCGAGTCGGGGTTCGCCAGTGCCGAGGACATCGACACCGGCATGGTCGTGGGCTGCGCGCACCCCATGGGTCCGCTCGCACTCACCGATCTCATTGGTCTCGACACGACGATGGCCGTCGCGCAGTCGCTCTACGAAGAGTTCAAGGAGACCCACCTGGCGCCGCCCCCACTGCTCTCTCGCATGACCCAAGCCGGACTGATGGGCCGCAAGTCGGGTCAAGGGTTCTTTTCGTACAAGTGCTAGGCAGCGACGCGCGCGAACGCGACGCGCGCGAACGAGTGAGAACCTACGCTTCGTTGAACCACGAGTTCGCCCGCGCCGACTTCTCGTACGCTGAGTGGTGAGGAGGGCCGTCGTGGTCAACTACATCGTGACACTGCAGTGCGTCGACGTGCCCGGCATCGTGCGTGCCGCCAGCGCCGCCATCGTGGCGATCGACGGCAACATCCTCGAAAACGACCAGTTCACCGATCCCGTCACGGGTCAGTTCTGTATGAGGACTCGCTTCGAGACCGCCCTCGGCGACGTCCAATCGGTTCGATCGCGTTTAGAAGGCGACCTCGCTTCCTTCGCGCCGAAGTTGGGCGTTCGTCTCGAAGAGGCGCGTCGACGAGCCCTCGTCATGGTCTCGACCTACGAGCACTGTCTCGCTGAGTTGCTCTATCGACACGAACACAATGAGCTTCCACTCGACATCGCCGCGATCGTCAGCAACCATCGCGACTGTGCGCTCCTGGCCGAGCGCTACGAGATTCCCTTTTACGAGATCCCGGTGACGGCGGACACCAAAGTGGACGCCGAAATCGAACTTCGACTGCTGCTCAAGGAGTTTGACGTCGATTTCGTGGTTCTGGCGCGTTACATGCAAGTGCTCTCACCCGAGCTCTGCTCCGACCTCAGCGGTCGGATCATCAACATTCACCACTCTTTCTTGCCCGGTTTCAAGGGTGCTCGTCCTTACCACCAGGCTTACGAACGCGGAGTGAAACTCATCGGCGCGACCGCGCACTTCGTCACGTCCGACCTCGACGAGGGTCCCATCATCGATCAAGACGTGGTGCGCGTCAGTCACGCACGACTGCCGAAGGATCTGATCTCGCTCGGTCGCGACGTCGAGCGCAGCGTGCTGGCGCGAGCGGTCCGCCTGGTCGCCGAGGACCGTGTCGCGCTCGTGGGCAACAGAACCGTCATCTTCTCGCAGTAGTCATGAACGGTATTGGACAACGACTTCCTCTTTTGAAGGTGACGAATGGCTAGGGAACGACGTGGGGTTTTCGGCGAAGCAGTGGCGCAGTACCAGGCCGCGCGACCGGGTTATCCCGAGGAACTTGTCACCGACGTCCTACGTTACGCCGGAACGGTCCATCGAGCTCTCGAAGTCGGCGCCGGTACCGGCAAGGGAACGGTCGCGTTCGCGCGGCGTGGCGTCAACCTCACCTGCCTCGAGCCGGATCCGCGCATGGCCGCGGAACTGGCTCGCCAATGCGCGACGTTCCCTTCGGTAGACGTCGTGGTGGCCCCGTTCGAGACGTGGGAGCCGAGCGAACGATTCGACGTGTTGTTAGCGGCTCAGTCGTGGCACTGGGTTGACGACAACGTCCGATGGGACCTCGCGCGCACCGCTCTCAAGGAGGGCGGCGCCATGGCTCTCTTTTGGAACGTGTACACGCTGACCGACGTACTCACCCGAGACGCGTTGCTCGACATCGATCGTCGATACCAGGTTGACGCACTCGGCCACACACCCAGCGATAGCCCTTTTCACGACTTCGACGGCGAGATCGAACTGACGGAAGGCTGGCCCGCGTTCGACCTCGCCGACGACGCCCGATTCACCGATTTCATAAGTCGGCGCTACCGCCGGGAACAGCGCTTCTCGACCGCTCTGTATCTCGATTTTCTCTCGTCGCTCTCGGCGTACCGAATGATTGACGACGACCAGCGAAACGCGTTGCTCCGCGACGTGGCTCGGGTCCTCGAGCGTCGCGGTGGCACTGTTTCGCTCCGGATCGCCACCGACCTCTTCATGTGCCGCGTGCACGAAGGACGAAAGTAAGGAGTGCCACCGAGCGTGACGCGAGAGGTTGAGGGACTCACGCGAAAGAGCAGCCTCGGGTGACGAGGTGAAGTTGAGCGTCGCCAACGATGACGTCGACGCCACCAGTCGCCTCGTCACGATGGTTACCACTGATTGGTCGCCACTGATCTCGCGCGGGAAGCTGCTACTCGAAATCGGCGAATTTCTCCCCCGGCGTCAGGGATATTCACGGGGCCATCGCCGACCAAGGCCGAAGAAGTCTCGCCCGGATCCAGAAAGAGTCCCCCTCCATCGGACAGGTCCCCACCGAGGGAGGCGTTTTCATGCCCAGTAGACATTGCTCGAACCTTTTTGGCCCGTCGCGCGTCTCTATAGACGTGCGACGCGTTTTCCCATCTGGCCAACCGGTACGAGTCGACTAAGTGGAAGGCTCAACGGTGCCGGACGATCTTCAAGTGTGGTTAGCCGAGTGCTATCCCCAGTCCGTTCGAACGGCCTACTTGATACTTGGCAATCGCCTCGACGCAGAAGACGCGGTGCAGGAGTCGTTCCTTCGCGCCTGGAAGTTCCGTGACTCTCTCTCCCGAGAGTCCAGCTTCAAGCCGTGGCTCTACCGAGTGGTCGTCAACACGTGCAACTCCAAACTTCGCCACGACATACCACGACGCGAAGGGCGCGTCAATGACGTGAACCTGGTCGACATCGCGACGAACGACGACCTACCCGGTCGTGTCGCCCTGTCGAACGACGTGATGTGCGCACTGCGCGACCTGCCCGTCCACCTACGCGTCGTCGTGGTACTTCGCTACTACGCCGATCTCAGTGAACGAGACATCGCCATCGCCATTGCTCGCAAGCAAGGAACGGTGAAGTCCCGACTCAACGAGGCCCGCACGCGACTTGCGTTACACCCCGCACTCCGCACCGATGCTTCGCGGGTACCCGCAACCAGTAAGGAGGTGAACGGATGACCATGATCGACGAGGATGTCCTCATCAACGCGCTCAACGACGTCGCCGACACGTTCGTTGTCTCGAGCGAAGCCCCCGATCGAATAGTGGCAGAAGCCGCGGCGAACGAACCTCCCCGACGATCCCATCACGTCCCTACGGTGATCAGCCAACCAAGTCGCGGTCGCGCGTACCTGGTCGCGGCGGCCCTCGTTGCCGTGATCGCCAGCATCTCGGTGCCCCTCTTTAGAAGCGAAGGCAATCCGAACAGAGCCGTGGTCCATGGCGGCCCTCCCCCGTTTGGCACGTCGGCACAAAAACTGCCACTAGGCGGTCTTAAGGGATATTCGGCACCATTGGCGCCCCGTCCGGGAAGCCAGAAGGGCGCCACGATCACGGCATCGGGCGCAGCAACTACGTCAAGGGGCGCGACGTCTGGGGTGACTTCACAAAAGATCGAGTCGAACGGATCGATTGCGTTAGCGGTGGACAAGGGCCACGTCGGAGCGGCCTTCTCCTCCCTGAACAAACTGGCCACGAGTGACGGAGGTTTCGTGGCGAGTACCCAGGCCAACGCTGGATCGCCTCGACCCGACACGTTTTCCTACGGGACCATCGTCCTAGAGGTCCCGCAACGCAACTTCGCGAGACTCGTCGCGCAGGCCCAGCGCGTGGGGCGACCGACGTCGGTCAGCACCTCTTCCAACAACGTCACGGCGCAGTACGTCGATCTACAGGCACACATCTCCGCCCTCGTGGCGAGCCGCCGCCAGTACCTGGTCATCATGACCAAGGCCACCACGATCGACGGCATCTTGGCCGTGCAGAGTCAATTGGACGCGCTGCAGAGTCAGATCGAACAACTGCAAGGTCAACTGAACGTGCTCAGCCACGAAACCACCTACGGAGCACTCACGATCACCGTCTCCGAAGTCGGTCACCACGCGCACAAGGCGTCACCTCTCTCGGGGTTCGCCAGGGCCTGGCACGACAGTGTCAAAGGCTTCTTCGCGGGATTTGAGTGGTTGCTACGACTCGCGGGACCGGCGCTCTTCGCCGTTCTCACCGTGGGTGGATTGTGGGGGCTCGCCAGGTACGTCCGACGCGCGCTCCGCCGTCGCAGGATCTAGAGGGATTCGCGTCGCCGCTCGAAGTCCTCAGTGATCATCACGACGCGTCCTCTTCCGGCGCCGACGTCGAGAGCTCAACCAGAGCCCAAACCACCATTTGACGAGAGCAACTGGCCGTTGATCCAACCTCCCTCGGAGGAACAGAGAAACGACACGAGGTTGGCGACGTCGTTCGGCACGCCGAGACGGCCCAATGGCGTCGCGTCCGTCACGAGCGTCTTCAGTTCGGGCGTCATCCAACCGGTGTCGGTCGGACCGGGATTAATGACGTTGGCGGTGATGCCGAGCCCGGCGAACTCTTGGGCAGCGGCGAGCGTGATCCGGTCCAGTGCTCCCTTGCTCGCGCCGTAGGGCAGGTTGCCCACCGTGGCGTCGCTCGTCAGCGAGATGACGCGCCCGTAGCCCGACGCTGCTTGATAGCGGATACCGAACTCTCTGATGAGAAGCCACGTCGCTCGCGAATTCACCGCGAAGTGTCGGTTGAAACTCTCCTCGGTGGTGTCAAGGATCCCTGAGTCGACTGACTCACAGTGGCACATCACGAGTATCGCGACCGGACCGAGACTGGCCACAATCGAGTCGTACAGAATGGTCGTCGATTCGGGCTTTTCGAGGTCCACCTCGACGGCCACGGTCCGACGACCCATCTCCGCAATTCTGGTCGTGAGTTCGTCCGCCCCAGCCGCGTCCGCGCCGTAGGACATCCGCTGATCGTAGGGAGTCCAGTAGTTGAAACCCACGTCGAATCCGTCGCGGGCGAGGCGTTCGGCCACGGCAAAGCCAATGCCCTGACGGCGGCTCACGCCCGTCACGAGTGCGACCGCGTTGGTTGGTCCATTCCCAGCCGGTGGCGTCATCTCATCATCTTGACCGATACGTGTGATCTGAGAACGCAACAGCGCCCGACTCTACCTGGACACGGGCGCCGTTGCGTTCGATGACCCTCGTTGAAGGTGAGAGTTGAGTCAGCGGATTGGTACTCGTCGAACTGCCACTACCTCTCGACGTGAGGCGCGAGCGGCTCCGCCAAAAGTAAGTACATTTGGCGGCGAAGTTCGGTGAGTAGTTCTCCGGCCCGCGCCTTTTGATCGGAGGTTCCCGCTTGGGCCACCTGGGTGACGGCGACCGCCACTTGTCGAAGGGCTTGATTTAGGGAGACGTCGCCCTGGTCCGCTTGGCGAACCATGGTCTCCCACGGCGCCGTTCCTTCTGCACGGTTCTTCAGCTCGGCGCGACCTTCGTCGGTCAGCGTGAACTGTCGACGACCATCGGCGCTCTCTGAGCGCACCAGTCCCTGGTCTTCCAAGAGCTGCAGCGCGGGGTAGATGGACCCGGGACTTGGCTGCCACAGACCTTGGGTCCGCTCGGACAGCTCCTGCATCATTTCGTAGCCGTGCATCGGTCGCTCTTCGAGCAGCGCGAGGATGGCCATACGCACGTCACCGCGACGTCCCCGGCCGCCCCTCATGGAAGGACCGCGACCTCGCACGTGTTCGCCTCTCGCACCTTCGTGGCGCGGGCCGTGGCGGCGCCGTGCGCCGGAACGAACCTCGAAGAGTTTTCCTTCGCTGTTTTCAGCGTTACTTGCCCGCCCCTTTGGCGAGCGATCGAATTCTCGATTTCTCATCAACATATCCTTTCGATAGGTTTGTACTGATAACGATATATCGTTATCAGTCTTTTGTCAAGTGGCCGCGAGTGATCTGTGAGTACTACCTGATAAAGGCCCTTATTATTTCGAACGGGCGAACTCGCTCCGTCACCAAGACGATGACGCGGGGCCAGTCCCCGGGTAGACGAGACGAGAGCCTCCTGGCATCGACGTGCTTCCTGGGGGCGGAGCAAGTGACGTCGCTCTCGCGTAGGTTCCGGTCATGGACTTCGAGGGGACCGCGTTCGACTATCACGGCGCGCTCGTCGTGGTCGAGTCCAGCGACAGTGAGATCGTCTTCATCCACCCCCGTGGAGGAACCCCTGACGCTCCGGCGTCGCTACCGAGCGATCCCTGTCAACCCGGCGAGGATCCCGAGACGGCCGCGGTACGAATCGTTCGCGAGAAGACCGGGCTCGATATCACGCTGCTTCGAGAGTTCGTCACGTTCGTCCAAGAGGGAACGCCGACCGGCACGATGTGCGCCCACGGCTACGTGGCGCACGTGCGCGGCGGAGAGCTTCTCGAGCACGGCCCCGAGGGCCCCGCGAAGGCGTACGCGATTGACAACCTTCCCTCCATCGTTCCCGTTCGCGTCGCGAATCAGCGCACCCTCGACGCCTACCTTCGACAGCGCTCCGATTTCGCTTAGGTGACGGCGTTGCGCTCCGCGAACTGAGCGTCGCGATACGACTCCCCTTGCAGGACGTCGACCAAGATCCCGACGGCGTCGTAGACGTCCACGAAGCGGAGATAGAGCGGCGTGAAACCAAAGCGCGCGATGTCGGGGTCCCGGAAGTCACCGATCACGCCGCGCCGGAGCAGCGCCTGGATGACGCCGTAGGACTCGCGGTGGCGAAGAGCGACTTGACTTGCGCGCTGGGCGTGGTCTCGGGGCGTGACGATCTCGAAGACACCCGGAAGTCTGGCCTCGACGAGTTCGATGAAGAGATCGGTGAGTTGGAGACTCTTGGCGCGCACCTGGTCCATCGACGCGCGGTCCCAGACGTCGAGCGCACCGTCGAGTGCCGCGAGCGCGACGATCGAGGGCGATGACGTGACGTACGCCTGCATCCCATCGGCGGGCTCGTAGTCGAGCTCGAAATCGAAAGGTCGAGCGTGCCCGAGCCAGCCCGGCAGTGGATTCTCCAGTCGACCCTGCCAGGACTTTCGAACGTAGAGGAACGCCGGCGAACCGGGTCCGCCGTTCAGGTACTTGTAGCCACAGCCGGCCGCGAAGTCCACGCCGGCGCCCGTGACGTCAAGGGGTACGGCACCGGCGGAGTGGGCGAAGTCCCAGAGCATCAGCGCGCCGACGTCGTGGACCTTCTTCGTGATGCCGCTGAGGTCGAGCATTTCACCGCTGCGAAAGTCGACGTGAGTCAACATGACGAGCGCGACGTCGTCATTGAGCTCGTTCTCGAGCGCGCGGCGTTCGATGGCCTTGACCGTGACGTGACGCCCAGCGCGCTCGGCCATCGCTCGCACGATGTAGAGGTCGGAGTGGAAGTTCGCGACGTCCGTCAAGACGACGGACCGGTCCCTTCGTAGATCGAGCGCACCGCCGATGAGTTTGGCGAGCAAGAAGGTGAGCGTGTCCGCGACGAGGACCTCGCCGGGTTGCGCGCCGATCAAGGGCGCGAGACGGTCGCCGAGATGCGTCGGCATCGCCATCCAACCGCCTTGGCTCCAACCACGCACGAGGCCGCGGCCCCACTCCTTGTTGAGCACGTCGTTGACGCGGGTGACGACCGACCGTGACACCGGGCCGAGCGAGTTGCCATCGAGGTAGATCTCGCGCTCGTCGAGCATGAATTCGTCACGCAGCGGCGCGAGCACGTCGGTCGCGTCGAGGGCGACACAGTCATCACGGGTTGTCACAGGACGGACCTCACTTCCCACAGCGCGGGGTAGAGACGTTGATTCAAGGTGGTGTCGAGGTAGGCCATCCCCTCGCTGCCGCCCGTTCCCGGGCGTCGACCGATCTGGCGTCCGGCCATCAGCATGTGCTGGTGACGCCACACCGCGAGGTTCTCGTCGTGGTCCATCAAGAGCTCCGCGACGGTGTGCAGGGCGGTCGTGGCGGCGTCGGCGTGCGAGAGGTAGAGCGCGCGCACGACGTCGACGAGGTCGTCGTTGCTGGCGCCCACGGTGAGGCGAAGGGAGTGTTCGAAGCCCGCCCAGACGCTCGGTATCTCGCTGACCGCGCGCAACCACGCGCGCTGCTCGTCGTCGAAGAACTCGAAGTTGAGCACGGCCTTTCGCCCGCCGCCACTCAGGAACTCAATGGCGCGGAACTGAAAGGACTGAAAGCCCGACGCCGGATCGAGGGGGTCACGAAACTCCAAGAAGCCCTCGGGTGACATGGTGTCGAGCAGGCGCAGGTGGGTGAGCAAGAGCTCTTCTATCTCCACCATCCGTCGTAAGTGCGAGACGGCTCGCCAGGGCTCGTTCAGGTGGAGAACCTTCGCCGCGCGCTTAAGTTCATCCACCATGACCTTGAACCAGAGTTCGTAGGACTGGTGCACCACGATGAAGAGCAGTTCGTCGGGCGCGTCGTCCGTGAGCGGGATCTGCAGCTTCAAGAGGTCGTTGATACGTAAGTACGTCGCGTAGTCGGTCCCTTTTGCCACAGATGAACCTTAGAGCGTGTGTTCTATTTGGCGAGTGCACCAGGAGTGACGACCGACACCATCACGTCGTGGCCCATTCAAGTGATCTGACCGATGCCCAGTGGAACTTCCTCGAACCTCTGCTGCTGGTTTCCTCCAAACGAGGACCGAAACACGGCAACGACTTACGCCACCTGGTCGATGCGATGCTCTACATCTCGCACACCGGGTGCCAGTGGCGGTTCCTACCCGAGGAGTTCGGTCCCTGGACGAGGGTTTGGTCCCAGTTCCGTCGGTGGTCGAGGAATGGAACTTGGACCCGAGTTCTCACCACACTTCACGCGTCCTCGCGTGCGGCTCTCGGTCGAAAGGAGCCCCGTCCATCGATGGTGGTCATCGACACCCACCTCGCACGAGGCGCCTCGAATGGGGGCGCCACCTTTCACAACCAGGGCGGTCCTTACGGTCGGACCAATGGGGCCAAGCGCATCGTCTGCGTGGACGTCACTGGGCTGGCGCTCTGCGTGCGAGTGGTCCCGGCTTCAACGTCCGAGTCGAGTGCCGTCGAACTGATACTGGACGACCTCGCCCGAACCGGTGCCGATGAACGCCTCGAGCTCGTGCTCGTGGACCAGGGCACGGCGGTGTCCGCCGCCACACGGTTGTCGGCGAAGTTCAACTACGAAGTTCGCCGGGTGGGATGGGATGAGCCACCACGCAACGAACACGGCGCCAGGGTCTTTCGTCCCATTCGTCACGCCTGGCGGGTCGAAGTGGCCCATGGCCACCTCGTTCGACGACGACGCCTGGCACGCTGCTTTGAGAACACCGTGACCTCGGCCACCGGATGGCTGCACGTCGCTTCCATCACCGACGTGCTTCGGGTGCTGTGCTGAACAGGAGCGGTTGGCAGATGGACTCCTCAACGCCAAAGACCACCGGAGCATGGGTGGCGGCGTACCGCCTATTGCGTAGCTGGGTAGATACGGAAGCCCGGCTTCTCCTTGTGTGAGAGCCTCCGATAGAAGCCACCAGCGTTGTCAGTGATGAGGTCAATGCGAGTCGCTCCAAGAAGTGGGAACGCGTAGGCCAGGAGCGCTCGCGCGATTCCCGCGTGTCTGCTTTCCTCGGAAATGACGAGCAGTGAAAGATGGGCCTGGATAGCACCATCAGTTTGGAAGTAGGCGAAGCCGGCGACTTCGTCGTCGACGGTTGCCACGATCGACACGACGCCAGGAGCCGTGAACACCCGATGCGACCGAGCACGATCCTCAACGTAGCTTGCCCAGCCTTCAGCGGCGCAGAGATTGAGTACTGCGTCAAGATCAACCTCTTCGTAAGTTCTGAACTGCGGCAGACCTTTCATTGCTCCAGTATCGCCTCGGTCGTGTCACAACTCACGACAATTGTGAGGGTGTGGGACCTCAAGCACCTCTATCGCGCACCGGCCAGGTCCTCTCGCGGGCCGTCACGTTCCAGTTCGCCCTTGACCCGAACGCGCAGCAGAGGATGCTGCTCGCCAAGTGCGCCGGTGCCCGCCGCTTCACCGTGAACCATCACCTGGCCCGGGTAAAAGCCAACCTGGACGCCCAATCGGCCGAGCACGAATCTCTCGGCGAGGCTCGGGATTCGTGCGAACCATCAACCCCTTCGCTCTCCTGGTCGGCCTTCTCCTTCATCAATGAATTCAACGCCTGGAAGAACGGGCATGCCGACGACTCGCCGGTGAACGACGATGGCAGTAGTGGGCTGGCCTGGCGACGCGAGTTACCCAACGACGTCTTCGAGTGCGCTTCAGTGGACGCGGCCCGGGCTCTCGAGAACTTCTCTGCGTCGCGACGCGGGAAACGCAGTGGGACGCCGGTCGGGTTCCCCCGCTTCCAAGCCAAGGGGAAGGTGACACCGAGCTTCCGATTGCGGAATCGCGCGACGTCGGGGACGGCCCCATCGAGTCAACCCATCCGTTTCACCGATCCCGCGCACCTGCGACTGCCCAAGTTCGGACCGGTGAAACTCTCTGGCCCCACCCGCAAGGTCCCCCGGATGATCGACTTGGGTCGCTTCCACATCTATTCGGCGACGCTTACCCAGCGCGCCGAACGTTGGACGGTCTCGCTGACCGGCGTGGCCGCGCAGCTCCACCAGGCCGAGCGCAGCCGCACCAACCGTCACGCCGTCCCCGTCGGAGTCGACCGGGGGATCATCTCCCTTTGCGTCGCCGCCGACGCCCGCGGCAATCCCTTCGAGAGCTTCGAGGGGGTGAAAACACTGAAGCAAGCGCAAGCGTCGCTCAAGGCGGCCAACCAGGCCCTGGCCAGAACCACACCGGGGTCCCAGGGTCGCCAACGAGCACGAGCTCGGCTCGCTAGAACTCACCGGAAGGTCGCCAATACCCGCCGACATCTCGTCCACCAGGCCTCCAGGGCCCTGGTGGACCGAGCCCAGGTCCTCGTGATCGAGGACCTGAACGTCGCGGGCATGGTGAGGAACCGACATTTGGCCAGGTCCATCTCGGACGCCGCCATGGGAGAGCTCTTCCGCCAGCTTCTCTACAAGGCCCGGTGGCACGGAGTCGAAGTGCGAGTAGTCGATAGATACTTCCCGAGCTCCAAGACCTGCTCGGGCTGTGGCGTGGTCAGAAACGACCTCGACCTGTCGACGCGGACATACTCGTGTCGTTCTTGCGGTCTGGTCATCGACCGCGACCTCAACGCCGCCATCAACCTTGCCCGCTGGCGACCGATCGAGACCTCGTCAGAGTCACTTCCGGCTCCTGCGCCCATTCCGCTTCTCTCCACAGCCTGATCCTGCAGGGATCTGCACCGCGAAGCACGCGGGAAGAGCCGATCGTCACCCGCACAACCGTCACGTCAACGTGATGAGGGCCCTGGGTCGGAACCGAGTACTCAGACGAAGAATCGCTTGGGAAGTCGGACGGTGAGCAAGCACCGCTGAACCACTTGGTTCAGTTGGTCAAGGCGAACCGGTGGGTCCAAATAGGACACACGCTGTTAGGTCGCTCGCCCGAGGGGCCGCGACCTAAGAACGCGTGATCGGCTTGTAGCGCAGGCGATGGGGCTGGTCGGCGTCGGTGCCGAGGCGCTTGTGACGGTCCGCCTCGTAGTCCGAGAAGTTGCCCTCGAACCAGCGCACAACGGCGTCGTCCTCGAAGGCGAGGACGTGCGTCGCGATCCGGTCCAGGAACCACCGATCGTGGCTGATCACGACGACGCAACCGGGAAACGACAGCAGTCCATCTTCTAGTGCCCGCAGCGTGTCGACGTCGAGGTCGTTGGTGGGTTCGTCGAGGAGCAGGACGTTGCCGGCGCTTCGAAGCACCTTCGCGAGTTGCACGCGATTGCGCTCGCCGCCCGAGATCTCACCGACGTTCTTCTGTTGGTCGCTCCCCTTGAAGCCGAAGCTCGCCACGTAGGCGCGCGCGTGGATCTCGCGTGAACCCACGACCATGTGCTCTTGCCCCCCGCTGATCTCGTCGAAGACGGTGTTCTCGGCGTTCAGCGTGTCACGGGACTGATCGACGTAGGCGAACTGGACGGTCGAGCCGATCTCGATGGTTCCGGCGTCGGGCTTTTCCTCGCCGACCATCATGCGAAAGAGCGTGGTCTTACCAGCGCCGTTGGGGCCGATGACGCCCACGATGCCGCCCGGTGGCAGAAGGAACGTGAGGTCCTCGATCAAGAGTCGCTCGTCGAATCCTTTGGTGAGACCCGCCGCGTTCACGACGACGTCACCGAGCCTCGGGCCCGGGGGAATCGCGATCTCCAGACGGTCGGCCCGCCGATCGGAGGCCTCGGACTCGGCGACGAGCTCGTTGAATGAAGTGAGTCGCGCCTTGCCCTTGCTCTGGCGAGCGCGCGGCGACAGTCGAATCCACTCCAACTCTCGCTCGAGGGAAGCCTGGCGCACCTTGTCGGCCTTCTCCTCGGCGGCGAGGCGAGCCTGCTTCTGCTCGAGCCACGACGAGTAGTTGCCCTCCCAGGGAATGCCGTGTCCGCGGTCCAACTCGAGGATCCACTGCGCGGCGTTGTCGAGGAAGTAACGGTCGTGCGTGATGGCGACGACGGTGCCCCTGTACTCCTGCAACGTGCGCTCGAGCCACGCTACCGACTCGGCGTCGAGGTGGTTGGTGGGCTCGTCGAGCAAGAGCAGGTCCGGTTTCGAGAGCAGGAGCCGACAGAGCGCTACCCGGCGGCGCTCGCCGCCGGACAGCGTCGCCACGCGCGCGTCGGGGGCGGGAAGTCGAAGCGCGTCCATCGCGATCTCGAGCGTGCGCTCTAAGTCCCACGCGTTCGCCGCGTCGATCTTGGTCTGTAGATCGGACTGCTCGCTCAGCAGCGCGTCGAAATCGGCGTCGGGATCGGCCATCGCGGCGCACACCTCGTTGAAGCGAAGTAGGAGATCGCGCTGCTCGGCGACGCCATCGGCGACGTTGCCGAGCACGTCCTTCGTCTCGTCGAGTTGCGGCTCTTGGGAGAGGTAGCCGACACTGAAGCCTGGCGTCAGGCGCGCCTCGCCGCTGAACCCGTCGTCGAGGCCCGCCATGATGCGAAGCAGGGAGGACTTGCCCGATCCGTTGGCCCCGATGACGCCGATTTTGGCGCCGGGATAGAAGGAGAGATTGATTCCCCTAAGGACTTCGCGGTCGGGCGGGTAGAACCGACGAAGATCTCGCATCGTGAAAATGAACTGTGCAACCATGCCTACCAGTGTGGCCGAAATCGCCACTACCCACCTCTTGTGCCGTGTCGGTTGTGACAGGCGCACTATTACACTCAGAAAATGTCTGAGAACTCCGTCGACGTCCTAACGCCCCAGCGCCACGCCGCCGATTGGATGATCCTTTCGATCGCGTGCATCGCCCAGTTCATGGTGGTTCTCGACGTCTCCATCGTGAACGTGGCCCTGCCGCACATGGGTCACGACCTGCACTTCACCTACTCGAGTGCGCAGTGGGTCATCAACGCGTACGTCTTGACCTTCGCGGGCTTCCTGCTCCTCGGCGGACGCATGGCCGACTACTTCGGTCGCCGCAACGTCTACCTCACCGGGATGGCGATCTTCACGCTCGCGAGCATCGGCGCGGGCGTGGCCCACTCGGGCTCTCAGATGATCGCCATTCGCGCGGTCCAAGGTCTCGGCGGGGCCATCCTCTCGCCCGCCACCCTCACCATCATCGTCACGACCTTTCACGGTGCGCGCCTACCCAAGGCCATCGGCGCCTGGAGTGCGGTCGCCGGCGCTGGCGGAGCGGTCGGCGCGTTGTTGGGCGGCGTCTTGACGGGTTTGGTGTCGTGGCGTTGGATCTTCTTCATCAACGTGCCCTTCGGGCTCATCGCTGGCACGGCGGCCCTCTTGTACTTGCAAGAGATGCGTAACAAGGACGCCACCTCCAAGCTCGACGTCACGGGGTCGGTACTCGTCACGGGTGGTTTGGCCTCGGTCATCTACGCGGTGGTGAACACGACGACGCACGCGTGGACGTCGTCGTTCACCGTCGAGTGGCTGCTGGGTGGGCTGATCTTGTTGGCCGTCTTTGGCTTTTGGGAAGCGAAGGTGGCCGCACACCCGCTGGTTCCCTTTCGAATCTTTCATTCGCGGGCGCTTTCGACCGCGAATGGGATCATGGTGCTGGTCGGCGGGGTCTTCTTCGCCATGTGGTACTTCTTGACCTACTACTTCCAATCGGTCCTGGGCTTCGGTCCCGTGAAGGCCGGACTCTTGTTCGTTCCCACGGCGGTCGCCATCATCCTCGGCGCCCAGATCTCCTCGCGACTGCTCGCGAAGACTGGCGTCAAACCACTCCTGCAAGTAGGCGCGACGCTCGCGGCACTCGGATTCTTGTGGCTCTCGCTCATCCAACCCAGCAACTCGTTCTTCGCTCACGTGCTCTTGCCCTCCGTCGTCACCGCTTTCGCGATGGGTCTGCTCTTCGCGCCCTTGGCGATGGCCGCCACGTCCCAGGTCGACCGCGCCGACGCCGGTCTGGCCTCGGGCATCCTCAACACCGCCCGCCAGGTCGGCGGCTCACTGGCGCTGGCGATTCTCGCCACGGTCGCCACGGACCGCACTGCGTCGCTCCTGCACCACGTGTCGCGCGCGGCGGCCCAGACGTCCGGCTACCAAAGGGCCTTTCAGATATCGGCGATCATCGCCCTCATCGCCCTCGGCGTCACGTTCTTTCTCCCTCACGGCACCGGCCGCGCCGCCAAAGCGTAACGCGCTTCGCGCGAAAGACGAGACGAGGATGTTTCGTCCGCGCCGCCCGGATACTTCGTCTACTACGCAGTAGTCTCACGGATGACAAACATCCGAGAGTGCAGCGAGGCGTGTCGGCGGTCTCGTTTCACCCTCGGACAGTCCTCTTGAGGGATTGACAAACGTATAAGGGAGAAACAAATGGGTAGAATTCGTCGCCTCACGACGGTGCTCGGGGCCAGCGCGCTGGTACTGGGTACGTTGACTGTGAGTGTCGCCGCGACAACGATGTCGGCCTCTGCCGCTTCGAAGTTCAAGGCCTGCGTCGTTACCGACACTGGTGGCATCAACGACAAGTCCTTTAACGCCTCGGCGTACGCGGGCTTGAAGGACGCCGCGAAGGTCGACAGCAATATTTCGTATACGTATCTGTCGTCGACGTCATCCGCCGACTACGCGCCCAACATCAACAGCTTCGTCTCAAAGGGCTGCGGGATCATCGTCACGGTGGGCTTCTTGATGGACGCGGCCACCGCCGCGGCCGCGAACGCCCACCCGAGCCAGAAGTTTGCGATCGTGGACGACGCGCCCAAGGTGAAGGCCGGCACGCACGTTGACTCACTGCAGTACGAGACCGACCAGGCGGGCTTCCTCGGTGGCATCCTCGCCGCCGGCATGTCCAAGACCGGTACCGTGGCGACCTACGGTGGCCAGCAGTTCCCGTCCGTGACCCTTTACATGAACGGCTTCGTGGCCGGCGTGCGCTACTACGACAAGACGTACTCGAAGTCCGTCAAGGTCCTCGGCTGGACGCCAGCGAAGGGCGCGTGCTCGCTCTCGACGTGCAACGGCAAGGGCACGTTCGTGGGTAACTTCACTGACCAGACCGCCGGCAAGACCGACACGACGACCTTCTTCTCCCAGGGAGCCGACATCGTCTTCCCGGTCGCGGGATCGGTGGGCCTCGGCTCCATCGCCGCGGCGAAGTTGGCCGGCGTCGGTCACAGCGTCATGTGGGTCGACAGCAACGGCTGCGTCTCGGACAAGGCTGACTGCAAGTGGTTCGTCGGCACGGTCGCCAAGGGCGTCGAGCCCTCGGTGAAGGCGGCGGTCCTCTCGGCCGCGAAGGGCACCTTCAAGGCCGGCACGTACGTGGGCACGCTGGCGAACAGCGGCACCGCGCTCGAGTACGGCGGCATCAAGGTTCCTTCCGCGCTGAAGGCGAAGATCGCCACCGCCAAGGCGGGCGTCATCGCCGGAACGATTTCGGTCAACCCGAACAAGTACCCAGCCAAATAACGCGGTGGCGCCTCACGGCGCTCCTGCACGACAAAGACCCGGGACCATTCCCGGGTCTTTGTCGTGGCATACGATGAGGCCTCATGCAACTTGAACTGCGCGGGATCACGAAGCGTTTCGGCTCGTTCACCGCGAACGACCAGATCAGTCTCAAGGTTGAACCGGGCCAGATCCACTCGCTGCTCGGTGAGAACGGCGCCGGCAAGTCGACGTTGATGAACGTCCTCTTTGGACTCCTACGTCCCGACAACGGGGAGATCCTCATCGACGGCGTCGTGACGCCCATCGGCGATTCGGGCGAGGCCGTGCGCCGCGGCATCGGCATGGTCCACCAGCACTTCATGTTGGTGCCCGTCTTCTCCGTCACTGAGAACGTCGTGCTCGGTTTCGAGCCCACCAAGTCCCTCAATCGCGTGGACTACCGTCGCGCGACCGAGGACATCCTTCGCTTGTCCCAGCAGTTCAATCTCGACGTCGACCCCGACGCCATCGTCGAGAAGCTGCCCGTCGGTCTCCAGCAGCGCGTGGAGATCCTCAAGGCGCTCAGCCACGACGCCGAACTCCTGATCCTCGACGAACCAACGGCGGTCCTCACGCCACAAGAGATCGATTCACTCATGGACATCATGCGTTCACTGGCCGCCGCGGGAAAGTCGATCCTCTTCATCACCCACAAGCTGAAGGAAGTGAAGGCCGTCGCCGACGTCATCACCGTCATCCGACAAGGGCGCGTCGTGGGCACGGCCGAACCGAGCGCCTCGGAGTCCGAGCTCGCCTCGATGATGGTCGGACGCGACGTGAGGCTCACGGTGGAGAAGACGCCCTTCGATCCCGGTGACGAAGTGCTCGAGGTCCGCGACCTCGTGGTCCTCGACGATCGTGGTCTCGTCGCCGTCAACGGGGTCTCCCTCGACGTGCGCGCGGGCGAGGTGTTGGCCCTCGCGGGAGTCCAGGGCAACGGACAGACCGAGTTCGTCGAAGCCCTCGTGGGCATGCGACACGTCCAGTCCGGCACGATCACTCTGCACGGACGCGACGTCACCAATCTCACCCCGCGCCAGGCACTCGACGCGGGACTTGGCCACATCCCCGAAGACCGACAGCGCGACGGGCTGGTCCTTACGATGTCGGTCGCCGACAACCTGGTACTGAACACGCCGCGCCGCGCGCCCTTCGCCCGTCACGGCACCCGTAACCTCGCCGCGGTGAACGAGAACGCGCTGCGCCTCGTGCGCGACTTCGACATCCGCACCACCTCGATCCAAGAACCCGCGAGCTCGCTTTCCGGCGGCAACCAGCAAAAGGTCATCGTGGCGCGCGAGCTCTCGCGCTCGATCGAGTTCCTCGTCGCCTCGCAGCCCACGCGCGGTCTCGACGTCGGTTCGATCGAGTACGTCCACCGTCAGATCATCGAGCACCGCAACCGAGGCAACGGCTCGTTGATCGTCTCGTCCGAGCTGGACGAGGTCCTCGCTCTCGGTGACCGCGTCGCGGTCATGTACGAAGGACGGATCAGCGGCGTCGTCGAGCCCACCGCGAGTCGCGAGTCCATCGGACTCTTGATGGCCGGGCACACCACGGTGACGTCGAATGTCTGACGCGGCGCGCCCTCGACCCTCACTGTGGGTGCGTTACACCTCGAGCAGTCCCCTCGTCGTGACGTTCTTCGCCCTCGTGCTCGGTCTCCTCGTCGGCGCCTTCGTGATCATCACCACGACGCCCGCCGTCCTCGACGCGTGGCGCGCGATCTTTCACGGGTGGAGCGGACTGCCCCACGCGCTCAACCTCACGTTCAACAACGTGGGCGCGGCCTACCGGTCCATGTTCACCGGCTCCGTCGTCGACCCTCAGGGCCTGTGGCACTCGATCACGACGGGCAACGGTTGGACGAATACCCTCACGCCGATCTCCGAGACGCTCACGTACGCGACACCGCTCGTCATCGCGAGCATCGGCGTCGGCATCGCCTTCCAGACGGGCCTCTTCAACATCGGCGCCAACGGGCAGGCGGTCATCGGGGGCATCGCCGGCGCGGTCGTGGGCTCGATGCTGCACATGCCGACCGTGGTGCACCTGCCCCTCACCCTGCTCGCCGGCATCGCGGGCGGGATGATCTGCGGCGCGGTGCCCGGCGTGTTGAAGGCCTACACCGGCGCGCACGAAGTCATCGTGACGTTGATGTTCAACTACGTCACGTACGCGTTCTTGTTGTTCATGGTGCTCTCGACGCCCTTCCAACAGCCCGGACAGCAGAACGACATCGGACGCACCATGGACCCCTCGGCGCAGTTGGCGCCGCTCTTCGGCACGAGTTCGGGACTGCGGGTCAGTTACGGGGTGTTCGTGGCCGTGGCCGTCGTGGTCTTCGCGTGGTGGCTCCTCAATCGCTCGTCGCTGGGCTTCGACTTTCGCGTAACGGGCGCCAACCCCGCGGCCGCGCGGGCGTCGGGCATCAACGCTCGCTCGGTGATCGTGGTCGTCTTTCTCATCTCGGGCGGACTCGCCGGACTCGCGGGCGTCGTGCAGGTGGCGAGCACCACGCACTACATCGACGGAGGATTCCTCATCGGCAACGCGGGCATCGGTTTCACCGCGATCACCGTGGCGTTGCTCGGACGAAACCGTCCTATGGGCATCGTCTGGTCCGCCCTACTCTTCGCGGCGCTCGGCGTGGGTGGGCGCAACATGCAGGCCGCGACGGGCATCCCGCTCGACCTCGCGACGGTCATCCAATCGGCCATCGTGCTCTTCGTGGCGACGCCGGTGCTCGTGAAGGAGATCTTCCGGCTGCGGAGCGTGGCGACGACCAGCGTGCAACTCGCGACGACGGGGTGGGGCTCGTGAGTCTCCTCGACGCCAAGACCACGCCGGCGCCGACGCCGCCGGTGGCGAACCGTCGGACGCGCGCGATCGCGGTCATCATGGGACTGATCGGTGTCTTCAGCATCTTCGTCTTCGGCTTCGGGAGTCCCGCGCGCTCGCACTCGTCGTTCACCTTCAATCCGATCAACCTCCAGAACGCGCCGTGGCACGTGGGATCGCTCACCGTGGTCACTCGCTGGACGGACGTGGTGCTCGGCGTGGTGATGGTCGCCCTCGCCGCCGAGACGTACCTTCGACGCCCCCGGCGTGGTGTCATGGCCCGCTTCGGTTTCGTCGCGGTGTTGTTCCTGCTCGGGCTGCTCTCTTGGGCCGCTCGGACCCCGGGACCCTCGCCCACCTCGTCGGTGAACATCACGGCCATCCTCGTCGGCAGTTCCGCCGCGGCTATGGTCCTCATCTTCGGATCCCTTTCGGGTGTCATGTGCGAGCGATCGGGCGTGGTGAACATCGCCATCGAAGGCCAGTTCATCGGCGGCGCTTTCCTCGGCAGCATGATCGCCTCGACGACCCACGACTTCTTCTTCGCCGCGATCGCCGGCATGATCGTGGGCGGACTCATCGGGTTGGTGCTGGCCTTTTTGTCCTTGCGCTATCGCTCGGACCAGATCATCGTGGGCGTCGTGCTCGTCACCATGCTCAGCAGCCTCTCGTCCTACTTGAACCTCCAGGTCTTCACGCCGTTTCCGAACTTCAACACCGGCATCTTGGCGCCCAACCTTCCGATCCCGCTGCTCTCGAAGATCCCGGTACTCGGGCCAGTGTTCTTCAACCAGTCGGGCTTCTTCTACGTGATGATCGTGTTGGTGGCGGTCGTGAGCTTCGCGCTCTTCAAGACCCGCTACGGACTGCACGTGCGCGCGGTGGGCGAACACCCGCGCGCGGCCGCGACCGTGGGCATCGACGTCATTCGCGTGCGCTACGTCAACGTCGTGCTCGGCGGCGCCATCGCGGGACTGGGCGGCGTCGCCTTCATGGCGACCCAGGGCCAGTTCCAGGTCGGCTACACCTCGGGGTACGGCTACATCGCGCTCGCCGCCTTGATCTTCGGCCGCTGGCGTCCCTCGGGCGCCGTCGTCGCGTCGATCATCTTCGGCCTCTCGGTCTACCTCTCGTACAACCTGGTGACCTACAACGTGCCGATCTCGCTCTACATCTTGCAGATGTTCCCCTACCTCATCACCATTGCCGTCGTCGCCGGTCTCATCGGACGCGTGCGCGCGCCGGCCGCCGACGGCCAGCCGTACGTGCGCGACTAGCCGAGCGCGCCGAGACCGCTGACGACGCGAGCCGCGGCCCGCATCGCCTCGACGAGGGCCGCCTGGGGCTCTTCGCCGTTCAGTCGCGCGCCGAGGTACGTCCCCGTCGCGGCGTCGCCCGCTCCCGTCGTGTCGACGATCGCGACGGTGCCCGCGCCCGCGTTGAAACGCTCCGCACCTCGGGCGCCGATCGCGCCCCTGGCTCCCGCGGTGATGACGACTTCGTCGAACAACGTCCCCAGGACGTACAGCGCGCCCTCGATCGAGTCTTTCGACGTCAACGCCAGGGCCTCCTCCTCGTTCGCGAAGATCGTCGTGGCACCCGCGGCGGCCTCGAGGAAGGTCGTCGGCGAGACCGCGCGAAGGGGCGCCACGGAGCAGACGTCGACCGAAGTCGAACAACCTCGGCGTCGCGCCAGGGCGAGCGCACCCACGCCGACGGCCCGCGTCGCCGGATCGAGCAACAGGTAGCCCGACACGTGCAGGTGATCGAAAGGCTCTTCCAGTTGCGCGGCGACGAACGTCTCAGTGAGTCGCGAGTTGACCCCGCGATCGGTCAGCATCGAACGTTGTCCGTCGCTCGCGACGAGCGACACGACGGTGCCGGTCGTTCCCTCGACCGAGAGCAGCCGTGGCGTCACGTTCGCCCCCAGAAGGGCGTCAACGAACAGAGCGGCCGCGCCGTCGCGTCCGACCGCCCCGACGTAGACCACCTCGTGGTTGGCGTTTCGCAGGGCGATCGCCAGGTTGGCGCCCGATCCGCCGCGCGTGACGCGAATGGAGGCCGGCGTGTCGCTCGCCGGCGCCACCTCGGCGTTCGCTTGGACGATGACGTCGAGCATCACGTCGCCCAGTACAACGACGTGACGCGTCACGCGAGGGCGTGCGCGAGCGCCGCGGCGATGGCGCCCGCGACGTTGGCGTTCGCTACCACCAGGTCACGATTCACGCGCACGCTGAGACCCGCGGTGTGGCGGGCGAACTCGGCGAGCAACGACGGCGTCACGGCCTTGCCGCTGACGCCGTCGAACCGCGCCTTGGTGAGGGCGCTCTCCAACGCTTCGTCGTGTAGGCGGCGATCGAGCTCGTTCTCGGCGGCGACGGGATTCGCCACCAAGAATCCCGTGGGCATCATCTCGCGGTGGCAGAGGAACGCCACGGCCGCCTCGTCAGCGCTCGCCACCGACCAGTCGAGCTCGAAGCCACCGTCGCGCAGGTAGAAGCCGGGGAACTGACGAGTGCCGAAGCCGACGACGGGCACGCCCAAGGTGTCGAGTCGCTCAAGCGTGGCCCCGATGTCGAGGATCGACTTCACGCCCGAGGCCACGACCATCACGCTCCGGCGTGAGAGTGTCGTGAGGTCCGCCGACTCGTCGAAACTCTCGCTCGCGTCACGGTGGACGCCGCCGAGGCCACCGGTCGCCATCACGTCGATGCCGACGTGCTCGGCGATGGTGATCGTACCGGCCACCGTCGTCGCCCCGTCGGTGCCCTTGGCGAGGGCCACGCCCAGGTCGCGCGCCGACAGCTTCGCGGCGCCACGGACCGGATCGGCGAGCCGGGCGAGTTCGTCGGCGCTGAGTCCCACGACGACGCGTCCGTCGAGCACGCCGATCGTGGCGGGGACGGAACCCGCGTCACGCACCGAGGCTTCACAGTCGCGCGCCACCTCGAAGTTGATCGGCGCAGGAAGTCCGTGCACGACGATCGTGGTCTCGAGGGCGACGACACCGCGGCCCTCGTGAAGTGCGGTCGTGACTTCGTCGCTGACGACGACGGAGGAAAATCGAAAGTTAGTCACGCAGCGCAAAGTGTACAGTGAGGACGTGAGTTCAGCCCCTGAGATTGCCTGGGCGGACCTTCGCGCACTGGCTCGCGCCGCGGCCACGCGCTCGTACGCGCCCTACTCGAAGGTGACGGTAGGCGCGGGCGGCGTCACCAGTGACGGCCACAGCGTCGTTGGATCGAACGTCGAGAACGCGAGCTACGGACTGACGCTGTGCGCAGAGTGTTCACTCGTGAGCGACCTCGTACGCCAAGGCGGCACGCGACTGGTGGCGGTCTCCATCGTCGCGGGCGACGGCGAGCCCATCGCGCCCTGTGGGCGTTGCCGACAGCTCCTCTTCGAGCACGGCGGCGGCGATCTCCTGGTGGACGCGGGCGAAGGTGCGCCTCCGCGCAAACTGAGCGAACTGCTGCCCGAGGCCTTTGGCCCCGAGGATCTGGGGATCCGGCGAAACCCGTGAGCGTCTACTCCGCGGTGGACGTCATTGCCCGTAAACGCGACGGCGGGGTGTTGAGCGACGAGGAGATCTCCTGGGTACTCAACGCCTACGAGCACGGTGACGTCGCCGAGGAGCAGATGTCCGCGCTCCTCATGGCCATCTTCTTCAACGGGCTCGCTCTCCAAGAACTCGATACGTGGACCGATCGGATGATCGAATCGGGCGAGCGACTCGACCTTTCTGGACTTTCGCGCCCGACCGTCGACAAACACTCCACGGGGGGCGTCGGGGACAAGATCTCACTGATTCTCGCGCCACTGGTGGCCGCGTGCGGTGCCGCGGTGCCCCAACTCTCGGGTCGTGGACTCGGCCACACCGGGGGCACGCTCGACAAGCTCGAGTCGTATCCCGGATGGCGGGCGTTCCTCACGAACGAGGAGATCCGCCTCCAACTCGAGACGGTGGGCGCCGTGGTCTGCGCGGCGGGGTCCGGACTCGCGCCGGTCGATCGCAAGCTCTACGCGCTGCGCGACGTGACGGCCACCGTCGAGTCGATACCGCTCATCTCGTCGTCGATCATGTCGAAGAAGATCGCCGAAGGCACCGAAGCGCTCGTGCTCGACGTCAAGGTCGGCCGTGGTGCCTTCATCAAGGACCTGGCGCGCGCGAGAGAACTGGCCACGACGATGGTGAGGCTCGGTCACGCGCACGGCGTGAAGACGGTCGCCCAACTGACCGCGATGGACGTGCCGTTGGGCCGGGCCGTCGGCAACGCCCTCGAAGTCAGCGAAGCGATCGAGGTACTGCGCGGCGAGGGACCCCGCGACGTACGTGAACTCACCGTCGCCCTCGCAAATCTGATGACCGAACTCGTCGGCCTCGACGTGAACCCGGCGGAGAAGTTGGACGACGGCTCGGCCTACGAAGTCTTTGAGCGAATGATCGCAACCCAGGGTGGCGATCCCGACGTGACCATGCCGCTCGCGGCTCTGCGCGAAGACGTCGTCGCCACCACTGACGGCGTCATCACGTCCATTGACGCCTTGGCCGTCGGCGTCACGGCTTGGCGCCTTGGCGCCGGACGAGCCCGCAAGGAAGACCCCGTCAGCGCGACCGCCGGCGTGACGTGTCTCGTGCGCGAGGGTGACCACGTCGACAAGGGTGCGCGGCTCTTCACGCTGCACGCGGACGACGAAACGCATCTGGCGATCGGTCGCGTAACGATCGCCCACGCGGTCGAACTAGGGAGCGCGGCGCCCACGCCGTCCGCGCTGCTGCTCGATCTCATCACCGAGTAGCCCGACGCCACACGGCGACCAGTGGTGTGACGTGGGGTCGAGCGCCCGTCCCCCCTGGCTAGCCTTGTTCGATGGCCAGTACCGAACTAACGCTCGAGACAATCAAACGAGCTCCAAAAGTGCTCTTGCACGAACATCTTGACGGCGGACTTCGCCCCGAGACCGTCCTCGAACTCGCGAGGGAGAACGACTACCGCGGCCTACCCACGGCGGACGCCGACGAACTTCGACGTTGGTTCATCGTCGACGCGCCGGGCAGCGACCTCGTTCGCTACCTCGAAGGATTCGCGCACACGATCGCGGTCATGCAGACGCGCGACCAGTTGGAGCGCGTCGCCGCCGAGTGCGCGATCGACCTCGCCCGCGACGGCGTCGTCTACGCCGAGGTTCGCTTCGCGCCCGAGCTGCACCTCACCGCCGGTCTCACGTTGGCCGATGTCGTTCGCGCCGTTCTGGACGGCTTCGCGCTCGGCACCAAGGAGGCCGCGAACGAGGGACACCGTGTCGTCGTGCGCACCATTCTCTCGGCGATGCGCCAAGCGCGTCTTAGTGAGACCATCGCCGAACTCGCGGTGCGTTTTCGCGACGAAGGCGTCTGCGGCTTCGACATCGCCGGACCCGAAGACGGCTTTCGCCCGACCGATCATCTGCGCGCCTTCCATCTCATCCAGCGCGAGGACTTTCACCTGACGATCCACGCGGGCGAAGCGTTCGGACTCCCCTCGATCTGGGAGGCCGTCCAGTTCTGCAACGCGGAGCGACTCGGCCACGGCGTGCGCATCGTCGACGACATCCACGAGGTCGACGGTCGTCACCAGCTCGGCCGACTGGCGAACTACGTGCGCGACCGACGAATCCCACTAGAAGTCTGTCCCACCTCCAACGTCCACACCGGCGCCGCGACCTCGATCGCCACCCACCCCATCGACCTGCTGAAGCGACTGCGCTTTCGCGTGACGCTGAACACGGACAACCGGCTGATGAGCGGGATCACGCTGAGCGGTGAGTTCGAGACGTGCGCCAACGCCTTTGGCTGGACGTTGGCCGACATGGAGTGGTTGACCCTCAACGCGGCGAAGAGCACCTTCTACGAATTCGATCAACGCCTGTCGATGATCAACAACGTCATCAAGCCCGGCTACGCGGCACTGCGAAATCTAGAAGCGAAGTAACGACGTCAGGCTATCGCGTACGCCACGAGTCACTTCATCGGCGACCGCGCGCTGGTCGGCGAGCGAGCCTTCGTTCGGAGGCGTCACCTCGACGTAGGCCTTGACCTTGGGTTCGGTGCCCGAAGGACGCACGATGACGCGGCCCCACTCGCCGAGACCGAGGTAGAGACCCTCCGTCGGCGAGAGCCCCCGCCAGCCGTCGTTGAGATCCACGACCTCGGTGACGCGAAGCGTGCCCAGCGCTGTCGGGGCCGCGCCAGCGAGCTTCGCGACGACGCGGCGTATGGTGGCGGGACCCTCCGGACCTTGCGCGCGCAGGGCGAGTTGCGAGGTCGCGTGCACGCCAAAGCGAGTTTCGAGTTCGTCGAGTCGATCGAGCACCGTGGAACCGTTCAACGACAGCTCGTGCGCGAGACGTGACAGGGCCAGCGCCGCGGAGAGTCCGTCCTTGTCGGCCACGCGCGCGTCGACGGCGAAGCCCAAGGCCTCCTCATAGCCAAAACCCAGGACGCCACTACCGGCGGCCCGCGCGATCCACTTGAAACCCGTCAACGTCGTCGCGAAGTCGACGCCCGCCGCGTTCGCCATCTTCTCCAGCATGGTGGACGACACGATGGTCGTCGCGACCATCTGACCCGCGGCGCCAATCTCGTCGAGTAACGCCGACGCCAGGAGCCAACCGATCTCGTCACCGCGCAGGAGGCGCCAACCTTCGCCGCTTCTCGCCGCGGCACCGAGGCGATCGGCGTCGGGGTCGTTGGCGATAACGAGCGTCGAGTTCGCGTCGTTGGCGGTTCGAATCGCGAGATCGAGCGCTCCGGGCTCTTCGGGATTGGGAAAGGCCAGGGTGGGGAACGAACCGTCGGGCTTGAACTGACCCGCGACGGGCGTCACGTGCGCGTAGCCGGCGTCGGCGAAGAGGTTCATCATGGTTTCGCCACCCACGCCGTGCAGCGGCGTGTAGGTGATGCGCAACGCACTCCCCCCGTCGACACCAAATCGATCGATGACGTGCGCGCGGTACTCGTCGAGCAACGACGAGGCGACGAGCGAGTGACCCGGCGACGAGCGATCGGCCAGCGTGGCCGGTCCCGCGTCGCGCGCGTGGCGTTCGACGACCTCGTCGTCGGGCGGAACGATCTGTGCCCCGTCGCTCGCGTAGAGCTTGTACCCGTTGTCCTCGGGCGGATTGTGACTGGCCGTGATCATGACGCCCGCGGCCGCGTTGAGGGCCTTCACGCAGTAGGGCACGAAGGGCGTCGGTAGTGGCGAGGGCATCTCGAACACCACCGCGCCCGCACCGAGCAGGACCTGGACGACTTCGTCGTTGAAGGTCTCCGAGCCGTGTCGCGCGTCGCGCCCGACGACGACACCGCGGGTGACGTCCACGCCGATCTCGTCGAGCCACGCGAGCACCCCCTGGGTGGCCCGACGCACCGTCGCACGGTTCATGCCGGCGGGCCCGGCCATCTCGGGACCGCGAAGACCGGCCGTGCCAAAGGTCAGGGGCGTAGCGAATCGCCGTTCGAGTTCGGCTTCGTTTCCAGCGTCGAGCAAGTCCCGAAGCGTCCGACGGTCGTCGGCGTCGGGATCGAGGGCCATCCACGCGACGACGTCGTCACGTAGTGACGGGTTCACAGGACCGGGAGTATCCGGGCCAGCAGCGCCCCCAGAGACGCGGCGGCGGACTGACCGGCCTCGAGGACCTCGAGGTGATTCAAGGGAGCCGTCGATACGCCCGCGGCGAAGTTCGAGACCAGACTGAGTCCCAGCACTTCAGCCCCCAGGTGTCGAGCGGCGATCGCTTCGAGCACCGTGGACATACCCACGAGCGTGGCGCCGAGCGTGCGCGCCATCTCGATCTCGGCGGGCGTTTCGTAGTGCGGCCCTCGAAAGCCGAGGTAGACGCCCTCGTGCAGACCGGGAACGGAGGCGTGCACGACACTTCTCAGCCGTGCGCTGTAGAGGTCGGTGAGGTCGACGAAGCGCGAACCGTAACCCTCGGGTGGCGGCGCGCCCTCCATCGGCGACGTCCCGGTGAAGTTGAGATGGTCGCGGATGACGGCGACGTTGCCGGGCCGCACGATCAGATCGAGTCCGCCACAGGCGTTGGTGAGAACCACTTTCCTCGCCCCGGCCGCGATCAGCGTGCGCACGGGATGGACGACTTGGTTGGCCGTGTGACCCTCGTAGAGGTGCACGCGTCCGGCCACCAGTGCCACGCTCACGCCGCGCACGTCGAGCGAAAGGATCTGCCCCGAGTGACCAGCGACGCTCGGCGCGACGAAGCCACTCAACGACGTCGTCGTCACGACGCTCGACGGCGTACCCAGCGCAACGGCGCCCTCTCGCCAACCCGATCCCAGCACGACCGCGACGTCGTAGTGGTCGACACCGCTCTTCTCTCGAAGTTCGTTCGCGGCGAGCTGGGCGAGTTCGTAGGGACTCGTCATCACTGCCCGATCGTGTGCCACACGGTGGAGGTCTCCACGAAGGCGCGCAGCCGACGAAGCGACGCCTCGTCGCTCGGCCCTGGTCGAAGGACGCGCTTGATGGAACCCGCCGCCAGTTGGGCGAGTTCGTCGCCAAACGCCTCGTCGACGCCCGCGAGATCGATCCCGTCGACGTCCTCGTGCGACGCGAGCGTGGGCGCAACTTCACCCGTGATGCCCGTCACGATATTGAGGACGCCCCCCGGGAAGTCCGCGGTCGCGCTCATCTCACCGAGCAGCACGGCGGGCGTTGGTCGCTTCTCGCTCGCGATGGCGACGACGGTGTTGCCGACGGCGATGGGCGCCAGCACGGCGTTGACGAACGCCTCGAGGGACGAGTCCTGTTCAGCGAGCACGCCCACGACACCGCTCGGTGTGGGTACCGAGAAGTTGAAGAAGGGTCCGGCGACGGGGTTCGACGAACCGAGGATCTGAGCGATCTTGTCCGTCCACCCCGCGTACCAAACGATCCGGTCGATCGCTCTCGACACGCTGGCTTGCGACTTCTTCGAGGTGAGCCCCTCGCCGAGTCGCACGTGCTCGGCCAGTTCGTCGCGCCTCGACTCCGCCATCTCGGCGAGCCGGTAGATCACCTGACCACGGTTGTAGGCGCTCTGGGACCACCACTTCGACTGCGCGGCGCGCGCCGCGACGACGGCGTCGCGCACGTCCTTGCGAGAACCTTGCGCCACGTTGGCGTGGAACTCGCCCTTCGCCGTCGTGACTTCGTAGCTCCGCCCGGACTCCGAACGCGGGAAGGCGCCGTTGATGAGGAGTTTGTAGGTCTTACGAACGTCGAGACGGTCCTCAGACATTGAGGTACGCTTCCAGGCCGTGTCGACCACCTTCACGCCCGAAGCCCGACTCGCGCACGCCTCCGAACGGGCTCGCCGGGTCGAACCGGTTGTAGGTGTTCGCCCAGACGACCCCGGCGCGCAGGCGCTCGGCGACCCAGAGTGTGCGCGAGCCCTTTTCGCTCCACACCCCGCAGGCCAAGCCGTAGTTCGTGTTGTTGGCCTTGGCGACCGCTTCTTCGGGCGTGCGAAAGGTCAGCACCGAGAGCACCGGGCCGAAGATCTCCTCTCGGGCAATGCGGTGGGACTGGGACACGTCGGCGAAGACCGTCGGCGCGAACCAGTAGCCCTTGTCGGGCAGCGGGCACGAACTCGTGTAGCGCGTCGCACCTTCTTCTTCGCCGTACGCGGTGAGCTCTTTGATGCGCGCGAGTTGCGCGGCCGAGTTGATGGCGCCGACGTCGGTGTTCTTATCGAGGGGATCGCCCACTCGGAGTTGATCGACCCGGCGAATCAAGCGGCGTAGGACGTCGTCGGCGACGGACTCTTGGACCAGGAGTCGCGACCCGGCGCAACAGACGTGGCCCTGATTGAAGAAGATCCCGTCGATGATGCCTTCGATCATCTCGTCGATGGGCGCGTCCTCGAAGACGATGTTCGCGCCCTTGCCACCGAGTTCCAGCGTCAAGTGCTTGTGACTCGAGGCCACGCGCTGCTGGATGAGACGACCCACCTCGGTCGAACCGGTGAAGGCGATCTTGTCGACTCCAGGATGGTCCACCAACGCGGCGCCCGCCGCGCCGTCGCCGGTGATGATGTTGACCACGCCGTCGGGCAGTTCCGCTTGCTGGAGGATCTCGGCGAGGAGCAACGCCGACAGCGGTGTCGTCTCGGCGGGCTTGAGGACGCAGGTGTTGCCGGCCGCGAGGGCCGGCGCCAGCTTCCACGCCGCCATGAGGAGGGGGAAGTTCCACGGGATGATCTGACCCGCGACGCCGAGCGGCTTCGGGTCCGGCCCGAAGCCCGCGTGGTCGAGCTTGTCGGCCCAGCCCGCGTAGTAGAAGAAGTGGGCCGCGGCCAGGGGAACGTCGACGTCACGCGACTCCCTGATCGGCTTGCCGTTATCGAGGGTCTCGACGACGGCCAACTCGCGCGCGCGTTCCTGGATGAGACGAGCGACGCGAAAGAGGTACTTCGAGCGTTCAGCGCCGGTCGTCTTCGACCAGATCGTGTCGTAGGCGCGACGAGCCGCGTAGACGGCGCGGTCGACGTCGGCGACCGAGGCCTGGGCCACGGAGGCGAGCGGCTCCTCGTTGGCGGGATTGAGCGTCTCGAAGTTCTCGTGCGACGAGGGGTCGCTGAACTGACCGTTGATGAAGAGGCCGTACGCGGGCTTGAGCCGGGCGATGGCGGCCGACTCCGGTGCCGGGTCGTACGCCATGGCGCCGAGTCGCGAGTTCGTGAGCTCCTCACTCATCAGTCGCCACTGAACTCGTCGGCGCGCACGTAGGAGCCACGACGCTGCTTGAGTCGCTGCATCAACAGATCGTTGAGCAGCGAGGACGCACCGAAGCGAAAGCGCTCGGGACTCAACCACGCGGACCCCGTCGTCTCGTTGATCAGGACGAGGTAACGAAGGGCGTCCTTCGAGCTGCGAATGCCGCCGGCGACCTTCACGCCGATCACGGCGCCCGCCACTTCGGCGAAGTCGCGCACCGCTTCGAGCATGACGAGGGCCGCCGGCAACGTGGCGTTGACGCCAACCTTGCCCGTCGAGGTCTTGATGAAGTCGGCGCCCCCGAGCATGGCGATCCAGCTCGCCCGTCGCACGTTGTCGTAGGTCACCAGTTCACCGGTCTCGAGGATTACCTTCAGGTGTGCTGACCCACAGGCTTCCTTCACGGCGACGACCTCGTCGAAGACGTGGCCGAGACGACCGGAGAGAAAGGCGCCACGATCGATCACCATGTCGATCTCGTCGGCGCCGGCACTGACGGCTTCACGCACGTCGAGCAGTTTGACGTTGAGCGACGCGCGACCGGAAGGGAACGACGTCGCGACGGAGGCCACCTTCACCGACGAGCTCCCGAGGACGTGGCGAGCGTGGCCGACGAGGTCCGGATAGACGCACACCGCCGCGACGCTAGGCACGCTCGGATCACTCGGGTAGGGACGCATCGCCTTCGCGCAGAGTGACGTCACGCGCCCCGGAGTATCGGCCCCCTCCAGGGTCGTCAGATCCACCATGGCGATGGCGAGATCCAGCGCCGCCAGTTTCGTCGATTTCTTCAGCGATCGGGTCGCGAGCTTCGCGGCGCGGGCTTCGGCCCCGACGGCGTCGACGCCCGAGAGCCCAGCGAGCAGTGCTCGCAACTGGACCTCGGACTCGATGACCGGCAACGTCGAAGCGCGCGGGAGTTGAACGTCTCTGTCGACACTCGTGACTAAGCGAAGTGGTGCCGTACTCACCCGACTCACGCTAGCAACGCTTCGTCAAGTGCACCTACAGCGAGCCCTCGACGTAGCGAGGGAGTTGACCGGCCCACAGGCGATGCATGAGTGTCGGCGCCTCCGCGTCCTTCTCGCTCATGATCGCCTCGCCCGTCAGCGGCCACGGCACGTTGAGCACCTGGTCGAAGGGATTGATCTCGAACTCCTTGTCGGGGTTGAACGGCGACGACAAGAGGTAGGAGAGCACGCCCACGTCGCTCGTCACGCAAAAACCGTGCGCCGCACCGCCGGGAACCAACACCGATCGATCTTCGTCGGCCGACAAGTGGATCACCTCGACGAGGCCGTAGGTCGGCGACGGCACGCGAACGTCCACGATGACGTCGTCGAGCTCCCCGTACGCGCAGGTCACGAGCTTCGCCTGGCCCTCGGCCGCCATCGAGTAGTGCAGACCGCGCACCACGCCACGCCTGGACGTCGAGAGGTTGGCCTGGTGGATCGGAAAGTTGACGCCGATCTCCTCCAAGTCGTCACGCTTGAACCACTCGCGAAAGTGGCCCCGATCGTCTCTCCAGACCGGCGACTCCAACACGAACGCCCCCGGGATCGAGAGTTCGGTCAACTTCACGAGGCGCGCTCCTTCAGGGGGCGCCACCACGGCTCGTTCTCGCGGTACCACTTCACGGTGCGCGCGAGACCGTCTTCGAAATCGACCTCGGGCTGGTAGCCGAGCTCGTCGCGACACTTCGTCCAGTCGACGCTGTAGCGACGGTCGTGGCCGAGGCGATCGGCGACCCGTTCGATCATGGACTCGTCCGCCCCGCAGAGTTCCAAGAGGAGGTGGGTGATGGCGACGTTGGTCAGCTCGGTGCCGCCGCCGATGTTGTAGATCTCGCCCGCGCGTCCGTCCTCGAGCACGCGCAGGATGCCTCGACAGTGATCGTCCACGAAGAGCCAGTCTCGAACGTTCAGCCCGTCACCGTAGAGCGGGACCTTGAGGCCGTCGAAGAGGTTCGTCACGAACAGCGGTATCAGCTTCTCGGGAAACTGGCGCGGTCCGTAGTTGTTCGAACAGCGCGTCACCATCACGTTCAGTCCGTACGTGCGCTGGTAGGCGAGCGCCGCCAGATCCGATCCGGCCTTGCTCGACGAGTACGGCGAGTTCGGCTCCAGGATATGGTCCTCGCGCCAGGCGCCTTCGTCGATCGATCCGTAGACCTCGTCGGTGGAGACGTGCACGAAGCGTTCGACGCCCGCTCGGCGCGCGCTCTCGAGGAGCTGTTGGGTACCCATGACGTTCGTCTCGTAGAAGAGTCGGGCGCCGGTGATCGAGCGGTCCACGTGACTCTCCGCGGCGAGGTGCAACACGGCGTGGGCACCGCTCAGCACTTCGTCGACCACCAGCTCGTCGGTGATCGAACCTTTGACGAAGGTCACGCGCGAATCGCGACGCACCGTCTCGAGATTCTCCAGTCGTCCGGAGTAGGTCAACGCGTCGAAGAGCACGACGTCGTCGTAGTGGAGTCGCTCGGCCTGATCGACCACCACTTCACTCAGTCGCGACCCGATGAAGCCGGCCGCCCCGGTAATAACAACGCGCATGGCGTACCTCGGCCTTTAGAAGGGGGCTAGTGCGCTCCTATACTAATGGAGTGAAGGGAATCATTTTGGCTGGCGGCACCGGGACGCGCCTGCATCCGATCACTCGCGCGGTCTCCAAGCAGTTACTGCCCATCTACGACAAGCCAATGATCCACTATCCCTTGAGCACCCTCATGCTCAGTGGACTCCGTGAGATCCTCATCATCACGACGCCGCACGATCAAGACGCGTTCTTCCGTCTCCTCGGCGACGGGTCGACGCTCGGCATCAAGCTCTCCTACATCGTGCAAGACCAACCGAACGGACTCGCCGAAGCGCTGATCTTGGGCGAGAAGTTCCTCGACGGCGAGAAGTGCGCCCTCATTCTGGGTGACAACCTGTTCTACGGCCCGGGTCTCGGGACCCACCTGCAACAGAACACCAGCGTGCAGGGTGCCCTCATCTTCGCGTACCAGGTGTCGAATCCCTCGGTCTACGGCGTCGTCGAGTTCAACGACAACGGTCAGGTACTCTCGATCGAAGAGAAGCCCAAGGATCCAAAGAGCACGTACGCGGTGCCGGGCATCTACTTCTACGACGAACGCGCGTCGGACTTCGCGCGGGGCCTCGCGCCGAGCGAACGAGGCGAGCTCGAGATCACCGCACTCAACAACGCGTACCTCTCACGAGGTGAACTTCGCGTCGAGATCCTTTCGCGCGCGACGACGTGGCTCGACACCGGAACGCACGAGTCGCTCTACGAAGCCGGCGGACTGATCCGCACGCTGCAGCATCGAACCGGCATGCGCATCGGTGACGTCGACCAGATCGCCCGCGATCAAGGTTGGATCTGATCACTCCTGAGCACTGACTCGGATTATGACCTCTCGCCGACGCACCGAAGGTGACCGTGACCAAATGACGAGGACACATTGATGTCAACCATCACCATGCCCGCACCACGACGCGTACTCGCGGACGTGGTCCCTAGGTCGGTGCTCGCGGACGTCGCGCTCGTGCTCGGCGCGGCCGCGTTGGTTGGCGCACTCGCGCAACTCTCCTTCCATCTCGCCAACAACCCGGTGCCCGTAACGGGTCAGACTCTGGGGGTGATGTTGACGGGCACCGCGCTCGGTTGGCGACGAGCGGGTTTGGCGTTGTCGCTCTACCTCGTCGCCGGTGTCGCGGGCGTGCCGTGGTTCGCCGATCACTCGAGTGGCTACGTGACGGCAACCTTCGGCTACCTCATTGGCTTCGTCGTGGCCGGATCGGTACTTGGCTGGCTGGCGTCACGAGGGACCGACCGCACGATGTCGCGCGCGGTCGTCTCGATGGTGACCGGCGACGTCCTCATCTTCATCTTCGGCGTAACGTGGCTGAAGTTCGCGATTCACGCGTCCGTGTCACAGGCGATCGCGTTCGGCTTCACGCCGTTCGTCTGGGGTGAAGTGATCAAGGCCACCGTCTCAGGCGTCGTCCTCCCCTCGTCCTGGCGCCTCGTGGACCGAGTGACCCAAAGGGAGATCTAGTCCCGAGTTCTTGTAGAAGACGAGCTCCGGGTCGTCTTCGTCGATACCGGCCAACTCCCCGCTGAAGAGCCACTGCTCTCTCAGCAGCAGGCTCCGCATCGGGAGGTTCGACCGGTTCGTCGAGATGAACAGGTCTCGCGACGTCGATCGCTGGGCACACGCGACGAGGAGGGCGTTCGCGACTCCTCTTCGACGAAAGTCACTATCGACCACGAGTAACTCAACGAAGTCACGTCCGAAGAACGATTGAGGATGAATGAGGGCGAACGCGACGACACGTCCGTCCCACTCGCTCACCAGACAGTCTCGCGCCGCGACGCGCGCCGCAACGAGTGACGTTCGTCGAGCGCTGACCCACGTTCCGTCGTCGACGCTCAGCACCGCCGTCGTGTCGCCCGGCGTCGCCAACCGGGTCTCCACGGGCACTACCGTCGCCGGCCCAAGAACGCGGCCTCACCACCGTGCGCCAAGAGCTTGTGCTTGGCGAGCGTTGCACGGTCCAGCCCCGCGTACCGGGCGGCGGCGCCGATCGCGTGATCGAGGAGGTTTCCCTCGCTGGCGATCGCTTCGACGACGCCACCCGCGAGGGCGGCGGGTCCGTCGAAGCGTGTCGCGGTCGTCGCGGCGACGAGCGCGGTCGCTCGAGGCAGGCGGTGTTCGAGGATGGACCAGAGCTTCTCGTCGAGAGCGAGGCCGATCTCCGCTTCGTTCATGCACCAGTAGCCGCGATCTTCGCGCATCACGCGGTAGTCGAAGGCGCAACTCAGCAGCGCCCCACCGGCGAAGGTGTGGCCGTTCAGCGCCGCCACGGTGTAGGCCGGAAAGAGGAAGAGCCGCGCGATCGTGCGCTCGAGCTCTTCGAGCGTCGCCGTGAATTCGGCGGGATTAGCGCCGAAGCGCGCGAGGTCGAGTCCGTTGGAGAAGAACTTTCCCACACCGGTCAGGACGACGGCGAGCGGTCCGCTGGTCGCCTCAAGTTCGTCCAAGAGCGCGTTGATCCGCTCCAACGAATCGGTGTTTAGTCGATTTTCACCGTCATTCCAGGTGAGAATGGCAACGGAACCTTCGTGACGAAGCGTGATGTCCATGGCGCGAGCCTACCGAGGGCAAACGACCAGTTGTAAGTTAGGGCCATGAGCGAAGAAGCTGCGATACCCGAGCCCGACGTCTCCGAAGGGCACCCCGTCTCCGAGCATTGGGTCTGGGTCGGGCCGCATCGTCCCCCGAGTCCTCGCGTGCTCTTCGATCACATGACCGTCGACTGGGCGCCAGCGACCACCTCGCACGACCGCCATCCCGCCAGCATCTTTTCGTCGGCGCGGCGCCAACGACTGGCTGCTCGTTTCCCCGCCAAGACCCTCGTCGTGCCGACCGGGAACTTCAAGACGCGCGCCAACGACACCGACTACCGTTTTCGCGCGGGCACCGACTTCTTCTATCTGACCGGCTGTGAGGAGCCCGACGCGGTGCTCGTCGTGTCGCACAGTGGCGTGGGCGCCAACGCCACGCTCTACGTCCCTCATCGACGCGACTCGTCCACGCACGAGTTCTACACCGACGCCCGCTACGGCGAACTGTGGGTCGGCCCCCGCCGAGGGATCAACGAAGCGGAGGTGTTCTACGACGTCGACACCGCTCCCCTCGAGAACCTCGCGAAGGACCTGGTGTCGCTCGGGGGCGCCGACGTCGTGACCCTTCGTGGCCTCGACGCGAGCGTGGACGCCCTGCACGAAGAGACCGTCGAGGACGAGGAACTCGCCAACGTGCTGAGCGAACTCCGTCTCGTGAAGGACGACTTCGAGATCATCCAGCTCCAGGCGGCGATCGACTACACCGTGAAGGGCTTCGAGGACGTCGTGCGCGCGCTCCCGAGCGCCGAGGCCCGGGGCGAAAGGGTCATCGAAGGCGTCTTCAACCTGCGCGCGCGCGTCGAGGGGAACGACGTGGGCTACGACACCATCGCGGCGAGCGGCTCACACGCGACGACCCTGCACTGGACTCGCAACAACGGCCCGGTTCGACGAGGTGATCTCTTGCTGCTCGACGCGGGCGTCGAGTGCGACAACCTCTACACCGCTGACGTCACGCGCACCATGCCCGTCAGCGGCACGTTCTCACGCGCGCAGCGACGCGTCTACGAACTCGTGCTCGCGGCGCAGACGGCCGGCATCGCGGCCGTGAAGCCCGGCGCCAACTTCATGGCGCCTCACGACGCGGCGATGGCGGTACTGGCCGAGGGACTCTTCGAGATGGGCATCTTGAAGGAAGAGCCCGCGGTGGCCCTTCGAAAGGACCGTCAGCTCCATCGCCGCTACACCTTGCACGGCACCAGTCACATGCTGGGCCTCGACGTGCACGACTGCGCGAACGCGCGTAACGAGTTCTACTGGGGCGACCTGGTCGAAGGCTACGTCTTGACGGTCGAGCCCGGTCTCTACTTCCAGGCCAACGACCTGACGGTGCCCGAGGAGTACCGGGGAATTGGCGTGCGCATCGAGGACGACGTCCTCGTCACGGCCTCGGGCGCGAAGAACCTGTCCGCGGCGCTACCGCGCGAAGCCGACGAGGTTGAAGCGTGGATGGCGAGACTCTGGGCAGTGGGTCCGACGGATCTCGGTCTGTAAGGCGCCGCGGCCCGTCGCGTGACGAATGCCTCTCTCGCGCCGGAAAGGTTGACGGCGGCACGTCACGACCGCCGTGACGATACGTGAACACGTTCACTATCAACCTTCACTAGGAAGCTTCCCGCGGGTCACGCGAGTGATTGCACCGTGAGGACTGAACGCGTACGCGTCTTCATCTTTCCGTCACGAAAGATTGAGAAGACCTTCTCTCTTTCCATACACCGGACTTAACTTCGCTCCCTACGTTGTTGGCGTGCCCGAAAGAGTTTCGGCGCACCGATCAGCTAGGAGCAAGACCGTGCTAGTGATCCTGTTACTCAGTGTCGTCCTCGTACCCCTCGCTTTGGGAGTCGTCGTCTTTCCTCTCGTGATGGGCGTGCGGGCGAATCGCGCGGTGCGTCGCCACGTCGCTCTACGCAGCGCCGAAGGTGCGCCGACGAGGTCGACGAGGTTCACGACCACGTTGTCGCCGGCGCGTCGTAAGTCGACGCATCTCTCTTGGGATCGCTAAGCGTTGATTCGAAGAGGGATCCGTCGTGGCCCGCGAACTTGACCCGGTGCCCACGTCACCCCATCGGGGTCGGCTAGTTCGAACTTCGGATAACGCGCGATGAACTCCTCCAGCGCCACGCGCAGCTCCATGCGGGCGAGATTCGATCCGACGCAGCGGTGTATTCCGAGCCCGAACGCCGCGTGGCGATTCACGGCACGGTCGATGATGAACGCGTCGGCGTCGGCGAAGGCCTTGGGATCTCGGTTCGCCGCCGGGAATCCCAGCAGCACCCAGTCGTCCTTCTTCATCGGGCAGCCGTGAAAGTCGAGATCTTCCTTCACGAGACGCGCCATCGTCACCGGCGCGTAGAAGCGCAGGAACTCTTCGACGGCCACGGGCATCAACTGGGGTTCGTTGACGAGTCGCGCGAGGTCCGACGGGTGTTGGGCGAGGTGCCAGATCGACGAGCCGATGGCCGACCACGTGGTGTCGATACCCGCGACCAGCGTGAGGACCATGGTGCCGCGCACGTGCTCGAGGGCCAGTTTCTCGCCGTTGAACTCGACGTTCAAGAGAAAACTCGTGAAGTCGTCGCGCGGACGCGCTCTGTGGTCTTCGATCTGGGCGTTGAAGTACTCGGCCATGGGCAAGAACAACGGCCCCCGCTCCTCGGGCACTAGGTCCACGAGGTCGAGCACCACGTGGACGAAATCGCGAAAGAGGTCCTCGTCGCCTTCGGGAAAACCCAACATCTTGGCGATGACGCCCGGCGAGATGTACTGGGCGTAGTTGGACCCCGCGTCGAACTCTCGAAGGTCGGCCAGCGCGTCGAGGTGTTTCGCGCAGAGCGCGCGCACCTGGCCCTCCAGAGCGTTCACGGGGCCCGGCGCGAACGCCGGCAGGATCAATCGCCGCGCGAACTGGTGAAAGGGCGGGTCCGACGTGATCGGTGGCGCGCCACCGACGGGAGCCGGAGGCGCGTTCGGCGGGAACTTGTTGTTGGTGACGACCACCATGCGACTGGTGAAGTGTTCGGGGTCGTTGGCGATCTCGGCGACCATCTCGTGGGTGGTCGGGAACCAGCCCCCCGCGTAGCGATCGGTGTGGGCGACGGGACAGCGCCTTCGAAGGTCATCCCAGATCGGGTAGGGGTCGTGCACCCATCCGGGGTCGGTGTGATCCCAGTCGGTCGCGAAGTCGACGACCGGACGTTTGGCGTCGGCGTCGGGCTCGGCGTCGAGGGACACGGCTCAGCTCAAGATTCGCAGCGGTAGATTCCTCGGACCACGGATCTGGCCCTGGGCCCAGGTGACGTCGTCCTTATTCTCGAGTTCGAATTTGGGGTAGCGCTTGATGAACTCCTGAAGAGCCACGCGCAGTTCGAGACGCGCCAGGTTCGATCCGATGCAGCGGTGGATGCCGAGCCCGAAGGCCACGTGTCGATTCTCCGCGCGATCGATGATGAAATGGTCCGCGTCCTTGAAGACGACGGGGTCTCGGTTCGCGGCCGGGAACCCGAGCAGGATCCAGTCGTCCTCTTTCATGGGGCATCCGAGGTACTCCATGTCAGCCTTCACGAGACGCGCCATCGTCACCGGCGCGTAGAAGCGCAGGAACTCCTCGATCGCTACCGGCATCAGTTCGGGTTCGTTCACGAGGCGCGCCAAGTCCTGCGGGTGTTGCGCGAGATGCCAGAGCGACGCACCAATCGCTCCCCACGTGGTGTCGATGCCGGCGACGAGGATCAGGACCATCGTGCCGAAGACGTGTTCGACGGCCAGCTTCTCGCCGTTGATCTCCGCGTTCAACAGGAACGACGTCAGGTCGTCACGGGGATTCTCCATGTGCTCTTCGATCTTGGTGCGAAAGTACTCTTCGACCGGTGCGAACAGTTCGATGCGCTCCTCTTCGGGACGGTCGATCGACTCGGTGATGACGTGCACGCACCTGATGAAGATGTCCATGTCCTCGCCCGGAAAGCCGAGCATCTCGCGAATGACCGCCGGCGGGATGAGGCGCGCGTAGTCCATTGACGCGTTGACGACTCCCTCGGCGATGATGTCGTCGAGCAGTTCGTTACAGAGCGCGCGAATCTTCGGTTCGAGCGCGTTCACGACCCCGGGCGAGAAGGCGGGCAGGATCAACTTGCGTGCGATCTGATGGAAGGGCGGGTCCGACGTGATGGGCGGGGCGAGACCAATGGGAGCCGGAAGGTCTTCCTCGGTCGGGCGACCGTCGTGCACGATCACGTCGCGGCTGGTGAAGTTCTCGGTGTCCTTCGCGATCGCCGAGACGCCGGCGTGCGTCGCCGGAAACCACGCACCGCCGAATCGCTCGGTGTGCGCGACGGGACAGCGCTCGCGTAGGTCGTCCCAGATCGGGTAGGGATCGTTCACCCATTCGGGGTCGGTGTGGTCGAAGTCGGTGGCGAAGTCGAGGACGCGGGGCTTGTCGGTCACGATGACTCCTCGATGAAGATGGCGTGCTCGGGGCAGTTCGCCTGGGCCAGTCGTGCGAGATCCATCGTCGCCGGGGTGAGCGTGCCGTCGCCGATGACCACGCCGTTGCCGAGTTCGTCGAAGGTGAACATGCCCGGCGCGATGGAGAAGCACCGACCCTGCCCTTGACAGAGATCGGCGTCAATGACAACCTTCACGTTTTCCCCCATGTCGATCTAGGGCTGACCTTACTATCTGGTAACGAGGGCGAGGACGGCATTTCTCGCCGCTCTAGACGGTTTCGATCTCCTCACGACTGATGCCCAGGAAGTAGAGCACGGCGTCGAGGTAGGGCACCGAGAGGGCGGTGTCGGCGTGCTCTTGCACGAGCGCCTTGGCGTTAAAGGCGATGCCCAGCCCGGCGACCGAGAGCATGTCGATGTCGTTCGCGCCGTCACCAACGGCCACCGTCTGTTCGAGGGGCACGCCCACCTCGGCCGCGAAGTGGCGCAGCGCGCGGGCTTTTCCAGCGCGGTCGAGGATCTCTCCCACGACGCGCCCGGTGAGCAACCCGTCTTCGATCTCGAGTTGGTTCGCTCGGAAGTACGTGACGTCGAGTTCGGCGAGCAAGGGCGCCAGCACTTCGACGAAGCCGCCCGACACCACGGCCGGCACGTAGCCGAGGCGCTGCAGAGTGCGCACCAGCGTTCGCGCGCCGGGCGCGAGACGCAGCTTCGCGCGCACGTCGTCGAGCACGCTAGCGGGCAGCCCCGCCAAGAGTTCGACCCGACGTCGCAGCGCCTCGGCGAAATCGATCTCGCCGTCCATTGCCGACCTGGTGATCACGGACACCTCCTCGGCGCGGCCCGAGGCTTCGCCGAGGAGGTCAATCACCTCGTCTTGTAACAGCGTCGAGTCGGCGTCCATCACGACGAGGTGCTTCGCTCGACGGTGCAGTCCCGCTCGCTGGACCGCGAGGTCGATGCCGTTCTCCTTGGCCACGAGCGTGAGCGCCTCACGGAGCAACGGATGACTCGGGCCGATCACGATCAGTTCGTAGCAGTCGACCGGGTAACTCGCGAGGTGCACGATCCGCTCACACGTCGCGCTGCTGGCGGCGATGGCGTCGAACACGCTCTCGAGTTGACTGGCCGCGATTTGGGGCGCCAACAACGTCACGAGCAGGCGTCGGCCGTCGACCTCATCCTTCGGGATCACCTCTTCGACGTGCACCGACATACCGTCACCCTCGATGCTTCGCTCACGCAGGGCCACCATCAAGGACTCGTGGGTGAGCGTGGTCTCACTGCTCACTTCGGCGCAGAGCACCAAGGTGCCGCGAATGGTGATCTGCGCGACGTCCATCAGACGAACGTCCTCGCCCTCGAGGGCGTGCAACGCACGAAAGAGTTCCGCGCCGACACCAATGCGGTCCGGTCCGCTCACCGTGACGAGGAACGTTGAACGCGACATGCGTAAAGCGTAGAGGTTTGAAGTGATCCTCTACGACGCGTTCTCGTCGCGTTCGCGCAGCGCGCGCACCTGCGCCACGTGGGGGTCGGTCCTCGCGTCGAAGCTCCAGAGCGAGGGAAGAGCCGCGGTCACGACGGCCACCGAGCCGGTGCACGCGAGTCCGCCGACGGTGAGCGAGAACCGTAACGACGTCCACGCGGCCATCACGCCCGCGCGGAACTGACCGGCCGTGGGGCCGAGCGAGTACGAGATCATCTCGATGCCGGCCATGCGACCCCTCACCTCGGGCGGGATCGACTCGTTCCACATGGTGGAGCGAAAGATGCCGCTCACGGCGTCGGCCCCGCCACCGATGGCGAGCCCGAGAAGCACGAGCCACAGCGACGACGAGAAGCCAAACAGCGCGATGCCGAGCCCCCACGACGCGGCCGAGACGACGACGGCGCGACCGTATCGGTGCACGTGGCGGGTCCAACGTGACGTCAACGTGGCGATCAGCGCTCCGGCCGGCAGCCCGGTGTAGAGGATGGCCAGCGCGTAGGACTCGTGAAAGCGCGTCGCGACGAACGGCAGCATCACGACGGGGAAGGCCAGGATCATGGCCAGCAGGTCGATGACGTAGGTGCCCACGATGTCGGGACGCCCGCGAGCGTAACGAATCCCTTCGCGAAGGGCCGCGACGTCAGTCACGTTCGGCGCCAACTGCGCCGGCGTCGCCTGCAACGTGAAGAGCAGGAGCAGTGAGAACGTGAAGGTCACGACGTTCGCGACGTAGACCGCGCCCGCACCGAAGGCGACGGCCGCGAGTCCCCCGAGAGCCGGGCCGATGATGGAAGCGGTGGTGTAGCGAACGTTGGCGAGCGTCGACGCCGCACGCTGTAGTTGGTGCGACACGAAGACCTGATTCAGCGCTTCGATGCTCGGACGCTGGAGACTCGACGCCGCCGCGGCGAGCGCGGCGTCGAGGTAGAGGATCCACACCAAGGGGTGCGAGAGAAACGCGTTGACGACCAGCATCACCGTCGTGAGCATCAAGGTCACTTCCATCGAGATGATGAGTCGGCGACGATTGAGTCGGTCCGCGAGCACCCCGCCGTACAGACCGAAGAAGACGAGGGGCGCCAGCTCGACGAGACCTATGGCCCCGACGTCGAAGGTCGAGTGCGTGAGTTGCTTCAGCTGAAAGGGCACGGCGACGTACGTCGCCTGGCTCCCGAGCGCCGTGACGAATCCGGCGCTGTAGAGCCGACGGTACTGCTTCGAGACACGAAGCGGCGTGAGGTCGATGCCGAAGAGCCCTTGGCTCACGCCGGTCCCGCGAGCCAGCCCTCGCTCGGGCTGTAGTGGCGGAGCACCTTCGCTGGCACGCCGCCCAAAACGACGTGATCGGGAAACGTACCGCGCACGACCGCGCCGGCGGCGACGGTCGTGTTCTCGCCGAGCGTCGTGCCGGGCAAGATGACCACGTTCGCACCGAGCCAACTGCCCGAGCCGATCTTGACGGCCCCCTCGCTCGGACGTTGCCAGCCAATGGGTTCGTCGACGTCCTCGTAGGAGTGGTTCTGGTCGGTGATGTAGACGTAGGGTCCCGTCTGGATGTCGTCGCCGAGTTCGATGGACCAGTGGCCAATGATGTGCGAGCCACGTCCGATGACGCAGTGGCGGCCAATGACCACGGTCGGCGTGGCGAGCATCTCCTGGTCGCCGTTGACGCCGGCCGTGAGACAGACGTTGGGTCCGATGAGGGTTTCGTCTCCGATAGAGAGGTAGCGCTCGTTGTAGATCACACCCTGGGGGGCCATGAGGGCTGCGTGGTGTCCGAAGTAGAAGAACTCCGCCGCGTAGGCGTCGCTCGGACCGACGATCGCGACTTCGTTGAGGTAGCCACGCCACCGTCGCACGAGCGAACCCAGGTGGCGACGAAAACCCAGACGGAAACTCACGACGGCCACGCTACCGCCGTCACGTACCTGCGCCGGGAGCCTTGACTAGCGTTCGGTCATGGTGGACGTCGCGGTGATCGGTTCGGGCTTCGGGGGCCTCGGCGCGGCGATACGGCTTCGACGAGCTGGCGTCACGAACGTCACGATCTTCGAGCGCGCCCACGACCTCGGCGGCACGTGGCGCGACAATACCTATCCCGGGTGTCGCTGTGACGTGGCGAGCAATCTCTACTCGTTCTCCTTCGCGCCCAATCCCGCTTGGACCAACACCTACAGCTACCAGCCAGAGATCTGGCGGTACTTGCAAGACGTGGCCGACGCGTTTCAGCTTCGCGCGCTCATCAAGTTCGACCACGACGTCCTCGACGTGTCCTTTGACGCACCCACGAAGCAGTGGCGACTCACCACCTCACAAGGTGACTACGACGCGCGCTGTGTCATTCTCGCCACGGGCGGTCTCGCCGAGCCCCGACTTCCCGACATTGACGGTCTCACGAGCTTCGAGGGCCCCGTCATGCACACCGCCCGGTGGGACGACGCCGTTGATCTCTTCGGTAAGCGCGTCGGCGTCATCGGCACGGGCGCGAGCGCCATCCAAACGGTGCCCCAGATCGCGCCCGTCGTGAGCACCCTCGAGGTCTTCCAGCGCACGCCGTCGTGGGTATTGCCCCATCTCGGACGGCCCGTCATCGAAAGGACGAAGAAGGTCTTCTCGACCCTTCCACTCGCGCAGCGCCTGGTACGCGCCTGGGGCTACTGGCGTCGCGAGTTGATGGTGCTGGGCTTCGTGGGGGACCCCCGTCGCTTGACCAAGGCCGAAACGATGTCACGCGAGCATCTTGGGCGCCAGATTGCTGACCTGGCCCTTCGAGAGAGACTCACGCCCCACTATCGCCTCGGGTGCAAGCGCGTGCTCATCAGCAACGACTTCTACCCAGCACTCGCCCGCGACAACGTCACCCTGGTCACCGACGCGATCACGACCATCGAGGAGAAGGGTGTTCGAACCAGCGACGGCACTCTGCACGAATGTGACGTCCTCATCATGGCGACGGGCTTCTTCGTCACCGATAACCCGATGGCCACGAAGGTCCACGGCACGACGGGCGAACGACTCGCGGACGCCTTTCACGGCGTCCTGGCCAACTACAAGGGCACGACGTTCCCCGACTTCCCAAACTTCTTCATGCTCGGTGGACCGAACACCGGGCTCGGGCACTCCTCGATCATCTTCATGCTCGAAAGCCAGCTCAACTACGTCACGAAAGCGGTGCGCGTCGCCCTTGACGACGACATCCTCGTTGAGCCCAAGGCCCACATCGCCGCGCGTTGGACCCGAGAGCTCCAGTCCAAGTTGCCCGGCACGGTGTGGGACACGGGGTGCTCGAGCTGGTATTTGAACGACGCTGGCCTGAACACCACCATTTGGCCCGACTTCACCTTCAAGTTTCGAAGCGCCACGCGCCACTTCGATCCTCGAGACCACAAGATCTCGACGTCGAAGTCGTCGGAGGTCGACTAGTCCAGGCTGATGGGCGTGTCGATGTCGAGGCCCTCGGCCGATCCGACGACGTCCGGCACCAACGCGTTGGCCAGGTGCGCGCGCACGCGCTCGTCGATCTCGGCCATTGTTTGAGGATTCTCCCGCAGGAACGTCTTCACGTTCTCACGGCCCTGACCCATCTGTTCCCCTTCGTAGGTGAACCAGGCGCCAGCCTTCTTCACGAAGCCCAACTCCACCGCGACGTCGAGAACAGAGCCTTCACGACTTATGCCATGGCCGTACATGATGTCGAATTCGGCCTGGCGAAAAGGCGCCGCGCACTTGTTCTTTACGACCTTCACGCGCGTGCGGTTGCCGACGACCTCGGTGCCGTCCTTGATGGATTCGATACGACGAATATCCAGGCGCACCGACGAGTAGAACTTGAGCGCGCGCCCACCAGGGGTGACCTCGGGGTTCCCGTAGCTGATTCCGATTTTCTCCCGCAACTGGTTGATGAAGATCGCCACGGTGTTGGACTTTGAAAGTCCGCCGGTCAATTTGCGCAGGGCTTGACTCATGAGTCGAGCCTGCAGTCCGACGTGCGTGTCACCCATGTCGCCTTCGATCTCCGCGCGCGGCGTCAACGCCGCCACCGAGTCGATAACGATCACGTCCAACGCACCAGAGCGGATCAGCATGTCGACGATCTCGAGCGCCTGCTCGCCGGTGTCGGGTTGGCTGATCAAGAGGTCGTCCACGTTGACGCCAATGGCGCGCGCGTAGACCGGATCCATGGCGTGTTCGGCGTCGATGTAGGCGCACACCCCACCGTTACGCTGCGCCTCAGCGACGACGTGCATCGCCAAGGTTGACTTACCCGAGGACTCCGGTCCGTAGAGTTCGACGACGCGGCCACGCGGCAGACCGCCAATACCGAGCGCCATGTCGAGCGCGAGGGCGCCCGTGGGGATCGACTCGATGTTGAAGTTCATGTTCTCGCCCATGCGCATGATCGAGCCCTTGCCGAACTGCTTTTCGATTTGGTTGAGTGCGGCTTCGAGAGCCTTGTCGCGATCATCGGTTGCCATTACTGTCTCCTTCTTCTTTGTCATGGGGGCAAGTTAGAGGGCCCTAGTGACATCGGTTGGTCTCCACCTAGGTTTCAGGGTACTACGAACACTTGTTCGTACGTGGGATTTCGCCTCGAGTTCTCATCTTTAACCTTACGGGCCAAACACCGCGCGCTCGTGCAGTAAATTCCTGACGTTTGGGAGTCTCGAAACGAACTGTAACGTCGGGGCCCAACGCGAGGATCTGCCATCAGAGAGCGGCGCTTTCCGACAGTGATCGGGTTGGATACTTACGCTTCTGCAAGAAGGGTCGACCAGAGACGATTGCCTTGCACCTGGCCATCGAGGCGGACTATGAATCCGGCCGAAAGCAACTGCCCTTTGAGGTTTTCTTGGTTTCGATAGACGAACCAACGTTGCTCATTCGCCACGTACGGCACGCTTTCGAATCCCTCGGACTCTCCTAGAGCCGTCACAAGAGCGAGAGTTCCCGCGCGCCGCAGCACTCGTTTGAACTCTCGAAGCACTGACAGCGTGTCCACGTCGGGAACGTGCAAAAGTGACGCGATACACCAAATACCATCGAGTTGACCTGACGTGATTGGTAGGGCGCGCATATCTGCTTGCATCAATCGGCCGGGTAGTTCCTTCGAGGCGACGGCCAGCATCCCGCCCGAAAGATCCACACCGACTGCCTGGAATCCACGGTCGGCGAATCGACCAGCATCGAATCCGGGCCCGCAACCCACATCCGCCACCAACGCGCGCTCCGGCAGCGCTGTAAGAAAGGTCTCTTCGAGTTCAGCGAACAGGGATTCATTTCTCGACACGTTGATTCGCTGGTTTTCGGCGTACCGACGAGCTATTCGATCGTAGGTCGCACGGTTCGTGGTCGTTTGATCCGGTGGCGCGCTCCCTTCAGCATCGTTGGCCGCCACGAGACATGATGTCACGAATCCAGGATCGCGGTATGGCTGGTGATTGAAATTGCGGCTCGGTCGAGGACGAGCTGGGGCGCACGCTTCATGGTGTCGCCGAGCCGACGTCAACTCTCTCGGGCCCGCGGATTCAATGTTGCGGAGACGAACTCGCTTCCCCGCCAAGATTCAATCCCGCGAGGTCCTGTGAGAAACTGACACGGTGATTATTCGAGTGAGGACCTCCCGAGACGTCGCCGCGTGCGTCGCCGTCGCCAAAGAGGTTCACGACGCAGACGGCTACCCACGTTTTCTTCCCGGGGACTTCGAATCCTTTCTCGTGCGGCCGGACACGATTAATGCTTGGGTTGCGGAAGAGGACGGCATCGTCGTCGGACAAGTCTCCCTTCATCGCAGCACAATGCGCGAGGCAATGGCGTGCGCGAGTTCGTACGCGGGGGTGGGTCCAGAGAACCTGGCCGTGGTTGCCCGTCTAATGGTCGCACCGGCGTCTCGGGGCCATCGAATCGGAGAGTCCCTCCTCGAGACGTCCGCTGAGCACGCCCGAGGGTTGGGCTACACGCCCATGCTTGACGTGGTGACGAGTTCGCACCACGCCATCGAACTCTACGAGCGGTGCGGCTGGACTCGCGCGGGTGAGGTTCGCAGCACGCTGAGCAGCGGTGCCACGTTGGACGAGTTCGTCTATCTCTGCCCCTAGATGGCCCCGCTCGCGCGGGCTACGCAGCACGACCCGTCACTGGCGCCGATAACGTCGGCGCTCTGAGATTCACCGGACGGCCCAAGCGCGTGTCGCTTGGCCCACAACGGTGAAGTCCAGAGATTCATTGATGGCCGAACGGCTGCGTCGTTGACCCGAGGTCTAGTCGCTGAGCGCCTGGTACACGAGACGCTGCAGGTCACGTCGAATGGGGTAGGTGCCACTCGGCAACAGTTGGGTGTAGAAGCCAACGGTCAGATCTTCGACGGGGTCGACCCAGAAGGTCGTCGACGCCGCACCGCCCCAGAAGAACGATCCCTCCGAGACCAACGACTTGTTCTTGCGCCGGTCGATCATCACCGACATGCCAAAGCCGAATCCCTGGCCGGCGTAGGGGGCCTCACTGTAGGAGTCGGCGGCCAGGTCCGAGAGGTCGCCGTCGCCGGGTAGGTGGTTCTCCGTCATCAGTTCGAGGGTTCGACTCGACACGAGTCGCGCGCCGTCGAGCTCGCCACCGCGCAGCATCATGTTCATGAATCGGTCGTAGTCGTGGGCCGTCGAGAGCAGTCCCCCGCCACCGCCCAGGATGCGCGGTGGGTGCAGCGAGTGCATCGCCAGTTCGTCGTAGGCAAAGGAGTCACCGTGTGAGGGGACGTAGAGCATGGCCAGGCGGTCCGCCTTTTCGGGCGGGCACCACCACTGCGTGTCGATCATGCCGAGTGGGTCAAAGATCCTCTCCTTCAAAAAGACGTCGAGGTCCTGACCACTCCATATCTCGATGAGACGACCCAGCACGTCAAAGGAGACCGAGTAGTTCCACTTCGAGCCTGGTTGGAACAGCAGAGGGCTCGTGCACCAGTCGTCGACGGCTTGGGCGAGATCGGCGTCCTTCGCGAAGCCGAAGTCGTAGCCCTTGTTGCGGTAGATCTCGTCGACGGGGTGAAGGTAGTTGAAGCCGTAGGTGAGTCCGCTCATGTGCGTCAAGAGATGGTGCACGCGCACCGGCGACGTCGCGGCCATCGTCTCGTGGCTCTCTGGGGTACCTCCTACCCACACCCGCGGCTCCTTCAGCGCGTCGATCCAGCGACCTACTTCGTCGATGAGGTCGAAGTGTCCCTCTTCGTAGAGCATCATCACGGCTAGCGCGACAATGGGCTTGGTCATTGAGTAGACGCGCCAGATCGTGTCGTCGGTGACCTCGAGACCCCTTTCGCGGTCCCGGTGCCCACCTTTTTCACTCCAGACGAGTTGTCCACCTCGCGAGATGGTCGCGAGCCAGCCGGAAAGTCGGCGATCCTCGACGTAGCCGTCGAAGAAGGGTTTAAGGCGCGCGAGGCGCGCGGGTGAGAAGCCGAAGGCCGATGGGTCAACGGTGACTTTGAGTGACGACATGGCCACCTCTCTTCCTAACGCGAGGTTAGGTGAGGCGACCGAAGACTACGCGCGCTCCAGTTCGCGACGCAGCGCGTTGAGGGCGCTGATGGCGCTGTACGCACGGACCCGGGGACGATCGCCGGGGAGTCGCAGCGCCACGTTGAGGACCCGGTCGCCGAGATCGAGCCCGACGAACACCGTCCCCGCGACGTGACCGTCTTGCTCTTCGGGTCCCGCGACGCCGGTCACGCTGAGCCCGACGTCGGCGCCGAGAAGTTTGCGTACGCCCGCAGCCATCGCTACGGCCGCGTCAGCGCTGACGACGGGTCCTTCGGGCACACCGAGAACGTCGAACTTCACCTGTGACGCGTAGCTGACGACGCCGCCGCGAAACCACCTCGACGCCCCCGCCACGTTCACCAGACGACTCGCGATGAGACCACCGGTCAGGGACTCGGCGACGGCCAACGTGAGTCCGCGCGCGAGAAGCTGCTCCGCGATCACGTCCTCCATGGTCTGGTCGTCGACGCCGAAGATGATGTCGCCGAGCTTCTCATCGATCAGCGCGCGCACCGTTCGCTCTTCGTCACGCAGTAGCCCCAGCGCGTCGGCGTCATCGACACCTCGCGCCGTGAGGCGGACCTTGATTCCTTCGATGCCCGAGGCCAGAAAGGCGATGGTGACCCGCCCGCCGCCCGCCAGGGCGTCAAAGCGCTCGGCGACCGCCTCGGCGAGGGCGGACTCGCCGGCGCCCCAAGTCCGCAACACCCGGCTTCGGATCACCGCGGTCTCGCCCGCGTCGCGTTGGCGTTGGAGCAGGTCGGGCAGGATCGCGCGCTCGAACATGTCACGCATCTCGAAGGGCACGCCCGGCACGGCGTACACCACCTTGAGACCAACCTGGCACACGAGACCGGGCGCCGTCCCGAGGGTCTGAGGAATGAGCACGGCCCCACGTGGGACGTCGGCCTGTAGCAGATTGTTGTCGGGCATGACGCGTCCGCGCGACTCGAACATGGCGCGAATCGTCGCGACGAGTTCCTCGTCGCGATCGAGTGGAACGTTCATCACCTCGGCCAGGGCGGCGCGCGTGATGTCGTCTTGGGTCGGGCCGAGCCCGCCACAGACGATCATCGCGTCGCTGCGTGCGAGTGCGGTTCGAAAGGCCAACACGATACGTTCGTGGTTGTCTCCCACGTGTTGGTGAAAGTGCGAGGGGATCCCGTTCGCGGCTAACTGTTCGCCCAGCCACTGCGAGTTGGTGTCGGGAATCTGGCCGAGGAGAAGTTCGGTACCGACCGCAACGATCTCAACTCGCACGCGCGACGACCCGCTTCCCGACGGCGTAGTACTGCCATCCGGTGTACAGGGTGAGCACCACCGCCAACCAGATCGTTACGAAGGCGAACGCCGGGTGGTGGCCGGTGAGGGGCAGGACGCAAAATCCGATCGCCCAGTCCTGCACGAAGGTCTTCCACTTGGCGAGTCGACTGGCTGGTATCGACGTACCGTGCTTGGCCGCGCGCGCCCGGTACACGCTCATCCAAATCTCACGCAAGGTGATGATGACGGCCGGCACGATGAAGAACGTGATGCCGTGCGGGCGCGACACGATGATGGCGTAGAGACCACCGAGGACGATGACCTTGTCGGCGAAGGGGTCGAGGAAGGCGCCCGAGGTCGTCGTGCCGTGACGGCGCGCGACGATCCCGTCGAAGTAGTCCGACGCCGCCACCGAGAGTCCGACGATCGTGGTCCACCACGAGATGCGATCAAAGACGATCAAGTAGATAAAGAAGGGCGCGACGACGATTCGAAAGGCCGTCATCATGTTCGCGGGCGTCAACAGCGCCGTGGGACCGTAGGTGCGTTCCTCGCTCATAGCGCGACCGCTTCCAGGTCCGTTCCGTGACTCGCCACGATCTCACACTCCACCATCGAACCCACGATAAGTGAGGGATCCACCATCACGATGCCATCGATCTCTGGGCATTCGCGCACGCCGCGACCGACGCCGACCGAGTCGATCAGGATCAGTTGACGCGTACCAACGAGGGCGTCACGCTTCTTCGCGGTGATGGAGTCTTGGAGCTCCGAGACCTCGCGAAGTCGCTCCAAGGCGAGTTCGTGCTCGACGGGCGCGTCCAGGTCGTTGGCGTAGGTGCCCACCTCCGAGGAGAAAGTGAAGAAGCCCGCCCAGTCCAGTTGGGCGGCTTCGATGAAGTCGAGCAAGGCCCGCTGGTCGTCTTCGGTCTCACCGGGGTAGCCCAGGATGAACGACGAGCGAAACGTGGCGTCGGGCTCGACGGCGCGAATCGCGGCGATGCGCTCGAGGAACCTTGACCCGTCACCCCAACGTCGCATCCCCCGCAGCAGTCGCCTCGAGGCGTGTTGCAAGGAGAGGTCGAAGTACGGCACGCCCGTCGCGAGGATCGTCTCGATCAGACCCTGGGTGAGACCCGACGGGTAGAGGTAGAGCAGTCGCACGCGATCGACCTCACGACTGAGGGTCTTCGTCAGCTCGATCAGCGGCTGGCTCCCGCCGTCGTCGAGCACCTCGAGGGCCTCACCACGACCGGCTCGACGCCGGTCGTGCCCCCAGCTCGCGAGGTCCTGGGCGATCAAGACCAGTTCGCGCACGCCACCATCGACGAGGGCGCGCGCTTCGGCGAGAATCTCGTCGGTCGAGCGCGAACGCTGATCACCCCGGAACGTCGGAATCGCGCAGAAGCCACAGCGTCGATCACAACCCTCGGCGATCTTCACGTAGGCCCAGGGTGCCTTCGCCTTGGGACGCGGCAGGTTCAACAGGTCGAACGAAGAACCCGGTCGTGACCGAAGCGACACGGGCGTCGAGGGCATCACGCTCGTGAGACTCTGGCCGAATCCGGCGACCAGATCCACCTCGGGCAACGCCGCGGCGAGTTCCTCGCCGTAGCGCTCGGCCATGCAACCCGTCACGACCAGACGCGCGCCGTCTGCCTTGCGATCGGCCAGGTCGAGCACGGTTTCGATGGACTCTTCGCGGGCCGCCTCGATGAAGGCGCAGGTGTTCGCGACCACGAGATCGGCGTCGTCGGGACACGTCGCGACGAGGTAGCCCTGCGACTCCAGAAGACCCGCCAGTTTGTCGGAGTCCACGTGATTCTTGGGACAGCCGAGCGTCTCGATCCAGTACCGCACCACCACTCCTTCACGTCGCAACACCGAGCGCGGCGCGCTCGGTGTGTAGTGGCGGAGAGGGAGGGATTCGAACCCTCGGGCCCACTTTCGCAGGCCGCATTCTTAGCAGGAATGTGGTTTAAACCGAACTCACCCACCTCTCCCTCGAACCAGCCTACTAAAGACTGATGAATCACCGTGAGCGAGTTTCTCTCGCGCTCGACGTATCGATTCGAGTGAAACGCACCCCGAACCGCTTCGGGGTCGAGGATTACACTGACTGGCACTATGGCGCGAAATCGCGTCACGAAGGGATGGACATGCGAACCGTTCGACTCGCCCTCGCCGGAGTACTCGGCGCCTCACTGCTCACGACGGCCTCGATGACGTCGGGTCTCGCCGCGCAGGCGGCCAGTTCGTCGAGCACGCTCGCTTCGTGCAAGAACTCGATCGCCGCGCACGAGTACACCAAGGGGAAACTCACCGTCGCCACCGACACGCCGGCCTACACCCCGTGGTTCATCTCGAACATGCCCTCGAACGGAAAGGGATACGAGTCCGCCGTGGTGTACGCCATCGCCCGGGTCTTGGGCGTGAAGAAGTCCAACGTGAAGTGGGTCGTCGAACCGTTCGACAACAGTTACGTACCCGGCGTGAAGAAGTTCGACTTCGACATCAACGAGATCTCCTACACCGCCGCTCGCGCGAAAGCCGTCACCTTCTCGACGAGCTACTACGACGTCCAACAGTCCATCGTCGCGCTCAAGACCAACCCCATCGTGACGAAGCACACGGCCAAGGAACTGAAGAGCTATCTCTACGGCGACCAGATCGGTACGACGGGACTCGCGTACATCAACGGCCACATCAAGCCCACCAAGCCCGCTCGCGTCTACACCACCTTGGACGAGGCGGTGGCCGCTCTTCAGAGTAAGCAGATCGACGCACTCGTGATCGACACGCCCACGGGGCAGTACATGGCCTCCGCGCAGATCCTCAATACGAAGAAGAAGGCGATCGCCACGCAGGTCGGCCAGTTTCCGAGCGTCGGCGAGCACTACGGACTGCTCTTCTCGAAGGGCAACCCGCTCGTGCGTTGCGTCAACACCGCCATCGCGACGCTGAAGTCGAACGGCACGCTCAGCGCGCTGCAGCACCGGTGGCTCGGGATCTACGTCGGCGTTCCCGTCATTAAGCCCTAACCGTGTCGTTGACGACCGACGAGGACTCGGCGCCAACTCCCCCACAACTCTTCGCGCCGCGCCGCCGACGGCTCCTCGTGGGGCGCCGCGGTCTGGTCGTCAGTGCACTCTCCAGCGTGATCGTGCTGCTCGTCATCTTCGCCATCTTCTGGCTCGCGCCCGGCGGCCCGACCTTTCGCTCCTTCTTCTTCAACCCCCACGACATGTGGCAGGCCTTCGTGGGCAATCCCACCAAGGGTCTCCTCTCCGTCGGTCGGGGCCTCGTCACGAATATTTGGATGTTCCTCCTCAGTGAGGTGCTCGTACTCATCTTGGGTCTCGTCATCGCGACGGTCCGCCTCAGCCAATCGCCCGTCTTGTTCCCCTTTCGCGCCCTGGCGACGATCTACGTCGACGTGATGCGCGGCGTGCCCATCGTGCTCGTGATGTACATGATCGGCTTCGGTCTACCCGAGCTCAACCTCGGCTTCCTCTCCAATCAGTCGCCCGCGGTGTACGGGTGCGCGACGCTGACCCTCTCCTACAGCGCCTACGTCGCCGAGGTTTATCGAGCCGGCGTGCTGTCCGTGCCCCACGGTCAGCTCCTCGCGGCGCGATCGCTGGGGCTGACGCACACCGCGACCATGCGACGCGTCATCTTGCCCCAGGCCGTACGCAACGTGATCCCTCCGTTGCTCAACGACTTCATCTCGATGCAGAAGGACACGGCACTCGTCTCGCTGTTGGGCGCCGTCGAAGCGACGAGGGCCGCGCAGATCTACGGCGACACGGTCTTCAACTTCAGCGGCTTCACCGTGGCCGCGATACTCTTCTTGCTCCTCACGATTCCCATGACGCGCTTCACCGATCACCTCATCGCTCGTGACCGCAACCGCCGCTTGGCCGCCACCTGATGGCCGCCGTACTCGAGTTAGTGGACGTCGTCAAACGCTTCGGGGACAACGAAGTGCTGCGCGGGGTTTCATTGAACCTCGACCCCCACGACGTGGTCTGTCTCATCGGGGCGTCGGGTTCGGGCAAGTCGACGTTGTTGCGCTGCGCCAATCTTCTCGAGACCATCGACGCGGGCACCATCTCGCTCTTCGGCCAATCCCTGCAGGATCCCCGCGTCGACCCCGACCTCGTTCGCCAGCACGTGGCCATGGTCTTTCAGTCCTTCAACCTCTTTCCTCACCTCAGTGTGCTCGACAACGTCCTCGTCGGACCGGTCTACGCACTCAAGCGGCGCCGCGCGGAAGTCCGTGACGAGGCGCTCGCGTTGCTCGAGCGCATTGGCCTACGCGAGAGGTCCAACGACTATCCCGATCGCCTCTCGGGTGGCCAGCAGCAGCGCGTCGCCATCGCGCGCTCGCTCGCCATGCGTCCGTCGCTGCTCCTGCTCGACGAAGTCACGAGTGCGCTCGATCCGACCTTGGTGGGTGAGGTGCTCGATCTCCTGACCGACCTGGCCCACCAGGGCACGACCATGCTGATCGCGACCCACGAGATGAACTTCGCGAGGGACGTCGCCAATCAAGTCGTCTACCTCGACAAGGGTGTGCTGGTGGAACAGGGAACGCCCGAGGAGATGTTCTCGAACCCCAAGCACGAGTCGACGCGCAACTTCCTCGAGCGCGTTCGTTAGGAGGCTTGCGCTCGGATCTCTGGTAGATCCAGGACCAGGTCGAAGAGCTCCTGGTCGCGGTCCCACGTGAGGTGGGCCCGCACCTGTTCGAGGGGTAGCCAGACGAGAACGTCGACTTCCGCGTTCGGCTCGAACTCGCCGTGCTGCGCCCTCATCAAGTAGTACGCCACGATCTTCGACTTGCCTTTTCGGTGCGTGTAGTTCGTCGTGCCTATGAATCGCACTACGTCGCAGTGCAGTCCGGTCTCTTCGAAAACCTCGCGCAGCGCGCCCTGTTCGAAGGTCTCGCCCGCCTCAATCTTGCCCTTGGGAAAGGTCCAGTCGCCTCGCGCTTCGCGGTAGATGCACGCCACTTCCGCCCGACCACCGGGGACGAAGCGCGTGACGACTCCTCCGGCCGCGCGAATGAGGTCGCTCGGTGCGTCACTCGGGACAATCAGCTCGCCACTCAAGAGGTACACCCGGCTAACGGTAGAGGAAGATGAGACCAAACTGGCGGACTGCACCTCGTCAACGTCAAGAATCCCATCGTACGTAGAGTAGTGACAATGTTCGTCGCGGCACTTCCACTGGGGTGGCGCCTCACAATCTTCCTTCTCGCTGGCGTGGCCGCGGGCATCGTCAACGGCGTCGCTGGCGGAGGACAGTTCGTGACGTTCCCGACGTTGCTGGCGCTCGGGACGCCCGCGTTGCAGGCCAATCTCTCCGCGACCGTCGGCATCGTACCGAGTTACCTGGGATCGCTGCGCGTCTTTCGTCACCAACTACGACCGCACCGAGAACTCATCACCACGCTGATTCCCTGGTGTCTCCTCGGCACGGTCACCGGTTGCGCGTTCCTGCTCGAAGGGTCGCCCTCGACCTTTCGAACCATCGTGCCGTGGTTGATCGGGGCGGGAACCATCCTCTTCGCCGCGTCACCGCTCATCACTCGCCAACTGACGAACGTCCGTCACGATCACGCGCCGCGTCGCTGGCCCCTCTTCATCGCGATCTTTCTCGTGTCCGTGTACGGTGGCTACTTCGGCGCGGGACTGGGGATCATGCTCCTCGCGGTCATGGCGCTCGCTCTCCCGCTCGACGTCCACGCCTTACAGGTGCTGAGAAACGCCCTCTCGATGATCATCAACACCACGGCCGCGTTGATCTTCGTGGCGCACGGGCACCTGGCCGTCGCGGCCGTGTCGATGCTGCTCGTGGGCTCGCTCGTCGGTGGCTGGCTCGGAGCGCTGTTGATCGTACGCCTCTCGCCCACCTTGGTGCGCGCGCTGGTTATCGGCGTAGGGGTCGTGACGACCGTGAAACTCGCGCTGGGTTAAGGTCAAATTTCTGACAATTTCACTAAACTTTCTGCAGTGAAGCGGTTCTTCTCCTTTCCGAATCCGGTCAACGACGCCGCGGCTCGCTCCGTCGCCCTCGGCGTGGTCGCGATGTCCGTTTTCGCCTTCGTCACGGGTAGTGCCTGGATCCTTCTGCCGTTGGTCTACGGTTTCCTCGCGCGCGTGGTGGCGGGACCGAAGATCTCCCCCCTCGGGTTGTTCGCCGTGCACGTCAGCGCGCCACGACTCACGCGTTGGCAGAAAGCCGTTCCGGGCCCGCCCAAGCGCTTCGCGCAGGCCATGGGATTGGCCTTTTCGATGGCCGCGTTGGTGACGTGGCTCTCGGCCGGTTGGCTCGACGCGCGATGGGTCCTGGTGCCCCTCATCGGGGCCGCGTCACTCGAAGGATTCCTCGGTTTCTGCGTCGGCTGCACCGTCTTTGGTTGGCTCATCCGCGCCGGCGTCGTGCCCGACTCGATCTGCGCGGAGTGTGGGGACCTCAGCGCTCGCTATCGTCGCGCCGGCTTCGAAGCCCACTAGAACGTCGCCGCCGACGAGGGCCGCCTACGTGACCCGGTCGCGTCTTCTCTAGGCTGACCACTATGCCCCTCCTTCGAAACCTCTCTCGGTGGCGTCTCATCACGCTCATCGCGGCTCTCGTCGCGTGGGGCCTTCCGGCCACGACGTTGGCGGCGGGTGCCAGCGACGCGAGAGTCGTCGTCGCGGGCCTCACGCCTCTGGCCACCAATGACGTCGTCGTGAACCGGTCGCTCACGACGTCCTTCGATCTCGCCCTGACCCAGACCCATCAACGGGCCTTGCGTACGTTCATCGCCAGTCTTTCCAACACCGCGTCGCCAAACTTTCACCATTACCTCACGCCGAGCCAGTACGCGCGCTCCTACGGCGCGACGGCGGCGTCGGTCGCTGCCGTTCGGCACTTCCTCGACGGTTACGGACTGCGCGTCGTCGCGCTCAGTAAGGGGCACGACATCTTGTCCGTCAGCGGCACTTCGGCCAACATCGCGCGCGCCTTCGACGCGCGCGTCGAGACGATACGGCTCAGCGACGGTTCACTGCACGTGCACTTCACGCAGGTCGCCTCCTTGCCCCGGGCACTCGCGAACGACGTGACGGCGGTCGCGGGTCTGTCGACGGTGCGGCCAGAGACGACGAATACCTCAACGCCACTCAGCGTCGCGGCGCCGACGACCTGCACCTCGGCGGGAAGTTCAACGGGTACGACGCCCAACTCCGTGGGCGGCTACACCGTGCAGCAACAGGCGCAGCTCTACGGTCTGGGTGGCGCCTGGGCTGCGGGCCACACCGGCGTCGGCCAGACCATCGCCGTCTACGAACTCGCCAACTTCGACGCGGGCGACGTCAGTACGTTCTTCAGCTGTTACGGACTCTCGACGACGATGACCCAGACCAACGTCGACGGCGGACCGACGCCAGCCGACAACTCGAGTAACGCGCCCGACGAAGCAACGCTGGACGTCGAACAGACGGCCGCGCTCGCGCCCGGCGCGACACTCGAGATCTACCAAGGAACACAGAACGCGAACGGTCCCACCGACATCTACTCCCGGATCGCGAGTGACAACACCGCCTCGATCGTCACCACGTCGTGGGGCATCTGTGAATCGCAGACGAGCGGCGCCGCCGTCGCCGAACAGACCATCTTCGAAGAGATGGCCGCCCAGGGCCAGACCGTTGTCGCCGCGGCCGGCGACAGCGGATCGTCGGACTGTGAGGGCACGCCGCAACCCTCCAACGCCATCGCGGTCGACGATCCCGCTTCGCAGCCCTACGTGACGGGCGTGGGTGGACTCACCGTCTCCACGACCTCGCCGTTGAGTGAGACGGTCTGGAACGATAACTGCACCACCCAGGGATGCGGCGCGGGCGGTGGCGGCGAGTCGACGCTGTGGAGCCGTCCGTCCTGGCAGGTCGGCCCCGGTATCAACACCGTCGCGCAGACGCGAAGGATGGTGCCCGACCTTTCGGTCATGGCCGACCCTTCGACGGGCTTCATTCAGTACTACACCGGCACCGACACCGGTTTCTGTACGCACACCTGCTCGGGGGGCTGGGGTGGCATCGGCGGTACGTCGATCGGCGCTCCGATCGTGAGCGCGCTCGTCGCCGTCGCGGCGTCGGCCTGTACGACGACGTCGGGCGGTCGCCTCGGTTTCGTCAATCCCGTGCTCTACGCCATGGCGCCGACGGACTTCGTCGACGTGACGACCGGGAACAACGACCTCTACGGCGTCGGCGGCTACAGTGCCGGCGTTGGCTACGACATGGCGTCCGGCCTGGGTAGCCCCAACGGCGCTTCGTTCATCGCCGGACTCTGTCCCAGCCCGGTGTCGAGCACCACGAGTTCCTTCGCGCTCTCGAGTTCTGGCGCGAGGGCCCTCACGGCGGGACCCACACTGACCGCGACGCTGCGCGACGCCAACGGCAGTCCCGTCGCCAACGCCTCACTCAAGGTGACGGCCACGGCGACGGCTGGTTACCTGAGCATCAACAACATCCTCGACAGGACGAACGGACCCGGCAGTGCCACGAGCACGGTCACGAGTGACGCGTCGGGCGTCGCGACGTTCAGCGTCGGCTCGACCGTGGCGCAGAGCGTCGTGGTAAACGTGAGTTACGCCGGGCAGACCATCTACACGACGACACTGACCTACTCCGCGGCCAGCGCGGCGCAGAGGGTGAAGCCGGGAGCACCGACGATTACGAAGTTGACGCCACTCGTCGGTGGATTCGCGCTCACCTTGAGGGCGCCGGTTCACACCGGCAGCAGCGCGATCACGTCGTATCAGTACTCGATCAACGGTGGTCGCTCGTGGACCTCACTCGCGCGAGGTAGAAAGTCCATCAACGTCGTGAATCTCTCGAGAGGCAAGATGTACAACGTCGTTGCGCGCGCGATCAACGCGGTCGGCCCGAGCAGATCGTCCGCGTTGAAGAGGGTTGTAACACGGTTGTAGCACTAATCTCGACCTCCGCCATCACTGACCGAGGTCCAGCAGTACGTCGCCCCTAAACTTTGTCAAGGTGAAGCTCCCCACGAAGTGGACCCGTCGCCCCCCGTTAGGACGTGAGTGAAGATTCGACGTATTGCGCTGATGGCCATCCTGGTGGTGGCGGGTACCTTCCTCGCGGAGAGTTCTTCGCGCGGCGCTACGACCACCGCGCCCGCCGGTCTGCCGCTGTACCAGTTCGTCGAGACGGGTGTCCAACCCCTGCCCTGGAACGCGGTGCCACTGAAGAACAAGATCGACACCACGACCATGCTCGGTGGCCCCCACGGTGCCACCAACGCCGCCGAAGGCGTCCTCGCGTACCGAACGAACGACAGTCACCTCGCGCTCTTCACCCAGAACGCGAGTGGTACGTCGAGCTGGACGGACTTCACGCCCGGCAACGACGTGCCCACGCCCGCCGCCGACCCCATTCCGTTCTTCGACCCCTCCAACAACGTCGACCTGCTCTACGTCGATGACGTCGGCCACGTCATCTTGTTGAGTCCGAACAGTCCCATCACGCCGCTCTGGACGCACCTGCACTTCGACACGCCGTGGCGACCCTACGTCACGACTGACCTCACGTCTCTCACGGGGGTCGTCGCGTCGAACGGCCTACCGAGCATCGCGATCACCGGAACGACGGGCACCGTCGCCTATCGCACGCAGAGCAACGCCGTAGAAGTCCTGACGCTGTCGTTCGCCGCGGGACAGTCGGTGCCGATCTTCACTCAGAACGCCTTCACCGTGACGAACGTGAGCACCCCCACGAATCCGACGACCACCAGCACGTCGACCACGTCGCCGGCGTCGTCCAGCACGCCCACGACCAAACCTCCGACGACGACCACGACCAGGCCAGTCAACGCCACGGCCTTCGGTAGTGACCCCGTGGTGCTGCCGGGCGCGACGCCCACTTTCGCCGCGACCCTCAACAACGGCGATCTGACGGTGTTCACCAGCGTCGGCACGTCCGTACGTTCCTGGACGGCCGTGAACCTGACGACGCTCACGGGCACGTCGACCGTGTCCGGCACGCTCGCGCTGGGCACGAGCGCCACGAACATCGACCTCGCGGCGTTGACGAGCGGTGGCTCCGTCGAGCTCTTCACGACGACGTACCTGTCGGTTCCCTCGAGCCAGGTGTGGAACGTCCAGAACGTCACGAGCCTCGCCGTCGGCGCGCCTCCCCTCACCGGCGCGCTTTCGGTCCAAGTGACGCCCAACCAGGTGGCCGTCGCGGGACAGGCGGCGAACTGGGGTGACCTCTTCGTGCTGACGAGCGTCACGGGCGCCTCGCCGTGGGGCGCCACTGACGTCTCGGTGACGGCCGGCAGTTCGGCGCGCTCGGTCGGCAACGTCGTCACGGGTCTGCAGATCAACGGTCAACTCACGCTCTACGCGGCCGGACTGAACGCTCCACCTCGTCAAGGCGTCGGGGTCTACGCCATTCCCAGCTCGAAGTGGACCAAGGCCATCAGCGACGGCTGGCCCATCATCTCCGAGACCGGTGGACTCGGCACGAGGACGGCGCCGTGGGTGGGCTTCACGAGCGCGACGAGCGTCGCCACGTCACCGGACTTTCTCTTGGGTCAATCGATCTACAACGCGCACAAGCGGGTGACGTGGCTCGACTTCTGGACCGTGAGCGGTCCACTCGCCGGCCAGCCCATGACGGCCTCGAACTACTACAACCACGGCTTCGCCGCCGGCGCGTGGGTGGCGGCCCAGATCGATTCGTACCGGGCGCTCGGCGTCGGACTGAAACCCGACTGGGTCATCTTCGATCCCGAGGGCTACCCGGACAACCACTCGGGCCTCGACGCGCCCGGCGGCTCGAGCAGCGCCACGATGGCCAAGTACGCGACGTACTGGAGTTCGATGGTGAATGGTTGGCAGCAGGGCCTCAACTCGGTCGACGCCAGTCTCAACGCCGGGGTCTACGCCTCACAGTCCGAGTACCGCAACTACCAACTCTCCACACTCTCGTTACCGGTCTTCATGGCCGTCGCCTTCGCCGGGGGCGGTCCCATCCCGGTGGCCGGCGCCAGCGGCAGCAACGTTCGTGGCTTCATCGCCTTCAGCGCGGTCTGCACGCCGACGTCACAACTCCAGTCCGAGGCGACGACGCTGCTCAACCCACCGTGGGGCGGTCAGTTCAACACCCTGCAGTTCAACGCCGGCGTCTACTGCTCACCGCCGGCCACCTAGTCTGGGCCCATGAGCGATAACGCCGACACCAACGCCAACCGGTCGCAAGACCTAAAGAGCCGCATCAAACAGATGACCCAGCCCATCGTGGACTCGCTCGACGCACGACTGTCCGCCCAGGTCGACAAGCGTGTCGATCTGCGCGTGGACGAGACGCTCAAAGACCGGCTCTCCGTGATCGAGCGCGCCATTGCCGACCTCGACCGCACGGTGCACGACCTCCAGGATCAACTGAAGGATTAGGTCTCGTTCGTCTTCTCGCGGGCGCGCCGCTCACGGTCGCGTCTGAGGGCCCAGCGCAGCGTCACGACCGACAAGACCACGATGGCCACGACGAAGACGGAGAACACGGCGACGAACACGCTTCGAGGCTAGGTCGTGTCACAGTGAGACGCCAAACTCGTTCCATGACTTCACTCCTTGACACGTCGCCCGTGAGCGTGATGGACGTGCTTCGAGGGAAGCGCACGACGAGGCCCGTCGCGAACGCGACGGCGGCGCCAGGTCTTCGAGCGTTACTCGAAGACGGCATCTTCGAGCGACTCGGACCCGACCTTCGTGACGCGCCCGTCACCGTTCGCGCTTCCTCACTGCGTTCGACTCCCAGCACGTACGACCTCGCACACTCCACGCTGGCGCAAGTTCGAGGGATCTTGATAACGCACGCGCTTCGTCTCCTGAGTGTCGGACTCGACGTCGACGATGCCTACGGCGACGCGCTCCTCGCCTGGCGCGCCGACGTGGGATCGAATGAGCTGACGACCTTCGTCGACCAACTCGACGGCGACGAACGAGCACGGCTGGTCACCGACGTCACCGCGCACGGCGTGACCTTGAAGCGTTCGCTCGGACCGCTCTCGAATCGTTGGCTGCCGCGAACCTCGCTGCGCGCGTACCAGCGACTGGCGGGGGGCAACGTGGTGCTGCGCGACGTGATCGACCTGATGGTCGGCACGACGACGACGGACGTCGCCTCGGTGGCGCTGCTCGACGTGACGACCTCACCCCTGGGCGAAGGCGCCGAACGAGTCATGCGCTACCACGCCCTCGTCCAGACCCTTCGCACCTCGATCGCGCCGCTGCGCACGTCGATGTTCTCGACGGCCACGGGCGAACTCTGGAGCCTCGACGTCGACGACGAGCTGCTCACGCGCGCGGCGCTCGACGTGCTCGACGTGCTCACGAACCCGGTGGCGCCCGCGTGAGCGCACTGACGCACCGTCGCTACTCGAGAAACGTCCTCAATCGGCTCATCGGCGACGCGCCAAGTGATGCCCTGTCCTTGACCGACGATCATCGCCGTTCGTTGAGCGCGCGCTTTCGTGGCGTCGCCAGCGCCGATCATCGCCGACTCGACGCGTGGATGGTCGAACGCGCGGGCCAGCCCGCGGGCGCGTTTCGCTGGTCGCCCACGACCGCCAAGCGCGTCGTGGGTAACGCCGCCTTGCGGCGCGCTTTGGACGATCCCACGCTCACGCGCTTCGACGCGGTCGACATCGAAGTGACCGATCAGCTCCTTCGCGTCGCGTCGGGTTACGCGAGGCCCGGCTCGCTCGCTTCCTATCTCGCCCAGTCGTCGCCCGCGGTGCTCGCCCTGGTGAGCGCCGAAGCCGCCAACTGGACGACGCAACTCGCAGAAGCCGCCGAGAGTATCGACGCGCCCTGGTCGGTAGCGGCGAGTGACGCGTACTACGACGTGGCGCGCGCGCGCACGACGCTGCGGGGGCGTCGCGATCTGATCGTGGCTCGTGGTCTGAGCCGGATCTTGGTGCGCGTGCGCGCCGGCTCGCCGGGCAAGAGCGCCGGGCCGGGGTTGCGGGCCGATCTGACCATTGACGCGTTGGCCGAGCCGGCGGGTGTCGCGGCCACGCGCGTCATCGGTCTCTGGCCCGAGGCGGGCGTGGTGTTGAGCGTCGACGGGACGATGGAGGATCTGCGCTGGGGTGCGCGTGATCTCGTGCGAACGGCCGTTGCTCACCAGCGTCAGCAGATCGCCCGGGCCGCCTAAGTTTTGGCGAAGGGCCCCGCCTACTAGCGTGGTTCAGTCATGTCGCTACGAACTTCCCTTAGAAATATTGCCATCATCGCCCACGTCGACCACGGAAAAACGACCTTGGTGGACAAAATGCTGCGCCAAACGGGCTCGTTCACGGCCCACGAGGAGATGACCGACCGGGTCATGGACTCGGGCGACCTCGAGCGCGAAAAGGGCATCACCATCCTCGCGAAGAACACCGCCGTCAAGTGGAACGGCCTCACGATCAACATCATCGACACCCCCGGACACGCCGACTTCGGTGGCGAGGTCGAGCGTGGTCTCGCCATGGTCGACGCCGTCATCCTCCTCGTCGACGCGGCCGAAGGGCCCCTGCCCCAGACCCGCTTCGTCCTGCGCAAGACCCTCGAGAAGCGCCTCCCCGTCGTGCTCGTCATCAACAAGGTGGACCGGCCCGACGCGCGCGTCAGCGACGTCGTCGCCGAAGTGGAGAACCTCTTCCTCGACCTCGACGCCGACGAGCACCAGATCTCCTTTCCCATCCTCTACGCCAGCGCCCGCCAAGGCTGGGCCTCACTCGACCCCGACGTCGTCACGGACGACCTCACCCCGCTCTTTCAGACCATCGCCGACTTCGTGCCCGCGCCCGAATACGAAGAAGGTCACGGTCTTCAAGCCCTGGTGTGCAACCTCGACGCGTCGCCGTACCTCGGACGACTCGCGCTGTGTCGCGTGATCAACGGGAACTTAGAGCGGGGCCAGCGCGTGGCCTGGTGCCGCATCGACGGCACGATCGAACACGCGAAGGTCACCGAACTGTTCATCACCGAGGCCCTCGAACGCGTGCCGGCCCAGAGTGCGGGTCCGGGCGACATCGTCGCGGTCGCCGGCTTCGAGGACATCACCATTGGTGAGACCCTGGCCGACCCCGAGAACCCCGAGCCCTTAGAGCCCCTGCACGTCGACGAGCCGAGTCTCTCCATGACCATTGGCATCAACACCTCGCCCCTCGCGGGCACCGAGGGCAAACTCCTCACCGCGCGCATGGTGAAGGACCGCCTCGACAAGGAGCTCGTCGGCAACGTCGCCCTTCGCGTGCTCCCCACCGATCGTCCCGACGCCTGGGAGGTGCAGGGACGCGGCGAGCTCCAACTCGCCGTCCTCATCGAGACGATGCGCCGTGAGGGGTTCGAGCTCACGGTCGGCAAGCCCCAGGTCGTCACGCGCGTGATCAAGGAGAAGCTGCACGAGCCCATGGAGCACGTCACCATCGACGCGCCCGACGACTTCGTCGGGCCCATCAACACCCTGCTCGCCACGCGTAAGGGCACCATGCTCGACCTCGTGAACCACGGCACCGGCTGGGTGCGCATGGAGTGGCGCATCCCAGCGAGGGGGCTCGTCGGGATACGCACCGAGTTCCTGACCGAGACGCGCGGCGCGGGCATGATGCACTCCACCTTCGACGGCTACGACCCGTGGTACGGGGACATCCGACTGCGTCAGAAGGGCACGCTCGTCGCGGACCGTCGCGGCGACACGACGGCCAACGCACTGCTCGACCTCGAACAGCGCGGCGTGCTCTTCATCGGCCCCGGCGTCGAGGTCTACGAGGGCATGATCGTCGGCGAGAACGCACGCTCCGACGAGATGAACGTCAACCCGACGAAGGAAAAGAAGCTCACGAACATGCGCGCGTCGGGAAGCGACAACACCGAGAAGATCGCGCCGCCGACCATCTTCTCGCTCGAGCAAGCGCTTGAGTTCATCGCCGACGACGAGGCCGTGGAAGTGACGCCGAAGTCGGTGCGACTTCGTAAAGTCGTCCTCGACGTCGCCTCGCGCCACCGTCTGCGCAAGAAGGGCTGAACAACCGTTCAACTAAGGTTGACCCGGAGGGATGACAGAGCGGACGAATGTACCGGTCTTGAAAACCGGCGTGGGCTTGCCCACCGTGGGTTCAAATCCCACTCCCTCCGCCAAATGTGCTTGACACCATTGGCTAAACCACGCTTATGAGAGTTGGGTCTGGTTTTGGGTTAAGTGTAGGTCTTCAAACTCATTGGGCGTCAGGTAACTCAGCGAACTATGTCGTCGCTCGCGGTTGTTCGAAGTACGCCTTCATTGGGGTGAAGTAACTCTTCTGCCAGCCGCCGACTTCGTACCCGCGTTGATCGACGGGCACGTTGCTGTGACGCACCGTCACGAGCGTCGCGTCGCCACGGCCGTCGAGCAAGACTTCGATCTTCGAGTCTTCGTGGTCGTCGGTGAACTGCGTCGTGCGCCACGACTGAACGATGCGACGCGACGGCTCAAGTTCGAGGGTCCTTCCGTGGATGTAGCCGTCCCAGGCGTCGAACTCGTCACCGACCGCCGGACCGATACGTGCTTCGCTTCCCGTCATTGCGGAGTCGCCCTCGCTCGACATCCACGCCGCGAAGATGTCATCGGGTGACGCCGTTATCTCGTCGGAAACTTCAAAGTCGTAGGTCACGCACCACCTCCGCTGCTCACCCGTGGCCACGCCGCACGCGACGTCGCACGCCGTTCGCAATTCTACGCGCGCCGAGACCGTCAACGCGAGGCTCGCCGTCGCGCCGACGTTGAGCGCTCCGGGGTCCTACGTAGGGCGTACGCGGGCGCGGATGGCGTCGATCCACTTGGCGGCCGATCGACGAGCCTCGCCAACTTCTTCGCGTCGACTGCTCGCGCCCTCACCGGTGACGGGATAGGAACCGAGGAACTTCACGCGCGCGAGATGCGCTTGGAGATCGGCGAGACAGTCCGCGACGACGTCATCGGCGACGTGGCCCTCGAACTCGATGACGAAGCAGTAGTCGCCCAGGCCCCGTTTCGTGGGGCGACTCTCCAATTTCGTCAAGTTGATGTCACGCGCGGCGAAGCGACCGAGAATCGCGTACAACGTGCCCGGACGGTCGGCGTCTTGAAAGCAGACGATCGTCGTTCGGTCGTGGCCCGTGGGCGCGGCGACGTTCTCTCGTCCGACCAACACGAAGCGCGTCGCGTTGTCGAGGTGATCCTCGATGTCGGCCGCGACGACGTCGAGTCCGAACAACTCGCCAGCCAGCGCTGATCCCACCGCGGCCCACGGTTCATCGGACGCGGCGACGTCGCGCGCCGCCTGTGAGGTGGAGGTCGTCTCGGCGCTCGTGAGGCCCTTCGAGTGGAGAAAGTCGCGTACTTGGGCCAGCGCGTGCACGTAGCTGCGCACGCTCGTGACCTCGGCCAACCCCACGCCCGGGCGAGCCAAGAGGTGCAGGTGAATGGGCAGCACGATCTCTTGAAGAATGATGAGATCGTGATTGAACACCAGCCCATCGATGGTCGCTGACACCGTGCCCTCGAGTGCGTTCTCCAACGGCACGAGCCCTTGATCGATCGCGCCGTCCGCCACGGCGCCGAGCAGGTCCTCGAGCGACGAGTAGGCCACGGGCTCGGCGCCTTCGAGCGTGGTGACGGCCTCGTGCGAGAACGATCCTTCGGGTCCGAGGTAACCGACGCGGGGGCTTTCCATGCCGGGATGTTACTTCGTGACCCCGACCGTCCTTGGCGACGACGCCCGAGGGACATCGTTTGAGGCCGTACGATGGCTGGGGACCAAAAGCGAGAGGAGTGCAATGGGGCACGAAATGTTTGAGTTCGACGCCGCGCTCGGTGACGCCGTCTTTGCGTACTGTCGCGAACGCCTCTCCATGGACCCGGTCCCCCTCGACTACGGGAGTCTGCACGCCGTCGCGCCCGAACTGATGGCGGGACTCATCCGACCCGAGGGTCGAAACGCCGAGGAGGTGCTCAAGTTCTTCGAGACCACGCTGGCCCCGGCCGTTGTCTCCATCGACTCGCCGGGCTTCTTGGCCTTCATCCCGAACGCCCCCACCAAGAACTCACTGCTCTTCGACATGGTCGTCGCCTGCTCCGGACTGAACGGCACCAGTTGGCTCGAATCGAGCGGTGTCGTCATCGCCGAGAACCAGGCCCTCTCCTTCATCGCCGACGCCGCCGGTATGCCCGCGGACTCCGGTGGGGCCTTCGTCTCCGGCGGCTCGATCGGCAACCTCTCCAGCCTGACGGTGGCGCGTGACGTGGGACGAGCGAAGCGTCCCGCGCTCCATCCGCGCGAGGTGCGCTTCGCGATCTCCGAAGACGCGCACTCGAGCATCGGCAAGGCCCTGCACGTCCTGGACGTAGCGACGCTCACGGTCGCCACCGACGATCATCGCTTCACGCGCGCCGCCCTGGAGTCGGCGCTCGCGTCCGATCCCCACCCCGAGACGGTGATCGGCGTCGTCGCCACGGCGGGCACCACGAACGCGGGCATCGTCGACGACCTCGAAGGGCTCGGTTCGTTGGCGCACGAGAACGACCTCTGGTTCCACGTCGACGGCGCGTACGGGGGGGCGGCGATCTTCTCCTCCACGCATCGCCACCTCTTCACGGGCCTTCGCCACGCCGACAGTTTCATCGTGGACCCGCACAAGTGGCTCTTCGCGCCGCTCGACTGCTGCGCGCTGATCTATCGCAGCCCGTCGGTGGCGAGAAAGGTCCTCGCCCAGCAGGCGAGCTACCTCGACGTCCTGCACGAAGGCAGCGACGACGAGTACGAGTGGAACCCTTCGGACTTCGGCATCCACCTCTCGCGACGCGCGCGTGGCCTGCCCTTTTGGTTCTCGCTCGTCACCAACGGCTCTTCCGCCTACGAGACGGCCGTCCAGCGCGCCATCGACCTCGCCCAACGCACCCAAGAACTCATCGACGAGAGCGACCACCTCGAGATGGTTCGCCCCTCGAGTCTGTCCATCGTGCTCTTTCGCCGACGGGGCTGGAGCGCCGAGCGCTACAACGAGTGGAGCCACGAACTCCTGCGAAGCCAGATCGCCTTCGTTACGCCCACCAAGTGGGAGGGCGAGACCGTCGGGCGCATCGCGTTCTTGCATCCGAACACCACCGAAGAGATGGTGCGCGAGATCCTCGACTCGCTGCGCGACTAGCGCCGCAAGAGCGGGTCGCTCGGGCGGCGGTTCGTGTCGCCGCGCTCGTCGCGACGGCGCCACGCGACGCCACCCAGGGCTTCGAGCACGATCCGGTTGCCGAGGTAGGCGGTGATCTCCGCGTGGTCGTAGGGCGGCGCGACCTCCACGACGTCAACGCCGGCGACGGGCACGCTCATCGCGACCCGGCGAACCGCGTCGAGGAGTTGGCGACTGGTGAGACCACCGGGTTCCGGCGTTCCCGTGCCCGGTGCCGAACCGGGGTCGACCACGTCGACGTCGACGGACAGGAAGACGGCGTCACAGTCGGTCATGGCGAGGTCGAGGGCCTCGTCGAGCACGTCGTCGAGACCGCGCGCCACGATCTCGCCCATCTCGTAGCTGCGCATGCCCTGCGCGGCCATCCAGTCGAGCGTCTCGGGTTCGGGCCAGTAGCCCCGAAGGCCGATCTGCAAGAAGCGATCCCCTCGACAAGCCCCCGACTCGATGAGCCGACGCATGGGGGTCCCGTGGCCGTAGAGCGACCCCATCTGACTCTGGCCGGTGTCCGCGTGCGCGTCGAAGTGGATCACCGACACCCGTCCCCAGCCGACGTGACGTGCCACCCCCGTCACGTCGGGTAGCGCGATCGTGTGATCGCCGCCGAGGATGATCGGAATGACGCCCGCGCCGGCGACGATCGCCACGCGTTCTTCGAGCAGCGCCAGCGAGCGTTCCGTGTCGCCCGAGGGCATCGCCACGTCGCCGAGGTCGACGACGCCCAAGTCCACCAACGGATCGACGCCGAGCGCGAGCGAGGGGCGTCGACCGTCGTGGGGCAGGTAGTCCGTCGTGCGCATGGCTTGGGGTCCGAAGCGACACCCCGGCCGGTGCGACGTTCCCCCGTCGAAGGGTGCGCCTAGGATGACCGCCGCCGCCGTCGACCACTGGGACTCGTCGTCGGGGTCGGCGCCCGGCACGCCGAGGAAGGTGGCGTCGGGGCCGTAGAGATTGCCGATGCGCGTCACGTCAGTCCCTTCGAGGAACGATTAGCACTGCGCCTCGAACGCCGAGGCGAGGTCCGACGCCACCTCGTCGAGGTGGCGAGCGTAGATCGACAGGTGACCGTCGGGCGCGTGACGGTGCGGCGACGCGGTCGAGAGATGGTCGGCGAACCACAGACCGTGCGCCGGCGGCACCATGAGGTCGGCGTCGCCGAAGTAGAGCGCCACGGGCACGTCGATGGTCGAGGGGTCGAAGCCCCAGGGCTCGAGGAACGCGACGTTGTCGTCGAAGTAGCCGCGCCAGTCGTGAGCGAACCCGTAGCTGATGCCCGTCGCGAAGATCTCTCTCGCCTGGTCGTCTCCTAGGACCTCGCGGTCCGCTTCCGCTAAGAGCCCCGTCATCAACTCGATGACGTTGTCCTCATCGATCTCGGCCATGATATTGCACGAAGCTTCCATGTAGGTCTCGTAGGCGAGGCCGCCCTCTTTCGCGAGCGCGAACTCTTCGAGGTTCTCTGGACCCATTCCTTCGCTCCAGTCGAAGTCGACGTCGCTCGGCGCGACGCTCGCCAGGGTGACGGCCTTCACGCATCGCGGCGCGTCGAGGGCGGCGCAGGCCAGCGCGTGAGGTCCCCCGCCGGACCAGCCGAAACTGACGTACGTTGCGCGTCCGAGCGTGTCGAGGGCGAAGCGGGTGTCGCCGACGACGGACGCGACGTTCCTTCCCTCTCGGCGACTCGAGGCGCCGTAACCCGCGCGCGACGCCGTGACGAAGAAGAGCCGTGCGTCCTCGGCCAAGGACTCGAAGGCCAGCATCGTCTTGGTCGAGCCGGGCGTACCGTGATGAAAGAAGACCGTGTGACCCCCGGGGTCGCCCATCGTCGCGACCTCCAAAACGCGACCCTCGGGGCCGTGGATGAGCTGTTCACGAAACGCCATGGACCTCCAATCGAAAGACGTTCCCACCCTACGCTTCGCCAATCGATCGGCGCTTCGACGACGCTCGCGCGTGGTCCGCTGAACGATCGCGGCGTCGCGCTACTTCGTCACGGTGACGGTGGTGCCGGTGTTCAGTAACTCCACCCAGGTCTGACCGGGCGTGAGCGTGAGCGTGGCGCCAGCCGCGTTCTGGTACTGGATGACGTCGGCCTTCGAGGGTCCCCTCGACCACGTCCCTCGGACCTCTCGTCCGGCGCTGAAGATCTCGACGGGGCCCGAGCCTTGGAGGTTGGCGTAGGAGCTCTCGGTTCCGATGCCGTTCACGTAGTCGACGAACATCACGACGACGTTCTTGGGCGACTCACGAACGCCGGTGCCCGTGAGGTCCGCCTTGCCGAAGAGGGTGCGGTCCCAGGACGTCGTCGTCGCGTTCCACGTCCAGGTGACGGGGTAGAAACTCGGGAAGGGCACGACGAAACTGGCCACCGGCGCGCCCACGGGCTTTTGACCACTCGGGCGGTAGCTGAAGAGTGCGGGCGGCGGCGTCGGGGTGCCCTTGAAGGCGAAGAGCAACGGCGCGACGGCGAAGAGGTTGTGCGGCGCGTACAGGTTGGGATCGCGGTACATCGCCGCGCCAGCCGAACTCTCGTCGACCTGCTTGACGGGCGCCGTCGAGATGCTGGCGATGGCGTAGGCCGCCCCGCCGGAGTAGGCGAAGATCCCGCCGAGGGGCCAGACGACTTGGGTGTCGGTCGGTCGTACCGAGCGAACGGGTCCCACTTTGGCGGGTGCTTGCGAGTTGAAGACCGCCGCGAGGCGAGTGATGCCACCGTTCACGATCTCCTCGTAGACGACGTCGGCCTGATCGACGCCCCACTGGGGCAGGGCTTCGGGCGTGTTCTCGATCTTCACGGTCAGCGCGGGACGCCTGAGGGCCGACCCCGAGGGGTCGATGACGCCCGTCAACGGGGCGATCTGGTACTTCGGCGCGGGCTTCGTCGTCGTGGTGGTCGTCCCCGGCGCCTTGGACTTGAGGTGAGGGTAGGCCACGACCCCCGCACCGATCACGACGAGCACGGCGAGGAGAATGAGAAATTTGCGCACCCGTCAAACCTAGTAAAGACCTCGAGGCGCTTGGAGGCGGCTACGAACCCTCACGAAGTGATTTCACGATGGTCGTGTGGGGTAGGTGCGTCTCGGCACTGAGGTGCTCGGAGCCAGCAACGACGCGCCAGCCGGTCGCCACGTAGAAGCCAAGCGCGGTGTCTCTCGCGTACGCCCACACCTGCTGCGCCCCCTCCGCGCGCAGCGCCTCGAGGGCGAACTCCAAGACTCTCGCGCCGTACCCTCTTCCTTGTACGTCGAAGTCGGTCGCCATGAAGCGAAGCTGATACGAGACGAGCTCTTCGTGCACGGGCGCGCTCGTGCGATAGAACGAGGCGCTCACGACGAGGCGATCGTCCACGAAGCCCGCGAAGTGCAGCGACGTCGCCTCGTCGTCGCGAGCATCGGCGGCACTCTTCGTCGGGTCGTTGCCCCGCAAGACCCGCAGGCGCAACTCGTAGAGCACGGGTGCCTCCACGCGCTCGATTCGTAGCTCAGACGCCGACAAGATCCCTCCTCAACCTCAACAGCTCGATCGAGCGGTCACGATCCATGACGCGTCGCTCGCCCGTCGGGACAAAGCCCGCCTTCTGGTAGAAGGCGCGAGCGCGCACCAGTGTCGTCGTGACGTCGAGGTACAACGCACTCGCCCCGTCAGCCCTCGCCCACGCGACGACCTCGTCGACCAGGGCCATCGCCACGAGACCACCGCGCGCCGAGGGCGTGACGTACATCGCGAAGAGCCAGTGCTCGCCCGCGTGAGCGTCGTTGAAGCCCCCCGCGGTCATGCCTACGACCTGGCCCGCACGCTCGACCAAGAAGTAGGGCTGCTGGGCGGTCATCGCGCGCCAGTGATCGTCGGGGAACCGAAGCGCCGCTTCGAGCGACGATCCGTAGGCGTCGGGCGTGTCACGAAGTGCTTCGAGACGAATCGTCTTCAGGGCCAGCCAGTCGTGCGATCGAGCGCTTCGTGTCAGCGGCGTCTCGCTCATTGAGATCTCGTCGGGTTGGTTCGTTCTCGTCGCACGTTTCCATTGTTTCACGGGTACCCCGCTCAACGAAACGCCTCGTGCTTAGGGCGTCGCGTCCATCTCGCGACGTGGGAGACGAGCGGAGTAGATGGAGTACCCGTCAATCTGGCGCACGATGAGTGTGGCGATGACGGTGGCGGCCATCATGGGGATCGTGATGTTGAATCCCCCGTGGGTCATTTCCATCACCAACACGAGGCCGACGAGCGGCGCCTGCATGACGGCGCCGATCATCGCCGCGGCGCCCACCAGTGCGAACGCGCCCAGCGGCGAGCCCGGCCACAGGTGAATCCAGAGCGCCCCCAAGAAGCCACCCATCACGGCGCCCGTCGCGAGAAAGGGGGTGAAGAGGCCGCCGGCCGCGCCACTGCCGAGCGTGAGGGCGGTGACCAGGGGCTTCAGGGCGAAGAGGGCGAAGAGCAGGGCCGCGCCACCGAGACCTAAGAACGCGCTGTGGGCCATGCCCTTGCCGTTGCCGAAGAGCTGCGGGTACCGCAGGCCAATCACCCCAACGACCACGAAGGCGAGCGGCATGACCCACAGGATGTGCGCGCCCTTGACGCGATGAAACGAGACCCAGCCAATGAGCCGGACGTAGAGAACGGCGAGGAGCCCGACGAGCACGCCCGCGAGGAGCGACCACACCATCAGTGAGGCACTGAAGCGGTAGTTCGGAACGTCGGTGTACGTGGCGCTGATCGGCAAGTAGAGCCACGCGACCGACGTCGCGATGAGCGACGTCGCGAGCGCGGGAAAGACCACCGGCAACGCAAAGCTTCCATAGAGCACCTCGGCGGTGAAGAGGGCGCCCCCGAAGGGCACGTTGTAGACCGCGGCCAGACCGGCACCCCCGCCGCAGGCCACCAGCAGGCGTTTCTGCGCGGGCGTCAGGTTGAACCAGCGCGCGATGACCGATCCCGAGGCGCCGCCCATCAACTTCGGTGCCGCTTCTCGTCCAATGGACGCGCCCATGCCGATGACGACTTCGGACACGAGGGAGGTGAGCAGGCTTCGCCGGGGCGAGAGGTCGCCGTCGCCGTTCCAGACGGCCTCGTCGATTTCGGAACGTTCGTTCTTCAGGTACCGACGAATCAGATACCACGAGACCGCGCCGACCACCCCCGCGATGAGGAGCGACGTCACGCGACGAACGTCTCCCGCTCGTGCGGTGCCATTTTGGAAGCTGCCCGAGTGATAGTCAAAGGCCGTGTGCTCGGCGAGTCGCAAGATCCACATCAACAGGTCGCCAAAGAGACCCGTCGCGACGCCGGTGAGAACGACGGCGAGCCAGAACCTCGGCGTCAGGCGCGCCTCCCCGTCGTGCGTGACGTTGGGCTGTTCCATCGCGCCGCGCCCGGAGGGGACACGCCGCTTGATGAAGGGCGGCGGTACACGCTGGCGTTCACTCTCGCCACTCGACTTTGACACGCTTGTTCACCTTGGCTAGCGAACTGCCATCGTAGTCGTGCGCCACCCGAGGAGGTCGGGCTCGACGATCACGACAATGTCACTAGAACATGTGGCGTTGGGAAGGCGGTGTCGTTACTGGTCGGTGAGATTCAACGGACCCTCACCGACGTCAACGTGTTCTGTCTCGGCGAAACGGTGGCGTTTCGGTAGCAAGGTGTTCCACGGCTGTTGGCTGCGTCCAACGAGTGGGCGCGCCAGCGGGGTGCGCGCGACGAGGGCGCTGAAGAGCCAACCAACGAAGTACGCCACCGTCACGGCGCCGAACGTCAGGACCAACCAGGGGACGTGGCGAAAGAGGTTGAAGTGCACGGCCCAGCGATGCATCAACAAGATCCATACCAACTGCGAAACGTAGATGCCGTACGCCGCGTCGGACCCCGACTTCGTGATGGCCCTGGTGCGCGCGCTGCGCCCAGGGGCAACGAGGTACACCCCGAGGATGTAGACCGCGACGATGGCACCAACGTCGTAGGGGATGACGACTGCCGCGAAGGGATCACCGCCGGGCACGATGATCTTGGGCAGCGTGACGCCGTGAGTGAAGAGGTAGTCGAGCAGTATCGGCACGGCCGCCGCGACCACCGTCCAGGCGAGGATCGCTCGCTGGTGGCGCACGACCCACGCGTGGAACGCTTCGAGATAGAACGCCGTCACGACGCCGCCGAGCAAGTAGAGCGAGTAGGAAAAGACGAGACGCGTCTCGAGTCTCGACGAGATCACGAAACCGAACCATCCGCGTCGCACCACGTAGGGAAACACAAACTGCCAGACGACGGCACCCAGGATCACGTAGAGGTGCGACCTGGGGAAACGGCGAAGCAGTTTAAAGATGTAGGGAAAGAGTACGTAGAACTCCAAGAGGACCAACAAGAAGTAGAGGTGGTAGTACCCCGTGACGAGGTACGTGAAAAAGTGGTGCGCACCCGTGGCGCTGAACACCGAGGACAGCGGAATCCGGAAGTAGGGAAATGTCGACGAGGCCTTCATGGCCGCCACCGGGACGTAGATGACGGTCCACGCCAGGTACACGAGACCCACCGCCATAAAGCGCCGTTTCCAGTAGTAGCCCATGACGACGGTCTCTTTGTCGCGATAGCTGTAGGCCAACATGCACGCCGAGACGAAGAGGAAGGCGTTACGCGAGAAGTGCGTCAACGTCAGCAGTCCCGAGGCCAGGAGACTCGTCGACAGCGGGGAGAAGAAGAGGAGGGCGTGCGTCGAGATAACCGCCGTCTGCTTGATCGGACGCATCGCGTCCACGTGATCAAGTCGTTGTCGCGTACCGCTCGGTGCGACCTCGGGGACTGTACTCATGACCTTCCTTGGCTAACTTCGATACGAACGTCGACCTTCGTACTCGGTGGCAGTGCTACAGGGGCTCTTCGTAGGTGACGTCCAATCCACCCTCGCGCACTAGGCCCTTGCGGATCTTGCCCGTTGCGTTCGAGGGAAAGTGGTCTACTAACTTTACGGCGGCCGGTCGGTGTGCCTTGGAGAAGGCTTCATTCGCGCTGACGCGCACGCGTTGAATCAATTTCGTCATTTCGCTGGAAGAACTGAGCACCGCGACGTCGTTGGGCTGCACGTAGGCCACGGGCACGTGGCCGAAGACCTCGTCGGGTTCGCCGATGACCGCGACCTGCGCGACGCCTTCGACCGACAGAAGCACGTTCTCGATCTCGAGGGGGTAGATCTTCTCGCCCCCGCGGTTGATGACGTCATCACTTCTTCCGACGATGAAGAGATAACCGTCATCGTCGAAGTAACCCAGATCGCCCGTGCGAAGCCAGCCGTCGGCGTCAAAGCGGTCGTCGTACGCCGCACTCTCGTAACGCTTGATGACCGTGGGACCTTTAATCTCAATGTGCCCCACGCCGTCCGCTCCAGAGGCGGGGGCGTCGGCCTCGAGGACGACGACGCGCACTTCCACTCCCACCGGCGGACCGACCGAGCCCGACTTGCGCACCCCCGCAAGCGGATTCGCGCAGATCTGACTTGCCGCTTCGGTCATCCCGTACGACTGCATGATAGGGATGCCCGTCGACGCCTCGAACTCCTCGAAGAGGGCCGGCGCGAGCGGCGCCGAGGCCGAGCGAATGAATCGAACCCGCCTCGCCGGTACCTCATTCTCAAGCAGTTTCGCGAGCCGCGAGATGATCGCGGGCACGGCGTTGATCCACGTGACCTCGTACTCGTCGACGACCGCCCAAAAGCCCGTCCGGTGGAATCGATCATCGAGGACCAACGACGCGCCCGCGTGCAGCGTCGAGAGGAGTCCTACGACTTCGGCGTTCACGTGCCACAGAGGCAGAGGACTCAATCCTCGATCGTCGACGTCGAGTTCGTTGTGCCGAGCGATGAGCTCCGCGGCCGCGAGCAACAGCGCGGTGGGCAGCGCGACGACCTTGGGCGTACCCGTCGTGCCCGACGACGCGAGCAGTACGCCACCGTTGCTCGTACTCTCGTCGGCGCCATCGAGAACATTCGCTCGAGAAACGTCAGTGTACGGGTCGAGGACGTTTCGCCAAGCCACGACCGGGCTCTCGGGCGCGTCACGGTCACTCAGAATCATGATCAAGCCAAGGTCGCGCGATCGCGCGTCGACGTTCGCGAGATTCGAACCGCTGAGCGAGGAGTCGAGCGGCGCCACCCACACGCCCATCGCCATGCTCGTGAAGAACCACGCGGAAAACGTCATCGGATCGGTGAACAGCAACCCCACGCGATCGCCGCGACGAACACCCCAACCACGAAGCCGATCCCGATAAAGGACGACGTCGTCGAGCAACTCCGCGTACGACAACGTGCGAGCGCTCCGGGCCTCGAGTAGATACGGCGCCGACGCCCGCGACGACGCTTGCGCTTCGAGCAAAACTTCGAGGGGGTTGAAATCCGCACCGGGCGGTGAAGACTCCATTAAGCGATCGCCTAGTACATCATTCGGTGGTCGACGTAGTGTTTGAACTCGATCAGGTTCGACGAAGGATCACAGGCCACGAACGTCTGATGAACCTCAACCTTTCCCTCGAATCGAAGTGCCACGTCGCTGTAGAGAGGGACGTCACGCACTTTGCACAACTGATAGAGAGCGTCGAAATCGCTTTGCTCGCGAAACGTCACGCCGAAGTGACGCGGGTACATTGGTAGTTCGCTCAGGGGCGTCTTCTGCGCCGGTGCCGACGTGAGATGACAGACCAACTGGTCGCCGAAGAAATCCAAGGTGATCCGGTCGTCGTAGCGACGAGCCAACTTGCACCCCAACTTGGCCACGTAGAACGCCAGCGTCTCGTCGAGGTCGTATGACGGAATGGCCAAGTGAAAGACGTCGCGACTATCCCTCATCGTGCGTCAATCAACGTGGGAAAATGCGGGCTCGAACGCGAGAAGAGTCTCGCTGCGCAGGCCCATACGAATGGTCTCGAGAGGAATAATGTCCGTGACCGAGATATTACCCAGGTTGACGTCGGGCCCAACACGTTGGACGAAGTACGTCTGGAGTTCCGTCGAAGGGGCCTCGAAGAGCAGAGTGTTGTAGTCGATCTTCGCCGAGAGGATCTCTTCGATCAGACCGTAACGAAGCTCTCCATTCGAACGGCAGACACCGCCCTTGCCGCCCTCGCGGGTCTCGAGGGTGACCAGCGTCGCTCCGGCGTCAAGATCAGCCCGTATGTAGCTGATCCACTTCGCTGGCGCCATCACGTCGGACGCGGCCTGATTCTTGGAGCCGACCTCGGAGATGACGATGAAGTCGTCGGTGAGAAGCTTGACGTATTCGGCCTTGTCGTCGTTCGTGATGTCAATGGTCCCGTTGGACACTTCGACGTAACGACTGCCGTAGCCCAGACAGAGGCTACGAAACTCCTCGAATCGATCTTGCTGAACGTACTTTTCGAAGAGCGTGCCACCAAGGTAGAAATCAATATTGGCGTCCTTGAGGACGTCGAGCTTCACTCGGAAGTTCTTCGTCACTACTGACGTCCCCCAACCGAACTTCACGAAGTCAACGTGTTCACCCTGGCTTTCTATGATGTCAACGAACTGACCGAGTGGCACACCCTTGTCAATGATCATCGTTCGTCCAGCAAATCGTGGCTTCGAAGCTCTTGGGGGAAGTTGGAGGGGCACGTTTCAATAGTAGTGGTGTCCTTCAAAGTTTTCCCAGACCCGCGCAAGGACGAGACGCGGCGGGCGGTGTGTTTCCTTGCCTTAAACCACCTCCGACGAGGCGACTAACTTGGAAAATCCTGTGATTCGATGAAAGTGTCACGTGAACGTCATGTATCACGCCCACTCCGTCGTCACTCTAGAAGTCGTGACGTATCAGCTCGCGACGACGTCGTGAGCAGTGCGAAAGACAAACGGAACCGTGCGCGTTGTCAAGTTGCGACGTTGCGAGCGTCGTCGAGTCGCGACGGCGTGTCGCGACGGCACGTTTACGTGACGGCGAGCGATCGTGCGATGCACGAACATAATCGTGGTCGTCGCCCTTAGGCGCGGTCGGTACGCTGGACTGCGTGACTCGGCCCCCACGAAGTGAAGTCTCAATGACATTGGTGCGCCACGGCGAAACCAATTGGAACGCGTCGCGTCGAGTGCAGGGGCACCACGACGCCGCAAGGCTCACGAAGCAGGGCCGCGACCAGGCAAAGTCGGTCGCCGATTCCTTGGAGCCAAACTTCGACCGGCTCTTCAGCAGCGATCTCGATCGAGCCACGGAGACCGCTTCGATCATTGGTGCGTCTCTCGGTCTCGTGCCGGAGATCGAGCCCCTCCTGCGCGAACGAAGCTTCGGATCCTTCGAAGGCGGTTCTATTGAGGGTCTCACCGGTGACGTCACCGGCATCGTCGACAGCGTCCTCATCGATCCCGACGCGCGTCCGCCGGGCGGGGAGTCGTTTCGCGACGTGGTCGCTCGTGCCGGTCTCTTCATCGAACGTGAACGTCGAGCGTCGTCGTCAAGCCGCCTGCTCGTTGTCACGCACGGCGGCACGCTTCGCGCGCTGCGGGCCTACGCCACCGGGGCGCCACTCGAGGGTCTCTCGTGGTACGCCGTGGGTAACTGCAGCGTCTGGGAACTCGACGCGCACGACCTGCACTAACGAGCACCTCGACGGTGCTCGACGACGTACTCGCTCGGAGACTCGCCGCGTGATCGTCGCACTACACGAGTGGCGCGGCGCACGCGATGGCCACAACCGCGACCACCGTGCCGACGACGGAGAACGTCAGCAACGAAGGTCGCACGTCGTTACGACGCGCGATGCGAATCCACAACAGCGACGAAAGCGCCCCGGTCACCAGAATGTTCGGTCCAACGTCGAGGCCGAGCAGCAACGCGTGCGGGTGAGCGATCCGGTGCGCGGCGAAGAGCGACGCGGCGGGCAGATTGTTGACGACGAGTGACGCGAGCGCCGACGTCGCGATCGTGGCGGCGACGCTCGCGTGGTCAACGAGATTCACCGTGATCGTCGAGAAACGGGCGAACCAACCCACCGCGACCGCGACCGCGAAGAGGAGGGCCAGCGTCCAAGGATTCGTCACCGAGAGCGCGTCGCGCAGGTCGGTACGCTTCGTCACGGCGACATCGTAGAGCTCGGCCGCAACGCCCACGAGGAAGACCCAGAGCGCCGGACGCGATAAGAACAGCATCGCGAGCACGGCAAAGCCAACGGCGAGCACGCCCGGACCCAAGGTGAACGACGTCTTCTCTCTCGCGGGGGTGTTGACGCCTTCGCGCAGCGGCCGCCATCGCCACACGAGCACCACGACGATCGTCACGATCACAGCGACGATCCAGGGCAACAGCATGTGGCGAGCGAAGGAGGCTCCTAGCGTGGGGCTCTTCGAAAACACGAGAAGATTGGTGAGATTCGATCCCAAGAGCAACAGTGACGCCGAATTCGACATGAAGATGGTCCCGTAGAGAAAGGCCCTCTCGTCGGTGCCCTTCGCTCGCGCCGCGAACAGGGCCACGGGCGTCATGAAGACCACCGACGTGTCGAGGTTGAGCACGGCGGTCACCGAAGCGACCGCGACCATCGTCACGAGAAAGAGTGGCACCCCTCCACCGGGCACACGCGCGCACCCGGCCCCGACGAGTCGAAACAGGCCCTCCCCTGACGCCACGTGACCGATGAGTAACAGTCCGGCCACCAGAACGAACGGCGACCACGTGGCGCTGATCGTCTGGGCCACGTCGTGCATGGTCTCACGTTAAGGCACGCACCGTCCGCGCTGGAATCCCACGGCAGCGCGAGACGGATTGTTCTTCGTCCTTTACGAGACCACGCGCTAACGAGTCGAGCGGAACCAGGGCGGCGGCCCGACCTCGATTCGAGCCAACGACGACGCGACGCGCCCGAATCGATCGTCGTCTTTCATCCAGCTCTCGTAGGCGGCGGTGATCTCCTCTTGGGTTCTCGCCACGAAGTTCCACCACATCATGATCGTTTCTTCGAAAGGGACGCCACCGAGCAACATCGCCACCGCTGGCGCGTTCGTCGTGAGGCCAACTTCATCGCGCCCGCGGCCGAGATACGCGAGGTGGCCCGGCGTGATCATGGTGCCATCGACGACGACCTCGCCACTCGTCACGACCATCGCGTACTCGAACTCCTGCACGAGCGGAACGAGGTGCCGTCCCCGCTCGAGTCTCAGCTCGACGCCCATCGCCTCACTGTCGCGTCGGGCGCTGGACGTGGCGCTACCCACGGAGCCGACGAGCACGGTGGCCTCGGCGTCAGGCATCTCGAAACGCGGCAACTCCTCGTGATGTTCGAACGCCGACGGGCCGTGGCGCGTCGACGACGGCAGGGCCACCCAGAGTTGGATCCCGTGCAACTGACCCGTCGTCACGCCGGGATTCTCTTCGGAGTGGGCGATCCCTTCGCCCGACGTCATGAGGTTCATCTGTCCCGGGCGAATCAACTGCTCCGAACCGAGACTGTCGCGATGCAGGATCGCTCCGTCGAAGAGCCACGTCACGGTCTGCAGTCCGAGATGCGGGTGCGGCGCGATGTCGAAACCCTTGGTGGGGCTGAAGGTGGCCGGCCCCAGGTGGTCGATGAAGCACCACGGACCCACCGTGCGCCGCCCCCTCGTGGGTAACGCGCGTCGCACGTCGAACTCGCCCACCTGGGTCGCGCGTGAGTCCGTCACGATCAGTTGCGCGCCGCGCGTAGCTCTCTCGTCGGCCATGGTCGCATTCTGCCAGGGTCGAGCGCCGCTTTCTACTCCTCGAGGTCGCCGCCCATCAGGTGAAGAACGAGCGAGCGTGAAGTCAAGCGACGTCGAACCGGTGCCCGACGCCCGACTCGGTCATGAGGTGCCTCGGCGCCGAAGGGTCGTCTTCGATGATCTCGCGAAGCCCGTCGATGACGGTGTTCAAATACGCCGACTCCCCTTGGTAGCCGGGGCCCCAGAGTTGTTTGAGCAGTTCTTGCTCGCTCACCACGCTTCCTCGATGGATGACGAGCGCGGCGAGCGTCGCCCACTCCTTTGGCGAGAGGTGAAGGGTTTCGCCGTGACGCTGCACGGTGCGTGACCCGAGATCGATTGAGAGCCCGCCAGCGACGATGCCGCTCTCCTCGCTGACGGCGGCAACTCGGCGCAGCGCTCCACGAATTCGCGAGAGCAACTCGTTGATCCCGAAGGGCTTCATGAGGTAGTCGTCCGCCCCCGCCACGAGTGCCGCTCCCTTTGCCGCCTCTTGGGGTCGCGTTGACACGACGATGATGGGCGCGCTACTCCATCCACGAACCGCGGTCACGACTTCGACGCCCGAGAACTGGGGCAAACCAAGGTCCACCATCAAGAGATGCGGGTAGGTCTTGGCCGCGAGGGAGATGGCCTCGTGGCCCGTCAACGCCGTTACCACGTCGTACCCGTGAGCACCGAGGCCCTTGGCGAGCGCTCGACACAGCGAGTGGTCGTCGTCGACGACCAAAATCGTGGTCACGCGACGTCGTCGGTCGAAGGCGACTGGTCAGAGTTGGAAGGAATGCTGAGGACCATAGTGCACTCGCCGCCCGGCGCTCCGGGCTTTCTCAGTACCTCACGAGTGAGTGTCCGGAAACTCTTGGCCAGAGCCCCTTTCAAGGAACATCGCTATCCGCGAGCATCCAATCAGGCCGTGCCGCTACCCCCTCGCAGGGCAAACTCCAAGACGACCGTCAACCCTCCACCGGGCGTGTCCTCGAAGCGAAGGTGTCCACCGAGCAACAAGACGAATCCCGAAGCCACACTGAGGCCGAGATTAACGCCATTTTCGTCCGTCGTGAATCGCTGGCGGGACTCTAGGATCGACGCGCGCTGGGCCCTCGTGACACCCGCGCCACGATCGATGACGAGAAGTTCAATGGTGTCGCCCGTCACGCCCGCCGTGATCCTCACGGGACGATCGCCCGGACTGAACCGACAGGCATTCCCCACGACGATGGCAATGGCTCGTTCGGCCATCGTGGGATCGGTGGTGAACTCGGGGAGATCTGAAGCGACGTCGACGTCGAGCGTACGCGTGCTCGTGTCGAGCGTCGCTAACGCGCGCTCGACGAGCACGGAGATCGAAACCTCCTCCAACCGCGGCGCCACGCTCCCCGCTTCGAGACGACCAGCGTCAACCAGGTTGACCGCTAATCGATGAAGTCGTTGCACCTGGGCGTCGATCTCGGTGAGTCGTTCGCGCTGCACCCTCGTCGGCGCCGTGTCGATGCCGTCGAGTAGCGACGTCACCTTGTACTGAATCGTGGACAGCGGTTCACCTAAGTCGTAGGAGACGGCGCGCAGCAGCCCCGACCGCCTGTTCTGCGCTTCGGCAAGCACTCGTCGCTGGGCCTCGTCCGCGACCGCCACGACCGTTCGAAAGCCGGCGGCGATGCGTCCCGCGAACGCGCTCACGAGTTGGCGGTCCTCGTTGTCCAGCGAAACACCGTCGAGCACCAGTGAGTGGTCGTCGTCCACGGCAAAGTACGTCTCCGACGCCGAACCTTGCAGGTCGTTGCCACTGACGACGATCGGTTCCCATCCGTTGGTTCCTTGAGTGAGAATCGCCGCGCTCGACGCGTCAAACACCGCTCGTAGGGAATCGAGCAGTGGGAGCAGATCCTCGGGGGAGGTCCCCACCGTCGCCACGACCTTCACCAAGACCTCGGCCTCCGCTCGGGATCGATCGGCCTCGTAGGAACGACGCGAGTATCGGCTGACCACGATGCTGGCGCCCACGGCGAAGACCAGGAAGGCGAGGAGGGACACGAGATCATCGGGTCTCGAGACGGCGAGGGTGTGAAGCGGCTTCACGAAGTAGTAGTTCTCCAAACCAAAGGCCGCGAGCGCCGCGACGACGCTCACGACGGCCCCACCCCACGCGGTGAGCGCCAGCACAACGACGAGATAGACGAGGAATTCCGTCGAGGGTGACAGGCTCGATCGAACGTCCGCGAGAATCACGGTGACGACGGGCAAGGCAACGCCACCAAGCACCAACGCCAGCGCCTTTCGGCGCCACGAGAACTGCCGCGTTCGTCGACGTTGACGAACCCTCGGCGACCGTTCGTCGCTGATCGCGATGACGTGCACGTCGAGGTCGGGCGTCTGGCGTAGGACTTTCTCCACGACGCCGCCGAGTGGTCGTAGCGCCGAGCGCGGTCGGCTCGCTCCGAGGACGATTTGCGTGCCACGCTCCGAACGAGCGAAGGCAACGAGGGCGGTCGCGACGTCGTCATCGACGATCTCTTGGTACGTGCCTTCGAACTCGGACACCAACGCTCGGGTCAACGACGTCGCCTCATCCGCGCGACGGATTCCGTCCGCGCTCACGACGTGCACCGCGACGATCTCCGCGCCCGTTCGTGACGCGATCCGCGCCGCGCGACGAAGGAGGACCTCGTCGACGGCGTTACCGGCCACCGCGACGATGAGACGCTCGCGCGTCTCCCACGTCTCGTTGATCCCGTGATCGTCCTGATATCGCTGGAGGGCGTCTTCCACCCGATCGGCGAGCCACAGCAGCGCGAGCTCCCGAAGCGCGCTGAGGTTGCCTACCCGGAAGTAGTTCGACAGCGAGGCGTCGATCTTGTCGGCGGTGTAGATGTTCCCGTGGGCCATGCGTCGGCGCAGGGCCTCGGGCGTCACGTCCACCAGCTCGATCTGCTCGGCCCGTCGAACGACGGCGTCGGGGACGGTCTCTTGTTGGGTGACGCCCGTGATCTTCTCGACGACGTCGTTGACGGATTCGAGGTGTTGGATGTTCACCGTCGTGATCACGTCGATGCCCGCGTCGAGGAGCGCCTCGACGTCCTGCCAGCGCTTCTCGTTCAAACTCCCGGGCACGTTGGTGTGCGCGAGCTCGTCGATCAGCGCCACTTCGGGGTCGCGCGCCAAGACGGCCGCGAGGTCCATCTCTTCGAGCTTGGCTCCGCGGTACTCGCGCGCCACGCGCGCAACGATCTCGAGGTCACGGACCTGCGCGTCGGTGGAGGGCCGGTGGTGCGTCTCGACGTAGCCAATGACGACGTCGGTGCCGCGTTCGCGCCGCCGCCAACCCTCGTCCAGCATCCGAAAGGTCTTGCCGACGCCCGGGGCCGAGCCTAGGTACACGCGAAGTTGACCCCGAGCCATGGCGTTAATCCTTGCCCGTGGCGATCGGGGTCACCGGCACTCGTGATCCCGGCTGAGCGTTCGAACGGCGCCCGCGGTTCGAACGCACCTAAGCCACCCGCGTCTCGGTGGCGAGCGAGGCGCCGACCACGTTCACCAACAGCACCGCCACCACCCGGCGTTCGAGTGACACGGGTTGACCCGATGAGGGTGTGAGAACGAATCGTCCGAGGGCGCGTCCGCGCCACTCCGCGATGATCTCCGCCACCGGCCCCGGGATGCCGATGTCGCTCACCGGCCAGTCGAGGCCCACGTGAATGACGGCGCCGCCCGAGATGATCCGCGCCAGCGGTGGGTCGGCGAGAGCGGCGTCAAATCGACAGGCCCGCAGATCGAGCAGCGCCACGAGCAGATGCTCGACGCGCTCGATGACCTGGTCGCTACTGGCCGACCGGGCGGCCAGGTCCGTGAGGTCGCGGATCATCGACACGTACGTGGACTCCTCGTGGGAGACGCGCGAATGGTGGCGACTCCTCGCGGCCAGCTCGGTGACGATGACGCCGACCACGAAGAGGGCAATCGTCGTCTCGAGGTCGGGGCGATGGCTGATGGTGAAGCGCTCGTAGGGCCTCGTGAGGAAGAAGTCGAACCAGAGCGCCGCCGACATGCTCGCTACCACGCCGCTGGCGCGACTGCCGACGACCGCGACCGCCACCACGCAGGCGACGAGCACGAGCGCGGCCGCGGTGTTCGTGAAGTTCCCGCGAAACGGCACGAGGACGGCCGCGACGCCGAGCGGCGCGACGAGGGCGAGGAGCAGCGCGACGCGTGGTCGGTACCCTACGAGCATCTCTTTCATCACGGCCCCTTTCTTTGGTCGGCTCTCGCGCGTCGCCACGTCTATCCCAGTCGAGCGAGCGCTTCGTTCAACTGCAGGACGACGACGTAGCTACTGCCCAGGAAGCCGAACGGCGCGCCGTGGGTCTGGCTCTTGATGAGCGCACGAAGGTTCGACGCGGAGATTCCCGTCGCCTTGGAGACCATCGGAATCTGCACGATGGCGTCTTGCGGCGTGATATCGGGGTCGTAGCCACTCCCCGAGGTCGTCACGAGATCGGGCGTCGGGTTCACGCCGAGCTTGTGCCAGTACGTGACCAGTTCCCTCGTGTCCGCCAAGAACCTCTTGGAGCGTGGTCCGAAGTTCGTCGCCCCGGACCCACCGGCCGCGCCGTTGGCGACGAGGGGGTTGTCGCCCCCGTGTCCCACGGGACTCGGGTTCTTGGGGTTGGTGTCGGCGTAGGGCCCGGTGTCGTCGGGGCGACCGTGAAACCACGTCGGACCCGTCCAGTTCTGACCAATGAGGGTCGAACCGTTGGCTGTCAGCGAACCGTTGGCCTGATTCTTGAAGAGCACTTGGGCGACGCCCGTGCCGGCGAAGGAGTAGACGAAGCCGAAGAAGATCAGACAGATGACCGCCATGATGAGTGACCGACGTAGATGAATGAGCATGAGCAGACTTTCTTTAGTAGGCGTGCAGCGCGACGAGGATGAGATCGATGAGTTTTATGAACACGAAGGGAACGATGATCCCGCCCACGCCGTAGATCCAGACGTTGCGCCGAAGGATCGCGGCCGAACCCGAAGCGCGGAACTTGACGCCTCGTAGCGCTAAGGGAATCAGGGCCACGATGACGAGGGCGTTGAAGATCACCGCCGACAGCACGGCACTCTGGGGACTGTGCAGGCGCATGATGTTGAGGGACTTCAGTTGAGGGTACGTCGCGACGAACAGGGCCGGGATGATCGCGAAGTACTTCGCCACGTCGTTCGCAATGGAGAACGTGGTGAGCGATCCTCGGGTAATGAGCAACTGCTTACCGATCTCGACGATGTCGATCAACTTGGTCGGGTTGGAGTCGAGGTCCACCATATTGCCCGCTTCCTTGGCGGCCGTGGTGCCGGTGTTCATGGCGACGCCGACGTCGGCCTGCGCGAGCGCCGGCGCGTCGTTGGTGCCGTCACCGGTCATCGCGACCAACTTGCCGCCCTCCTGCTGCTCTTTGATGAGCGCCATCTTGGCCTCGGGAGTCGCTTCGGCGAGAAAGTCGTCGACGCCCGCTTCTTGGGCGATCGCGGCGGCGGTCAGAGGATTGTCGCCGGTGATCATCACCGTGCGGATGCCCATGCGGCGCATCTCGTCGAACTTCTCGCGAATGCCCTGCTTCACCACGTCTTTCAGCTCGATGACGCCCACGATGTCGGCGCCGTCCGCCACGACCAACGGTGTCGATCCGGCGCGCGCCACGCGTTCGACGATGGCGTCGAGGTCGCTCGGCGTCGTGCCACCTAACTCACTCGCCCAACGCTTCACCGAGTCGCCCGCACCCTTACGGATTTGTCGTTCTCCGACGTCGAGTCCCGACATGCGCGTGGTCGCGGTGAAGGGAATGAAGGCGTGATCCCCTTCGAGTTGACGTTCGCGGATGTCGAAGCGCTGTTTCGCGAGCACGACGATCGAGCGGCCCTCCGGGGTCTCGTCGGCGAGCGAGGCGAGTTGGGCGACGTCGGCCACCTCTTGTTCGGTGTGACCCTCGACGGGAAAGAAGTTGGCGGCCATGCGGTTGCCGAGGGTGATGGTGCCGGTCTTGTCGAGCAAGAGGGTCTGGACGTCACCGGCGGCCTCGACGGCGCGACCACTCATGGCGAGTACGTTTCGCTGCACGAGCCGGTCCATGCCGGCGATGCCGATCGCCGAGAGCAGCGCCCCGATAGTCGTGGGAATGAGACACACGAGGAGCGCCACCAGCACCACCACGGAAACCGAGGCACCCGCGAAGTTGGCGAAGGGCACGAGGGTCACGACGACCGGGATGAAGACGATCGTGAGTACGGCGAGGAGAATCGTGAGAGCGATCTCGTTCGGCGTCTTTTGACGATTGGCGCCCTCCACCAACGTGATCATCCGATCGATGAAGGTGTGTCCGCGTTCGGCGGTGATGCGCACGACGATGCGGTCCGAGAGCACCTTGGTGCCCCCGGTCACGGCCGAACGGTCGCCACCGGACTCTCGAATGACCGGGGCCGACTCACCGGTGATAGCGGACTCGTCGACCGAGGCGATGCCCTCGATGATCTCGCCGTCGGAGGGGATGACGTCGCCCGCTTCGCAGACCACCAGGTCGCCCTTGGCGAGTTCCGCCGCGGGGACCAACTCCTCGGAACCGTCCGCGCGAAGTCGACGGGCCTCGGTCTCCGAGCGCATCTTTCTAAGGGTGTCGGCCTGCGCCTTGCCGCGGCCTTCGGCCATGGCCTCAGCGAAGTTGGCGAAGATGACGGTCAACAAGAGCCACACCGTGATCGACCACGTGAAGGTGCTCGGGTGCGTAATCGCCTCGATGAAGCTGATGATGGTTCCCACGAGCACCACGAACATCACGGGGTTCTTCACCTGGACGCGGGGATCCAGCTTGCGGATTGAGTCCTTCAACGCCTGACGCAGGATCGGGCCGTCGAAGAGTCCTCTCGACTCCGCGACGCCGTGGGCGCTCGGTGGGCTCGTTGGTTGATTGAGAACGGTCGTCATTAGAAGAATCCCTTACTGAGTTGCTCGACGATGGGGCCGAGGGATACCGCGGGGAAGAACGTGAGACCACCGATGATCAAGATCACGCCAATGGTGAGGCCCACGAACATCGGATTGTCGGTGCGAAAGGTCCCGAGCGATTCGGGCACCACGTCCTTCTCGGCGAGTGATCCGCCGAGCGCGAGCGCCGGGATGATGATGGCGAAGCGTCCGACCAGCATAAGGATCGCTCCGATCACGTTGTAGAAGGGGGTGTTGCCAGTGAGGCCCCCGAAGGCCGAGCCGTTGTTGTTGCCTTGCGACGTCAACGCGTACAGGATTTCGCTGAAACCGTGAGGACCGGCGTTGAGCGGACCCGCCCTTCCGACCACCAGCGAGACCGCGACACCCGTCATGATCAACACCGCGATGGGCATCACGAGGGCCCCGAGACCCGCGAGTTTGACCTCTCTCGCTTGGATCTTCTTTCCGAGATACTCGGGCGTTCGCCCAATCATGAGCCCTCCGATGAAGACCGCGATGAGGGCGTAGATCAGCATGGTGTAGAGCCCACTGCCCGTGCCGCCCGGCGAAATCTCACCCAACATCATGCCGGTGAGCAGTGCGAGACCGCCGAGGGGCGTGAAGGAGTCGTAGGACGCGTCGGCCGATCCCGTCGACGTCATGGTCGACGCGACCCCAAAGAGGGCCGACGAAGTGTCGCCGAAGCGCACCTCCTTACCTTCGGTGTTGCCCACCGTCGAGTGGACGCCCGCCGCCGCGACGACGGGGTTGTTCTGGTGTTCGCCGTACGAGGTGAAGCCGACCCACACACCGAAGAGGATCACCATGGCGGCGAGCAGCGCCGTACCGTGGCGAATACTGCCGACCATCTTGCCGAAGGTGTAGGTGAGGGCGAAGGGAATCGCGAGGAGCAAGTAGATCGAGAGGAAGTTCGTCAATCCCGTCGGATTTTCGAAGGGCGTGGCGGAGTTCGCGTTGTTGAACCCACCACCGTTGGTGCCGAGTTGCTTGATGGACTCCATGAAGCCAATAGGCCCACGGGCGATCGTCTGAGTCACGCCGTTCAAGACGTCGTGGAACGTCGCCGTACCGGCCAACGTCTCAACGGCACCTTGCGCCACGAAGATGATGCCGAAGGCGAACGCGACCGGCAAGAGGATGTAGAACATGCAGCGCGTGATGTCGACCCAGAAGTTTCCAATTGTCGCCGACTTGCGGCGCGAGAAACCGCGCACCATCGCGATGGCGACGGCGATGCCCACCGCGGGCGAAACGAACTGCTGGACGGTGAGGGCGCCAATCTGCGAGAAGTACGACATGGTCGTCTCGCCGCCGTAGTTCTGCCAGTTGGTGTTCGTCGGGAACGACACCGCGGTGTTGAAGCTAAGGGCTGAACCCACCGACGGCAGGTGCTGGGGATTAAGGGGCAGCGAACCCTGGATACGAAGGATGACGTAGGTGAACGCGATCGACACGGCCGAGAACACGATCAACGCGCCCGCGTAGCGCTTCCAGGTCTGTTCTTGCGACGGCGAGGTTCCGAGTAGTTTGTAGATCGGCTTCTCCACGAAGCCCAGAAAGTGCACGCGGCCGTCGAAGACAGCTTCCATGTACGAGCCCAGGTAGCGCCACGTCACGCCCAAGAGCACGACCAACGTGAGGAGGGTGAAGAAGAAACCCATTTAGAACTTCTCGGGCTTGAACATGGCGTATCCGACGTAGAAGAACATCACCACGGAGACGACCAGTAGGAGGATTTGGGCGAGCGTCATACGCGGTCTAGCGCCCAGATGAGACCCAACATCGCCACGGTAAACCCCAGGATGCCTAGTAGTGAGTAGAAATCTGCCATGAGTCCAGTCTTCGCACTCGGCTCTTAAGGGCCCCTTAATAACGCGCGGGCTCTCTTCATTTTTTCTTCATTCCTCGCCACCGCTTCGCCACCGAGCGTTTCGGACGATACTGAGTACGTGCAGCGGCGTCTTCTTGGATCGTGCGTCGGCGTCGTGTCGGCCGTGGCGTTCGGCTCGGCCCTCCTCCCCTTTCGATCAGACGTCAGTGTCTCGACCGTGGCGCTCGTCCTCGTCATTCCCGTCGTGGTGGGCGCGGTCATGGGGGGGTTCACCGCGGGCGCGGCGAGTGTCGTCGCCGGATTCTTGGTCTACGACTGGGTATTCGTGCCGCCGTACAAAACGTTGAGCGTCGGCACGACGCAGAACTGGACGGCGCTCGTCGTCTACGTCGTGGTGATGCTGTTGGTGGCAAGGATCGTCGGGGTGCTCGATGCGGCGCGAACCGAGACCGTTCGTGGCCACGAGGTGATGCGTCGAGTCTCCGAGGTTTCAGAGCTCCTCGTCGGCGACCAGCCCGTCGACGAACTCTTGAAGACCATTGTCGCGACCGCCCAAAAGGTCTTCAACGTGCCGGGCGTGTCGTTGCTCGAGCTCGAAGAAGGGCGTCTCGTCGTCGTCGCCAGTGCGGGTGAGCCGCTTCGCCGAGAGGAACTTCACCAGCTCGAGCCCCACTCAGGACTGCCGATACGCGTCGGCACGACGCCGGGAACGAGCGACGAACTCCGTACCGTCGCGCTGACGTCGTCCGGACGCGCCGTGGGCATCCTCGCCATGCGTGGCGTGCCCATCGAGGAGACCGATCGTGCGATCCTCAACACCTTCGCCAACGACGCGGCGCTCGCCTTGGAGAGAGCGCAGCTGCGAGAACAGGCCCTTCGCTCGAAACTTCTCGAAGAGTCCGATCGATTCCGCCGGGGACTACTCGGTGCCGTCTCGCACGATCTGCGCACGCCCCTGGCCACGATCAAGGTGGCGTCCTCAACGCTCTCTCGTGGCGCGGATCTTCTCTCCAAAGAAGACACGAGCGAACTTCACCAACTCATCGAGGTCGAAGCTGACCGTCTCACTCGTCTCGTCACGAACCTGCTCGACATGACACGCATCGAGGCCGGCGTCCTCACGCTGCACCGAGTGACGACGTCCGTCGTTGCGGTCGTGGAGGACGCCCTCACGGCCATGGGAGCGGCGCTCGGCGAACAACGTCTCGAGGTGATCGTTTCTGACTCCCTCCCCGACGTCGCCGTCGACCCCGTTCTCATGGGTCAGGCGCTCGTGAACCTCCTCGACAACGCCGTTCGCCACGCGCCGCCCCATAGCGTGATCACCGTGAAGGGTGACGAACGGGGTGACCGAGTCCTCCTCTCGGTGGCAGACCAGGGTCCCGGCGTCCCCGAAGGCGAGCGCGAGACGATCTTCGACCGCTTCACCCAGTTGAGTACCGCCGGAAGGGCCGGTCTGGGACTGACCATCGCCAAGACCTTCGTCGAAGCACACGGCGAACAGGTCTGGTACGAAGAGGTTCCCGGCGGTGGTGCCCGATTCGTTATCTCACTGACGCGCCACGTCGACGCGAAACGGTAACGATCGTGGCCACCGTTCTCGTCATCGACGACGATCCGTCACTGCTGCGCGCCCTCCGATTGGGTCTGAAGTCGGGTGGCCACGAGGTCATCACCGCCGTGAACGGCGAACGCGGGATAGCGCAGACCGCGTTGAAGTCGCCCGACGTCGTCGTCTTGGACATGGGACTGCCCGACATGGATGGGCTCGTGGTCTGTCAGCGAATACGCCAATGGAGCGACGTACCGATCATCGTCCTCTCGGCCACCGGTGCCGAAGATAGAAAGATTGATGCCCTCAACGCGGGTGCCGATGACTACGTGACCAAACCCTTCAGTATGGGAGAGTTGGAAGCCCGCATCCGCGCCGTCCTGCGCAATCGGCCGAGCGAACCCGACGAGCAGTCGTCACCCGAACTGTCGCTCGGCACGCTCGACCTCGACTTGGTGCATCACGAGGTTCGACTGAAGGGCCTCAAGGTCAATCTCACGGCCAAGGAGTTCAGCGTGCTCGCCTACCTCGCTCGCTACGCGGGGCGCACCTGCACGCATCAGATGATCCTTCACGCCGTCTGGGGTTCTGGTTACGGCGACGAAGCCGCGTACGTCCACGCGTACGTGCACCGACTGCGTCAAAAACTCAACGACGAATCCGGCACGCTGATCCAGACGACGCCGGGCGTGGGCTACAGCTTGCAGCCCGAGGTGTGACGGCGCGTCAGGCGAGCGTGCGGTCGAACGACGAACCACGGAGTACGACGGAACGTCTCGGCGCCCGTTTGTACGATGGACCCGTGTACGGGCCTTCACCCCTCGTTTCGGCGATTCTGCTCACCGGCGGACAGAGTCGACGGATGGGTTACGACAAGTCACAACTGATCGTCGACGGATCAACGCTGGCGGTTCGCACCGCCTCGCTGCTTCAACTCGTCGTCGAAACGGCACTTGAAGTCGGCCCCGGCGTCTCGGGACTGGCGTCGAGGAGGGAGGAGCCCTCGGGAGAAGGTCCGCTCGTCGCTGTCGCGGAGGGATGGCGCGCGCTGCACGAACTTGGACGGACCGGCAGTGCTTTGGTCGTCGCGTGCGATCTCCCGCTTCTCTCGGAGCGGTTTCTACGCTTCCTCGTTGAATGGGAGGCACCCGGATCCGTCGTGCCGGTGGTTCGCGGCCGAGCCCAGCCCCTGTGCGCGAAGTGGTGTCGCGACGACCTCGAGCACGCGGGAAAGTTGGTCGGTGAGGGCGTTCGTTCTCTGCGCCACGTCACTGCGCGACCCGACGTCACCCTCCTCGATGAATCGATGTGGCGAGGCGTCGCGACCGAAGAACAGTTCTCCGACGTCGACAGCCCGGCCGACCTTCACCGCTTGGGACTGAGCTCCTGAGCCGGTGGCGTCGCGATGATTGCACGCTCGATGAGCAACGTCTGATCAGGCCTGATCGGGATTGGCCTTCCAGTCGCGCTGTTCTAGGCGAGCTGCCAGATCTCGAGCCTCCGCTGGTGCGAGTCCCGCCTTGGCCGCGAGCCAGCACGCCACCGGCGCCGCCGTTCTCTCCGAGGCGTGCGCGGCGGTCCCCGCCAACGAAAGGATGTCCTCGCGTTCAGCGTCACTCGGCGGGGCGATTCCCAACGCCGCCGCAAAGGAGGTGAGCCACTCGGTCGCCGACGTCGTCATGGAAGCGATCCTACCGAGTGGGTGGAAAGCCATGGTGCGGCGATCGGCGAACGAACCGCGGCTCGTAGCGAGCGAGACCCGCGGGCGTCACCCCTCGTTAGGCTCACCGGAGAGTCACCGGGCCGCTCGCCCGACGGGATCGCGAGCTGGCGCCGGAAAGTGGAAGAGGTACGAAGTGAGTCGCATAACACCCGAGCGCTCCGTCATTCGCATGACCGTAGGAGAGCCACCGAAGAACCTGCGCGACACGCTCGCCGGTGAGGAGCCACTCGAGCTTCGAGTCGGCGGTGCGTCGCTCGCCGTCACCATGAGAACGCCCGGGGCCGATTTCGACCTGGCGGCCGGGTTCCTCGTGAGTGAAGGCGTCATCACGCGCACCGAAGAACTCGTGACGATGCGCTACTGCGCGGGAAAGGATGAGAGCGGGGTCAACAGCTTCAACGTGCTGGACCTCATGCTGGCGGACGGCGTGGCGCCCCCCGACGAGAGCGTGGCGCGAGCGTTCTTCACCACGAGTTCGTGCGGACTTTGCGGCAAGGCCTCCATCGACGCGGTGCGAACGCGCTCGGCCTTCGAGGTCCGCGACGATCGGCTGAGCGTCTCCACGACGTTCTTGGCGTCGCTGCCCGCGCGACTGCGCGAAGCCCAAAGAGTCTTCGACAAGACGGGTGGTCTGCACGCCGCGGGTCTCTTCGATGGCGAGACGGGCGAGTTGCTCGTATTGCGCGAGGACGTCGGTCGCCATAACGCCGTGGATAAGGTCGTAGGTTGGGCGCTTCGCGAGGGACGATTGCCGTTGCGCGGAACCATCTTGTTGGTCTCGGGACGTGCGTCCTTCGAGCTGGTGCAAAAGGCGGTGATGGCGGGCGTCTCGATGTTGTGCGCGGTGTCGGCGCCCTCGTCCCTCGCGGTCGACCTCGCGGAGGAGTCGAACATGACCCTCGTCGGATTCCTGCGCGACCCGTCGATGGTCGTCTACGCGGGATTCAATCGGGTACGAGAGGACGACGACGAGGACATCGCGCGACTCGACCCGCACTGAACGACGTGTCGCTGGTACGCGACACCGTTGACCGACGTCGCTCGCTCGCGTTACGCCGCCGGTTCGATGCGGATGATGATCGACTTCGACGTTGGGGTGTTGCTGGTGATGGCCGTCGAATCCAGTGGCACCAGCACGTTGGCCTCGGGAAAGTACGCCGCCGCGCAGCCCCTGGGTGTCGCGTACGCCACCGCGCGGTATCCCCTGGCGTGTCGTTCACCGTCGGACCACACGCTCACGAGATCGACCATGTCGCCATCGTTCAGTCCTCGCTCCGCCAAGTCCTCAGCGTTCACGAAGACGACCCGGCGACCGCCTTTCACGCCGCGGTATCGATCGTCGTAGCCGTACACGGTCGTGTTGAACTGATCGTGCGAACGCACCGTTTGGAGCACCAGGTGCCCCTCGGGGACCTCGAGCGCGTCGGGACGATTCACGGTGAAACGCGCCTTGCCGGTCGCGGTGGCGAACGTACGTGAGTCGTGCGGACCCCGTGGCAGCATGAAGCCACCGGGTGCCCGTACGCGTTCTTCGAAGTCGTCGAAGCCGTCGATGACTCGAGAAATGTGGTGGCGGATCAGCCCGTAACTGGTGGCCATGGCTCCCCAGCCGATGTCCTCGCCGAACAACGCCCTTCCCAACCCGGTCACGATCGCCACTTCACTGCGCAGGTGTGGCGACCCCGGGTCGAGGTTCCCGTGACTGGCGTGGACCATGCTCATCGAGTCCTCCACGGTTACGAACTGTTCGACTCCGCTTTGGACATCGCGTTCACTGCGGCTGAGACACGGCAGCAGGAGCGCCTCGGTGCCGTGACAAAGGTGCGATCGATTCAATTTCGTGGCGACGTGCACCGTCAGCGCGCAGTTCTTCATCGCCGCCTCGCTGAGCGACGTGTCGGGCGTGGCCGCGACGAAGTTGCCGCCCAGCGCGAAGAAGACGTCGATCTCGCCGTCGCGCATTGCGCGGATCGTGCCGACGGTGTCGAGGCCGTGCGCACGGGGCGTCTCGAAGCCGAACTCGTCACGAAGTTTGTCGAGGAACGAATCGGGCATCCGTTCCCAGATGCCCATCGTGCGGTCGCCCTGGACGTTGCTGTGACCGCGGATTGGCGATGGCCCCGCGCCCGGCTTGCCGATGTTGCCGCGCAACAGCAGAAAGTTCACGATCTCGCGGATGGTGGCCACGGCGTTGCGGTGTTGCGTGAGACCCATGGCCCACGTGACGACCACGCTGTTGGCCGCCACGACGTCCGACGCGAAGTCCTCGATCTCGTCGCGCCTCAGACCGCTTTGCGACTCGATCACCGTCCAGTCGAGGTCGCGCCACGCCCGACACGCCTCCTCGAATCCGTCGCAGTAGGTCTCGATGAACGAGCGGTCGAGAATCGTCGTGGGCGCGGCGTCCTCGCGCGCCAGCAGGGCCTTACACAGGCCGGCGAACATCGCCAAATCACCGTTGACGCGAACGGCTAAGTAACGGTCGGTCAACTTAGTGCCCCCGCGAACCAGTCCACGCACACTCTGGGGATTCTTAAAGTGAACGAGACCGGCTTCGGGCAGCGGGTTGGCCGTGACGATGCGGGCGCCTCGGACTTTCGCCTTTTCGAGCGCGGTGAGCATTCGGGGATGGTTGGTACCGGGATTCTGGCCAACGATCACGATCAACTCGGCGTGATCGGTGATGTCATCGAGGCTCACGACCCCCTTGCCCACGCCGATCGTTTCGTTCAACGCGGCGCCGCTCGACTCGTGGCACATGTTCGAACAGTCCGGCAGGTTGTTGGTACCCAGTCGTCGAGCCAGTAGTTGGTAGACGAACGCCGCCTCGTTGCTGGCGCGTCCGCTGGTGTAGAAGGCCGCGCGGTTGGGACTGGAGAGGTTCCTAAGGCGGTCAGCGATCTTTCCCAACGCGTCGTCCCACGAGATCGGGGTGTAGTGCTCGGCCCCGGGAGCGAGGTACATCGGTTCGGTGAGACGCCCGTGCTCCTCGAGGGAGTGGTGATCCTGACCGCGCAGCTCGGCCACGGAGTGGGCGGCGAAAAACTCACGCCCGACGCGACGCTTCGTCGTCTCCCACGCGGCGGCCTTGGCCCCGTTCTCACAGAACTCGGCGAAGCTCCTCTGGCCTGGCGACGGATCGGGCCACGCGCAGCTGGGACAGTCGAAACCCTTGGCCTGATTCATCTTGAGCAGCGCGCGCGACCCTCTGATCACGCCCGGTTCACCGACGACGAAGTGCATCGCGTGTCGAATCGCCGGGAAGCCTACCGACGCCGTTATCGGCCCGGTGATCTGGACTTCGTCGTTCGACCGGTCAACGTCTTTTGGCATCTGAGCTTTCCAATATGAAGTCATTCCGAGAGATCTCGTTGGATGACGCCTCTGGTCCGAGACTATCCCACGCTGTCGAAATCGGGTCTCGGGCGCCGTCGGGACCCCGGTGAAATGTCTGACGAACGGAGGACTGGTCGTTTCGGACCCCGACGGTCATCCGGAACGATGCAATCCGGCGAAGTGGCGTCCAGGACTGTACGCACTGTCGCGTTGCGTGTTGACTCCGTCTGATCTTCTAAAAAGGGAGCTCCACTGAGCGTCATGAAGCGAATTTCAGTTTTCGTGGGATCCCTGTCGCTCGCCACCGGCGGTCTGTTCGTTGTTGCTGCGGGAGCATCGTCGCTGCACGTCGTCGCGACGAGCCGCGCCACGGGTCAGTACGCCGTCGCCGAGACGAGCGGACAGGTCCTGAAGCCATCCAAGATCGAAGAAGTCGTGTCGTCCAAGCCCGAACTGAGCGGCCTCGTGCAGTGGACCGTGGGTTGCAACAAGGGCAACAAGGTCATTCCCTCCAAGCGTTACAAGAAGACGGTGAAGTTTCCGGCGGTGGTGCACGTCAAATTCGCGGCGTCGTCATCGACTTGCGTCGTGGCGGCCAACGTCCAGATCGACGGATCCGGTAAGGTCACGATCGCCCTCGAATCCTCTCGCTGAGGAGAGTCGCGCTTTCCCACTTCTGAGGTACGTCAATCGCTTGAGGAGCGGTCAAGCACGTGGCGACGTCGCACCAAAATGAATGGTGGACGCAACATGGCTTAGGGCTTCGTCGCAATGACGACTTCGGTGTCTCCAGGCCAATCCCAAGAGAGTCCAGCGGGTGACTGCCCGAGCAGGAGTTGACGCAGCTCGGCTTCGAAGTCGTCTCGGCGGTCTCCATAGAGCCGCGGGGCAGAATAGGACATCGAAAAGGTGTTTGCCACCACCGTATCGACATCTCGAAGCAAGTCGGGTCGACCGGGTGCGTAAACGGTGCGATAGCCACCAAAGGGAGAATCGGCGAGCGTGACCTCAAATCGCGCTGGCAGTCCGACCTTCCAGTTGGCGAGATAGTGGCGCGTGCCCTCGCCCAGGTAAGCAACGATGAGTTCCTTTATCGCTGCGTGAGGAATGCTCGGATAGTCGTGGCGATTTGGCTGCGGTCGTCGGTCTACTGCGTTCGAGATGAGCGCCCATGAACCTCCAGGCTCGAGGAGGTCGAAGATGATGTCGGTGATCTCCGTCTGTCGAACCCCGTGGAATGACTGCCCGAATACAACCAGGTGAAATGATCCCACGGCCAACGAAGGGATTTCCTCCGCCGCTCCAAGATCCCAGTCAACAGTGTCAATCCCCGCCTGGTGGCAGCGCCGCCGGCCCTCGCGCAACATTCCAGGTTCGGGATCAAGCGCCACCGTTTGGCGGAACATACTGGCGAGTTCCAATTCGAGAACGCCGGGTCCACAGCCCACGTCGAGGGCCGACCGGTCCCGTCCAGCGATAGTTCCTGTCTCAGCGTTTGGGCCAACAGTTCGGAGTAGGGCGCACGCCCTATCGAGTAATACTCAGCCGTCCCCTGAAATGCCCGCGGGTCAAACTCCACCGAACGACTCTCGCACAGAGATACTCATTCGTGTCGGAGGTCAGACGTGAGAGCGCCGGAAGACGCTCGCGACTGACCGAGCGAGCCACCACTTCAGGCGAATCTATACACGGGTGACACGGCTCATCACGAGATCGCGCCATGGCGAGCAACCTTTCGTCAGAACGGGTGGTTTACCAGGGCGAGCGAACGTAGTTCCAGGCACCACCTTCCGCCCAGAGCACTTGGCTCTGCGCGCCGAGCTCGAGTTGAGTACGTGAGGCGAGGTCTCTCGCTGCTTGGTAGAAGGAGTCCCAGCCGGAGCCGGTCGGCCAATTGTCTGACGGAGACCTAGCCAAGACGCAGCCCTGTTCATTCCAACACTTCAACTCGTCCAAAAGCGAACTAGACAACAGATTGCTCCAAGGTCGTACGCCCTTAAAGCCGCCAATTTTGCTCCCGGACCATCTACTGCCGTCCGCTCCATACGGCGAACGCACGTCTGGTCCAGGGGAGGTGATCAACCAGATCCCGGAAGCGTCGAAGTCGTGATCAATCAGGACGCGTCGCACCGGGCAATCATCTCACGAGGATTCGTGCGTTGGCAAGGTGAATTCGGCGTCGGAGACCCGACGTGACGGCTCCGCCGCCCAGCGTCGGCGCTTCACCACTCGGATCTCGCTGCAATCGAAAGTGACGCGTCCAATCGACAAGGTTTGACAAGACGACTTCTTGAGGGGAAACGAATAATCTCATCGGATGTGAAGCGAGTTGCCATTTCGATCGCCACTCTTGTTGTAAGTGCCTCGGGTGCTCTGCTCTTAGTCAATCTTCTCGGGTCTTCCACTCCGGCCAGCTTGATGAGACTTCGTTGTTCGGATTCGGTCGGTCAGCAAGGGCGCGGTGGGGAGACGGTTATTGGCGGCGTTGAGGGACTGGTCCTTCCCGGATCCGGCAACCCCGCGTTGTTGCGACCCCTACGAAGTGCCGACGGTCAGCGTTTTTTCGTCTACAAGGCATTTCTCGCGGTCTCTGCGGCAACGGCGCCGTACGCGACGGTGTCCGTCGTCAGCCCGCAAAGCGCCAAACTCTATTACGGATCCGCCAGCCATGTCGGCTCGCTCGCTAACGGTTCCCACGGGCGGGGGTTGATCGCGGCGTCGAGGTCTCAGGTTCGACTACCGGTATGTGGACCGAAATTCACTGGCTTCGTCGGCGGCATCATTGTCGTGAAGCCGACGTCCGTCACGTTTGCCGTCTCATCACCGCGCAAAGGAACCGAGCGCGTGACCGTCTCGGTCGGCAATCGTTAGTCTCGAACTCCTGCGTCAAGTCAACTCGAGGAGTTATTCGTCGATGAAACGGAGTCTCTCGACGCAAGACCAAGTGTCGGAGACCCGAATTGACCTCGAACGTCGAACGATCGAATGGAGACCTGTGCGGGAGGGTCGACGACGAACTTCGTAAGAAGTGCCACTGCGGCCACAAGGTATTCCATCACCACACGACGAGCACAGCAAAGGACGACGTGATTCTTCTCAGTGAAGCGACGAGCACGCGGAGTCCGACACGTGGCAACCACCCGGAAACGTCCTCTGACTCAAAGCCACTGGGTCGAGGCCCCGGCGGTTCCGCGTAGTCGCGGCGACGTCGATTTCGGACTGTTGCCGTCGCAAGGTCGTTGAACGGGCCACCGATTTGGTCGCGCTTCACACCTATACTCAGGCGCATGAACGACGAGACCAGCTCACTCGTCTAATGAGCAAAGTCCTCGTCGCATGACGCAGGCCCTGCGTGTCGATGGTCTGCGTAAGTCCTACGGCGCCCTCAAGGCCGTTGACGACATCAGCTTCGACGTCGAGCGCGGTGAGATCTTCGCTCTTCTCGGCCCCAACGGCGCCGGCAAGACCACGTCGATCGAAGTCCTCGAGGGCTTCTTGAAGCGCGATGGCGGCGGCGTCGAGGTGCTCGGCGTGGATCCCGGTGATCGACGGCATCTTCGATGGCTGCGCGACCGCATCGGCGTCGTGCTCCAAGAACTTGCGGTCGAGTCGTTCTTCACTGTTCGCCAGGTACTCGAGCGCAACGCCGGCTTCTATCCCAATCCCCGACCCATCGACCAAGTCATCGAACTGGTGGGCCTCAGCGACAAGGGCGACGCCAAGGTGAAGAGGCTCTCTGGGGGCCAGCAGCGCCGACTCGACATTGGGCTCGGCATCGTCGGCAACCCGGAACTACTGTTTCTCGACGAACCAACCACCGGCCTCGACCCCGCCGCACGGCGCACGACCTGGGATCTCATCCGCCTGCTCTCCTCGGAGGGAACAACGGTGTTGATGTCGAGCCACTACATGGACGAGGTGGAGGCCTTGGCCCACCGCGTCGCCGTGCTGTCACGTGGACACATCGCGGCGCAGGGTCCCACCGCGTCCCTCGGCGGACGTAACGAAGGTGAGGTCACGATCCGATTCTTGCCTCCCCCGGGCGTCGAGATGGCCGACCTACCGATCACGCCGTCGCGCGTCGAAGGCGGCGTGGTGGAAGTGAAGTCGCGCGACGAGGTAGCGGCCCTGCACACGCTGACTGGTTGGGCTATCGATCACGACGTCGCGCTCGCGGGTCTCAGCGTGACGCGCGAGACGCTCGAGGACATCTACCTCGCCCTGACGCGGCGCGACCGCGATGAATCTGAAGGGAGGTCGTCGTGAGTTCGACCGACAATGACGTAATGACGCGAAAGCTCTGGTTGCACGACGTGCGTCTCGTCATCCACCAAGTCAAGTACGAGCAGCTCTTCTTCTGGCTCAACCGAGTTGGCGCCATCTTCACCGTGGGCTTCTCGGTGGTCTTTCTCGTGATGCTCGGCGCCGGCTCCGGTAACCAGAGAGTCGCCAGTCTCGGAGGCATCCGGCTCGTCCAGTACTACGTGCCCGGGTTCGTCGCGTACGGGGTCATGGCCGCAGGGTTCACCACCCTCGCCATTACCCTCGTGGTGCGCCGAGAGACCGGACTCTTGAAGCGACTGCGCCTCAGCCCGCTGCCCTCCTGGGTGCTGATCGCGTCGATCTTTATCAGCACTACGATCGTGGCGCTCGTCCAGACCATCCTGCTCTTGGTCATCGGCCGGTTTGGCTACCACGTCAACTTCCCCTCTTCGTGGTTGGCAATGCTGATCGCCATTCTCGTGGGCATCGTGAGTTTTTCAGCTATGGGCGTCGCCATCAGTGCGGTCGTCCCGAATCAAGAGGCCGCGGGACCGGTGACGAGCATCGTCTTCTTCGTCCTGCTCTTCCTCGCGGGACTATGGTTCCCTCTTCCGCCTGGTTCAGGACTCGCGAAGTTTTCGAACTATCTGCCCGTTCGACATCTCATCATCGCGATGGATCGGTCGTTCCAGATACCCAAGGGTGTCTCACCGTGGGCCTGGCACGATCTGCTCGTCGTCGCTCTCTGGGGAGTTGGCGCGACGCTCGTCTCGCTGCGTCGCTTTCGCTGGTCGCCGCGCCGTGTGTAGCCAACTCGTTCGAGTGAGCGATGGAAGCCGAGGCATCGTAAAGGGACTCGCCGTGATCGAAGCGCCCGACAATGAGACGGCTCTCGTCGTAACCCGGGCGAACCCGATCGTGCCACGCGGGAGCGGCGTCGAGGTGAGACCCGTGGCGGGCGGTGTCGTCGGCGGGGGTCCGTACCTCTTCGCTCTCGGACTGACCGCCTTCGGCCTTGCGACGATCTTCCGCCATGCGGTCAGCGCCTTGGACGCCTTCGTGGGGATGCTTCTCATCTTGCCCATCATCGCCTCGGTGTTGCCGTCCTCGTACGCCAACGACATCGGAAGGTTTCTCCCCGCCGATATCGGCACGGTGATGGCCTCCGCACATCACCGAGGCAGCGGCGCCTTCAATCCCCGGGTGGGTTTCACTCCTCGGCGGCTACGCGGCAGCGTTCCTGATCGTCGGAGGGGTCCTACTCGTTCGTCGAGACGCGTGAGCACACCGTCGCGTCACCGCCCGAAGACGCCACTGATCAACGTGCGCGCGAGTGACGTCGACGCGCGAACGACAATGAAGGTGGAGGGGCGCACGTGCACGGTGTGGGAAGAGTCCTTCGACAAACGATGCTCTACGCGAAGCCTTGGCAACGCTACGCGCTCTCGATCGCCATGGTCGTCCTCGGTCTCACGCTCGCCGTGCTGGGACAGACCAGGGGTTTCGTTCTCGTGGCAATCGGCGGCTTCATGATTTTCGAAGTCATCCGTTACCGGTTGGCGCCACGACGGAAGGGTCAACAGTAGAGAGGGGCGAGACGACGATCTCGGTGCTCAGGCGCAGGGGTGACGGACTCGAATCCCCAGCGGCTGAGCCAGGTATCGCTCGTCGGAACTCTCCTCTTCGCGCTCGAGTCGTCACGACGCGTGCGCCGCTCACTCTTCGCGACGCCCGTGAGCGTTCTGTTCGCTATGTCTGACACGTCCGCGGCGAACCCACGCTTCACAGTTCGTGAGGACACTCTGGACGACTCGTCATAGGTTGACGTGCTCACCGGTGTTCGTGACACCGGTGTCTAATCCGTAAGCTGCCATTCACTTCTCGTAACGCCTGTGGTAGACGTTTAGTGAGCCATCGGGAGTGGGCAAGCAATGCACCAGACAACTGGTTCTGTTCGGAAGTTGCTCATCGTCGTGGTTGGCGCCATCTTCGTTGCGACGATCGCGATGAACCTCGCTACCGTGTCGGCTGCCCGATTGCCAAAGGTCAGTCCAGCGTCGTCGGTGTACGTGGCACTCGGAGACTCCTACGCCTCTGGAGAAGGTCTGCAGTCCAGTGCGGCGACGTACCTCTCGCCGTCGAACAATGACGGATGTCATCGAAGCGTGACGGCGTATCCCGTGTTGGTGGCGACGAGCCTGAACCTAAATCTTGGTCAATTCGAAAGCTACGGTTCCGGCGGTTTTGTAGCGTGCTCCGGTGCCACGACGAAGGATCTCTTGAAGGGCGAGAACGGCGAGCCACCCCAACTGCGTGCACTCTCACCGGCAACGCGTTGGGTCACGCTGACCGCCGGAGGCGACGATCTTCATTTCTCAAATGTCCTGGTCGCGTGCTTGGACGTTCGTGCGAGCGTCAACGTCCTTCGCGCGACGAGGAGCTTCACCCAATCGGGCATCGTACGTGAGAGCAAAACGTGTGACCAGTACCTCGCCAGCGCGAACGCTCTCTTCAACGCTTCGAACGGGACGTCCACGGAGGAGGCCGCCCTTGAACACCTCTACGAGCAGGTATTTGTTCACGCGCCCAACGCGGAGTTGGCGGTCTTGAACTACCCGCAACTCTTCACCGTACGTCCCCCTGCGTTCTGTCCCGTCGCCGGTGGCATCAGTCTCTCCCACCTCCTTAAGGTGCGTTCCGCTCAGTTAGAAGTTGGCTATTCAAGGGGCCACGTCACGGAATTCAACCGCGTGCAAAGTCAACTGAACGCCGCAATCGCGGGCGCCGTCAGCGCCGTCAGCGCACTGGGAGCCGACATTCGACTCGTTGACGTCAACAGCTTGACGAAGGCCTCGGCGATTCCCTGTAACGTCGCGACAAACGGGCGATCTGACATGAATACTCTTCGCTTTTCTGTAGGCTCGCCGCTGACGACAATCCTCGAGAACTGTCATCTCGACTTAGCTCACCTTCTTTCGCAGCGGTCCTTCGTTTCGTGTCCCTCGTATGAAGCGGCCCTGTTCCTGCAACGCATCGTGGCCGCCCAGTCGTTTCATCCGAAGCAACGGGCGCACAACACGATGGCACGAGCTGTTGAAGCACTCGTCGAACAGGTCTCAACAACAACGACCACGCTGAGTGCGAATCTCAACAGTACGAAGCCGGGCTAGTTCCGACTCCGGGGACCGTGCGCGACGCCACGAGAGGAACGCTTGGTCCCTCGGAGCTCCCGCGCGACGTTCTCGCGACTAGTGTCTACGTCGCGTTGGATCGTACGCTCGCGGATCGTCGCACGTGGCAACCCGGCGCGGTGAACTTTGCTCCACGATCCGTCAAGCCTCACCTGTTGCCCCGTGGTTCAATCTCGCGAAGACCGCTGTCAGTTCCTAGGCAACGTGTGCTGGCGGGTGAGCGGTCACGGCGCCTCAAACGAAAGGAGGGCCAGCATGACGAGCGTCGATCGAGCCGAAGGCGAACCTGACGTCATCACCAAACCCAGTCCCCGATCGGTCAGCGACACGGTAACGCGTCTCACACAGATGCTGAACTCTACGGGCGTAAAGCTATTCGCCGTCATCGACCAAAGCGCGGAGGCGCTTCGCGTCGGACTCGAATTGCGCGAGACGACGTTGGTGATCTTTGGAAGTCCCCTCGCCGGCACGCCGGTCATGGTCGCCTCGCCACTCGCGGCCCTCGATTTGCCGCTCAAGCTGCTGATATGGGCCGACGGCGCGCAAACCAAGGTCTCGTACGTCGCGCCCCTCGCCCTGGCGGCCCGCCATCATCTCAGCGACCAACTCACCGGCAACGTCGCCTCGATCAACGGCCTCACCGACGCGCTCGTCGCTGAGTAGCTCGACGAGCAACGTGACGTACCCTCGGTAGCCTCGAGACGTGAGCTGGCCCCCGGCGGAGGTGAACATTGACACGTCGCTCGTCGGCGCTCTCGTTCGCGCGCAGTTCCCCATCTTTGGCGAGCTCGACTGTCTCCTCGTCGCCGAAGGATTCGACAACTCGCTGTGGCGCCTCGGCGACGATCTCGTCGTCAGGCTCCCTCGACGAGAGGCCGCGGTCGCGTTGAGCGAGAATGAACGGCGCTGGCTGCACGAGGTCGCTCGAGGCGTTACCTTGAGAACGCCGCTGCCCCTGCTGGCTGGCGCCCCCAGTGACCTCTATCCGTGGCCGTGGTTGATCACGTCGTGGATCGACGGCGTCCCGGGCGACCAGATCGACCTCCAAGCGAACGGTTCGTCGGCGCGAGCGCTGGCGTCGTTCCTACGCGAGTTGCACGTCGAGGCACCCGCCGACGCGCCGCGCAGTCCCGTTCGTGGTGTCGCCCTCAGTTCGCGATCGACCACCTTCCAGGCACGTCTCACGCGACTTCGCGACCACGTCGACGAGAAGGCGCTGCAAGAGCTTTGGGTGGACTGCGTCGGGGCTCCGCCGTGGTCGTCGGCGTCACGCTGGCTCCACGGTGACTTCCACCCGGCCAACACCCTCTATCGCGACGGTGAACTCGTCGGCGTCATCGACTTCGGCGACCTGTGCGCCGGCGATCCCGCCACCGATCTCGCGGGTGGCTTGCTGTCGCTTCCTTTTGACGCGCTCGACGACTTCTTTGGCGAGTACGGGTTCATCGATGAGGCGACGCTGCGACGAACGATCGGCTGGGCGTTGTTGTTCGGCGTCTTCATGGTGTCGCTCGGTATCGAAGGTCGCCCGACCTACCGGCGCGTTGGCGAGCTTGCGCTCAAGAACGCCACTCAAGTGGCGAGGAAACGTTAGGTCCCGCCGCGCCCCCGCGCCGAGTCCGTAGGGCCCGTCGGCTCACGTGACGCACGAGTGCCTCCGGGCCTACTTGATGGCGACGTGCGCGACGGGTCCGGGCCGAAGCACGCGAGCCAAAGGGTAAGTTCGTGTAAAGGAGTGTTTCGTGGCGAGGTCGCGCGTTTACTTAGAAGAGGGTAAGAGTTCGGTCTTCGCCATCTCCTGCGACTGGCCCGGCTGGTGCCGACGAGCCAAGACGCCAGATCTCGCGATCCAAGCCCTCGACGCGTACCGAGAGCGCTACGCCAAAATCGTCACCTCGGCGTTTCGACCCGGACCTTTCGAGATCATCGGCACCACGAGGGGCAACGCGACGACGGACTTTGGCGCACCGGACGCTCGCGGTCCGTGGGATGAGGACGACCTCACGCCTCGTGAGTTGGCTCGCCAGCTGGCCGTGCTCCAGGACTGTTGGAACTACTTCGACGCGGTGGTCGCGAACGCGCCCGCCGAGTTGAAAAAGGGACCACGAGGCGGAGGACGCGATCGCGACGGCGTCGTCAATCACGTTCGAGAGGCCGAGCGTGCCTACTGCTCGAAGGTTGGCTTCCGCGTCGCTCCACGAACGCCCTGGGACGAACAGCGAGACGTCGTGGTGACGACACTTCGCGCCGCCACGCGGAACGAGAAGTGGCCGGTCGCCTACGCGATTCGCCGCTGCGCCTGGCACGTGGTTGATCACGCGTGGGAGATCGAGGACAAGGGCTTCTAGTACCCGAACGAGAACGATCCGTTGACGTCCTTCTCGTTCACGGCGTCGGGAAACGAAGTTCGAGAGCCCGGAGCGCGTCGTCAAAACCCAAGCGCCGATAGAAGGGAAACGCCGCCAGCGTCGGATGCGTCGTCAAGTAGTCCAACTCCATCGTCCGCGCGTCGCTGATGAGCGATTCGACGAGCTTGGTTCCGACGCCGCCGTTACGGTGAACGGGTTGCACGTAGACGCTCTGGACGATGCCGGCGCGGCGAACGAACTTTCCGGGCCCGGGAACGCGCTCGACGACGAAGAGCCACGCGCAACCGACCGACTTCCCATCGATCGTGGCGAGGTACGCGCGATGCGACTCGCGATGGTGCTCGTACCACTCAAAGAACTTCAGCTCGAATCCCTCTCGGCTAAGTCCCTTTTCACCCGCTTCTTCACTACGCCACTGGAAGCGAAGGGCCGCGAGGTCGGAGATGTTCATCGCGCTGGCGCGAAAGACGGTCGCGTTAGAGCCCACGACCCGAGGCTACGTCGTGAGGGGCGCGAGGGAGGTCGGCGCCGCACTGGCGCCCGGTCCGGGCCTCACGTCACGTACGGACCAACACGTAGTGCGTCGCGCCTTCACCCTCCGTGACCGATGAGCACTCGTAGCCACTGGGCCACTCGCCCACCTCTAAGAGTCGCTCGCCTGACTCGAGCCTGATGGGTACGACGGCCAAGTGAAGTTCGTCCACCAGTCGAGCGTCGAGGAACGCTCGAACGGTCCGCACCCCGCCACCCAGGCCGACGACGTCATCTCCCGCCACCTCGCGGGCGCGGGCCAGGGCGGCGTCGAGACCTTCGGTAACGAAGTGGAACGTCGTGTCGTCGACGGCGATCGACGGACGCTCGAAGTGCGTGAGGACGAAGACCGCGTGGTGAAAAGGGGGATGATCCCCCCACCAGCCACGCCACTCGCTGTCGCGCCAGGGCCCGCGAACGGGGCCGAACATGTTGCGACCCATGATCGTCGCACCGACGTCCACGAAACCGCGCCGAAAGACGTCGTTGTCGACCCCCTCACTGCCGCCTGGTTCACCGATCATCTCGCGGCCCGACTTCGTGGCGAAGATCCACTCGTGGAGTCGGGTGCCCCCGACGCCGAGAGGATTGCCCTCGTCCTGGAAGGGACCGGCCCCGTAGCCGTCCAGAGAGATCGACAGCGCGTTGACTTCGAGTCTTGACACGGCGTCCTCCTCCGTCTTTGACGACCGTAGGTTATCGTTCGGCCCGTCGCCATTGAAACTGGCTCACGTCGCTCGTCGACGTTCGAGGTACGAAGAGACCGCCGTCGAACTTCGAAGGACGAGGACGTGGGCGTGGGGCGCCTGCGTTCGCGCTTCGTTGGGGACGCTCTCGTGGTAGCGCGCGTGGGTCTTCCACGACCACAACACGACGTTGCGCTCGGGATTCAACGAGAACAGGTGGCGGAGCGACTCACGATTGCCGTTCCAGAGTTCCTCACCCGCAAATCCTCGACGAATCGTCCGCCTGAGAAGACGGACGATGACCTGTCGTCTCGGGAGATCGATGAAGAGGATCACGTCCGCTCGGCGCCAGAGCAGGTCGCGAACCGCGCGGTAGTTCCCGTCGCTCACCCACCGCGGCTGCTGGGCGAAGCCGTCCACGCGCTCGCGAAACTCGTCGGCGTCGAGCGCCGTCCAATCCTCTTGGTGGTAGAGCGAGTCCAGCTCGAGGTACGGCGCGTCGAGGATTCGGGCGAGTTCTCTCGCGAACGTCGTTTTCCCGCTTCCCGACGCGCCCTGGACGACGATACGATCCGTTGCGCTGCCCCGTGGTTCGCGTGGGTTCGACACCGCGAAAGCATACCGAGAGCCTCGGGGACCCACCTCGCGCGCGGGCGACGCTCGCACTCGATGGCCGGGCGCTTCGCTAGCTCAGGCAGCCCTCAGGCGCAGCGAGACCGCGAGTTCGTCGACCACCCGGTCGAACATCATGTTCGCGTTCTTCACCGTGCCCACGTACTGTCCAAAGAGCTCGAAGGTGAGAAAGCCGAAGATCGCCGTCCAGGCCAAGAGCGCCCTCACGTACTCTTCGGACGCCACGCCGGGCATGATCGCGGCCAGACCGTCGACGTCGAGGAAACGACGTTCACCACCCGCCGCCGGGCGCGCCAGCGCGACCGACGTGTCGACCCGTCGGCTTTCGCTCAGAATTGCTCCCAGGACGCGCGCCACTCTCGAGGCGGCATCGATCGTCGCCGTCGGTGCCGTGTAGCCCGGGATCGGTGTTCCGTAGATGAGCGCGTACTCGTGGGGGTTGTTCGTGGCCCAACGTCGAATCGCGCGCGCCGAGGCCCTCCACCTCGCGTACGCGTCCTCGCGCGCTACCTTGGCGTCCGCGCGTTCCACGCTCTGGCCGAGATCGTTGTACGCGTCGAGAATGAGAGCCGTGAGCAGATCGTCACGGGTCGCGAAGTAGCGATAGAGCGCGGACGAGACGACACCCATCTCCCGTGAGATCTCACGCAGGGACAGACCCGACACACTCTTCTCGGCGATCAACCGCCTCGCCACGTCCTTGATCACTTCGATCTGGGCCCGTCGCGCGCTGGCCCTCACGTTCGTCGCTCTGCTCACGCGTCCAGTATCCCACAACGAGAGCACTGCTCTTGCAATTTCTCCCGACTCGTGCCATACTGGTTGGGAGAGCAGTGCTCTCTCAATCGAAGGAGCCGTTGTGGCGCAGTATCTCATCGTCGGAGCCGGACCAGTAGGGAGCGCGGTGGCGCAGCTGCTCGCCCACCACGGCCACGGCGTGCGCCTCGTGACGCGAGGCGGATCTGGTCCCGACCATCCCCTCATCACGAGAATCGCCCTCGACGCGACACGATCGGAGGAGTTGAGCGAACTCGCGAGTGGCTGTGCCGCGATCTTCAATTGCGCCAACCCCCGCTACCACCGTTGGCCCACCGATTGGCCGCCCATCGCGACTTCGCTCCTCGTCGCGGCGGCGCGCTCCTCCGCGGTGCTCACGACACTCTCCAATCTCTACGCCTACGGACGACCGACGGGTCCGATGTCACCCGACTCCCCCTTCCTCGCCGACTACGAGAAGGCGCAGGTGCGCGCCACGATGTGGCACGACGCCCTCTCGGCGCACGACGACGGGCGCCTTCGCGCCACGGAGGTGCGAGCCTCCGACTTCATCGGACCCGACGCCCAGAGTGCCTTGGGCGCTCCGGTCGTCTCACGGGTCTTGGCGGGCAAGCGCTGCTGGGTGCTCGGGGCGAGCGACCAACTCCACAGCTGGAGCTACACCAAGGACGTCGCCCGGACACTCGTCGCGTGCGCCCACAATCCTGAGGCGTGGGGTCAGGCCTGGCACGCGGCCACCAACCCACCTCGGACGCAGCGCCAGGTCATTGACGACTTGGCCGACGTCGCGGGCGTCGATCACGTCGCGATGTCGACGATACCGACCTCGGTCCTTCGTCTCGTGGGACTCGTCAATCCCGTGGCAAGAGAACTTCCGACGACGCTGTACCAGTTCAACGAGCCCTTCGTCATCGACGACTCGGCGACGAGAATGAAACTAGGGATCGAACCCACGCCGTGGCTCGAGGTCCTTCGCGACACGATCGCGTCATCGCGGTGAGCGCGCCGCGACGACGACTACGGCGTCACGACAAGATCACGCGACGTAGCGAGTCGTTCGACGATCGAACGGGCCGTCTCGGCAGCGCTCAGACCAGAGTTGTCGAGAACGTGTTTTTCATAGACGCCCAGTCGTTCGTACTGGGCGTACGTCGCTCGAATCGGGTCCTCTAGGGTCAACGCGCCGGCGTGTCGTGGCTCCTTCAATCGGTCCACCGATCGAAAGAGGCAGTCCTCGAGCGTGGGGCGTAGCACCACGTAGGACACCGGCGCCTTCACGTGCGCGAGCTCTTCTCCGATCAGGTCCGCGTACCAGGGGCCCACGTGGCCTTCGAGCACCGTCACGTAGCCGGCACGAACGTAGCGTGCGGCCGTTGACAGCGAGGCGCGCACCATCACCTGATTCTGGGTGTCCGCGCGCGACTCCCACGGCGCGATCAGTCCGTTCACGACCGAAGCCCAGAAGAAGTCCGCGTCGACGACGACCGAGGGAGTGAACGCGCCCGCCACCATTCGTCCGACGGTCGTCTTGCCCGATCCCGGAGGACCGGTGAGGATCAAGAGCTGAGAATCGGACACCGGAGAAATCTACTCGCGGGCCCGTTTGACCTCGATCCCTCCGTGGGCCCGTCTACTTCCACCGATCTGACCTTCTCGATCAGATGGCGAACGCGTCACCCAGCCCGTCAGCGCCGACTACCTCGAGAGCGCTTGCTCGAGATCGGCCACGAGGTCTTCGACGTCTTCGATACCGACGCTCAGCCGCACGAGGTTGGCGGGCGGTTCGAGCATCGATCCGGCCGTCGACACGTGCGTCATCTCCGAAGGCAGCTCGATCAGGCTCTCCACCCCACCGAGGGACTCGGCGAGGATAAAGACCGTCGTGGCCTCACAGACTTTCCTCGCGACGTCGACGCCGGCCTTGAGCGTGAAGCTCACCATCCCACCGAAGTCGGACATTTGCGCGACGGCGACGTCGTGGCCAGGGTGATCGACGAGCCCCGGGTAGAAGACCCTGTCGACGGCGTGGTGATCGACGAGATACGCCGCCACGGCCCGAGCGTTCGAGCAGTGTCGGTCCATGCGAACGCCGAGCGTCTTCAGCCCTCGTAGCAGCAGGTAACAGTCCATCGGACCTGGCACCGCGCCGATCGCGTACTGGTGGAAGCGCAAGTGGACAGCGAGCTCGTCGTTGTTCGTCGCCACGAAGCCACCAATGACGTCCGAGTGACCGCCGACGTACTTGGTCGTCGAGTGCACGACGACGTCAGCACCGAGAGCGAGAGGACGCTGCAGATAGGGCGTCGCGAAGGTGTTGTCGACGACCAAGAGCGCGCCGTGTTCGTGCGACGCGGCGCTCAGGGCCGCGATGTCGACGACGTTCAAGAGTGGATTACTCGGCGTCTCGACCCAGAGCATCCTCGTCGCCTCACCGAAGGCTGAACCAACGGCGTCGACGTCACTGAGGTCGACGGTCGAGACCCTCACCCCCCAGTCGCCGAAGATCCGTGTGAGGAGTCGAAACGTGCCGCCGTAGGCGTCATTGCCCAAGATCACGTGATCGCCCGGCGCAAGTGTTCGAAGCAGCGCGTCCTCGCCCGCGAGTCCCGAAGCGAAGGCCACCCCGTGGCGAGCGCCTTCTAAGTTGGCGAGGCACGACTCGAGGGCGGCTCTCGTTGGATTGTTGCCCCTCGAGTAATCAGAGAACCGAGGCGCACCGACGGCGTCTTGGGCGTAGGTGGAGGTGAAGTAGACCGGTGGATTGACGGCTCCGATCACGTTGTCGGGCTCCGAGCCGACGTGGATGGCTCGGGTATTGAATCCGCTCACGCCTCACTCCTCTGCTCCAGGAATCCCAACAAGTCGCTGCGCGTGAGGACCCCGACGGGATGTCCCCCGTCGAGCACCAGTACCGCCGCCGTCGTGCTGAGGTGTCTCGTGAGTTCGGTCACGGTCATGCCAACACCCACCATCGGCATCGACGGATCCGCCACCTCCTTCACTCGGAGATCCAACACCGACGCGTCACGGGTCGTGGCCTCCAAGAGGCCCAACTCACTCAGCGAACCCGAGACCTCCTTCGCCGCCAGGGGCATCTCCGACGTCACCGTCACCAGGAGTTGCGAGACGTCCTTCTCTCGCATCAACGAGATGGCGTCGCGCACCAAGACGTCTTCGGTGACGAGCACGAGGTCGGCCAGGGTGTTGGCTTGACGCGAGATCTTCGCCGCCAACACGTCGCCCGCGTCCATCTCGTCGCGCGGGCGCAGGAAGCCAAAGTCGGTCATCCACGTGTCGTTGAAGATCTTCGAGAGGTACCCTCGCCCCGAGTCGGGTATCAAGACGACGACGACGGCCTCCTCGGGCAACGTGCCAGCGACGCGCAGCGCGGCCGCGACGGCGGTGCCCCCCGAGCCGCCGATCAGGATGCCCTCACGCCTCGTGACCTCTCGAGCCATGGCGAACGCGTCGGCGTCACTGACGGCGACGACGTCGTCGACGAGCGTCGGGTCGTAGTTCTCGGGCCAGAAGTCCTCGCCGACCCCTTCGGTGAGGTACGGACGCCCCGAGCCACCCGAGAAGACCGAGCCCTGCGGGTCGGCGGCGATGACCTTGATGTTGGGATTGCGTTCCTTGAGGTACTTGCCAACACCGCTGATCGTCCCTCCGGTGCCGGCACCCGCGACGAAGTGCGTCACGCGACCCTTCGTCTGTTCCCAGATCTCCGGACCGGTGGTCTCGTAGTGGGCGCGCGGGTTGTTCGGATTCGAGTACTGGTCGGGTCGAAACGCGTTGGGCGTCTCGCGCGTCAAGCGTTCGGCCGTTGAGTAGTACGAGTCGGGGTGCTCGGGCGCGACGGCCGTCGGACAGACCACGACGTCGGCGCCGTACGCGCGAAGGACGTCGATCTTCTCCGGCGCCATCTTGTCGCTCATCACGAAGATGCACTTGTAGCCACGGTGCGCGGCGACGATCGCGAGTCCGACGCCCGTGTTGCCACTGGTGGGCTCGATGATCGTCGACCCCGGGCCGAGGAGACCTTCTTGTTCGGCGGCCAGGACCATGGTCAGCGCCGGCCGGTCCTTGGAACTGCCGCCGGGGTTCGTCGTCTCCAACTTCGCGATGAAGTCGCACTTGAGATTGGAACCGACCGCGCTCAGGCGAACCATCGGCGTGTGGCCAATGAGGTCCAACGGGCTCTCGGCCACGTCCATATCGGGGTAACGCATAACTCTTCGTTTCTACTAGGACCACGCGAGTCGACGGAAAAGTCGAAGACTTCTCGCACTCACTCTAAAGGAATTGATCCGCCGCTAAGGAAGGGCATCTTTGACCACGATCCCCGCCCGCGACTTCCGCCGCGGTAATCCCAAGGGCGTTAACTTGACGTGGTGCGAGTCCTCTTCACCTCTACCGCTGGACGGGGCCACCTCCAACCACTCCTTCCCCTCATCGACGCGTTCGAAGCAGTGGGGCACGAAGTGCTGACGGTGGCTCCAAGAAGCCTCGGCCCGACCCTCGTCGAGAGAGAAGTCAATCACCGACTCGGCCTCGATCCACCCGAGGAGGAGTCAGAACGTCTCTGGTCTCTCTTTCCGACACTCCCTCGATCGGCGGCCTCTGCGTTGGTCGAACGGGAGTGGTTCGCACAGCTTTGCCTGCGCGCTCTGTTACCCGCGGTCAAAAGTGCGGTCAGCGAATGGGGTCCCGACCTCGTCGTTCGTGAGAGTTGTGAGTACGCCGGCGCCGTCGTCGCCGACCAACTGGGTGTCGCGCACGCTCAAGTTGGAATCTCCACCGCCGCGGCGGAGTCATCGGTGCTCCATCAACTCGTGACGCCGGACTTAGAGCGTTCTAGCCCGGGCCTCAGCGCTCGAATCCACGAAGCCCCGTACCTGACGACGTTCCCCGCCTCACTCGACCCGTCGCCGTACCCTACGACCTTGCGCTACCGCACTCTTTCGACGAAGACGCCGAAACCTCTCCCCGACTGGTGGGACGGCGCTGCATCTCCCCTCGTCTACTGCACCTTCGGCACGGTCGCCACGGGAGAAGAACGCCCCACGGAGCTTCTTCGCTCAGCCGTCTCGTCACTTCGCGGGCTCGACGTGCGTATTCTCGTCACCACCGGAGTGAAGATGCTGCCCCAGGAATTCGGGGACACACCAGAGAACGTTCACGTCGAATCGTGGGTCGACCAGGCAGACGTCTTCGAGCACGCATCGTTAGTCCTTTGCCACGGGGGATCCGGAACAACGTTCGGCGCGCTCTCGTGTGGGGTTCCGCTGGTGCTGCTGCCAATGTTCGCCGATCAGTCCACCAACGCCAACGTGGTTCGAAGCGTTGGCGCCGGCCTTGTGGTGGCGGAGGGAAACTACTCAGCCGACGCCAACGTCGACCAGATGAAAGCGCGGATGACCGAAGTGCGTGACGCGGTCCTCGAGATCCTCGACAACGCTTCGTACCGTGAGGCCGCCGCCGCGGTCGGAGAGGAGATGAAGAACCAGTGTTCGCCCACCGCGCTGGTCGAACGACTCACGCAGTGAGCTTCGTCACCAACCGATCGTTGGCCACAGTGCGAGGGCGCGACGGCGCGACGGGTCACCCTGGCGCCACCCAAAGCCAGATCGCCAGTCCAAAGCCGAGGAGAGCTGCCAGTACACGCAGCGTGTTGGCCGGTACCCTTCTCGCCACCGAGGGTCCGAGGAAACTTCCGACGAACAGGCCCGCCGCGAGGGCCAGCGCCGCCTGCAGGTGAACGGGACCAAAGAGTAAGAAGGCGACCGCGGTCACCACGTCGGCGACGCCGAGGAGCATATTCTTCAGCGCGTTCGACCGAGGGAACTCCCGGTCGACCCTGAGTAGCAGTAGCGCGAGAATCATGATGCCCGAGCCCGCGCCGAAGTAGCCACTGTAGATACCGACCACGAAAAGGCCAACGGGCAGAACGTAGCGATTCTCTCGGCCGAACCGGCTCTCGTGCCACTTCGAAATCCGAGGCTGGGCCAGTAACACGAGGGCGGCCGACGCCAAAAGGTAGGGCACGATTCGGTTGAAGACGTGTGTGGGCGTTGAGAGCAGAAGCACGACGCCCACGACGGCTCCCACGACGGCGATCGGGACCCAACGACGAAGCCACTGACCTTGACCCTTCAACTCTGGACGTGAACCTAAGCCCGAGCCGGGAAAAGATCCGATCAGCGCCACGGCGTTCGTCACGTTCGCCGGCAACGGGGCAATGCCGACGGCGAGGAGCGCCGGGTAGGAGATGAGTGAGGTGATGCCGCCGGCCGATCCCACGAGTCCAGCGACAACTCCGGCGCCGATGAGCAAGGAAATATTCGCGCCGGAGATCACAACACGAACGACGCTACTCCAGGGTTTTTGATCGCTCCCACTCCGTGCGGGTCCCGTCGGCGACAGTCGGGCGGCCCTTCACGGCGATGGGGAGTCCGATCCCACCCCGATGGCGAGACTCCAGACCGATCCAAATATCGACAGGCTCCCGGCGCCTTCACTCACCACCACGGTCCTGAGGTTTTGTAAATCAATCAGCGGTCGAGCGCAGCCGTTCTATTAGCCGAAAGCGCTCTAGGACGACGAGCGTCGCGTCGTCGAGCACAAAAGTCGCTTCTCCGAGAGAGTCGGTCATTTCCTTACGGTGCCAGAAGTTTTCATGGGCCGCCCGCCACTCAGACACCGTTGCGTGCCCCTCGCCTTCATCCACCACGTGTTCGTAGCCCACTTCACCAAGTGGAACAAGGAGCACATCCACCGTCTCGATCACGCACACCGGTTGATTGTTGGAGTCGACCACCACGGAGCGCTGACCTCGGCGCGGTAAGGGCTCACGCTCGATTTCGTACTCCATAGCAAGTGACGTGGTAGTCACTTTTCGACCATCGAGGATCGCACGTATCAGACGATCTCGAAGTGGGCCAGGAAACGCAAACTCCGAAAGAGGCAACTCGGGAAAGTTGTCGGCAAAAATTCTTTCGTTCACTGCGAAATCCTAAGCCCCGGACGCAAGAGTCAATTCCCAGCGTGCGCGTCATCAAGTAGGAGACTCAACAGTCTGATTTTCCATGAAGAAACACCAGACATTCGCGTGATGAACTTCTGCCGAGGTGGCAGAAGCCGTGAAGCGGCTCCGGCAGACCCGACGACTGACGTCCAATCAGGGGGACACTTTCCGGCCAAACGACCAGTAGGCAATCGAACCGGTCAAATTCGTGCTGGCAATCCACCAGAGCCATTTGGGGCCACGAACGCCATCGCGAGGACGTCGGCGAAGGTCTCGCCACATGAAGGGGGTGACGACTACCCACAAAAGCAGTGCTCCCGCAACTATCGGGTACTTCGCGTTGGTCTTCATACCCCAAGTATGTCATCGGAAGAAGGATCGACTACGCGTGAATCGGGGAACCGCACGTGCGCCGTCCGCGAGGCAACGTGCGCCACAGTGTTGAAGCGGCCACGTGAACTCGCCATGTTCGACTCCTCAGTGTTCTAGGAAAAACCGATAGACGTTCGTGTTCAGGATTGCGGCAGTAGCCCTAATCACCCATTCTCGCGAATTTGTCATGATTTCTGGACGTTATTTGCGACGATGCGATGGCACTCTGCCCTGAATCACTACCGGCGGCACAGGTACGCTCTTGACAACGGGGCATCTGTTCAGTCCGCAGTCAGCGAAACGATATTCCATGATATCCGCAAGGTACAGAACTGATCTCGTGAGGATAGTAAGTGCCGCCGGATTGATCGTCGCGACTCTATCG
>Ga0307372_10000029_pt1 | contig 212432 bp, 143 predicted proteins | sample OX1MG_FD_202533 | JGI IMG/M metagenome (GOLD analysis project Ga0307372, IMG submission 202533) | Soil microbial communities from Risofladan, Vaasa, Finland - OX-1 | ecosystem: Environmental > Terrestrial > Soil > Coastal area > Acid sulfate soil | place: Finland: Risofladan, Vaasa...
TCATCCAGCAACACCAAAGCGCGCCTGCGCCGGTCCTCCAGAAGATCGGCGCTCCCCTTCAGCCTGGGCATAGCTCTTCTGTACCTCAATACCTATTATTGCATTCTTTATACAGAGAGCAATAAGGAGCGAGGAGCGACAGATACCGGGTGTATCTTAGCGGCGAGCGACGAAGAAATGGGGAAAACCGGCCCCGTCCCTCCGGGTTGCGGCGAAAATGCGGCCAGACTTCGTTGTCGTCCTCGGCAGTGGGGCCGCCACAGACTTCGGACTTCGCCTCGTCTGCCCGCATTTTCGCGCGCAACGCCATCCATCCCAGTAGTGTGAACAGACCCTAGGAAAGAACCCCTCCCGGGCGGCTCGATGACCGCATTGGGCTGATATCGCAAATCGACAAGTCCAGCCATCCATTGCTGTCGGCGGCTGATCCCGGGAATTTTGTCCGATGAGCGCCGTGGGAACTCCATCACTGTGCGAGTTCGCCCATTAGCCACGCGCGAGCCATTTTCCAGTCACGCATCACGGTCTGCGGAGAAATCCTGAGCACTTCGGCCGTCTCTTCTACACTCAGTCCGCCGAAGAATTTCAGTTCGACAACCTTGGCCTTCCGCGGGTCGACCCGCTCGAGAACCTGCAGCGCGTCGTCGACGGCAACCAGGCCGCGGTCTTTCGATGGTGAAGCAAGTTCGGGAGCTTCTTCGAGATTGAGGTGCTCGGCCGCGCCTACGAACAAAAGGGGGAATCCGCCGAAGCAATCAACACCTTTCAGCGGGGCCTGAAGCTGGACGGCAATATCGAACTCTGGTCGGGACTCGGGCATGCGTATGCAGCGTCCGGCAACCGGGCAGAGGCATATAGAGTGTTGGAGCATTTGAACGCGATCTCCGCGACCAGGTATGTCGCTCCCTATAACGTCGCGCTGATCAATGCGGGGCTCGGTGACAAGGACCAGGCCTTTGCGTGGCTCAATCAAGCGTATGACGCCCGCTTCTACCTGTTGGTCGAATATCTCAACACGGATTCACGACTGCACAACCTTCGGGCGGACCCTCGGTTCAGTGCCCTGAGAAGCCGCATCGGGCTGCCTGCTCCAAAAGCAGACTAGCGGTGAGAGATGCGCTCACCCCGGTGAGCGCCCAAGCTCGGCCAACGACACTTTCAAAGTGTGAAAAATCGCCAACTCACTCATCGAGCGTTCGGGTGCTCGACATCCGCGTTCCGGTCGAGTTTCCGCCCATCCGTCAATGACCCAATTGCGGCGCATTCGGGGTAAGTCAAAGTTCGCCTGCTTGAAACTCATGCATGCAGATGGTCGGAGAAAAAGCGAGATCATTGTCAGGCTTCGCAGTCTTCTGCATGAGTGATACGGCATCGCTTTGAAACCACCGAATCGTTGACTCATCCATTCCAAGTTGCACTTGGAATTTTGGCTCAAGGTTCCGGACGCGAGTACCGACAACCGTCCACACTCCACCCTCGCCGGAAATATTCACCAGATCGCCGACAGCTATACTTTGTTGCATGTTCTTCTCCGGGGCCTTTGAAAGGGCCCGCTGAAACTCCCAGTTTTCGCTCGCTGCGGAAATCGTGCCAGAAGTCAGCCTGATCTGGAAATGCCTCGAAAGTGGCTCATGGATGACCCGAAGGAATCAGAGTAGGTTCCTTGCAACTGTCAGCAGACGCATTGGAACTGCTTCTTTGGATTGAAGGAGTAGCGCTAACCGGACAGGACTCGAAAATCGGGGTTATGTCCGGGTTGGCCACAATTCACTCGGAACTCAGAAAAGGCGGCTGTGGACTCGCTTGCAGCACGCCAGGCCATGGTGCAGGTTTGGATTTTACCGCTGATTTGCTTGTGATTTAAGGACGGTCTCGACCATGTCGATCCAGGTTCACCGCGATCTCACGACTTTCCGGCGTGGTCGCCATATTCCCAGTCATAGGGTACGGCAGTCTTACCGAGGATAAACCTGACCAGATCGGCGAAGCCTGCCTCGGAGCGAACGTCGTTCGAGAGGATAACGACGCAACGCTGACTGGCCTCGATTAGGATTGGGCACCCGGCTACCGTGATGATGAGAAGGATCGAAAATTCAGGCGCCGGCGCACTGCGGCAGAACTTCCGAAGCTGACGCGAAGTTATAGCCGCACCTAAAAAGACTGAATCCCGTCCGTTCGCACGCGGGAGGATTGTGTGCGCTCGGTTTGGCGACGCAAACGGGCGCGTCGGAGTGGTAGCCTTGGTGTGTTTGCAATCCGCAATCGCTTCGCGACTGCTGCACGCGCCGGCGATGAGAAAGCTGACTCCCTATGAAGAAACACCTTGTCGCTCTACTCTGCCTATTTTTGCTTGCATCTCTTACCGCGTTTGCCCAACTACGGCGGTATGTGCCGGTGAAGCAGGTCGATCAGTGGCATCTGAAGCACTATCCGTTCGACGACCCAAATTTGCCCACGGAAAAGCGGATCGACAATCTGTTGTCGCTGATGACGGTCGACGAGAAGATCGACTGCCTTGGCGTCCAGACCGGCGTCCCGCGGCTAGGCGTGCCGAATATCGGCGGCTCCGAAGGAATCCACGGCGTGGTTCAGCGCGAGGCGCGATTTGGGCGCCAGCCGATCACCACGACACAGTTTCCGCAGCCGCCCGGCATGGGCGAATCGTGGGACCCGGATCTGGTGCGGCAGGCGGCAGGAGTGGAAGGCTATGAAGCGCGCTTCATTACCCAGACGCCGAAATACGACCGACAGATTCTGATGCTATGGGGACCGCAGTCGGACCTCGACCGCGACCCGCGCTGGGGACGCAGCGAGGAGGTGTACGGCGAGGATCCACTCCTCAACGGGACCATGGCGACAGCCTTTGTGCGCGGGTTGCAGGGGGACAACCCGAAGTACTGGCAGGCGGCGGCACTGCTGAAGCACTTCCTAGCCAACGAAAACGAGAACAACCGCAACAGTTCGTCTTCAAACTTCGATGAGCGGCTTTTCTGGGAGTATTACTCAGTGCCTTACCGAATGGCCTTTCTCGACGGCGGCGCAAAGGCCGTAATGGCCTCGTACAACGCCTGGAACGGCACGCCGATGGCGATCAATCCGATTTTGCGCAGAATCGTGATCGACAAGTGGGGTGTGGATGTTGTTTCAAGCGACGGTGGAGCTGTAAAACTGCTGGTGAGCCCGCGGCATTTGTTTCCGAATCAGGAAGCGGCGGTGGTGGCTTGCCTTAAGGCCGGGATCAATCAATATCTCGATGTTTACCGGGACGAGCTGCACGCGGCTCTCAAAGACGGCTCAATCACCGAAGCTGATATCGACAGCGCGCTGCGCCGTAAATTCCGCATCGAGATTAAGCTTGGTCTGCTCGATCCACCGGACTTGGTGTCCTACACGAAGATTCGGGATACGCCGGAGCCGTGGAATACGGATCGGGACCGCGACGTTTCGAAAAAGATTGCGCTCGAGTCGGTAGTGCTGCTGAAGAATGAGAACCACTTTCTGCCGTTGGACAAAACGAAGATCAAGTCGATCGCGGTGATTGGGCCGCTGGCCGACGTGGTGCATTGGGACTGGTACGGCGGAACACCTCCCTACGCGATCACGCCGCTCAAGGGCATTGAGAATGAAGTGGGGCCGAATGTGAAGGTGAACTTCGCCCCTTACGACACGGCGGACGGCGAGGACGCCGCGATGAAGGCGGCCAGCGAGTCGGATGCGGCGGTAGTGGTGGTCGGCAACAATCCGACGTGCGGCGATGAAGCGCACGAGTGGTACAACTCGCCAACGGAAGGGGGAGGAATCACGCTTCCTTGCACCGTGCCAAGCGACGGCCGCGAAGGCCGCGACCGCGAAACGATGGATCTGTATCAGGAACAGATCATCAAGCAGGTGATGATCAAAAACCCGAGGACGGTGGTGATCCTGATCTCAAGCTTCCCGTTCACCATCAACTGGACGGAGGAGAACGTGCCGGCGATTCTGCACATGGCGCAGTCGTCACAGGATGAGGGCACCGCGCTTGCGAAGGTTCTGTTTGGGGAATACAACCCGGGTGGGCACCTTGTCGACACGTGGCCGGAGTCGGCCGATCAGCTTCCGCCGAGGATGGACTACAACATCCGCGACGGCTACACGTACATGTACTTCAAAGGGAAACCGCTCTATCCTTTCGGATTTGGGCTGAGCTACACGACTTTCAAATTCTCCAACATCAAAAGTAGTTCGCCGCGGCTGGCAAAGGACGGAAAGATCACGGTCAGCGTAGACGTGACGAATACCGGCGACCGCGCGGGCGACGAAGTTGTCCAGCTTTACGTGAAGCATCTGCACTCTGCCGTCTCGCGGCCGCGTGAAGAGCTGGAAGGCTTCCGGCGCGTGACGATCGATGCCGGACAGACGAAGACCGTGGAGATTCCGCTGGCGGCCTCGCAACTCGGATACTGGGATGTGAAGACGAACGCGTTCCGCGTGGAGGCGGAGCCGGTAAGCCTGATGATCGGCAACTCGTCGGCGGATTTGCCGCAGAAGACGACCATCCAAGTGGAATAGGCAACTTCCGTGCAGGGCCTGCGCCCCCGCGCGAGTCGTTCTGCCCGGAGACATCAGGCGCCCCGGATCTTTTCGGTTGTAGCCTTCGCTGTAGCCTTCGGGCGAGGATAAGCGGTGTCGGGTCGATGCAACGGAGGACATTGTCGTCAAATCCTTGCCGTTCCGGGCGAATTACCGCCAGACCGGAAATCACTACTTAGGCAACAATTCGGACCGGGCCAGCGTCGTCTGGAAAGATCAGGACTCAGAACGTCGGCATTGCGCACATTTTCCTGAAGTAATAGCCGAACGCCCGCTGGATGAACGCTGACCCCGCCATGCTGCACAGACAAAGACTGGGAGTGGTTCCTGCTTGGTCCCCGGGCGTCTTCGCCCAGCGATGCCGCGGCGGGCGGGTCAGCATCGGCCACTGAAGCTCCGCGCGCCCCTGTATGCGGTTCCGAGCGTTGTCTCTCGCGAACGGCGGCATACAGGGCGCCAAAGGCGCTTGTGTCAGTCCATGGGTTCCGGCGTCAGGTACTCGTAGGAGACGAACGCAACCTTGCTGCTGTCGGGCGACCACGAATCCACATTGTTCGTGCCCTGTCCGCCAAAAAGGGTGGCCAGCATCTTGACTTTCTTGTCCGCCAGCGACATGACGTTCAGGGTCACATCCTTGTCTCCGGGATGGCCGGTGACGTCCGGCGCATAGGAGAGGAAGGTCATCCATTTGCCGTTCGGCGAGACGTGCGGGAACCAGTCATTGGTTTGGTCGAAGATAACCTGCTCCTGGTCACTGCCGTCAGGATGCATGCGCCAGATCTGCATATGGCCGGTGCGGACGGAGTTGAAGTATATCCATTGTCCGTCGGGCGAATACTCAGGGCCGTCGTCGAGCCCCTCGGCAGTCGTTAGCCGCTTTTCCTCTCCTCCGGCGGCGGGAATTTTGTAGATATCAAAGTTGTCGCCGCGCTCTCCGGTAAACGCGAGTGTCGATCCGTCCGGCGACCAGCCATGAAAGTAGGAAGGGCCGACCTTCGTGATCTGGATTGGCGTGCCCCCGGTGATGGGCAGGGTGTAGACGAGAGACTTTCCGGTTTGCGATGAATCGCTGACGGCTATCATTTTGCCGTCGGGAGAGATGCCGTGATCGTTGTTGCACTTGACCTCAGGGCCTGTCGGGATGCGCACAGGCTCCTCTCCAGCTGACGGGAGATTAAAGATTGTGCCGCCCCCCAGGACGGGGAGGCGGTAGATGCCGCCGCCCTGATTGAACAGGAGGAAGGAGCCGTCGTTCGACCAGTTTGGCGCTTCGAAATGAACGGGTGCGACGTATGCGACGCGCCGGTCACCGGAATCGACCGATACGGTCTCAATCGTGCTGTAGAGCACGGGCTTCTCGCTGCTCTCCGGCGCCAGTGCTTCGACTTTCACCTTGGAAAAGACGGCCGTCTGGAGCTGGTCCTTGTTATGCGCAGAAACGCCAATGCCTACGTAAAACGGGCCGGCAAGCGCGAGCTTTGTAGACGCGCCTGCGGGATGCAGTTTGCCGTCCTTGCCGGAGAAGAAGCCGTAGAAGTAGTCGCCGCGTTTTTCGATCCTAACCCGCAGCGGTCCCGGGTCCCTGAACTCCACCTCATGCGTATTGGCACCTGTGGCGTCGCGAAACTGCAACGAGGTCAGGCCGTTGCCGTGCCGCGCGATATCGACACCGATTGAGTTTCCGTCGAGAGTCTGGCGAATCATGAGGACTGCTTTGCGATGGGCATCGCCCTGAGTCCCGACGAACCTGATTTCAGCCGAGATGGCGACGTCGCCGGACATTTTCCTCCAGACGTAGTGAAAGTCGTCCTCGCCGAACCACATATTTTCGCCGCTGCCGGTAACGGTGTAACTTTTGTTTGCGGCTTTGTAGCTTGCAGAGCCAGCATGGAGCACGGTGCCCACGTCGCCCTGGCCCTGGAAGATACCGAGCGGTGCGGAGCCCCTCTGAGCCGAGGCAACAAGAGGAGCAAACGATGTAAGAAAGCCCAAGCAGATAAGGGCAGGTAGTCGAGGCGTAACGCTGTAGTTCAACATGTGCCTCCATGGCTTCTTGCGGCAGGTCCATTTTTCCACTTGCCCCCCGAAATGCTGTCTGATATCGTTCGGCGGGAATGATATCAGTCAATACCCCCGGCAAAGCCGGGGGCTTGATTATGTGAGCCGCTCAAAGCAGCTTGAGCGGGGAGGCTAACGCGGCCCCGGTTGGGTTGAGCCACCTTTTCGGTGACTGATCACTTCCACAGGTTCAGTTGGCCCAAGCGCTCATCTTCCTTTTCCTGATTGCGGATGTAGTCTCGAATCACGGCTTCATCCCGCCCCACTGTCGATATGAAATATCCACGCGCCCAGAAGTTTTGCCCTGCGTAGTTTTGCTTCCGTTCCCCGTACGTTCGGGCCAGATGAATCGCGCACTTCCCCTTGATGTAGCCCACCACAGACGACACCGCGTGCTGGGGCGGGATCGAGATCATGATGTGCACATGATCGGAGAGAAGATGACCTTCCTCAATGCGGCACTCCTTCTGCTCGGCCAATCTTCTGAACACTTCGCCCAAATGCTGGCGCAGATTGCCATAAAGCACCTTCCTGCGGCATTTTGGGATAAAGACAATGTAGTACTTGCACTCCCATTTCGAGTGGCTTAAGCTTTCATACTCGTCCATCCGGTTTCTCCTTGATGTGTGCTTGGCGGCTCACCTCGAAGAGTTTCTGGATGGACTCCCGGAAATGTGAAACTGCTACTGCCTCCCCGGCAAAGCCGGGGGAACTCCCGGGATATTAGAGGGCGGCGGGCGAATTGGAGAATCAAAGAAAGAGAGTCCGTAAGTTAGGGACCGGGTTACAAACAAGTTTCGCCGCCCTCCTCGAATCATGAGCGATGTAATCGGCGCTTGACGAGGAAGCTTTTCAGGATACGCTTGTCATGGGAAGTCGAAATGGAGTCTCAATGAATTTGAGTTTGCAGTCAGCAGTGCGCCGCATGGTATCTCTCCGGGCGGTTGTTGGTTATGTGGGGATATTGCTTCTCGCGTTGCCTTCGATTGCGCGGGCGCAAGCGATTTCGGAGGAGGCTTATGGCCCCTACAATGCCGTGTTTCTGGCAGATGGGCCGGGCCTGACCAAAGCCATGGCTCCTCCAGCTGCACCGGGAAACAGGGCCGCCGCATTTCTGGAGAGACTGGGGATGAATGCGGAACAGAGAGAGAACGATGCCTTGCTGGCTGGGCGAGCCCAATGGACATTGTCCTTCTGGTTCAAGTCTTCCGATGAGCTGACCGGCGCAGTACTGGTGGCAGGTATCGGTGACGCGGCAGCGGAGGATGCGCGCTTTATCGGCGTTGAGAACAATCATCTGGGACTGTGGCTGGGCCGTGGACCGGGTACAAATCATCTGACAGTCGCTGAGAGTTCGCTGAGCAATGCGGAGTGGCACTTCGCTGCGGCAGCGAGCGATGGCGAGAAGGTGGTTCTGTATGCAGACGGCAAAGAGGTAGCCACGATTCCGCTGACACAGGGCGAAGTTGCCGGGGAACTGGAGATGGCTCCGGAGCCGTTTCCCGGGCTCGACAGCCATCATTTCGGTGGGAAGATTGCCGCGCTGAAAATTTACCGGGAGGCTCTGACAGCGGCCCAGGTCGCGGCGATGGATGCTGCACGGCCGGACTTTGGGCTGTCCACGTATGAGGAAGCCTCGGCCCACTGGCCGGTGCAGACGCGCGCCATGGCTGGGCAACTGGAGCCGCAGGATCCTTCGACATTGCCTCGGGGCAAAGGAGGCTTCCAGAAGCCGGTTGCGAAGCCGCTCAGTCCTGAAGATCTGCGGACCGAATTGGTGGGGAGCGATCCCTGGACGATCAAAGGCGGCTGGCGGCTGGCCGCCGCGCCGGAGGTGAAGGCGACAGGCAAGGAGATTTCGAAAGCCGGTTTTGCCACCAGGGATTGGGTGGTGGCTACGGTGCCGGGAACGGTGCTGACGACAATGATCGATCGCGGCATTTATCCCGATCCCGATTATGGGCTGAACAATCTCGTCATTCCTGAGAGCCTGGCGCATCAGGATTACTGGTACCGCGTGGAGTTCAAGTCTCCGGCGGAGTCCCGCGGGCAAAAACTGACTCTGACGTTCAACGGCGTGAACTATGCGGCCGAGGTCTGGCTGAACGGGAAGAAGCTGGGCGGATTTACAGGCGCATTTCTGCGCGGCAAGTTTGATGTAACGGGTTTGCTCGCGGTCAACGGTGAAAATGTGCTGGCAGTGCGCGTGAGTCCGCCGCCGCATCCGGGACTCGCCGAAGAGGAGTCGATCAAGGCAGGACCGGGTGAGAACGGCGGCATGGAAGTGCTGGACGGGCCAACCTTCTCGGCGACCGAGGGTTGGGATTGGATTCCCAGCATTCGCGACCGGGACACGGGTATCTGGCAGGATGTCACGCTGACGGCGACGGGCGCGGTGGAGGTGGGCGACCTGAACGTGATTACCACGCTGCCCAAGCCCGACCGGAGCGAAGCGGACGTGGAGATCGAAGCACCGTTGACCAATATGTCCAATGGACCTGTCGAGGGAGAACTGACAGCCAGTTTCGACGATGTGCGCGTGACGAAGCACGTAAGTCTCGCGCCGGGTGAGACGGTGGTTCGGCTGGAACCAGCGGACTATGCGCAGCTCAAAGTGCAGCATCCTCGGCTTTGGTGGCCGAACGGCTACGGCGAGCCCACGCTGCACAAGCTCACAGTCAAGTTCACGGCCGGCGGCAAGGTGAGCTCGCAGCAGCAGATCGAATTTGGAATGAGAGAAGTGAGTTACGAGACGTCTCTCTTTGACGCGACAGGTCATTTGCGGCGGGTCGAAGTGTTTCCCAGCAGGACGCACGATTCGGAACTGCCGCTGATTAACGAGACCCACGAGGGCATCCGGGAGATCGTCGACAAGACGCCAAACATTCTTCCGCCGGGGCAGAAACTCCCGGAGTATTTGCGGTATGCCTGGGTGCAATCGCTTGAGCCGGGCGCCCTGGGATCGCCGTCCATCCGGCCCGTGGTAGGCGGCTGGCCGGGGACCGACCTCGTGATCAAGGTGAACGGCGTGCGCATCGCGGCGCGTGGCGGCAACTGGGGCATGGACGACAGCCGCAAGCGCGTGAGCATGGCCCGCCTTGAGCCGTACTTCCGTCTGCATCGCGACGCGCACGTGAACATGATCCGCAACTGGATGGGCCAGGACACAGAGGAGAGTTTCTACGCGTTGGCCGACAAGTACGGCATCATGGTGTGGAACGATTTCTGGGAGTCCACGCAGGGGTACAATCTTGAGGCCCAGGATCCGGCACTGTTCCTCAAGAACGCGCGCGACACAATCCTACGCTACAGGCACCATCCTTCGATTGTGGTGTGGTGCGGGCGCAACGAAGGCGTGCCGCAGCCGATTATCAACGAGGGGCTTGCGAACCTGGTGCGCACGCTGGACCATACGCGCTACTACACCGGCAGCTCGAACCGGGTGAACCTGCGCAACTCAGGACCGTATCAATACCAGCCGCTTGAATCCTATTACCGCATCAATCGGGGGTTTAGCGTGGAACTGGGCATCCCCAGCGTGCCGACGCTGGAGGGCATGAAGGCGTTTATTCCCAAGCCGGACCGCTGGCCCATCAGCGACACATGGGCCTACCACGACTGGCACCAGACTGGAAACGGTGCGGTAGCGCCCTTTATGAAGCTCATGAACACCGAGTTCGGCGCGCCCACGAGCCTGGAAGACTTCGTCCGCAAGGCGGAGATGCTCGACTACGTGGGCCATCGCGCCATCTTCGAGGGATTCGCGGCGCACCTGTGGCAGCCCAATTCCGGCCGCATGATCTGGATGACGCAGCCGGCGTGGCCGAGCATGGAGTGGAACTTCCTTGGCCACGACTACGACACGCAGTCCAGCTTCTACGGCACGCAGAAGGCCTGCGAGCCGATTCACGCACAACTCGACCTGACCGACGGCGCCGTGGACCTGATCAACCTGGATGAAGCGCGCTCATTCAAGGTGGAGACTCGCGTTCTGAGCCTCGAAAGCAAGGTACTGAGCGACGAGACAAACCAGGTTGAGGCCGCGGCAGATGCGCGCACGCGGGTGGGGATGGTCGACCTGGACAAACTGGCCGGCGGGCACACCGTACTCGTCAAGTTAAACGTGAGCGACGCGAGCGGAACGCCAGTGAGCGACAATTTCTACTGGTGGGCCGAGAAGGATGCCACTCTGCGGGAGTTGGACGGATTGGCGGAGGCGAAACTGAGCGCGTTTGCCTCGGTGGCTCCGTCGGGCAGTGAGCGCAAGGCGACGGTGAAGATCGAAAATCCTGGTTCCACTCCGGCTTTGATGGTCAAACTTACGCTCAAGGATGCCGCGACAGGCAAGCGCATCCTGCCTGCCTACTACAGCGAGAACTATGTTTCGCTGCTGCCTGGCGAGGCCCGCACGATTACGATTGCGTTTCCGGCAGGCGAATCCAAGCCGGCTATCGGTCTTCGCGGATGGAATCTGGGGACACAGACCATCGACGTGAAGTGAACGGTGCGACGTGATAAAGGGCTTCTCCTAAAAGGAGAAGCCCCATATTTGTCGGTCCACAGTGCAGCGCAATCCCTCTGCTTGTGCCTTACGCCCGCGCGCGATGAAGCTGTTGCAGAGGCACCGCTTTTTCCGCGAGGTAGCGGTCGACAGCAGCAGCGGCCCTGCAGCCTGCAGAGGTGGCCCAGACCACGAGAGACTGGCCGCGGCGCATGTCGCCCGCGGCAAAGACGCCCTCGACGGAGGACATGTAGTCGGTGTTGGCCACGTTGCCGCGGACGACAAGCGCCACACCCAATTGCTCGATCATGCCGTTGCGGACCGGACCGAGGAAGCCCATCGCCAGCAGGACCAGATCGACATCGAGCGTGAACTCGGTACCCGCAACCGCTTCGAACTTCGGCGGAGGGCCGACGTGGAAAGCATGCAACTGCTTGACGTTGCCGTCTTCATCACCGGTACAAAAGATCGGGCAGACCAGTGGGCTTGACGGGAATATGTCGGGTGGTATGGAATGGCATGGCGCAATCGATTGCGCTAATAAATCTCGCGGAACTTGAGGCGAGCGCCATGGTCGCCGCGGCCTCTGCTGACTCAGCGACTGAAAAGGGCTTGCGCAGCCTGCTTGATGAACCTGGCCGGCTGCTGCCGCAACGACAGGCGCTCACAAAATGGACCGGCTCGGGGCCTGGCGTTCTGAGGGTGGTCTAAGGCCAATTGCCGATCGCTTTTTGGAGAGAGACTGATGCATTTCCGCTTTCGTTTGCTTGCCCTTGTTGCATTTGGAGTATGGGGCGCGCCGGTTTTCGCCTTCGCGCAGGCGCAACAATCGGTCATGATCGACGCCCATGCGCCCGCGCACGCCTTTCCTCATTTCTGGGAGGAGATGTTCGGCTCCGGGCACGCCGTGCTGGCGCTACGCGACGACTACCGCAGTGACCTGAAGGAGGTGCATGACCAGGTGGGCATGCGCTATGTGCGCTTCCACGGCATTCTGGACGACGAGGTGGGCGTCTACAACGAGGACGACAAGGGAAATCCCAAATACAACTTCTCTTACGTGGACCAGATTTACGACGGGCTGCTGGCCAGGGGCGTGCGGCCGTTTGTCGAGATCAGTTTTATGCCCTACAAGCTGGCTGCACGGCGGGACATTCAGGCCTTCTGGTACAAGCCGAATGTTTCTCCGCCGAAGACCTACGCCGCGTGGGACGCGATGATGAAGGCCTTTGCGCAACACCTGGTGGATCGCTACGGCGTCGACGAGGTTTCCAAGTGGTATTTCGAGGTGTGGAACGAGCCGAATATCGACTTCTGGGCCGGAGTGCCGAAGCAGTCCACTTACTTCGAGCTCTACGAGCACACGGCGCGCGATTTGAAATCGGTGAGCCCGCGGTTGCGCGTAGGCGGACCAGCCACCTCTTCCGCGCACTGGATTCCGGCGTTTCTGAAATTTGTGAGCGAGAATCACGTGCCGATTGATTTTGTTTCCTCGCACGGCTACGCGGACGACACGGTGAAGGACATGTTCCGCACCGATGAGGCGATTCCGATGCGGAACCGCGTGTGCCGCGCGGTGAAGATGGTGCGCGGACAGATTGAGGAGTCTGCGCTGCCCAAGTTGCCGCTGATGTGGACCGAGTGGAATGTGCCTTCCTATGGCGACCTGCACGCGCGCGACAACTGGTATGTGGGCCCGGCGCTGGCCCACGACATCAGCCAATGCGACGGCGCGGTGAAGATGATGTCGTGGTGGACCTTCGACGATGTGTTCGAGGAAGGCGGCGTGACCCGCGAGCCGTTCGACGGAGGGTTTGGATTGATTGCCGCCGAGCGCATCCGCAAACCCAGCTTCTACGACTTTTCGCTTCTGCACGAACTGGGCGACGAGCGGCTGCGGAATCCGGCGGACGATGTGCTGGTGACGCGGCGCAAAAACGGAACGCTGGTTGTGGCCGCGTGGAACCTGGTGGATATGGACAAGGTGGCAAGCGGCGCTCCACTTAAAATCCGGCTCGCGTTTAAAGGCATTTCACCAGAAGCCAACACGTCAATTCAACGGGTGGATGAGGCGCACGGGAATCCGATGATTGCGTATCGCGCGATGGGGAGCCCGCGTTATCCAACCCAGGCGCAGATTAGGGCGCTGAATAAAGCGTCCACGCTGCCGCCGCCGGAAATGCTGCGGCTGAACGGGGGCAAGCTGAACCTGACGCTCGAGGTGAACGAGCTGGCGGTGATAGAGGTGAAGCCGGAATGAGGAAGATGGCGGCGAGGAAAACGCCGGGAGAGCAGGGTTCATGATGGGGACACGTGTTGCAATGCAGATCAGCCGGCGCAGCGCGCTCAAGCGGATTGCGGCAGCGGCGGGATGCGCGCTTGCGCCTAGCGAGCTGGCGCATGGCAGCGCATGGAAGCTGACCAAGGCCGATGAAGGATTTCTCGACGACTTGATTCGCCAGGGGTGCCTCTACTTCTGGGAACAGGGCAGCCCGACTACCGGGCAGGTTCTCGATCGTGCACGGCACGACCTGGGCGGCGCGCGCGACCCACGGCGGATTGCGAGCATTGCGGCGACGGGCTTTGGCCTCACCGCGCTGTGCATCGCGGACAAGCACGGATATTTTCCGCATACGCAGATTGTGGAGCGCGTGCGCTCGACGCTCGATTGGCACCTGAACACGCTGCCCGAGGTGCACGGATTCTTTTACCACTTCAACGACATTGAAACCGGCGCGCGCATCGGCAAATGTGAACTGTCGTCGATTGATTCGTCGCTGCTGCTGTGCGGTGTGCTCACGGCGCATGCGTACTTTAACGACCAGAAGATCAAGGAGTATTCGCGGCAGATTTACGAGCGCGTGGACTGGCCGTGGATGTTGGACGGTGGGGAGGCGTTCTCGATGGGTTGGCAGCCGGAGACGGGCTTTCTGGATGGGCGCTGGAATCACTACTGCGAGCTGATGATGATCTATCTGCTGGCCATCGGCTCGCCCACGCATCCGGTTGACCCGTCCCACTGGAATGCCTTCACGCGCCCGGTGATTCACTACAAGGACTTCACCTACATCAGCGGAAAGGACCCCCTGTTCACGCATCAGTATTCGCAGGCGTGGTATGACTTCCGCGGCAAGCGCGACGCGTATACGAATTATTTTCAGAACTCGGTGACGGCGACGCGCGCGCATGAGGAGTTCTGCATTGCGACTTATCCGAAGTGGTACGACGAGGATTACTGGGGTATTTCGGCATCGGATTACGAGGGCGGATACACGGCGTGGGGCGGGCCGCCGCCGCAGGGTCCGATCGATGGCACGGTGGTGCCGTGCGCCACGGCCGGTTCGCTGGCGTTTCTACCCTCGGACTGCCTTCACGTACTGATGGCGATGCGGCAGAAATGGGGCAAGCGCGCGTGGACCCGGTATGGGTTTGTGGACGCGTTTCATCCGGCTGCGAACTGGTATGACCCCGACGTTCTGGGCATTGATCAGGGGATCAGCGTGCTGATGGCGGAAAATCTCCGCACCGGGCTGGTGTGGAAGATGTTCATGAAGAACCCTGAGAACGCGATTGCCATGCGGCGCGCAGGATTCCATGGGGCCGGCCTCTAGTGCGGGTTATTCTTGGAGTGCACCCACGTGGCTAAAGCCCCCATGAAACCGATCACGCTGAAGGAACTGGCGGCGATCCTCGATCTCTCGCAGTCCACCGTTTCGCGCATCATCAACGGCGAAGCGGCGGCTCACCGCATTGCGCAGGAGACGCAGCAGCGAGTGCTGCACGCCGTGGCGCTCTACGGCTACTCCGCCAACACGGTGGCGCGAAGTCTGCGCCAGAAGCGGTCCTACACGATTGGCGTGATTGTTCCGGAGATCAGCGAAGGCTATTCGACGGCGGTTCTGAGCGGCATTGAAGATGAACTGCTGAAGGATGGATTTTTTTACTTTGTGGTGAGCCATCGCCACCGGCCGGAGCTGCTGGAAGGCTATCCGCGCATGATGCTGGCGCGGTCCGTGGAGGGCATCATCGCCGTGGACACGCCGATCGACGAGGAGCTGCCAGTGCCGCTGGTTTCCGTTTCAGGTCATAAACGCCGCGACGGAGTGATCAACATCGAACTGCATCACGAGCAGGCCGCGCACCTGGCGCTCTCGCACCTAAAGACGCTGGGGCACAAGCACATTGCCTTTATTAAAGGACAGGCATTCAGCTCGGACACGCATCAGCGGTGGAAGGCGATTATGGAAGTGGCCAGGCAGCTGGAGATTCCCATCGACCCGCAGCTTGTGGTGCAGCTGCAAAGCCCGGAGCCGGGCCCCGGACCGGGACTGGCCGTGACGCAACTGCTGCTGCAGGCCCGACGGCCTTTCACGGCAATTTTCGCCTTCAACGACGTGACGGCGATGGGCGCGATCCTGGCGCTGCGGGAGGCGGGCTTGCGCGTTCCGAAGGATGTGTCAGTGTTGGGCTTCGACGATGTGTTTGCGGCGTCCACCAACAATCCGCCTCTGACGACGATCCATCAGCCGTTGCGCGACATGGGGCAGGCGGCCGCGGATACGCTGCTGAAGCTGATTCGCGACGATATTCCGCATCCGCATCCGGCGGCGATCACGGTCTTCCCCAAGCTGGTGATTCGCAAATCCACGGGTCATGCGCCTGCGCGTGCGCAGCTTGCGGGCCATGGCGGTGAGGATTGATGGCAGAGCCTGGAGAGAGAATGCGGCCCGCACTTTGGAGGCCGGCCGGGTGGCCGAAGGAAGGTCGACATGCAGCCCGGTGAAATGACCCGGCGAAACGCGCTGAAGACGCTGTTGGGCGCGGCGGCGTGCAGCGCGACGGCAAGAGACGCGTGGCCCGCGTCGATGCCGGGAGCAGCATCAGCCCTGGCGCAAACCTCCGCGATTCGATTCGAAGAGATTGGGCAAAAGGCCGGCCTGAACTTTGTGACCCGCAACTGCGCCACGCCGGACAAACACCAGATTGAAACGATGGTGGCCGGAGTGGCACTGTTCGACTACGACGGCGACGGCTTTCTGGACGTGTATCTGGTGAACGGGGCCGAGATTCCCTCGCTCAAGAAGGTTTCGCCCGCGTACTGGAATCGACTCTTCCACAACAACGGGAACGGCACCTTCACGGACGTGACAGAGAAGGCGGGCGTGGCCGGCACCGGCTACGGCATGGGCGTGGCCGTGGGGGATTTCAACAACGACGGCCACTCGGATCTATTCCTTGCGAACGTGACGGGCAACCAGCTTTTGCGCAACAACGGCGACGGAACCTTTACCGACGTGACGGAGAAGGCGGGACTGGGCGGCGCGCACTACAAAGGCAGAAAGATGTGGTCGGTGGGCGCTGGATGGTTCGACTACAACAACGACGGCCTGCTGGACCTGTTTGTGGTGAATTACTGCGTGTGGGATGTGGACAAGGAGCCGTACTGCGCGCTGAAGGAGGGCCTGCGGGCTTACTGCCATCCGAAGATGTACGCGCCGCTGCATAACTCGCTCTACCGGAACAATGGCGATGGGACTTTCACCGACGTTTCGCATGAGACGGGCATTGACGCGCTGATGGGTAAGGGCATGAGCGTGAGCTTTGCGGACTTTGACGGGGATGGATTTCTGGACGCGTTTGTCGCGAACGATACGACGCCGAATTTTCTTTTTCGCAACGTGGGAGGCAAACGCTTTGAGGAGATGGGAGTCGTTGCCGGTGTGGCCTATGCCTCAAGCGGAAACGCGCTTTCCGGCATGGGCTCGGATTTTCGCGACGTGAACAACGACGGGCTACCCGACATTTGGCACACGGCGGTGGAGTACGAGACCTTTCCGCTGTATGTGAACCAGGGAGGAGGCATGTTTGTGGATGCCACGGTGACCAGCGGCCTGGGCCCTTTGACGAATCGCATGACCGGATGGGGCAACGGCATCTGCGACTTTGACAATGACGGCTGGAAGGATTTGTTTGTGGCGCGTGCGAACGTGATGGACAACATTCAGCAGGCGGTTCCGAGCCAGAGTTATCACGAGCCGAACTCAGTGTTTCGAAACCAGGGAAACGGAACATTTGAAGACGTGAGCAGCCAGGCTGGGCCGGATTTCCAGATTCCCGGAGCGCATCGCGGCGTGGCCTTCGGCGACATCGACAACGACGGACGCATCGACGCGGTGGTCACGTCGCTGAACGGCCAGGTGAAGCTCTTCCACAACATCTCGCGCACGGACCACCACTGGATTCTGCTGCGGCTCGTGGGCCGCCGCAGCAATCGGATGGGGATTGGAGCGAAGGTTCGCGTGACCACGCCGGATGGCCACTCGCAGTGGAACGAGGTGACAACCGCGGTAGGCTATGCGGGCGCGAGCGACAGCCGCGTCCACTTTGGGCTCGGCGAGCACCGGACGATTCGCGAACTGGAGATTGCGTGGCCGAGCAGAATCCGGCAAGTGATGCGAAACGTGGCGGCGGACCGGATTCTGACCATCGAAGAGCCGAAGCAATAGAGAACCGACGAAGCCGGCAATGTGTGAGCGCTACTTGCCGGGTCCGGCGACTGCTCCGTCCGTGACTTCAATGTGCGATGCGCCCTGCGGGCTTTCCTGCGCATGGTTGCTCGGCAATTTCTGCGCTTCGCGGGTCAGGCGCAGAAACTCGGCACGCGCGCGTGCGGCATCCCGTGGCCGCCCCACCTGCGCGTAGGCCGAACCCAGCGAAAGATCAATTCTTGCTTCTTTGGGGAATGCCTTTTGCGCGATGAGAAGATGCGGAATGGCCTTTGCGTATGCGCCGGTATCGACGAGCAACAACCCGAGCAGGTAATGCGCGAAAGGAAGTTTGGGCGCGAGGCGAACAGCCTCTTGGGCGTAGGCCAGGCCGGCTGCCGAGTCCACCTTGTAGTCGGCCGCTGCGATGCGGAGGCGCGGCAAGACGCTTTGCGGGGCCAGAGTGATTTCTTGCTGAAAGGCAGGCACTGCGCCGGCGATGTTATGCGCAGCCAGCAGCGATTGGCCGTAGGCGTCGTAGACATCGGAGTTGCGCGGATCCTTTGCGATGGCGTACTCGAACTCCGAACGCGCAAGATCGAAGTTTTTTTGCGCGGTGAGGCAAGCGCCGCGGCCCACGTGCTGAACAACGTCAAATTCGACTGTGCCCTGAGCGGGCGGTGAAGGCGCGCGCATGCGCAGCGCCGCCATGCCAAAGGTGACGACGAGATCTTCACTGCGAACGCCTTCAAGGCACAGCGAGGAAAGCGGCATTTGAGCGGCATGGAATTTTCCGGAGCGCCGGAGAAGCTCACCTTCGTGATAGAGCACGACCTGGCGCAATTGCGGATCCTGGGCAACACCGAGAGTCTTGCTGACCTCGATATCGGCCAGGGCTTGCTTGTCGCGTCCGAGTTCGAACTCGCAAAGGCCGAGCATGGCGCGGGCCGTTCCCTGCTTCGGGTTAAGGTGAACGACTTTTTGAAACGCGAAGGCTCCCTCGGCGTAGCGGCTGCTGTCGTAATCCAAGGTGCCGAGCGACCACCAGCCTTCGGTCCATGCGGGGTTGAGCGCGAGGGCTTTGCGAAAGAGAGGAATGGCCGTCTCGAGCTGTTGCGCATCGCGCGCGGCGATGGCTTTGGTGGAGATGTCATGAAACTCGTTTGCCGGCGCAGAAGAGGAATGGGGCTGCTGCGCCTCCGCCCCGCTGAAAAGCAGGCCCAGGGCGAGGACAGCGACAGAACGCAGCGCAAACCGCATCACCCGAAGCGCGCGAGCTGTGTGTCCTTTCTTCATGATTCGTTTCCGATGCGGCGGGCAGACAGACTGGCTTCCAATCTATCTGAAAGAAGAACCGCCGGCGATGCGCGAACCACGCTGCGCACGCCGACGGCATGTAGGCATTCAGGAGTATCCTTCCCGGAACCGTGATTCCGGGAAGGATGAGATTCAGGGGCGCCTAAAACTTGAAGTGCGCCTCCAGCTCGATTGTGCGCGAGCCGAGAACGCCTCTCGCTCCGCCGAAGTAGGTATCAGTGATGCCCGTATCCACTCCGGAGAGGTTGAGCTGATTGAAGAGGTTGTAGGCGTTGGCGCGAATCTCTAACCGCGCGTTCTCGCCCAAGACTCTCATGTTTGGCAGCCCAAAGGCCTTGGTCACCGTGAAGTCGGTGTCCGAGTACCGCGGGCCGGTGAAGGCATTGCGTCCGACGCCGGGCACGGAAGGCAGCGGTCCGGGCGTGGGCGCGGTGCCGTCGCTGGGCCACTGTGTTCCCACCGGCTGCACGGGCATATTGAAGTACGTGCTTCCGGCATTCGGGAAGTTGCCGCGCGGCTGCTTGAAGGCGTCCGTGCCATAGCTGGTTCCAGCGCCGCCCAGGTATTTGGCGGGACGGTAGCTGGTCTGGCATCCGCCGTAGTTTTCGGTCACCGAGCAGTTGCTGTTGTAGGTCGGGTTGAAGGGGAATCCGGAATGCAGGTTCATGATGCCGCTGAAGGTCCATCCGCCGACAGCCTTCTCCAGCAGACTGTTGCCGTGGAAGAGAATCGGCGTCCAAAGACCCCAGAGCTTGAACATGTTTCTGGAGTCGAAGTCTGACGGGCCCCAGTTGTAGTTGGTCAGGAACATGTAATCGGGATTGGTGTAGGGCCCCGACCCGTCATCCATCGACTTGCCCCAACGATACTGGGCATCCACCTGGAAGCCGTGCGCGAACTGATGTTCGAGCTCGGCCATCAGCGCGTTGTAATCGGAACTGCCGGTGTCGGCGTACCAGTCAATAAAGTTGAGCTTGGGGTTGTAGGTCATTTGCCCGGCTATGACCTGCGGAGCCAGCGTGTTATTCAGGTTGTACTGCAGCGGAAGGTGACGCCCCATGGTGCCGTTGTAGCCCAGGGTACCCACCCAGTGGTCGCCCAGATTGTATTGCCCTTCCAGTGAGTAGCGATAGACGTACGCCGTGGCCAGATTGGCAGGCAAGCCGGTGACAGAGAGCTGCACGTTGGCCGTGGGCAGGTTGTTCGCGTCGAAGTCTGTAATCATGTTTGGGTTTGCCGGGAGCGCGCCGAACTGGTAGACGTCGCTCGCCGTTCCGTAGACAATCTGCGAACCGGTCAGGAATCCGCCGTTGGCCAGATAAGGCGGGTTGTTGCGGGTGTTGGTGGTGATGGCGAACTCGAGACCGTTATAGCCGATGCCAAAACCGCCGCGGACCACCAGCTTGCCGCTCGACTGATCGGGGCTCCAGGCGAAGCCGAGCTGTGGGCCGAAGTTGTACTTGGGCGTGGTGAACTCCGCGCTGCCGAGCACGAACTTGATGCCGGTGAGCGTGTTTGCGCCGCTGCCCAGGCGGAGATTGGCCAGATGCCCCTGCTTCTCCGTCATGCCGCCGAAATCCTCCCAGCGAAGTCCGGCATTGATGGTCAGATTCGGCCTGGCCTTCCAGTCATCCTGCGCAAAGAAGGCCAACTGGTTGCCGCGCGTGTTCTTGGTGAAGGCGGAGGGCTTGCCGGTGCGCGGATCCGCGGTGATGCTCTCGCTGAAGGGCGCGTCGTTCACGAAGTCCCACAGGTTGTTGAAGCCGTAACTGGGTTGCGCAAACCAGGTGGGCTCGTCGAGATAGGCAAGCCGCGTGAACTGGCCGCCGATTTTGAGGCTGTGCGCACTGATGACCTTGGTGAGCACATCCCTCACGTTGAAGGTCCACTGGTCAAAGACACTGCCGATGCTGGGACCAAAGCCGATGGACTGGCTGGAGAACTGGTTGGCCGAGTCATCCGGCAATCCGAGCGGCGATTGCGGATTGGAGGTCAGCTCATTCCACTTCCAGCCGGCCAGGTCGGCCCGCGCTTCATTCAGCATGGTGGGCGAGAAGATGTGGTTGTAGAGCAGGCCGGTCGAGTAGTTCTTCGCATTGTGGTAGAAGAGGTTCGATGCCCGACTGGGGCCGTTATAGCTCGTGTTGTTCACCGGCACGTAGTAGAGCGTGGCGGCAATCAGGTCGTTCTGCGTAGCCTGGAAGTCGACGCGCCCGTTGAACTGCTGGTTGATATTGTCATTTGGGGCTACGGTCGCCACGAACATCATGTCGGCATTTCCGTCCATGTTGGTGGCGTAGCTGCCGGTTCCGTCGCCGCCCAGGCCGGGCGTGTAGACGCCGCTGTTTTGCGGAGCCCAGGAGGGATCCTGCGTGCCCAGCGGGCTCGTCAGCGGCCGGCCAAGGTCCAGGCCCTGCCCCTGAATCCAGTTGCAGTTCACGCCCTGAACCAGGTTGATGCTGGCGCAATCGTGATTGTCAGCAGGGTCCTCGAGAATCTTGCTGTAGGACGCGCCGGCTCCCTTGAGCGTGAGGAACTTGTTGGCGATGCTGCTTGTGGACGACGAGCCGTCAAAGGACGCCGTGTCGTACCAGCCGCCGCCTGTGGAGGTGGAGGTGTTGCGGATGGTCTCATACGAGAAGAACCCGAAGAGCTTGTTGTGAATGATGGGTCCGCCGAGCGTTCCGCCCATCTGGTTAAAGCGGCTGTTGTTGCGCTGCGGATTGTTGTTGGGGTCCCAGCGCTGGTAGGCGTTCAAGCCGGGGCGATCAATCTTGATGAAGGCCGACCCGTGAAAGGTGTTGGTGCCGTTTTCCGAGGTGACCTGAACCTGCCCGCCGCTGGTGCCGCCCCACTGGGCATCGTAACCACTGGAAACAATATTCACGGCCTTGATGGAGTCTTCGCTGGGCGTGACGATGGCCGCCGAGCCCCAGGTGACGCTGGTGATGCCGACGCCGTCCAGCGAGATGCCGTTGGTGTCGTTTCGGCCGCCATTGGCAAAGACCTGCGGCTTGTTTTCCGTCTGGAAGACGCCCGAGGTCGCGCCCGTGCCGCCGTCGCCCTGGTTGCCGGGCAGGTTGTCGGTTCCGCCCCCGCCGGACTGCGATCCATCGCCGAACATACCCGGAGCCAGCTGGACCAACTGGAAGACATCTCGGCCGAACGAAGGCAACTTGGCAATCTCGTTTTGACTGATGGCGGCGCCCACCTGCCCGTTCTCCGTATCGATGATCGGCTGGGTATTCGCGTTGACCGTCACGGACTCCGTTGCGGCGCCCACTTCCAGCACCACGTTCATGCCGTTGCTCTGGTCAGGAAGAATCTTGACGTTGTCGATGGACTTCTTCTTGAAGCCATCGCGGGTGATCACGAGCGTGTAATTGCTGGGCCCCAGGGCGCTGAAGACGAAGGTGCCGGAGTCGCTGCTGTGCGTGGTCAGGGTGCGGCCGGTTTCCTTGTCGTTCAGAGTGAGCGTGGCGCCCGGAACGAGAGCGCCGGTGGGATCGGTTACTGTCCCCTGCAGGCTCGCGCCGTACTGGGCATGGGCGGGCGCGGCGCAAAGCGCCAGGACAAATACGGCAGCGCAACACCAGGCAGCCGCCGCGGCGTTTGTGAGTTTGTGTCCCCAGGATCCTTTTGTAAGATTCTTATTTTCATTTGTTTGCATCGCTGTTTCCTCAAGAGGTTGCGGGTTTGCGGCCAATTTGTTTCCTTGCATCCGGACGAGTTGCGCAGTTGGACTCCAAGTTGCGCAATCGATTGTGCAACGGCGTATTGGTACCACTATCGCGATTTCATTGTCAACTGTTCTTCTTCATAGCCCAGCCGCACGGTCTGCCGGCCGTCACCCCTCTCCGGCAGTTCGGGCCTACGGGACGCCGCAGATCGCCCCCGCGAGGGCAATTGCAGCAGAGAGGACGCCACCCCCCACCAACACCTGTGCCCGACGCCGCGGGGCATCGGGCACAGGAAAGCAGGCTACGCCGAGCGTTGCAGGCCGGAAAGCCTACTTTGCGCGCACCCGGAGCATGAGAATGCCGTGCGAGGGAACCGGAGTTGAGTATTCGTCGTGGGCGAACTGCACGTTCGCGTGCTTCCACAGGTCGCGCGCGGAGGCGACCGGGCCGCCGAGATGCAGATCGCTTGCTTTCACGGTGGCCTGCTGGGTGGTTTTGCCCAGGTTGACCACGCCCACGGCCACGCTGCCGTCGGCCATCGGCTTAATCCAGGTTTCGAGATCGCCATGGCGGACCGGCGAAGCCTGCTTGCCGAGCGGGTCCTGGTCGACGGCGATGACTTCTCTGTTGAGGAGAATCGCCTTGGTGGCGGCGCTCATGTGGCGAATGTCATTGCCGGCCAGCAGCGGCGCGGCGGCCAGAGCCCAAAGGCTCATGTGGGTGCGATACTCGGTGTCGGTCATGTGGCCGTTGCCGATTTCCAGCATGTCAGGGTCGTTCCAGTGGCCGGGCCCGGCGTACGGCGCGGTGAAGGCCTGCTCGTGGATGTTCTGCATCATGCTTGACCACTCGTCGCGAATGTCGTCCGTGGTGCGCCACAGGTTGCCGTCCACCTTTGCGCCCCAGGTTTCCACGTGGCCGCGGCCATACTCGCACAGGCTGAAGACAATTGGACGGCCGGTGGACTCGAGCGCCGCTCCCATCTTCTGGTAAACAGGCTGCAGATCCTTGTCCTTGTAGATTTCGGCGGCGCTGCACCAGTCGTACTTCAGATAGTCAATGCCCCAGGAAGCGAAGGTCTTTGCGTCCTGCACCTCATGCCCATAGCTGGCGGGATAACCGGCGCAGGTGCGCGGGCCGGGCGAGGAGTAGATGCCCAGCTTGAGCCCCTTCGAATGCACGTACGCGGCGAGGGCCTTCATGTCAGGAAATTTGTGATTCGGCCGGAGGTTCCCATGTGCATCGCGCGTACCTTCCCAGGTGTCGTCGATGTTCACGTAGACGTAGCCGGCGTCACGCATGCCGCTTGAGACCATGGCGTCGGCCATCTGGCGCACGGTGGCATCGTCAATCTTGCCGGCGAAGAGATTCCAGCTGTTCCATCCCATCGGCGGCGCTTTGGCCAAACCGTTATACGGCACATCGTGCAGCGCGGGCGGCGCGATGTAGGCCGGCAGATGAATCTCGTCGGCGGCGGTGGCGGGCCGGGCCACAAAGGGGCGCTTGCCGAAGATCATCCCGTGCAGCTCGCCGTTCGTCAGATCGCCGGTAAGGAAGGGCCTGTTCGCATGCTCCGCTCGAAAGAGCTCAAAGTGGCTGCCCTTCACGTCGCCGGTCACGTCAAAGGTGAAACCCATCGAGATGATTTTGCCGGTGAGCTTGTTGCCGTCCTGCTTGAGCTGGAGGATGGACTTCTCGACTTCGCCGTTGTCGAGGGTGCGCCCGGTGGCTGCCCAGCGGCCTGCAAGCGACTGGCCGATGGCCGTAAGGGCGAGCAGCGACAGGGCCAGAAGAAGCCAGAAACCGCGCGCCTGCCTGAAGGAATTCAATCCACGACGAAACTGCACTTGTTGCACCATGAAGGTCTCCTAACCGCGGCGGGCAGCCGATTGGCGCACGCATTGGCGAAAATTTTCTGCGAGCTTGCGGGGGCTTTCCCCCGGCGCGAACCGAATTGTATACGATTACATACAATGCGCAAGACGGTTTTTGCATTCCACCCCAAGCCCGCCGCAGGCCGCGGACGCAGAGCGAACGCCGGAGAGTGCGCCGGGACGCTTCCGTTGCCCCGCGCCGCGGACAACAGCGGCGAAGGTGTTTCCTGCGGTGGACGGCCCTGTTAGGCTGATCTTCGTCCATCGGCGTGCAGCCGAGTGCGGGCCCGCTTGCGCCGGGCCTTTGGCCACCGCGCACACCACGGCTCCGAGGCATTATTCAGGATGAGATTCGGCTGTAGATTTCGGACCGTGGTCACGTTGCCCCTCAGCGCAGCGTGCTTTGTCCGCGCGGCTCTTCCCTGCACGGCGGCGGCGTTCGTGCTTGCGATTGCGAGTCTTGCGGCGCAGACAACGGGCCCCGCAAAACAATCGGCGGACGCCACCGAGCCGCACACGCCCGCTTCCACGCACGAAACCCCCGGCGAAAGCCGCATCACCTTTGAAGAACTAATCAAAACATCCGGAATACCTTTCGAGCTGAAGAACAGCGTGAGCCCGCAGCGCTACTCGATTGAGACGATGCTGGGCGGCGCGGCGGTCTTCGACTACAACAACGACGGCCTGCTGGACATTTTCTTCACCAACGGGGCCGCGATTCCTTCGCTCGAAAAGACCGATCCATCCTTCTACAACCGTCTTTACCGCAACAACGGCGACGGCACCTTCACCGATGTGACCGAGCAGGCAGGGGTGAAGGGGATTGGGTATTCAATGGGCGTGGCCGTGGGCGACTACGACAATGACGGCTACGAGGACCTTTACATCGTCGGCGTGAATCACAACCAACTGCTGCACAACAACGGCGACGGCACGTTTACCGATGTGACAAAGCAGGCGGGCGTGCCGGGCACGGTGCCGGGCATGGGCAAGGTGTGGGGCGTGGCCGCAGGCTGGTTCGATTCCAACAACGACGGCAAGCTTGACCTGTTTGTGGTGAACTATCTGGATTACAACATCAAGACCGCCAAGCTGTGCTCGATTGACGGCGTGCGCACCTACTGCTCACCGGACAACTTCAAGGGCACGCCGAACATTCTCTATCGCAACAACGGCGACGGGACGTTTACCGATGCCTCCGAGTCGTCGCACATCTCGAAATACATCGGCAAGGGCATGGGCGTGGCCTTTGCCGACTATGACAACGACGGCTACACGGATATCTTTGTCTCGAACGACACCTGGCCAAATTTCCTGCTGCACAACAACGGCGACGGAACCTTCACCGATGTGGCGCTGGAAAAAGGCGTGGCCTACACAGCGGACGGCAGCACCGTGGCCGGCATGGGCGCGGAGTTTCGCGACCTGGACAACGACGGCCGACCGGACATTTTTCACACCGCGATGACCGGCGACGGCTTTCCGCTGTATCGCAACGAGGGCGATATGTTCGCGGACGTGACGGAGACGTCGGGCATGACGGCGTACAGCCATCGGCTGACGGCGTGGGGCACAGGCGCGTTTGATTTTGACAACGACGGACGCAAGGATTTGTTCATCGCCGGCTCGGCGATTCTGGACAACGAACGGCAGGTTCTGCATCGGCCTTATCGGCTGCCCGACGGCCTGCTGCGCAACGACGGAAATTTTCACTTCACAGACGTGAGCGCGGATTCCGGTGCGGCGCTGATGACGCCCAGGGCGCATCGCGGCGCAGCCTTTGGCGACCTGAACAACGACGGCAAGGTGGATGCGGTGGTGAGCGTCATCAACGGGCCGCCGCAACTGCTCATGAACGCGACGAAGAACCACAACCATTGGATCATCCTGAAGCTGGTGGGCACGCGCGACAATCGCGATGGGCTTGGCACGCGGGTGAAGATCACGACGAGCGAAGGCGTGCAGTGGAACCACGCCACCACGGCCGTGGGCTACAGCTCGTCGAGCGACAAGCGCGTGTATTTCGGCCTGGGAAAGGCCGTGATGATTCACTTGATCGAGCTGTGGTGGCCAACGGGCGTGCATCAGGTGCTGAAGGACGTGAACGCGGACCGCGTGTTGACCATCGTGGAAGACGCACCGGCCGCCGGCGCGAAGCCTCGCTAGGGCCTGATGCGCTATGAGGGCTCTTCGACCTTGAGAATCTGGTCCACACGCGGATGCGGGATACGCTGAAGGATGCCGCTGGGCCAGCGAATCTCCGCGTAGTCGAGCTTGTCCTCCTTGCCCAATCCGAAATGGGCGCGACGGTCGCTGGACGACATGAAGCCGACGCTGGTGGTGACGTGATTGAAGAGCATGCGGCCGGATGCGGTCCGGACCTCGATGGTGGCGCCGATGCCGTTGCGATTGCTCTTGTGTCCGCGCAGGTCGAAGAGAATCCAATGATGCTTTGAGAGCCCGTTATTGAGGAGGATGCGCGGCTTTTCACCGAGTGACGTGACGACCAAATCCATGGACCCGTCGTTGTTCAGGTCAACGAATGCCGAACCGCGCTGGTAGCCGCGAAACGCAAAGTCCGGGCCCATCTGGTCGGTGACGTCCTCGAGTTTTTTGCCATCAATATTGCGGAACATGGTGTCATGCTGGCGGCTGGTGGCGGAAAGATTGTCCACGTCGCCATTGGCGGAAAAGATATCCTTCCAACCGTCGTTGTCGTAGTCGATGAAGCCGATGCTCCATCCGGAAAGGTTGCGCGTGAGGCTGCCCAGATTGGAAGACCAGGTGATGTCGTTGAAGCTCTTGCCGCGCTCGTTCTTCAGCAGGCCGAAGATCTGTCCGGAGAGATCGTTGTAGACGATGTCGACCCAGCCGTCATTATCGAAGTCTTTCGCGTCGGAGCCCATTCCGGAGACGGAATCGCCTTGATTGTTGTAAGCGACGCCATAATCCAGCCCGCGCTCCTTAAAGGTTCCATCGCCCTGGTTCAGAAACAGGAAATTCGGCTCGGTGTCGTTGGCGATGAAGATGTCCATCAGGCCGTCGCCGTTGAAGTCGGCGATGGAGATGCCCATGCCCTTGCCGAGGGCGCGCCCGATCTCGCTCGAGCCGGTCACATCCTGAAACCGGCCATGGCCAAGGTTGCGGTAGAGCCGCGAGGCGACGCTTTTGTAGAGCGTGGGGCTGCAGTACTCCGGCTGCGTGGGGCTCATGAAGCATTGCTTGTCTGTCTCGGGCGTCCAGGTGGTGTAGTTGGTCACGATGAGGTCGAGCAGGCCATCGTTGTTGTAATCGAACCAGGCTGCTCCGACGCTGAGCACATCGGTGGGCTTGTGGTCGAGGCCGGAGCCGGCGGTGACGTCGGAAAATGTGCCGTCGCCGTTGTTGTGGTAGAGCGTGTTGCGGCCCGCGCTGCACACGAAAAGATCGTCAAAGCCATCGTTGTCGTAGTCGGCCGCGGCCACTCCGAAGCAGAAGCCGAGCGATTTGCCTGTGAGGCCGGCCTTCTCTGTCACGTCAGTGAATGTGCCGTCGCCGATGTTGCGAAGCAGACAGTTGAAAAATGCAGACGAGGTTTTCTTCAGCGAGGGCAGGCTGGCGCCGTTGGTGAAGAAGAGGTCCACATGGCCGTCGTTGTTGTAGTCGATGGCCGCGACGCCGCCGCACATGGGCTGGGGAAAATATTTTCTGCCGGTGAAGTCGTTGTGGGAGCGGTAAGAGAAGTTGGACCTGCCGGCGATGTTGGTGAACCAGGGAGCCTGCGCGTGCGGCCCGGGGCTTTGTGCGCGCCCGGCAGAAGCTGTAAGGGCGGCAAATCGCGCCGCGGGACCCCAGGCGAAGGCGCGGCGCAGGCCCAGTCCGGAGAGTGCGGCGGCGAGCGCGGCAAGCAGGGAGCGGCGCGTAGGACTCAGGTTCGCCATCCCAGAAAGTGTAGCTCGGCATGGCGGGAAGTCGACGCTCCTGTGCAGCGGAAGGGACCGCGGCAGATGCGGGAGGGGGGTGGACCGATAAGCCCATGAAACCCGGAGCATTAGGGGTGCAAGAGAGAACTCGCTAATGTCAATACATAGTGGCGCATTGTTATGAGACTGTGCAGGTCATATTTGTAAAAATGTATATGTCATTTGAAGGGGAGACCCTGAAGAAATCTGTTGACAGCCTTGTTTGGGTTGCGCTAGTCTTCGTCGCGGTTCCACTTTAGCCGGGTAGGCAACGGGTTTTTTCTCTGAAAACGTTTGCAGTCAAGACTTCTGAATGTAAACGTAATCAGTCGCGAATCCAAAGCCCGAAGTCCCGGTTCGCAAACGGTTTGCCCGGCCCGCAACTCAGGGCCATCCGGCAGAAGTAGCCCGCAGCAGCACAGACGGGCACCGGTCCACGCCGGGCATGTTCACCGTTTTCCAGAGGGAGGTCGAACGCAGCTCAGTTCGCCAGCGTCGGCCAATCGCAGCTTCGGCAGGGAGATTTCCCCGCCGTTCGTGGGTGCAATCGATGGCCCGTAAGCCAGGGGTGCGGAAGATCTGTCTTTCGACGCCTGAAAGAGACGAACACCGCTGCCATGCGGTGGATCGCACGAACAGGAGACGCTATGGCATACAAGCGATCAGGAGTAGCCCGCAGCCTGTTGCTGGCCCTTGTTGGAGTCCTTCTTCTGGCTGTTTCCGCGAGCGTGTTTGCGCAGGATACAAACGCCTCGCTGGGCGGCACGGTGACCGACCCCAGCAGCGCCGCAATTCCGGGTGCGAAACTCACTTTAACCAACGCGGCCACGGGGTTCCAGTCGAACTTCGTTTCCGATGGGACAGGCGGATACACCTTCCGCAACCTGACTCCCGGAACCTACACTCTGAACGTTTCGGCAACCGGCTTCAAGTCGATCACGCAGAAGGGTATTCAACTGCTGGTCAACCAGGCGGCCCGCCTGGACCTTAAACTGCCCATTGGCAACGCCAGTGAAACAGTCACGGTTATCGGGGATGCTTCCCTGATCAACTACGAAAACCAAACGCTGGAAGGCGGCGTGAGCCCTGAGACCCTGCAGAATTTCCCGCTTACGGTTTCCGGCGCACCGCGCAGCTCGGTGGCAGTGGCCATCCTGATGCCGGGCGTAACCACGGCCGGCAGCGGCAACGCCTTCAACGCCCGAGTCAACGGCGGCATCATCACCGGCGACGAAGCGATTGTGGACGGCGCGACGGCGACAGAAGGCTACATGAACCAGAGCGGCATGGTGAGCCTGCAGACCGACTTTGGCATGTCGCCTGACATCACCAGCGAAGTGAAGGTGCTCACCGCGAACTACGCGGCCCAGTATGGCAACTCGACCTCCGGCCAGTTCATCATCTCCACCAAGAGCGGCGGCGAGCATTTCCATGGCGCAGGCTATGAGTATTTGCGCAATGACATGTTCAATGCCATCCAGTACGGCCGCGCCAGCAAGCCCCCGGATAAGGAAAACGACTTTGGCGCGAACGTCGGCGGGCCGATTTTTCTTCCGGGCATGCACGGCCAGAATTCCTTCGTAAAGGGCTACTTCTACTTCAACTGGGAGGGCTTCCAGGATCACGGAGCGGCAAACTCCAACACGCTCTCGATCGCCACCACCGCGAACCGCAACGGCGACTTCAGCAGCTGGGGAAGCCAACTGTATTATCCGGACGATCCGGCGAAGTACGGCGCGGACGCCGGCCAGCCCATCGACTACAACGGCACCATGAATCAGGTCAATCCAGCCTACGAGGACCCGATTGCGCAGGCGTGGATGGCCGCTCTGCCTACGCCGACCAGCAGTGCGCAGATCAATAACTACTTCGTTCCCAAGTCCGGCCAGGGCTCGCTGACCAACAGTGAGAATGTGTACTTCTGGCGCGTGGACATGAACGTGGGCGACAAGGACCACTTCTACTACACCTACTGGTGGCAGTATGCTGGCGTGAATACCGGCAGCGACCTGCCCGTGGATCTGTCCACGGCGAGCCCGGCCAACCCGGAGAACGCCCCCATCCAGCGCTTCAATTGGGAGCACTTCTTCTCCGACACGATGACCAACCACCTGACCCTCGGCTACTTGAACCGGAACGAGGGTTACTACGCACTCAACGGCCAGGCCAATCTTCCCAAGGTTCCCGGCGTTGCCAATCCCAATTACCTTCCTGAGATGACCTTCGGCGACGGGTATTCGCAGTTGGGCAACAGCACCCCGCCGAACTCCTCGGGCGACAAGACGACGCGCGGAACGTATGCGCTGAACGATGTCTTTACCAAAGTCTTCGGCACGCATACGCTGACGGCGGGCTTTGAATGGCACATGGCCGGCACGGCCATCCATGAAGGCGGCAACGAGGGCGGTACCTTCGGCTTCTCCGCGGATACCACCGGAAACACCGGCTGCCCAAACAATAATCCTTGCCCCGGCGATTCAATGGCCAGCTTCTACCTGGGTGCTGTCTCGGGCGCGAGCGTGAAGTACTACAACGTCCACGCCGAATATCCGCGGCAGTATGCTTACGCGGTGAACGCAGGCGATTCCTGGCGCTTCAGCCCCAAGCTGACGCTCAACTACAGCCTGCGCTGGGACTACATCTCGCCGTTCAAGGAGCTTTACAACAACCTCTCCTTCATTGATCCCATCGGCCTGAACCCGAATGCGGTGACCAGCACGGGCATTGAATTGCCGGGCCGGCTCGCTTTCGCCGGGAGCAAGTGGGGAGCGGCAAGCTACGGCAAGGACTACCCTGAAATTCCCTTCAAGAAGGGCTTTGCGCCGCGCATCGGATTCGCCTACGCGCTCAACGAGAAGACGGTTGTCCGTGCAGGCTACGGCATCTACTTCGGCCAGGCGTTCTATCCGGGCTGGAGCGGCGGCATGAGCCAGGACGGCTTTAACAAAACCCTGAGCCTGAACGAAGTCTCGAACGGCGACTTCAAGGTGCCCGCGGTCTATCTGACCTCCGGCATCAGTGCGGAGCAGACGGGGAGCACGGCGAGCACCATCGACCAGGGCTTCGACAATGGAACCACTCCTTCGCTCTACCGGCCGCTGGACGGCAACCGCAGGCCTTACTCCTCGCAGTGGAACCTGACGGTTGAGCGCCAGTTGCCGCACAACTTCTTCGCCAGCGTCTCTTATGTTGGCACGAAGGGCACGCACCTTCCGTCGGCGATGAGCCCGCTGAACATCCTGAATCCGCTCAATCCCAGGATCGCAGCCCTCGGCAAGGACCTGGCAGTGAGCTACAACTCCGCGAACGGTCCGGCGACGTTTGCCGCAGATGGCGTCCCAGTTCCCTACGTGGGCTGGGAAACGCAGATGACGGGCTGCGCGCCGACCATCGCACAGGCCCTGGTGCCGTTCCCGCAGTACTGCGGCACGCTGCAAGGCCTGAACGAAGAACATGCGACTTCCCAGTACAGTTCGATCCAGGGACGACTGGAACGCCGCATGAGCAATGGCCTGTATGCCCTGGTGTCGGTGACGATACAAAAGCTCTACACCGACGCATCCGATACCACGCAGTCCACCAACGACACGGGAGCGGGCAACCAGGGCAACAACGCCCAGTTCTCGCCCTTCAACCTGTTCCCGCGGGCGTGGGCGATTGCGCCTGACAACGTGCCGATCACCACGTCGGTGGCGGTTGTCTACGAACTGCCCTTTGGCAGGAACAAGCCCCTTCTCAACTCGGGAGGCGTGTCAGACGTGATCTTCGGCGGATGGCAGGCATCGCCGCTGTGGCGTTACGAGTACGGCACTCCGTTCTCGTTCTTCTCCTCGTTCTGCCCCACCTCGAGTCTGGTTCCCGAGTTCCGCGAAGGCTGCGTGCCCGGATTCCAGCCAGGCCAGCAGGTGCAGCTCCATGGGCGGAATGGATTCAACCCGAGCTCAGGCCAGTACTTCAACCCGGCCGCGCTCGAGACCGACTTCTCGTCCTTCGGCTACACAGGAACCGGGCAGGCGGTGACGACGGTTTACGGTCCTTCCTTCAAGGATCTCGACCTGTCGCTGGCCAAGAACACGAAGATCGCGGAGAAGCTGAACTTCAAGTTTGAAATCAACTTCTTCAACGCCTTCAACAACCACTACCTGGTCAACACACAGGGTGGAAACTACGGCGGTCCTTCCGTTTCGTTTGTGACCGACGTGTCCAACTCCGCATTCGGCACCTGGAATGGCGGGGTAACCCCTCCGCGTACCATCCAATTCGCCGGACGCCTCGAGTTCTAGCTCGAAGTCCGCTGCACACAACCGGGGCCATCTGGCAACGCTCGCTTGCGCCAGATGGCCCTGTTCTTTGTCCTGAAGTATGTGGAGCCTGGCGTGCCGACGCGCGTGCGACGGCGGAAGGCGATGGGCCGGCGCTACTTTTTGCTCTGCCCGCGCAGGCGCAGGTAGATTTGCACCTCATCTTTGGCCGCCTGCTGATTCCCGAGCTTGCGATAGACGCGCGCCAGCGCCATGTGCGGTTCGGCGTAGGCCGCATCCAGTTGAGCCGCCTTTTGGAATTCCTGAACAGCCTGCGTCAACTGTCCATCCCCTTCGAGGAGACTGCCCAGATGAAAATGCGCCTGCGCAAATCCCGGATCGAGACGGATTGCCTCGCGAAGATCGGCTTCAGCATCGCCCTTCCGGTTAAGGAACTGCTCGGTGATGGCCAGGTTGAGATAAGGCCATGCCGATGGGTGCGGCGCGGTGCGATCGAGCGCGATGGCTTTCCTGAAGTTGTCGATGGCGAGCTGGTTCTGGTTCTGGTAGTAGTCGCAAAGGCCCAGATTGTCATAGGCGCGGGCCATTTGCGGCTCAAGCCGGATAGCCTGCTGGAAGTGGCGAATCGCACTCGTGTAATCGTGCGCGTCGTAATCAAGACGGCCGAGCCAATAGGGGAAGATGGCATTCTTCGGCTGCTCGGCGGCAAGCTGCAGCAGCTGCCTCCGCGCCCAGTCAGAATGACCGATGCGCACATAGGCCATCGCCAGAGAGAATTGCAGCGTGTGCGCCAGCGGAGCAATCGCCTCGGATTTCTTCCACGCAATCGCGGCGTTCAGGTAATCGTGATCGAGGAAGTAGACGCTGCCGGCAAAGTCGAGCAGCTTTGCGGTGCGCGGGGAGTGGGGATCCTTCGCAATTTCGGCCAGCAGCAGCTTTTCTGCGCGCACATAGTCCTTGCGGTCGACGGCGGCTCCAAGTTGAGAGGCCGCCGGCGCCGGAAGCCCCAGCGAAGCGATTGCCGGCGGAGGCGTGGAAGGCTCTTCCTCCGCAGCCTGGCAATTGCCCGGCATGGCGCAGGCCTGCAGCAGCAATGCCGAAGCCGCAACATAGAGAGTCTTCCGCGCGAGAAAGGTCATGCGTCCATTTTAGTTAAACTGAGTGCTGGCGAAACAGCATTGGGCGGCGGCTTGTGAGAACCATGCCAACTTCAAATTCCAGCTTCGTTCGTGTGCGCGCGGTTCTTGTCCTGCTGGTGTCGCTGGCCGCGCTTCTGCCCGCGGCCGCCGTCGCGGAGTCGGGCGGCGAAGCCTACCGGCAAACGGTCCTGTCGATCCAGCAGCACATCCAGTCCGGCGACCTTGATGGCGCCCAAGCGTTGCTTGGGACGGCTCTCGGGCACTTTCCCGCGGATGGTGGATTGGAAAACCTGCTCGGCGTTGTGGAGATTCAACAGGGTCATGCGGACCGGGCCCGCAAGGCGTTCGCCTCCGCCATCCGACACAGCCCAAGGCTGGTCAGCGCTTATCTGAACCTTGGCCGCGTGGACATGGAGACGGCGGCAAACAGCACGGCTGACCGGGTTGAGGCGCTGCGTGCCTACGAAGGCGCGCTGAAGCTTGAGCCGGGGAATGCCGAGGCGAATTACCAGGCGGCGACGCTGCTGATGTGGGCCGGGCAATATCAGCGCTCGGTGGATCGCCTGGCGAAGCTCAAGCCTGAGGAACAACAGCAGATCGGCGTGATTGGTCTTTTCTGCGTGGATGAAGCCGCACTGGGGCACATTGAGGAGGCGAGACAGAGGGCCGCGGTGCTCGATGCGAGCCCGGAGCTGAATGAGCAGCTGGCCATGATTCTGCTGCCCGGACTGAAGGCGGCGCGCAGGGCGGACCTGATCGTACCCATGTTTCTGGCCATTGACACCAGAGGCGGCCTTTCGGCCTCCGGCCTGCATATTCTGGGGCTGGCGCAGGAGGCGGTGGGCGAGTTGAAAGCGGCGCGCGCAACGCTGGAGCGCTGCTATGCCAGGGACCCGTCCTCCGTGGTTCCGCTTGTCGATCTGGCGCGGGTTGCCGAGTCCAGCGGGGACCAGCGTGGCGCGCTGGGCTACCTGGCGCACGCGCGCACAATGGAGCCGAAGAATGCGGAGCTGCCGTATCTCTTCGGCGTAGTCTGCGCAAAGATGAACCTGCTGGGAGAGGCGCGCAAGGCCTTTGGCGAAGCGGTTGCGCTGGACCCCGCGGATGCGCAGTACAACCTGGCAATGGGCACCGTCGCGTCGTTCGGGCACGATCCTCTTGCCTCCCTTTCCTACTTGCAGAAGTATCACGAGCTGCGGCCGGCGGACCCCGTGGGAATGCTGGCGCTGGGCCAGGCGTACTTCCGTGCCAAGGACTATGACCATGCGACGCCCTGGCTGCAGAAGGCGGCGAGCCTTCCGCGCACGGCCGCCCGCGCGCTCTATTACCTGGGCCGCATTGCCCGCGACAAGGACAATGTGGGCGAGGCGCTGCGCGACCTGATCCGCTCAGACAAGCTGGCGCCCCGACAGCCGGAAGTGATGGCCGAAATCGGACAGATCTACGTGGAGACCAAGCGCTACGCCGAGGCGCAAAAGGAGCTGGACGCGGCGCTCGCGCTGGACCAGGACAACTATGCGGCTAACTTTGGGCTGCTGCAGCTTTATGCGCGCACACAGGATGCGCGGTTGCAGGCCGAGCAAAAGCGCTTTGAGGCGGTGAAGAACAAGCGCGAGGAAGAGTCGCGCGAGATGATGCGCGTCATCGAGATTGACCCCAAGGGTCATCACAAGCCCTGACGGCGAAGTCCTGTTCGCCGGGGCGCAGATTGCCGGCTCGGCGCGCACGAGGCACCCTGAGTTTACGCCTGCGTCTGGCCTGATTCTTCGGCAGTCTGCCGCGCCGATTCCAGGTCGCTGTCGCGGACGCCCAGCAAATAGAGCAGTCCATCCAGACCTACGCAGGAGATCGACTGATCCGCGCGCTGGCGGACCAGCGGCTTGGCGCGATAAGCGATACCCATGCCCGCAAGATCCAGCATGGGGATGTCGTTGGCCCCGTCGCCGACGGCGACCACCTGCTCCAGCGAAATTCCCTCACGCTTCGCGATTTCGCGGAGCATTTCTGCTTTGCGCGCGCCGTTCATGATGGGTGGAACCACGCGGCCCGTGACCACGCCCCCGGCAATCTCCAGAGTGTTCGCGTAGATGTGGTCGACGCCCAGCTGCTCCTGCAGGTGCGTGGCGAAAAAGGTGAAACCTCCGGAGAGAATGGCGGTCTTGAAGCCGAGCTGCTTGAGGACGCGCATCAGCCGCTCCGCGCCCTCGGCCAGCGGGATGGTGTGGCGCAGACTGAGCGCGCGCTCGGCAGACAGGCCCTTCAGCAATCCCACGCGGCGCGTGAAGCTCTCATCAAAGTTCAGTTCGCCGCGCATGGCCGCCTCTGTAATCTTTGCCACCTCGCTGCCAACCCCGGCCATCCTGGCCAGCTCATCGATAACCTCGCCCTGAATCAGCGTTGAATCCATGTCGAAGACGATGAGGCGGCGGGTGCGGCGGAAGATGCTCTCGCGCTGGCAGGCGATGTCAATCGCCAGTTCCTGCGCCGCGGCCAGAAACTCCGCGCGCATGGCCGGCTCGCGCTCAGGGTCTCCGCTTGCGGCGAATTCCACGCAGGCATTGGTCTGTCCCGGCTCCGGCTTCAGCGGGCCGGAAAGCCGCTCAATCCGGTCCACCTGCATTCCATGCGCCGCCAGAATCGCGCTGACCCGGACAAGGTGACCCGCGGAGATGGAACGCCCAAGCACGGTGACGAGAAAGTGGCCCGCATGGAGCGCGCCCATCCAGCGGCGAATGGATCCGCGCGGGATGGTGGTGAATCGCACATGCAGGCCGAGGGCGCGCGCGCGGTTCCGAAGCTCCTGGCGAAACGAGGCCAAGACGGTTCCCTGCGCAAGTTCGCACAGGACGCCGAGAGCCAGGGTCTCGTGGACCACCGCCTGGCCGATGTCAAGGAGGGTGACCCCGTGGTCAGTGAGCATGCTCGTAATCTCCGCGAGGAGCCCCGGCCGGTCGGGGCCCGCGAAGTGAACGAGGACTGTCTTGCCGCTTGCCGGTCTGGTCATGCCTGAATCCCACTATACCGGAGCAGCTGGGAGCGCGAGGTCGTGGTTCCACCGCATAGAAAATCGTTTCACGGGCGTGCGCCGGCCCCTGACGTGGCCATGATTAGGCCGTGACCAGGAGCGCGCGTTACCTGCTAGTATGTGGGGCAAGGAGCGTGCTGGTTGCGCGCCCAACAAGCAATCCTGAAGAGGACCATTGCAGTCAATGCGCCTGGCGCCAACACACCGCTTCATCCCTTCCAGCAGGCGCATTTGTCGCAGAGCCGCTTCAGGCTCAGGGCGGCCGGCCGTTCCGCGTAGTCTTTGCATCCTTGTCCTTGGACTTTGCTGCCTTGGACACTCTCCGGCAGGCGCCCAGGACGCCCCGCAGCAGGACGCGCAGCCGCAGTTTGCGGATGTGGCCGCGCGAGCCGCGGCCGCACGCGATGCACATGACCTGCCGCTGGCGATTGAGCTCTACCAGAAAGCCGATCAACTGAACCCGAATTGGGCAGAGGGCTGGTGGTACCTTGGGCAGCTAAGTTACGACGCGAATCAATATGCCGGCGCGATCGATGCCTTCAACCATCTGCTGCGGCTCAATCCCAAGGCTGCGCCCGCCTTTGCCCTGCGCGGCCTTTGTGAGTACGAGACTGGCGCTTACGATGATTCGCTCCGCGACCTGGACGCGGCGGTGGCGCACGGCGCGGCCAACGATCCGCAGAATGCGGAGATTCTTCGCTTTCGTCTGGCACAACTGCTCACCCACGCGGGGCGCTTCCAGGAGGCCCTGGAGCAGTACAAGTATTTCGCGACGCACAAGCTGGAGAACCCCGACCTGCTGGTCGCCGTGGGCCTCGCAGGGCTGCGCGTTCCCTCGTTTCTGCAGGACGTCCCGGAGCAGAGCCGCGCCCTTTACCAGTCTGCCGGAGAAGCGGGCTATGTGCTGCTTGCCGATCACAGCAATCAGGCCGACTCGCTCTTTCAGGCGCTCTTTGCGCGCTATCCCAATTTGCCCGGCCTGCACTTTTTTTACGGCCTGCTGCTCTTTGCCCATGCTCCTGATCTCGCGGCCCCGGAGTTCCAAAAGGAATTGGAGGTGGCTCCGGACAACGTGCAGGCGCGCGCGATGCTGGCCTTTTCCCTGATGGTGGCCGGTGAGTATCAAAAGGCGCTGCCGGAGGCCGAGCTGGCCTACAAGGCTGCGCCGGACATGGAGATGGCCCAGCTTGCCCTGGGACGCTCGCTGGCCGAAACCGGCGACACCGCGCGCGCGGCCACGCTGCTGCAGCAGGTGCTGAAGATGGACCCCAATAACATGGAGGCGCACCTGGGCATGGTTTCTGTCTACTCCCACACGGGAAGAAGGGAGGAGGCCGATCGTGAGCGCAAACTCTGCTTCGGGTTGGAAAAGTAATTCGCGCCGTGTACGCGGATGGATTTGCGCGGCTGTTGGAGTAGGCCTTCTCGCCCTCTCTGCTGCCGCTCCTCGCACGCAGGAGCAGGCGGCCTCAGCGCAGTCTGCGCCCACAGCCGCGCCCGCCGCCGCATCCGCCGAGCAGGCAATGCCGAAAAAGGATACCTGCGCCACCTGCCATGCCGGCGTGGTCAACTCGTACGCGCATGCCTCCATGCGGCACGCCCTGGAGACACCGGGCAACAATCCGGTTCTCGAAAAGCATCCGGATCTTTCGGTCACGATCGGTCCCTATACCTATCACGTTGTGACCAAAGACGGGCAAAGCACGTATACCGTCACCGACGGAACCGACACCATCGAGCTGCCCATCCGCTGGGATTTCGGGCATAACTCGCAGACCTGGGTCCTGGAGAAGGACGGCGCGCTTTATGAGAGTCTGGTTAGCTACTTTTCGCTGACCAATGGGCTGGGAACCACTCCCGGCGACGAAACGCTCACCCCCCACACGCTGGCGGATGCCATGGGAAGAAAGCTCTCGGTGTGGGAAGTGCGAAGCTGCTTCAACTGCCACGCGACGCACGCGGTGGACGGAAGGAAGATTCAGTTCGACACGCTGAGCCCCGGCGTGGGCTGCGCGCGATGCCACGTGGGCGCGCTGAAACACCAGGCCGACGCCGAACACGACGACTACTCGACACTGCCACCCGCGCTGAAGAAGCTGGATTCGGAAAGCATTGCGAATTTCTGCGGGCAATGCCACCGCACGTGGGACGTGGTGATCCGCAACCATTGGCACGGGCCGGCCTTTGTCCGTTTCCAGCCTTACCGGCTGGAAAACAGCAAATGTTTCATCGGAAATGACCCGCGCATCAGTTGTCTGGCCTGCCACAATCCTCATCAGCAGCTGCGCCACGACGAAGCCTTTTACGACGCGAAGTGCATGGCCTGCCACGGCCCCGCAAAGCCCCATTCAACCGAGGTGATGTACAAGAGCTGCCCGGTGAGCAAGACGAACTGCATCAGTTGCCATATGCCCAAGGTGAGCTTGCCGGGCGGCCACCAGGAATTTATTGACCACGATATTCGCATCGTGCGCAAGGGCGAGCCCTATCCGAACTAGGGCCGGGGCACGCGCGCGCAGCATTCGGCGCTGATCGTGGCCTATGCTGAGAACATGAGCTGGAACTGGCGGCAGGGCGGACTGGCCGAAGGACTCAGGCGTTACGAGAGCGGAGAGTTTTTCCTCGCGCATGAGGACTGGGAATCCGTGTGGCTTGGCCTGCGCGATCCGGGAAAGAGCTTTCTGCAGGCCATCATTCAGGTCTCCGTGGCGATGCACCACCTCCACACCGGCAACCGGATTGGCGCGCTTTCGCTGATGCGCAGGGCGAAGAATCGAATCGATCTCTATTCAGGCGAGTTTTGCGGCGTCCGCGTGGACGCTCTTCGCCAGGATTTGGCGGCATGTACGCAGGAGATCGAACAGGGATTGCCTCCCATCGCAGTGCGGCCTCCGCGGATTTTGCTCCTCACGGTCAACGAGGAGTGCACCCCAAAAGAGAACGCGCGGGAATGACGTGCGTTCAGCGCAGGTTGGTGGTCTGATAAGGCAATCCGGTGTCGGGCGATGAGTCCGGCTGCGCTTCCACGTTCGGCGCAACGCTGACGCCTGCTGACGACGCCGGCGCAACCGAGACATTCCAGCCGTCGAAGACCACCAGCGCGTCCTCGCCTTTGAAGTCGCTTACGGCAGCCCGGAGGTTCACCGTCCGCGTCTCACCGGGGATGAGTGAAATGTAGTTGTCGCTATAAAAGACCGGCAGCACGCGCTCGCCGGAGGTTTTGCGGCGCAGTTGGAGATGGGCCATCAGCGCAATGCTCTTCGACGGGTTGTGCACGGTGACGGTCACCGTGCGCATGCCGTCGTCATCACTCTGCGTGGCTGCGGCGTCGAGCGTCACCATGGGCAACTGGTTCAGCGACTGGTAGTCGTCCGGGTTGTCCGGCGTCGCGCGCCAGTAGAAGTTGGTCGAAATGAGCTTCCCGGTTGCGTCGTTCAGATCAAGCTTGAGGAAGTGCACCTGCGAGACGGTGTTGGGGAAGGCGACGGCGCCGAGATCGGTGGCCGCCTCGGGCGCTGCGGTCATCTTGATGGAGTTCTCATACACCAGCGAGCCGTCGAGGTTGTACACGGACACATGCGCCGTGACATCGGTCAGGGGCGTGGGCCGGTTGTTGATGATTTCGAGATGATCGTCGGCCTGGTTGAACTGGATGTGCTCCATCTCCGCGGCGTGCATCACGGCAAAGTAGGAGGACATCGGCTCCAGGTCGTAATGGTAGATCTGCCAGACGAAGCTGGGCTGCGCGGGATTGCTCATCCACGTGATGACCGCGGTGGTGGGGTGGAACATCAGCGCATTGCGCCCTTCATACATGGCGCGGAAGGCTTCGTAATTGGCAAGCTGGCCCTTGCGCACAAAGTCCGGCAGGTTGCGAAATTTGCCGTAGCGCGCGGCAATCTCTGCCGGGTAGGTCTGCGCGCCGGAGTTGCCGCGCGCGAAGTCGTGCTCCGCCCAGTCGTCGTTGATCGTGTTCCAATCCTTCTTCGGCATCATGCCTTCAATGGATTCGAGCGTGGGAATGGAGACGCTGCCGGTTTCGGTTTTGAAGTAGTCGTCGGTGACCTTGTAAAACTCGCGCGGAGTGCGCCAGTCGTACGGGCCGTGCGAACGCACGCCTGCACCATCCGTGGAGCTGGGCTGGTAGCGGCGCGTGGGCTCGAGCTCCGCCATCAGCTTGCGCAGTTCTGCATCAATCTCCGGCGGCGGATAGCCCTCATTGCGCGCGCACCACAGCATGATGGAGGGATGGTTGCGGTAGCGCAGAATCTTGTCGCGCACGTTGGCGATGTAAGTCTTGATGTCGGTGGGGTTCGGGCCGTCCGAGGGGTTGGGCTGGAAGAACTCATCCCACACGAGAATGCCGTACTTGTCGCAGAGCTCGTAGAAGTCCTCGTCCGTGCTCTGCCCCACCCAGTTGCGGATAAGGTTGAGATGGGCCAGCTTGTGCAGGCGGATGAGCGTTTCCAGCCGCTCGCGCGGAATCCGCTTCATGGCCTCGTCCAATCCCCAGTCGCCGCCGCGAATAAAGACGGGCACGCCGTTCACGGAGATGGTGAGGGTGTCGGTCCCCGGCACCGAATAGGTGATTTTGCGCACTCCGAAGCTGACGTCGTCGGCGTCGGAGACTTTTTGATTCGCCTGGAAGCTGAGGTGCAGGCTGTAAAGATTCTGCGGGCCGTATCCGTTGGGCCACCAGAGCCGGGGATGTTCGACATGCAGCGCCGGAGTGGTGGTGGGATCGAAGCGGACGAGCTGCGAGCTGTGCGGCGCGAGCTCAATCCGTTTTTCAAAATGGATATTCTCGATGTCGCCGGTGAGCACGCCCTTCACTTTTTTGTCGGTCACGTTTTCCACCGTGGCCACGACGGCAATGTCGGTGGAGTCGGTGCGGGGCAGCGGGAGGTCGGTGGTGACCAGTGGATTCTTGACCAGCACGGGACCGCTGGCCGAGAGATACACCTTGCGCCAGATGCCGGTGTCGCGGTCGCGAATGGCCGGGATCCAGTCCCAGCCGAGGGTGGAAAGGAAGGTGGGCCCGTCAATGGCGGTGATTCCGCCGTTGGGTCCCATGCCGTTGCGCAGCGTGTGCTCATGGGGAACGCCGGGATGCGGCTGCGGCGCAATGAGGACGGCGAGAACAGCCAGTTTGCCGGGCTTCACGTAAGGCGTGATGTCAAAGATGCCGCGAATGAATGCGCCGCGAATGGTTCCGACCTGGTGGCCGTTGACCCACACATCGGCCGAATAATTGATGCCCTCAAAGTTGAGCCAGATGTGATGGCCTTTGTAGGTTTCGGGCACGTTCATCACGGTGCGGTACCAGTAGCTGGTGCGGCAGAGGCTGTCGGGAATCACGTCGGGCCGGTTGTTTTCGCCGTAGAGCGGCTCGGGATAGACGTGGTTATTGACCAGCGAGGTGAGCACGGTGCCGGGAACCGTGGCGGCATACCATCCGGTGGTCTGGAAGCCCGGCGCGGCCACTTCGCCGCCGGCCTGAGGCACTTTGGCCACGTCCTGCAACTGCCATCCTTCCTGCACGGCCACCGGCGCGGGAAGCCCCGCGGCCGACGCGGACGGAGTGGAAAGTACGACACCCGGAATCGACACCAACGCGATTCCGAACAAGCGAAGCATGGACATCTTCAACGGACAAACCCTCCCGACAGGTTGCAGGCCCGCGGAGAGGCTGACCGCGAACCCCTCCCTTTGTACCAGAGAAAGGCGTGTGTCAGCGGCTGAAAAGGGAGGCGCGGAGCCGGAGGTGGCCGGGGCGCTAAATCGCCTCGATTGCGGTAATCTTTTTGGAGACTTCGCCGGACAGAGGGTCTCCAGGTCCACGTGAAAGATCTTCTTCTCGCGGGAGAGCAGCTCTTCGAGCAGGTCGGGAAAGGCCTCGCAGCGGCATCCGGCAAAGGAGGGGAAGCCGATGGCGTCGATTAGGCGGGATTAAGGGCGAAATTCTCGTCCGTGGCCAGCCGGGTGAGCGTGAGGACGGTGATGTCGTCGTCCTGGCCGAAGTTGACGGCGGCCTGGGTGGCCTGGGCGGCGCTGGGATTGCCTGCGAAGAGGCGCTCAAGGCGCGCGAAGCTGTAGAGCTCGCCGGCCTGGTTTTTGGCTTCGAGAAGTCCATCGGTGTAAAGCGAGAAGCGGTCGCCGACTTCGAGGTGGTAGTGCGTCTCCTCGTAGTCAATCTCGTGGGCAATGCCGAGGGGCAGTGCGCCGGGCATCTCCATTTCGCGATCGTTGAGGAAGGGTGACGGATGGCCGGCGCTGGAAACCGCGCAGTTGCCGTTGGCCTGAATGCTCATGATGACGCAGGTGGCAAAGCCGCCCTGCAGGCGTCCGCAAATGCGGCGATTGAGCCGGGTCAGCAGGTCAGCGGGGCCGGGATGCTCCTCGGCCAGGGCGAGCACCGCGCCCACGATGAGCGAGACAGCCATGGCGGCCATGAGGCCCTTGCCGCTGACGTCTCCAAGGACCAGTAGCGTCGGGCCGGACTCGAGCGGGATGATCTGGAAGAAGTCGCCGCCCACCTCCTGCGCGGGCCGGTAGGCGCTGGTGAGCGTGAAGCCGGGAATGACGGGCAGCGAGGACGGGACCAGGACACGCTGCAGCTCACGGGCGCTCTGGTACTCCTGCTCCATCACCGTGGTGCGGCGGCGGCTCTCCACGGAGAAGCGCGCCACGGCGTAGAGGATGGAGAAGAACAGCAGCGTGCGGAAGAGGATCATGATCTGGATGGGATTGCCCATGAAGGTGAACAAGGGCTCCCGCATCTTGTCGGCCAGGGTCCAGTGGGTAAAGCGGACGCCCTGCGAGGCGACGTTGGCCACGCAATAGATCATGCCGTTGCAGAAGGCGATGGCGGCCACCACCCAGCGGGAGGAATCGAGCGGCTTGCGGCGCAGGAAGGCGTAGCCCACGATGATGACGGGCAGCGCCTCAAAGAAAATGATTGCGGGTGTGATGATGGCGTCGAGCCACTCCATTATGAGCGAGCTGATGAGCCACGGATAGAAGAAAACAAGCAGGCCGTCCAGCGTGCCGGCCAGCACGCTGATGAGCGCCGCCTTGCGCACCAGCACCACCAGCTTGCGGTTGCTCTGCAACTGCAGCAGCCACAGCAGCAGGAACCAGAGGGACATCTCGCGGATAGAGATTTCAATCTGGGTGAGGAAGACCAGGACCGAGTTCGAGACGTGGAGCCGCAACCCGCCCAGGAAAAGCTCCGAGACCAGGCACGAGGAGAACATGGCCATCCAGAACAGGAGCCACTGCTTCTGGTCGCGATACCAGAAGAAGAAACAGACGATGGCGACCACCGCATAGAGCGAGGTGAGCGCGAATGTGAACTGGTTCCGGCTGAGCCAGGTGTAGTCGAGGGCGGCCTTGGCGTTGGCGACGGCCTGTGGGCTGCCCAGCAGCGGCGCAGCCTCAAAGCCGCCGAGCGTGCCGGGATCGTTTGAGAAGAGCGGAGCTTTCCAGACGCGAATGGCCAGCACGCCGCTTTGGATGGGGCCCAGGCCGTAGGTCTGCGGCGGCACGCCCTGGAACCATCTCCAGTGCGGCGGCATGTGGCCCAGGTGGCCAATCTCCTTGCCGTTCCAGTAGACCTGGTAGACGTCGTCGACGGCAGGAATCATCAAGGCCATCTCCGGCGCGACCCCTGGAGCGGGCTGGACGTTGATGCGCATGCGATACCATGCGTAGCCGGTATAGCTGTCGTGGCCCTGCGCGCCCCAGGTTTTGTCGGCGCCGAGCTGCTGCCAGAAGAAGTCGTCGAAATTGGGCGAGGCCCACTGCGGATTGTCCCCTATATGGAACTGCCAGGGGCCGTTGAGGGGCGCAGCGCCCTTGCCCAGTCCATCGAGCTGGAGCTCATAGGCAGGCCGTGGATTGGCGGATGGCTCCGCCGTTGCCCGCATCAAGGCAGAAGAGAGCGCAAACAAGACAGCCGTCACGAGGACGGCAAAACCCAACTTGCGGGGAAGCATGAGCCAAGCATACTCCGGATTGGACCCTGAAGGTAGCCGAGAATTTGCCATATGCACCTTGGATTGGGCAGCTTAGGGAGGGGCTAACGATAGGATGATGTTTTGGAGCAAACGATGTCAAAAATCCTGGATGGGACGGCGATTGCCGCGGCCATCAAAGGGGAAGTTGCCGAAGAGGTGAAGCGCCTTTCGGCGCAGGGGATTCAGCCGGGGCTGGCCGCCGTGCTGGTGGGCCATGTGCCGGCTTCAGAGATCTATGTGCGCAGCAAGGTGCAGACCTGCGCGGAGCTGGGCCTCTATAGCGAACTGGTTGCGCCGCCGGAGACGGTGACGACCGAGGAGATGCTGGACCTGGTGCAGGCGCTGAATGACCGCGATGAGATCGACGGAATTCTGATTCAACTGCCGCTGCCCAAGCAGGTGGACGCGAAGGCGCTGCTGGACGCGGTGCTGCCGGCGAAAGATGTGGACGGATTTCATCCGGTGAACGCGGGCCGTCTGCTGGCGGGCCGCCCGGCGCTGGCGCCGTGCACGCCGGCGGGGGTGATTGAGATTCTGAAGCGAAGCGGGATTGCGATGGCCGGCCAGCACGCTGTGGTGGTGGGCCGCAGCGACATTGTGGGCAAGCCGGCGGCGATGCTGCTGCTGCATGAGAATGCGACGGTGACGATTTGCCACTCGAAGACGCGGGACCTGGGCGCGGTGACGCGGGAGGCCGACATTCTGGTGGCGGCCATCGGGCGGCCGGGGATGATTACGCCGGAGATGGTGAAGCCGGGCGCGACGGTGATCGACGTGGGCATCAACCGCGTGACGACGCGCGAGGAGTTCGAGCGGTTTTTCGCGGGCAACGCGAAGCGCGAGGCGGCGTTCGCGAAGAGGGGTTCGACGATTGTGGGCGACGTGCATCCGAAGGCCTACGCGGTGGCCGGCGCGTACACGCCGGTGCCGGGCGGCGTGGGCCCGCTGACGATTGCCATGCTGATGGCCAACACGGTGCGTGCGGCCAAGATGCGGCGGGGATTGTAACGCGATGCTGCGCGTGGGGCTGACAGGCGGGCTGGGCAGCGGCAAGAGCACCGTGGCGGCGATGCTGCGGGCGATGGGCGCGGAGGTGATTGAGGCCGACGAGCTGGGCCGCGCGCTGATGGAACCGGGACAGGCGGTTTTCAACGAGATTGTGCGCGCCTTTGGGCCGGAAGTGGTGGGCGCGGACGGGCGGCTGGACCGCGCGCGGCTGGCGGAAATGGCCTTTCGCGGTGGGCGGCTGAAGGAGCTGAACGCGATTGTGCATCCGGCCGCGATTGAGGGGCAGCGGGCATGGATGCGCGAAGTCTTCCGGCGCAATCCGACGGCGGTGGCCGTGGTGGTTTCGGCGCTGATTTTTGAGGTGGAGCGCGACGCGCTGGCGCGGGGCGAGAGCGACAGCGTGCTGGCGGACTGGCGGCGGCGCATGGACCGCGTGGTGGTGGTGACGGCGCCGGACGAAATGAAGATTGTGCGCTATGTGGACCGGCTGGGCGTGAGCAGGGCTGCGCGCGCGGCGGCCGAGGCCGATGCAAGGGCGCGGCTGGAGCACCAGATTCCGGACGAGCGGAAGGCCGCGCGGGCCGATTACGTGCTTGAAAACACGGGCGACCAGATGAACCTGCGACGGCAGGTGGAAGAGCTGTGGCAGCGGCTGAAGGCCGACAGCGACAAAGCGGCTGCGGCGGGTTCTTTACAATAGAGCCTGGCAATCGCGCTGGCCCGTGAGCGGTCAGTTGCAAGCCGAAGCGCCACGTACATAAGGAAGAAAGGCGGGCCGCAGGCAGGGCCCGGCATGTTGCCATGAGATTGCGTCGCATTGTTCTGGTTGTTCTGCTGGTGGGCGGGTTCTGGTTTGTGACCACGCACCTTTCGCCCCGCAAGGGCGGGTTTTCCATTTTCGGGCCGCACGGCAGTGACTCTCCGCTGCAACTGACCGAGGCAGAGGCCGCGCCGGCCTATACGCCGGAAGAGCAGAACAACATCGCGGTTTACAAACGCGTGCTGCCTTCGGTGGTGAACATCACGTCGCGGCAGGTGGTGTTCAACTTTTTCTATGGCGCGGTGCCGCAGCAGGGTCAGGGCTCGGGCTTCATTCTGGACAAGTCCGGACACGTGCTGACGAATTATCACGTGATTGAGGGCGCGAACCGCGGCATTGAGGTGATGCTGAGCAACAAGCGGAGCTACTCGGCGCACGTGGTGGGCTTTGACAAGCTGCACGACCTGGCGCTGCTGCAGATTGACGCGCCGAACCTGCACCCGGTGACGCTGGCCGACAGCTCAAATTTGCAGGTGGGCCAGGAGGTCTACGCCATCGGCAATCCGTTCGGGCTGGCGGGAACGATGACGCGCGGCATCATCAGCTCCATCCGGTCCATTCACAGCGCGGACGGCGCGCCGATTGAGGACGCGATCCAGACGGACGCGGCGATTAACCCCGGCAACAGCGGCGGCCCGCTGCTGAACTCGCGGGGCGAAGTGATCGGCATCAACACGATGATTTTGTCGAACAGCGACCAGAACGCGGGCATCGGGTTTGCGATTCCCATTAACACTGCCAAGGCGGTGCTGAACGACCTGACGCGCTATGGAAAGGTGCGGCGGCCGTCGCTGGGGATTGTGTCGTTTGGCGTGGGGCCGGACCTGGCGCAGCAGATGGGCCTGGCGGCGAATTACGGAGTGCTGATTCAGCGGGTGATTTCGGGAGGCGCGGCGGAGCGGGCCGGGCTGCGCGGCGGCAATCAGCCGGCTTACCTGGGCAATACGCAGATTATGCTGGGCGGCGACCTGATTGTGGCCATCGACGGGCATCAGGTGACCGACCCGCAGGACATCAGCGCGATCATGGACAAGCACCAGGCCGGCGACACGGTGACGGTGACCTTCTATCGCGGGCACCAGAAGATGACGGTGAAGCTGGTGCTGGGCGAGGCGCACGACGTGGAGGCGTGAAGGGGATTTCGCGCGAGGAAAGCGGAAAAGAACGGGCCGCCTGGACGACCGGGCGGCCCAAACTGTCTTTCAAGGCGAAAGCGGGCTAGAGCTTGATGCCCAGCGTGGCCAGAAACGTCTTCAACTCCGGCCAGACGGCGCGAATGTCGGTGACGGCCTGGATGTCGAGCGCGATGTTGAGCGGGTTGGAGGCCGCCCCGGCGAACTCTGTGATGGGCTTTTCAATCGCGCCCATCAGGGTTCCGAGGGCGGCGATAACGGCGGGCGCGGCCTGGAGCGTCTTGTTGGCTCCGGTGAGCCACTTGAGGGCGTCTTCTGCGCCGATTTCGATGCCCTTTTCAATGTTGACGAGGATGTTGGCCATGGCGTGAGGTCCTTTTCTTGAGGCATTTTGCGTGCGGATGAGGTCCGTGCCGGACGCGTTCGAGTCCGGCCCGGACGAGTTGGCGGTGAGGCCGCGGCGACAGCCGTGGTTTCGGTTGCGCCGCGGCACCGGGCCGCCGCCAGAACCAGCCAGTGAGAGGACAACCGCCGCGGCCGCGGCTCCGGAGGCAGGGAGCCGCAGCGGCGGCGGTTTGGCTGGCGTTCTGGCTACTCTTCTAAGGGTAGAGAATTGCGGGAAATAATCGGCAAAGTCGGGTTGCGGATAAATGTGTTCTTATTCAATGGCTTACAGGATTTCTTGACTGGCCAGGGCTTGACAGCGGGCTGGTAAGAGCGGGTCAGCGGGTCCGCAAGCCAGCCGGCGAGCGCGTTGTCCTTCCGGTGGGGCGAAGAAGAGGCGAAGGCCACGGCCTAATTGTCGGCAAAACTGCTGTGGAAAACTGCAAATTTCGTAGGGGGGGTGGGGGGGTCCCCACCGCTTCAGCCCTTAGCTTTTAGCTGCCAGCTGCTAGCCGGCTGGTGGCAGGACTTGCGCAGAGGTTCCCATCCGACGGTTCCATTCTGCACGAAAGCAAGGAAATGATCGGCAAACGGGCGTTGAGGACTGGGCGCGTGGAATGAGGGGGTTGCGGGTGGAGGTGACGGTGGAGGGGTTGACAGGGCGAACGGCCCGAAGGCGCTACCTCAGTAGGCGTAGTAGGCGGGGGCCTGAGGCATGAGGGACGCGTCAAGGGGAAAGCAATGGTGGCCGGCGGGGTGGACCCATAGATTGGGCCACGCGCCGGCTGCCTGGTCTTTCTCCTCGCTGGGGGTGCGGGCGGCAAAGACGGCGCAAAGCTGGTACCGGCTGCCCTGGTTTGGATGGTATTCAAAGGGCGCGTGGGTGACGGGGTCGGCGTAGGCGATGCCGGGAAGCTGATCGAGGCCGGTGGGCAGCTGAGAGGGGTGGCTGGTGTAGTAATTCCGAATTGCGGTGGAGAGGTAATAGAGCTGCTGGAGGCGCTGACTGTCGGCGCGAAGCTTGCGCTGGGCGCTGGGTGCGCCCAGCTGGCTGAAGCCAAGGACGATCATGAGGACGACGACGGCCGCACTGACGATGGCCATGAGCCGGTCGCGGCCGAAGCGGGAGGAGACGGCTTCTGATTTGCGCAGGCCGCCGAAGTAGTACCAGACGACGCCGCTGGAAAGGGCGAGGACGACGAAGCTGCGGGCGAGAAAGCGTGAAGTGAGCTCGCCGCGGAGCAGATAAGCGAGGGCGGCGATGAGGTCGCCCATGAAGACCGAGGCGGCGATGACCAGCGCCAGATAGGTGAGCCATTTGCGGACGGCGGAGTCGAGCTTGTCAGGGTTTACCGCAGCTTCTCGAAGGACAACGCGGGAGAGGAGCAGGTAGAGCGGGTAGGCGACGATGAGTGCGGCGATGGAGGTGGTGACGGTATAGCTGTTGAAGGTCTCGCTGTAGCCGCGGAAGAGCGGGTCGGCCAGCCAGCGGTCAATGAGGGCGAAGGCCAGGGTGCCGAGCGAGAGCGTCCATGTGGCGAGGGTGGAGAAGATGAGCAGGTAAAAGAAGGCGTCGCGGGCGGATGCTCCGCTGCCGGGGCGGCGGGGAACTTCAATGCCGGTCTGGCGGCGGTAATGGTCGGCGAGCGCGGCGTAGGCTTCCTTTTCGGTCCAGCCATTGGCGGCGAGAAGGCCGACGAGCGACTCGACGGGCAGGCCGGCGGCAAGCGCCTTCTGGATGAACTCGGCAATTCTTTCGTCCCGGGCCACAGGGAGGTTGTACACCAGAAAACCGGGCGGTGCACGAAGGAATTTTGCGAGGGCAGTTGGAGCATCCGGAAGGAAAAGTCTACGGAGCCGTGCGGAGGACGTAGCGGCGGCCTTCGAGCTGATAGCGGCCGCTGGCGACGCGGGCGATGGCCTCGGAGTAGGCGATGTGCTCTTCGGCGAGGATGCGGCCGGCGAGGGATTGGGCGTCGTCCTCTTGGAAGACGGGGATGGCGCGCTGGAGAATGATTGCGCCGTGGTCCAGGTGCTCGTCGACGAAGTGGACGGTGCAGCCGGCGATCTGGACGCCGTAATCGAAGGCCTGCTGCTGCGCGTCAAGCCCGGGGAAGGCCGGCAGCAGCGAGGGATGGATGTTGAGGATGCGGTTGGGGAAGGCGGCGAGGAAGCCGGGCGAGAGCAGGCGCATGTAGCCGGCGAGGAGGACGAGATCGACCTTGTGCTCGCCGAGGCAGGCGATGAGGTCGGCGTCATGGTCAGCGCGGGGGCGGCCTTTGGAGACGAGCACTGCGGTGGGCAGGCCGTACTCGCCCGCGGCGGCGAGGCCGGGCGCGTCGGCGAGGTTCGAGATCGCGACTGCGATTTCAACGCCCTGCAGCTGGCCGGAGCGGATGTTTTCCGCGATGGCGAGCATGTTGGAGCCGCGGCCGGAGAGCAGGACGCCGAGGCGGAGGGGACCGGCTGGCGCGGGCGCGCTCATGTGTACTGGACCCGGCGGTCGCCTTTGACGACGCGGCCGATGAGGTGGAATTTCTCTTCAGAGCGGTCGAGGAGGGATTTGGCGCGCGTGAATTTGGCGGCGGGGATGGCGGCGATGAGGCCGATGCCCATGTTGAAGGTGCGGTACATCTCGTCCTGCGAAACCTGGCCGAGGTCGCGGAGGTGGGTAAAGATGGGCAGGACGGGCCAGGAGCCGATTTCAATTTGCGCGGCGGTGCCCTTGGGGAGGATGCGGGGGAGATTCTCCGTGATGCCGCCGCCGGTGATGTGGGCCATTCCGGAGGTGAGGCCGGCTGCGACGAGCTTCTGGATGACGTGGAGATAAGAGCGGTGGGTCTTCATGAGGACCGCGCCGGCCTTGTCCTTGATGGCGGTGACGTACTGGGTGGGCTTGTAGCCTGCAACCTGAAAGAAGAGCTTGCGGGCGAGCGAGTAGCCGTTGGTGTGGAGGCCGGTGGAGGCCAGGCCAATGAGGACGTCGCCGGGAGCGATGGCCGCGCCGGTGACCATCTTGTCGCGGTCAACGGCGCCGACGATGAAGCCGGCGAGGTCGTATTCGCCGTCGGCATAGAAGCCGGGCATCTGCGCGGTTTCTCCGCCGACGAGCGCGCAGCCGTTGGCTTTGCAGGCCTGGGCGAGGCCGGAGACGACATCCTCAGTGATGTCGGGGTCGAGGCGGCCGGTGGCGAGGTAGTCAAGGAAAAAGAGCGGGGTTGCGCCCTGGACCGCGATGTCGTTGACGCAGTGGTTGACGAGGTCCGCGCCGACGGTGGAGTGGATGCCGAGCTGGAAGGCGAGCTTGAGCTTGGTGCCGACGCCGTCTGCCGAGCTGACGAGGATGGGGTTCTTCCAGCGCTGGAGATCGAGGCGGAAGAGCGCGCCGAAACCGCCGATGCCGCCGATGACATTGCGGTTGAAGGTCTTTTGCGCGAGGTACTTGATGCGTTCCTTGGCGCGGTCGCCGGAAGCGATGTCGACGCCGGCGGCGGCGTAAGTGACGGGCTTGGGCTTGGGCTTGGAAGCTTCAGGCACGGTGCGGGCCTTCTTGTGGTGCGGAGATGAGGAGCGGCGGAGGGGCCGGAAAGCTCGATTCTAGCAGGCTTGGCGCGGGTGGGCGGCGCGGATGGATGGCGCGGAGGAGCATTCCTTCAGCGGCTGAAGCCGCGGGGACTCTATTCGAGGAAATGCGCGCGGGCTTTTAGAGGAAATGCTGCCGGACCTTTAAAGGAAATGCTTTCTTTCGGCGGGGGTGGGCAGGGGGCATGCGCTGTAGCGGCCCCAGATGCGATAGCGGATGCGGGCGACGAGGCGGTAGACGAGATCGCCGAGGGGGCGCGGGACGAGGCGGAGGACGCTGGCGAGGGCCGGCCAGGGCCGGGGAAGCTGGGCAACTAGGACGAGGATGGCGGCGGAGCGGAGGAAGAGCTGTTGCGCGGGCAGGCCGGGGTTGGAAATGACGAGGATGGTGCGCGCGGCGAGGCCGGAGGGGGATTCGTGCGGTGCGAGGGAGGCCAAGAGCGGGGCGACGAGCGGCGACGAAGCGGGGGCGAAGCGGAGGCGGTCGTAGCGGTCGCGGCGCAGGAACCAGCGGACGGCGCGGTTGCAGAGGCCGCAGTGCCCGTCAAAGAGGACGAGCAGGCGGCCATCGAGGTTAGGAGGCGTGGTCACACAGAACGGGATGCGGGCGGGACCCGGCGCGATGCGACGCGGGCGGGTTTTGCCGCGCTGTGGTCACTATACTGAAGGGGCCTTAAGCAGGGAAAAACAGGGGAGCAGGGAAAAGCAGGGGAGCAGGGAAAAGCAGGGAAGCATGGAAAAGCGGGGAAGCACGGAGCAAGAGGCAAAGGTGTACACGCGGTCGCGGGCGTTGCAGTCGCGGGCGGAGCGGGTGTTTCCGGGCGGTGTGAATTCGCCGGTGCGGGCCTTCAAGGCGGTGGGCGGCGAGCCTCTGTTTGTGGCGCGGGCCGAGGGCGCGTGGGTGACGGACGCGGATGGCAATCGCTACGTGGATTATGTGGGCTCGTGGGGCCCGATGATTCTGGGGCACGCGTTCCCGCCGGTGGTGGAAGCGATCGCGCGGGCGGCGCGGGATTCGGCGAGCTTTGGCGCGTCGACGGCGGCGGAGGCCGAACTGGCCGAGCGGATCCAGGCGTGCGTGCCGGCGCTCGAGAAGATGCGGTTTGTGAGCTCGGGGACCGAGGCGACGATGTCCGCGATAAGGCTGGCGCGCGCGGCCACGGGGCGCAAGATTGTGGTGAAGTTCGAGGGCTGCTATCACGGGCACGCGGACGGGCTGCTGGTGAAGGCGGGGTCGGGCGTGGCGACCTTGGGGATTCCGGGGTCGGCGGGCGTGCCGGAGGAGATTGCGCGGCTGACGCTGGCGTTGCCCTACAACAATCTTGCGGCGGCGGAAGCGGCGTTCGCGGCCTATCCGGGCGCGATTGCGGCGGTGATTCTGGAGCCGGTGGTGGGCAATGCGGGGTGCATTGCGCCGGCGGAGGGTTTCCTGGCCGGGCTGCGGCGGGTGACGGCGCAGGAGGGCGCGCTGCTGATTGTGGACGAGGTGATGACGGGCTTTCGCGTGGCGCTGGGCGGGGCCTGCGCGCTTTACGGCGTGGACCCGGACCTGGTGACGCTGGGCAAGATTGTGGGCGGCGGGCTGCCGGTGGGGGTTTTCGGCGGGAAGCGGCAATATATGGATCTGCTTGCGCCGCTTGGGCCGGTGTATCAGGCGGGGACGTTGAGTGGGAATCCGCTGGCGATGGTGGCGGGGATTGCGACGATTGGCTATTTGCAGGAGCACGAGGACGCGGTCTACGCGCGGCTGGAAGCGACGGCGAAGGCAGTGTTCGAAGGCGTGGCGGCGGAGGCCGAACGCGCGGGCGTGGCGCTGACCTTGAATCGCGTGGGCTCGATGGGTACGTGGTTCTTTCAGCCGGGGCCGGTGCGGAATTACGACGAGGCGGCGGCAAGCGATACGGCGGCTTTCGGGCGGTTCCACCGGGCGATGCTGGAGGCCGGCGTGTGGCTGCCGCCGTCGCAGTTTGAGGCGATGTTTGTGAGCACGGCGCACGGCGCGGCGGAGACGGAGCAGACAGTTGCGGCGGCGCGGGCGGCGTTTGCGGCAGTGAAGGCGGGCTGAGCGCGGCTTTTTCGCACGTACTTCTTTTCGCGTGTGCTTCCCTTTCGCGCGTGCCCGGAAGGGCGCGACCGGAGCGGGCGTCAAGCTCCTTTGCGTCAGGCCCCTTTGCGTCAGGCCCCTTTGATGAGGAAGAGCAGGCCGGCGATGATGAGCGTGGCCTCAATGATCCAGACAAAGACGCGCTCTGGCAAGCGGTCGACAATGCGCTTGCCCCAGAACGAGCCGAGAACCATGAGCGGGCCCAGAAAAAGTCCGATGTAGATGTCGCGCATGGGCAGGATGTGCGCGCGGCGGTATGCGATGAGCTTGCTGACGTGCATGACGACGGTGGCCAGAGCCTCGGTGCCGATGTAAGCCCCTTTGACGAGGCCGAACGCGAGGAAGAACGGGGCCATGAGCGGGCCCACACTGCCAAGAAGCGCGGAGAGGAAGCTGGCTCCTGCGCCGATTCCGGCAAAGGCGGGCGCGGGCGGCTTCCACAGAGTCTTTGGACGCGCGTGACGCCAGACCACAATCAATAAGAGAAAAGCGCCGAGGATGCGCGTGAGCAGGGGCAGCGGCGCGCGGGCAAAGAGCAGGCCGCCGAGGAGGCCCATGGGCACCGCGCCGAGGGCGAACCAGCCGACGACACGGAGGTTGACCAGGCCGCGGTTGAACCAGACGCGGCTGCCATTGCCGATGAGCTGCGCGACGGTGAGGATGGGGATGGCCTCGCGGACGCCGAAGGTCCAGACGAGCACGGGCAGCAGCACGGCGGCTCCGCCGAAGCCGGCGACGGCAGCGAGGGTGGCCGCGACGAGCGAGGCGACGAGTACGGCGGCGATATGGAGAAGGTCGGGCATGTGGTGAAGCGACAGGTTAGGGTGAAATTTCGGATCGGGCGCGCTGACCGGCGGAGATTAGTCAGGTGCGGGCCCAGCGATTTCAGGCCAAGTGTCGAGCGTGACAAAGGTGTGCGTGGGGCGGTAGCGCGCGAGGAGCTGAGCAGCGGCATCGACGGAGGGCCCGCGGTTGGCGCCGAGTTCGCGATGGCCGCCGTCATGAAGAACGATGTTGGTGGCGTAGCCGCGGCGCTGGTTGCGGCCGATGGTGCGGCTGAGGCGCGCGGCGATGCGCGTGGAGGAGGGCTCGGACCAGTCGGTGGTGATGGCATTCCAGAGGACGGGGATCATGCCGAGCGAGCGCGCGGTACGCAGAACGAACGGGCGGCGGCCGCCGAAGGGCGGGCGAAAGTAGCGGATGGGCTGGCCGGTGAGCTCGGCAAGCGTTTCTGAGGTGCGGCGGAGCTCGTCCTGAACGCGCGCGGCGGAAATGAAGGCGAGATTGGGATGGGACCAGGAGTGATTGCCGATGAGGTGGCCGGCCTGGGCGATGCGGCGGACGAGCGCGGGCGCGGCCTGGGCGTAGCGGCCGACGAGGAAGAAGGTGGCGCGGACGTCGTGCTCGGCCAGGATATCAAGCAGGCGCGGCGTGTGCGCAGGGTTGGGTCCGTCGTCGAAGGTGAGCGCGAGCTGGCCGGGGATGCGGGGCGCGGTGAGCGTGCGGCCGAAGAGCTGCGAGCCGGGCCCCATGGTGGCCCATGCGCCTCCGGCGGCAAGGCCCAGGACGGCTGCGGTGCTGGAGAGGCTCACGGTGAGGCCGGTGGCGAGCGATAGGGACATGCTGAGTACAAGTGTGCGGTGTGACGCGGGGAGAGAGCAAGACCGGTGTAGCAAGAGGGAGGGAGAGCCGGCGGCACGCGGAAGGAGACGGCTTGCGCGGGACGGCGGAAGCGCGCGTATACTCACAGGTGTTCGGGCTGCATCCTGCGTGTACGGAGCGGCACTGGAGAGACGATGAGCGTAACCAACTTCCCCGAAGGCGGAGTGTCTTCCGCCGGAATTCCAACTACAAAAATGACCATGCCCGGGCTGGCCGAGAAGAAGCGGCTGGGCCAGCCGATCTGCGCGCTGACGGCCTATGACTACGCAACCGCGCGGCTGGTGGACGAGGCCGGCGTGGACCTGGTGCTGGTGGGCGATTCGCTGGCCATGGTGGTGCTGGGCCACGAGAACACGCTGGCGGTGACGGTGGACGAGATGCTGCACCATACGCGCGCGGTGCGGCGCGGCGTGCGGCGGGCGCTGGTGGTGGCGGATATGCCGTTTGGCAGCTATCACGGGACTGTGTCGGAAAGTGTGGCGAACGCCGTGCGCTTTGTGAAGGAAGCCGGCGCAGAGGCGGTGAAGATGGAAGGGCCGCGCGCGGAGCTGGTGCGCGCGTTTACGGCCTGCGAAATTCCCGTGGTGGGCCACCTGGGGCTGACCCCGCAGAGCCTGCTCCGCATGGGCGGCTACAAAGTGCAGGGCAAGACTGTGGCCGCAGTGGAGCGGCTGACGGCCGAGGCGCTGGCGTTGGAAGAGGCCGGAGCGGGCGCGCTGGTGCTGGAGGGGGTTCCGCGCGAGGCGGCGGCGGCAATTACGCGGGCGCTGACGATTCCGACGATTGGAATTGGCGCGGGGCCGGAGTGCGACGGGCAGATTCTGGTCTTCCACGACATGGTGAACCTGACGTTTGCGCCGGCGGCGAAGTTTGTCCGGCGCTATGCGGATGCGGCGGCCGTGATGCGCGGCGCGGTGGAGCAGTACCGGGAGGACGTGACGCAGCGTGCGTTTCCGGCAGACGCCGAGAGCTATCACCTGCCGGATGCGGCGCGCGCGGCGCTTGATTTGCATGCGCAGCCAAGCGCGAAGCCGAAGCCCCTATCGACTCGCAAGCTGCACGCGCTCAGGAAGGCGTGATGGAGATTCTGCGGACCGTGGCGGAGCTGCGGCAGCGAGCGCGGGCGGCGCGGGCACAGGGGAAAACAATCGGGCTGGTGCCGACGATGGGGGCGCTGCACGCCGGGCACGCGTCGCTGATGCGCGCGGCGCGGGCCGAATGCGGCTTTGTGGTTGTGACGATCTTTGTGAACCCCACGCAGTTTGGGCCGCATGAGGATTTCGTGCGCTATCCGCGGAGCTTTGAGGCCGATTGCGCGCTGGCCGAAGCGGAGGGCGCGGACGCGGTGTTTGCGCCGGCGGTGGAGGAACTGTATCCGGCGGGCGCGGCGACTTTTGTCGAGGTGGAAGGCCTCAGCAATCGCCTGGATGGCAAGTCGCGGCCGGGACATTTTCGCGGAGTGGCCACAGTGGTGGCGAAGTTGCTGGCTGCGGCCGAGGCGGACCGCGCGTATTTCGGGCAGAAGGACGCGGCGCAGGGGTCCGTGCTGCGAAGGATGGTGACGGATTTGCGGCTGGGCACGGAGCTGGTGTTTTGCCCGATTGTGCGCGAGGCGGATGGGCTGGCGCTGAGCTCGCGCAACCAGTATTTGAATCCGGCCGAGCGGGCGCAGGCGCTGGTGCTGAGCCGCGCGGTGCGGCGCGTGGAGGCGCTGGTGGCGGCGGGCGAGCGAGGGGCCGAAACGCTGCTGGCCGCGGCGCGAGCGACTTTTGCAGCGGAGCCGGAAGTGCGCGTGGACTACGTGGAACTTGTGGACTGGGCTACGCTCGTACCAGTGAGCGAGACCACGCCGGGCACGCTGTTTGCCGTGGCGGCGTGGGTGGGCGAGACGCGGCTGATTGACAATGCCGTGATTGGCTGAGGCTGGACGCGGAATTGGGATTGCCTTTCTGCGGGCGTTGACGGCAAGCTAGAGCCATGCCGGAGCTGCCGGATATTTCCGCGTACATTCGGGCGCTGGAGCCGCGCGTGGTGGGGCAGCGGCTGGAGCGGGTGCGCGTGGCGAGCGTGTTTCTGCTGCGCACTGCGGAGCCTCCGATCGCAAGTGCAGAGGGCCGCGTGGTGCAGGCGGTGCGGCGCGTGGGCAAGCGGATTGCGATTGGTGTCGAAGGCGACATTTGGCTCATTCTGCACCTGATGATTGCCGGTCGGCTGCACTGGAAGCCGGCGGGCGCAAAGCTGGCGGGGAGGAATGCGCTGGCGGCGTTTGATTTCGAATCTGGTTCGCTGGTGCTGACCGAGGCGGGATCGAAGCGAAGAGCCTCGCTGCACCTGCTGCGCGGTGAGGAGGGGCTGGCGAGCGTGGATCCGGGCGGCCTGGAGATCTTCAAAACAGACTTCGCGGGGTTTCGCGCGGCGCTTGGGGCGGAGAATCATACGCTCAAGCGCGCGTTGACCGATCCGCGCGTGATCAGCGGCGTGGGCAATGCGTACTCGGACGAGATTCTGCATGCGGCAAGGCTTTCTCCGCTGGCGCAGACGCAGAAGCTGAAGCCGGAGGAGTGGGAGCGGCTCTACGCCGCCACACGAGAAACGCTCGCATTATGGACGGCACGACTGGGCGCCGAGGCGGACGAGAGTTTTCCCGAGGGCGTGACGGCCTTCCGGCCGGAGATGGCCGTGCATGGGCGCTTTGGGCAGCCGTGCCCGCGGTGCGGCCAGCCGGTGCAGCGGATTCGCTACGCGGACAACGAGACGAACTACTGCGCGCGCTGCCAGACGGGCGGCAAGGTGCTGGCGGACCGGGGATTGTCGCGGCTGCTGGGGGCCGACTGGCCGCGCACGCTGGAGGAACTGGAGGCGCTGAAACGGAAGTGAAGCGGGAGTTGCGGAAGGGCGCGGGGAATTTGACTTGGAGGGCGGGTTTTGCGAGACTCAGAGATGCTGCCGGTGAGGCCGATTTGGCCTGCACTGTGTCCTGTGCCGAAGTGGCGGAATTGGCAGACGCGCGTGGTTCAGGTCCACGTACTCGCAAGGGTGTGGGGGTTCGAGTCCCTTCTTCGGCACCAAACTTCACACGACAAAATCCACTGAGTCCGCAGGTCCTTCGCTGCGCTCAGGATTTCGTCTGCGGGCTCTCGCTCCGCTGACGCCCGCAAGGCGACTCAAGTTCGAGTCCCTTCTTCGGCACCAAACTTCACACGACAAAATCCACTGAGTCCGCAGGTCCTTCGCTGCGCTCAGGATTTCGTCTGCGGGCTCTCGCTCCGCTGGCGCCCGCAAGGCGACTCAAGTTCGAGTCCCTTCTTCGGCACCAGCTGGTTAGAACGATTAGTTCAGGCTTTCTTCCCAAGGAAAGCCAGCGGCAAAGCATAGTTTTCCTTTGTCTTCGGTATTCACCGAGAGGAGAACTTTGATACCAGTGGCAACCCAAAATACGGTACCAAAGCCCTACTCTCGGTCAGGACGCACAACACTTCACGGACACGTACAGCCGGTGATGACGTCGGTATCCAGCGTGACCGCGCCATTCCGCGCCAGCGCTCTGCCCTCCAGGTTCACGCCGGTAGTAATTGTGATCGACGTGAGCGCCAATATGTTTCCCTTGAATACGGAGTTGGTTCCCAGCGTCGCTGAGCTGCCGACCTGCCAGAAGACGTTGCAGGCCGTGGCCCCATTGGCCAGGATCACGTGGCTCCCGCTCCCCGTTGTGAGCGTGGACCCGATCTGGAAAATGAATACCGCATCCGGATTCCCCTGCGCATCGAGAGTGACGTCCCCTGACACGGCAAGCGATGAGGAAGACTTATACACGCCGGCGGTGAGTGTACGTCCGACCAGGTCTCCCGACACCGAAGTACCGCCCGATCGCCCGGCAGCATCGATATATCCTGCGGTCAAGGCCGCCTGTGCCTGGGCTGCGGCGCCGTCTGCGATGTGGATCGTCCCGCTTGCCAGCCCTGGCGGAAATCCCGTCACGGCGGTACCCGGACTAAGTCCGACATCGCCAGAGACCGTGGTGGAACCCGTGTTCGTGACCGTGGATCCAGCCAACACCGAGAAGCCGCCTATAAACGGACAAAGAGCAACGACCTGTCCTCCGCTCTGGCAAGGGCCGGTGGTAAAACTCTGAGAGTAGGCCGTCGCCAAGGGCACTTCGCCCATGTCCTTGGCTCCCGTGGTCACCATGATCGTGTATTTGGTGTTCGGTGCCAGGTTTGTCGAGGGCGTGAGGGTGGCAGTCTGACTCACCACGTCATAGGTCACGGTTCCGCTCACACCTGCAATAAACACCGTGTCGGGATTGATGGTCAGTGAATCCATTTGCTCATCGAATGTGACTGTGACCTTCTGGTCGAGCGGCACGCAAGTGGCGCCCCCGGCAATATTGATGGCGAAAACATCCGGTGAAGACTTGTCTGCGGTCGCACGGGTAATGAAAGAGAAAGTGAAGGCCGAGGCAAGTGGTGTTCCGCTCAAGTCCTTGGCTCCCGTAGAAATGCTCGCGTGATAAGTCGCATTGGCGGCGTAGTCCGCAGCCGACTTAAAGGCCGCAATCTTGTTCACCGCGTCGTAAGTCACGGTACCAGGCACGCCCGCAACCACAAAGGTGCTACTGTTGATGGTTGCCGGATCCATCGCCTTGCTGAAGACCACCCCGATCAGACGATTGGTCCCCGTTCCGCCGGTTTGAGGGACCACCATCGATACCGTGGGGGCATCAGAAGCTGGCGTAGCTGGAGTATTCGAACCGGCGTTGCAGCTAACCAGACAAAGTGCTGCCAAAAATGTGATTGAAGCCGCGGACAGTTGCCGAATTGGCATACGATTCCTTCCCCGAGTCCCAATGCGACTCGGTGCGAGAATTAACCTGGTGCGGATACCGCGCTCGCGAAAGAACCCCCTGGGAAAGAAACACCGTGGCTCGATATCAAGAGGCCCACCTGAGCCTATTTCGCGGATTATCTCGCTTGCATCCAGTGCTGGCTGTCCCGAATTGCTCACCCTCACAAATCTCCAGCCGGCAAAGATTGATCGGTTATCATGCGCTGGAGCGCCCGGCCCATTCTGTAACAGTGGGAATGAGACAGACTGGTATGGAAGGACCTTCAGAGAGGGCCAGCATCGTCTGTATTTCGGCGAAGGTAATTCTGTCTTTCAGGCGCCTTCTTAAGCCCTTCCTAATTTCTAAGGCATCCTAAGCCTGCCCAAGGCAGAGGAGTTTCCCAGGGCCTGTTAACACTACTGGGATGGATAAATTCAAGTCGTCCTAAATCCTTGCTCTTTTAGAACCGAAGTTTTCGCATTTTTCGTGGGAAAACTTGGCTCCGCCATCCTAATCCCTTCTTCGGCACCACAGGATTTTGAAATGTGAGCGACGCAAGAGCGACCTGACGGCCGCTTTTTTGCGTTTTGGAGACAATGCGTGATTGCGCAGCAACCGCGGCTACTTGAGGCTGGTCCAGTCGAGGACGACCTTGCAGGCCTGGCCGGAGATCATGGCGTCAAAGCCCTTCTGAAACTCGTCGTAGCGGAAGCGATGGGTGATGACGGGCGCGATGTCGAGGCCGGAGTCGAGCATGACGGACATCTTGTACCAGGTTTCGTACATTTCGCGGCCGTAGATGCCCTTGATGGTGATCATGTTGAAGATGACGGGGCGCCAGTCCATGGGCGCGTTTTTGGCGGGGATGCCGAGGATGGCGATTTTTCCGCCGTGGCTCATGCTGGCGATCATGTCGGCCAGGGCCTGGGGGTTGCCGGACATTTCGAGGCCCACGTCAAAACCTTCGGTCATGTGGAGCTGCTTCTGGACCTCGGCGAGCGAGGTCTCCGACGGATTGACGGCGAGGGTTGCGCCCATTTTGCGGGCCAGCTCGAGGCGGAAGGGGTTGAAGTCCGTGACGACGACGTGGCGCGCGCCGGCGTGGCGGACGACGGGGATGGCCATGATGCCGATGGGGCCCGCGCCGGTGATGAGCACATCCTCACCGAGTACCGGAAACGAAAGCGCGGTGTGGACGGCGTTGCCGAAGGGATCGAAGATGGCGGCGACACGGTGGTCAATGCCGGCGTGGTGACGCCAGATGTTGGTCATGGGCAGGACGATGAGCTCAGCGAATGCGCCGGGGCGGTTGACGCCGACGCCCTGGGTGGAGACGCAGAGATGGCGGCGGCCGGCGAGGCAGTTGCGGCAGCGGCCGCAGACGACGTGGCCTTCGCCGGAGACGATGTCGCCGGGGAAAAAGTCGTTGACGTTGGAGCCGACGGCGACGATTTCGCCCACGAACTCGTGGCCAATGGCCATGGGCACGGGGATGGTCTTCTGGGCCCAGTCGTCCCACTGGTAGATGTGGACGTCTGTGCCGCAGATGCCGGTGTAGCGGACGCGGATGAGGACGTCATTGATGCCCATGGTGGGCTCGGGAATCTCTTCGAGCCAGAGTCCGGGCTCCGGGCGGGCTTTGACGAGGGCTTTCATGGGGAGTCTCCCTGTTGCATTGCGGGGTTGCGAGTGCTGGGATGAAACGCCGGTGCGCTCAAAAAAAGTGTACTGCCTGCGGGGCCGCGCGCGGAAAGTGGGGCGCGGGTGAAGAGACTCGCGCGGGCGCGGCTTGGAAGGACGGACTCAGAGAAAGGTGATGCTGCCGGGGCTGCCGACGGCTGTGTACTGGCCGGTGAAGGTGAGCCGGCCGGTGGGGCGATGGATGCGGAAGGTGGTGAGGCAGTCGCTGCGGCGATTGCAGGCGAAGAGGAAATTGCCGCCGGGGGCGATGCGGCACTGCGCGGGGTAATCGCCGAAGGTGGAGGTTTCTTCGACCCAGGTGAGGCGGCCGTCGGGAGCGATGTTGAAGTGGGCGATGGTGTCATGGAGGCGGTTGGCAGCGTAGAGCGAGCGGCCGTCCGGCGCGATGAGAATTTCCGACGCGAAGCTGGTGCCGGCAAAGTTCGGCGGCAGCGTGGAGAGGGTTTGCCGCAAAGTGAGCGCGCCGGTTGCGGGATCGTAATGAAAAAACGCGACGGTTGAAGCCTCTTCCTGAATGGAGTAAAACCAGCGACCGTTGGAATGGAAGGCGAAGTGGCGCGGGCCGTCGCCGGTGGGGAGCGAGACGAACGTGCGGGCGGCGGGCGGTGCGAGGCGGCCTGTGGCGCGGTCGAAGCGGTAAGTGTAGATGCGGTCCTGGCCGAGATCGGTGGCGAGGACGAAGCGGCCCGCGGGGTCGGGGGCGATCATGTGGGCGTGGGGCGCGTCATGGCCGCTGAGGGCGAAGCTGCCTGGGGGCGCGGAGGCGGCGTGGATGCTGCCGACCGCGCCCTGGTCGCTGTGGACGTGGACGACCGGGCCGAGCGCGCCGCTGGGCAGGATGGGCAGCACGGCGACGGAGCCGCCGCCGTAATTGGCGACGAAGGCGAAGCGGCCTTGGGCGTCAAGGCTGATGTAGGCCGGGCCTGCGCCGCGGGAGCTAACGGTGTTGAGCGGGCGCAGGCGGCCGGTGGCGGAATCACTCGAGGGATCCAGCGCGAAGGCGCTGACCGAGCCGGAGTTGCCCTGGAAGTTCGCAACCTCATTCACGGCGTAAAGCAGGCGGCGCGAGGGATGAATGGCAATCCAGGAGGGATTGGGCGTGACGGCGACGAGAGTGCGGTCAGTGAGCCGGCCCGTGCGCGCGTTGTAGCGAAAAAGATAAATGCCCTGGCCATTGCCGCCCGCGCCGGGTGCGTCATTGTAGGTGCCGACGTAAGCGAAGACAGAGGAGGACTCCGAGGCGGAATGCGCGAGGGAGGGCAGTGCGGACGCGAGCGAGAAGGCTGCCCCAGCGCGAAGGGACGCGCGAAGCAAGGCGCGGCGCGTGAGGTGCGGTGGGCAAGCGGGGATGGTCACTGGCGTCCTCCTTGATTGAGTATGCGGCGTGCAGCGAGCGCGAGTGGCGAGACTAAAGCGCGAAGGAAAGCGCGAATACAAAGACAAGTCCGGATACGGAGATGATGGTTTCGCAGATGGACCAGGACTTGATGGTTTGCGTAACCGACATGTTGAGGTACTCCTTGACGAGCCAGAAGCCGCCATCGTTGACGTGAGAAAAGATGAGCGCGCCGGAACCGGTGGCGATGGCCAGCAGCTCAGGATGCACGCCGGGAACGTGAAGCGCGAGGGGCGCGATGATGGACGCGGCGGTGGACATGGCCACGGTGGAGGAGCCCGTGGCCAGGCGCAGCATGGCGGCGACAAGCCAGGCGAGCAGCAGCACAGGAACATGGCTCCGCATGGCGACGCCGATGATGGCGTGGGCGACGCCGCTGGTGATGAGCACGCGGCCAAAGCCGCCGCCCGCGCCCACCAGCAGCGTGACCATTGCCGTTGGCGCAAGGCACTCATTGCTGAAGCGGAGAATGGCAACGCGCGAGAAGCCGCGCAGCAGGCCGAGCGAGACGAAGCTGAAGAGAACGCCGACGAGCAGGGCGATGTCGTCATTGCCAAGCAGGCGGAGGGCCTGGTTCAGTGTGCTGCCGTGAGCCGCAAAGGCATCGGCCCAACTGCCGATGAGCATGAGCGCGACGGGAAGAAGGATGGTGGTGAGGGTGATGGGGAAACTGGGCAGGCTGCGCTCCTGACCGTGGTCCACGAACTCGGCGGCCATGGCGTTCTCTTCGGGGAGCTGAATGTGCGGCGCGATGATGCGTGCGTAGACCGGGCCGGCGAGAATGGCGGCGGGAATGCCGACGATGAGCGCGTAAAGGATGGTGCGGCCGATGTCCGCGTGGAAGATGGTGACGGCGAGCAGCGCGGCGGGATGCGGTGGGACGAGGCCGTGCACAACAGAGAGGCCGGCGACCATGGGCAGCGCCACGAGGACGAGCGAGGTGCGCGTGCGGCGCGCGACGGTATACGCGATGGGAATGAGGAGGACGAAGCCGACCTCAAAAAACGCGGGCAGACCGACAATAAGCGCGACGACCATCATGGCCCAGGAGACATGCTTGGGGCCGAAGAGACGGATGAGCGTTTGAGCAATCTGGTCCGCGCCGCCGGACTCCGCCATCATTTTGCCGAGGATGGTGCCGAGCGCGACGACGATGGCAATGTGGCCGAGCGTGGAGCCGAGGCCGGCCTCGAATGCCTTGATGCCGTCGAGAAACGGCATTCCGGAAGCGAGCGCGAGCGCGAGCGAAACGCAGAAAAGCGAGATGAACGGATTGAGGCGCGCGACGGCGATGAGAACGATGAGGACAATGACGGAGACAAGCGCCGAGACCAGAAGATAAAGACTGTGAGGATCCATCATGAGCTCGCAACGTGCGCAGTGGCGCGAACGGCGGGTTGGGGCGCGCGCGGCAGAAAGCGGCCGGCGCGATTGGTGGTTGCGCCCGCGGGCGTGTAGGCAAGCGCGCCGTTGACCCAGACCGCCTGAATGCCCTCTGCGGGCCGGATGGGGTCGCCGAAAGTGGCGGTGTCGCGAATGCGGAGGGGATCGAAGAGGACGAGATCGGCGAAGTAGCCCGAGCGTATGCGGCCGCGCCCGACGAGGCCGAAGCGCTCGGCAGAGAGCGAGGTCATTTTGCGAATCGCTTCAGGCAACGGGAAGAGCTTTTCGTCGCGGCAGTATCGGCCGAGCACGCGCGGGAACGCGCCCCACAGGCGTGGATGCGGGTGCGGGTCGTTGGGCAGGCCATCGGAGCCGATCATGGTGGCCGGATGCGCGAGGATGCGGCGCATGTCGTCCTCGTCAATGCTGTGGTAGATGGCGCCGGCGCGCTGCAGGCGGCGCGCGGCGTCAAGCTGCGAGGTGTTCCATGCGTCCGCGATTTGCGCAAGCGCGCGGCCGGCAACTTCAGGATGCGCGTCGCTCCAGGTGATGGTGATTTCAAGGCGCGGGTCCACCTGGCGCAGGTCGAGCGTGCTGGAGCCGGCGGCGTAGGGATAGCAATCGCATCCGGCGGGCTGGGAGACGCGGGCCTCGTCGAGGGCGCGGAGAACTTCGCCGGAACGGCCCCAGTTGGCGACGCCCGCGCACTTGAGATGAGAGACGACGACGGGCACGCGCGCGTGGCGACCGATGCAAAAGGCCTCATCGAGCGCGTCGAGAACCGCGTCAGCTTCAGTGCGGAGATGCGTGGCATAGAGCCCGCCGGCGGCGGCCAGCGGCTGGGCGAGCGCGAGAACTTCGGCGGTGGAAGCCGCGTTGGCGTTGCGATAGGCAAGACCGGTGCTGAGGCCCAGCGCGCCGTGCGCAAGCGCCTCCTGCAGTTGCGCGCGCATGGCGGCGATTTCGCCGGACCCGGCTTCGCGATCGAGCCGATCCATGTGGTTGTTGCGCAGCGCGGTGTGACCGACGAGCGCGGCGACATTGACGGCGGGCCTGGCGTGGCCAACAGCTTCCACATAGGAAGCAAAGGTTGGATAACGAAAGGCCGCGGCGTCGCCGAGGAGGTTCATGGGATCGGGCGGAGCACCGTTGAGCGTGACGGGCGAGGCGCTGATGCCGCAGTTGCCCACGATGACGGTAGTGACGCCCTGGGAGAGCTTGGGCAGCATCTGCGGATGATCGACGACGGCGGTGTCGTCATGCGTGTGCGCGTCAATGAATCCGGGCGCGAGAGCGAGGCCGGATGCGTCAATTTCGTGCGCGGCCTGGACGGCAAGCGCGGCGCCGATGTGCGCGATGCGGTCTTCGACGAGCGCGACGTCGAGGATTCGCGGAGGGCCGCCGCTGCCGTCGAGGACGGTTGCGTTGCGCAGAAGAGTGTGCGGAGAGGACATATCGGCTCGTACAGACTATAGACTATGAGCGGTATCGTTTCCATGCCGCAGCCGCGCACGAACGGTTGCGAAAAGGAGAAGCGGTGGGAGCCAAGAATAGATCCGCGCCGGGCATTTCCGCGCTGAATAAGGGACTGGGGCGCATGGAGCGCGCGACGACAGCCGAGGAGCTGGCCGCGCGCGGCTGGAATCTGCTGCGCGAAGACCTGAGCCTGCCGGCCGCTGTGCTTTACGAAGACAAGCTGCGGCACAACCTGGAATGGATGCGGAGATTCATCGACGCGTATGGGCTGAAGCTGGCACCGCACGGCAAGACGACGATGGCGCCGCGGCTGTTCAAGAGGCAGCTTGAGGCTGGCGCGTGGGGCATTACGCTGGCCACTGCGCAACAGACGCGCGTGGCCTATGCGCACGGCGTGCGACGCGTGCTGATGGCCAACCAGCTGGTGGGCAAGGCAAACATGGAGAGGATTGCCGAGCTGTTGCGCGACGAGAGCTTTGAGTTTTTTTGCCTGGTGGATTCGGCGGCGCAGGTTGAGTTGCTGGGCGCGTACTTCGGCGCGCGGGGATTACATTTGCAGGTGCTGCTGGAACTGGGTGCGATGGGCGGACGGACCGGAGTTCGTGATGAGGCGCAGTTGGATGCGGTGCTGGAAGCGCTCGCGCGGCATGAAGGCGCGCTGCGGCTGAGCGGTGTGGAGATTTACGAGGGCGTGCTCGACAACGAGGAAGCGATTCGCGGATTTTTGCGCCGCGCAGTGGAAGTGACGCGACGGCTCGCGACGCAGGGGCGCTTCCGGCGCGAGCCGATTGTGCTGTCGGGCGCGGGCTCGGCGTGGTACGACGTGGTGGCCGAGGAGTTTGCCGCGGCGAACCTGGGCGAAGCAGTGGAGATGGTGCTGCGGCCGGGCTGCTATTTGACGCACGATGTGGGCGCATATCGCACTGCGCAGGAGAGAATCATGACGGCGAACCCGGTGGCGCGGCAGATGCGCGAGGGATTGCAGCCGGCGATGCAGGTGTGGGCGTATGTGCAGTCGCGGCCGGAGGCGGAGAAGGCGATTGTGGCGCTTGGCAAGCGCGATGCGGCGTTTGACTCCGGCTTGCCGACGCCGGCCGTGCACTACAGGCCCGGCGACGCGGAGCCGAAGACGGCCCCGGCACACTGGCGCACAACGAAGATGATGGACCAGCATGCGTATTTGCAGGTAAACGTGGAAGACGAGGTGCGCGTGGGCGACATGATCGGCTTCGACATTTCGCATCCCTGCCTGACCTTCGACAAATGGCGCGCGATGGTGGTGGTGAATGCGCAGTATGACGTTGTGGATGTGGTGGAAACGTACTTTTGAGTGGAGCGAGCACGATACGGAGCGAAGGAACGCATGACCAATACGATGGAATTTCCGCATGCCATGCTGCGCGAGATCTACGAGCAGCCGGAGGCGCTGGAGCGCACGCTGGATGCGTATTTGCAGGGTGCCGCGCTGCGGCCGGAGGTGGCGGCGCGGATTGCGGAGTGGGCGCATCCGGCGGGCGAGGTGCTGATTGCGGCGAGCGGATCGAGCCGGCACAGCGGCCTGGCAGCGGAGATCGTGCTGGAAGACCTGTGCGGGCTGGCGGTAGATGTGGAGTACGCGAGCGAGTACAGCTGCCGCGGGGAAGGCGATGCGCGCAGGCCTGCGGTGATCGTGATTTCGCAGTCGGGAGAAACGTCAGACACGCTGGCGGCGCTGCGCGAGGTGCGCGCGCGCGGGCAGGCGACGCTGGCGATTACGAACGCGGCGGATTCGACGATGGCGCGGGAGGCGCAGGTTTCCATGCCGCTGGCTGCGGGCAGGGAGCGCGCAATTCCGGCAACCAAGAGCTTTACGTGCCAGCTTGCGGCGCTGTATCTGCTGGCGCTGTATGAGGGCGCGCGCAGCGGGCGCATGGATGCGGCGGAGTTGCGGAGAAACATCGAGCGGCTGCGCGCAGTGCCCGGCGCGCTGGCCGCGCAACTGGACGGATGGCACGCGCAAATGGACGGATGGCACGCGCAAATGGCCGCGCTGGCCGCAAAGCATCGCGCGGCGAGCACGTTTCTGTTTCTTGGCCGCGGCGTGCATTACGCGATTGCGCGCGAGGGCGCGCTGAAGCTGAAGGAGGCCTCGTATGTGCATGCGGAGGGGTATCCGACGGGCGAGTTGAAGCACGGGCCGAATGCGCTGGTGAGCGACAGCGTGCCGCTGGTGGTGCTGGCCACGGTGGACCGCGCGCTGAAGGATTCGGTGGTGCGCTATGAAAAGACGCTGCAGCTGCTGGCCGATATGAAGGCGCAGGGCGCCACGGTGATTGCAATTGCGAATGCGGGCGATTGCGAGGTTGCGGCACTGGCGAGCGATTGCGTGGCTGTGGAGCCGGCAAACGAGTATCTGCTGCCGATGCTCGAGGTGGTTCCACTGCAGTTGTTCGCCTACTTCATGGCTCTCGAGCACGGCGTGGACGTGGACCGGCCGAGGAATCTTTCAAAGGCCGTGGTGGAACCGTAGGCGAGGCGCAGTCGGGCTAATAGAGCAGATATTTTGCGCGGACGGACTGGAAGTGCGTGATCGCATCCTGCCAATCCTCTTCGATGCGGCGCGGATCTTCGCCTGCGCGCAGAGCATCGAGCGTGGCCTTGTTGCGCACCAGGCCATCGGTTGCGTCGAGCTTGTAATCGTGCGGGTAGAGCCGATAGAGCGCGGCGGCGATTTCCAGGCCCAATTCGGGAGCGTCGATGGACTCGCGATAGGTGACGACGATGCTGACGCCACCGCACGACTGCCCCGCGTAGACGGAAGAATGCGGCGTGAAGCGCGTGGGCACAAAGCGGACGCCCTCAATCTGTCGCTCGTTGAGCGCATCCGCGAGCAAGACCGGATCGATCCACGGCGCGCCGACGAGTTCAAAAGGAGTATCGGTGCCGCGACCCACGGAGATGTTCGAGCCCTCGATCATTCCGATGCCGGGATAGAGCGCGGCTTCCGTGAGACTGCGCATGTTGGGAGAGGGATTGACCCAGAGGCGGCCGGTGGAATCGAACCAATCGCCGCGCATCCAGCCCTGCATGGGGACAACGGTCAGCTGCGCGCCGATGCGCCGCTCGGCGTTGAACATGCGCGCAAGTTCGCCGAGAGTCATGCCGTGGCGGACGGGCGTTTGCCAGTAACTGACGAAGGACTCGCGGCCCGCGTCAGCGATGGGGCCCTGCACGTCGACGCCGTTGATGGGGTTGGGGCGGTCGAGAACATAGATGGGCTTGTGGGCCTTGGCCGCAGCCTCAAGAAAATAGCCGAGGGTGGTTTCGTAGGTGTAAAAGCGTACGCCGATGTCCTGAATGTCGAAGACGATGGCGTCAAGCGAGGCCAATTCCGCGACCGTAGGGCGGCGCTGCGCGTCGGTGACTCCGTATACGCTGTTGATCGGGACGCCGGTTGCGGCATCGCGCGAGTTGGCGATGTGCATGGTGTCGAGCGAGCCGGAAACGCCGTGCTCCGGGCTGAAGATGGCCGCGAGGCGCAGTCCGGGCGCGTGCGCAAGCACGTCCGCGGTGCGGCGGCTCTGGGCATCGACCGAGGTCTGGTTCATGACGAGGCCGATACGCACGGGATGAGCGGGGTCGGGGTGAAGCTCGCGGAAGTGGTGGAGCTCGAGGACGTCAATGCCGGCGAGGACGCGGCCATTGCGCGCGGTGAGGCGGCGCTCAGCCATGAGTGATTCGTTGTAACCGGTGATGCGGGCCCAGCGCATTTGTTCGCGCTGACTGATGGTGAGCGAGAGCGCCTGCACAACGGCCGTGGCGATGCACGAGCGCAGCGAGACGACGGAGTGGCCACCGTGGGGATGGACGCGGTTGGTGAGCAGGATGATGTAGGTGTCGGTCACGGGATCGATCCAGAGCGAGGTGCCGGTGAAGCCGGTGTGGCCGAAGGAGCCAACGGGCAGAAGCGCACCACGATTGGTGGAGAAGGGCGAATCGATGTCCCAGCCCAGGCCGCGGAGGCTGGAGGCGTTGGCGGGCTGCTGCGGGGTGGTCATCTTCTCGATCATCAGGCGGCTGAGGATGGGCGAGCCGTTGAGCAGAGCGCGGGCGAAGAGGCCTAGATCGTCGGCGGTGGAGAAGAGACCCGCGTGGCCGGCGACACCGCCCATGCGGCGCGCGGTGGGGTCGTGCACAACGCCGCGGAGCATGTGGCCGTTCTCGTCATACTGCGTGGGCGCGATCTCGGGAATCCACGAAGCGGGTGGTAGAAAGCGCGTGTGGCGCATGCCGAGGGGCGCAAAGATGTGCTGCGCAGTGTAGTCGGCGAGGGACTGGCCGGTGAGTTTTTCGACGAGGAAACCGAGGGTTTCAAAGTTGATGTCGCTATAGACGAAGCGCGAGCCGGGGGGAAGCTGCGGCGTTTGCTGCATGACGAGGTTGTATGCGGCGGCGCGGCCCTGCCACGGCTGCGAGAGATCGAGATCGGGCGCGAGGCCGGAGAAGTGGGTCATCAGCTCGCGCACGGTGATGTCAGCCTTGCCGTTTTGCGCGAACTCGGGCAGGTAGCGCGCGACGGGATCGTTGAGGCGGATGCGGCCCTGCTGCACGAGCTGCATGACGGCGGTGGTGGTGGCGATGCACTTGGTGAGCGAGGCGAGATCGAAGATGGTGCCCACGGTCATGCGCTCGCGCGTGGGCTCCAGCGAGCGCCAGCCGAAGGCCTTGCGGTAGACGATTTTTCCGTTGTGGCCGATGAGCAGAACGCCGCCTGGAATGTTGCCGGAGCGGACGGCCTGGTTCATGAGTGCGTCGAGTGTGGCGAAGCGCCGCGGCGAAGGCGCTGCCGAGGCGCGACGCGGCTGGGCGCACAGCGGCATTGCGGCGGCAAGCAGGAAGAGCGCGGCGAGGACGCGAAGCCGGAGAAGGACGCGGATGGAGAACGGAGCGAATCGCAGCATGGGACTCCCTGACAGGAAGGATACTCGCAGAGCGCGGCGAAGCGAAGGGCGCGGCTAGTCGCGCGGTGGAAGACTGCGGAGATCGATTCCGAGCTGCTGGCATTTTTTGTAGAAGTGGCTGCGCTCCAGGCCGAGGGCGCGCGCAGTTTGCGTGATGTGTCGATCGTACCGCTCAAGCTCGGCGAGTACCGTGGCTTTCTCGAACGCGAGAGCGCGCTGGGCGAGCGAGCCCTCCGCGCGGTTGGGCGCGGAGCCGGTCTGCGCAGGGGTGGAGCGAAGCGCGGGAAGGGCGATCTGCACCGTGCTTTCGTACACGCTCCCCTCGGCGAGCAGGAGCAGGCGCTCGATGACATTGCGCAGCTCGCGAATGTTGCCCGGCCAGGCGTAGCGCTGCAGCGCGACGATGGCATCCGGCGTGAAAGCTGTGGGCTTCCAGCCGTTTTGCGCGCACACCTGGCGCGCGAAGTGCTCGACGAGCGCGGGAAGGTCTTCGCAGCGGCTGCGCAGCGGCGGTAACTCCACGGGAAAGACGACGACGCGATGGTAAAGGTCACGGCGGAAGCCGCCCGACTCGACAAGCTGCTCAAGATTGCGATGGGTGGCGACGAGAACGCGTACGTCCACGGCGGTGGGCTTGCCCGCGCCGATGCGCTCCACCTCGCCCTCTTCAAGCACGCGCAGCAGCTTGGCCTGCATGGCGAGGGGCATGTCGCCGATTTCGTCCAGGAAAAGCGTGCCGCGATGAGCCTGCTCAAATTTGCCGACGTGGCGCTGTGCGGCGCCGGTGAAGGAGCCCTTCTCGTGGCCGAAGAGCTCGCTCTCAATGAGCTCGGCGGGGACGGCGGCGCAGTTGAGCGTAACGAAAGGGCCCGAGGCGCGATGGCTTTTCTCATGCAGCGTGCGCGCGGCCAGCTCCTTGCCGGTTCCGGTTTCGCCATAGATGCAGACGCGGGTTTCGCTGGCGGCGACGCGCTCCATCTGCGCCATGACGCGGCGCATGGTTTCGCCGGACCAGACCAGAGCGTGCTTGCCGACACGGGAGCGAAGGTCGCGGTTTTCGGCTTCAAGGCGCGTGAGCTTGAGGGCGTTTTCGAGTGTGACGAGAAGCTTCTCGGTGGAGAGTGGTTTCTCGAGAAAATCAAGTGCGCCGAGGCGCGTGGCGCGCACCGCCATTTCGATATGCGCCTGGCCGCTCATCATCACGACGGGCGCGGCAACGCCGGCGCTTTTGAGATCTTCAAGCAGCGCGAGGCCGTCGCGGCGGGGCATCACAACATCGCTGAGGATGAGGTCGAAGGGCTGCGCCTGCGCGAGCTCGAGAGCGCGCGCGGCGTTGTCACAGACGACGGCTTCATGGCCGGCGAGTCGAAAGGCGCGGGAGAGCGAGGCCAGCGTGTTGGCTTCGTCGTCGACGATGAGGATGTTGGCTTTCGCGCTCATGCTCCGGCCCTCGGCAGAGTGATGATAAATGTTGCGCCGCCACCGGTACGGCTTTCGACGGCGATGGTGCCGGCGTGGTCGGCAACAACGGACTGGACGATGGCGAGGCCGAGGCCAGTGCCGTGCTGCCGGGTGGTGTAGTAGGGCGTGAAGAGTCGCTCGCATTCCTCGGGCGTGAGGCCGGCGCCGGTGTCAGAGACGCGGAGTTCAACTTTGTCGTCGAGCGGGCGGGCGGCGAGGGTGAGCGCGCCGCCGTCGGGCATCGCGTCCATGGCGTTGAGGACGAGATTGGAGAGCGCGCGATGGAGGAGCTCGGGGTCGGCGTCGAGCGGCATGGGCTCGGGCGAGATTTCCGTCGCGAATTCGATCTTCGCCTCGCGGAGGGCCGCAGTGGCGCCGTAGAGCGAGCGCAGGCGCTCGACGAGATCCTTTGCATCGATGCGCTGGAGTTCGGGTTTGGGCATTTTACTGAAGTCAGAAAAGCGGCCGATGATGGTTTTCATGTTGGCGATTTCCGCGGTGAGAGTGGCGGTGCTTTCGCGGAAGACTTCATCGAATTCGCCGGGCGCGAGCTGGCGCGCGCGGACCATGTTTTCGACCGTGAGTTGCAAGGGGAAGAGCGGATTCTTGAGCTCGTGGGCGAGGCGGCGGGCGAGTTCGCGCCAGGCGGCGACACGCTCGCTTTGCACCAGGCGCTCACGCTGGCTGGTGAGCTCGGCGGTCATGTGGTTGAAGCTTTCGGCCAGTACGCTGACTTCGTCGCGGCCGTGGACGGGCACGCGCACGTCCAGGTTGCCGGCGGCGACCTCCTCGGCGGCGCGGGCAAGCTGCTCAATGGGCCGCGAGACGCGCGCGGCAATCCAGAGACTGAAGGCGATGGCGAGCAAGATTCCCGCGGCGGCGACACTGTAGGCGATGGCGCGGATGTGCTGCTGCGCCTGAACCATGCCCTGGCGCGAGAGAGCTACCGTAAGCACCGCGAGGACGCGGCCCGCGTTATTCGCGAGCGGAATCGCTGTGGCATTGACGGAGTTTTCGCGGCGACCGGTGAGATAGAGGAGGCCGCTGGCGGGGCGGCCCGTGCTGCGTGCGGCGAGGATGAGAGATTGGTAGGAGGCTGCGCCGGGAACTGCGCCGGAGGGTCCGACGAGGCGCGCGGGATCAAAATCCGAGCTTGAGCTCGCGGCTGACGGCGCAGCGCTTGCGGCAGAGTCCGCACTGCCCGCTTCGGTGTAAAGTCCGACCTGCATGCCGGGCGCGACGGGCAGATCGGCAAGGAAGGCCTGATCGAGGCGCTCGCCGCCAACAAGGCGCACGGCGGGCGTGGAATTGCCGACGGCGCGAACGGCGAAGAGGCCGAGCGCGGATAAGCCTTCGGGAAGGTCTTCGCGCTTGAGGAAGGAGGGCCGGCCGGCGAGCGCGGCGGCGGGCTCAGGATAACTGAAGCGCGCGGGCCACTGCGCGGAGCTGACAATGTTGCCGTCTGTGCCGACGATTTCAAGGAAGTCGAGCTGCGCGCTCTGAGCCATGGCTTGCGCTTCATTCACATAAGACGCGCTGTCGCCGGACTGGACGATGTGGACCGCCATGACGCGAGCCTGCTCGCTTTCGGCAAGGTGCTCGACGGCTTGCGCCACCTGCGAGGAACGCTGCTGGAATTCGCGCTGAAACTGGCTGACGAAGAGCGCAGTCTCCTGCTGGTCGCGCTGCTCAAAGACCTGGCGGATGCGGACCTGGACGGTCCACGCGACGGCGGCGACGGCGGCCGCAACGGTGAGCGAGAAGAGCAGAAGAAGCTTTTGGCGCAGGCTCACGGCGCGTCCTCCAGCGATGCGTCGGCAAGGTCTGGCGTGCCGTCGGCGCGGAGATGGAGATCGCGCACGCGGGCGCCGAGGGCGTAGGCGCGGGGCAGGTCGAGGAGCGGAATGAGCGTGTGGAGCGCGAGAAAATCGCGCTCAGTCTTGTAGAGCGCGGCGGAGTCCTGCGCAAGAACCGGCACGGAGACACCGGCGGAGCGAAGAAGCGTTTCCATCACTGCCGACGGCGTGCTGCCAGCGAGAGGAAGGCGGACGAGAGCGAGGCCAGGATGCGGCGTGGCGGCGGCCTGCACCACACGGACCGGGAAGCCGGCCTCCTGCAGGTTGAGCGCGAGGCGCTGCGCGGCGAGTTGCATTGCGCTGTCACCCGCGACGGCAAGCGAAAGCTGCGACACGGTGACGCCGCCACGGAGCGCGCGGGCCTGATTGAGGTCGCGCGTGGCGGGAAAGAGGAATGCATAGCCAGTGAGCGACTGCGGCAGCAGGCCGGCGGTGATTGCGCCCTGCTTTTGGAAGATGACGTTGAAGAGTGCGGAGCGGTCAACGGCCTGCGCAAGCGCGGCGCGCAGCGCGGGGTTCGAGAGCGGGCCTGCGTCGGCAACGTGCAGCGCGAGGAGCGTGACGGGAGGCGACTCGAGGACGGTGAATTGCTGCTGGCGGGCCTGGCGCAGGTGCTCAGGCGGGACTTCGACAACATCCGCGCGGCCGATGGTGAGGTCCAGCCACTGGTCGCGGATGGAGCGGTGCGCGAGGATTTGAATCGTGTCGAGGAACGGCCGGCCCTGCCAGTCGTCGGGGTTTGCGGCAAGGGTGAGCACGCCGTTGGCCGAGCTGAAGAACGCGAAGGGACCGGTACCGACGGGATTCGGCGGGGCCTGGCCGTTCTGCGCGATGGCGAGCGCGATGAGGAAGCGGTCGCAGGCGAGCAGGGCGGGCAAATTGGGCAGGGGCGAGTCCGCGGTGAAGATGACCGCGGGTCCCACGGCGTGCACGGCAGACCAGGGGCATTCGGAGGCGCAGAGGAGATTGAGCGAGGCGACGACCGCGTCGGCAGTGAGCGGCGAGCCATCCTGAAAGTGCACGCCGGGGCGCAGGCGGAACTGCCAGCGATGCGCGGCGTCGTCCGACGACCAGGAGACGGCGAGCGCAGGGCGAACTTCGCCCGCGGGCGAGAGCGCGGTGAGGCCGTCGAGAACGAGGCTGCGGGCAAGGCCGTCGGGGCCTTGCCAGGGGTCGCCGGAGATTTCGACGCGGAGGACGCCGCCGTAATGGGGACGCGTGCGCGCTTGGGCGCTGCGCGCCAGAATGCCAAGCGCGACGACAGCCGCGAGCCCGCTAATTGCAAAGCGCCGAAACACGGTACCCCTCATATTGATTGTCGGTTGTGCGAACGATGGCAAGAACGGACGAGCCGTCAGGCGCGGAGAAGAGCGCGGTGACAGAGCCGTTCATGGTGAGCGGCGCGGAGGCCGGAACCGCCTCCAGCGCGGTAAGGCTGTAGGCGCGCAGGCTGTCATTCACGGCCTGGCCTGAGCCGGAGACGAGAATCTGCGTGCCAGCGCCGCAGCCGGAGCGGAGCGCGGCCACGTCACTGCCCCAGTCTCGCGTGCCGGCGATGGGCTGCAGCGCGCCAGCATTTGCGAGAAGAACGCGGCCGTCGACGGCGGTGAGCAGCAGTACATCGGCGGCGGCAGGGCGGGGCAGCAGAGCCGCCGAGTAAAACGGGGGCAGATCGATACCGAAGGCGGGTCCGAAGGCGGGCGTGACGACACCGGTGAAGAAGTCGCGCTGGGCGTTGAAGAAGGCTTTGATGGGAACGTTGGCCGCGACGGGCGCGCCGGAGCCCGCGGATGGAACGGCAGGCGGAAACAGAGGCCAGGGATCGTCGCTGGGGCTGCAAGTGAAGGTCCAACCGCTTTGCGCAAGGCCCACGGAGTATGTGCCCTGGCAGGCAGCGCCGCCGGTGTACGCGCTGAAGCCCTGTCCGTCCGCGGAGGGCGTGATGCGGCCGCGCGGATCGCGGGAGAGCGGACGATTCTGCGGGAGGTCGATGTGCTGGACGGTTTGCCAGCCATTGCCCGCACGGGATTCGACCAGAAGCTGCTCCGGCTCAAGCACTACCAGGCCGTTGGGCGTTTGCAGGACGGAGAGAATCGAGTGAGGCGAGGCGAAAACAGGCTGCATGCGCAGCGTGAGCGCGGCGGCGGGCGCGGCAACTGCGGCGGGCGCGGCGGACAGCTTGACCATGACCACCTGGGTCTCCGTGCCTTCCACGATTTCGGCGATCCAAAGGCGCTCGCGGGGATTTTCGCTGAGGGTGATGCGAAGAATGTTGGCGCTGTCGGGTCCGCCAAAGAGGATGCCGCCGGATTCGAGGTCCTGACCAAGCAGGCGGCGAATGGCGGCGACGTCCGCAGGCGTGAGCGAGGAAAGATTGGTGAGCGAAAACTGCACGGGGCCGGGGCCGAGGAGGCCGGAGATGCGGTGAGCGAGCGCGGCGGCGGGCGCGGACCATGGATCAGACGTGGAGCCCTGCGGCGCGCTTTGCGCGGGCGCGGAGACGGCGGCAGCCAGCGCACCGCATGCAATCCAAGTTGCCACGTTCCGCCCGAGTCGCTTCATGATCCTCATCGATTCTGCGCAAGCTGCGTTTGCGCGGATTATATCTTTTTGCCGCGGCGCTTTTCTTTTTTGCCGCGGCGCTTCCACGGCCGGCGCAGACAATTGCGAAGGCTCGTGGAAGCGCATTGCGGGTTGTGGGCCGCGGAACGGCGCTCAGTTGCCGTCGCCCGAGCCGGGCTGGATGTTGGCCATCGGCTGGTTGGCCGCTGGGCGGGGTTCGAGTCCCTTGAAGATGTCGCTGGCGAAGAAGTATTTGCCGTCGTTTGGAACCATCACCAGGCGAATCTTGTCGGAGAGCCGCTCGGCGATGATTTTGTTGATGAGCAGCGGCGATTGATTGAGCAGCGCGGCTTCGCTCTTCATGCGATCGGCGTTGGCCGCGGCCACCAGGCGGATGCGGCTGGCCTCGGCCTGCGCCAGCAGGTCGCGGCGCTGCAGCTCGGCCTTGCTGTCAATGATTTTGGCCTGCGCATCGGCCTCCGCGTTCTGGATGGTGGCCTCCTTGCGCGCCTCGGCTTCCAGCTTGCTCTGCTCAATCTGCTTTTGCTTCAACGGCAGCGTGTACTGCATGGCGTCGGCTTCGCCCTTGGCCTCCACCACGCGGGCCTGCGCGTCGCCTTTGGCCTGCTGCACTTTCTGGCCCGCTTCAGCTTCGGCTTCCAGCTCGGCAATCTTCACCTGCTTGCGCTGGATTTCCGTGTCCACGCTCATCTGGTCGTCCTGCTGCTCCTTCAAGAGGAGTCCTTCCAGGCCCTTCGAATACTCCTCGGGAAGCTGGATGTCAGAGAGCATCACCTCTTCCACCACGATGCCGTCAGCGGCCAGTTTGCTGGTGATGATATCCGCGGCGCGGGAGCGGACTTCCTCGCGTTTGGAGGAGAAGATCTCGCGCACGGTGTATTCGGGCGTGAGCTGACGCCAGGCGCTGGCTACGACGGGCGGCACGAGCTGCTGGTCCGCGGGCTGCGGCAGGTGCGCCTGCACGTTGGCCAGCTTTGCAGGATCGAGCCGGTAGCGGACGGTGACGCCGAGGCCGATGTTGAGCCCCTCGCGCGACTGGACCTGAAGAGCCGCCTGCTGGGGATTGGCGGACTGGGATTTTGCCGCGCGGAAGGGCAGGCCGGCGGTGTAGAGATGGTCGCGCAGGTCGAAGGTTTGGACCGAGTCCACGAGCGGAAAGAGGAAGTGGACGCCGGGGTAGAGCGTGCCGGGCAGGGTTCCGCTGAGCTGGCTGATGCGGACGCCGCCCATGCCGCTGGGCACCACGACGATGCTTTTGGCAACCAGCAGCGGCAGGCAGGCCACCAGCGCGAGGGCCACGGGACGACGCCACTCGATCTCCGGCGGCTCCGGTGCGGGGAGCATGTTGCTGAATTCGTCCGGCGATTCGGCGGCCCGGCGGGCGCGAAGCGCAATCTGCATGCGCAGCCAGAGTGCGTAGAGGGGAATTGCAACCGCGGTGAGCAGCAGGGCCACAGCCGCGAGCGTCAGGAGCGTTTTGAATGCGAGCATTTCTCGTCTCCTTTGGAGGGGTTTTGGCCCTTGCGTTTCCTGGAACCCGGCCATGGAACCAGCAGCAGCCGGACCAGTCCTCCCACGGTTAACTCCTCAAAGAGCAGTGCCGCCGCGAGGGGCAACAGCACGGCTCCCAAAGCGCTGAGTGCGTCAGAAAGGCGATGCATGGTCGTGCTCCCTTCCCCGTTTCCTTACCTGTTCCCTTACTCGTTCACCTACCGGGAGCCCGCCGCGGAGAGTCCAGCCGCGGGGGCGGGCGTGTTGGTTGCCATCAGGCCGCGGTTGTCGGCGGAGGCAGCGGGCGCGGCGGCAGTCTCAGGCGCGGCAGAGGTCTGGGGCGCTTCCACCTTGACCACCTGCACGGGCTGCTTTGCCGGCTGCAGGGAGGGCATGGGCTCGGCCTTCACCAGCAGCACAGGCTGCCGGGCGGGCGTAATCGCAGCCGGCGCGGAGCCGTCGCCGAAGAGCTGGGCCGTTTCCTCGTCGCGCTGGCCGATGAGGACCACCGTGTCGCCGACGCGCACCTGGCGGAAGAGGCTTTCGATGTCGCGGCGGGCCATGCGGATGCAGCCATGCGAAGCGGCATTGCCGATGGAGCGCGGCTCGTTGGTGCCATGGATGCCGTAGCCGGGAATGCTGAGGCTCATCCAGCGATCGCCGACAGGATTGTACGGACCGGGAGGGATGACCTTGCCGTGGTGATAGTAGGTGGGGTCTACGACGCGGGCGCGAATGGTGAAGGTGCCCTCCGGGCTCGGCGTGGAGGGCTTGCCGACGGCGACCGGATAGACGTGTATGACGCGGCCGTCTACCACCAGCGCCAGCTTGTGGTCCTCGAGGCTGACGACGATTTCGCGCCGCGGCGCTGATTGCGCGGCAGCCGCTTGTGCGCTGGTCGTCTGCTTGCTGGTGATCTGCGCGCTCGCAGGCCCGGCCACCAGCGCCGCCGTCATTGCCATTGCCATCCAAATTCCGCTCTGCTTCAGGGTCTTCATCGCATCCTCCCCATCGGTTGCCCCAACGTTTATCTGTTGCGTACGCCCGGAGAAAGTGCAAGGCAGTGGCCAATCAGAGAGAGCTGAAAATAAACGACTTATATGTGACATGGGCGAGCGGAAACGTGCGCCGGGAGACACACTGTGGGCGCCGTGACACGGCGGCGCGAAGGCCGGTCAAGGAAGATTTGGGCAGGAAAAAGCCGGCAGCGTGCGAGGCTGCCGGCGTGATTCCGTTGAACGGGACGGGCCTAAGGCATTGGGTTCGGGGCGGTGGCTCGCGATTGCTGCAACTGCCGCTGGTAGCGTTCCAGGTTGCCCTGCAAGGCGCGCGCAAGGTCGGCATCCTGCCTCTGGTTGGCGAGGTTAAGGGCCTGTTGCGCAGTTCCGACGGCCTTTTGATACTGGCCGGTCTCCGAGTACATGGCAGCCAGCATCTGCAGGATGGGCGGCTCCCTGTTCTGCGTGAGCTCCGAGGCCGCCTGGAACTGCGGCAGCGCCAGAGCAAACTGGCTGGTGGCTGCGTAGGCACGGCCCAGGTTGAAATGGCACTCGGCCGAGCGCGGAGCAAACCGGACCGCTTTCTGGAGTTCGGTGATGGCCTCATCCAGCTTGCCCATGCGTGCCAGAATGACGCCGTAGATGTTGTGGCCGTCGGCGGATTTGGGCGCAAGCTCGAGGCCCTTGTTCAGTTCCTCCACTGCCTGCTCGCGACGGTCGCCCATCACCTCAAGGACGTGGCCCAGGTTGATGTGAGCCATGCCGTTGTCGGGGTCCAGGTCGATGGCCTTCTGGATTTCGACCGTGGCTTCCTTAAAGCGCCCGGCCTGCGCCAGCGCGCTTCCCAGGTTGTTGTGCGTCTGGGAGCGGGCATTGTCGATGGCCAGCGCCTTGCGATAGTTTTCGATGGCCTCGTCCGTGTGGCCCAGCGCCGCCAGTGCCACGCCGATGTTGTTGTAGGGGCGCGCGTCGGTGGGGTCCTTGGCCGCGGCCACCTTCCACGCCGGAATCGCCTTGGCGTACTCCTTTGTGTCCTGCAACTGCTGGGCCGCATCGAACTCACGGTAGAAATCAATGGCCGGCGTGTCGATGTGCTCCAGACCATCCGGGCCGATATTCAGGAACTCCGGAATGTTCACGGCGCGGTTGGATGCCGTGGCGTCCTCCACCACGATGGCGGGGCTGGCGTTGCCCTGGTCGTCGATGTGTGTGAGGTAAAGGTGTGTATAGAAGGACGGGCTCTTGGAAGAGAAGGCCAGCCAATGACCGTTGGGGGCCCAGGTGTGCCAGGAGTTCATGACGGGCAGATTGGAAGCGAGCGGCCGCGCCACGCCGCCGTTGAAGGGCACGATGTAAAGCTTGCTGTCGGGGCGCATGAGCAGGCCGTTCTTGCACTCCACATACACAATCCACTTGCCGTCTGGCGAGACTTTGGGGAAGTTGTTGCTCATGCCGTTCTCTGAGGCGCCGATGATGCGCTCCGGTTTGCCGCCTTTGCCGTTGTTGAACGGAATCCTGTAGAGGTCGTACTGGATCTGCGTCTCGTTGGGATCGTCGGCGTACTTGGAGACCTTGAATCCCTCCGGATAGGGATCGCGCGCGGCGGCACGCGAGTAAACCAGGTACTTTCCATCGGGGCTCCAAAAGGCGCTGGTCTGCACGTAATCCGGATCGTCGGCTCCGGGCAGCGGGGCAAGCTTCTTGGTTTTCGTGTCGTACCAGGCGAGCACGCCGCGCGTGGGATAGAAGACCTGGCCGAAGCCGTAAAAGGAGTAAAAGCCGTTGTACAGTCGGTCAAGCACGCGCACCCCGTGCGCGTGGGGCACATCGATGGAGTTGACCACGTAACGCCCATCGGGCGAGACCTGGCTCATGAATCCGAAGCGCTTTTGCGAGTTCTCCTCAGAGAACGCGCTCCAGTGAATAAGGTACTTGTCGCTGATGGTGCTGATCTTCTGGATCGGAATCAGCGCGTAAAGGCCTTTGTCGTTGGCGGGGCCGTCCACGTCGATCCCCATGGTCTTGCCGTCGCGGGTGAAGGAGTGACAATTGGCGCAGGTGGGCAGTCCGGTCATGATGACCTTGCTCTGCTTCTGGTTGACATAGCGCAGCTCCCACTTGATCTTGGGCAGTACGGAGTCAGGCAGTGGCTTGATGACGCCGCGCTGCTCGGTCTCCGGCGGAGGAGGCAGCAAGGGCACGTCGCGATAGAAGATCGGCGCGCCGACCGGATCCTTCGACGTCTTGAAGGTGGTTTCGCCGCGCGAAAGCTCTTTCCCACCGCGGCCGGCATAGCCGGTGATGAGGACTGTGGCTTCCCTTTCGACGGAGTTGTTCTTGATCAACTCCCAGGTCTTGTCGTCAGGGCGCCAGGTATGCGCGGCGGCCTGGCGAGGCGTTAACGTTGGCTCCACATAGCCCACCAGAGATGTGTCGAGCGGCGCGAGTTGCATGCCATCGCCCTCAGACCAGGCTTGGACGGGGCGTGCGTGCCCGGTGAATTTGATTTCGATGCGCCACACTTTGGCGGCGGGGTTGCCGTCGCGCCATGCGAATTGCGGGGCGATCATGTCCGGCGGGTAGATGGTGCCTTTGACAGGCACGTCAATGGCAAGGCCGGGATCGGCGGGAGCCGAGTATGCCTTCATCGTAATCGGAACCAGGAAGGGCGGCATGCCTTCCGGCTCGACCGTGACCTGAGGCTGCGATTGTGTGCTGCCGGTTTGACCGGCGAAAACATGCCCTGTGAGGACAGCCGCGAATGCAAACAGTACTGCAACGACAACAGAAACTCTCAGTCGCATGACAACTCCCCAAGTCTCGCTGCCGGACTTGGGAAGCCGGACCGCCCTCAAAACTTGCATGAGGATCTGGTCCGGAAATAGCCGGGCGCGATAAACGCGCGAAAAATACGATAAATCTGCCCTTCATAATAGCAAAACACCAATACAACATTCGATGGAAATCGAACCCGTGCAGGTGACTCTCCATCGAAAGGTGGAGAGTCCCCGAGGTCGCGGAGGAAAACCATTGCCAGAGCAAAGTGAAAAACTGGAGGGAAGAGGGATCTTAGGCGCCGCTATCTGGCCTGCGCCGCCTCTGTGACGTGCAGAATCCGGTCGGCCTTCACATTTTCAAGCGTCTGCACAATGCCGCTGGGCCAGGTGATGACCACCTTTTGCGCCACGTCGTCCGGGCCGAGGCCGAAATGCACCGGGCCGAGGCTTGACGACGCGTAGCAGACGCTCGAGGTTTGGTGGTTATACTGCGCGCCTGATTTGGTGACGACCTGAATGCGCGCGCCAATGCCGTCGCGGTTGGACTGGGTGCCGCGCAGGGCAATGTCGAGCCAGTGGCCCGCGTGCGGGCTGCGATTCATCCACAACTCGGCCGGGTCGTCCATGGACGTAACGACCACATCGATGCGTCCGTCGCCGTCGAAGTCGCCGAAGGCGCATCCGCGGTGGCGGGCGATGGGTGCAGCCGTCAATCCGGCTTTGGCCGTCAGCGCCTGAAACTTGCCGCTGGCCCCAAGGTTGCGGAAGACCGTGTTGGGCTGGCGCACGGCTGCCCCGGGAGGCCGCGTGGCGGAGACGTGGCCGCGGGTGACGAAGATATCCTTCCAGCCGTCGTTGTCAAAGTCGTATAAACCTGCGCCGTAGCCGCCCATGTCCATCGTCTGCTTGCTGAGCCCGCTGGTGCCGGTGACTTCCACAAAGTCTCCGTGAGTGGAGTTGCGCAGCAGGGGAAAGGTCTGCTTGTTCAGCGCGACGTAGATGATATCGGGGTAGCCGTCGTTGTTGTAATCGCGAAAGTCCAGCCCCATGCCGGAGATGAATTCACCGTCGCCGGAGAGCGCGGTATTGGTTTCAAAAGCCACTTCAGCAAACTTGTTGCCCAGGTTGTGAAAGAGGAAGTTGTACTCCGAGTCGTTGGTCACGAAGAGGTCGGGCTTGCCATCCAGGTCGTAGTCCGCCACGCCCACGCCCATCCCCTTGCCAATGTGGTCGCGCAGTCCCCACTGCTTGGACACGTCGGTGAATGTCCCGTTGCCGTTGTTCAAAAAAAGCTGGTCTGGCAGACCTTTGTAGTAGCGCGGATGGCAATACTCGCCAACCCCCTCGATAACGCACATGGGTTTGTCGGAGTAGGTCCACTGCATGTAGTTCACGACGAACAAATCGAGCTTGCCGTCGTTGTTCACGTCCACCCACGCCGCGGCCACCGCCCACAGCGGCCCGTACTTCGGGTCGTTCCACTTGTCCAGGCCCGCCTTCTTCGTCACGTCGGTAAACGTGCCGTCGCCGTTGTTATGGTAGAGCGTGTTGCCGTGCACCCCGGTCACGAACAGATCCGGATGCCCGTCGTTGTCGTAGTCGCCCACGGCCACGCCCACGTCGAACCCATACCCCAGCAGGCCGGCCTGCTTCGTCACGTCGGTAAACGTCCCGTCGCCGTTGTTGTGCAGCAGCATGTTGTTGTACTTCGCTGACGTCTTCTTCAGCGTGGCAAGGTCCGCCCCGTTGGCAAAGAAGATGTCCGGTCGGCCATCTCCGTCGTAGTCAAACACCGCCACTCCGCCGGCCATCGTCTCCGGCGCGTTGCGCGCGGGACTCTCATTGCTGTCGAGACGGAAAGGCAGACGACTGAGATCAAAACGGATAGGGGACGGAGCAGGATTTTGCTGGCCCGCCGCCGACGAGGCGCTTGCGAGACAGGCGCAAGCAAGGACCGAAATCAGGAGCGGGAAGCCGCAACGGCGAAACATAGAAACGCGAATCACAGGCCCAAATAGTGGCTGAATTGTACATACGACACACGCTGGCCGCAACATCTGCCTTTTCAATGCGATTGTTTCGTGCGTTCAAGCAGGGCCAGCAAGGGAGCCAGACCGCATTTTTTGGCTGCGTAGACGGGGTAAACAAAAAGGGGGATGAGAGTTGTTGTGCCGAGCGCGTACAATGCTTTCCGACGCTCCGGGCCTCTGGAAAACCGCTTTATCTTTCGCCGCCATGGACGAACCGGGGCGAGAGACAGGCATCCGTTTCCGGGGTTGGAATGCGGAAATCAGGCAATGATATGAGCAGACACAGGATTGCGGGTGCAACACGAATTTTGTTGATGGGACTGGCGGCCGTGGGGCTGGGAATGGCGATGGGGACGGCCGCCGCCCAGACGCAGGCCGCCGCGCAGGCTAAACCGGCCGCCGCCAAGGATGCCACGGCCCAGCCGGCCGGGGCCAAGCCAGCGACGGTGAACGCCGACGTGAACGAGGTTTCCCTGGATCTGGTGGTGCACGACAAGAAGCACCGGCCCGTGCTGGACCTGACCAAGGGCGACCTGACGGTGACCGACAACGGCGTGCCGGTGACGCTGACGGATTTTCATCTGGTGAAAGGCAATTCCGGCACGGGCCACCTGGTGATCCTGGTCTTTGATCCGTTCCAGGGCTCGGCGGCCAAGGATGCACAGCGGATTGCCACGAAAATTCTAAAGATGATTCCGGCGGAGGGCTTCTCTGTTGCCGTGATGGACCTGAAGGGGCGTCTGCGGCTGGTCCAGGGCTTCACCGATGATCGCAAAGAGGTAGACGAAGCGATCAAGGTGGCCACGGACCCAAAAGACAAGAACCAGGCCGCCACCGTGAAGGCGGCAGAGAAGAATCTGATCTCGATTGCGCGCAGCGGCGCGGACCTGAAGGGAGTGCATGCCAGCGTGAAGGACCGGGCCAGGGCGCAGACGCTGCTGACGGCACTCGAGGACGCACAGCGGATTGTGCAGGACCGGCACACGCAGATTTCCCTGGCGGGGCTGCTGGCGCTGGCGCGCGCCGAACAGCGGATGACGGCCCGGAAGGCGATCCTCTACTTCACGGCGAATCCGCAAATGGGTTCGGCGGCCCGAGAGATGGTGAAGACGATTGTGGGCACGGCGAACCGCGCCGGCGTGAGCATCGACACCATCGATATGGACGCCTTCAGCGCCGACGGCGCCCACCAGCTGAGCAGCGCGATGATGAACGGGCAGACGCCGTACAGCCCGGTGTCCCAGCCGGTTCCGGGCAGCGGTGGAATGGCCTCGACAACACCGGTGCAGCAGGAGGGCGGCATGCCGCAGACCGGCGCCAGCGGCGCGAGCTGGGGCACCTCGCAGGACGTGGCCATGGCCACGGGCTTCAACAATCGCTCCAATGAGTGGCAGTTGTTCCACCGGCCGAAGGGGCCGATGGCGGACCTTGCAAAGGGCACGGGTGGCACCTACATCGACGCGCAGGACTCATTGAAAAAGCCGCTCCAACGGATACTTGGGGACATGACGACCTATTACCAGGCCAACTATGTTCCGCCCATCAAGGATTACGACGGCAAGTTCCGCACCATTGACGTGAAGGCGCTGCGGGCGGGGCTCACCGTCCAAACGCGGACCGGATACTTCGCCCTGCCGCCCGGCGCCGATGGCAGCGTGCGGCCCTTCGAGGAGCCGCTGCTGAAGGCGCTGGGCGCGGCACAGTTGCCGGATGCGCTCAAGTTCCAGGCCCGGGTGCTGCGCTTTGGCAACCTTCCCGATGGGTACACGAACAGCCTGGTGGTGGAAGTGCCCATTGCGCAACTGGAGACAAAGAAAGATACGCAGACCAATCTCTACACCGCGCGTGCGGCCATTGTTGCGCAAATCAAGGACCAGAGCGGCACGGTGGTGGAGCAGTTCGGCGAAGACTTGACCCACCGCGGCGCGCTGGATTCGCTGGACCACGCGGAGACGGCCCAGATCTCGCTCGAGCGGCATTTTATTGAGATTCCCGGCAGCTATCAGCTTCAGGTGGGCGTGCTGGACGAGCTGAGCGGAAAGATGAGCGCCAAGCGGAGCAGCTTTGAGATTCCCGCCCAGGCGGCGGGCCCAGGGCTGAGCGACATGGTGCTGGTCGCCAGCCTCCATCCGGTGGACGAGGACGCCGATTCGATGGACCCGATGCGCTACGCCCGCGATAAGGTAACGGCGAATCTCTCCGGCCAGGTGCCCGCCACCGCCGACAGAGATGTTTCGCTCTTCTTCATGCTGCATCCTGACACCTCGGACTCGAATCCGCCGGTGCTGAAAATGCAGGTCGTCCACAATGGGCATGCCGGCAAGGTGACGCCGCTGCCCATGGAAGCCGACCCGCACGGGACCCTTCCCTATCTGGCTTCCTTCAAAGGAGCGGCGCTTTCGCCCGGCGACTACGAAGTGAAGGCGATGCTGACCCAGGGCGGCAAGACCGCGGTGCAGACCGTGGCGTTTGCCGTGGAAGGCGCGGAGACCGCGACCGGCGGAGGAGGAGCGGGAGGCGGGGGGCCCGAGCCGGCCGAGGGTGACGTGACCTACACGGCGCCGGTGGGCATGAAGTCGGCTCCTGGGCAATTGGCGATTACGGCGGTGACGAATCCGATGCCCAAGCCCTCCGCGGACGCGATTGCGGGCCTGCTGAGCGATGCCCGCGAGCGCGCGACGCTTTACGCCGAGACGCTGCCGAATTTCCTGTGCGTGCAAGTGACCACGCGCGCCGTGGACTCCTCCGGCCGCGGGCACTGGAAGCATCGGGATACAATCACGGAGCTGCTGCGTTACCGCGACAAGGTGGAGACGCGCACGACGGTTGAAATCAACGGCCACAAGAGCGACAAGGAACGCGACTCCATGCAGGGAGTCTTTTCCACGGGCGAACTGGGCGGCGTGTTGCGCGCGGTCTTTCAGCAGTCGGCGCAGACCAAGTTCAACTGGGCGGAGACCGATTCGCTGGACGGAAATACCGTGCAGGTCTTTAACTACGCGGTGGACGCCAAGCACTCGGCCTTCGGCATCACCGGATCAAACGGCAGGCAGATTCTGGCGGCGTTTCACGGACGCGTGTACATCGACAGCGCCACGCACAACATCCGGAGAATTACGCTCATCGCCGACCGCATGCCGAGCAACTTTCCCACGCACTACACGGGCGTACGCGTCGACTATGGCTATGTGATGATCAACGACCACGACTACCTGATGCCGGTGAGCGCGGAGGTAAGCCTGCGGCAGGGCAGGCATCAGGCCGTGCTGAACTCGATGCAGTTCCGCGACTACCGCCGGTTCGGATCGCATGCACGGATCCTGACGTTCACGCCGGTGGGCAAGCCCTAACGCCGGCGGGCAAACCCTGAGTGGAGAAGCCCCGAGTGGATGTGCATTGCGAAGCGGCCGGGCCGCGCGGTTGGAATCCAGGGCAGCGTGAGGGCGGGCTCTTCGGCGCATGCTTTATGCTGGATGCCATGTGGCCCGTTGCTCTTTTGCTGCTTGTGCTGGCGATTCCCGCGGCGGGCCAGGCCCCGGCAGCCGGCAAGGCGAACGCGGACCAGCTGCTGGGCATGGCGGTTGCAGCGCAGCAGCGCCACGACCTGAAGACGGCGATTGCCACCTATCGCAAGGTGCTGGCCCTGCAGCCTGACCTGGTGCAGGCGCGCGCGAACCTGGGCGCGGCGCTGGCCGACGATGGACAGTACGCGGCGGCGATTGAAGAGGACAAGAAGGCGCTGGCCGCCATGCCTGCCAACACCGGCGTGCGGATGAATCTGGGCCTTGCCTACTACAAGAACGGCGACTTTGCGCACGCAGGCCTGCAGTTTGAACGGGTGTTGGCCCAGCGGCCCATGGATGTTTCGGCCGCGGTGCTGATGGGGTATGTGGACATCAAGCTGGAGCGGCCGGCCGAGGCTTTGAAGCTGCTGACGCCGCTGGAGCCGAGCCACGAAAGCAACATGGACCTGGAGTACGTGCTGGGCTACGCGCAAATCCAGACCGGCGATGACAAGGACGGCGTGCCGAGGCTGGAACGGATGGCGCGGACTACCAACGCCGTGGATGCCTACGTGATTGCGGGGACGACGCGGCTGCACAAGCGGGAGTTCCACGAGGCGCGCGTAGACCTGGATGCGGCCGTGAAGCTGAATCCTGAGTTTCCGGGGCTCCAGACCCTTGTCGGGCAGGCCCGCGACGCACTGGGAGACTCCACCCTGGCGATGCCGGCCTTTGAGGCGGCGCTGCAGCAGAATCCGCGGGACTTCATGGCCAACCTTTACCTGGGCACGATGTGGCTGAAGCAGCGGAACTTTGAAAAGGCGCGGCCACTGCTGGAAGAGGCCGCGAAGCTGCAGCCGCGTGCGCCGATGGCCCGCTTCGAGCTGGCCAAGCTGAACGGGCTGACGGGCCAATATGCCGAGGCGGCGGCCACGCTGGAGGACCTGGAGAAGTCGGACCCGGGCTGGCTTGACCCGCACGTGGAGCTGGCCGCGCTTTACTACAAGCTGCACCGCCCCGCGGACGGCCAGCGCGAGCGCGACATTGTGGCGAAGATTCAGGCGCAACAGCAGAAGGCCGGACCGCAAAACAGCCAGTAAGGCCGGACGGAATTACTTGCCCGCCACGGCCGGAGCGGCTTCCGTCACGCGGAGAATCCGGTCGGCCTTCACATTTTCAAGCGTCTGCACAATGCCGCTGGGCCAGGTGATGACCACCTTTTGCGCCACGTCGTCCGGGCCGAGGCCGAAATGCACCGGGCCGAGGCTTGACGACGCGTAGCAGACGCTCGAGGTTTGGTGGTTATACTGCGCGCCTGATTTGGTGACGACCTGAATGCGCGCGCCAATGCCGTCGCGGTTGGACTGGGTGCCGCGCAGGGCAATGTCGAGCCAGTGGCCCGCATGCGGGCTGCGATTCATCCACAACTCGGCGTTGTGGTCCAGGCTCGTCACCACCACATCGATGCGTCCGTCGCCGTCGAAGTCGCCGAAGGCGCATCCGCGGTGGCGCGCCAGAGGTGCAGCCGTCAATCCGGCTTTGGCCGTCAGCGCCTCAAACTTCCCACTCGCGCCCAGGTTATGAAAAACCGTGTTTGGTTCCACGAAAGTGCTTCCGGGGGGCCACACCGAGGTCACATGCCCGCGCGTCACGAACAGATCCTTCCAGCCATCGTTGTCAAAGTCGTAAAAGCCCGCGCCGAAGCCCGACATAGGCATACTTTCCGCGCGCATGCCGCTGGGCGTGGTGGTCTCCACAAAATCGCCCTTGCCTGTGTTCTGGTAAAGCGGAAAGGTCTGGCTCTTGAGCGCGACATAGACAATGTCGGGCCAGCCGTCGTTGTTGTAATCGCGAAAGTCCAGCCCCATGCCGGAGACGAACGTGCCGTCTTCAGGCAGCGCCACGCCCGCCTGGAAGGCAACCTCCTCAAACTTGCTTCCGAGGTTGTGAAAGAGGAAGGCGTATTCGGCGTCGTTTGTGACAAACAGGTCGGGCTTGCCGTCCAGGTCGTAGTCCGCCACGCCCACGCCCATCCCCTTGCCAATGTGGTCGCGCAGTCCCCACTGCTTGGACACATCGGTGAATGTCCCGTTGCCGTTGTTCAGAAAAAGCTGGTCTGGCAGGCCTTTGTAAAAGCGCGGATGGCAGTATTCGGCGACGGTCTCCACCAGACATTTGGGCTTATCCGAGTAGGCCCACTGCAGATAGTTCACAACAAACAAATCGAGCTTGCCGTCGTTGTTCACGTCCACCCACGCCGCGGCCACCGCCCACAGCGGCCCGTACTTCGGGTCGTTCCACTTGTCCAGGCCCGCCTTCTTCGTCACGTCGGTAAACGTGCCGTCGCCGTTGTTATGGTAGAGCGTGTTGCCGTGCACCCCGGTCACGAACAGATCCGGATGCCCGTCGTTGTCGTAGTCGCCCACGGCCACGCCCACGTCGAACCCATACCCCAGCAGGCCGGCCTGCTTCGTCACGTCGGTAAACGTCCCGTCGCCGTTGTTGTGCAGCAGCATGTTGTTGTACTTCGCTGACGTCTTCTTCAGCGTGGCAAGGTCCGCCCCGTTGGCAAAGAAGATGTCCGGTCGGCCATCTCCGTCGTAGTCAAACACCGCCACTCCGCCCGCCATCGTCTCCGGCACATTCTTCGCGGGGCTCTGGTCGCTGTCGAGCAAAAAGGGCAGGGGCTTGTACTGGAATCGAATGGCGGCCGTGGGCTGCGCGGCGGGGGCCTGGGCAGGCGCATGCGGGGCAAGCGCCAGGACGGCAATGGCGAGCACGGGGGAAAGATGGTAGAGAGTGGAAGGCCTGCGCATACCCTGCAAAAAGAGAGGTGGCGAAGGGCCACTCCTTGCTTGATTGTACTCTCCACGCTGGCAAGTGGGGATGGGCGCGCGACGTGGAACGAAGCTGGTCTATGCTAGGGAATATGCGGCTAGGGAATATGCGGTTTGCGTGGATGCTTTGCGCCGCGGTGGGGATGCAGGCTGCGCAAGGTCAGGCGGCCCGGCCGAACTCCGCCGACCAGACAGGCGCGCAGGAGAAGAGCGCCGCGACCGGCACCGAGGAGGATGCGGCGAGCGCGATCGAGAGCCTGCGCCGTGCGGTTGCCGCGGCGCCCGGGAGCACGCCGCTCCGCCTCAAACTGGCCGCGGCTTACTTTCGCCTGGGCGATCTGGCGCACGCGCGCATGGAATACGAGACCGTGCACGCAGCCGAGCCCGCGAATCTGGCCGCGGCCCTCGGGCTCGGGTATACCTACGTGAAGCTGGGCCGGTTTGACGAGGCCGTGGAACTGCTGGCGCCGCTTGAGCACGGCCACGCGAGCAACCTCGACCTTGAATACGTGCTGGGGTACGCGGAGATTGAGTCGGGCCAGTCCACGCAAGGCATACCGCGCATGGAGGCTGTGGCGCGCAGCAAGCATTCGGCCGACGCGTATGTGATTGCCGGATCGGCGTGGATGTACCTCAAACAGTACAGGCCGGCACAAGATGACCTAGAGGCGGCAAAGGCCTTGAATCCGAACCTGCCCGGCTTGCAGACGCTGGTGGGGCATGTCTGCTATGCGATGGGGAATCTTGATGCCGCCGTGTCAGCCTTCCAGGCGGCCTTACGGCAGAATCCGCAGGATTTCCTCGCCAACCTTTACCTGGGTTCGATTCGGCTGAAGGAGGGGGATTTTGCCGACGCGCGGCCGCTGCTGGAGCTGGCGCTGGAGCTGGGGCCGAATGTGCCGCTGGCGCGGCTGGAGGTGGCCAAGCTTGACGGCATGACCGGCAAGGACGATCAGGCCTTGAAGGAGCTGGAGGCGCTGGAAAGGGACCATCCGGAGTGGCTCGATCCACATGTGGAGCTGGCCGCGCTCTACTATAAGCTGCACCGGCCGGCCGACGGCGAGCGAGAGCGGCAAATTGTGTTAAAGCTGCAAGCGCAGCTACAGAAGGCCCGAGACAAAGGCGGAAAGTAGACGGTCGGCGCGCTGCAGCGTCTCCGCGGCTACGGGCTCGTGAGTCTTAGGACCAAGGCAAAAGGGGTGGCTTGCGCCACCCCTTCTGGTTAGAGCCGCTTCCGATCCAACATCAGATGGGGATCAGAAGTAGTACTTGGCTGCGAACTGCATCCAGCGGTATCCGACCTTGGAATTCGGAATACCGGTGGTGGAGGCATTGGTGTTCGTGGTCAGCGAGGAACCGCTGCTGAGACCGTTGAGCAGCAGTTGGTTGTCGGATGTGCCATTCAGTCCGAACTGAGCGTTCGGGTGGTTCAGCCAGTTGGTAGCCGAGACGCGAATCTCGATGCGCTGGGAGTCGGTGATGCGGAAGGCCTTGAAGACGGCCAGGTCGCTGCCGAAGTAATGCGGCGTGCGGATGTAGGGCCAGATGGTCTGCCCTTCCTGACCGAAGGTGGTTGCGGTTGGCGGCAATGGACCCGCGAAGCAGTTCGGGTTGAAGTATTGCCCCTTCTTCAAGCCCTGGCGCGGATCGCAGATGACAACGGGCTGTATTCCATTCTCAGGCTGGCTGGTTCCAATCCATTGGGTTGGTTGCATGTTGTACGTCTGATTACCCACCACCACCTGGCCGCCGTTGGAGCTTTTGGCGTAGGAGTTTGCCGGAATAGGCAGCGTGATGGGCGTGTTGATGGTCGTGCCCGAGGGGTCCTTGAACTGCTGGTAGTTCATGTTCATGTTCGGCGAGGTGGTCTGGTATGGAGCGCCATCCTCATATGTGGTGTAAGTGGTCAACTGCCATCCATTCACAACCTCCCCCAGAAGGCGGTTGTTGTGGATGGGCTTGGGCAGCTTGTAGCTCGCCGAGAGGTTGAAGACCTTGGTGTGATCGTACTCGAGCGGACCGTAGTTCGAGTCGAGGTTGAACGGATTCACCACGGGGCCGTTGCCATTGCCGTTTGACGTGGAACCGTCGCGCGTGCCCAGCACCTTGCCGAAGGTGAAGTTGGTGAAGACGTAAAGGTTGCCAGACTGCTTCTGCGCCGAGACCTGCAGCGAGTTGTAGTTGGCATAGCCGCCGTGCGTCTGGATCCAGATATCGCCGTAGTTGCTCAGCGGCTGATAGTCGGCCGTGGGCACCGCGGTGTAGGTTGCACCCACCGGAGCTCCATTCGGGCAGGGTGAAGTAGCAACGGTAGTGGGGTCATTGGTGCACGGCGCCAGGTTCTCGTAGAGCCCGGTCTTGGGATCGGGCAGGAAGAAGACTCCGTAGCCGACGGGGTTGGCATCCTGAATGTGGCCGTTCTGGCCATTCAGAAGCTGGTTGCGGCTCATGCTGCCGACATAGGACACTTCGGCCACGGTGTGCGAAGGCAATGCCTGCGCCACGCCGAAGCTCCAGGTATCCGCGTAAGGCACCCTGTTGTCGCCCATTGCATCAGCCTTGACGCCGCTGGCCCCGTTCTGGTTCAGCCCCTGAGGAATAGTGAGCTGCTTTGTGCTGTTGGCCGCGCAGCTCTCACTCATGCCGCCGGTGATGGCCGTGCAGACCGCGCCGCTCTGGATGTTGTAGCCGTAGAAGCCGGTCGGGCCTCCGTTGCTGTTCGTGTTGAAGTCGTAGGAACCCAGCGGGCCGCTCATTGCGCCGCTCGCGTCGTTTCCGGAAACCTGATAGCGATAGGTTCCGAAGCCGCCGCGGACGACCGTGTTGCCGGTTCCGAAGACGTCATAGGCGATGCCCACGCGTGGGTCATAGAGGAAGAGCTGGCTCTTCCAGCCCGAGGTGGGAACGGCCGAGTTGATTTTGTTCCAGAGGAGACCCGTGTTGGCCGGGGCATCCGCAGTGTTCACATAGGTCGATGGATCCCAAACCTGGGTTCCTCCGATCTTGTCGTACCACTGGCCTTCGTGGTCCGCACGCAGGCCAACGTTGACGGTCAGTTTGGTGCTGGCCTTCCAGGAGTCCTGCGCCCAGAGGGACCACTCATGCCAGATGAGGTCCGGCACCGGGTCCAGGTTGGTTTCGTTGTAGCTGGCGTTGCGGCCCATCAGGCGGTCGAGGACGTTGTTGTAAGTGTCCGTAGCGCCCCAGCGGCTCACGTTGAAATCGCCATTCGTGTTGCTGCCGTTGGACTGCAGGTTCTCCTGAGCGTCCCAGTAGAAGCCGGCCTTGATGGAGTGAGACCTGACGATTTTGGTGAAGGTGTCGGTAATCGACGGCGCCTTGGAGGTCTTGCCGAAGGTGTTTGGGCCGTAGATGCCGCTGTTGAAGTCGAACTCGTTGATCTCCGTGATGCCCACGTTCCAGTCGCCGTCGAAGTTGGGAATCTGGTCGGTCTGGTTCGAGGTGCCGAAGAGGCTCTCGGCTGGGAAGCCCAACTTGGCGCGGCTCGAGGCCGCGGTGTTGCTCAGCGAATTGTCGTTGACGAACTTCGCATAGGCGAAGACGAACTCGTTGGTCGTGGTCGCATTGAAGACGTGCGTGTAGTTCGCCAGATAGAGATTCGCCGTCTCCTTGCCGATCGGCTGCGAGGGGTAGGGAACCGTCCACTCCGGCGCCCACCAGATGGAGAGCGGATGGTCGTCGGTCTCTGTCTGGTACGCGTAGGAGCCCCACAGCTTGTTGGTGTCGTTGAAGGCGTAGGTCAGTTTACCCGTCATTTCCCAGCGATCCACCGGAAGGCTGGGCGCGTATTGGAAGTTGTTCCAGCCGTTCGCAGCGTTGGGCGTCACGTTGGCCGCGGGGTTCAGGTTGCTGATGATCACGCCGTAGGGGTCGAAGTAGGACTTCAGGTTCGGCACCACGGGCGTCGTACCCGCCGGCACGCCGTTCCCATAGCCGCCCCAGGGCGACGTGGTCGAGTTGCAGCCCTGCCATCCGTCGTCTGTGGCGCAAGGCAGCGCGTAGGCGTACGGGTATTGGCTGATCGCCCCGGCGGGGACGCCGCTGTTGTTGTAGTCGCCGCTGAGCTGGTCCGCCGTTGGCACGTTCATCAGAACCGGGCTGCTGTAGGGGTGCTGAATCATCTTTTCATAGCCGCCCCAGAAGAACAGCTTGTCCCTGTTCCGGTTGAAACCCAGAAGCGAGACCGGGCCGCCCACGTTGCCGCCGATGTAGTAAAAGCTCTGCGGCTGAAGAACCGGTTGCCCACCCCCCGCGATTGCCAGGTATTTGGCATTCCAGTCGTTGGCGTAGCCCACGGCCGTGTTGCGCGCATACAGGTAGGCTTCGCCGTGATACTTCTGGCCGCCGCTCTTGCTGAAGGCTTCCAGAATGGCCGGGCCCTTGGCGTATTCGGCGCCGTAGGAGGCCGACAGGTACTTCACGCTGTCGGTCATGTCCTGGTTGATGTTGGCAACCTGGGTGCCGGCGTTGCCGGGATCGATCAGGTTGGCCCCGTCCAGGATGACTGAAGTGGAGCCGTAGGGCTGGGTGCCGTTGGCTGAGAAGTTGCCCGCCGGGCCGTTGTTGGTGCCTGTAACCTGGCTGTTGTAAGCGGAGCCGGCGTTGCCGGCGTTGTTGAACGCCACGCCCGGCATCATCTTGATGAGTTCGGCGGCGTTGCGGCCGGTAAGAGTTGCGGAGTCGACGAGCTCGTTGTTCAGCGTGTCGCTGATTTCAGCGGTGTCGGTGGGAATCTCGGCATTTTCTCCCGAGATGACCGTGACGGCAGTGACGCTGGAGCTGATCTGCAGGTGAATGTTCGGAACCGTACGGGAGTCGCCCTGGTTGAGTACGATTCCGGTTTCCTTGAACGTCGCGAATCCCTTTTCGGAAACCTCCAGCGTGTAGGTTCCGGGAGGCAGCGCGGTCACGGAGAAGAATCCTGTACCGTCCGCCTTGCTTACGCGGAGGTCGTTGGTCGCCTGGTTGATGACTTTGATGTCGGCTCCGGGAATGCGAGCATTCGACGGATCAGCAGCGATACCGCTCAGAGTCGCCGTCAACGTCTGCGCGCTGGCGAGACCGACAGATAGTGCCAACAGCGGAACCAGCAGCCACGGAATCTGCCGGAACCATTGCGACACCGGACGTGGTTCCGGCGCCTTTCTGCTTCTTGAAAACATGTGCTGATGCCTCCTGAATACTTTCTTCTGCGCTCCGGATGATGCAAGCTAAAACGTTTTTGGCTTCGCATCGCCGCGAGACTATGATTTTGAAACTCGCTATCGATATCACAGCGAATGCACGCCTTGCAAGTGTTTTTCTTTTGCGTTTCCGCCTTTACTAAACCGATTCTCCTTTCCATTTGGAAATCCGGGGCTTATACGGGTTACTGGAGGGAGTCTCCGTGTTTCGGTAGCTGCGCAGAGACGAGCTTTTCTGGCGCAAAGGCAGGCGCGGAGGGGCGGAGGAGGCCACGATACCGGCCCGGAGTTGCACACCTGAAGCGGTTTGCGGCGGGCAGCGGTATCATACCCTAAAATAAGGTAATTCTCTTCATTTCTAAGGGTTGAACGACGCATACAGAAAGCCCCTTCTGGGGTATCGATACCTCTCCCCGCCGGACATCCAGGCCGGAGGGCCTCCGCGTGCGCGGCTCTCCTCCTTGCCCGTGTGTGGGCTCCGAGCTCCGGCGCGGCATTGGGCGGGTACAACAAATGGGAGGTCCGGCGAGCGGGACGAAATTGCTTTGACGGGATAGAAACCTTGGCCGGACGCCTGGCAAACGCGCCCCCGGGGGCAGCTGGGAGGCGACCGGGGCTCTCCACGGCTCCCGCCCGGGGGCCCCCGGTCGGGAAGGCGCAACGGGAAGCTTCATGGCCGGTTCCTTAGATCAGGGATGGTCCTGCCTGGCGCTGGAGTCGTGAGCGAGCTGCTGGCTCAGCTCGCGGGCGAGGGCATTGGTGGGGTCAAGGCGGAGAGCCGTTGCGGCAGCCTTGCGAGCTTCAGGGAACCGGCCGGCCTCGGCCAGTTCGCCGGCCAGGTTGATCCAGGCCTCCACCCAGCCGGGTGCGTCCTGCACGGCAAGCTGGAAGTGTTCGATGGAGCCCGCCGTGTCGCCGGATTGCGAGAGGACGTAGCCGAGTTGCTTTTGCGCGCCGGCCATTTTGGGATCGATTTTTAGGGCGGCCTCGAGCTGGGTGCGTTCGCCGTCCAGGTCACCGGCATGATCGAGAGCAATGGCGAGCTTGTAATGGTAGTTCGCGCTGTTGGGCTCGGCGTCGACGGCGCTGCGGTAGTGTTCGACGGCTTCCTTCACCTGTCCGGCAGTCAGCGCCTTGTCGCCATCGGAAATGCTCACTGCGGCCTGCAGCCGCGTGGCCTCGTCTTTCTTCAGTTGCTGGTAGGTCTTCAGCTCCTGCGCCGCGCGCTGGTTGTCGCCCATCCCGCGCAGAGCCTTGGCCAGCTCGAAGTGGGCCTCGGCCTCCGGCGCGCCCAGCGCGATGGCCTTGTCCAATTGCGTCACCGCGTCCTTCCAGTCGCCCAGCAGCTCCAGCACCATGCCCAAGTTGAAGCGCGCATCCGAGGCGTTGGAATCAATCTTGATGGCCTCTTCCAGATAGGTCTTCGACTGCGCGTAATTGCCGATGGAGCGCTGCACAATGCCGTTCAGGTCAAGCAGCTCAGCGTCGTGGGGCCGCTGGGCAAGCAGCTTGGGAGCCATGGGGCGGGCCTGATCAATATGGTTGGTGAGCACCAGCACGCGAAAGAGCGCGAGCTCGGCCTCCTGATTGCCGGGATGGTCCTTGATCATGTGCTCAAGGAGCTGGATGGCATCATCGTACTTCTTCTGCTTCACCAGCACCACGCTCATGGCATTGGCCAGCGGCAGCGAATTGGGTTGCTGCTCGAGCGCATGCGCGAGCACATCTTTGGCATCGTCCAGCAGGTTCAGCAGGCCCAGCGCGCGCGACAGCGTGATGGAGAGATTCCCATTGAGCGGAACATTGCGCAGCAGCTCCACGACGCCCATGTAATTCCGCTGGCCGAAAAGGTCCTGGCTCAGCCCTTCGAGCGCGGGCTCGGAGTGCGGATCGATCTTGAGGGCGAGCTTCCACTCTTGGTCGGCCTCCGCATGATTGCCCGTTCCTGCGTACATGTAGGCCAGCATCAGGTGCGGCTTCAGCACCGAGGGGTCCAGGCGCGCGGCTTCGCGAATCTCAGGCAGCGCCTGGGCGGTCTGGTCTTCGCCGGCCAGCGCCAGGCCGGTGAGGTAGTGGAGCTGTGCGGATTCAGGGTGGGATTTAAGCCCGCCGCGAAAGGTTGCCACTGCGCAGGCAAACTGATGGCGGCTGGCAAACCAGCTGCCCAGCACGAGGGCGTTCTGTGCCGTGGGCCGGCCCTGCGGTTGCGCCGTCAATTGCGCCGGACCGTTGCACTCGGCATGCGCCGCGGCGGCGAACGCCGCGCAGGCAGCCAGCAGAATCCCTTTGCACCATGCTCCGCGCAGGATGCCCATTGCGCCGTTTCTCCCGAGCCAGAATACAGCAACGCGCCTGTCCAACAGCCTGACCGGGTGCGCAACTGAGACAAACTTCCGGCTATTGTGCTCCTCCGTTCGCGAGGGCTTGCTGATACTCCTGAAGGACCTGGCGCAAGGCTCCTTCATTTTGATCGTCATGCAGTTGCACCGCCAGATCGAGCGCCCGCTGCGCCGCTTGAACCGCCTCTTCCACATGCCCCGACTTGTCAAGCGCCTTGGCCAGTGCCGCGTAATCGCGCCAGTCCTGACCATGGCTCAGTTGAATCGACCTTTGGAACGACTCGACAGCTGCCGCGTAGTCGCCGCGTTTGTCCAGCACAACGCCGAGATTGAACCGGTACTCGGCGGAATTCGGATCGAGAGCAACTGCCTTTTTGAGCGCCATCTCAGAAGCCGCGGGATCACCGCTCAGCTCGAGGGAAATGGCGAGGTGATCGAGAAACGTGGGATTCTGGGGCGCAAGCTCACTGGCCTTGCGATATTCCTCAAGCGCCTCGCTCTCCTGGTTGCTTCCAGTCAGAACCGTGGCCAGCACAAAGTGGGTGAGGGCATCCTCAGGATTCTGCGCGATGGCTTCCCGGAAGGTCCGAATGGACTCAGGGATATGGTTCTCCTCCATCTGCTGGAAGGCATCGTCAAACAGGCGGTAGAAGTTGGTTGCCTTTGGATCGATCTTTTGCAGGCCGTCCATGGGGATGTTTATGAACTCGGGAATGTTGACGGCGCGGTTGTAGGCTGTCGTGTCATCCACGATAACGGGTGGAGTGCTGTTCCCATGCGCATCGATATGCGTGAGCATCAGCCGGGTGTAGGGTCCGCGGGCTTTGGAGGAAAAGGCCAGCCAGTGCCCGTTGGGTGAAAACGTATGCCACGAATTCATCAGCCGCGTGTTGCACTCCATCAGCCGCGCCTCGCCGCCTGAGAACGGAACAATGAACAACCGGCTGTCCGGACGCATCAGCAGCCCATTCTTGTTTTCAACAAAGACAATCCATTTCCCGTCGGGCGAAACCTTGGGAAAGTCATTGCTCACGCCGTTGTTTGAGGCGCCTTCCACGGGAACCGCCTTGCCGCCACGGCCGCTGTTGAACGGGATTTTGTAAAGGTCGTACTGAATCTGCGTTTCCTGCGGGTCGTTGGCATGCAGCGGCTTCGGCGTGCCGTGTGGATACGGGTCGCGCGCCACGGCACGGCTGAAGATGAGGTATTTGTCGTCCGGCGACCAGAAGGCGCTGGTCTGCACATAGCGCGGATCGTCGGCCCCGGGCAACGGCCGCATGATGTTGAGCTTTCGATCGTAGTAAGCCAGAATGCCGCGCGTGGGATAGAAAACCTGGGTAAAGCTCAGATCGCGGTAATTGGCGCTGTAGAGGCGGTCGAGAATTCCGGGCACGAATCCCGGCTCCTCGTTCTGGTTCTTGTTGGTGCCATTCGGCGCTCCAATCGATGTGACCACATAGCGGCCGTCAGGAGAGATCTGCGACATGAACCCAAAGCGCTTGACGACCGGCTCATTGTCCTTGCCTTCATCATTCACGTGGAAGGAACTCCAGTGGATGACGTTCTTGTTCCGGATGGTCATGAACTTCTGCACGGGAACGATGGCGTAGAGCCCCTTGTCATTGCGGGGACCGTCCAGGTCCAGGCCCATCGTCTTGCCATCCGCCGAGAAGGAATGACAGTTGGCGCAGGTGGGCAGGTTGGTCATTACAAGGTGGCTCTTTGGCTCGGCAATGTTGCGGATCTCCCAGCGGATGAGCGGAATTGCGGAAAGTGGCAACGGCGTGATGGGTCCCTTTTGATCCGGCGTGGGCAGCATGAGCGGCACATCGCGGTAAAAAATGGGCGCGCCCACCGGGTCGTTTGAGGTGCCGAAGGTCACCTTGCCTTCAGAGACGGGCGTTTTGGAATCCCCAGCCAGCCCGGCGAATCGCATGGTGGCCGGCGCATGCACTGAGAGACGTTTGATGCGGGCCCACAGTGCCGCATTGGGACGCCATGTGTGCGTGGAAGCCTGCTCGGGGGTGAGCGCCTCAGCCGGACCGGCCTGCGGGTCAATCAGGCCCATCTTCAGCAGGTCGCCCGGAACGTCAAGGCGGATCGGAGGCCCGCCGGCGGAAAGATCAATCGTGATCCGCCAGCGAGTGGCGGCGGCATTGGAATCGTGCCAGAGGAACTGGGGCGGAGTAATCTCCGACGGAAAGAGAGCTCCGTTCCGCGGATAATCGACGGTGATCGGACTCATCTGGCTCACCGTTGCCGTCGTTGCTTTCCCGGCGGCCGATGAGAAAGCAACACCACCACACACGAGTAGAATCGCGAGCAGGAGCGGTGCTGCGTAACCCAGACCTGCAACAAGACCCGCAAACGGAATTCGGGGAGAAAGTCGCTTCATCAGTGCTCCTATGTCAGCGGATGCCGCCGGCCTCCGCGCTTAGGAACGGAGCGCGCCGACTCGCAAGGCTTGCGAGGCAAGCCCTGACGAGGCGCAAGAATAGACCACTGAAGATCGAAACTTGTGTGTTCCACGTCACACAATTTGGCAAACCTCACGAAGGGGAGGATTTGCGCGGCATCACACCCCTCGAAGGGGGCGCGGTTTGCACGCGCGGTGCCGAAAAGGCGCGAGACTCGGCACATGGGCCAGTACGTGGCCCTGCCAAGAGCGGTAAAATTTCAGCGAATCGATTTATGAGCGGCCCCGAGCACTCTTTTTGGGAGCCCTCACTTCGGGGAAGAGGGTTCATGCGACTTCGGGATCTAATGAGCGCAGCAGCCATGCTGCTTGGGTTGGCAACTCCACTGGCTGCCATTGGCCAGTTCCACGCGCCAACAAAGGAAGAGCTGCAGATGACCTCTGACCCGGCAGCGCCGGGCGCGGCAGCCGTCTATCTTTATCGCGAGGAGATCCAGGACGACCCGCATCACTTCCACAGTGTCTACGCGCGCATCAAGATCCTCAAGGACAGCGGCACGGAGCTGGCCACCGTGCACATCAACTATCGCAAGAGCTTCGTCTTCAGCGCCACCGGTGACAACTCCAGCCATCTGGGCAACGGTTTTGCCACCAACTTTGATCTGCCCGATGTGAACCGCACCGGCGAGGATCGGCCCAATGGAACCGATACCTTCGTGGGCCACATCGAGATTGGCGCGCTGCAGGGCCGGACCATCCATCCCGACGGCACCATTGTGCCCATGACCGAAAAACAGGCCGACCTGCTGAAGGAGAAGATCGGCAATAACCAGATGAACGAGCTGACCTTTACGCTGCCGGACGCGCACAAGGGCGACATCCTCGAGTACTACTACCAGGTCCGCTACGACCGCTTTAATCAGGCTCCCTACTGGCAGGTGCAGCAACCATTCTTCGTCCACAAGGAACACTTCGTCTTCATTCCCGACTCGCAGTTCACGCACCTGGATGTGGCCGGCGCCGGAGTGTCCGACGCAAAGATGTATGGCCAATTCGGCGAGGTGGAAACCGACATCCGCGCCACCAGCGTGCTGCCCCCGGAAGGAAAAGTCCAGCAGGATGCGCTGGGCCACTACTATGTGGATCTGACCAACATTCCTCCCATCCCGCAGGAGCCCTTCTCGCCGCCCATCTCCGGCCAGATTTACCACGTGGAGTTCTACTACATCTTCACGCCTTCTGAAAAAGAGTTCTGGCAGACGGAGATGAATCTCTGGACCAAGGCTCTGGGCAAGTACATCGCGCCGACGAGCCTGATCACGAGCACGGCAAAGGAGATCACCTCCGGCGTGGCCACGCCTCTGGACAAGGCGAAGAAGCTCTACGCGCTGGTGCAGACGTTCGACAACCAGGACCTGGACCGGCGCGCGACCGTGGCGCCGGACGACGGTTCCATTCCATACGGAAGCGTGGAGCAGGTGCTCGAGGCCAAGCGGGGCGGCAGCCGCCAGCTTACCTGGCTTTATCTGTCACTGGCCCGCGCCGCCGGGCTGGACGCGCGGCCTATCCGCCTGGCCAGCCGCGACCTGCATCTCTTCTCCGCAAGCACGCTCGACACCAGCCAGCTCGACTCGATCATCGTCGGCATCATGATTGACGGCAAGGAGATTTATGTCGATCCGGGCGAGCGCATGGCGCCCTTTGAGACGCTCTACTGGGCGCACGCGGGCGCGGGCGGCGTGGCCCTCCAGTCTGACGGCAAGGTAGAGACACTGATTACACCGCTCCAGGACAACCGCAGCAACACGGTGGTGCACGTGGGCACGCTGAACCTGAGCCCGCAGGGCGAGGTCTCCGGCACCCTGAAGGTGGGCTTCATCGGGCAGCAGGCGCTGGCCTGGCGTCAACTGGCCCTGCGCATAGGCGCAGGCGCCGTGCAGCAGCAGATGCAAATGGGCTTCGACGCCGAGCTGCCTGCCGGCGTCCAGGCACACATCGAGCAGATCGCGGGACTCGACGATCCGAACCGTCAACTGGTCGCCATCATCCCCGTCACGGGTATGCTGGCCACCTCCGCGGGCAAGCACATCGTGCTGCCAAGGCTCTTCTTTGACACGAAGGACGTGGACCCGTTCCCCGAGGAGGCGCAGCGCGTCTGGCCCGTGGACATGCACTATCCGGCGCAGGAGCAGGAGCAGATTACCTACAAGCTGCCCGACGGATTCAAGCTCGAGAATCCGCCCGCGGATGTGAACCTGCACTGGGCGGAGAACGCAGCCTATATTGTGCGCACGCAGACCGCCGCCAACTCCGTGACGAACGCGCGCATCCTGGCCCGCGGCTTCACCGTGCTCGATCCCTCGCAGTACAGCCAGCTCCGCGACTTCTACCAGAAGGTCGCGCAGGACGACCATCAACAGATCGTCCTTGACCACGCGAATTAAACCGAACGGCGTTCAGCCAAGGCTCACACGCAGGCCCGATGCACGCGGCACGCGGACTGAAACGCGGCCGTGGTCAAGCGTGGCGGCTGGCGCGGAAGGATCGATGTGGGCCTCGCGGCTGTCGATCGCCGACGCGTGGAGCGCTTCCAGGTGCAGGGTTCGTGCTCCTGCGTGCTCAAAATCCAGCTCCACGTCCAGATCCTTCGCCAGGTCCTTATTCAGCACAATCACTGACCGGCGGCCATCCGGAAACTCGGCCGCGTATCCGGTGGCATCCACGCCCGTGGCCTGCAATGCCGAAGTAAAATCCACATCAAACAGCGTGCCGCCACTGAGCGAGCTCGCGAATTTCAGGCCATAGGCCACCGGCTCCAGCATGTATTCGGTGCCGAAGGTGGCGATCGGCGTATAGAAAGGATGCGGGTGCGAGGCGATCTCCGCCGGCGTCGCGCCTTCCTCCCTCAACATCGCGTCACCGGGCAGAAAGCCTCCCACCGAGTTCGCGACTGAATTCCCCGTGCCGCCGTGCAGATTCACGCCGGAATAGTTGTTGCGGGCCAGCAGCAGCGAGTAATCGGCCGACCACAGGGCCGCGGCGAAAACGTCCGACACGCCCGGCTTTCCGCCGCGATAGCAGGTGTTGCCTTCCGTCATCCGCACGCGCGCGTGCACGGCGTCGGCGGCGGCTCGCGCCACGTCGGCCGTGTGCTGCACTTTGGCCATGGTGGCCGGCTTCAGCAGGTTGGGAATGTTCACCGCGGGATTCGTCGCCGGCCCGCCGAAGTAATAATGATGCGTCAGCGTGGTCACGTCCGGCGGATTCGCGATCGAGGGCCATTGCGCGGCGATTTCGGTCAGCCATTCAATGCGCGAGGCCACGTCCGGCATGCCGAAGCGCGCCTGGGGCACTTTGGCGGTGATGGCGCGGGCCATCGCCAGCCACTCGTCGAGATAGGTCTTCGCCGTCCAGGTCTTCGGGTCGCGCAAATGCCCGGAGAACAGATCCACCTCGTTGCCGATCTGGAAGTATTGCAGGCGGTCGCCCAGAGTGCGATGCACAAAAATCGCCTCCACCGCCGCTGGGTCGGGCGTGTTGTTGCCCATCCCGATGCCGTAGATGCAGGTCCATCCGGTGGCGCGCAGAAAATTGGCCAGGTTGCGCACCGCCTGTGGCGTCACCGCATAGAAATGGTCCTTCGGCTGGCCTTCCACCTCGCGAGCGCGCCGCTGGGCGGGCTCGGGAGTATCGGGGGTGGGCTTCCAGTAACCGAACTCGCTGGTGTTGCCGCCCAGGCGCAGCACGCCGCGCGAGGAAAGCGCGCGGAACTCGCGGATGAGTCCGGCATTCTGCACGGAGAAGAACGTGGGGTCGACGAGCTGTTGCACTTCGTAGGATAGGCCGAGGAAATCCAGCGGCATGTGCGCGCCGGTGGCCTTGGCGGGAATGCGGAGGGTGAGCCGTGAGGCGTCGGCAGCGCGAAGGCGCGTGGCGGCGGCCGCAAGGGCCGCGGTGGCAAGAAACTTGCGTCTGTTCATGATGAGTCCTCGATAAAGGTGCGGCCGCGTGTACGGCCCGTTTCCGGTCTCGCCGGTCGAACGCATCCCAGTATAGGAGCCTGGGCGCGGGAACCCAAACCGCGGAGGCGCGCTGGTAACCGCAACTTCGCTCAAAATCTCGCGTCTGTATGTACAAGCTGCCCTTCTGCGCGCAAAATTGAGGTTCAATCAAGTGTGTGCTGGGAAATGCCCGATGAAGAGAGTTCAGGGACCAATCGTCGCGTTGCTGTGCGTGAGCCTGGCGTGCCCGGCAGGCATGGCCGCGGCGCAGTCTGGCTCCGCCGCCGATAGCCATGCGCACCTCCGCCAGGCATACATTTCGACGGAGCTGCAGGGCGATGCGCGCATCCTGCACGCGCTCGACCGGTTCACCTTCGGGCCCAGGCCGGGCGACCTGGAAGCGGTACGCGCCATGGGCCTGGAGAAGTGGTTCGACCAGCAGCTTCGTCCCCGGCAGTTGGACGAGACCGAGCTGAACGCGCGTCTGGCCAGCGATCCGGCCATGCAGTGGAACACGCCGGACCTGCTCTACTACCTGCCCAGCAACGCCGTGCTGCGCCAGGCCATCAACGGCAAGCTCTCCATTCCCGAATACGGAATCCTGCAGGCGATTTATCAGAACCAGATCAGCCGCATCCGCGAGCGCCAAGAGGCGCGGAAGGACAAGACGGCCCAAGCGCAAGCCGCGGCTGGCGCGAAAGCCGCACCCATGCAAGGCGATGCCTCGATGGAGACGGCCGCGCGATCCGGCGCTTCCGCCAGGCCTCCCTTCAATGCCATGCTCTTCGATTCGATGACCGCGCTTGAGCCCGAGCAGCGTCTCCAGCGGCTGGCCGCGATGCAGCAGCCCGAGCTCGACGGCTTTCTGCGCTCGCTCAAGCCGCGCCAGCGCGCGATGCTCGTCGAGGATATGAATCCCGGCCAGCGCCAGCAGGTGGCCGCTCTCGAAGGGCCGGAACGGCTGGTGGCCGAGGAGCTGATTGCCGAGCGCCTGACGCGCGATATCTATTCGAACGCGCAGTTGCAGGAGGTGATGACCGATTTCTGGCTCAACCACTTCAACGTCTATCTGCGCAAGAACGAGCTGATGCCCTACTACCTTGTCAGCTACGCGCGCGACGCCATCCGGCCGCACGCGCTGGGCAAGTTTGAAGATCTGCTCGAGTCCGTCGCGCACAGCCCGGCGATGCTTCTTTATCTCGACAATGCGAGCAGCATCGGACCGGACTCGCGCGCCGCCGACCGGGCAGAGCTGATGGAATCGCGCAGACCCAACGCGAAACGCAAGGCGCCCGAGGGGCTGAATGAGAACTACGGACGCGAGCTGATGGAGCTGCATACCGTAGGCGTGAACGGCGGATACAGGCAGAAGGACGTGATCCAGGCCGCGCGCATCCTCACCGGATGGACCGTGGAGCGGCCGCTGCGCGGCGGCGGATTCACCTTCAATGGCAATCGTCACCAGCCCGGCACCGAGGTGGTGATGGGCAAGAAATTCAAGGATTACGGCGAGCAGCAGGGCATCGATCTGCTGCACTTTCTGGCCACGCGGCCCGCAACCGCCGAGTTCCTCAGCCGCGAACTCGCCGAGCGTTTCGTCAGCGACCATCCGCCGCAGGCGCTGGTGGACCGCATGGCACACACCTATCATTCCTCGGGCGGCGACATCTCCGCCGTGCTGAAGACGCTCTTCCACTCGCCGGAGTTCTGGGCGGCGAGCAACGAGGGCGCCAAGGTAAAGACGCCGCTTGAATTTGTCGTTTCCGCGGTGCGCGCCAGCGGGGCAGACGTCCAGAATCTTCGCCCACTGGCCAACGCGCTGCGGCAGATGGGCATGCCGCTCTACGGCTGCGTGCCGCCCACCGGCTACAGCTGGGAGGAATCCGCGTGGGTCAGCACCGGGGCGCTGGTGGACCGCATGAATTTTGCCCTGGCGCTGGCCGCCAATCGCCTTCCCGGCATCACAACCAATTGGAACTCCCAAGGAAGCGCGGCGGCAGACGCCCCAACTCCCCTGCTGGAGGAGGCACGCATCCAAGCTCAGCTTCTTCCCGGAGGCATTTCGCCGTCCACGCGCGCGGCCGTACTTCAGGAATTTGAAAAGCAGTATGGGCCGCAAGCCGGCGGAAAGTTGCGGGCTGATGACATGCGTGAACTTCGACTTGCGCATCCGGTCCGGCCGATTACTGCACGCGAACGCCAGGACCAGTTGATGGCGGGATTGCTGCTGGGCTCGCCGGAGTTCCAACGCCGCTAAGATTTAAGGAGACCGCATGTACACCACCCGTCGATTTTTTCTTCGCAACGGCGCACTGGCGCTGGCCGGAACCACGGCCATTCCGGGCTTCCTGGTTCGCTCCGTCATGGCGCAGGATGCGCGCGCAACGCGCCGCCGTCTCGTCGTCATCTTCCAGCGCGGCGCGGCCGACGGGCTAAACATCGTGGTGCCCTGGCGCGAGAAGAATTACTACTCCATGCGGCCCAGCATCGCCATTCCGCAAAATCGGGTTCTCGACCTCGACGGATTCTTCGGGCTGCATCCTTCGCTCGCCGGCTTCAAACCGCTCTATGACCGCGGCCACCTCGCCATCGTCCATGCCGCAGGTTCGCCGGACATGACGCGCTCGCATTTTGACGCGCAGGATTACATGGAGTCCGGAACGCCCGGCGTGAAGAGCACGCAGGATGGATGGCTGAACCGCGCCCTGCAGGCTGAAGACCTGCGCCGCCGTCAGGCGCAAACCGCTTTTCGCGCCGTGGCCGTGGGGCCGGACGTTCCGCTCACGCTCGCGGGCAAGGTTCCCGCCGTCGCGCTGAACAACGTCAACAATTTCACAGTCGGCGGCCACGGCCCCGCGCTCTCGCCCGCGGCCAGCGCCTTCCAGGCCATGTATGCCGACAGCGGCGACCGCATCTTCCACTCCGCCGGCGACGAAACCTTTGACGCGGTGAAGATGCTGCGCGCCGCCGACCCCGCGCAGTATGTGCCCGCGCCCGGCGTCGAGTATCCCAACTCCGAATTCGGCCGCAACATGCGCCAGATGGCCCAACTGCTCAAGGCCAACCTCGGCGTGGAGGCTGTCTTTACCGATGTGCAGGGCTGGGACACGCATCACAGCCAGGGCGGCGTGGACGGCCAGCTCTCCAACCGCCTGCGCGACTTCTCCGACTCGATTGCCGCCTTTTGGCGCGACCTGGGCGACGGCGCGGAGAACGTCACGCTCGTCACCCTGTCCGAGTTTGGCCGCACCGCGCGCGAAAACGGCACTGGCGGCACCGACCACGGCCACGCCAACGCAATGTTCGTGCTGGGCGGCGGCGTGAAGGGCGGCAAAGTCTATGGCCGCTGGCCGGGCCTGGACAACGACCAGCTCAACCAGGGACGCGACCTCGCGCTAACCACCGACTACCGCCAGGTGCTAGGCGAGGTGGTGGAGAATTCGCTCGGCGCGTCCAATCTCGGCCTCGTCTTTCCCGGCGCGGAGCTTGCGCCAAAGAGCTTCCTGCGCATCGTATAAACCGGCCCACGCTCGGCGCTCAGGGTTTTTCCACCGGCACCCAAAACCGGAAGGTCGTTGCCTTGCCGAGCGCGCTGACCACTTCAATCCGCCCCCGATGCGCCTCCAGAATCGCACGCGCAATGGCCAGTCCCATCCCCGTGCCTTTGCCAATCTTCGCGCCCATCTTGCCGCGATAAAACTTTTCGAAGATTAGCGGCAGATCCACCGCGTCAATGCCGGGGCCGTTGTCTTCCACCTCGAATACGAGCCGCTCCGGCGTCCGGCGGCTGCGCAGCACAATGCGGCTCTCCGGCGGCGAATAGCGCGCCGCGTTTTCCAGCAGATGGCGCAGCACGCGGCCCAGCAGATGCGGGTCGAACCACGCCGGCACGTCCGGCTCTTCAGCCTCGATGCGCACCTGCCTGTGCCCCAGCAGCGCCTGCGTCTGCTCCACGCCCATCTCCAAAAAGCCGCGCGGCGACTCGAGCGTGGCCTGCACCTTCACCACCTGCGCGTCAATCTCGGCCATCTCCACCGCCTCGCCGATCAGCGCATCCAGCCGCGCGCTTTCCTCGTCCACCACGGCGGCCAGGTCCTTCCGCGCCGCATCGTCCAGGCCCTCGCCCTGCATCAGCGTGGTGGCCGCCGCGCGAATGGAGGTGAGCGGCGTGCGCAGCTCGTGGGTGAGCGAATCAATCAGCGCGGCGCGCAGCCGCTCGCTCTCGCGCGAGGCCTCCATGCGCGTGCTGGCCTCAATTGCCACGGCGCGGGTCAGCGCGATGGCCACCTGCGCCGCCACAGCCGTGGCCACTTCGCGCGAGAGACTTGGCGGCTTCCACGCCAGCGCGCCCGCTGAGCGCAGGCCCAGCAGCAGATTCTGCGCCGAGTAGCCGGCCGCCTCCACCGGCTCGGCAAGGTGCTGCCCGGCCAGTTCGCACAGCGCGTCTGTGAGAGCGTGCGGAGGGTTTTCGGCCGTTGCCCGCACCTCATTCTGGTCGGCCACGAACAGCGCTACCTCGTCGAGCACAAAGATGCGGCGGATGAGATCGGGCAGGTCGCGCATCAGGCCTGCCGAATCCTCATGGAGCATCATCTCCTGGCTCAGCGTGTAGAGCCGCTCCACGTCCTCGCGGCGCTGCTCGGCTTTGCTGGTCTGCTGCCGCGCCTTCTCCGCCACGCGCCCGGCAGCCAGTGAGCTGGCCACAAACGACCCCATCGCCACCCACTCCGGCACGCCCGCCAGCACGAAGGTGTGATAAGGCAGGAGAAAGAAGAAGTCAAAGGAGAGCGCGCACAAAATGGAGATGAAGAGCGAGGGCGCAATGCCGGATTGAGTGCCCGACCAGACCACCAGCACCAGATAGACCATGGCAGCCGTGATGGCGTCTGCGTGAAAGCCGACGAGCAATGCTGTGGTGGCCGCGGCAAGCAGCATGGCAAGCAGCCAGACGGCGGCATTGCGCGGCGGTGGGGCGAAGCGCATGGTGTGTCCTGGGTCATCATACAGCCGGCCCGGGTTGATGTAGTCTTTGGAGGAGCGACTCCACCATGCCGCCAAGAATCCTGGTGATCGACGATGAGCCGCAAATCACGCGCGTGTTGCGCGCAGCTCTTTCCGCGCAGGGGATGGACGTGCGCACGGCGAACGAACCGGAAGAGGGCATCCGCATCTTTCAGGAGTGGTCGCCGGACCTGGTGGTGACTGACCTGATGATGCCCGGCATGTCCGGCGTGGAGGTCTGCCGCGCCATCCGCGCCACCTCTTTCACGCCCGTGCTGGTGCTCTCCGTGCGCAACCAGGAACGAGCGAAGGTGGAGGCGCTGGATGCCGGCGCCGATGACTATGTGACCAAGCCCTTCAGCATTCAGGAGCTGCTGGCCCGCGTGCGCGCCCACCTGCGCCGCGCTCCGGCGCGAAGTTCGGCGGCAATCGAGGCCGGCGACTTCATTGTGGACATCGCCGCGCATTCCATCACGGTGCAGGGGCGCCTGCTGCACCTCACGCCCAAGGAATTCGATCTGCTGGCGCACCTTGCGCAGCACGCCGGCAAGGTCATCACCCATCGCGCGCTGCTCACTGCCGTGTGGGGCGCGCAATCGGCCCATCAGCCCGAGTACCTGCGCGTCTTCATCGGGCAATTGCGCAAAAAGCTCGAGGCTGAAGCCAGCCGGCAGTACATCCAGACCGAGCCATGGATCGGCTATCGCTTCGTGCCCGAAGGCATTCCAGACCGCCAGAATTAGACGCAACTTTCGGTCCGCCGCGCTTACGGATTCTTTAGGAACTCTTTGCGCCATCCCAACACTGCATCCTCCACAATCGGATTTGGATGCGAGTGCGGCTGCAGCGCCTTCCCGCGCGCCGTCTCGCTCAGGAGCACGTGTCTATGCAGGACGTCCTGATGATCACATTCACCGTCGTCTTCTTCGCGGTTGCGTTCCTTTACGTGAAGGCACTGGAGAAGCTGAGGTAGACGAATGAGCTTCTTTACACTTCTCGCCCTCATCCTTGCTGTTGTTCTCATCGTTTATCTCGCCCTGGCCATGCTCTTCCCGGAGAGGCTCTAGGATGACCACGAACGGCTGGCTCCAATTTGCTCTCTACTGCGTCATTCTTCTCGTCGCCGTGCAGCCCATGGGCGCATATCTTGAGCGCGTCCTCGAAGGCAAAGGCACCTGGCTCGACCGCGTGCTCGGCCCCTGCGAGCGCCTCATCTATAAGCTCTGCGCTGTCGCCGCCGACCGCGAGATGAACTGGCGCGAGTATGCCGGCGCCATGCTTGGCTTCTCCGCCGTCAGCCTGCTAGCCACTTACGCCATCGAGCGTCTTCAGGCGATTCTGCCCTTCAATCCGCAGCATCTGGCCGCTGTTTCTCCGGCGCTCGCCTGGAACACTGCCGCCAGCTTTACCACCAACACCAACTGGCAGTCCTACACACCGGAAACCACGATGAGCTACTTCACGCAGATGGCCGGGCTCACCGTGCACAACTTTCTTTCGGCGGCGGTGGGCATCGCGGCCGCCATTGCGCTGGTCCGCGGCATCCGGCGCACGGAATCAGAAACCATCGGCAACTTCTGGGTGGACATGACACGCACGCTGCTCTATGTGCTGCTGCCCGGCTCGCTGCTTTACGCGCTCTTCCTCGTCGGCACCGGCGTTCCGCAGAATCTGCGCGCCTATGTCACCGCGCATCCGCTGGAGCAGCCGGCGCAAACGCAGACCATCGCCGAAGGGCCTGTCGCCTCGCAGGAGGCCATCAAGATGCTGGGCACCAACGGCGGCGGATTCTTCAACGCCAACAGCTCTCATCCCTACGAAAATCCCACGCCGCTTTCAAACTTCATTGAGATCTTCTCCATCTTCGTCATTCCCGCCGGGCTCACGTACACGCTGGGCCGCATGACAGGCTCCACCGGCCACGGATGGGCCGTCTTCGCCGCCATGTTCGTGCTCTTCGCCGTCGGATTCACCTCCGTTTACTGGGCCGAGTCCCATCCGCATCCGCTGCTGCACAATGTGGCCCAGACCGGCAGCGCCACCGCGCCCGCCGGTAACATGGAAGGCAAGGAGGTGCGCAACGGCATTGCCGAAAGCGCGCTCTTCGCCACCGCCACCACCGACGCAAGCTGCGGCGCGGTGAACAGCATGCATGACAGCTACACGCCGCTGGGCGGCATGGTGCTGCTCACGAACATTCTGCTCGGCGAAGTCATCTTCGGCGGCGTGGGCGCGGGCCTTTACGGCATGCTCATCTTCGTCGTTCTCGCGGTCTTCATCGCCGGCCTCATGGTGGGCCGCACGCCGGAGTACCTGGGCAAAAAAATTGAAGCCTACGACGTGAAGATGGCCATGCTCTACGTGCTCATTTTTCCGCTTATCATCCTTTCGCTCACCGCCATCTTCGTGCTTTCGCCCAGCATCGGCCTCTCCAGCCTGGCCAACCATGGCCCGCACGGACTCAGTGAGATTCTTTACGCCTTCACCTCGGCGGCTGGCAACAACGGCTCAGCCTTCGCGGGGCTGAACGCGAACACCTGGACCTACAACATTGTGCTTGCCTGGGCCATGCTCGCCGGCCGCTTCCTCATGTTGATTCCGGTGCTGGCGCTGGCCGGCAGCCTGGCGCGCAAAAAGAGCATCCCGCCTTCCACCGGCACCTTCCCCGTGCACACACCCATGTTCACCGTCCTGCTGGTGGGCGTGGTGCTCATTTTAGGCGCGCTCACGTTCTTCCCCGCGCTGAGCCTGGGGCCGGTGCTTGAACACCTGCAGTTGCACGCAGGACATCTTTACTAACCCCAACGCGCCACGCTGCGCGGGACGGATTCCGATGGTCGCAAAGAAAAATCTCTGGAACACGAAGATCTTTGGCCAGGCGCTGGCAGGCGCATTCCGCAAGCTGGACCCGCGCTGGATGATCAAAAATCCGGTCATGTTCGTGGTGGAAGTGGGCAGCCTGCTCACCTCCGTCCTGCTCCTCGACAACGTGGTCCACCGTCGCGGCAACTTCGCGTTCAACCTGCAGATCACGCTGTGGCTGTGGTTCACTGTGCTCTTCGCCAACTTTGCAGAGGCCATGGCCGAAGGCCGGGGCAAGGCCCAGGCCGACACGCTGCGCAAGGCCAAGGGCGAAACCATCGCGCGCCGCTACACCGCCTCCGGCGAGCTCGAAGAAATCTCCAGCGGCCTGCTCTGCGTAGGCGACATCCTGCTGGTCGAAGCCGGCCAGCTCGTCCCCGGCGACGGCGAAGTGATCGAAGGCGTGGCGTCGGTGGATGAATCGGCCATCACCGGCGAGTCCGCGCCCGTCATTCGCGAGTCCGGAGGTGACCGTTCCGCGGTCACGGGCGGCACGAGGGTGCTCTCCGACTGGATCAAGATGCGCGTCACCTCGCGCCCCGGCGAAACCTTCCTGGACCGCATGATCGCGCTTGTTGAAGGCGCGACACGGCAGAAGACGCCCAACGAAATCGCGCTCAGCATCCTTCTCTCGGGTCTCACCATCGTCTTTCTGCTCGCCGTCGTCACGCTGCAGCCCTTCGCCGTCTACTCCGGCGCGCCGCAGACGGTCTTCGTGCTGGTTTCGCTGCTGGTCTGCCTCATTCCCACCACCATCGGCGGACTGCTTTCGGCCATCGGCATCGCCGGCATGGACCGCCTCGTCCAGCACAACGTGCTCGCCATGAGCGGCCGTGCGGTGGAGGCCGCCGGAGACATCAGCACCCTGCTGCTGGACAAGACCGGAACCATCACCCTCGGCAATCGCCAGGCCACGGAGTTCTTTCCCGCGCCGGACGTGAGCACCGAACGGCTGGCCAACGCGGCGCAACTGGCTTCGCTCTCTGACGAAACGCCGGAGGGTCGCTCGATTGTGGTGCTCGCAAAGGAAAAGTACAACCTGCGCGGCCGCGACCTCGAGGGTGTTCATCCAGAATTCGTTCCCTTCACCGCGCAAACGCGAATGAGCGGCTTGAACCTGCCCGGCACGCGCATCCGCAAGGGCTCGGTGGATGCCATCTCGCGCTTTCTTGAGGAACAGGGCTCATCCCTTCCCAGGCGCTTGCGCGAGCGCGTGGAGGAGATTGCCCGCGAAGGCGGAACACCGTTGGTTGTCGCGGAAAACAGCACCGCGCTCGGCGTCGTCTACCTCAAGGACATTGTGAAAGGCGGCTTGCGGGATCGGCTCGCGCATCTGCGCGCCATGGGCATCCGCTCCATCATGATCACCGGCGACAATCCGCTCACTGCCGCCGTCATTGCGCGCGAAGCCGGCGTGGACGACTTTCTGGCTGAAGCGAAACCGAAAGACAAAATGGACCTGATCAAGCGCGAGCAGGCAAAAGGCAAGCTGGTGGCCATGACCGGCGACGGCACCAACGACGCGCCCGCGCTGGCCCAGGCCGACGTGGGCGTAGCCATGAACTCCGGCACGCAGGCCGCCAAGGAGGCCGGCAACATGGTCGACCTCGACTCCAATCCCACCAAGCTCATCGAAATTGTGGAGATAGGCAAGCAGTTGCTGATGACACGCGGCGCGCTGACGACCTTTTCCATCGCCAATGATGTGGCCAAGTACTTCGCCATCATTCCGGCCATGTTCATCGGCGTCTTTCCCGTGCTGAGTGCCCTCAACATCATGCGCCTGCACTCGCCGCAGTCGGCCATTCTTTCGGCCGTGGTCTTCAACGCCATCATCATCATCGCGCTCATTCCGCTGGCGCTCAAAGGCGTCAAGTACGAACCGCGCCCGGCCGCCGCGCTGCTGCGCAGAAACCTGCTGGTCTACGGCGTCGGCGGCGTCATCGTTCCGTTTCTCGGCATCAAGGCCATCGACCTGGCGCTGGTGGCGCTGCACCTGGCCTGAGCCGGCTACGCACGGGAGAACCGTCATGCATGCAATCTTGAAGACTTCAATTCGCTTCACCATCCTCACCACCGTGCTCTTTGGCGTCGCCTATCCGCTCGTCTTCACGGGCATCGCCCGCGCGGTCTTTCCGCGCAAGGCCGCCGGCAGCCTCATTCATCACGGCGGTGTCATCCTCGGTTCGCCGCTGCTGGCGCAGAGCTTTGTCTCGGACCGCTACTTCCATCCCCGCCCCTCGGCCGCCGGCAACGGATACGATGCGGCCAACTCCGGCGGCTCCAATCTGGCGCAGTCCAGCGCCGACCTCGTCCATCGCATCCAGAGCGACGCGGACACGCTCGACACGCAGAATCCAGGCCATCCTGTGCCCATCGATCTCGTGACTGCCTCCGCCTCCGGTCTCGACCCGGACATCACGCCCGACGCGGCCTTCTTCCAGGTGCCACGCGTGGCTCGCGCCCGCGGCCTCAGCCCGGATCGCATCCGTCAGCTTGTCCAGCAGCACATTACCCCGCGCACCTTCGGCCTGCTTGGCGAGCCGCGCGTAAACGTGCTGGAATTGAATCTTTCGCTCGACGCGCTTTCGGCAACGGCGACTGCGAAGGCGCCCTCTCCCTTGCGTTGATCAACAAAACGAGAGGCGGAATTCCCGCCGCGCCGGAGCGGTACCATAACGTATCGTGTCAGCCGCCGCTTCCCACAGTTCCGCGCCGCCGCGCATCGCCATCCTGCTCGCCTTCGCCAGCGTGTATCTCTGCTGGGGAGCCACCTACACGGCGATGAGTATCGGCGTGCATCTGCTGCCCGCCACCATTCTGGCCGGTACACGCATGCTCATCGGCGCGGCCATCATGCTGGGCTTTTGCGCGCTCACGGGCAGGCAGCTTCTTTATCGTCCGGGGATTTTGCTGCGGCTGGCCCTGCTGGGCGCGCTGGTGCTGCACGAGCACCTGCAGCACTCAGAGCACGTCGGCATGGTCGCGGTCCTCTGCGCCGTGGCGCTCGTCACATCGTCGCAGAGGAAGAGCGGCCGCTCCGTCGCCGAAGTCGAAACCGTCCCGCTGGAGCGCGAAGCCTGACCGCCCCGCCGTGGCATGGGCGCGCGGAGCATCAGCCCTCCGATTTGGCTTTGCGGTAGCGGCGAATCAGGTTGTTGGTGGAAGTGTCGTGGCTCAGCGCGGGCTCGGCCGCGTCTTCCAGCTCGGGAATGATGCGCTGCGCCAGCGCCTTGCCCAGCTCCACGCCCCACTGGTCAAACGAATTGATCTGCCACACCGTGCCCTGCGTGAAGACCGCATGTTCGTAGAGCGCCACCAGGGTGCCCAGCGCGTGTGGCGTCAGCTTCTCGGCCAGAATCGTGTTCGACGGCCGGTTGCCTGGGAAGACCCGATGCGGCACCAGCCAGTCCGGCGTGCCTTCGGCCTTCACCTGCTCCGGCGTCTTGCCAAAGGCCAGCGCCTCGGTCTGCGCAAACACGTTCGCGATGAGAATGTCATGGTGGCGGCCCAGTGGGTTAAGCGTGTGCGTGAAGGCGATAAAGTCGCAGGGGATCAGGTTCGTGCCCTGGTGGATGAGCTGGTAAAACGAGTGCTGCCCGTTGGTGCCCGGCTCGCCCCAGTAAATCGGCCCCGTGGAGTAATTCACTTCCTTGCCCTTCAGCGTCACTTGTTTGCCGTTGCTCTCCATCGTGAGTTGCTGCAGGTAGGCCGGAAAGCGCTTCAGGTATTGCTCGTAAGGCAGCACGGCCACGGTGTGCGCGCCGAAAAAGTTGTTGTACCAGATGCCCAGCAGCCCCAGCAGCACCGGGAGGTTGCGCTCAAAGGGCGTGGTGCGGAAGTGCTCGTCCATGGCGTGAAAACCAGCCAGCATTGCGCGGAAATGCTCCGGCCCGACAGCCAGCATCGTCGACAGGCCGATTGCCGAATCCATCGAGTAGCGGCCACCCACCCAATCCCAGAAGCCGAACATGTTCTGGGTGTCGATGCCGAACTTCGCCACCTCCGCCGCGTTGGTTGAAACGGCCACGAAGTGTTTTGCGATGGCCGTCTGATGGCCGCCCAGCTTGCCCAGCAGCCAGGTCCGCGCCGAGTGCGCATTGGTCATCGTCTCCAGCGTCGTAAACGTCTTGGACGAGACGATAAACAACGTCTCCTCGGGGTCCAGATCGTGCACCGCCTCGGCAAAATCGGTTCCGTCCACGTTCGAGACAAAGCGGAAGGTCATTTCGCGGTCTGAATAGTGGCGCAGTGCTTCGTAGGCCATCACCGGGCCCAGGTCGGAGCCGCCAATGCCGATGTTGATCACGTTGCGGATGCGCTTGCCCGTGTGCCCGGTCCACAGGCCGCCGCGCACGCGCTCGGAAAAAGCCGTCATCCGGTCAAGCACTTCGTGCACCTGCGGCACCACGTCCTTGCGGTCCACGCGAATGACGGTTCCGCGCGGCGCGCGCAGGGCCACGTGCAGCACGGCGCGCTTTTCCGTCACGTTAATCTTGTCGCCGCGGAACATCGCCTCTGTGCGCTCGCGCAGGCCGGACTCCTCGGCCAGCCGCAGCAGCAGGCCCAGCGTCTCGTCCGTGATGCGATTCTTTGAGTAATCGAGGAACAGCCCCGCGCCCTCGGCGGTCATGCGCTCGCCACGGCCCGGGTCCTGCGCAAACAGCTCGCGCAGATGCACTGTGCGCATCTGTTTCGCGTGCTGCAGCAGCGCGCGCCATGCGTCGCGCCGCGTCAGCGGACGAACTCTGGAGGATTTGCTGGTTTTGGTTGCCGATGGGTCCATGAGTTGCTCTCCTCTCAGGTCTTGAGCGATCAATGCCCCTTCGAATCCGCGCGTGAGGGCCGCACGTTCTCGCCCTCCGCATCATCGCACGCCGCACCCTGCCGGGGCACGCCGCAGGGCGGCTCAATCCTGGCTTTCCCGCTCCGTGATCAAGGCATTCATGCGCGAAAATGCGGTGGTCGCTTCGCCACCGCCATGTACAGTAAACGTATAGAGTCACACGCGGAAGAGACGCGTCCATGAGCGAGTCAGACTCGAACAAGGGCAAGAAGGAGACACCGCGCCCGGGCGTTTACCTGTCGGTGAGTCTCAAGCAGCTGGCGGCCCACCTGGGGCTGAACCCGGCCACCGTCTCTGTCGTCCTCAATGACGTTCCCGGCCGCTCCATTCCGCAGGCCACGCGCGACCGCATCAAGGCCGCCGCGCACGAACTGAATTACCAGCCCAGCCTGCTGGCGCGCTCGCTGCGCAACCGCCGCACCCTCACCATCGGCATCCTCGTTCCCGAGCTGGGCGACGGCTATCATACGCAGGTGATGAGCGGCATCGGCGACCAGCTCATCAAGGCAGGCTACTTTTACTTCACCGCGCATCACCGCCACAAGCCCAAGCTCGTTGACGAGTACACGCGCATGTTCATCGGCCGCGGCGCGCAGGGCATCATCGCCATTGACACGCTTCTCGAGCATCCCATCCCCGTGCCCGTCGTCGCCGTCGCCGGCCATCGTTACATTGAGGGCGTCACCAACGTGCTGCTCGACCATCGCCACGCCGCCGAGCTCACGTTGCATCATCTCCATTCCCTCGGCCATCGACACATCGCCTTCATGCGCGGGCAAAGCTTCAGCTCTGACTCCGACGAGCGCTGGAATGGCCTTGTGGCCGTGGCCGGAAAGCTGGGCATCGAGATCGATCCCGACCTCGTCATCACGCTTGACCGCGACCTGACCACGCCGGAGCTCGGCTACCCGGTGGTGCAGCAGCTCATGGCCACCGGCAAGCCCTTCACGGCCATCGTCGCTTTCAACGACATCTCCGCCATGGGCGCCATCCGCGCGCTGCAGGACTTCAACCTGAGCATCCCCGGCGACGTCTCCGTCATCGGTTTCGATAACATCAAGGCCGCCGCCTACATGCTGCCCCGGCTCACCACCATCAGCCAGCCGCTGGCTGAAATCGGCCGCATCGCCACGCAAACGCTGCTCAACCGCCTCCACGGCACCACGCAGACAAAGGAAGATATCACCCTGGAGCCCGAGCTCGTGGTGCGCGAGTCCACCGGGGCCGTCAGGGAGTAATTCAAGCCTCTTCGCGCCTCGGCGGCCGATTGCCCCCCATCGTCTCCACGCTGGGCAATCGCACGCTAGACAATCGTTTGATCTGCCGGTATAGTTGTCGCGTTCGCACACGGGGCGGGTGGCCAACCCTTAACCCAGCCACTTGAATGGGTGGCTGTAGATGGTCAAGAGGTTGTTCCATTTTCGGAGCGGCTGATGGGCGGCTTGTAGTTGAGGCTACCATGGGGTCTTTCGCGGTTGTAGTAGTCGTTCCATGGCTTGAGGCATGCGTCTCTTTGTTCTGAGTCGGCCCAGTGTTTTGCGTAGGCCCACTCTCTGAGCGCGGTCTGGATAAAGCGTTCGGCTTTGCCGTTGGTTTGCGGCGAGTAGGGTCTGGTGCGGCGGTGCCTGAGCTGCAACCGCAGGCATGCCTGGCGGAACTGTTTTGAGCGGTAACTGCTGCCGTTGTCGGTCAGCAGGTCGCGCCATCGGCTCAGCCGGGCACGGCGCAGAATGCGGCTGACCGAGGCCGGACTCAGCCCGGTACGGCGCGCGATCTCATAGCCGGGCAGGTGCTGGCGGCGCAACGACAAAACCCTTTCCAATAAGGATGAAGGAGTTTGCCGTGGCGAACGGTGCGGTCTTGAACTGCGATCCAACAACCCATCCAGGCCGGCGATCCGGAAACGAACCACCCACTTGGCGGCGGTCTTGGCGCTCACCCGGAAGGCGACCGCGGCCGCCTTGCGCGTGGCTCCCTGCTCCACAACCAATCTGGCCAACGCCTCTCGACTGCGAAAGCTAAGTCGGGCATTCTTATGAATGTCCATTCGATCCCTCCGAAGGTTCTAGTTGCTCGTCACAACCAGCTTCTCCGGTTCAGTTCGAATGGACAACCTCTTGAAAGATCACAGGTGCCCCACATCTCCCGGTTTTGGAGATGTGGGAAAGGAAGAATCTTACAGCGAGTTCGAGGTATCCTTTCCCATGGCGCCCGGGCGAGCGAAGTGAGTTCTCCCGCAAATGTTGGCTGCCCCAGGCGCCTCGCCGTTGGAGATGGGTGAGACCACCACCCTCGCCCCACCGGAGTTCTGAAATCGTCATGCGCCGGTTCCGAAATCCGCGCGCCGCTTACTGGAACTGGTACCAGTTCACGTTCGCTCCGCTCGAAAAGACAACATAGAGCGTGTGCACCCCGGTCGCCGCGGTCACCGGCGCGGAGACGGTCTGCCACGTTTGCCAGGCTCCCGTCACCGGCAGCGTCACCGTCGCAATCGGTGTGCCGGTCGAGCTGTCCAGGTAGAATTTTGCCGTCGCGCCGCTTCCTGCGCTGGCCTCGCGCACCTTCACGGTACTCACGCCCGCGCCAAAGTCCACGTTGCCGTAAACCGCCGTGGCGCCGTTCGTCAGGTAGCCCAGATCGTAGCCGCCCGTGGTGTCGCTGGTTGTCTCCCTCTGCAGGCCGTTCTCCGTTGCGTAGCTCGAGCCTTGAATCTCCTCCGTCGCCGGCATTGTTCCCGTCCCCGTCTGCGTACCCGTCCAAGTGAAAGTGGCCGCGCTCAGCGCCAGCAGCGTGTACGGGAACGACTGCGTCCCCCACTGCACGCGAAAGCTCGTGCTCGCGCCCGTGTTGTTGAACGCGACCAGCACCTTGCTGCCATCCGGATTTTTGAACGCCACCGTGTCTATCCCGTTCGCGTCGCTCGAGTAGATGCGCACCGCGCCCGGCAGCACATATTTGCTGTACTGGCCCAGCGTGTAAAACTCAATGTCCTTGGTCACCGCACCCGTCGTGCTGTTCACCGTCACAATCGGCGTGCAGGTGTTGCAGCCGCCCAGCCCCGCGTCCAGCGTCAGGTTCGGACCCAGGTTCTGGTCCAGCGCCAGGCTCCATTTCACATACGACTTCTCCGCGTTGCGCAGCACCTCGGTAATCTCCACAAAGTCTGCCGTGAACTGGTCGCTCACCCACGTGCCGCCGGAGTGCTCCGTCTGCCACTGTCCCTTGGTCGGAAACAGATTTTGCATCGCCTGCTGCGCGCCCGGCGCAGAGAGCATACCCCAATCGCCCGGAGCTTGTCCCCATTTTCCCTTGTAGACAATCGCTTGTTTACGCTTTCCCCCAGCCACCACCGCCCGGCGACTCCACTCGCAAGCGGCTCCCCGCCTCGAGCTCCCGCGTACATTTGCCCGGCAGTTCCTGCTCCCGGCCGCCGCTCCGCACGGTTGTCCTTCCGGTAGCGCCGGCCGCTCCTCCGGCCAGTCCCCAGGGTCCAGCCAGCCGCCGGTCCGCCAGCAGCGTCACCTGCGCCTCTTCCAGCAGTTGCAGCTCGCGCACCACGCCGTCGCCCCCGCGGTGCTTTCCCTTGCCGCTGGAGTTCTTTCGCAGCCCGTAGCGAACCATCCGAAACGGATACGCATACTCGAGCGCCTCCACCGGCGTGTTCAGGCTGTTGGTCATGTGCGCGTGGTGCGCGCTCGCGCCTGGTCCTTCAGGTCCCGCGCCCAGCCCGCCGGCAATCGTCTCGTAATAGGTGTAGGGCAGTCCGGTCCGCGGATCCATGCCGCCAATCGTCAGGTTGTTCATGGTCCCCGCACTCGCCGCCGGAATCCGCCCAGGCAGCGCCTGCGCCAGGGCCCGCAATAGCGTGTCCACGATCCGCTGCGAGGTCTCCACATTGCCGCCCGCCACCGCCGCCGGAGCCGCGGCATTCACCACCGAGCCCTCCGGCGCTGCAACGCGCACCGGCCGCATCAGCCCCGCCGTGGCCATCGCGCCCGGCGGCAGCAGGCAGCGCAGCACATAAAACACCGCTGACCATGTAATCGCATAGACGGCGTTCACGCTGCCCGCCACCTGCCCATCCGTCCCGGCAAAATCCACCACCGCGCTCCCGCGCTTCGGATCATTTCTTATCTCCACACAAATCCGCACCGGCCCCGGCCGCACGCCATCGTCGTCCAGAAAATCTTCCGCCTTCCACTCACCCGCCGGCAGCGCCGCCAGCACCTGCCGCATCAAGCGTTCTGAGCCCTCCAGCATCGCGCGCACTCCGCGCAGCAGCCGCGCATGGCCAAAGCGCACCACCAGTTCCAGCATCCGCGCCGCGCCCACGCGGCATGCGCCCATCTGCGCCGTCAGGTCGCCCTCGCGCTCCCGCGGTGTGCGCACGTTGGCCAGCAGGATTGCCAGCACTGCCGCATCGATCCGCCCGCTGCGCACCAGCTTCACCGGAGGAATCCGAATCCCCTCCTGCGCAATCTCGCGGCACGGCCCCATCGACCCCGGATACATCCCGCCCACATCGGCGTGATGCGCGCGGTTCGCCACGAAAAACGCCGGCCGCCGCCCACCCGGCAAGAACACCGGCGCAACCATCGTCAGGTCCGGCAGGTGCGTGCCGCCGCGAAACGGGTCGTTCAGCAGGGCCACGTCTCCCGGCGCGAACCGGAAGGCCCCGAGCGCAGCCGCGACACTCATCGGCATGGAGCCAAGATGCACCGGCATGTCGTCGCCCATCGCGATCAGTTCGCCCTCGGCCGAAAACACCGCCGACGAGTAATCCCGCCGCTCCTTGATGTTCGGCGAGAAAGCTGTCCGCCGCAGCGCCGCGCCCATCTCCACCGCAACCGAGTGCAGCGCATGGCCCACCACCGCAACCTCCGCCGCATCCGGCCCAGTCTGCTTTTGCGCTCTCGCCTGCCGCTTCGCGCGTGGTGCAGCCTTCTTCATCGCTTGCCTCCGCGCTTCGCCGTCGGTTCCAAAATCAGATTGGTGTATCCGTCCACGCGCGCCGTCCAGCCCATCGCCACATAGGTCGTCGCGCTCAACTCAGTCACAACCGCCGGGCCCGCAAACCGGTCGCCGGGCTTGAGCGTTGCGCGGTCATAGAGCGAGCCACGCCTCCAGCGACCGTCCTCAAACACTCGATGCGCACCCAGCCGCGCCTGCCTGCCATCACCTGAGACGATCTTCATCCGCGCCGCGCGCAGCCCCGGCGTCCGCACCACGGCCAGTACCCGCAGTGTCACCACCTCCACGGCGCGCGCCCGGTCCGCGTATCCATAGTGCTGCGCATGCAGCCGATGAAAGCGCTCGACCGCGCGCGCACTCCACGGCACACGCAATTCAAACCCCTGCCCGCGGTAGCGCAAATCCGCCACGCGACTGAGCCGCGGCCGCGCGCCCTCCGCCGCAAACGCCGCGCGCGCCTCCGCCTCCAGCACGCGGAACACCTTCGCGATCTTCACGCTCCCCGGCTCCAGCATCACCGTGCGCGAAACCTCGCGCCGCAGTTCCGCATTTAGAATCCCCAGCGCGGAAAGCGCGCCCGGCGCAGCGGGAACCACCACCTTCTTCATGCCCAGCGCCGCGGCCAGCGCGCACGCGTGCAGCGGACCCGCTCCCCCAAAGGCCAGCAGCGCAAACCCGCGCGGATCCAGGCCGCGCTCTATGGAAACCTGTCGCAGCGCGCTCTCCATGCGCACATTGGCCACGCGAATCACGCCTTCGGCCAGCGCTTCCGAGCTCGCGAATCCCGTTCGGCTCATGCGCTCCAGAGCCCTCCGCGCCCGCGCCGCATCCAACCGCATCGCACCGCCCAGAAAATGCTTCGCATGCAGCCGCCCCAGCATCAGGTTCGCGTCCGTCACCGTGGCGCCTTCGCCGCGTCCGTAGCACGCAGGTCCAGGCTCCGCGCCGGCAGACTGCGGCCCCACCTGCAGCGCCCCTGCCGTGTCCATCCAAGCCAGCGAACCGCCGCCCGCTCCCGCCGTGTGAATGTCCAGCATCGGCACGCCCACCGGCAACCCTGCCACCTGGCCCTCGGTGCTCGTCGGCAGCTCGCTGCCCGCCTCCAGCAGGGCCACGTCGGTCGAGGTGCCGCCCATGTCGAAGCTCAGCAGCCGCGCCACACCCGCGGCGCGCGCCACGCTCCGCGCGCCAATCACGCCTCCGGCCGGCCCCGACAGAATCGTTCGCACCGGCTCCTCCGCCGCCGCACGCGCCGACAAAATCCCGCCCGAGGACTGCATGATGCTCAGCCGTCCATCGCGCCCCGCCGGGACGGATGCCAGTCCGCGCTCCAGTCCGCCCAGGTAACTGGCCATCTTCGGCGCAAGATACGCGTTCAGCGTCACAGTCGCCGCGCGTTCATACTCGCGAAACTCCGGCAGAATCCGGTGCGAAAGCGAAACCGGCAGCCGCAGCGCTGCCAGCGCCTCTTCCACGGCACGCTCATGCTCAGGATGCGCAAAGGAAAACAGCAGCGAAACCGCCACAGCCTCCGCGCCGCACGCGCGAACCTTGCGCCGCAGCGCGCGAAGCGCGCCTTCACTTGGCGCGCGCAGCACCTCGCCCTCCGCACTCACCCGCTCCGCAACGCCAAAGCAGCACTCGGCCCCTGCCAGAGGCGCCGGCCTGTGCTCGGTCCAGTCGTAGAGGCTGGGCCGCGCCTGCCGCCCCAGCGCAAGCGTGTCCTCAAAACCCTCGGTCGTCACAAACGCCACGCGCGCGCCCTTGCGCTCCAGCAGCGCGTTGGTGCCCACCGTCGTTCCGTGGCGGATCTCCACCGCACGCGCGCCCACCCGCTCGGCAATTTGCGCAATCGCCGCCAGAATCGCTCGCCCAGGGTCCTCCGGCGTCGACGGCAACTTCAGCACCTCCACGCGTCCGCCCACGCGATACACGCAGTCAGTAAACGTGCCTCCCGTGTCGATCGCGATCCGCAGCCGTCCGTTTCGCAGTGCCATGGCAATGCCAACATATCAGTTGCCGCCCGCTATTCATCTTGCTTTTCAGTAGACCCGCGCAAACGACGAATGAGACAGTGGACTCGAGCGCAACCTTCCCTGTCGCAATCGCATGAGCCAGCCCACCCCGCACGCCGAATCCTTCCGCTGGAGCCGCGCCACCCCCGCGCAGCGCCGCGTCGTCGTGGCCGCCGCGCTCGGGTGGATGCTGGACGCCTTCGACGTGATGCTCTATTCCATCGTGCTGGCCACGCTCATGCGCGCCTTCGCCATGAGCCGCACCACCGCCGGCCTGCTCAACGCGCTCACCCTGGCCGCCTCGGCCCTCGGCGGCCTGCTCTTCGGCCTGCTTGCAGACCGCTTCGGCCGCCGTCGCATGCTCAGCACGAGCATCCTCGTCTACTCCGTTTTCACCTTCGCCTGCGGACTCTCCACCAGCATCCTTGCCCTCGGCATTTTCCGCTTCCTGCTGGGCCTGGGCATGGGCGGCGAGTGGAACACGGGCGCCGCGCTGGTGGCCGAAACCTGGCCCGCCGCGCTGCGTGGCCGCGCCCTCGCGCTCGTCCAAAGCAGTTGGGCCATCGGCTATGCACTCGCCGCCATCGTGGCCGAGCTCATCCTCACCCACGCCGGCTGGCGATGGGTCTTCTTTGTCGGCCTGCTGCCCGCAGCTCTCGTCTTCTGGATCCAGTCCCACGTTCCGGAGCCGCTCGTCTGGCAGCAGGCCCACGCCAAGGCCCAGCCCGGCGAAGGCCGCCGCGCCCTCCGCAGTTCGCTGCGCCCGCTCGCACTGCTCACCCTGGCCAACACCTTCGGCATGTTCGCCTGGTGGGGCCTGTTCACGTGGATTCCCGCCTATCTCATGCTGCCCATCGCGCAGGGCGGCCGCGGCTTCCACGGTCTCGGCCTCACCGGCTTCCTCGTCGCGATCAATCTCTTCGGCATGCTGCCCGGCTATCTCTGCTTTGGCTACTTCGCCGACCGCTTCGGCCGCCGCCCCGCCTTTGTCGGCTACCTGATCTGCGCCGCGCTGGCCGTTCCGCTTTTGGCCGCCGCGCGCCAGCCCGCGCTCATTCTCCTCTTCGCCTCCATCGCCGCCTTTTTCGGCACAGGCTTCTTCACCGGCTCCGGAATTCTGGGCAGCGAGCTGTTTCCCACCGAAGCTCGCGCCACGGCCCTCGGCATCTCTTACAACGTTGCCCGCGGCCTCAGCGCTCTGGCTCCGTTCACCATCGGCGCGCTCAGTGAGCGCTACGGCCTTTCCTGGGCCTTCCTCGTCAGCGCGCTGGCCTTCGCCGCCGCCGCCGTCGTTGGCTTCTTCCTGCCCGAGACGCTGCACACCCAGGACACTGCCCTGCGCGCCACCTGATAATCCGGCCTGACCCTCTGGCCTCCTACTGCGCTCCGCCCGGCGCGTCCTTCGCGGGCTTTGCTTTGGCCAGCTCGTCGGCCTTAGCGCGCTCCTGCGCAGCTTCCTGCGCGCGCCCCTGCCGCTCATAGGCAATCGCCAATTGTTTGTGCGGCTCGGCCCATGTCGGGTCCGCCGCCACGGCCTGCTGGTAGCGGCTGATCGCGTCCGTAATCTGCCCGCGCAACATCAGGCTGTTCCCCGCGTTCATGGCAAAGTTTGCCTGCTGGCGACTCACCGCGGCCCGCGCCAGCTCCGCGCCCGCGCGCCGCAGCTCCACCACCTGCGCGCGCAAATCCTTCATCTGCGCACGCAGCGCTTCGGCCTTCTTCGTGTCGCCAGAGGCCTCGGCGGCGTTGGCCTGGTCGGCCAGGTTCGCCGCCTCTTCGGCCAACACGCCGGCCAGCGTCACGCGCGGTCCCGGCTGCTGCGGAAGCAGCGGAATCGCCTTTCTCAACGCCTCGGCAGCCTCCGGCAAGCGCGAATCCTGCTTGAGCGTGCTGCCCAGAATCGCCCACGCATCGCCGTCCTCGGGCCGCAGCGCCACGGCTTTCTTCATCTCCGCAACCGCCGCGTCCAGCCGCCCAAGCTGCATCAGCAAAATCCCCAGCGTGTACGGCGGATCGGGCAGCTTCGGGTCCAGCTCGCCCGCCTGCGTCAGCTCGCGAATCGCATCGCCGAACCGGTCCTTGAACTTGTACGAGAGGCCAAGATCGTAGTGCAGCTCCGGGTCGTTCGGGTCCAGCTTCAGCGCATGCTCAAAGTCCTGGATTGCCTCGTCAAAGGCCGAAAGCTGCACATGCGCCACACCCAGGTCCTTGTAAACCACCGCATCGTTCGGCTCCAGCGCCAGCGCACTCTGCAAGTCTGCAAGCGCCTCCTTCGCATTGCCCGTCAGCGTCAGAGCAAGCCCCAGATTCGTCAGCGCACTTGCGTTCTTCGGCTGCTCGGCCACTGCCTGCTTAAACCATGGAATCGCCTCCTGCTGCCGGCCCAGCCGTTGCAGCGCCATGGCCAGCGCAAGCGCCGCGCCTGGCAGCTTCGGGTTCGCCTTCAGCGCCGCCTCAAGCTCCGCGGCCGCGTCTTCATCGCGCCCCGCGGCGGCCAGCGTGCGGCCATACTCGAGCAGCGCCTCGGTGTTCGGCGGTTCCTGCTTCGCCGCGGCTTCCAGCGTCGTCAGCGCATCGGCCAAATCGCGCTGCTCGCGATAAACAATCCCCAGATGCACGCGCGCCCGCACCAGCGTGCCATCCATCGCAATTGCCTCCGTGAATCGTTCCCGCGCCTTCTCCCAATCCTTCTGCTGCGCATAGAGCGAGCCGATGGCGTCTTCGAGCGGCGCGCTCCTGCCGGCAAGCTTCTCCTCGGCCTGCATCTGCATCAGCGCCTCACCGGGTTTGCCCACCGCCGCCAGCGCGCGGCCATACGCGTCATAAAACTGAGCGTTCCTCACGGATGCGCCAGCGTTGCCCGCAGCATCGTCAAGCCGCAGCGCTTTCTCAAAGTGCGGAATCGCCTTCGCCGACTGGCCCGTCTGCGCCATCGCCTGCGCCAGGTTCGCCTCAATCCCCGCATCGCGCGGCTTCAACCGCGCCGCAGCCTCATACTCCGGAATCGCATCCGCCGCGTGCCCCAGCTCCACCAGCACAGCGCCCAGCGCCTCGTGCCCCTCGGCAATCTCCGGCTGCAGCTTTACCACTTCGGCAAATTTCTTCCGCGCCTGCTCCAGATTCCCGGCCTGCCGCGCGGCAAAGCCCTCTCGAAAAGCCCGGTCCGCCTGCCTCAGCGCCTGCGGCTCTGCCTTTTTCGCGTGCTGCGCCCCGGCAACCGCCGCACCCCAAGCCAACGCCAGCGCAATTGCGGCCAGCCATCGCGCACGCGCACGCATCATGGCTTCACTTTCCCGTGGGCTTGGGGTCGCCCTGATGCTGCAGCTCCACCGCCGTCTTGAATTCCTGCCCCGCCGCCAGCCGGTCGCCCACCGCGCGATACGCCTGCCCCAGCAGATTGTGCGTCACATAATTCGAGGGGTCCATGTGCACCGCGTGCACCAGGTAGTGCAGCGCCTCAATCGGCTGGTTGAGCTTCAAGAGCGTCTCGCCCAGCAGGATGAACGGACCGGTCGCATTCGGCTCCAGCAGCACCGCGCGGTTCAGCGCCACTTGCGCCTCCGTGTACTGCCCGTTGCGCACATACGCATCGCCCAGCCGGTCATAGAGGCTCGGTTCCATCGGGTTAATCTGCCGCTCGGCCTCCAGCTCGCGAATCGCGCCGGTCGCATCGCCCCGCGCCAGCGCCACCTCGCCCAGCAGCTCGTGCGCCAGCGGCAGCTTCGGGTCCAGCCCCAGCGCCTTCTCTGCCTGCACCGCCGCTTCATCGCGCAGCTCCCGCCGCAGAAACATGCGCCCCGCCAGAAGATACGCCTGCGCCGAATCCGGCGCAAAGCCGAACTGCGCGGCAAACGCGCGGCGCGAATCGTCATAACGCTGCACGTCCGCGTAGCACAGCGCCAGCACGTAATTCGGATCGATGTTCGCGCTCTCCACCGAAGTGCGCGCGCGTTCCAGATACGGAATCGCCTCCGGCACGTGGCCCAGCCGGAAGAGCGTCACCCCGTGCATCTCAATCGATTCGCGATCCTTCGGGTCCTGCGCCTCGGCCTTGGTAAACGCGTCAATCGCCTCGGAAAATTCGTTCTTCTGGTAGAAGATAATGCCGCGCAGCCGCTCCACGCCGGCCGGAACCGGCGTTTCCGCGGCAAGCTGGTTCAGCTCGGCCATCGCCGCATCCAGGTGTCCCTCGTGAGCCAGCGCCTCGGCCGTGGCAAAGGTGGGTGCCGGGCCTTGCGCTGTGCCCGTGGAGGGCTCCGCGGGCATGGTCTGCGCCGCCGCCACGGAAATTCCCGCGGCCAGAATCACGAATCCAAGAGTACGAAACATCACCGGTCCTGCCTTAAAAAAGTGTACTGCCGCACCCGTCGCGTGGGCGCGTCTGCGGTTTGCCACGCTGCCTGGGCGCTCAAGGAAATGATTGAACCACCATGAAAAAGGAGGGGAGCCGAAGCTCCCCTCCCTGCTTTGTGGCTCCTCGCGCGGAATTAGAACTGGACGCGGAGGGAGAATTCGAGCTGGCGCGGAACCCCGGCCGGCGCTTCGCTGCTGATGGTGCCGGCCGACTCGATGTTGCCACCTGGGTTACCTGCGTTGATGTGGTTGAATGCGTTGAACGCATCCATGCGGAACTTTGTCACGATGTTCTCGCGGATGGTGAACGCCTTGGTGACGGCCAGGTCTGTATTGAAGAAGCCCGGACCCCAGTAAGTGTTGCGCCCGGCGCTGCCAATCGTGTCCAGGCCCGGGTTTGTGAAGACTCCCGTGCCGGGATCCGTGATCAGGTCCGTCGTCTGCTGCGTGTAGAACCTGCGCGAGCCGGTGCCGCTTCCATTCGGAGTGTAGGCAGTCAGGCCGGTCTTCATTCGTTGCCCGCTGTTTTTGTTCGGCCAGTTCGGCGCGCTGCCCGGAACGTTCGAGCCCGACTCGTTGTAGGAGACCGTGAACGGCAAACCGCTGGACAGGCTCATCACGCCGCTCAGCTGGTAGCCGCCGATCAGCTCATCCAGCAACCGGCTTGCTCCAGGCACGAACTGCTTGCCATGGCCAAAGGGCAGGTCATAGCTGCCGTACCAGGTGATTTGGTTCTTGCGGGTGTTGCTGTCGCGTCCGTGGGTAATGTTGTGGTCCCACGTGTAGAAGCCGGTCTGCTCGTCGAACGCCGCCGCCCACTGGTAGTTCAGCGTATAGGCCAGGCCGTGAGTCATCTGCTGGGCAAGGGTAATCTGCAGTGCATCGAACTCCGTGTTCTGGTTGTCGCCGTTGTACTGGATGCTGTTCGTCCAGCCGCAGCCGCCCACCGGCAGCGCCACGTTGTCGTAGCCTGAACCCGGCGAAGCATAATTCGGGTCCGAGCAGGCCGTCAGTTGCGCCGCATAGTAGCGCTGCAACAGGTTCGTCGTGCCCACCGCCCCTGTGCTTGGGTTCCACGCTGCCGCGCTGCTGTCGTTCGGGTTGGCCGGATCCGTTGCCGTCGGGTCGTAGTGCAGGGTCTGGCCCGTAAAGCTGTTCGGACCCGGCAGGAAGATGGCCGCTTCGTTGGGGTTGGTGCTGTTGCCGTCTCCGTCGCCCAGGGTATGCGTGCCCTTGTTGCCCACATACGCAACCGTCAGCGTCATGGTCGGCGTCAGCGCCCGCTGCACGCTCAGGTTCCAGGCGTCGATCGTCGGGAAGTTAAGCGGGTTCGGACGCGCCTTGGACGAAACCTGGGTTCCAGGGTTCGGCAGCAGGCCGTTCGACGGCACCGTCACCGGCACCGGCGCGTTTGGTCCAGCCGTCAGCGTAAAGGCCGCGGTCGTGGGCCCGGATGCGTTGATCTGCTGGTTGGTCAGAACCGGCAGGTTCTGCGTCACCGTGTGGCCGAAGACCGACCCGAAGACTCCGGTGTCAAAGCTGCGTCCGTAGCCCGCGCGGATCACCGTCTTGTCGCCAAGCTGGTAGGTCACGCCCAGGCGCGGAGCGAACTGCTTCATCTTGCGGACCCTCCAGCCCATATCCGAAGGAATGCCGCCGATGCCCGCCACGTGCAGGTAGCCGTCCTGCAGGTTCAGCAGCGAGCCGTTGCCCGCCGCGTTCACCGCCTCTGGGAAGTAGAGCTCCCAGCGGACGCCAAGGTTCAAGGTCAGGTTACGCGTCGCGCGCCAGGTGTCCTGCCCGTAGAAGAAGGTTCTCTTCTGGAACTCCTTGGCGTTGGTCGAGGTCGATACGTAGCGGTTGTAGCTGGTCACATCGCCCAGCATGAAGGTGGCAAAGCCCAGGCCGCCCTGCGTTGCCGCCGACTGGTCCGACGTGGGGCCGCCGCTGAAGTTCAGCAGCCCGTCGCGGTCGTTGTCAGAGGGCACGCGCAGGTTGCGCGCGTAGCGCAGGTCCGCGCCCACCTTGATCGTGTGGTTGCCCAAGATCTTCGTCCAATTGTTCACGATCTGGAACTGATCTTCGCGCTCGGTCAGCGGGCAGTTGCAGCGGTTCACGTTCAGGCCGTCGCCGTAAAGCGGCTGAGAGCTGCCGCCCGGCACCGTGCCGATGAAGAAGCCCGGCGCGCCGCCCGTGAAGTACGTCCCGGTGTTGATGCCCGGAATCCCCAGTGTGTTGGCAAACTCCGTGCTCTGGTCGTGCTTGGAGTCGATCACGTTGTAGCGGTAATAGCCCAGGCGGAAGTCCGTCAGCAGCGTCGGGTTGATGGCAATATCCATGCCCGAGGCAAGGCTGTCGTTGGCTCCGTTCGAGTTGCCGCCGTAGCCGCCGATGCCGAATCCCGGGCCACCCGCGTCGCCGAACATCACCGCGCCCGAAAGCACGTCCGTGAACCGCGAGAACCGCTCAAAGGCATGCGCCTTCTCGTTCAGTGTGTAATCCACGCGCTCAGTCCACTGGTTGCTGTTGAACAGGCCCGTTCCGCTGGCGTGGTAGTTGCTGTCCAGTCCGTTCACGTTGCCCTGCCCGCCAAGCGTCACATTCTTCGTGTAGGGCTCCAGGTAAGTCAGCAGCGCCAGAGCCTGGGGTGAGAGCATGCCGGTCGGAATTACATTGTTCTGGAAAGGTGTGGGCGTGCCGCTCGAGTTGTCATAAATCGTGGCCGCCGCGCCGATCTGTGTCTTGTATTCGCTGAAGTCGCAGCCGGCAATCCCGCCTGAGCCCGAACCCAGAGTGTTGCCCAGGCATGATTCGGTCAGGTTGTTCGTCGGCAGCGTGTCGGTGGCCGAGGTGCCCACCTTCTGCCGCTGGCCTTCATAGTTGGCGAAGAAGAACGCCCTGTCCCGCATGATCGGCCCGCCGATGGAGCCGCCAAAACGGTTCTTCAATCCAGGAGGAATCGCATTCGGTCCGGGCGCTTCCGTGTAGGGATCGCGCGCCAGGTTCGCATTCCCGGTGCGGAAGTCATACGCGTCGCCGTGGAAGCTGTTCGTGCCCGAGCGGGTCTGCGCCGTCACCACCGCGGAGACCGCCTTGCCCAGCTCGGCGTCGAAGTTCTGCGTCGTGATCTTGGTCTCCGTCACCGAGTCCAGCGTCGGGTTGATGACGATGATGCCCAGGATCGGGTCCTCGTTGTCGGTGCCGTCCAGCTCAAAGGCCGTGCCGCCGAAGGCCTGGCCGTCCACCTGAATCTGGCGCGATCCCTGCGGGTTTTCGTCGGCCGCGTGGGACCAGCCCAGCAGCTGCGCGCCCGGCAGCAGAAGCTGCAGGTTGGTAAAGTTCTGGTCGCCCACCGGAAGGCTCGAAACCTGCTGCTGGTTGAAGACCGTCGACACGTCCGCGCTGGCTGTCTTTAGCTCCGGTTCCTGGTTGGCGTTCACGGTAATCGTCGTGGCCGCTCCGCCCACCTGAAGCGTTGGGTCGATGCGCGGCGCTGTGTCGGCCAGGACCGAGATCCCGGTCGCCTCAAATTTCTGGAATCCCTTCGCCGCAGCCGTGAGGTTGTAGACGTCGGGAAGAAGGTGTGGAACGCTGTAGTCTCCGGATGCGTTCGACGTCGCGGTTTCGGTGGTTCCCTTCGTCACGTCCTTGACCGTGATCGTCGCGCCGGGAATCGCGGCTCCGCTCGCGTCGGTGACCGTTCCAAAAATCGAACCGTACACCGATTGTGCCTGTGCGGGAGCTACCCAAAGCAAACTCGCGCAGGCAAACAGGGTCAGCACAAGTGCTGAACGCAGTCTCTTATTCATGCGGTCTCCTAAAAACGCTTGTGGTCCTAATCTGTGAACTTGTTTTTACTCTGCCATGCGGCAGTTGTGATCTCGGCTGGTTCGTCCTGCAAGGCACCCCCGCCGCGATGGCAGGTTTGCGCAAAATTTCTCCGCGGACGCTGCTCCCTGAGTTCGTATCAAGGGGAGCTGAAAGGGACGTCTCGGAACCAGCCGCAACAATATCGAAAGAAAATCACGGCTGTCAACGCCCTGACTCAAGAAAAGTGCGGGGGTGAATCCGGAAAACGATATATCAATCTCTGGAAACCTTTACATCCTGCCCAAACATCCCCTTCCAAGCCGCCCCAAACTGGTTCAATCCTTCTTAACTCTCTCGAATAAATCGCTTTAATTTTGCGCTCTGGCGTTTCTTGCCTCAGCTTTCGCCCACGTATCACACCCGAGCATACGGTGCCGCTCCTTCCCCCTTCGCAAATTTCGCCCCCTCGCATCTTTTCATTTGTCATTACCTTTTTTTGAAGCTCCCGCGCGCCCTTTCGCCGCCCCCTTTGGCTGAAATCCAGCTCCCTCTTTCTCCCGCCGCAAGTAGTCCGGCCTGCCCCGCTAATCCAGATAGGCCCGTCCGCCTAAGTCAAAGAAACCTCGCTGGTTGCCGATCCGTTCCAGCCGCCGGGCCGGCCCCTCGCAGGCCGCTCGTCCAGCGGCCCGCGGGCTGCGAATCCGATCCCGCACCGGGACGCGGATTTCCCTATCCTCTTGGTCGGTGCGAGCCCTCCGCAAGGCCCCGGCGATATGACATTTTCTGCGGTTTCCCGAACATTTCCATGACTTTCCCGCGCCGTGAACCGCCCGTTACCGGACGTTTTCCCGGCAGACAGTCGTCCCCAGCATCACCCGCATCTCAAAGCTCTTGGCCTGTTGATTGTCGGGCGAGAAAGCCAGCAGCCGGTCCAGCGTGGCGAGCGTATCGCGGCGCTTGCCCTGCCCGCACTCCAGCACCGCCAGGTTCATGCCGGCCTGCACCAGCGCCGGGTCTCCGGCAAAGATCCTCTGCAGCCTTGCCACCGCCCGCGGAGTCTGCCGCCGCCGCACTTCAATCAGCGCAAGGTCGCCGGCCGCGGTCGCATCGTCGGCATTTGCCGCGAGCGCCGCGCGATACTCCCGCGCCGCGCCCGCCTCGTCCCCCAACTCCTGGTCCAGAAAGCCAATCTGCGTGTGCAGCTCGCTGTCCTTCGCCGCACCCGCCTCCTGCTTTTCGGCCCGGCGCAGCAGTTTCATCGCCCGCTTGCCCGCCGCCTCATCGCCTCGCTCGGCCATCTGCGCATATGCCAGCCCAAGGTCGCGGTCATCCGCGCGCATTCCGCCCACCGCCGCCAGTGCGCCCTCCGTCGCCGACCTCACCGGCTGCTCGGGATGGGGGTCGATGCGAATCCAGTGGTCGGTGATCTGCGAGTGAGCAATGTCGCTCGAGGGCAGCCGCGCCATGTGGCATGCCGTGCAGTCCGGATTCTCTGGATGATGCTGCGCGGCGAATCCCGGCGTGTTGTGGCACTGCAAACATTTCTGCCGGAAGAACGCCACGCGCTCCCCCGGCGGCGGGTCGCCATGCGGATCGTGGCAGGTGGTGCAGGTCATCTTGTCGCCGGAGGCCTGCTTGCAACGGCTCCGCAGCAGCGCTTCCCACTGGCTGCTCGCGCGCCCGCCCGTCGGCTCATCGCTCTTGAAAACAAAGTAGAGCGCGTAATGAAAGAGATTGTCTCCCGGCCGGAATCCTGCCAGCGTCTTGCCGCGACGCCCCACCATTGCCTGGCCCTCCAGGTGGCAGTTCAGGCAAATTGAGTCGCGCCGCACCCCCGCCAGCTTTGTCAGGTCGAGCATCGGCGTTTTGCCGCCTGAGGCAACATGTGCCCGCCCATCGCCGTGGCAGCTTGCGCAGGTCACGCCGCCGGCCGCAAACGGCCTTCCGGCAAAGTGGTTCCGCGCATCCTTGAGCGGCTCAGCCACGCCCGATGCATGGCAGTGCAGGCAGCCCGGGTCCACCTCCATCGTCATCGGCATCTCGGTGGCCAAAAGCATGTTCGGCGCCATGTCCCATACACGCTTCTTCGCGTACCAGTTAATCGGCGACTCGAACCAGTATCCGTCTTCGTCGAACAAATACGTCCGCCCGCGGTCGCCTGAGCCCACAAAGTAGAGCAGCCGCCGTTCGCCGTTTAGCGAGCGCTCGGCGGTCGAGCTCTGCCGCTCAAAGTGCAGCCAAACCTGCCCGTCCTCTTTTGTAATCCGGTAATGCACGCCGGAGCGCGGGTGGACAAAATTCGCGGGCAGAAATCCCGCCGCCGCCGTGCCGCTCGAGTTCGCCATCGGAGTCTGCTGGTAGCGCTCGTAGATCGCGCGATGGCAGCCGGCACAGGCCGCGTCCGGGTTCTCCAGCGCATCGGATGTCCGCGCGCCCGCAGGGCTTCCCCGCACTCTGCCCGCGCACAGCCCAACCAGACACGCCGCTCCAAGGCCAAATCGCAACAGGCGAGACAGGCTTCGAACTCCACCCGCAATTGCCGTCGCTCTCATTCGTGCTTGCTCATTCGCGCTTAAGTGGGAGACGGGCCACCGTGCGGAAAAGATAACCGCCGCTCAAACCTTCTTTGCCGGCTTCAGCGCCTCGTTCTTCAAAATCTTTCCGCCTTCTTCAATCACGTAAAGCCGGTTCACGTCCAGGTCCTTCAGCGTATCCACCTGACCGCTGGGCCACCTGATCTCCACCAGCTCCGCCTTCTTCGCATCGCCCAGCCCAAAGTGCAGCCGCAGGTCGCTGGCCGAGTAATACCCGTTGCACGAGCGCACTTCGTCAATTTGCGTAAGAGCCGCGCCAGGCTTCGCAGCAAGTAAAGGCGTTCCCGTCTGCGCCACCACCTTCACGCGCGCGCCAATCCCCGTGCGATTGCTTTTGACGCCCACCACACGAATCTTGATCCAGCTTCGTTTCCACGTTGAGTCGCAGCGCAACAGTTGCGGAATCGCATTCACGCAGTTCACCACCGCGTCCAGGTCGCCGTCGTTGTCATAGTCGCCCACCGCAAAGCCGCGAGCCTTGGCCGGCGTCGTAATCCCCGGACCGCCCTTCAGGCTCATGTCCTCAAACTGCCCGTTGCGCAGGTTGCGGTAGAGATACTTCCGCTCTGCATACGAGGCATCCACCTGCGTCCCATCCACCTCCGGGTACACGTGCCCGTTGGCCACCAGAATGTCCAGCCATCCGTCGTTGTCGATGTCCATAAAGCTGACACCCCAGCCCAGCAGCCGGGTATTCACGCCCAGTCCGGCCTGGTAAGTGCGGTCGTCAAACGAGCTGTCGCCCAGGTTCATGTAAAGCGAGTCCGTGTCGCCGGCAAAGTTCGTCTTCACAATGTCCAGCAGGCCGTCGCGGTTGTAGTCGCCCACGCTCACGCCCATCCCCGCCTGCGGCTTGCCGTCGGGCGAGTAGGCCACGCCCGCCTCAATCGCCTCGTCTTTGAAGGTCCCGTCTTTCTGGTTCACGTAATAGGCCGCCGCCGTCGAGTCGTTCGCCACGTAGATATTCGGCCAGCCCGTATTGTCCAGATCCGCCGCCGCACAACTTAATGCATACGTCCCCAGCGTGCCCCACATGCCCGCCTTCTCGCTCACGTCCTTGAACGTCCCATTGCCGTTGTTGTGGTAGAGAATGTTCTTCCCGCCCTGCAATCCCGGCGGCCCGCACGCCACCAGAATTCCCTTGTAGGTGCAGTCGGCATCCTTTGGCAGCGGCGCGGTCTTGATGTCGAAGTCGATGTAGTTGCCGACAAAAAGATCGAGGTGCCCGTCCTTGTCGTAGTCCAGAAAACTGCAGCCGGAGTTCCAGCGCTTGCGGTCCTGCAGCAGCCCCGCTTCCTTCGTCACCTCAGTAAACGTGCCGTTCCCGTTGTTGCGAAACAGCGCGTTCTGCCCGTAGTAGCTCACGAACAGGTCGTTCCATCCATCATTGTTGTAGTCGCCCACGCAACAGGCCTGTCCCCAGCCGGATCGCGCGAGGCCCGCATTCCGCGTCACATCGGTAAACGTGCCGTCGCGATTGTTTTTGAACAGATGACACACCGGCTCGTCGCCATGCGGAAACCCCTCCAGCCGCCAGCCGTTCACCAGAAAAATATCCAGCCAGTCGTCCTGGTCGTAGTCGTAAAACGCCGCGCCGCAACCGGTGGTCTCCAGCAGATATTTGTTGTGGTGCTCGCCGCCATAGATCGTCTCCGCCGTCAGGCCCGACGCGCGCGCCACGTCCACAAACTCCACACTCAGCGGCGTGCCTTCCACCGGCGAATAGGCGCCCTTGGGCCTGGGCCTTGCCTCTGCGGAATAGCTCTGCTGCGCCGCTGCGCCCGGCTTCTGCGGCGGCGCGGCGTGCCCGCGCAGCGGACGAGCCAGCGCCAGCACATCCTCAAATGAAAGTACGAGTGCAGTCCTCGAAAGCGACTTCAAAAATCCACGGCGGCTGAAGGGCAAAACAACAATCTCCTCTTCGCTCAGCCGATGTCCGTCTCGGCTGCGCATCTTCCGAGTCTATTCGCTTGGACGGCTTGCCGCGCCATTACCAGAAAGGAGAACGCGGTATAGTGGAAATCGAATCCTTCTGGACGGCAGCGAGACGCGGCTATGAGTTACCGGAAGGATTCTAGATGAGAAGAACGAGTGATTGAGTTCCATGCTTTCACCCATCTCCAAAACCGGGAGAGAGTGGGGCACCCGCCGGTGCCGTTCCTCTCGTCTTGCAATCTGCATCAGGAGCGTTACAATTGCAGGTATTCGGGGTTGAAAAAGGAGATTCCGGCTCATACGGCAAATGACCTCTTCTTCCCTCCACGGCGGAACATATCTGCACCTGGGCGCAGGGTCCAATCCGTCTCATGACTATCTTTTGCCCCCGGTTCTCAAGGAATTGCGTGCAAGGGGAATCCACCGCGTCTTTGACCTCGGCTGTGGCAGTGGATATGTCGACTCTGTACTCACTAAGGAAGGCATTGAAACGCTCGGCGTGGACCCATCCGAGAACGGCATAGCACTTGCCAACGCAACTTATCCAAACATCCGAATCTTCCCCGGCAGCGCATATGACGACTTGGCAGGAAAATGGGGTAAATTTCCTGCGGTAATGAGCCTTGAAGTAGTGGAGCACCTCTACGACCCCACTCATTGGGCAAGCACAGCATTCGACCTCATCGAGCCCAATGGCATTTTCATCGTCAGCACTCCCTATCACGGGTGGCTGAAGAACGTGGTGATTGCCGCAACCGGAAAATTCGACGCCCATTTCCAGCCACTTCGGACCCACGGCCACATCAAATTCTGGTCGAACAACACATTGCGGGAGTTGCTGACGCGTGCCGGTTTCGGTTCCATTCGATTTGAACGCGTCGGCCGCATTCCTCCATTGGCTTGCTCGCTGATGGCATTCGCTGAGCGGCCCTGACAACCGCGGAATCTGGCCGCCGGCTGCCCGTCCCCGCCGCGCCCCACCAAGTTGTCATCCTTGGTGACCGAAGCTTGAGCGAAGGTCGCCCCCGGCGACCGAAGTCGAAAGATCTGCGTCAAGATCGTTGTCTCGTCCGGTGGCAGGTGCCCCACATCTACATCTCATCCTCACCACGAACCTCGTGTGCCCCCCATCTCCAACACCGGGAGCGGCGGTGCACCCATGGATCGCGTTAGGGAAAGATCGCCAGACCTGGGCCCGCCTGCATTAAGACGGAATCATTGGGTCGGATTGGTGATTGTCCAAATTCAGTGAAGCTGCTTGCCACATTGAGGGCAAAAGGCAGCTTCCGCAGCGTTCTGCTGTCCGCAATTGGAGCAGTAACAGAATGCAGAAGGAGCCTGTGGCAAACCCAACCCCCCCCAGGTTACCCTGAATGGCGACATTGTGTTTTGGAGCGACCAAACCGAAACTCTCTTCGGTCTTTATTTCAGCCACTTTCTTAATTACCGCTTCGTTGTAGGTCACCTGATTTGCCCCAAGATCCTGAAAAGTGGCGACCTTCTCCTCTATCAATCTTCTGACGTTGAGTGGGTCTTTGATCCCACGCCAGTAAATGTTCTCATGATTAGTTCCAAAGTTGATGTCCCCGAAGTTGACCACTCTTCCTAATAACCCCTGGCCAAAGGTGACCCCTGTAATTCTGTACGTGCTAGTGTCAAGCAACCCTCCTATTCTTTTAAGCTGCTTCGCATTGAACGACCTACTTATAAATCCATAACCGTGCATGATTCGCTGGTCAGTTAGCGAATAGAACCTATTGCGCCATTTCAGCACGGGTATCAGCAGGGGGAGGAGGACCAGCAAGAACCAGGAGAGCAACACGTACCAGAAAGGCGCCGCCCTCAGCCCTTTTGCGAACCCGGCTGCAATCACAGGGACCAGCACGCTTCCGATGAAGAACCAGATGACACGGCCAAGTCCAACAAAAGCAATAAAATGCGGCCGTGTGTCGAACAGAACAGTCTCCTGCGAGTTCAGATATTGCCGGGGGGTGAACTTTGGAATCGTCTGAGATCGGGCGTTTCTGGTCACTTCGCCTCCTTGGCAGGTGGCGCAGACATTGGCATTTCTATGTCTGCGGAGTATTTCCCTTGCGTAGTTGAAAGTGGCGGGCGGCGGTTGGGCTGATAATACTACGCTGCAATCTGCCGGTAACCCACATATACTTATTTTCTTTTGGAGTTGGGGAAAACACAGGCAGGCGGCCCGCCCTAAACTCTAGCGATGTCCATTCCCCCGCCGTTCGGGGTGCCCCGTCCAAGCTCCGCTTGGGCGGGAGGCAAGCGAATCCCCCTACCGGAACCCCACCATCCCGCGCACGCTTTCGATCAGCTTCTCGGAGTCAAACCCCACGCCGTTCTTGAAGACTGTCTCCACGTGCTCCACCGCCGTGATGTCCTTGGCAACGTCGCCCTTCACCACCACCAGGTCCGCCTGCTTACCTACCGAAATAGTCCCAATGCGGTCGGCGCGGCCCAGATATTCCGCGCCATTCTTGGTCGCAATCTCAATCGCCTGCTCCGGCGTGAACCCGGCCTCCACCAGCAATTCCAGGTTGCGCTGGTCGCCAAAGCCCGGCAGCACCGCGCCGTAGCCCGTCGGGTCGCAACCGGCCATCAAATGCCCGCCCGCGGCCACAAACTCCCGCTCGAACTGCATCTCTTTCTTGATCATCACCGGCCACGATGACTTTGCCGCGTTCTCCAATAGCTGCGCCCGCGTCGTCAGAATCCCTTCCCACGCCGTCGGCGGCAGCGAGTCGCGTTCGTGCAACATGAACGCCATCGGCGGATGGTTTGGCACAAAGCTCTCCAGCACTGCCAGCGTCGAGGTCACCGCCACGTGCTTCTGCACCAGCGTGTGAATCATCGTCTCCACCGGCGGGCTGTCCATCGCCACATGGTCGGCCAGGTAGGGCACCGCATTGCGCGGGCACTGGCCCTCCTTGCGCCCCGGCGTGAACTCAGTATCCACCGCAATGCCATGCTCCAGGTTGTCGATGCCCAGCTCGGCCGCCTCAGTAAATCCCACCGCGCACAGGTGGCCCGTAATCTTTTCGCCTTTGGCGTGCACCTCGTCAATGGCGGCCTTCAGCTCCGCGGGCGAAATGTGCATGTACGCCTTCCACGACGTCACGCCCTCCTGCGCCCAGTAGTCCACCATGCGCCGCGCATCCTCCGGCCCTGTCAGAATATGCATCTGCGGAATCAGCGGCGGATTGCCTTCCAGATACGGTCCGGTCACATCCAGATCCGGCCCCGGAATCAACCCCGCGTCAATCTCCTTGCGCAGGTTCAGATCCGTATACGGCGAAATGCTGCCCGCCGTGCGCGCCGTGGTCACGCCGGCGGCAAGGTAAAGCCGCGGCGCAGTATCCACCAGCTCGCCCACCACCAGCCCGTGCAGCGTGGTGCTTCCCGGCTCCGTGTAAAACAGGTGCTCGTGCATCCCCACCAGCCCCGGATACACCGTATGCCCGGTCAGGTCCAGCACCTTGGCCCCGGCCGGCACCGCCGCGCTCGCGCTCGCGCCCACGCTTGCAATTTTGCCGTGGTCGATCACGATCGTCTGGTCCATCTGTGCCGGGCCGCCCGTCCCGTCAATCACCTCCACGTGCTCCAGCGCCACCACCGGCGCATCCATGCTGATGTACGGCGCAAGCGGGTTGGAGGCGGAGGTCTGGCCGGCAGCGAGCGCGGGAACTGCAAAAAGGCAGGCAACGCAGAGGATTTTTCTGGGCATGGACTCAACCTCGCCCACTGCGCCCGGCTCCGTCAAGCAAAAAGCCTCCGGCCTCCGCAGGCCATCCCGCGGCCCTCCAGCCACTTCCAGCATTCCCAAGCGCGCCGGCAATGCCGCGGAGGCCGGATCCAAACCGGCATTTCGCCCCGTTTTTCCAGAGAAATCCTTCCCGAATTACCTAAGAAACTACATATACCCGAAAAGTTGAATTGGCGCGGGGCCAAAACGGGCTTAAAGTTCTTTATCAAGGTCCCCAATGGATAGGTGTGTCCCTCTCATCCCGGGGGATGCGGAAAGGGTTCCGATTTCGTCGCTACAATTGAGCAATTATCGATGTGAGGATGCGCACAATGGAATCCCACAAGTTTCACCTTTGCAATCGCTCGCGCGAGAGCTTTCTTAGCCTTGACATCACTCTCGTAGACACGATCAATGAAAGCCTCAAATCCATGGTGACCGACCTGGCCCTCCGGCCTGACGGCGCGCTGTGGCTCAAGCCCTATCGCGGCATTCCCGTCAAACCCGGCTTTCCGCCCTTTGAGATCCTCTATCTCGACGAGGATCTCCGCGTGCTGCAGGAAGTGGAATCCTACCCCAGCCCGACGGTGACGCCGCTGAAGGCCGAGCCGGACAGCGCCGTGGTGCTCACTCCGCACACCGTGCTTGCCATGCTGGTACGCCCCGGCGATCAGCTCGCCATCTGCACGCCCGACGAAATGGCCGCGCTGCGCGCCAACCTCCACATCGCCGAACCCTCCATTCCCCCTTCGATTTCCGCTTCGGTGATCGAGACTCCCGCAGCTCTCCCCGCTTCCAACAACGGCTTTTCCAGCCTGGGCGCTGCCCAGTCTACGCACGAGACAGAGCTGTTCCAGCCCGACCGTGCGGAGCCATGGCACACCCGCCTCATGAACTGGTTCATGGAGCGCCCGCGCGAGCGGCGCAGGTCTGATCGCTTTCCCCTGCCCGGCCTGGTGGGCTACCACTGGAGCGGCAGCACGCCTACGCCCCTGCTGGTGGGCAACATCAGCCCCACCGGCTTCTTCCTCGTCACCCAGGAGCGGCCCATGCCCGGCACGCGCATTCTGATGACCCTGCAGCGCTCCGGCTCCAGCGGCTCCGATCCCGATGACTTCCTCGCCGTGCAGTCCCGCGTGGTGCGCTGGGGACCCGATGGAATCGGCTTCCAACTGCTGCCCATGGAAACCACTCGCAGCAAGAACAACGCTCTGCTCGGCGCCGTGAACGGCGCAAATCGCAAGGCCATCAAGCATTTTCTCAAGCAGCTTTCCCTCGAGCGCACCCCTTATTCGGCAGCATGAGTCGGCGGTCGCTCACCGGCGCTTCTCTCGCGTTTGCACGCAGTTGGCAGGACGCGATTCCAAAATACTCTGCACGCCGCGACCGCCCCCGGTTTCGGGCTGTCCGCGGTTCAATGGGTGGTACAATTCGCCCGAATTCCTGATTACGCGAGGTCGATCTGAACCCGATGCCGAAGCATGTCGATTACTACGAATTTCTTCAGATCAGCCCCAACGCCGATCATGAGACCATCCACCGCGTCTATCACTTTCTGGCCACGCGCTTTCACCCGGACAACCCCAAATCCGGCAACGCCGAAAAGTTCACGGTCCTCAAGAACGCCTACGACGTTCTCTCCGACCCCACCCGCCGCGCCAAATATGACATGGCTCGCGAAAAGGAAGTGCCGCATTTCGTTCCGCTCTCCTCGTCCATTGACTTCATGGACCAGATGGAAGGCGAGTTGAACCGCCGCCTGGCCCTGCTCGCCGTCCTCTACTTCCGCCGCCGCACCAATCCCTGGTCGCCGGAGGTTGCCCTCGCGGAAGTGGAGAAGCGCATGGGCTTCCCCCGCGACTACCTCGACTTCACCACATGGTATCTGGAGCGGAAGGGTTACATCACCAGGGCCGACAACTCCGACTTCACGCTCACCGCCCAGGGCGTCGACTTCGTCGAAACCAAGCGCAGCGAGATTCCCGTGCTGAACAAGCTGCTGACCGCCAACGCGGGGTCCACCAGCAACGGCCAGCATGGCGCTGGCTGGCTGGAGGGCGGCGACGACTATCTGCTGCCCGCTGAAGCGCCCCTCGTCGATCGCCGCGCAAGCAGACGCGACCGTCGCGCCGGCCACTTCGACCGTCGCACCGGCGCGTCGGACCGCCGCCCCAATCCCGTCGAGCGCCGCTTCCACGACGAGGAACGCCGTGAGGGCACGCGTGACCGCCGCACCAATTCCGACGACGAACCCGATCCCAAAATCGTCAACTAGCGCCTGCCCACCCTACGCGGGTCCTGGCTCTCTCGTTTCCCCTCTGCCCAACTCCACGCGTTAGCATGGACGGGTCCGAAAAGGGACCGCGTGCGCGCGCGCGTACGTCCGCATGCGTCCGTTGCTCCATCGCCCGCTCATGCACGACCGTTTATGCACTTCCATTTATGCACCTGAAGGAGCCTCCATGGTCACTCGCAGAGAATTCCTCAATTCGTCCGCGGCCTCGCTGGCCGCTGGCGCGGCCGGCCTTGCCCTCACCGCTCCAGCCAAAAGCTACAGCCAGATCCTTGGCGCCAATGAGCGGCTCAACTTCGCCGTCATAGGCCTCAACGGCCGCGCGTACGCCCACCTGGACGCGCTGAAAGCCAACCAGGACCACGCCCGCATCACGCATGTCTGCGATGTGGAGTCCAACATCCTGGCGAAGTTCGCCGCCGCCGCCACCAAGCAGATGGGCGCCGCGCCTGCCACCGAAAAAGACTTCCGCCGCGTCCTCGAGCGCAAGGACATCGACGCCGTCACCATCGCCACGCCCGACCACTGGCACACGCCCATGGCCATCGACGCGCTCAAGGCCGGCAAGCACGTTTACGTTGAAAAGCCCTGCAGCCACAATCCCGCCGAGGGCGCGTTGCTGGTCCGCGCGCAGCAGAAGTACGGCAAGCTCGTGCAGATGGGCACGCAGCAGCGCTCCTCGCCGCACACCATTGAAATCATCGGCAAAATCCACGCCGGACTCATCGGCCGCCCCTATTTCGCCAAATGCTGGTACAACAACACGCGCAAATCCATCGGCCACGGCAAAGTTGTGCCCGTTCCCGCCACGCTCGACTGGAACCTGTGGCAGGGCCCCGCGCCGCGCTCCGATTATCGTGACAACGTGCAGCCTTACAGCTGGCATTGGTTCCGCATCTGGGGCACCGGAGAAACCCTCAACAACGGCACCCACGAAGTCGACGTCTGCCGCTGGGCGCTCGGCGTCGATTATCCCCAGCGCGTCACCGCCACCGGCGGCCGTTACGCCTTCCACGACGACTGGCAGTTCTACGACACGCTGATCACCAGCTTCGAATACCCTGACAAGATGATTGCCTGGGAGAGCACAAGCTGCCAGGGCATGCGCTACTTCCATCGCGGCCGCGGCTCCATTATTGAGGGCACCAAGGGCACCGTGCTCGTCGATCGCGACGGCTACGAAACCTACGACCTCGACGGCCGCAAGACCGGCGAATTCAAGGTCGGCGGCCACACCTCCACCGCCGATCTCGTCGGCGCGGACTCCATGACCAACGCCCACTTCGCCAACTTCATCGCCGGCATCCGCACCGGCGAGAAACTCCGCGCTCCCATCGCCGTCGGCAATGTCGCCGTCACCATGCTGCAGCTCTCCAACATCGCCTGGTTCGTCCATCGCGAGCTCAACCTCGACCCCGCCGACGGCGCAAAAATCCAGAACGACGCCGACGCCATGCAGTACTGGACCCGCACCTACCAACCCGGATGGGAGCCCACGCTATGACCCTCTCGCGCCGCACGCTGCTTCGTTCCGCCGCCGTGGCCGCGGCCGCCGCTCCTTTCACCCCAAATCTCCTCGGTGCCCCGAATCTCTTGGGAGCCTCAGGATCTATGGGTGCCCCACATCTCGATTCTGAGATGTGGGAAAACGACAAACTCAACCAGGCAACCACTCCCCAACCCGAATCCGGGCCGCCCGCGCCCATCCGCCTCGGCCTGGCCAGTTACACCTTCCGCAACTTCTCCCGCGCCGAGCTCATCGGCTTCATGCAGCAGCTCGGCGTCAGCGCCCTCAACGCCAAGGACGTGAAAGACCACCTGCCCATGGACCCCGCCGCTGAGGCCGCCGCGCTCGCCGACTACAAGGCCGCCGGCATCGGCCTCCACGCCGCAGGAGTGATTTATTTCCGCAAGGACGAGGACGCCGACATCCGCGCCAAGTTTGACTACTGCAGGCGCGCCGGCGTCAAAGTCCTCGTCGCCGGAGACCCGCTGCCCGCCGCCCTGCCGCGCATTGAAAAATTCGTCCGCGAGTACGACATCCGCTTCGCCATACACAATCACGGCCCCGAAGATGCGGTCTTCCCCTCGCCGCTCAACGTCCTGCGCGCCGTCGAGCACATGGACCCGCGCATGGGCTGCTGCATTGACGTGGGCCACTGCGTCCGCGCCGGCACCAGCGTCGTCCAGGCCATCCACGCCGCCGGACCGCGCCTCTTCAACCTGCACGTCAAGGACCTCACCAACTTCCACGACAAGGCGAGCCAGGTCGCCGTCGGCCGCGGCCACCTGCCCTTCCGCGAAATCTTTCAGGCCCTCCTCCGAATCAAGTACCCCGGCTTCGTCGATCTCGAATACGAAGTCCACCCCGACAACCCCATGCCCGGCGTCATCAGCAGCTTCGCCTACATGCGCGGCCTCCTCACCGGCCTCGGCTACTCCAACGCGTAACCGCACGACAAAAATGGTTGAACTTCGTGGTCTCCCAGGTCCCAAATGCGGGACCTGGGAAACCACCACCCTCCATCCCCTCTGCCCAACCCACTCCCATCCGGGAACCCCGCACCACCCCAACCACATTAATGCTTGCCCATCCATTCCGGCAGGAGTAGAAGGTTACCAAGCCGTGTGCGCTGGTTCGCGCGCCGCTCGATGGGCGCTCAAATCCGCTGCGACGGAAAGGACACCCCCCATGTCCCCCAATCGGAACGCCCCCCTGCCGGCCCAGACGCCGGTCCAGAACAACCGCAGCGACACTCCGGCGCAAATGCCGCGCCGTGTCACACCGCACGACTCCTTCACCTCCAGGTTCCTTAGTTTGTTCAATAACGAGGAGCGCCGCATCTCTGAGCGCCGCAGCCGCACGCGCGTCGCCTCGCCGCCCCTGCGCGCCTATCTCGGCATCTTTGGCTCCTCTGAACCCTATCCGGTGGGCAACATCAGCTCCTCCGGCTTTTATCTCGTCACTAAAGACCATTGGCTCCGCGGCACCAACATGCCCCTTCGCCTGGAGCGCACGGATAAGTCCGGCTACGCCGCTCTGCACTGCGTCGCCGTGCCCACGCGCGTCGTCCGCGCGGGAGAGGACGGCGTCGGATTCTCCTTCGTGCTCCAGGATGCGCCCGCAACTCCTAAACCCAAAAGGAGTTCTTTCGCGGAGACCGAGGGCGTGTGGCTGGGCGCGCGCTGGGCTGACCGCCACGCCATCGAGGAGCTGGTCGCCGAGCTGGAAACTGCGCAAGCCGACCATCGCTAGCCCGATTGAGCCCTTCGCCGGGCGCGCACGAGCCCCCGCGGGCTCTGTTTCCGATTGCCGAAATGCGGCCAATGGGGTAGAACTGTCCAATGCCGCGTGCGCTGGTTGGCGCGCCAGGTTTAGGGGCGCCCATACCCGCAGCGCCGGAAAGGGGCAACCCATGTCCACGACCGATCCCTTCGTTCCGCCCGGCCGGCAGTGCTCCTCTTTCGGCTCCCGTCTCATTAACCTGCTCAAGCAGCCGGCCCGCCTGCTGGACCGCCGCACCCGCAAGCGGCTCGTCGCGCCGCCTCTTCGGGCCTACCTCGGCGTAGTCGACTCCTCCGCGCCTTATCCCGTGGCCAACATCAGCTCCACCGGCTTTTTCATGCTCACTGAAGAGCAGTGGCACGCCGGAACCTGCCTGCCGCTGCGCCTGGAACGCACGGACCGTCTCGGCTTTGCCGCCATCAGCCGCGTGGCCGTGCAAACCTGCGTCGCGCGCAAGGATGCCAAAGGTGTCGGCTTCGCTTTTCGGCCCGTCAATCAGCCCAAGGAGCAGCAGGAGCTGAGCGACCATCCGCAGAGCGCCTTCGGCGGCACGCGCTGGGCTGACCAGAAGGCCCTCGACCAGCTGGTCTCCGAACTGGAAACCCTGTAGTCCGCCATCCGCGAGCCCCACTAGGGTCTTGAGCCGCGCCGCAGCCGAAGTCGATCCATCCACGCCTGCCGTGCGTCTTCCCCGGCCGGCCGATCAAACATTTCCCTGGCGCTCCCATGCCGCGGCCGGCTTCCCTGCTATCCTTGCCCGGAATCGCGAGGCGCCTTATGACTGAAGCGGAGGGAGGCATCGGCAATGTGACGCCTAATGCGGCGCTTGTGCAGATGGCGATGTCCTATGCGCGCAGCCGCGTGCTCTGCGCGGCCGCGCGGCTTGGCGTTGCCGACGCGCTTGGAGACGAGGTGCGCGGCGTCGACTCCCTGGCCGAAACCTGCGCGGCGGATGCCGACGCTCTCTATCGCCTGCTCCGCGCTCTGGCCGCCATCGGCATCACGGAAGAAACCGCGCCAAAGCAATTTCGCCTCACGCCGCTCGGGAACCCGCTGCGGCGCGACCTCCCCCAGTCGGCATGGCCGGCCGTCGTTTTCTGGGCCGACCTGCTCGCCGACAGTTGGTCCCTGCTCACCGATTGCATCCGAACCGGCAAGCCTGCCGCCGAGGTGCGGGCTCCAAATATCCCGTCGCGCTGGTCGCAGGACCCTCAGGCCAACGCAATCTTTCGCGCCGTCATGGGCACGGCTCCCGCGGAGGATTACGCTCCCATCGCGCGCGCGTGGGATTTCTCGCGCGCAACCTTGGTCGCCGACCTTGGCGGGGGCGGCGGCTCGCTCATTCTCGCCGTGCTCAATCTCCATCCCCATCTGCAAGGCATGCTCGTCGATCTCGAGCCCAGCGTGGAGGCAGCCGGCGCGCGCTTCGCCAGCCAGAAACTCTCCGCCCGCTGCAGGCTGGTCGCGGCCGATCTCACCCAGTCGGTTCCCTCCGGCGCAGATGTCTACATGCTCAAACATGTGCTCCACGGGCGTCCCGACGCGGAGGCCATCACGATTCTCAAAAACTGCCGCGCCGTCATTCCGCAGAACGGCACGCTGCTCATCATCGAATTCATCCTGCCGCCGCTCGTCTCTCAGCCGGACCCGCATCTGGAAGGCCACCTGATGAGCGATCTCAACATGCTCGCCGTCACCGGCGGCAGAGAACGCAGCGAGAAGGAATGGAAAACTCTGCTTGAAGCCTCAGGCTTTCGCCTCACCGGCGTCTTCCCCGTCGGCACCGACGTCGGCATCGTCGAAGCAAAGGCCGCCCAAGCCTGAGGTCTCGCTTGGAAGCCGCCGCGGCCCGCTCCCGCTAGCGATTCCCATCCGCAACCACCGGCTTTCGGCTATTCCTCGCGCAGCAGAATCATGGGGTCCACGGCAAGAGCGCGGCGTGCGGGAATGGATGCGGCGACGAGCCCCAGAAGAAGCATGGTGACAATGACGCAGCCGAGGACCAGCGGGTCCTTGGGCGTGGCCTGATAAACGATGTAAGACAGCAACTTGGTGGCCAGCATCCCCAGCAGGATCCCTGCCGCCGAACCAAGTGCAAGCAGGCGAAACGGCCGACCGAGCGCCGCCTGCAACACCTCCCGCTGATTCGCGCCCAGCGCAACGCGAATTCCCAACTCGCGCATCCGCTTGCTTACGACGTAGGACGCCATGCCAAAAATCCCGGTTATCGCCAGCATTGCGCCCAGCAGCCCTAGCACGCCCAGCGCCACCGTGGCCACGCGCGCCGGAAACAACACGAAGCTCAGCTCCCGATCCCAGGTTTCGATCCGCACCGGCAATCCCGGAGCCAGCCCCCGCAGGGTTTCGTGCAACGCCGCCGCGGTCGACTCCGCATCGCGCCGCGAACGGACAACAAGCCACACGCTTCCCGAGGGCTGTTGCAAGAATGAATAGAACATCGCCGGCTGCTGGTCTTCCGTCAGCGAAGTGTATTTTCCGTTCTCCACCACGCCTACCACTTGCACGCGCGTGCCGCTCCATATCTTGTAGTCCTTGCCGATCGCCTTCTGCACCGATCCGAAGATCTTGCGCGCGAACTCGCGGTTCACTACTGCGACCAGTGGAGCACCCTTGGCGTCGTCCAGCGTAAACGTGCGCCCCGCCAGCATTGTGGTCTCCGCCGCCTTGAAGTACTGCGGCGAGACGTTGAACTGCTGCGCATCGGCACGGCAGTTCGTCGGCCTAAAGTCCGCATCCTTGTCGTAAAAAACGCACGAATCGTTCCCGCCCACGCTCAGCGGCAGCCGGTCCGCATAGCCCACCGTTGTGACCCCGGGAATGCCCGCCACGGCGGTCAGCATCTTTTTTTCCATGATCTGCTGCTGATCGCCGGTGATGCCCGCCATGCCCAGGTCGGCCTGCGCCAGCATCGCGTCGCGCGGCTCAAATCCGAAATTGCTGTGCAGCGAGCGTGCGAGCCCGCGCACCGCCACCAGCGATGACGTGATCAACACCGCGCAGATCGCGATCTGCACCACCAGCAGCAGATCGCGCACTGTGAACCGCCGCATCGTCGCGCTCAGTGAGCCGCTGCGGATAATCTGCCACGGATCGGCGCGCAGCACCTGCCGCACAGGAACCATGCCGAAGAGGAACCCGCTGGCCAGCGCCAGCCCAAGCGCCACCATGTAGGTGTTGAGGTCAGGATTCACCGGCACGTTGATCGGGATATCCGGTATCGGATTCCATGCGCTCAGCCAGCGCAGAATCGCGACGCTTCCGTAGAGCCCCAGCGCGCCGCCGCCCAGCGAGACCAGCAGCGCCTCCGTGAGCAGTTGCCGCACCACCAGCCCGCGCCGCGAGCCCAGCGCCATGCGCACCGCAATCTCTCGCGAGCGGTCCGCCGCGCGCGCCGCAAACAGGCTGCCCAGGTTCGCGCATGCCGCCAACAGAATCAGTCCCGCTAAGAGCGTGAGCCCCAACATGAATGCCCGTGCCGGCCGACCGAGCGTGTCGCCGACAAGCCCCGGCCGTGTCAGATCGAGGTTCAGTCCCGCGTCATCCTTCGGATATGTCTTCGCCAGCTCCGCCGCAATCGTGTTCAGGTCGGCTGCCGCCTCCTTTGGCGTTACGCCCGGCTTCAGGTGTCCGACGACCCAGGTGAAATGATCACCCCGCGCGTGCAGAGGATTAAAGGCCGTGAAGATCTGCGATATGTCGACAACCGGAACATAGAATGCCGGCGCGAAGAACAGCTCCGTCCCACGAAACCCCTGCGGCGTTACACCCAGAACGGTGAACGCATGGCCATTCACTTCGACCGTGCTCCCCACCACATTCCGGTCGCCCTCAAAATGGTGCTTCCAGTATGCGTAGCTCAGCACAATATAAGGCATGCTATTGTCGCCGTGCTCGTCGGCTGTGCTGAAAAAGCGCCCCAGGTACGGGCGAACCCCAAGCATCTCAAAATAATTCCCACTCACCAGATACGGCCAGGCCACCGACGCAGTCCCGCCACCGGTATTCACTCCCACCCCGCCGATGATGTCGTAGGTCGCCAGCGACTCGAAGGAGTGGTTGCGGTCGCGCAGGTCCAGGTAGTCGGGATACGACTGCGAGGGCGACGGCTCCGAGCCCTGCCAGACCCGCTGCACCATGTACAGGCTCTGCGCCTGAGGCACGTTCAGCGGATGCAGAACCAGCGCATTCAGCACGCTGAACACGATGGCATTCGCGCCAATCCCCAACGCCAGCGTGACCATGGCCGTGAGCGCAAACCCGGGCGACTTGCGCAGTTGCCGCACCGCGTATCGGATGTCTTGGAACACGCCCATGCTCCTTTGGGGGAAATTCCGGACACCCTCTTCCTGCAAGCAGACAGCCACACCGCGCATCCTCGAACGAAACGAGTTACCCGCTGCAACACGCAGCACGATTGTCCAAAAACGTCGCCCCTTGTCCGGAATCGAACACGAGCCGCCCACCTGAATCTGCCACAGGGACGGCCCCTTTACTTCCCCGCCAGCCTCTCCAGCAGCGCGTCCAACTCCTCCAGCTTCGAGTACGAGAGGATCACGCGGCCGCGGCCGTTCTTGTCCTCGATGCGGACCTTCAGCCCCAGCGCCCGCTGCAACTGCTCGGCCACCTCGCGCACATTCGGTCCACTGGCGGCCGGCCTTGGATTCCGGTGTATGATTGGCACGCGAGTCATGGGGCTACAAGCAGGGGGTCATCTCGGAATCTATGAAGTCCTGTCGCCGCTGGGAAAAGGCGGGATGGGAGAGGTGTATCGCGCCCGCGACACGAGGCTCAACCGGGATGTGGCGCTGAAGGTGCTGCCGCAGGGTTTTGCCGAAGACCCGTTCCGGATGGCGCGGTTTGAACGCGAGGCGCAGTTGCTCGCCCTGCTGAATCATCCGAAAATTGCGGCGATTTACGGGCTCGAGGAATCGGGCTCGACGCGGGCGCTGGTGATGGAACTGGTGGAGGGGCCCACGCTGGAGGAGCGTATCGGCAGAGCTTCTGCCTCTGCGCGCCCCAGGTCTGCGTCTGCTTCGCCTGCAAACGCGTCTGCTTCAGCGCGGAGCGGAGCGAAGTCGGCCGCGAAATCTGGCTCCGGATCCCGCGCGCATCAAGCGGCGGTGCCGATTGACGATGCCCTGCCCATTGCGCAACAGGTGGCCGAAGCGCTGGAGTACGCGCACGAGCGCGGCGTGGTGCACCGCGATCTGAAGCCGGCCAACATCAAGGTCATGGTGGATGGCTGCGTGAAGGTGCTGGACTTTGGCCTGGCCAAGGCAATGGGGCCGGAGGAAGCTTCCGACGATATTTCGAATTCGCCCACGATGAGCTTGGCCATGACTCAGGCCGGCTTCATCCTTGGCACGGCAGCCTACATGGCGCCGGAGCAGGCCAAAGGCAAGCAGGTGGACCGGCGGGCCGACATCTGGGCCTTCGGCTGCGTGTTTTACGAGATGCTCACGGGGATGAAGGCCTTCGAGGGCGAGACGATCTCGGATGTGCTGGCTTCAGTCATCCGCGCCGAACCCGACTGGACGGCGCTTCCCGAAGCAACGCCGCCGTCGATGCAGCGACTCATTCGCCGCTGCCTGGAAAAAGATCCAAAGCACCGTCTGCGCGACATCGGCGACGCGCGCATCGCGATTGAAGAGACACTCTCCGGCGCGGGGGATGATGCCGATGCCGGAATCCACGCCGGTCCCGTCGCGGCAGGGGGTCGCCGTTCGCGGGTGCGCCGGTGGATGCCGTGGGCGCTTGGAGCCCTCGCAATTCTCTTTGCTGCCACCACCGGCTGGCTGATGCTGCGACCCAAGCCGCGGCAAAACGTCGTTCGCTTTCCCGTCCCCCAGCCCGAAAACGCAACCTTCGTCATCGGCGGCGAGATAAGCCTTTCACCGCACGGCCGCACGCTGGCCTTTGTCGCCCAGCCCGGACCGGACAAACCCCAGGTTCTCTGGCTGCGTCCGCTGGACAGCATGACGGCCCAGCCGATTCCGGGGACTGAGAATGCAGGTGGTCCGTTCTGGTCGCCAGACAGCCAGCAGATCGGGTTTTTCACGACCGACAAACTGGAAAAGGTTGCGGCCTCAGGCGGGGCGCCCCAGGTACTTTGTGGGGCGTCGGACGCCTTTGCCGGAACCTGGAACCGCGACGGCGTCATCCTCTTTGGAGACCAGGACCTCCGTCTCTATCGCGTGCCCGACACGGGCGGCACGCCCACGCTGGTGCTTGGGCCCGATCCGGCGCACAGTGTGTCGGGTTATCTTTTTCCGCACTTTCTTCCCGACGGCAAGCACTTCCTAGTGGAGATGTTCACGCCCAGAGGCCAGGCGAACCTCCTCGGGGCCGGCTCGCTGGATTCGAAGACCGTGCAGAAGCTGGCGCAGACCAACTCCCAGGCAACCTACGCTCCACCCGGTGACCTGTTCTATCTGGATCAGAGCACGTTGGTGGCGCGACCCTTCAATGCCCGGGCGCTGCGCTTCACCGGTCCAGCTGTGCCGGTTGCGCAAAATGTGGGAACTTACAATTCTGCGAACGCGTTCTTCTCCGTCTCGCCGGCGGGTGTGCTGGCCTACACGACCGAATACACAAGCATCCAGAACACGGCGGCCCAAATGACCTGGTTCAACCGCGCGGGCGTGAAGCAGGGCACGGTGGGCCAGCCGGACATCTGGTCGACTCCGACGCTCTCTCCCGATGGCGAACGGCTGGCCGTGGCGAGGGGGGACTATACCAAACAGGACATCTGGGTCTATGACCTGAAGCGTGGCGCCGCCTCGCGGCTGACCTTCAACCCCGCCAACGACACAAATCCCTCGTGGTTGCCGGGTGGAAGCCAGATTCTTTTCTCTTCCACGCGCAAAGGCCCTTTCGGCATTTACCAGAAAGATGCGGACGGCCTGGGGAATACGCAGGTTGTCTCACAATCCAGCAGCGATCAAATGGCCATCAATGACGTGTCGCCGGATGGCCGTTATGTCGTCTACGACACAGCGGGCGCGTCGAATGATACCGAGCTGTGGGCCTTGCCACTCTTCGGCGACCGCAAGCCGTTCCCCTTCGTGCAAGGCAAGTTCGCTGCGACCAGCGCCCAATTCTCGCCGAATGGCCGCTACGTGGCTTACACCTCCAACGAAACAGGGAGACACGAAGTCTATGTGCAGACCTTCCCGCAGCACACGGGCAAATGGCAGATCTCGACCTCAGGCGGGGAACAACCCATGTGGCGGCGCGACGGCAAAGAGTTGTTTTACCTCTCCCACGGCGAAAGCGCATCGGGAGGCGACACATTGATGTCGGTGGCGGTGGACACGAACTCCGCCGCCTTCCAGGCCGGCATCCCGAAGGAGCTTTTTGAGACGCAACTGATTCCGCTCTGGCTTTGGAGGAACGTCTATGCGGTTTCGCCCGACGGCCAGCGCTTCCTGATGATTGTGCGCGCCGCGCAGACGAAGCCCCAGCCCATTACGGTGGTCCTCAACTGGCCGGCGCTGCTGAAGAAGTAGTGGCAACGGGCGGCAACACTCAACTCTGAGTCCGTAAGGGACAAGTCCGTAAAAGAGTCAGGCTACGCCCTCCGGGACTCGCCGTCGCCCCGTCCCTATTTCCCCGCCAGCCTCTCCAGCAGCGCGTCGAACTCCTCCAGCTTCGAGTACGAGAGGATCACGCGGCCGTGGCCGTTCTTGTCCTCGATGCGGACCTTCAGCCCCAGAGCCCGCTGCAACTGCTCGGCCACCTCGCGCACATTCGGGTCCACGGGTGGCTCGAGCTTCGGCTCCTTCTTGTTCTGCTCCGGGAAGAGCATGCCCTGCACCATGGCCTCGGTTTGACGAACAGAAAGCGAAAGCTGTGCAACTCGCTGCGCCGCCTTCTCGATATCCGGATGATGGTTCAGCCCCAGCAGCGCCTTGGCGTGGCCAAACGTCAGCGATCCGGACTCGACAAGGTCCTGCACGTTTTCTGGTAACTTCAACAAACGAATGAAGTTAGTCACTGTTGCGCGGTCCTTGCCCGTCCGCTGCGCCATCTGCTCCTGGGTCATGTGGAAATCAGTGGAGAGCCGGCTGAAGGCCCGCGCCTGCTCCATCGGGTTCAGGTCCGCCCGCTGCAGGTTCTCCACAATCGTGATTTCCATGGCCTGCTCATCGGAGACCTGGCGCAGGATGGCCGGGATAGTTTTCTTGCCTGCCTGCTGCGAGGCCCGCCAGCGCCGCTCGCCGGCGATGAGCTGGAAGCGGCCGTTGGCCTGCGGCCGGACGAGAATCGGCTGCACGACTCCGTTGGCCGTGATGGAGGAGGCCAGCTCGGCAAGCTGGGCCTCGTCCATGCGCATGCGCGTCTGGAAGGGGTTGCGGTCGATCAGCTCGACGGAAATTTCGCGGGGCTTGCCGCCTTCGGCCTCCGGCGTGGGCGAGGCGGCTGTGGCGGTGGCATGCACGCGAGGCAAAAGCGAGTCGAGGCCTTTGCCCAGGGCGCGGCGTTTGGAATCGGTGGCAGGGTTCATCGGCGATTGGTCCTTTGAAGTCGTGCTCCCGGCAACTTCGCCGGTCCGGGTAAACAACAGAGGCAAATGGGTTTCCGGCCATACCCGGATGCTGGCCACCCCTAAAGCGTCGCAAAGCTCAGCCATAGGGCCAGAAGCGCACCTCGGTCTTGGGTTTGCGGGCAGCGGCGGCTTTGCGGGCAGCACCGTGCTGACTTTCCATGCCGTTGCGGGCCATAAACTCCCCGGCAAGTTCAAAATACGCTTCGGCGCCGCGCGAGCGAACATCATAGAGCGCGACGGGCCGGCCATGGCTCGGGGCCTCGGCCAGGCGCACATTGCGCGGAATCACGGTGCGGAAGAGCCGGTCCTTGAAGTATCCGCGCAGAGTTTCGGTGACCTGCTGGGCCAGGTTGGTGCGGTCGTCGTACATGGTCAGCAGCACGCCCTCGATCTGGACATCGGGGTTGAGGGAGTCGCGGACGCGTTCGAGGGTGGAAATGAGCTCGGAGACGCCTTCGAGGGCAAAGTATTCAGCCTGCATGGGGACGATGAGCGAGCTGGCGGCGACCAGTACGTTGAGGGTGAGCAGGTCAAGCGCGGGCGGGCAGTCGAGCACAACGAGGTCGTAGCGGTCGCGGACGGGCTCAAGAGCCTGGCGCAGGCGGACGGCGCGATCCTCCACGGCGGCGAGTTCGACGTTGGCGCCGGTGAGGTTTTTCGAGCCGGGCAAAATCCACAGCGAGTCGATTTCGGTGGGCAGAATGACCTGTTCCGCGGTGGCGTTGCCGATGAGGACGTCGTAGATGGAGTGGCGGTTGTCGTCGCGCTGCAGGCCCATGCCGCTGGAAGCGTTGGCCTGGGGGTCGCAATCGACAAGAAGGACTTTGAGGCCTTCGAGAGCGAGGCAGGCGGCCAGATTGATGGCCGTGGTGGTTTTGCCCACTCCGCCTTTCTGGTTGACGAGGCCGAGAATTTTGCCCATGAGGTATCAGGGTAAAGGGCGGGGACGCATTCGTGCAGGGAAATGGGCTGTGGAGAACTGGCAGAAGCTGTGGAAAGCGCGCGCGGGGGCGGAGAGGATGGCCTGCGCAAGCGGCTGAGGGGCCATAGGTTTGGCCGAAAATGCGATAGAGAGCCTCTGAGGGGGCAAAAAGAGGGCTGCCGTGGAAAACTTTCTTCGCCGGGGGCGCGAAAACGGGGCGGTCCGGGGGTAGGGCGGGGCGAATCTGGGGAATGCGGGCGGGTGCGTGCCGAACGGACGGCAAGGGAGGCGGTGGATGCCGGGCGGGCTGGATGTTCCACGTGGAACGTTTGCAGGAGGTGAAAGACGAGAGGTTATACGAGGAGAGTTGAGTGTTCCCCGTGGAACATTGGCGGGTGGGGCGGTGAGGCCGACACCTCCTCCTCCTCCCTATGCCGACGGGGCGCGGCCAAGGGCAAGAATGCGCGCGTCGCTGCCGGGGAGCGGAACGGGCTCCTGCCAGTGGAAGCGTGTGCCCGCCGCGCCTTGCAATGCGGGCAGGCCGGAGCGCGTGGTGAGCGGGGCCAGCCAGCCCTCGGGGGTCACAAGTCGCGTGGCGGCGGCAATGGCCGACTCCATGTGGTCCACGGCGCGGAGGGTGACGCAATCGAAGGTTTCGCTAAGGCTCTCCGCGCGGTCAGCGTGGATGCGGACGGCTGGGCTGCGGGCTGAGAGGTTGAGGACGCGGAGGGCCTCTTGCAGAAAGGCGGCCTTCTTGCCTTGGGACTCGGCGAGAGTGACGGTGATCTCCGGGCGGCAGAGGGCGATGGGAATGCCGGGAAAGCCCGCGCCGGAGCCGAAGTCGAGGAGGGTGAGGATGCCGGCGGGCAGCGCGTGGGCGCAGGCGATGGATTCGACAAAATGGCGGGCGAGGAGGTCGTCCGGATCGCGGACGGCGGTGAGGTTGGTGCGGGTATTCCAGCGAAGAATCAGCGAAAGAAAGTCCGTAAAGTGCTGAATATGCTCGGGTTGAAGCGCAGGAAGGCCGACTGCGGCAAGCAGGGCTGGCAGGCGGTCGGCGGTGGGCTGGGGCATGGCGCGGGCTAGCGGGCCTGAACCGAATCCCGAACTGACTCATGGACGGCACGGGGCTGCCAGGCCCGGGCGGCGCGGATGAAGGCGGCGAAAATGGCGCGGGAGAGCGAGCTTTCGGCGTAGGTGCGCTCAGGGTGCCACTGGACGGCGACGACCCAGTGGTGGGGCGAGTCGAGCTCGACGGCCTCGATGACCCCGTCGGCGGGCGAGACGGCGGCGACGCGGAGCTGGCGGCCGACGGTGCGGATGGCCTGGTGGTGGCTGGAGTTGACCTGGGGCTCGGCCTGAGCCGGCGCGAGATCGTCGGGACCGACGAGCCCGGCGAGGCGTGAGCCCGGGGTGAGGCGGATGGGATGGGCTTGCGTGGCCTGGCGGCCGGGGCTATGGTTTACGGCGGTGCCGAGCTGGCTGGGCAGATCTTGAAAGAGGGACCCGTTGCGCCAGACGTTCAGGGTTTGGGTGCCGTGGCAGATGGCAAGGATGGGTTTGCGGAGGTTGAAGGCGTCCTGAAGCAGAAGCTCGTCGACGGCGGTTCGGCCGGGATCGGAGGGGCCGCACTGGAGGATGCGTTGTTCGCTAAATCGTTCAGGTTCAACGTCATAGCGGCTTCCAGGGAGTAGAATTCCCTGGGCTTCTTCCAGCAGGCGGGCGACGCGATCAGGGCGCTCATGCAGCGGGACAAGGAGCGGGAGTGCGCCGGCGGAGTGGAGCGCGGCGAGGTAGGGCGGCAGGGCGCGCTGGTTGTACTCGGTGTCCTGCGAGGAGGGTTCGGGGATGGCGATGCGGAGGGACGTGGCGGAAGCAGACATGGCGCAACCAGTGTAAGCCAAGCCGGCTTTCCCAGGTCTCAAGATCGAGGTTGTGGAGCAACCTGGCGCCCGTCTGGTCAACCATCCTCCCGTGGAACCCTAGCGACCGCCAATTCAGAGAGAACAGCGTAAAATTCCTCCCGCATCAACATAGGAGGGACAATTGTTCCGAAACTTTCTTCGCTTGTGGCGATTTGAACGCGCTCTGGGGCGTCCCGGTTTCTGGCTTGTTTTAATGGCGCTGGCGGCGCAACCACTGCGGGCTCAAAACTGCGCGGCCCTACACCACAGCCCGCCCTCTGCAGCGGAGACTGCGTATCTTGCCGGCGACTACGCCAAGGCAGTGGGGCTTTACCAGGCGGCGCTGGCAAAGAGTCCCGGAGATACCGATTTGACGGCCGGACTGGTACATATACTATTGCGCCAGCAGAAGGTGATGGAGGCGGCGGACGCGCTGCAGGCATCCATTGGGTCCAGCTCGAAGTCGCCAACGTTGATGACGCTGCGCGGCGAAGTGGAACTGAGAGAAGGCGATCCGCGCGAGGCCGCAGAAGCGGCTTTGGCGTCAGAGACCCTGTACCCGTGCAATCCGCGAACCATGCTGCTGCTCTCCAGACTGGAGAGTTTGAACTCGCAATACGCGACAGCCTACAGACTGCTGATGAGCGCGCACAAGGTTGACCCAGAGGATCCGGAGATACGCGCGGCATGGATAAGAATGTTGCCGTCCATGCAGCGTATTGCCGAGTTGGAGACCTACCTTGCGTCGCCGGAGGGAGACAGTCCTGAAGAGACGCAGGAGTTGCAAACAGAGCTAACTCATCTGAAGACGTGGGCAGCCGGGCCACGCAAAACGTGCACGGTAACGTCGCAGACAGCATCCTCCGAGCTGCCGTTGGTCTCCATCCAGAACGAGAGGGGCACGACCATCGCATTCGGTCTGGATGTGAGGGTGAATGGTCATATCGTCCGGCTCGCGATTGACACCAGCTACAACGCACGACTGCCCATCGATGGCGTGAGCGGACTGCTCATCAACGAATCAGACGCGAAACACTGGAAACTCGAACCGATTTATCAAAACGAGGTTCCGGGGGTTGGCCCGCAGGGCGCGCGGGCAGGCTACGTTGCCTATGCCGACTCGATTTCCATGGGGGGCATTGAGTTTCATAACTGCGCGGTGCAGGTGATGAAGGACAACTTCAGCAACAATGCGCGCGGGCTCATCGGAATGGACGTGCTTGCGCAGTATCTGGTGACCTTTGACTTTCCAAAGAAGAAGCTGATGCTGGATCCGCTTCCGCCGCGGCCGCAGAATGTGGCGCATGTGAACGGATTCTATGACCGGACGATGGTGCCAGAGATGAAGGACTACATTCCGGTTTATCGCTCGGGCACCGACGTGATTTTGCCCCTTGCGGTGAACAACAAATGGCCGATGCTTTTTGTGGCCGACACTGCGATTCCGTTCTCCGCTCTTTCTCCGGAGGCCACCTCCGTGGTGAGAACGGGGCACAGAGACGCCAAGTATGAAGCGGGAGGCACGCCGAAAGCTGAGAACTACGATTTCAGGGCGCGCAACATCGAGTACAACTTTGCTGGATTGCCCTGGACAGATCCGACAATGGCCGGCTTTGACACGATCCGATTTACGGATGACGCCGGAACGGAGGTTTCGGGCTTGATGGGCTTGAGAGCGCTGAGCCGCCTGACGGTTCACCTTGACTACCGCGACGGACTGGTCAAGTTTGACTACGATCCAAAGCGCCACAGCCCACTGCTGTTTTGAGGGACCGGCGCCGGCTGTCAGCAGGTGTCGTGCGAGGAGGGTTCGAGGATGGCGATGCGGAGGGACGTGGCGGAACCGAACATGGCGCAACCAGTGTATGCCAAGCTGAGGAGTTGCGGCGTAATTCAACGGGGCGAAGAATGGAGCAGGGGCGTCCCGCTTTCACCCATCTCCAAAACCGGGAGATGGGTGGCATCCGTGGTTAGTGGTCAGGATGAGATTCAGACTTAGGCCACTCGCCCAGTCTTCCTTTGAGCCGGTGCGGCCTGGATCCTGAATCCGTTGTGGACCGACTCAGTCACTCGCGGCTGATCCATCTCCCTTTTTATGCGGGAGATAATTTTTTCTTCAACCTGTCGCTGGCTTTTCTTTTTCACGAGGCGACCCTTCTTTGAACGATGAGCAGTGAATTACCCTGACGAGTTCGTGGCCGATCATTCCTGAGACATACCGCAAACAGGATCAAACAGCACGTGTAGGTGTTTGTCCGGCAGCCAGGTTAGTTCCGCCACCGCGAATATCCCCAGCCCCCGCCACCGATCAGAAAAAGCACCACTAGAACAATCAAAATCGTTTCCATGTTGTAACCTCACTCGCAAGAGGAAGCGGACTCGCCCTTGTAGCGACTATCCCACTTCTTCCCTGCACCTGATACTAAGGACGGTCCAGACGGTTGTCTGTTCACATTGGAGCACTGTGAGCGGAGTGCTGCAGCCGGGTGGGCATGGTTCGTGGTTAGGATGAGATGTAGACGCGGGCCACCTTCCCTGTTCGCCTTACAAGACCGGCTTCGTACAATTCGCCGACCTGAGCGGAGTTGACCAGCCTTGGGCATTTCCGAACTGCTATAGTTTCGGCGTGAGAAGCTTGCAAGCGGGCGAAAGTCTTCACTGCGGATGACTAACTCGAGGCAATAGGTCGTGAAATAACCATTGATCCGGCATCGACCCAGATCCACGTATTAAGAAAAACGATAAGCACCAGAAAAACAATAAAATAAGCAGAGGAACAACGCTGCCTAAGCACGAACAGTGGGATAACACAGGAGGTAACCATAAAAAGTCAGAATAGGCGCTTCCTTGTCATTCTGCTTCTTTTGTTCGGCAGCGGTGCCGTCGTTGAAGCGCAGATGAATCCTAATTTCACTGCAATAGATTACCCTGTTCCGCAGAATTCGCTAATGGTGATGCAGCTGTTGGACTACCAGTCGGCACGGTCCACCAACGATTTCTTCACTGGCATGAGCATGGTGGAGTACGGCCTGACCTCACGTTGGACGGCTGGATTCATGGTGGAGGGACAGAAGATCTACGGTATGCCTATCACCTACGGCGGGATGCGGATCAATAGTTACTTTCTACTTCTCCCGCACGACCACATGCTGAATTTTACCTTGTACGGGGAGTACGAAGGCCTCAATGGGGCGGCGTTATACAAAATGGAGGTCTCCGGATTCGGCGGCGAAGATTTGAGCGGACCGCTGGCACGGGTGCGGAGGACGAACGTCCGTACTTTCGAGCAGCGAGCCATTATGTATCACGATTGGGGGCGGACTAACCTTACTTTCAACTTCATCAATGAGACGGGACTGGATAACAGCGGGAACGACTTCGGCTATGCCTGGGGAGTGTTTCGGCAGCCTGTCTATACCGCTATGGAGAAAGGCAAAAGCATGGACGGAATGGCGATGGGCGTAGCGGAAAAGAAAGCGCCACCGCTGTTCTCGCTTCAACGGCTGGGCTATGGCATTGAGATGATGGGGGCGCTCGGCAACACGGACCAGTTCGGTTTCGACTGGCAACGCCAGCAACAGTATGTGGGTCCTGTCTTTAGCTATTCCGTATCGAAGCATTGGACCGCGCACGTCGAGTCTGCGGTTGGACTCTCGGATGTAAGCGATCCGCTTGTGCTGCGAATGGGGCTCGGATACTCGATCGACCACTTTCTACGTCGGCGAACACCGGCTCCATAGGCAACGACGCGGACTTTGCTCTGTCAGGGCGGAGTAGAAGCGGACCGCATTGGCACGATTGCCGTGGGCAAGCAGGCGGACCTGGTGGTGGTGAAGGGCGACGTTGCCAAGGACATCACGGCGGTGGAGCACGTGGAGACAGTCTTCAAGAACGGCGTGGGGTTTGACTCCGAGAAGCTGATCGAAAGCGTGCGCGGGATGGTGGGGTTCCGGTAGGGGGATTCGCTTGCCTCCCGCCCAAGCGGAGCTTGGACGGGGCACCCCGAACGGCGGGGGAATGGACATCGCTAGAGTTTAGGGCGGGCCGCCTGCCTGCACAGTATCACAGGATCACAGCCGAGAAATGAGCTTTGGCCTGTGCTGCACAGGGTCACAGCTTCACAGCCGAGAAATGAGCTTTGGCCTGTGCTGCACAGTGTCACAGGATCACAGCCGCACATGGGGAAGCACGGGGAGGGGTCTGGCTGCGAGCGAGTTAGAGAGCCGGAGCAATCGTGGATACGGATGCTGTTTCTATTGTGCGGCGGGAGGGGGAAATTGTCGGCAAATGGTCGCGGAGATTTTGCCGGGTGGAATGAGGGGGTTGCGGGCTGCGTGCGGGTGTGAGGAGTTGACGGCTTTCGGGGGGAAATAGGGACCAGGGACTGGCGGCGGGGTGGGGTTCGTGGTTTCCCACCCTAACCGCAAAGTGCGCGGTTAGGATGGGGCACCCGGCTAAACCCATTGCATAGTGATGATCGCATGGTGGATATCTTGATCATTTCGGCGACGTCACAATGTGGATTTCAATCGGAACTTTCTTCCTGACGGTCATACCCAATTTTGAGTATTCGTACTCACCCTCAGTCCAAATCGTGGAAGAGATCGGTTCAACTGCTGATTGGCGGTCTGTCGTGGCAATAAGTCCTATAATGCGCGTTCCAAAGGGGAGTTTAGACGCGTGAATCTCAATCATATTTCCTGTTGCGGAAGATTGAATGTCCGAGTTCTTCACTAAATTTGCATCGATTACCGCGCAAGCGCCGTTTGCATCCCATCCCTTGCCCCAACTGAGGTTATGCACTCGTTCTGTGTCATGAATAACTGTCTCCTGAGGAACTCCCACATTGAAGCTTGTGATGGGATATGGAAACTGAGGCTTTACGTACATGTAGTCAATGGAATCGTGGGGAACAAAACTGAACAAATAGAAATTGCATGCCGAACTCCCCGGTTTGGTCATCCGCTCAGAGCGCAGAAATGAGCTCACCTTAGGCCCGGGTAGCAACGCTACAAAATTTGCTGAATGACGGGCCCTGAAATGGTTCCGGCGACAAAACAAATAATCCCCCAAACCGGGGATGATCTAAGCCAAGACCAACGCGTTGCATTTTTTCCTGTCATGCCCTTGAGTTGCTCGTTACTATTTTGACTCGCGCGGACTTCGTGCTTGGCGACATTCTGGCCGCCGTCGTCGAGTCCTTTAGGCGGGTGGCACAGCCTACCACAATTGAGGGTGCCCCGTCCTAGCTTCGCCAGGGCGGGAAGTGCTGGGCCGGCTCGCGCCTAATCTGAGGTTTGAGACCCGTCCGTTCGCGCTTGCGCGCGGTCCACTCCGACTCGATCTCCACCGTTCCCTCGACACCCGTCGCAAAGTGGCGGAAGCGGGACTACGGCCCCTCCGGCGGCATTCGCAGTCATAAGGACACTACCCAATCCGGAGATGGGAAGCTTTATGCCATGGAGCGGGCGGTGCTGGCTACGAGGGTGACGTGGGAGGATTGGAGGTCGAGGATGGCCTGGCGGAGGCGCTCGGTGAGATCGGCGGCCTGGCGGAGCTGGAGGCCGGCGGTGGGGATGGGTTCACCGACGATGAGGGTGAGCGGGCCGGGGTAGAAGTGGCGGGTGTGGATGGGCAGCAGTTCATAGACCCCGGCAAGTGCGATGGGGACGAGCGGGACCTGTGCACGGATGGCGAGGAAGGCCGCGCCGGAGAGGAAGGGCTGCATGTCGCCGTCGGGGGTGCGCGAGCCCTCAGGGAAGACGAAGAGCGGCATGCCGGCGCGGAGAGCTTTGACGCCTGCGCCGAGGCTGGAGAGGGCGGTGTGGGCGTTTTCGGTGTCGATGGGAATCTGGCCGGAGCGATTGAGGTACCAGCCGATGAAGGGCATGGACCAAAGCTCTTTTTTGGCGAGGATGCGGAACTGGAAGGGCAGTGCGGAAAAGATGACGGGTGTGTCCATATAGGACGTGTGGTTGGCGGCGAAGACGGCGACGGGATGGCTGCGGAGGTTTTCTTCGCCCTGGATGACGAGGCGCGAGCCCGCGGCGAGCAGGCAGGCGCGGGCCCAGAGCCGCGCAATGACGTGCTGGACGCGGCCGGAGCGGTCAAAGAGCGAGACGGCGAGCGAGACGGAGCCGAAGAGGCAAGTGGAGAGCAGGAAAACGGGCGCCTGAATGAGATTGGTGCGCCAGCGGTAGAGGCGGGGCAGCGGAGCAGGCGGGCGCAGGCGGGCCGTGAGGTTGTGCGTGGGGCTTTTCTTCGTCATGGGAGCCTTCCCGCGCGGGCCAGGATGAGGGGACGGGCTTCACCGACGAGATAGACAGAGCCGGAGACGACGACGCGGCCGGAGGGTGTGAGCTGTTCGGCGAGGTCGAGGGCGTGGGGCACGGAGCCGGCGACGCGTGCGGGGGTTCCGGTGGCCTGGGCGGCGGCGAGCAGCTGCGGCATGGGCGTGGCGCGCGGCGAATGGATGGGCGCGAAAAGGATCTGATCGAAGAGCGGGAAGAGGATTTGCGCGAGCTCGTCGTGGGGCTTGTCGCGGAGGCAGGCAAAGAGGAGGGTCTGCGGGCCTTCGTCGTCCCAGGAGCCGCGCAGGCCGGCGCGCAGGGCCCATGCGCCGGCGGGATTGTGGGCCACGTCAAGGACCCAGGAGGGCCATGTGTCGGACTCGCCGGGCGGGGTGCGGCGCAGGCCGGTGATGCGCTCCAGGCGTCCGGGCCAGCAGACGCGGTTGATGCCCTCGGCGATGGCGGAGGGCGTGATGGGAAAGCCGTGATGGAGGGCAAGCTCGACTGCGGCGGCGATTGCCAGGGCCATGTTGCGCTGCTGGTGGGCGCCGGCGAGTGGAGGGTCAAGCTGGATGAGCTCGCCGAGGACTTCGACGGCGTAAACGGCGTGGCCGGAAGCGCCGAGGGGCGGCATGTAGGGCGCGGCGTTGATGCCGCGGGCCTCGAGTTCGGTGGCGACTTCGCCGACGACCTGGTTGGCCTGCGGATGCTGCGGGAGGGTGACGAAGGTGCCGCCGTGACGGAGGATGCCGGCCTTTTCGCGCGCGATGTCGGCGACGGTGGGGCCGAGCCACTCGGTGTGGTCGAGGGAAATGTCGGTGATGACAGAGAGGAGCGGGTCGGCGATGTTGGTGGCGTCCAGACGGCCGCCCATGCCGACTTCAAGCACGGCGATGTGGACGGGCTCGGCGGCGAAGTGGAGGAAGGCCATGGCGGTGAGCGTCTCAAAGAAGCTGGGGAAGCGATTGAGGGAGCCCGCGCGGATGCACTGCTGGGCGGCGCGATGGACCAGAAAGTAGAGGCGGCCGAAGTCGGCGTCGGAGATGTCTTCACCCTGGACGCGGATGCGCTCGTTGGGCCGGGTGAGGTGCGGCGAGGTGTAAAGGCCAGTGCGCAGGCCGCTGGCGACGAGGATGGAGGCCAGGGCAGCGGCGGTGGAGCCCTTGCCGTTGGTGCCGGCGACGAGCACGGCGGGTACGCTGCGCTGGGGCTGGCCGAGCGCGTCGAGGAGGACGCGAATCTCGTCAAGCGAAAACTTGCGCCGGGGCTGGCCGGGCGCGGTGTAGAGCTCCGGCGCCATGGCGTTGAGCTCTTCAATGGCCGCAGCGTAGGACATCACGCTCAAGTATAGAAGGGATGCGGGCGCGTGTGCAGGGGGCAGGCTTCGGCCGGGGGCGGCCAGATCAATTCTCTGATCCGAGCAACGCGCTCACCGTCGCCCTTTAGGCTTCGGCATTTCTGCCACCTTGCTTTCCGGCCTCGGCTGCTCTGCTGGTGGCGACGGCACGAATGCTCGAATCTCAGTCCTCGTCTTGCCATAGCTCTTCTCCAGCGAGTACCAAAGCGCATCGACCAATATGTCGTTGGTGGTGGTTCGCCTATCCTTGTTGCCGCGTCGGACCTCGCTTATCCAGCGAATTGCCGCACGATCTTCTGCGGTGAGACAGACGGATGTGCGTTGAGCGTCATCCGGAACGTGTTTTTCGCGCGGGCTCATGGCTTTTTCGAGTCCTAGTTTACTGCGTCTTTACATTGTTACACTAATACGTTATAGTGCAATAACGTATTTCTGCGGTTTGCATTTCTTCGCTCCGCGGAATGCGCTCCATAATGAATGATGGGAGAACCGCGATGACTCCTACCGCCGAGCTCGAAGCCGAACTAAGGGTCTTTGAAGAGCACCGGAAGGAATGGTCTTCGGCGCATCCGGGCGAGTTCGTCGTCATTCAGGGAGAGGTGGTTCTGGATGAGTTCTTCGTGGAATATGGCGATGCATTCAAGGCCGGCCTGAAGAGATTCGGCGTAGGAAGACCGTTTTTGGTGAAGCAGGTCTGGATTACCGAACCGGTATATTTCGTCGGCTGAAATGGGACTGGTGCAACTACCCTGGAATCCGTTCGACGCAGCTGACCACGGCCCCTGTATCAACGTCGTCCTTACCAATACAGATGAGGCAATCGAAGCGGGCGGCGAGATAGGACTTCAATATCCAGAGCCTGTTACCATTCGCGCGTTGATCGACACGGGATCTCCCTTCACAATCGTCAATCGGGTTTACGCAAAGAGCCAGAAGCTCATTTTGACCAATCCGCGGACCGAGATTCGAACCCTAGGCGGCCAACACCCCTGCGGAGAGCACTCCGGGGCACTTTCCTTTCCGGAAACCTCACTGAGGCGAATTCCGGTGATGCGGATTCTTTCCGGGGACTTCGGACAAGAGCGTTTTCACTCGTGTCTGATCGGAAGGGACGTGCTCCGGTACTGGAAGATCACCTTCGACGGCCATAAACGGCTCATTCGCATTGAAGACCAGGCCTAGCGGCTGCAACGCAAACTATTGCAACAGGAGCTGGAGGGCGGTGCGGGCGGACTGGAGGCACTGGCGGGCTTCATCCTCAGTGAGCAGGCCGCGGTGGACGGCGCGCTTGCCGGCGTCATTCACGCGATTGGCCGCAGCGGGGAATTCAGGATGGAAGCCGGTGAGCTGGAGGTTGTTGTTGACCTCATGGAGCAGGTTGGCGAGGGTGGCGGCGTTGCGGTAACGGGTGCGGATGAGGCGCGCGAGCTGCGGGGGGAGCTTTTGCTTGACGGCTTCTTCCAACACAGACCGGCACATGACGGCGCAGGCGGTGAAGAGGCCGTAGAAGTAGCAGCGGGTGGCCTCGTCGAGATAGCGGTCCGGCTCGTCGCTGGCCGGCGAGGAAACGACGCACTCGCGCAGCTCATTGGCGCGCAGGATGGCGGGCTCGACGAGCTGCAGGAGCTCGAGGGCAAAGGCGGCGCGGAGCAGGTCGTTCTGCTGGGCGTCCAATGCGCGCTGGATGGATTGCCATGCGGGGGCGGAGGCGTTTTTCTCGGGCGGGTTGAGGCGCGTGAGCGAGGTGAGGCGCTGACGCGCGTGATCGATGAAGCCCTGGCGCATCTCATGCGCAAGGCTGCGCCAGCCGGTGACGAAGGCTTCGGGGTCCTTGCGATAGCGATCGTGGAGCTCGTCATAGACGATGCCGGGCAGGATGGGGCGAAGTTGCGCGAAGCGGCCGGTGCGGGCGAGCTCAGCGATGGCCAGGCAGAAGTCGCGGTCAGGCGCGCCGCGGGCGGACATTTCGAGGAGATGGCGCTCGAGTTGGTGAATGTCGATGGGCATGGCGCGAAAGATCCAGCGTGGTCAGGTTATCAGTGGCGGCGGGACATGTGGGGGTCCCCGGCGGTACGGAAGAAACCGCGCGTGCTGGATTGGGAAAGTGGAGAGCTCAAACTTTATTTATGAACGCGATGTGCACAGCGGCGGGATGAGGTGTGGAAGCCGTTGGAGAGGCTGCCGCTGTGGAGGACTGGGCACTGCGAAGTGCTTGCAGACAAGAGGCGAGGACATAGTTTGCACAAGAACGACAGGAGATACACAGGGGTTTTGCGGGAGGCTGTGGGGTTGGTGGGAAAGTGGGGGTGGGTTGCGCTGGTTGAGAGCAGGTTTTGCAATTCTCCAGATATGGAGCGCTGAGTTTTCGAAAACCGGAAGGCATGCAAAAGCCTCTGCTGGAGCGGATTTGCGCGAGGTTTCCACTTTTGCAGGGCGAACGACGGGTACTACGGGATCTATTAGTTCTTTACTCCTCTCTCCGTGGATCACCGTCGCGTGCCCTGGCCGTGAGGAGAGTTCGTGGTGCGGAGACCAGAGCGCGACAAGCCCGGGGGCGCGGAGTGCGGGCCGGAGAGAATCGCGCGAAGAAGACGAGGACTCCAGAGTTGGGGACGGGTTTTCCACGCGTGGGGGATTGCGCAGGTGAATACAATCAAAAGCAAGAAAGACGGACCTGTTCGCGGGCGGGCCGCGTGCGGTAGGCTGGGGGCAACGGCAATTCCTGAGTTGCAGTGACTCTTTGGACTTTCTGCAGGGGCGCCGCTCCCTGATGGTCGCGTCGACTTGAATGCAGTGGCGTTTAGATGCAGCGACTCAGGAATTGCTGTAGCGCGGGAGCGGCTCGACGTGCGGGGAGAAACGCAGGACGAGAACGCAGGGCGCGGCAGCGCAGGACAAAGCGAGGGGTAGAGCCATGTCGACTGTGGAAGAGGAAGTGGAGAAGCCGGCCGCGCAGGGGGCAGCGATGGAGATAACCGTAAGCCGCCAGGAACTGGTGAAGGAGTTGACCGCGACGCAGAGCGTGGTGGAGCGGAAGACCACGATTCCCATCCTGTCGAATTTTTTGATTGAGGCCGAGGGCGATCGGCTGACGATTACGGCGACAGATCTGGACCAGGCGATCCGCACCAGCGCGGCGGTGAAGGTGAAGAAGCCGGGCGCATGCACGATTCCTGCGCGGAAGCTTTACGACTACATCAAGCTGCTGCCGGACGGCGAGATTTCGGTCAAGCTGCTCGACAATCACTGGGTGCAGATCCGCAGCGGGCGTTCAAACACGAAGATGGTGGGGATGGCGCGGGCGAATTATCCGCAGGTGCCGGAGTTTCCAACTGTCGCCGTGACGAGCATTTCGGCGGCGGCGTTGAAGACGCTGATTGCGCGCACGATCTTCGCGATTTCAAACGAGGAGTCGCGCTATACGCTGAACGGCGCGCTGCTGGTGCTGAAGGCCGAGAGCCTGGCGATGGTGGCGACCGACGGGCACCGGCTGAGCTTTGTGGAGAAGCCGGGCGAGCAACTGGAGGGCATCAGCGGCGAGAAGCGCGTGCTGATTCCGCGCAAGGCGCTGCAGGAGCTGCAGCAACTGATGGCCAACAGCGACGCCGAAAAGGTGGAGTTTGCCGACGATGAGCACACGCTGTTTTTCCGCGTGGGGCACCGCACGCTGAGCTCGCGCAAGCTGACCGGGCAATTCCCGAATTACGAGGCGGTGATGCCGCGGGACAACACGAAGTTCGCAGTGGTGCGGTCGAGCGAGCTTTCGGCGGCCATCCAGCGCGTGGCGCAGTTTGCCGATGAACGGTCGGGCGCGATAAAGATGCGCCTCGAGGCGAACGAGCTGAAGATCAGCTCGCAGTCGAGCGAGAGCGGCGAGAGCGAAGACACGATTGACACGCCGTATGCGGGCGACCCGATTGTGGTGGGCTTCAACTCGACCTACATCATCGATTTTCTGAAGGCGCTGGGCAACGAGGGTGAGGTGCGGCTGGAGTTCAAGGACTCGCAGTCCGCGGGGCAGATGCGGCCGGAGGATCCGGATGCGGAGTACCACTCGCGGTATGTGCTGATGCCGATGCGGATTTGAGTATACGAAGGCAAAGGGGGCGAACCCGCAGCGGTATTGTGGGTTCGCTTCACCGGCGGGTTTTCACGCGGGCAATGGATGCAGCCATGCCATGATTGAGCGATGCTGATAGCTTAGAGAGCGATGCGAACATCGCACCCAACCTTGCCGCCCGGCCAGCCCGACCCCGTCCTCGTGCATCGGCTTCTGTTCGTGCAGCGCGCCTTCCTGGTGGCGGTTTTGCTTGTCGGCCTCTCCGCATTCCTAGCTTCAGTCTTTTCCTCCATAGGCGCCTACCCCCTGCTGGCATACGTTCGCATGAGCATTCCAGCGTCACTGGCAGCGCTGTTTTGCGCGCTCGGTCTGCTGATGTCGGAGCCCGATTATCCTGGCTATCTGGTGCTCCTGGCCCGCGTTTTTGCCGCAATGGCCGGCTTGCTATCGCTGGCGATGCTTCTGGAGCGTTACTCCCAATTGGCGATTCTGCCGGGAGGGCTGCTGAACGGGCCGAATGCAAATGCCGTTGCGAGCGCCGACTCCCCGCAGTCGGCCGTCGGGTTTCTATCGATCGCCATTGTGATGGTTTTTGTTGGAAGCAGGAATGTGGTGATCCAGCACGTGGCGGATGTGCTGGTGATTTTCTTGGGCCTGCTGACATTCACTCTTCTTTCGCAGAGCGTCTTCGGCGCACTGAAGCTGTTTGGCGTGGTTGCGGGGGATCATCTTTCTCCACAGGTTCTTGGCTGCATTCTGCTGCTGACCGCGGCGGTGGTGTTTCGCCAGACGGAATGCGGCATCCTGTCGATTTTTCTGGGTCGCGGAATCGGCAGCAGAATTGCGCGCGGGTTCGCGCTGGTGCTGATTCTGTGGCCTTTTCTGGGCCGAATTGTCGATTATCAGGTCACGCTTCGCCAGTTGGTGCCCGAGCACTTTGTGGTCTCCATCCTGACTTCGATTGAGTTTGTGCTCTCCATTGCCCTGTTGCTGGTTCTGGTGTGGCGCATCAACGACATGGAGAAGGAGATCCATGACCTGACCTTGCGCGACGAACTGACGGGGCTGATGAACATGCGCGGCTTTTATCTGCTGGCGGAGCAAACCTATCGCCTGGCAAAGCGCGCGCGCCTGCCCTTCTCCGTGCTGTTTCTGGACCTCGATGGGTTGAAGAAGATCAATGACCGGCTGGGACACAGCACAGGGTCAGCCTACCTGGCGGAGACGGGCAAGGTGGTACTTGAGAATTTCCGGGACGGCGATGTGAAGGGACGGTTTGGCGGAGACGAGTTTGTGGTTGCCGGCCAGTTCAGCATGGTGGGGATTGAGGTGGCGGCGCAGCGGCTCCGTGCCACCGCGGCGGAACGGAATGCGAAGGAAGGCCGGAAGCTTCCGCTCAGCTTCAGCATCGGTTATGTGACCGTTGACTACCACTCGACGGAGACGCTGCAGGAGCTGGTGGCGCGTGCCGATCAGATGATGTACAAGGACAAGCAAAGCAGGAAGGCGGATCGGAGATAGGGGTTGGGAGGTGCGATTGAGGGCGGCCCCGGCGAAGATGCCGGGCCGTTTTGTTTGCGGGTGAGAGTGGCGCGGCGAAGTTGGCTACCAGGTGAGGGTGACGGTGAGGGTTTTCCAGCCGGTGCCGGGGGGGAAGTTTAATAGCAGTGGCATCCACTTGCATGCGTAGGGATCGGCGTCACAGCCGCGATAGGAGAGATTCGCGTACTGTTTGTCTGCAGCTGGGTCTGAGGGCGGATCAGTCTGGAGCTTTGGGATGAAGTGGCCGTGGCGGATGACGCTGAGCATGCCGGTGCTGCCAGCTTCGCCTTGGGCAACGAGCACGAGCTTGTGGTTGCTGTAATCGGCGCTGAGGATGCGGAATTCGGATGTGCGCGCGCCGGGCAATGGTGGACGGTTCATCAGCAGTGACGGGTCGTCGATCGCATTCCTTGTGAAGGGCCATGCTGAACCATCTACTTCCAATGCAGGCAGCGGAATGCGCAGGCCTTCTTCCGGCGACGTCTTGAGCTTTTTATCGAGACTGATGTCGCCGATGGGACCGAAGGTTGTGCCTGCGAGGTCGGAACGCAGTTGCCAGTCCTCGTTGGCTGTGTTGCCTAAGTAGATTTCGAGCCGGTCATCCTTGCGCGTGAAGTAGAGAGCGCCAGTCTCGTTGCCCAATGGCAGGTCTAGGACTTCGGCGTGGTCCCAACTGGCAGGCAAGTGCGGGTTGACTGTGATGGTTTTGGTTTGGGCGTTGATGGAGATGCCGAAGAGGCCGCGCAGGGTGGGCGTGACGACCATGGCCGAGGACCAGAGTTGGTGCGACGTGGAGCGGCCGAAGGGGACGTTGAAGTCGCCGGAGAGCAATTCGGTATCCGCGCCGAGGTCCTGCGCGCGGGTGAGGTTGGCGTTCTGCATCAACATGCGATAGCCGGCGAGGGGCTGGTTGGCGCGGTACTCGGCGAGCGAGGCCCAGCCGGTGAAGAGTGGCCAGACGGATCCCTGGTGGTAGCTCATGCCGTTGTAAATGGGCTCGGTGTTGGCCACGTCGCGCAGTCCCCAGTCGGTGTCGAGCGCGGCGGAGGCGAATTGCGCGAGGCACGGCGCGGGGTGCGCGAGGATGGGCTTGGGGCTGAAATCACTCCACCAGTCGAGCGCGGGATAGACGGTGCTGGTGCGGTCGACGTTGCCAGGGCCGTTAAAGCTGAAGGCGTAGCAGCCTTTTTCGGGATTGGGGTACTCGCGATTGATGGTGGCGGCGATGGCGGTGGCGCGGCGCTCCGCGCCTTCAGCCCCTGAAGCGTCGTGGAGAAGTGTAAAAATTTGCGCCATGGCGGCGGAGGCCTGCTGATCGAGGAGGGCGAGATAGATTTCCTGATGGGGCATGCCGGTGGGCCAGCTTTCGACCCAGCCGGTGCCCTGCGAGTTGTCGTAGATGCCGTCGTGATCGGTGTCGTGCGCGGGATCGGTTTCAAAGGCCCACGCTTTGAGGATGGCGTCGCGATGGGCGGCGAGGAAGGCGGTGTCGCCGCTGGAGCGGACGTAGTCGAGGGTGGCGAGGAGGAAGAGTGGCGTGGAGTCGGCGGCGGCGTACTCGTAAGGGAATTGCTGCCAGTCGACGGCGCCAGCGGTTTGCGAGTACTCGTGCATGATTTTGCCGTCGGCGCGCTGGCGGCGGATGAGGAACTCGAGTTCGTTTTTCGAGAGGGCGAAGTCGCCGAAGCCGTTGACGGCGTAGAGGGTGTAGAGGGCGTCGCGGCCGAAGAACCAGCCGTAGCCGGGACGGGCGGAGTCGCCGGACTCGTAATAGCCGGCGACGAGGGCGGTTTCGACGGGTGGCCCGGGGCCCTCAGCGACAGGTCCTTGTCGCTGGGGGAACTGGACGATGGTCTTAAGCTGCTCGATGGAGATCTCGGCCCAGGTGAAGGCTTCATTCAGCGCCTTGTTGGGGGTTTCGATGGAAGCGGCGTGGGCAAGGAAGTGCTGCCATGCCTGATCGTGGGCCTGGTAGAGCGCGGGGATTTGCGCATTGAGGCCGGCGAGAGCCTGCCCAAGAGCGTGGTCGTTCGCCGTGGCAAGGGTGGCGCCGTAAGTCATCAGCAGCGGGAAAAGGCGCCCGTTGTCGCGCGCGGGATCGATGCGGATTTTGAGCTGGGCGGGGTAGACGTGGGGGCGCTCCTGATAGGGCGCGAGGATGCCGGGCTCAGCGCCGGGCATGGTGACGGCAGCGGCGAAGTTGGGATAGTCGGTGTGGAGGACGTAGAAGCCGCCGGGCTCGTCCTCTTGGTGCGGGTTGGGCGAAACCCATTCGAGACTGGGCGTGCCATCGTTGCGCTCGGGCCACATCCAGCGCAGCTCCGGCGTGAAGCTGAGGGTGAACTCGGTGGGATGGAGGCAGTCGAATTCGAAGAGCACGATGGGCCCTGTGCCGGCGGGCGCGTTGGCCGGCGAGAACATGATTTGCCGGACGGTGAAGCCGATGTGCGCGTAAGTGAGGATGGTGCGGTCGGGTCGGACTTCGATTTCCGCGGCCTGCTGGTTGACGTTGATGGGGACGGTGTAGCCGTCAATATTGGCGGTGATGGCGAGGTGCGAGAGGAGCTTGACGGGGAGGACCCAGGCTTCAAGCGAGCCGTCCTGCCGGCCGACGAGGACGCCGCGGGGACCGGCGACGGTGAAGGGCTTTTGCGGCTGGGCGGGCGCGCGGAGGACAGGGCCTGATTGATTGAAGGCGATGGGTGCGAGCGAGGTGAAGACGGGCGGGGGAGCTTGCGGCTGGCCTGACGGCTGGGCGAAGGATGAAGCGGAAGATGCGGCGGCAAAAAGCACGGCGGCGGCCGTGCGAAGGGGAATGGCGAGGCGAGTCACTGTGTGCGGTCCTTTGATTGCGAGTCCTGATTCCGTGAAGCGATGCAAGGCCAACAGTCTACGCGATGCGAGAGCGGATTGGGTTGCGGGGCGCGCGAGCCCGAGTGGCGAGAGGTATTTTCCCTCAGCGGCTGAAGCCGCGCGGATTTTTCTGTGGGCTGGAAGTACGGGCTGAAGCCCGCACCCTTCCACGACGCAGGAGGTCGTCCCTTCCAAAACAACTCACACTGGCCCAGTGGCCTTTGCTCGGGACGGACCGGAGAGCCGAAGCTCAGGCGACGGCGGGAGCCTTGAGGAAGTCGAGGGCGCGGACGAGATAGGCCTTGAGGTCCTTGCGCGCGACAACGTCATCGAGGAAGCCTTTCTCAAGCAGGAACTCGGAGCGCTGGAAGCCCTCAGGGAGCTTTTGGCGGATGGTCTGCTCAATGACGCGCGGGCCGGCGAAGCCGATGAGCGCGCCCGGTTCGGCGATGTTGAGGTCGCCGAGCATGGCGAAGCTGGCGGTGACGCCGCCGGTGGTGGGATCGGTGAGGATGCAGATGTAGGGTACGCGGGCATCGTCCAGCTGGGCCAGCGCGGTGGAGATTTTGGCCATCTGCATCAGGCTGACAACACCTTCCATCATGCGCGCGCCGCCGGAAGCGGCGACGATGACGAGGGGGATGCGCTCGTGGCGGGCGCGATCGACGGCGCGGGCGATGGTTTCTCCCACGACGGCACCCATGGAGCCGCCGATGAAGGCGTATTCCATGGCGCTGACGACGGCGCGATGGGGGCCGAGGCTGCCGATGGCGTTGAGGATGGCGTCGTCCAGTCCGGTGAGCTCGCGGGCCCTGGCCAGGCGCTGCTTGTAGGGCCGGGTGTCAACAAAGTTGAGCGGATCCGTGGAGCGCAGGCCGCCGTCGACAAGCTCGTAGCCGGGTTCGAGCAGGAGATCGAGCCGCTGGCGCGCGCCCATTTTGAAGTGGTGCTGGCACTTGGGGCAGACGTTGAGGTTGGCTTCGAGGTCGGCCTTGAAGAGGGCCTGGCGGCAGCCGGGACACTTGCTCCACAGGCCTTCGGTGCGGACGCGGCGCTCCGTGTCGTCGTTGGGGTCGTCATTGGGCTCGCCGTTAGGCCCGCCGGGAGGGTTGGGGCCGTTGGGCGGGAATTCACCGTTCTCTCGCTTGAACCAGGACATGACGAGACCCATTGTAAATGGAGGGGCGAGCGAGAGGGGAATTTGGGGCGGTGAGGCGGTGCGGGCGCGGGCGCGGGCGTTCAGGGCCGTGCTTTCCCAGGTCTCCAAAATCAGGAGGCCCGGGAAGGCGGGTTACCAAGAGTAATGGACGGTGTAAGTGAGGGTGGATTCTCCTTTGGCGGGGACATCGATGGGGAAGGCGACGGTGCGGCTGTCGCGCTGGGTGAAGTTAGCCGAGTGCTGGGTGATTTGCCAGTTGTCTCCGCGGTAGAGATGCTCGAGCACAGTGACCTGAATGGGTTGCAGCTTCTGGTTGGTGAGCTTGATTTCAAAGCTCTCGTCGAGGTTGCGGTTCTGGTAGTCGGAGTGGAAGTCGGTCTGGCGGCGCGAGCCTTTCACGTCAAAGGCGCTGCCGCTGACGAGCTTGACAGTGTCCTCAGTGGGCGTGTGGGGGATGAGGCTTTCGCCGACGAACTCCATCTGGCCATCGGCGTCGCGGCGATAGAGGCGCATGCGCCCGGCGGGCAGCGGGATGCCGAGATGGTTGGCCTTGCTGTTCTTGATTTCCTGGACGATGTAGACCTTGGTGTTGCCGTTGTCGAGGCCGTACTCCTGGTTGTTGTTGATGCCACTGCCATAGTAGGGCTGCAGGTTGGATGCTGCGCCGTCATAGAGATAACTGCGGTGGATGGTGACGCCGGATGCGTCAAGAAACTGGACCTGCTTGGTTTCTCCGTCGTGGAGCGAGACGGTGCGGTGCAGGTCGTAGAGGTGAAAGTCGTCGAAGGCTTTCTGGGTGACCTGAGGGGCGAAGGAGTCGGCGGCCTTGGCCATGGCATACAGGCCGCCGCCGGCGTTGCCGGCGAAGACTTGCGGCTGGAGCTTGGCCACATCGCCGGCCATGAGCTTGATTCGGGCCTGCGGGAAATCAGTGCCGCTGAGGTTGTGGATGGTGACCCAGCCGAGGACGTCGGCCTTCTGCGGGCCGGTGACGTCGGTGGCATTGGGCGCGACGACGTTGTAAGTGGCTTCCCAGTTGAGGCCACCGGTGATGTAGGCGAGCTCGGCGGAGAAGTGCTCGGGCTGGGCGGATTCGATTTGCCAGCGGAGAGTGGGCTTGAGCAGCAGACCGTCCGTTGAGGCCGGGAAGAGCGGCAGGCCGGGAAGCGAGAACTGCATGTGGCCGTTGACCTCGACGAGCGGCTCGGCGTACTGGCTCTGGTAGCCCGCGCCGTTGAAGTTGTACTGAGGCTGCGGCTGGGAAGGCGCGCGGATGATTTTGCCGGGGATGATTTGCGTGCCCTGCGCGGTGTGGACTTCAAAGTCGATGGTTTTGCCTTCGTACTTTTTCAGGAGCCAGTCCTGGGTGACGATGGCGGCGTCGTAGTTCTGCTCGAGGATGTGGACAGGGTGGAGGCCGGAGGGGTCGCGGAGGATAACCGAATCGGGCTCAAGCCGGCTGGTGACCTGGGTGGTGGTGATTTCGTTGACGCCGGGATGGAGGTTGAGATCGATGGAGGTGCGGGCGACGGCGAAGTCCTGGTTGTAAATGGTGAGGGCGACGGGCTGGGCTGGTTGCTGGGCTGTGGCGAGCGCGGCCGACGCCAGGGCTGCGACAAGGAGAGACCGAGTGAGCGATTGATTAAGCATGGTGCGCCTCCTGAATTGCGAGCGAACGAGCAAGAGGCGCGCGGAGGAGCGGCTGCGAACGGGCGCGGCGAACTTTTGCCGGACGCGATGAGTTAGACCCAAGATACGCGGAAGGGTGAGTGGGCGTTTGCGAGTTAGCCCCGGAATCATGTGGGGCGGATAAGTTTGCCCGCACTGATTAGTGGGCGTCCGGGGCGAGCGGGAACCGGTAAATGCCGATGCTGATGGGTGCGGCTGAGAGCGTGTGCGGGGCGTTGCCGAGATCAGTTTTGCGGATGGAAACCTGCGGGGGCTGGCCGACACGGTCAGCGGCCTCAGGGCTGCTGGCGGTGATTTGCCAGAGCGTGGAAGGCCCCGAGAGAGGCGTTCCAGCAATGTTCAGGCTGAAACTCTGTTTCGATTCGGTGGCATTGACGACGGCGAGCGTGAGGCATTTGTGGTCCGGAGTGAGCGCGGCAAAGATGTCCAGCGGATAAGTCGGGCTGCCGGAGTTGGTTTGAGGCTGGTCACCGCCGACCGGATACTGCGGCGCGGGCACGGGCGCATTGCCGGCCACGGCGACGGGGATGGAGCCGGGCGGGAAATGATCGCCATAGAGCTTGAAGACCAGGCCGGTGGTGTTGAAGGCGGCAGCGGTGGGCGTGTAGTCGAGCGTGGAGACGCCCATGGTGTGCGCGGACATGCGAAGAAAATCCGTGTGGCGAAGCATTTCATTGAAGACCATGGCGTAGGCGAGGGCCAGCCGGAGGTCAGGAGCGCGATTGAAGCTGCCGCCGAAGTAAGCGTACTCGTCGATGGAGAGAAAAATATTCTTGCTCAGCATCTGCGGGAAGCGCTGCTGGTAACGACGCCAGGCCTGGGCCTGGAGCTGGACGATGTTGGCGGGATAGCGCGCGTACTGGAGGAGCGATTGATCGACTTTGACATAGCCGGCATCGGTGGGCGAATCGAGGGGAAGGTGCTTGGCCTTCTGGACGTCAAAGTGCCGGCCGGATTGCGCATACCAGTGCTGGGTGATGCCGGAGAAGTTGCCCCAGCTGTGCTCGAGGAGGCCGCCGGTCCAGTCCTCCGGCGTGCCTTCCACGGCGCGCATGTTGTCCACATTCCTGGCGCGCATTTCGCCGGTCAGATCCATCGGCTCGGGCATGTTGCCGGAGGCAAGCAGCGTGATGGAGGGGTCCACGGCGCGCATGGCTTTGGCAAACTCGTTGTGCTTGAGGACGTAATACTTCAGGTCCGTGCGGCCTAGCTGCCAGGAGCCGTAAGGCTCGTTGCCGATGTCCCAGAATTTGACGTCGTAGGGCGCGGGATGGCCGTTGCGCGCACGCTCCGCGCCGAGACGAGTGTGCACGGAGCCGTTCATGTACTCGACCTCTTCCGCGGCGGAATGGGCATCGCCAAAGCCCGCATTCACGGTGATGTACGGCTCCACGCCGATGAGCCGGCAGAGCGTCATGAATTCGTCGAGGCCCGCGTCATTGGTCTGCATTGCATTCCAGGCGTAATCAAAGGTGGGCGGGCGTTTGTCGATGTTGCCGACGCCGTTGTACCAGCTCCAGTCAGAAAGAAAATTGCCGCCGGGCAGACGCCAGAAGCCGGAGTGGAGCTGGCGCAGAAGGGCGATTGTGTCCGGACGGAATCCATCGATGTTGTTAGCCGGCATGAGCGAGACAACGCCGATGTGGAAGCTGCCCGAGCCGGTGCCGATGATTTCAAGAGCCGCATTTTGGGAATCGCTGCGCACGGTGAAGTGGAGCGGAAATTTCCGGTAGGCCTGTGTGAGTGCAGCGAAGGTGAGGGACTGGCGATTCTGCGGCCCGGAGCCCCAGAGGAGAGAGACGGTGACTTTGCTGCCGGGCGTTCCGCGCAGATCAATGCGGCCGACGTAGCTCTTATTCCGAAGCACCGCCAGGCCCGATTGCCGGATGCCGTGCGGCGCGGTGGGGTCAAGCTGGATGCGGGGGCTGTGGTCGCCCACGAAGGGATGGTCGGTGTCCATGGTGATCGCGGCGGCGGGACCGATGGGAACCCAGCGGCGAAGCTGCATGGCGGGAAAGCCGCCGCGCCTGGGAGCTTGAGGTTCGGCGGCAGTGATGGGGAAATAGAATTTTCGGTCGTCCAGCATCTCTGACCACAGGCTGCGATAGATGAGCGGGCCTATGTGCTCAATGAACATGCCGAACTCATACTTTGAGGTAGGCGGCGCGGTCTTGTCCATGTGGATGGTGACGGCGATGGGCGCAGGGGTTTGCGCGGCGGACGCCTGTGCCGGCGCTGCGGAGCACCGAAGTGAAAGGATTGCGGCGGCGAGCAATGCCACCTTTGCGGCTCTGTTCCTCATTTGCGTTCTCCTGCGCGGGTGGGTCTTCGTTCCTGTTGTTGCGTTTTTTGTCCGCGGCGCGCCGGCGGATCAGGGACAGCTTTTTGTAAAGCAGAGATTCCTGCTGAAGAAGGGCAGAACGTGGTTCTGGAAGCGGTCCGCCACGGCGCTGGTGTGTGTGCCGTGATAGAGCTCGAAACTGTTCTTGATGCCGTAGGAGTCGAGGATGGCGTGCAGCTTTTCGGTGTCGAAGCGGAGGCCGTCCTGGTCGCCGACGTCCATGGCGATGGCGCGGTATTGGCGCAGGTTGCGGATGTACTGGTCGACAAAGACGAGGGGCGCGTTGGCCGTCCATTTGGCCAGGACGCCGGGCTGGGCAACGCCGTTCTTCATGGGCAGGTCAAAGTAGAGCGGCGGATTTTTGGGGTCGGGTGACCAGGCGGCGGCGGTGGCAAGCTGGGCCTTGGAGAAGAAGGGCAGGTTGGCGGCGTCCGCGGGGGACTTCATGGCGGCGACGGTGGCTTCAAACTGCTTTTCGGCGGCCTCGAATTTCTGGGCATCCATACCGGGGGGTGGCCCGGCGGGGCGCGACGACATGCAGCAGGGGCTCATGATGTAGAGCGCGCCGAAGACCTCAGGATGCTGCATGCCGATTCGCGAGGCGCCATAGCCGCCCATGGAATGGCCGACGAGGCCGCGGCTGAGACGATTGGGGAGGGTGCGATAATGCGCGTCGATGTAGTCGACGAGGTCGTGATAGATGAAGCGCTCGAAGTCGCCGGTGGTGGCGGAGCTTGAATACATGGAGCCGCCGTAGGCAGTTTTTGAATCGGGCAGGACGACGATCATCTCTTTCGCGCCGAGGGCGAATGCGCCTTCGATGGTTTGCGGGACGTGGATCTCGTGGGTCCACTGCTCGGCGCCGATGGAGTAACCGTGGAGCGCATAGACGACGGGATAGCGGCGATGCCTGTGGGTGAAGTAGCCGGGCGGCAGGAAGACGATGACATCGCGGTCGGCGGATTCGCCCTCAAGATTGCCTTCAATGGAGGGCGAATGCACCTTGATGTGCTGGACGGTGACGGGCTTTGCGCCGGGAACGACTGGAGGCACTTCCGTCTTGACCTGTGCGGCGAGTGGAAGCGCCAGCGCGGCGGAGAGAAGCAACACTGCCGGGCCGGAGAGCTTGACGATCATGCGGGGCAATTGGATGGGCACGCGAGGAATCCTCCTGAGGAGTGGGCAGCGATTTGGCGTTCGGTTCGCGGGGATGCGGTTGGACTTCGGCCTGGGCGCGCCTGCGCTCGCCGCAGACTATCTTAGCGCGGAGTTAAGCGAGATGGATAACTGCAATTGCGTCGCTGTGGCTGGAGTTAGAACTCGATGCCGCGCTGGGCGAGGATGCCTTTCTGGTAGGCGTGTTTGACTTCGCGCATTTCGGTGACGGTGTCTGCCAGTTCGACGAGGAGGGGATGGGCGCTGCGGCCGGTGAGAACGACGTGGACCATCTCGGGGCGCTTGCGGAGGGTTTCCGCGACGGGCTCAGGCGCGAGCATGCCGTAGCTGATGGCGTAGTTGATCTCGTCGAGGATGACGAGGTCCCACTCGCCGGAGAGGATGGCGGCTTCGGCCTCGCGCCAGGCCTCTTCGACAAGGCGGATGTCCTCGGGGTCGGCTTCCGCGCCGCCGACTTTGACGAAGCCGCGGCCCATCTGGCGGAGGACGAAGTTGTCGCCGAAGGCCTGGGCGGCGTCGAGCTCGCCGTAATGCCAGGAGCCCTTGAGGAACTGGAGCATGAGGACGCGCATGCCGTTGCCTACGGCGCGCAGAGCGAGGCCGAGCGCGGCGGTGGTTTTGCCCTTGCCGGGGCCGGTGTTGATGAGGATGAGGCCTTTGCGGGAGTCGGTCATCGAATGAGTCCTGGAAAAGTGAGTGCTGAAGAGTGCGTGCTGAAAGAGCGAACGCCTGACGGAGATGGATTCGCGGGGGCCTCTGCCTAATGAGGGTAGCAGGAAGGGATGGCGGCCGCGGCGCGGGGGCGCGAAGGGCTTTGGCGGGATGGAAGAAAGGACGCGGGGGATGGTTGCGAGGAAGGGTCGCGGCCTGGCTTGCGCTAGTGGCCGGTGTGGTAGGGGTGGCCGGTGAGGATGGTTGCGGCGCGGTAAAGCTGCTCGGCGAGGACGAGGCGGGCGAGAGCGTGGGCGAGGGTGAGCGGCCCCAGCGAGAGCAGGAGTTGGGCACGCTCACGGGCGGCGGGGGACCATCCGCTGGCGGGGCCGACGGCGAAGAGGATGTGGCGCGCGCCCTGGTCACGCTGGCAGCCGAGCCATGCGGCGAAGGTTTCAGAGGTGAACTGGCGTCCACGGCTGTCAAGCAGGACGGCGAGCGGGCGGGTTCGGCCAGGGGCGCGGTCGAGCCATTCGAGGAGGGCCTGCTCAGTGCGGAAGGCGTGGGCCTGTGCGGCGGACTGGGCACGGGACTGGGCCGGGGCAAGGATGGAGCAGCGGGCGAGGAAGTCGGCGGTGAGGGCGTCGAGGGGGTCGCGTGCGTTGGGGCGCGCGCCGATGTGGGCCAGGGTGAGCTGCATGGGGAGGAGAATAGCGCAGCAAGGCCGGAAGCCATCCTATGGAAATTACCGTAGGTTCGCGAAATATCCTTCCATTTTTCATAGAATGTGACGGAGGTACTGAAAAGTCACGAGGGTAATCGATTGATTTCAGGCAGGAAAGCCTTTGTTGCGGGGTATGTGCGAGATTGGCACGCGGCATGCATGGTTCTTTCCATACGAATTGGCATTTGCGAGAGGGGAACGGGAATCCTTTTGTGGAAAGAGGATTTGCAATCCACCCTCTCCTACCGTTTAACAAGTGGAAGAATCTGCAGCACATGCCGAGGGGCTCACCGATTTCTCTACCGGTCCGGAAGAAGCTAGGAAGTAAAAGGGCGGCAAGGGAGGGTTGGATGGGCTTTTTGTCAACTGTAGTTCCTGGAGGATTATCGATGCGATTTATCCGATTTCAATGGGCCGCAATTGCGACAGTACTGTTGACGGTTGCGCTGTGCTTGAGCGCGACGCCAGCGGCGTGGAGCCAGACGACGAGCGGCGACGTGGTGGGAACCGTCCTGGACCGCAGCGGTGCAGCGATCAGCGACGCGGCGGTGTCGGCGACCAACGTGGCCACGGGCGTGGTGACGAAGACCACGGCCGGCAAGCAGGGCGACTTCCATATTCCCAACCTGCAGGTCGGCACGTACAACATCACGGGCGCGGCACCGGGCTTTGCGACCTTCACGCTGAAGAACTTCCAGGTACAGTTGAGCACGACCGGCACGGCGCGGCTGGTGCTGCCGGTGGCCTCGGCATCAACGAGCGTAGAGGTTTCGGCCGATTCCTATGCCGTGATCGACACGACGACGGCGCAGTTGCAGACGACCTTCCAGACCGAAGACATGCAAGTGCTGCCGACGGCGGCCAGCGGTTTTGGCGTGCTGAACCTTTCGCTGCTGGTTCCCGGTGTTGCGTCTCCGGGCGCGGTTGGCGATGGCACCGGCCCCTCGGTGGGCGGCCAGCGTTCGCGCGACAACAACTACACCATTGAAGGCATCGACAACAACGACAAGTCCGTGACCGGACCGCTGGTGTATGTGCCGAACGACGCGGTGGGCGAGTTCACGGCGATCACCAACCAGTTTTCGCCCGAGTTCGGTCACTCGGCCGGCGGGCAGTTCAACCTGACGGTGAAGAGCGGCACGAACCACATGCACGGCGAAGCATACGAGTTGTTCCAGAACCGCAACCTGAACGCGGAAAACGCGATCCAGGGCGGCAAGGTTCCAAATCCGCGCTATGACAACAACCGCTACGGCGGCCAGGTGGGCGGGCCGATCATCAAGGACAAGCTCTTCTACTTTGTGAACTTCGAGCGGAACTCAGTGGGCCAGAGCAGTCAGTACTACCTTTGCACGCCGACGGCTGCCGGCATGAGCATGCTGAGCTCGATTGCGAACCTGAACGCGACGAACCTGGGCATCATGACCAAGTACACGCCGGTGTCGCCCAGCCAGGTGGATGCGAGCGCGGACAACGCCTGCTTCCAGCAAAGCACAGGCGGCCAGTACATGGCGGTGTTTGACGGCGCCGATTACAACTCGAGCACGGGCATCTTCGCTTCGGGCAACGAGTATGACATTCCGCTGGGCAACTACCTGGTAGAAGCGCCGAACTTTAGCAACGCCCCCGCGCTGACCACGAGCATGGACTGGACGATCTCGTCCAAGGACAGCTTGCGCGGCCGCTATATCTACAACAAGTCGAGCTTTATTGATACGGCGGCGTCGATTCCGACGTTCTACCAGTCGATCTCGGTTCCCTTACACCTGGTCGCGCTGAGCGAATACCACAACTTTACGCCGAACCTGATCAACGAGGCGCGGATTGGCTTCAATCGCTATGCCCAGGTCTACACCGTGGGCAACCAAACCTTCCCCGGCCTTGACCAGTTCCCGAACCTGTGGCTCTATGATCAGGGCTTCCTGGACATCGGTCCGGACGGCAACGCGCCGCAGGGGACGATCCAGAACCTCTACCAGTTCACCGACAATGTGAGCTGGGTGAAGGGCAGGCACACCTGGAAGTTCGGCTTTGACGGACGCAAATTCATTTCTCCGCAGAGCTTTACGCAGCGGCAGCGTGGCGACTATGAGTGGGATGCGACGACGGAGTACCTGCATGACCTGGCGCCGACGGCGTTTGGCCAGCGGTCGACGGGCAACTTCAATTACTACGGCGACCAGACAGCGTTCTACGGCTACGTGAACGACATCTACCGCATCAGCGAGAAGCTGACGCTGAACCTGGGCCTGCGCTACGAGTTCACCTCAATTCCGGAAGGCGAAAAGGTGCAGGCGTTGAACTCGGCGGCCAGCGTTCCGGGCGTGATCGAGTTCACCAAGCCCGAGCCGCAGAAGAAGAACTTCCTTCCGCGCTTTGGCATCAACTATGCATGGAGCCCGAACACCTCCATCCGCGCCGGATTCGGCATGGCGGACGACGTGCTCTATGACAACCTGGGCATTCTCTCCTTCCCGCCCCAGTTCTCGTCAACCCACAGCGTGGGTGATGTCGGATTCCCGCAGCCTGGCGATCCGAACTTTCTGACCAACGGCGGCCTGCCTCCGGGCACGGGGACGCTGGCGACGTTTGCTTCGGTTGCCGATCAGCAGGCGAACACCGGTGCCTATGATCCGAACCAGACGGTGCCTTATGCAGAAACCTGGAACCTGGGCGTGGAGCACGTCTTTGCGCAGAAGTACACGGTGCAGATCGGCTATGTGGGCACGCGGGGCATTCACCTGCCGACACAGGTCCAGATCAACAAACAGCCCGCGGTGACGGCGGCCAACCAACTGCAGACCTACATGGCAGCGCCTTCGGCCGCCGAGCTTGGAACGCTGACCAATACACTGGCCAACATCAACCCGACCAACACTGCCCAGTACGTCCCGGCCTTCTATAACCCCACGACTGGTCCGTATTTCAGCAGCGTGATCACCTCGTTCCAACCGAAGTCCGAGTCGAACTACAACGCCCTGGAAGCGAGCCTGCGGCGGCAGTTCACCAACGGGCTGGCGCTGAACTTCTCCTACACCTACAGCAAGACGATGGACGACGCGACGGCTTCGGTCTTCTCGACGGTGCTGACACCACGACGCCCGCAGAACTCGCAGGATGTAGCAGCGGACTACAGCCGCTCGGCCCTGGACCGCACGCATCGTCTGACGCTGGTTGCGATCTACAGCGTGCCGTTCTTCAGGCACTCCAACTGGCTGGCGAAGAACACGCTGGGCAACTGGACGATCGCTCCGATCTACACTTACGAATCGCCGGAATACTACACCGTGCTTTCCGGAGTGAACTCGAATATGAACGGTGACTCGACCGCAATTGACCGTACGATCTACAACGCCAACGGAACCTCGGGCACTGGCTCGTCGGTGACGGCCTATGCGAACCCGAACCTGTCAGGTAATTGCGCCAGTGGCAGCCCGACGGACCCCTACGGCACACCGCTCTGCAGCGCGGACCAGGTGGCTTACGTGGCGAACAACCCCGGAGCGATGTACATCGTGGCGGGCAAGGGCACGCTCCCGACAGCAGAACGCAACACGCAGGGCATCAACCCGATCAACAACCTCGATGCCTCGGTGGTGAAGAAGTTCAGCTTCGGCGAGTCGCGGTCCCTGCAGTTCTCCGCGCAGGCCTACAACGTGCTGAACCACGCGCAGTACATTCCGGGCTCGATTGATGGGATTGCCAGCCAGGGCTTCACGTCGACGATCAACTTCCAGACAGCCAGTAATACGAACTTCAACCAGCCGGGCAAGTTCTTCAACGCCAATGCGCGTTCGATGCAACTGGGGCTGAAGTTCGTGTTCTAAGAAACCAACCGGCTGGCAACAGCCAAAGCTGCAAAGGGCGCCCCAAGCGGGCGCCCTTTGTGTTTGGCGGCGACAAATGCCGGAGATGCGCAGAGCCATGCGGCGAGCGAACGGCTTGCGTGAACCGCGCGTGTGCCACAAGCCGGAGGCGCTACCTCCGGGGCGACTTGCGGGCCGGGGCCTTCCTCTTCGGCGCAGCGGCTACGCGTGCAGGCTTTGCGGCTGCCTTTTTCGCCGGAGATTTCTTCGCGGCCTTCTTTGCCGCTTTCTTTGCGATGGGACGGGAAGCGGCTTTGGTCACGGGCTTGCGGACTGTGGACTTGGTGGCGGCAGGCTTTTTCGGCGCGGCGGCGGGCTTCCTCTCTGCGTTACCACGGGCGGCGCGGGTTTTGGCGGACAGTGCGGCGGTGAGCTCGGCATCGAACTCGGCCGGGGTGACCGGGCGCGCGGATTTGCGCAGGCGCTCGATGTCGTAAAAGGCGCGGCGCTCGACGAGAAAAACGTGGACGACGAAGTCGATGTAGTCGAGGAGGATCCACTCGCCCTGGCGGCGGCCTTCAACGGAGTGGGGCAGGACGCCGAAGTCGCGCTTGAGGCGGTGCTCAATGTCGTCGGCGATGGCGACGGCCTGGCGGTCGTTGGTTGCCGAGGTGAGGAGGAAGAAATCGGCGAGGCCGGAGTCGATGGGATCGAGCTCGAGGATGCGTGTGTCCTGGCCTTTTTTGTCTTCGCAGACTTGGGCGGCGGTCTGCACGTGGATGCGTGTCTGTTCGTGGGCCTTGGTTGTGGTCATGCGTCGGAATCGGTCTCCAAGGCTCATCGTAGACGGTCAGGAGGGCGCGGGCAAGCGCGGAGCCAGCGGTACACGGAACTAGCGGTAGAGATGGTGTTCGGCGATGTAGTGGGAGACGGCCGCAGGCAGGAGAGCGCCGGAGTCGGGCTGGCCGGCGTACAGCGCGCGACGAATCTGGGAGGCGCTGAGGTCGAAGTGAAGGCCGGGGAGCAGGTAGAGTGGGGCGGTGAGGCCGGCGGCGTTGCGGAGGGTGAAGGCGCGGAGCTCGACGGGACTGGAGGCATCCGCCGCGGGGTTGGGCGCGAGGGCGAGGTCCGCGGGCAGGGCGGTGGCGAGGTCGTGGAGAGATTGGCCGGGGCGCGCGGCGACGATGAGCGCGGCGGCGAAAGGGACCTCCGCGGCGCGATGCCAGCGGCGGAGGGTAAGGAAGGAGTCGGCGCCGATGAGGCAGAAGAGCTGGGCGGCGGCGGGAAGCTGGGCGCGCAGGTGGGCGAGAGTGCCTATGGTGTAACGGGGAGCTTCGGGTGCGTCGGCGGTGGGTGCATCGAGGAGCGAGAGCTCGAAGGCCGGTTCGCCGGCGATGGCGAGGCGGGTCATGGAGACACGTTCCCGAAACGAAGCCGAAGAACCCTGCGGCTTGAGCGGCTGCGCGGCGACGGGCGCGAAGAGAATGCGGTCAAGCTGGAGCGCGGCGCGTGCGGCGCGGGCAATGGCAAGATGGCCGAGGTGAGGAGGGTCAAAGCTGCCGCCGAAGAAGGCTACGCGGGGCGCTCCGGACGGGCCGGCAGGAGGCGCGGCAGATAGGTCGCCGGAGGGCGTGGGAGGCATGGGGCTATGGTAATGCCTTACCATGGAGGACATTATGCGATATGTGCTGGCGGTGTTGGCGTTGGCGGGGGCGGTGGTGAGCGGGCTGGCGCTCCAGGTGCATTATTCCACGGCGGTGGAGCCGTGCTCGATCAATGCGCACTGGGATTGCGGAATTGTGAACCACAGCCCGTTTGCGATGATGGGCAGGGTTCCGGTGGCGGCAGTTGGCATTGCTGGCTACCTGGCGCTGCTGGCGCTGGCGCTGCTGCGGAGAAAGTTTCTGCTGCTGCTGACGGTTTTTGCGGCCTTCTGCTTCGCGCTGCGGCTGACGATGATTGAGCAGTATGTGCTGGAGGTGTGGTGCCTCTACTGCGTCATCTCGCAGGGGATTATTTCGCTGATGCTGCTGGGAAGCCTGGGGTGGTTCGGGGCGGAATATGAGGGGCTGAAGCGCGCGGCGAAGGCGAGCACGGCCAAAGGCTGAGCGGGGCGCGAAGGTTGCCTCGCGACCAAGATGCTCGCTGATAAAATCTACCTAATTGCATGCTGAAAGAGCGATACGCGCGCTGGATGTACGAGTGGGAGACGCGGCTGACGACGCGCGACGAGAATCGCGTGGTGCGGCCGCTGGTGTGGGGCTTTGAGTGGATCACTCCGTTTCTTGAGTCGCATGGATTCGGCGCGGCGGTGCCGGGGCCCGAGGTGCTGCGCGATGCGGTGGCGGCTGAGGCGGCTATGGTCGGCATCAATGAGCTTCTGATTCGGCACAGCAAAACGTTTTTTGGCTATGACCGGCCCACGGACTTCCGGCTGGAGGAGCGGCATCCGGAGCTGTTCCCGACCAATGTGCGGCCGGAGACGCTGGCGCGCGATGCGGAGCTGAAGCGGCAGGCGGCCGAGGGCAAGCTGGAGCGGGCGCAGTTTTTGCGGTTCACGTCGCCGGAGCGTACGCCGCACCCGGAAAACGACCAGGTGAATGCGCGCTGGTATCCGGCGCCCGCGCACAAGGACCCAAAGCGGCCGAAGCAGGCGATTGTGGTGATGCCGCAGTGGAACGCGGACGCCTTCAGCCACAACGCGCTGTGCCGGGCCTTCAATCGCATGGGCATTTCGGCGCTGCGCTTATCCAAGCCGTACCACGACATTCGCCGGCCCATTGAGCTGGAGCGCAGCGACTACGCGGTGAGCGCGAACATTGGGCGGACGATTTCCGCGTGCAGGCAGGCGGTGGTGGACATTCGCTGCTGCCTGGACTGGCTGGAGGAGCAGGGCTACGAGCACTTTGGCGTGCTGGGGACGAGCCTGGGTTCGTGCTATGCGTTTTTGGCCAGCGCGCACGACCGGCGCCTGCGCGTGAACGCGTTCAACCATGCGTCCACGGCCTTCGGCGATGTGGTGTGGGCGGGGCAAAGCACGCGGCACATCCGGCGCGGACTGGAGGATGCGGGGCTGACGCAGGAACGGCTGCGCAGGCTGTGGGCGGCGATCAGCCCGGTAAATTATTACGACCGCGTGGCGAGCGCCGAAGCGGGCGGGCCGCTGAAGAAGACGCTGCTGATTTATGCCGACTACGACCTGACGTTTCCGCGCGAGTACTCGCTGCAGGTGGTGGAGGCCTTCCGGCGAATCGGGCTGGACTTTGAGCTGCGGGTGCTGCCCTGCGGGCACTACACGACGGGCGAAACGCCGTTCCAGTACATGGACGGGTGGTATATGGGCTCGTTTGTGCACCGGGCCTTCAAGGCGCTGCGCGCGGAGAAGGCCGCGCAGGCGGGAGCGACGGCGCAGACCGAGCGCGTGGCGGAAGAGGAAGCGGTGGGGCGGTAAGAGAGCGGCAAAAAACTGTCGAGCGCGAAGGGCGGCGAGTGTCCTAGAATTTAGCCATGACCGAAACGATGCCGCAGACGCTTGCCCAGGCCGACCCCGAGGTGGCCGCCGCCATTGACCACGAAACCCTGCGCCAGCACGAGGGGCTGGAGATGATTGCCAGCGAGAACTTTGTGTCGGAGGCGGTGCTGGAAGCTGCGGGCAGCGTGTTCACGAACAAGTATGCCGAAGGATATCCGGGGAGGCGCTACTACGGCGGATGCGAGTATGCCGATGTGGTGGAGAACCTGGCGCGGGACCGGGCGAAGCTGCTGTTCGGGGCCGAGCACGCGAATGTGCAGCCGCACTCAGGCTCGCAGGCGAATGCGTCGGCGTACATGGCGGTGCTGCAGCCGGGGGATACGATTCTGGGGCTGGACCTGGCGCACGGCGGGCACCTGACGCACGGGCACAAGCTGAGCTTCAGCGGCAAGCTGTATCGGCCCACGTTCTACACGGTGCGGCGGGAGACCGAGCGGATCGACTACGACGAGCTGGAAGCGACGGCCTTGCGGGAGAAGCCGAAGGCGCTGATTGGCGGGGCGAGCGCGTACTCGCGGCTTTGGGATTTCGAGCGGATGCGGCAGATTGCCGACAAGGTGGGCGCGGTGTTTATTTTCGACATGGCGCACATTGCGGGGCTGGTGGCGGGCGGAGCGCACCCTTCGCCGGTGCCGTATGCGCACATCACCACCACGACGACGCACAAGACGCTGCGCGGGCCGCGCGCGGGACTGATTTTGTGCGGGCAGGCACACGCGGCGGCGGTGGACAAGGCAGTGTTTCCGGGCCAGCAGGGAGGGCCGCTGGTGCACATTGTGGCGGCCAAGGCCGTGGCGCTGACCGAGGCGCTGAGGCCGGAGTTCAAGGCGTATGCGGCGCAGACGGTGGCCAACGCGAAGGCGCTTGCGGAGAGTTTGCAGGCGGCGGACTTCCGGCTGGTTTCCGGCGGAACGGACAACCACCTGCTGCTCGTGGACGTGTTTGAGAAGGGCATTCTGGGCTCAGAGGCGGAGCTGGCGCTGGGCAAGGCGGGCATCACGGTGAACAAGAACGCGATTCCTTACGACACCAATCCGCCGCTGAGGCCCTCGGGGATTCGGATCGGCACGCCGGCGCTGACGACGCGGGGGATGAAGGAAGCCGAGATGGGGCAGATTGGCGCATGGATTGCGAAAGCGCTGGAGCAGCGGACAAACGATGCGGCGCTGGAGCGGATTCGCGGCGAGGTGGCGGAGATGGCGAACCGGTTCCCGCTGTATGCGTGGCGCAGGACGCCAGCGGCGGTGGTGGCGTAAGCGGCTGAGTTTTCTACAGAAAAGTTTTCAATCACAACTTGGGCGCGCAGGCCGTGTTGGAGTACCTGTAGTCAGGATCGGCCGCCAGGCAGAACGGGCGCGAGGCCGAAGGGCCGAGCGCCGCCGCGGACGGTGTCCAGGAGGAAGATCATGCGTGCAGCACAGCTTGCTTTCGCAGCGTTGCTTGTTGTTGCGGTGCCGGCCTTCGCCCAGCAGGGCGACCACCAGAACAAGAACGGAGACCACGGAAAACAAACCGCGCAGACGCACAAGGCGCCAGCGCACGGACCCAAGCCCACGCGGGGCAACCCCGTGGCGCAGCCGAAACAGGGCGGCGAGCGGAACTTCCAGGACAAGCCGGGCCACCCCAATGTTCCGCACGTAGACAAGAACACGTGGGTGGGCCACGACACGGGCCGGGACGACGCGCACTATCACCTGGATAACCCGTGGGAGCACGGGCACTTTGAAGGCGGATTCGGCCGCGGACACGTGTGGCGCCTTGTGGGCGGCGGGCCGTCGCGGTTCTGGTTTAACGGAAACTACTTCAGCGTGGCGCCGTATGACGTGGGCTATTGCGGCGGCTGGCAGTGGGACTCGGACGAGATTGTGATTTACGAGGATCCGGACCACCTGGGCTGGTATCTGGCCTATAACATGCGGCTGGGAACCTATGTGCACGTGATGTTTCTGGGCTCATAAGTGGCCCGCAACGGAAAGAGAGGGGACAGGCTTCGGCCTGTCCTTTTCATGTGCGAGGAAGGTGGTGCGCGGCGCTCTTCGCGGCCAGGTTAGACGGTGCGGGGATGGGAAGGTGCGCGCAATCTGGAATGCTGGCCGCACGGCTACGGCAATTCCTGAGTTGCCATGTCCTTTTGCGGCTCGGCGTAAGGTCGCCGCTCCCTGGTGGTCGCGTCGACTTGAGTGCGGTGGCTTTGGGGTACAGGGGCTCAGGAATTGCGATAAGTGGCGGCTTAGACCGGACAACTGGTGCGGATGCACGCGGGTGAGTTATGCTCGATGCATGGGAATTGCTAACATACTCGCGCAAATTGATGCGGAGATCGCGCTGCTGAAGCAGGCACGGGATCTTCTGGCCGGGGCAGGACACACGACAAGCAAAGTGGCGAGCACCACGGCGAAGAAAGCCGGGGGCAAGGCACGGAAGCGGCGCGTGCTGAGCGCCGATGCGCGCAAGCGCATTGCCGACGCGCAGCGCCGGCGCTGGGCCGCGCAAAAGGCCAAGGCGAAGAAATAAGGATAAGTGGCAGCCGGGCAGTTGAGCCCGCGGCCGGGGCGCAGGCGGACGCGAAGTTACCAGGTTTCTACGGCGAGTACATTGGGCGGTCCGGAGTGGCCCTGGATGACCTGCGTCTCAATGACGGCTTCCATGTTCTTATGCTCCCAGTCTGCCGGAGCCTTGGCGATGAGCGAGTTGAGATAGACGGGGTTATAGAGGATCTCGCCCGCGGCCTCGGTGCCTTCCTCAGAGATGCCGGCGGCGATGATGACGGGCTGGCCGGTGACGCTGTCCTGAATGCGCGCGACGATGGCGTAGTCGCGGGAGAGCTTCTGGTAGGGCAGGTCCCATGCGGTTTGCCAGGCCGTGTTGCTGGGGCTTTTGCGGTCGACGAGCATGGCGACGCCGTTGCGCGACTCGAAGCCGAAGCGGAGTTTCTGGGTGAGGCGCAGGGTCCAGATGTTGTCGAATGCGCCGATGAGGATGCTGGGCCCTTCGCGCAGCTCGGCGAAGGTGGCGCTGGAGGCGGGCTCGACGCGGAAGGCCTTGTGGCGAATTTGCAGCGCGGTCGCGGCGCGCGTGAGGGTGATGACATCGGCCAATGCCAGGTCGCCTGCGTATTGCAGGCGGAAGTAGAGCGGCTCGGGCTTGGTGTCAGGGATCGGCGCATTGTAAGAGTCGATGGCGTTATCGGGAATCGGTTTGCCGGGTTCGCCGAGGCAGAAGGTGGCGGGGGTGGCGCTGGAGATGACGGGCGCCCAGAAGCGGTCAATATTGTTGGTCGGCGGGACGCGGGGATACTGGCGGCCGAGATTGAAGCCGCCCAGGGCCGCCAGTGTGACCATGACGATGCCGGCGACCCACCCGGCCCACACCAGCGAATGCACGCGGTGAATAACCTGGGTGGGAACGGCGGCCGGGGCCGGCTCCGGCCGCAGGGCAACGGGCTCCGGCGCGGAGCGAGGCATGCGGAAGACCGGCACATAGGAGCCGATGGGCAGTTCCACGACGATTTCACCCTGGTGCGCGTCGTCATAGTAGTACTGCGAGAGGCGCTTGCGGACCTCACCGGCGGTGATGCGGACGACTGGGTCGGCGTTGGCGTCGTAGTCGGGCGGCCGGCCAAAGACTTCGGTGCCGATGCAGCGCTCCTTGAGCTCGGCGGCGTTGCCTTGGAGGGTCTGCTCGACGGTGTAAGCCAGCAGCGCAGGGTAGCGCTTGCTGTTGGCGAAGAGGGGGTGGGTGACCAGGCGGGCAAGCTGTTCGCGAATGCGGGCATGATCCGGCACGGGCGGAGAAGACTCTTCGTCCTGAATGGGTCCCGGGATCGGTCGGGTCGCCGACGTCATGGTCCCTGCTCCTTGATTGGGCTCACATCCCCGAAAGGGGCAATGCTCCCCCGGCGTAGAGCGCAGGGCCGCAGGCTTTCAGCCGGAGAGCGCGCATGGTGCGCCGGAAGAGCACAAAGGTCGGGCTGCGAAGCGGCCCAGGGAAACCGAAGACGCGGGAACGCGGCTTTGGGAGCCGACCCGGCCTGCGGAATATGGGACTTCTTGGCCCTTTTTGCGTATCATACGTTCCGATTTGGCCGTTGTCCATGAAAGAAGAAGACGAAATCTGAGTGGGAGTTAAGAAGAAACCGCGGCCGCGTTACCCGATGGAACCTACCGTGGACGGCGACGTGGGGATAGCCTGTAGCTGGTCCGGAAGATGCACGGCATGTGTGTCCGGGGGACGGGAGATGATTCCCCGCCGCACGGGTACCGGGCAGTGTGTCTTCTTGTGATTGCGGCTTCTCGCCCCTGCGGTTGGTTTGCCTGGCTTTGTCCGGGCGTGCTGGCCGGGGGGGCGCTTTTTTGTGCGCGCGGCGAAAACGCCAAAAAAGGGAATGTGGGGAAATGGCCAGGGACCGAGAGACCAGGGACTGAAGTGGCCCGGTTCAGGCCAGCTTTTGCGCGATGGCTTCGTCGAGGATTTCGCGGACGGTGAGAGGAACGATGGCGATGTGCTCCTGACGGAAGAACCGGCTAATCTCCGTCATGGAATCGCTGGAGAAATCAAAGCCGACGAAAAAGCCCTTCCTACGCTTCGTGCGCATCATGGCAGCTTCAAACTTGTCGATGTCGGGGCGTCCGACCTTGTCCATCTGTTTGACCTGAATGGGATACCACTCGTCCATGAAGTCGAGCTGGCCCGCGGCCTTACCGCTGGCGGTGGGCTCAGAGCCTACGGGATAGATTCGGCCATCGATTCCCATGTCACCGACTTGCGTTTTGTTTGGGATTCCGCCGAGGGCGATGACAGCCCAGTTCTCAAACTCGAAGGGCGGTATGGCGCGAAGCTGCTTCTCTGTCCAGGGCAGGTCGCGGACCACGAAGCCTTTGCCGTGGAGCCAGAAATTCTCGTCCTCACGGAGTTTGCACACGTCGCGCAGGCGCTTGGCCATGACGCGGCAGGCAGTGGGTGAAACATCAATGCCGATCCACTGGCGATTGAGATTCTGGGCGGCGACGAGGGCGGTGCCGCAGCCGCAGAAGGCATCGAGGACGATGTCGTTTTCGTTTGATGACGTTTTGATGATGCGTTCAAGTAGTGGTAGCGGCTTCTGAGTCGGATATCCGAGCGACTCCCTTGCCTGTGAATTGACGGGCGGCAAATCATCCCACACACTCTGCAGGGGAACGCCAAGTGATTCGTCTAAATAGCGCTTCTGCGCTGGTATCTTTCCCCTAGGGGGGATTGCAACGCGCCCCGTGGCGATTAATTCCGCCATTTTGTCCGGCGAGTATCGCCAATGTTTCTTCACGCCGAGAACGTCGTAATATGCGTTCCCTTTAGCCGCTCCGCCTGGGCCGGTCAGGTTGTCCCAGCGAAAACGTCGCCCATCCGGGTCGCGGTTGGTGTAGTGTGAATCCACATAATCTTCCGACAGCGGCAGGTAGAGCTGATTCCATGTGTAGTCGCTTGCGCTGCCTGTATACAAGAAGAGCACGTCGTGTATTCGACCGAAGTGTTTGCTTCCTTGTCGCGAATCGCTATGTGCAGTGCTCCGCTTCCACACGATCTCGTTCTGAAAATTGTTCTCGCCGAAGATCTGGTCGAGCATCACTTTTACATAGTGGCTGGCGTGCCAGTCGCAGTGGTAATAGAAGCTGCCGGTCTTCTTGAGAACGCGGGCCAGCTCGGCGCAGCGCGGTCGCATGAACTCGATGTAGCCGTGCGTAGATTCGTGCCGGTCCTCGAAGGCTCGCTTCTCTTTTGTCTCGCCCCAAAAGACCTCGTAGTTGCGATTGGAATTGAAGGGTGGATCGATGTAAATGAGGTCGATGCAGGCGTCGGGCAGCTTCCTGAGCTGTTCCAGGTTGTCGCCGCAATAAATGACGCGCGTATCGAGGAGAGAGGAGGACCTTGCCATGGTAGCACCAGCTTACAACGAGCGAGAATGGCTGGAATTAGCGGGGATGTTGGCGTCCCGGTTTCCCCGGCTTAGGTGAGCGCGCGGTCGAGGTGAACGTAGCCGCCGTCGACGATGAGGTGCTGGCCGGTGGTGTGTCCGGACTGGGTGGGCGAGAGAAGGAAGACGGTGGCGGCGGCGATTTCTTCCTGGGTGGTCATGCGGCGGCCGAGGGGAATTTTGGCGTTGATGCGGCGGAGCTCGGCGTCGGGATCGCCAAGGGTGTCGAGCCAGCGGCGGTAGAGAGGCGTCATCACTTCAGCGGGCAGGACGGCGTTGACGCGGATGTTGAAGGGGAGCAGCTCGGCGGCCCACTCGCGGGTGAGGGCGAGCTGCGCGCCCTTGCTGGCGGCGTAGCCGGAGGTGTTTCCCTGGCCGGTGAGCGCGACCTTGGAGCTGATGTTGACGATTGTGCCATGGGTGCGCTTGAGCGCGGGCAGCGCGTAGTGGGCGAGGGCGTAGTAGTGGTGGAGATTTTTGTTGAGGCTCGCGAGAAATTTTTCGACGGAGCCGCTCTCCAGGCCGACGCCGTCATTCACGCCGGCGTTGTTGACGAGGCCGTAGATGTCGCCGTGCTGGGCGAGGATTTCGTCGATGGCGGTGCGGCAGCGGTCGAGGTCGTCGAGGTGGGCTTCGACGAGGGAGCAAGGAGCGTGCGCGGCTTCCATCTCGGCCAGGAAGGCGCGGACGTTGTCGGAAAGCCGACTGAGGACGACCACGCGCGCGCCCTCCGCAAGGCAGGCGCGGGAGATTCCGCCGCCGATGCCTGCGCCGCCGCCAGTGACGACGATGAGCTTGTCTTTGAGGCCGAGATCCATGAGGCTCTCTTTTCGGTTTGAGGGTTAGTGGGGTCCGGCCATGACGAGCATGCGCGGCTCGGTCATTTCGTGGATGGCGGAGCGGATGCCTTCGCGGCCGAGGCCGGAGTCCTTGACGCCGCCGTAGGGCATGGGGTCGAGACGCCAGGTGGGCATGTCGCCGACGATGAGCGCGCCGACCTCGAGCTCGCGGAAGGCGGTGAGGATGCGGCCGGAGTCGCGTGTGAGCAGGCCGGCCTGCAGGCCGAAGCGCGAGTGGTTGACTTGGGCGAGTGCCTCTTCGAAATCGTCATAGGGCTCGATGGAGACGACGGGTCCGAAGATTTCCTCGTCGCGGAGCTTCATGCCGGTGCGTGTGCCGGAGAGGATGGCCGGAGTGAGGAGGGAGTCGCGGCGTTCGCCGCCGGAGACGAGCCGCGCGCCGGCGTCGACGGCCTCCTGCACCCAGGCCTGGATGCGGTCGGCCTCAGCGGGGCGGACGAGCGGGCCGAGATCGGTGGCGTCGTTGGAGGGATCGCCGGCGACGAGGGTACCGGCGCACTCGACAAACTTCCAGAGGAAGGTTTGGAAGACGGGGCGCTCGACGAAGATGCGCTGCAGGCTGATGCAGGACTGGCCGGCGTAGTCGAATGCGGCGTGAACGGCGCGGGCGGCGGCTTCGGGCAGGTCGCGCCAGTCCGAGTGGACGATGAGGGCGGCGTTTCCGCCGAGCTCGAGCACCACGCGCTTGCGGCCGGAGCGGGATTTGAGCTGCCAGCCGACGGGGGCCGAGCCGGTGAAGCTGAGGAGCTTGATGCGGTCTTCCTTTTCGGCCAGCCATGCGGTGTCAGCATTGGAGAGCGGCAGGACGGCGAGGGCTTCCTCAGGCCAGCCGGCCTTGAGAATGACTTCGCCAAGGGCGAGAGCGGTGAAGGGGGTTTGCGGCGCTGGCTTAATAAGGATGGGGCAGCCGGCGGCCATGGCGGGCGCGGCCTTGTGCGCGACGAGGTTGAGCGGGAAATTGAACGGCGTGACGGCGAGGACGGGCCCGACGGGAAAGCGCTGCACGAGTCCCCAGCGGCCTTCATTGCCTTCCGTCAGATCGAGCGGGATGGATTCGCCGCCGAGGCGCGCGGCCTCTTCCGCGGCGGTTTTGAAGGTGAGGACGGCGCGGTCGACTTCCGCGCGGGCCAGGCGAATGGGCTTGCCGGCTTCGGCGAGGATGAGCTGGGCGAAGCGCTCATGCTGCTGAATGAGCGAGGCGGCCACGTCCTCCAGGATTTCGCGGCGCTTCCAGCGAGGCAGGGCGCGGGTGCGGCGCAGGCTGGCGACAGCGTGGCTGACGGCCTGGCGTGCGTCCGCGCGTGTGGCCACGGTGACGCGGCCGACAAGGCCCTGATCCCAGGGCGAGCGGACCTCGATTGCCTCGCCTTCAATCCATTCCTTGCCGCAGAGCAGAAAGCCGGTCTGCTCACCGGGCCGCATTTTCATAGGGAGGAACTCCTGTGGGACGGACCCGCTCCCTATGGTACAAAACGCGGCTGGGGCGCGGGTCAGGCGGCGGCGGGAGCGAAGGCGACGGTGAGTACGGTGATGTCGTCTTCCTGGCCCCAGCGCTGTGCGGCCTGGGCGATGGATTCGGCGGATTGGGTGGAGATGGAGGCGGTGCGGTCGAAGCCGAAGAGTTCGCCCTGAGTGTTGCGGGCTTCGACGACGCCGTCAGAGAGAAATGTGAGCTTGTCGCCCGGGGCCAGATGGAGGGTCGTCTCGGTGTAGTCGGCGGCCGGGGCAATGCCCAGAGGCAGGCCAGGGGGCAAGGCGATTTCTTCGCCGTTGCGGTAGGGAGACAGATGACCGGCGTTGGCGAGGGTCATGACGCCGTCATACGCGATCAAAGCCGCGGAACAGGTGACAAAGCCCCCGACCTGGCCGCAGAGGACGCGGTTGAGATGCGCCAGCACCTGCGCGGGCTGGCGTGTCTGTTCGTCGCGCAGAGCACCCACGATGAGTGACACGGTCATTGCGGCCTTCAGGCCCTTGCCACTGACGTCGCCGATGACCAGCAGGGCCGCGTTTGCCCGCCCGACGCAGGGTATGACCTGGAAGAAATCGCCTCCGACTTCCATGGCCGGCTTGTAAACGCTGGACACTGAGTAGCCGGGGAGCACGGGTATGCTCTCCGGGACGAGAAGCCGCTGGAGCTCCTGCGCATTGTGGAACTCCTCGTTGAGCTGGTTCTGGCGGAGCGTTTGTTCGGCCTGGTGGCGCCAGACGGCATAAACAATGGCGACGAGCAGGAGCGTATTAAGGATCGACTGGCCGTCGATTTGATTCCCCAGGATCGAAAACAGTGGGCGTTGGAATGGCAGCCAGAAATTCCAATGGGTCCAGCGCACGCCGAGGCTGAACCAGTTGCCAAGTGCCTGAAAAAAATCGGCGAGCATGGCGACGATGGCCAGGAACCAACGCGCAGCGTCCAGACGGCGGCGAAAGGCGAAGAGGACAAGGATCACGCCCCATGCTTCGACAACGAGTGCAGGAATGGTGATGCCAACGTCCAAAGTGAGGAAAAGGTGATCGGGCCAGGTGGTCCACGGGAAGAGCTGGAGAGCGCCGTCGCTGAAGTTGCCGCAGACAGCAATGGCGGCCATCCACACGGTCCAGCGGACGAGGCGTGGATTGTCGCGCAGGCCGAGCAGGTAAAGCAGCAGAAACCAGAGGGAGATGTCCTCAATGCAGATGATGGGCGCGACCAGGCCATATCCCCATCGGAAGCTGATCAGGCCCGGGATGCCGACGACAGGCAGCAGAGCGAGCGGATGGAGGCAGTAGACCGCGAGCCAGAGCAGCATTCGCTGGCTGCGGTTGCGAAGCCAGGCGAGCAGCGCGAGGAGACTGACCAGGCCGGAGAGGAGCGCGATGCCGAGCTGCCACAGGTTGGCGCGGAGCCACTCGTACCAGATGACCTTGCCGCGGTCGGCGAGAGCCCGGGCGCTGCCGAGCAGTGGCACGCCGGTCAGGCCGCCTTCGTCTGCAAAGCTGTAGTAGACATACGGCGCTTTCCAAATGCGGATGGCGATCTCGCCTGATTGGGGCCGGCCGAGCGGAACGAATCCAGGGAAGTACGGGCTGATTTCGGTGATCCCGGAGCCAGCCTGGTCGTACCAGACGGGATCTGGTGGCAATTTGCCGTAGCTGCCGACCAGGCGGCCGTTCCAGTAGACCTCGGCGGCGTCCTCGATGGCGGGCAACACAAGACCGAGCTGCCAGTCCAGTTTTGCTTCCGGCGTGGGCGTGAGCACAATGCGCCGCCGGTACCAGGCGAAGCCGGTGAGATTGCGGAAGCCCTGCTCCTCCCAGGTCTTGCCGGTCATGATGCGGGGCCAGGAAGAATCGTCAAAGGAGGGCGAGGCCCAAGCGGGGTTGTCGCCGGGATGAAAAGCCCAAGGCCCATCGATCGTGGCATAGCCATTGCCGAAGTTTTCCGCGACAAAGGACATTGCAGGGTTCGCGGGGGAACGGGCAGGCATCTGCGCGCGGGCAGGTCCGCCGGCGCTGATCAGAAACAGCGCCAAATACAGGATGCCGCAAAGGCGCTTACGCACGAGCCACCTGGGCGAGTGCGGCGCGGGCGATGGCGACGACGGTGATGTCGTCAGACTGGCCGAAGAGTCGCGCGGTTTCGGCGATTTCGGCGGCGGGGCGTGTGGAGAGGGCCTGGCCGCGGTCGAAGCCGAAGAGCTCGCCGCTGAGGTTCTGGGCCTCGACCACGCCGTCGGAGTAAAAGGTGATGCGGCTGCCGGGCTCGATGCGCAAGGTGACGGACTGGTATTGGTTGCCGCTTTTCACGCCGAGGGGCAGCGCGCCGGGGAGGTCGAGCTCGCCGCCGTCGAGATAGGGCGAGAGGTGTCCGGCGTTGGCCAGGGTGAGGACGCCGTCCGGGGCAATGTGCGCGGCGAGCGCGGTGGAGAAACTGCCCTGGGTGCGGCCGACGAGGCGCTCATTGAGCTGGGCGAGGACGACCGAAGGCTCGTGGGTGTAGGCGGCGACGGTGCGGATGGAGCCGACGAGGACGGAGACGAGCATGGCTGCGGGGAGGCCTTTGCCGGCCACGTCGCCGACGACGATGAGCATGCCGCCCAGGCCGTCAGGGAGGATCTGGAAGAAGTCGCCGCCCACCTGCTGCGCGGGCTGGTAGACGGATTCAATGGAGAAACCGGGGACGGGCTCGATTTGGTCGGGGAGGATGATCTGCTGGACTTCACGGGCGGCGGCCATCTCCGACTCCATGAGAGCCTGCTGGCGGCTGGTGCGGGTGGAGCGCAGGACCATGATGATGGCGAGCGAGAGGATGGAGAGCGCGAAGCCGACCTCGGCCACCGGCAGGCCGAGGAAGCCGATGTGGAGGTTGCTCATGGCGATGTTGACTTGAGAGGCGGCAACGCCAAGGGCGGGAATGAACGTGGCGAAATAGCCGACGATCAGGATGTAGGTGCTGAGGCTGTTCAAGATGGCCGGGAAGAGGAGAATGCCGGCCTCGCGGCTGCCGTGGCGACGCCACTCACGGAAGAGCAGAAAAGGGACGACGCCGTAAAGGATAAAGAGGAGGGGAAACATGCACAAAACCACGGCCACTGTGGGGAAGGCCTGAAAGGCTGTGAGGCTGGTGGCGACCCAGAAAAGGAGGCCGCTGAGGCCGATGAAAAGCCCCATGCGCAGGCCGATGCGCCTGCGTATGAAGGCGAAGTACATGAGGATTTGCGCGAGAACAGTGATGACGGCCAGGGGCCGCGTGGCGACGTCCAACCACGGACTGGCGGTGTGGAAAAACTCATATACATTGACGGGTTGGAAAAGCATGTCCGCGAGGAAGACGACAAAGATCCAGAGGTACTCCCACTGGCTGCGCTGGGAAAGGAAGAGGGCGAGGGCGACGATGCCGATTCCGAAGCCGGCGAGTATGTTCATCCAGTGAAGAGCGTTCTGGCCGATGACCTCGATCCATGCGCGGTCGCGGAGGGCCGAGGACTGGCCGATGGAGAGGTTGACCGTGGGGTCGAGGGGGGAGCGGGAGATATAGAGGGCGACGTAGGGGATGTGCCAGTCCGAGGCGCTGACGTGGACGCGGAGAGCGATGAGGACGGAGCCGGAAGCGATGTCCGCGGCGGGAATGGAGCGGATGATGCGCGCGTTGTACGTGCTTGGCGAGTAGGGGCTGACGCTGCCGGTGCGCTGAAAGAGGCGGCCGTTGAGATATATCTCGAAGGCGGGCCCGAGACTCCATTCCTCAATGGCGAGGCCGGTCTGTGAAGACGCGACCTTGACGTGAAGACGGTACCAGACGACGTTGGGGCGGCCGTGAATGACGTCGGCCAGGGGTGTGCTGGGGTCGGTGCGCGCCCATTGGGAGTCGTCGAAGGTGGGGCTGGCCCAGGCGGGGTTGTCTCCGGCGCGGACGAGCCAGAGAGCCTCAAGCGGAGCGGGAGCCTGGAGGTGGGAGGCGTCGAATGAGCCGGCGGGCGCGGCGGCGGGGGCTGCGGAGGTTGGTGCGGCGGGAACGGGCGACTGGGCCGAGAGCGGACGGGCGAGGCCGGCAAGGGCGAGACAGAAGGCAAGGAGCAGACAGCAGCGCACGGGCCTGGGCAAGCCCGCGCGGGAACGGTGGGTGATCACATGACCTCCGCGGGTACTCGAACCAAGCTACCACCGGCGGAGCGATGGGTTACAGGAGAAATTTGCGGACATTGCACGGGAAAAGCGCGGACGACGCGGCTGGGATGGAAGCGCCGCGCTGCGTGCGCAGGGCAGCGTTTGCATATACTGGCGGTGCGAATGACAGGAATCGGGACAAGGACGGGCACGGCTGGACGGCGGCTGACGGGCGCGCTGCTGCTGCTGGTGTGTGGAGGGATTTCGCTCTGGTGGGGCGTGCTGATGTGGCGCGATATCCCGGGCGGTCTGGTGGATTTCCAGGTGGTGTACTACGGCACGCGCACAATGATGGATCATCGCGACCCCTATGACCTGAGGGCGCTGAAGGAGACGTATCGTGTGGAGGCGGCCGCAGGCCACGCGGGCGCAGTGGACAAACCCGAGGCGGTGACATGGTTCCTCTATTTACCGACAATTTTCCCCGTGGTTGCGCCTTTCGCTCTGCTGCCCTGGAGGGTGGCGCGGATGGCGTGGTTCGTGCTGCTGGCGGCGCTTTTGGCCACGGCGGTGGTGCGGATGTGGCAGGAAGGCGCGCGCGAGGCTCCGGGGATGGCACTGCTGCTGGCGTGCCTGATGCTGCTGAACTGCGAAGTGCTGTTTGGAGGGGGAAACTCGGCAGGAATCGCGGTGAGCCTGTGCGTACTGGGTGCGTGGTATTTTGTGAAGGAGCGCCACGCGGCGCTGGGCGTGGCGTGCATGGCCGTGAGCCTGGCGATAAAGCCCCATGACGCGGGGCTGGTGTGGCTCTATTTCCTGCTGGCGGGTGGAAGCATGCGCAGGCGGGCGGTGGAGACGCTGGGCGCGGCGGCGCTGATCGGTGTGGCTGCGCTCGTTTGGACGCATCAGGCAGTTCCGCAGTGGATGCAGGAGTGGCGCGCGAACGTGGCGGCGATTTCCGCGCCGGGACACACGAGCGATCCGGGCGCGGTAACGGCGAAGGAACTTGGCATAACCGGGCCAGTGATCGATCTGCAGTCCGTGGTGGCGGCTTTTCGCGATGAGGCGAGCGTCTACGAGCCGGCGGCGCTGGCGATTTGCGGCGGCATGCTGCTGGTGTGGGTTTGGGCCACGGCGCGCCAGCGCATGCAGAGGATGGAGGATGCGTGGCTGGGGCTGGCAGCGGCGGCGCCGCTGACCCTGCTGGCAACCTATCACCGGCCGTACGACGCGACGCTGCTCCTGCTGGCGATTCCGGCGTGTGCGGCGCTTTGGGCGCGTGGAGATTGGACCGGCCGGATTGCGCTAGTCCTGACGGCAGCGGGCGCGGTGCTGACAGGATCGCTTGCGGTTGCCGCGCTGTTCGCGCTGGCGTGGGGACTGCCGCTGAACCCCGCAACGTGGAACGGGCGGATGGGGATCGTGCTGCTGACGCGGGCGCCTTCACTGGTGCTGCTGGCGATGGCGGTGTTTTATCTGTGGGTGTATGCGCGGCGGGCGGGGAATGTCGACACGGCAGAGGAAGGTTCTCAGCATGCGCTGCGGGAGGGCGCGGAGAGCGCCTAGGGCGTGTCCGTGCGTGCGTGGGCTGCGACAATCGCGAGCGGGATTCCGCTGGAGACCGCCGCACACAATAGCAAGAATTGCGCGTGTGTTTGAGTGGGGACCAGGGCTTGTCCCTCGCGTGGGGGTGCCTTGTCTTGCAACGTGCAACGGTGTTTTGGGCGCAAGCAAATCTCTGCTTTGGCATAGGATTTGAGGAGCGGAGGCCGGTCTTGTCAGAAGTTGCGGCGCAAAACCCAGATGAGGAGACCAAGGGAGAAGCCAAATCTTCTCCGGGCAATACGCACGCGCCGGGTGGAAAGAAGGCGCGGATTCCTCTGCTTCCGTTCGACTATGTACTGCTGGGAGTCGCGACGGCGTTGCTGGTTCCGGTGTTCCGGATTGCGCGGCTTCCGCTGCGGGTGGATTTTGGAGAATTTGCTTCGGCGTATTGGGGCGGCACGGCAGCAATGGCGGTGGCCGTGGCCATGCTTTATGGCGTTCTGGGATTGCCTCCGGAGCAAACGTTTCTGCCCACGATTCGCCGGTTCCGGGAGAAGAAGATTCTGTTCCTGGTTTTCGCTGCTCTTGCCGCGTGGCTGATTTACTGGCTGGGAGCCACGATGGGCCTTGTGGTGACGCTGGATGGGCTGGGCCTGGCGGAACTGCTGGCGAGGAGAAACCGATCCTTCGAGTCAGAGATTCTGAAAGTCTTCATTCCCGGGATGTATCTCTTCGTGGGCTTAATCCTGGTGTTCGCCTTCAATCACGCGATTGCGGGCATTCGCAACCCGGAGATGTATGACCAGACGTTGCAGCGGCTGGACTGGCAGATCTTCCACATTAATGTGTCGACGACGGCGCACTGGGTGATGACGCATCTGCCGCACTGGTATATCAAGCTGGAGGAAGTGATCTACGGCGCACAATTTCCTTGCGCGGGCGCGGCCCTGATTCTGCTTGCACTACTGGGGAGCCAGGAGCGCGCCGAGGATTATGCACGCGCAGCGTTGCTTGCGTATTTCATCTCGGTGATTCTCTACTATTTTGTGCCGGCGAAAGGGCCATATGCCATCTGCGCGATCCATGTGGCGACCTATCCGAGGTGGCTGCAGTCGTTCTGGGCGCAGGAAACGCTGGTGACAAGGGTGCAGGCTTTGTGGGCGCATCATCTGGCCGGCGTTGCTTCAGTAAACATCACGGATTACTTCATCAGCTTTCCAAGCATGCATGCCGCCCTGCCGCCTATCGAAATCTGGTATATGCGGCGTTGGAAGTGGATTGCGGGGCAGGTGACGTTGATCTATGTGGTTTGCCTGCTGCCGGCGCTGGTGCTTCTGGAATGGCATTATGTGGTGGATATTGTGGGAGGCATCGCAGTAGCGGCGCTGGCGATCTGGCTGGAGCGGAGCATTTCGCGGCACAGCAGGCGGGATGGACAACCCGTGAAAATGTCTGACGCTGTCACGAACTAACGGGCGGAATGGCGCGGATGCAGATAGCGGCGTCGCGGTACACTGGTCGCCTATGATGCATGATGGCAAGAGCCGGAAATTGCCCTTTGACGCGGCCGAAGCGGTGGCGCATTTAGAGGCCTGCGATGCGAAGCTGGCGGTTCTGATGGAGTGCGCGGGGCCGTTCGCGCTGCGGCTGGACGCGTCGCCCTCACCCTTTGAGTCTCTGCTGGAGTCGATCCTTTATCAGCAACTGCACGGCAAGGCCGCGGCCACGATTCACCGGCGTGTGCGGGAGTATTTCGGCGGCGATCCGACGCCCCGGCAGATGCTGGATACGCCGGACGAGCCGCTGCGGGCGGCGGGCGTTTCCGGCAACAAGATCAAGGCGCTGCGGGATCTGGCAGCGAAGACGCTGGATGGGACGGTGCCGACGCATGCGGCAATCCGGCGGATGACGGACGCGGAGATTGTGAAGCGGTTGACGGCGGTGCGCGGCATTGGGGCGTGGACGGTGGAGATGCTGCTGATTTTCCGGATGGGGCGGCCGGACGTGCTGCCGGTGACCGATTACGGCGTGCGGAAGGGATTTCTGCTGACCTTTCAGCGCGCGCCGAAGTCGCGGGCGATTGAGGCTGCGGATTTGCCGGCGGCGGAGGTGATGCTGCGGCGCGGCAAAAAGTGGACGCCGTATCGCACGGTGGCGAGCTGGTATTTGTGGCGGGCATGCGACCTGGCCAAGGGAAAGCCGGCGGCGGGACGGTCGGCCATAGAATAAGCAAGAATGCCGGCGGAGACGCCGGGCAATAAGCGAAACGCCGGTGGACGCGCCGGACGATTGGGATGCGGATGGCAGCGAGTAAATGTTTTGTTTGTATTCATGGGCATTTTTACCAGCCGCCCAGGGAGAATCCCTGGCTGGAGGCTGTGGAGACGCAGGACTCGGCCGCGCCCTATCACGACTGGAACGAGCGGATCTGCGCGGAGTGCTACGCGAGCAACGGAGCGGCGCGCATCCAGAACCGCGCAAGCCGGATCACGCAGATCATGAACAACTATGCCCGGATGAGCTTCAACTTCGGGCCCACGCTGCTGAGCTGGCTGAAGGAGAATGCGCCGCGCACCTACGCGATGGTTCTGGACGGAGAGCGGAGAAGCCGGAGGAGCTTTAAGGGGCACAGTTCGGCGATGGCGCAGGTGTACAACCACCTGATTATGCCGCTGGCGAACCGGCGCGACCGCGTGACGCAGATTCGCTGGGGAATCGCCGACTACGAACAGCATTACGGCAGAGCGCCGGAGGGGATGTGGCTGGCCGAGACGGCGGCGGACACCGAGACGCTGGAGCTGCTGGCGCAGCACGGGATCAAATTCACGGTGCTTGCGCCGCACCAGTGCCGGCGCGTGCGGCCGTTGAAGGAGGGAGCGGTGTGGTCGCCCACGCCGGGGGCGACGGTGGAGACGCGAAGGCCCTACCGCATGCGGTTCGAGTCCGGCGTTGCCATGGCGCTGTTCTTTTATGACGGGCCGACCTCGCGCGCGATTGCGTTTGAGGGGCTGCTGAACTCCGGCGACGTGTTTGCGGCGCGGCTGAAGGAGGAATTCAAGGATGGCGCGCAGACGCAGTTGGTGCATGTGGCCACGGATGGGGAATCCTACGGGCACCATCACCGCTACGGCGAGATGGCGCTGGCCTATGCGCTGCGGCTGCTGGAGCAGGACAGGACGGTGCGGCTGACGAACTACGGGAGTTTTCTGGCGCAGTTTCCGCCCGAGGAGGAGTGCGAAATTGCGGACAACACCTCGTGGAGCTGCGCGCACGGGGTGGAGCGGTGGCGCTCCGACTGCGGATGCAGCAGCGGCGTGGTGGGCTGGAACCAGAAGTGGCGAACCCCGCTGCGCGAAGGACTGGACGAGCTGCGCGACGCGCTGATTCCGCTGACGGAGGAAGAGGGCGCGAAGCATTTCCGCGACGTGTGGGAGGCGCGCGACGGCTACATTGACGTGATTCTGGGCCGCAAAAGCGAGGGCGGGCGCGAGGCCGAGGAGAGGTTTTTCGAGGCGCACCAGAGCCGCGCGCTGAGCCAAGAGGAACGCGTGCGCGCGCGGATGCTGATGGAGCTTCAACGCAACGCGCTGCTGATGTACACCAGTTGCGGATGGTTCTTCGACGACATTTCGGGAATCGAAACCGAGCAGGTGATTGCCTATGCGGGCCGCGCGCTGCAGCTTGCAAAGGCACTGTTCGGCGCGCGGGCGGACGATCTGGAGAAGCGCTTCGTGGAGCGGCTGGCCGATGCGAAGTCAAACAAGCCGGAGGTGGGCGACGGCGCGCGCATTTACGAGGAGAAGACGCGGACGCTGGAGGTGGAGCTGGAGAAGGTGGCGGCGCACTACGCCATCAGCAGCATGTTCTCGTCGTTTGCCGAGGAGACGGTGCTTTACTGCTATCGCGTGACGCGCATTTCGCATGAGATCCACACCTCCGGCCGCGGGAGGCTGGCGCTGGGGCGGGCGGAGATTGCGAGCGAGATTACGGGTGAGCGGCAGAGCTTCAGCTATGCGGCGCTTCACTTCGGCGACCAGAACATTACGGCGGCCGTGAAGGCCTATGACGTGCAAGATGCCGAGGGCTTTCAGAGCTTTGTGGCGGAGGCGGCCGCGCAGGTGCAGCAGGCGAACTTTCCTGAGGTGATTCGGCTGCTGGACCGCTACTACAGCCGGGCGGATTATTCGCTGACGTCGCTGTTCACCGACGAGCAGCGGCGGATTGTGCATCTGATTCTGAACTCGACGGTAGGGGACATCGAGAGCTCGCTGACGAAGATTTATCGTGACCACGCGAGCCTGCTGCACTTTCTTGCGCAGGCGGGATTGCCCAAGCCTCCGGCGCTGACGCTGGCGGCCGGGTTTGCGCTGAACGCGGCGCTGCGCCAGGCGCTGGAGAACGAGACGATTGATCCGGCGGCGGTGCGGGCGCACCTGAAGCAGGCGCTGGCGGACGGCGTGACGCTGGAGACGGCGGCGCTGGGATTTCTGGCCGGGGCGCGGATGAAGCGCGCGATGGACGAGGTGCGGGAGTCCGAGGCGAGCCTGGAGGCGCTGGAAAAGGCGCTGGCCATGGCGCGGACGCTGGGCGAGCTGCCTTTCGAGCTGAACCTGTGGCAGGCGCAGAACATCTGGTACTCGATTGTGCGCACGCTGGCGGAGACCGAACAGTCGCTTCCGGATGAGGACCGCGCGCGCTGGGAGGCGTGCTTTGAAGAGCTGGGCGCGTGCCTGGGAATGGACTACACGACAATGAAGGCGGCGGGCCCGCTGCTGGAGACGGCGGGAGATTGAGGGTTAAGAGTGTTCAATTGTTCAGGTCCGCGATGGTCGATTCGATAACCAGACGCAGAGCGGGAACGTCGCGCTCGATGACCTTCCAAACTACGTCGAGGTCGATGGCGAAGTAGCCGTGGGAAAGCCGGTTCCTCATGCCGTAGATGGCTGCAAAAGGAATCCGCGGGAATTGAGTGGACGCGTCTGGCTCCGCTTCGAGCACATTGTGCGCGGCCTCGCCCAGAACCTCAAAGTTGCGAACGATGGCGTCCTGCAAGAGAGGATCGGAAAGAAAATGCTCGCGCGTTTTTCCTTGCATATAGAGCTGAATACGGCTTACAGCGTCGTGCATGTGGCCGAGATAAGCCCGAATCCTTGCGGCACGTTGGCTCATACCGGCACAGCTTCGGCGAGAACCTTATCCCGAAAGCTTTCGGGAAGGAATTTGGGTGTGAGGAGATCAACCTTGATGCCGACCGCGGCTTGAAGCTCGATCTGCAGGCGGGCGAGATCAAGGAGGCTGGTCTCAGCAGACGGGTCGACGAGCAGGTCGAGGTCACTGCCATCGGCATCGTCGCCATGCACCGCGGAGCCGAAGAGGCGCGGGTTCGCCATGCCGGACTGGAGCACCATCCGGCGAATCGCATCGCGATGCTGGGACAGAACCTGCGAGGGCCTCATGGCACTCATTTTAGCCCAGATTGTCAGCTCTTCAACGCGACGCGGATGTGGAGCTCTTTGAGCTGCTCGTCGGTGACGGTGGTTGGCGCGTCGGCCATCAGGTCTATGGCCTTGGCGGTTTTGGGGAAGGCGATGACCTCGCGCAGGCTGGTTGCGCCGGTGAGCAGCATGACGATGCGGTCCAGGCCGAGGGCGATGCCGCCGTGGGGCGGCGTGCCGTACTCGAGTGCGTCGAGGAAGAAGCCGAAGCGTTTGTGGGCCTCCTCGTCGCTGATGCCGAGGGCCTGAAAGATGACCTGCTGCACATCCTTGCGGTGAATACGGATGGAGCCGGAGCCGAGCTCGAGGCCGTTCATGGCAAGGTCATAGCAGTTGGCGCGGACACTGGCGGGGTCGGTGAGGAGGTTGGCCATGTCGGCCTCGTGCGGCGCGGTGAAGGGATGGTGCGCGGGGACCCAGCGCTGCGTGGCGAGGTCATACTCGAACATGGGGAAGTCGACGAGCCAGATGGGATGGAAGGCGGCTGCGCCGTCCAGAAGTGAGCGCTCGCCGCTCTGCGGATGCGCGTTTTGGACGAGCTCTTCGGTGACGCGGAAAGCGCCGTGGCGGTCGGCGTACTTCTTCGCAAGCTCAGTGCGGAAGTTGCCGGCGGCGGCGTAGACGTTGATTTCGCGCTCGGAAAGGCGGCCCTCGAACTTGGTGTCGCTGGCCTTGATGTGGTGCGCGGGGTCGCCGGCGACGACGAGGACAAAATCCGTGTCCGATGCGCCGACGAGCTCGCGAACTTTGACGGCGGAGTCGGGAAAGCTTTTGGCGAGGCGCTTGAAATCGTCAATGAACTTTGCGCCCTTCTTCTTGTCGAAGAGGGGATGGTTGTCTTCGCGCTCCTTGCGGCTGAGCTCGCCGACTGAGGAAATGCGGAAGGCGACGATGGGCAGCGCGGGATCGATCTGGAGAGTTGCGAGAGCATCATCTGCAAATGCTGATCGCACGTCCGCGAGGCCGGGGAGGCGCAGGTCGGGCTTGTCCGTGCCGTACTGCTGCATGGACTGGTCGTAAGTGATGCGCGGAAACGGCGTGGGCAGCGTGATGCCGGCAGCGGCGAAGGCAGCGGCGAGAAAGTCCTCGACGACGGCGAAGACCGACTCCTGGCGCGGGAAGCTCATTTCGAGATCGACCTGAGTGAACTCAAGCTGGCGGTCGGCGCGCAGGTCCTCATCGCGGAAGCAGCGGGCGATCTGGAAGTAGCGGTCGAAGCCGGAGATCATGAGGATCTGCTTGAAGATCTGCGGCGATTGCGGCAGGGCGTAGAACTCGCCGGGATGGACGCGGCTGGGCACCAGGAAATCGCGCGCGCCCTCAGGCGTGGACTTGGTGAGGATGGGAGTTTCGATTTCGAGGAAGCCCTGCGCGGAGAGGCTCTGGCGGATGGCGCGGGTGATTTCATGGCGCAGGCGGAAGTTGTGCTGCATCTCGGCGCGGCGCAGGTCCACGTAGCGGTGTTTGAGGCGGACTTCCTCGTTCTGGATAGCTTCATCAGAGGGCGAAAAGGGCGCGAGGCGCGTGTCATTCAGGACGCGCAGCTCGGTGGCCTCGATTTCGATTTCGCCGGTGGGCATTTTTGGATTGATGGCGTCCTTATCGCGCAGGCGCACTTTTCCGACGGCTGCGACGACGTACTCGGGGCGCACCTGCTCGCCCTTGGCGTGGCCGTCGGGCGTGAGCTCCTTGTCGAGGACGACCTGGGCGATGCCGGAGCGGTCGCGGAGGTCAAGGAAGATGAGGTTGCCGTGGTCGCGGCGGCGGTTGACCCAGCCCATGAGGACCACTTGCTGCCCGGCGTGGGCCGCGCGCAAATCGCCGCACATGTGCGTGCGTTCAAGATTGCCTAAGAAATCGAGCACTACGATTAATCCCTGTTCCTGGCCGTCTGCTTGGCCTTATTCTTCGCCCGCGAGATGCGAAACCAGCTCGGCGAGCGGAACCTTTGTTTGTGTGCCGGTGGAGAAGTCCTTCACTGTGAGGATACCGGATTGGAGCTCATCCTCGCCGAGGATGACGATGCGGCGGGCGAGCTTGTCGGCGGCTTCGAAAGATTTTTTCAGTCGGAAGCTGCCGTCACCGAGCTCGACGGTGAGCCCGGCGCGGCGCAGCGTGCGCGCAAGGGCCAGCGCGTGGGGGTTCATGGCCTCCCCGAGCGGGGCAATGTAGGCGTGTGCCACCTGGGGTGGGGCTGATTCGAGAGACTGCAGAGTCAGGACGAGGCGATCCTCGCCCATGGCGAAGCCGATGCCGGGCGCGCGCGGGCCGCCGAGTGCTTCGCTGAGTCCGTCATAACGGCCTCCGCCCAGCAGCGCGTTTTGCGCGCCGAGGCCGCCGTGGGTGAACTCGAAGGTGGTGCGAGTGTAGTAATCGAGGCCGCGGACGAGGCGGGGGTTGAGCGTGTAGGGCACGCCGGCCTGGTCCAGCGCGGCGGTGACGGCGGCGAAATGGGCGCGCGCGTCGTCGCTGAGCGAGTCAGTGATTTTGGGCAGCGCGGAGAGAATGGGCTGGTCCTGGGGCACCTTGCAGTCCAGCACGCGCAGGGGGTTGGTGACGGCGCGGCGCTGGCAATCGACGCACATGGTGGGCGCGACGGGGATCAGGGCGGCACGAAGAGTCTCGTTGTAGCGGGCGCGATCTTCGGCGGAGCCGACGGAGTTGAGGTGCAGCGTCCAGCCGGTGATGCCGAGCTCGTCGAGCAGCGTGGCGAGCATTTCCAGGACTTCGGCATCGCGCAGGGGGCTTTCGCTGCCGGCCGAGGGCGGGCCGATGACCTCGGCGCCGATCTGCGAGAACTGGCGGTAGCGGCCCTTCTGCGGGCGCTCGCGGCGGAACTGCGGGCCGATGTAATAGAGCTTTTGCAACTGGCCTGTGTCGCCGAGCTTGTGCTCGATGTAGGCGCGGACGACGCCGGCGGTGTTCTCGGGGCGGAGGGTGAGGGACTGCGACTTTTCTGACTGGGCGCGGGCGCGGTCCTCCCAGGTGTACATCTCCTTGGAGACGATGTCGGTTTCCTCGCCCACGCCGCGGGCAAAGAGGGCGGTGTCCTCAAAGACGGGGGTGCGGATTTCGCCGAAGTTGTAGCGGGCGAAGACGCTGCGGGCGGTGGCCTCGATGCGGTTCCAGAGGGCGGTTTCCGGCGGCAGCAGGTCGCGGGTGCCGCGGACGGCTTTCAGGGTCTGACTCATATCTTCTTTAGTCTAAATGTTTGCCTGAACTCTGTTGGCGTTGGTAAAGGGTGCTCATACAATCGACCTGTATGCGCTTCGCTCATCTTGAGGGAGGAGGCAGAGATGACATACGAAGTGTCGGTTGAAGAAATTGAATTGGTCGATCAGCAGTTCGCACACATCGATGAATACTTGCGCGCTCCGTGGGATGGGAGGGATTTTCCTATCCGCGATCTCGCGTACTGCCTGCTCGTTTCGATCTTGAAAGAATATCAACATCTTAAATCAGGTTACGAAAAGGACACGGCACTGGAGGCATGGGCCTGCCGCAACCTTCTGGAGTTAGATGTGTACGTGAAATACATACTGGCGTCGGAGACCAATGCAAAAAGGTTCATTGGTCACATCGCGATTGATGGAATTGAAATATTCGACTCAATGAAGAAATGGATGAAGCAAGTTGATCCGACAGTCGATAGGTCCGGACTGGACGAAAACCTGCGACTTCTAGAGCACTTTCGATTTAAGTGTTTACATATCCGCATGAGGCGAAGAAGTTTGAGCATTCGTCTGGCGTAACGGCATTGAGGAGGTCGCCGATTTCCTTCCACAGGGCATCGATGGATCGTTTGGCCGCTTTGCGGAGCAGCGCTTTCAGTTTGGAAAAGAACTTCTCAATCGGGTTGAAGTCGGGAGAGTAGGGCGGCAGATAGAGCAGGGTGGCGCCTTTGGCACGGATCGCT